>ERZ888423.19-NODE-19-length-137622-cov-53.018231_pt1 | contig 137622 bp, 144 predicted proteins | sample MGYA00520523_ERZ888423 | MGnify/ENA primary metagenome ERZ888423 (study PRJEB32303, sample SAMEA104408611) | aquatic metagenome | biome: Brackish water; feature: Pelagic; material: water | place: Baltic Sea | collected 2014-06-08T10:24:00 | depth 30,27 m ...
CGCCCGAAAGCGCGATGTCAGCAGAAGCAACACCCGCGGTTGCAATCAGGGCAGTCGTAGCGAAGATACTGCTCTCCAATTCCGCCTGAAAGAGAATTCCAATTCCAACTATTGGTCAAAAATTCTCTTTCGTTTTTCAGATACGTCTCTAGATAGATTATTGATCCTCTTGGATCGATCTTTGGGTTCGGGACAGGTGAGGATTGGGCGCGTCCATTCTGACGGCGATGGCCAGATCAAAGACCCAAGAACGGGGCAGCCAATAGTGGCAAAGCATGGGCCGGGGCGCCCTGAAACCAAGACGACACGGCCGACAGATGGGCGAGGAATGTAAGATCATGATGATGTCCGACCCCGGTATCGACACCGTGATGCGCGGCTTTGCCTTTTGCGAGCCTGTGGCGACGCTGAACGCGTTTTTCGATGATCACTACTATCCCCATGTCGCGGCCACCACGCGGGGGCATCGCCACACGGCCCTGACCTATGACAAGCATCTGCGCGACACGCTGGGCCCCTTGGGCTGGGCTGATCTGGCGCCGCTGACGGTCAACGCGTGGCTGCGCCGTCAGGTTCAGGCGGGGCTGAAGAACACCACCATCAACAAGCACATCTTTCTGGTGAACCGCCTGTTTCGCACCGTTCGCGATTGGGGGGCGCTGCCCGAGGGGGCCAATGCGCCGCCCTATCTGCGCAAGCTGCCCACCGGCGATTACCGCCAGCGGTTCCTGTCCCAAGCCGAGATCGGGCGGCTTTTGCGCGAATGTGACCGCATCAACCACCCCTACCTGTCGCTGTTCATCCGCTTTATGCTGTTGACCGGCGCCCGCAAGAGCGAAGCGCGCACCGCGAAATGGTGCGACATGGATCTGGTGGCGGGGCATTGGCGCGTGCCCATCTCGAAAAACGGGCGCTCGCGCCGGATCATGCTGAGTGCCGCCGCGATCGAGGTTCTGGCCCGCACCAAGGAACGCGCGCGTGAGTTGGGTCAGGCCATGGCGCCGAAAGACTACATCTTCATCAATCCGCGCACCGGCACCTGTTACAACGGCTTTCACATCGCCTATTTCAAGGCACGCGATGCGGCGGGCCTGCCCGAGGTGCGCATCCATGATCTGCGCCACACCTATGCAAGCTTGCTGATCAACAATGGCGTCAGCCTCTATGAGGTGCAGGAATTGTTGGGCCACTCCTCATCCGCGATGACGCAGCGCTACGCGCATCTGCAACCCAACCAACTGCGCAGCCGAACCGAGATCGTCGGCCGGATCGTGGATGGCGGTCTGTGATTGCGATCAATCAGGACAGGGGAACATGGTGAGCCCGACAGGATTCGAACCTGTGACCAATTGATTAAAAGTCAACTGCTCTACCAACTGAGCTACGGGCCCGCTCTGGGGCGCCTACTACGGACGGCCCGGTGCCTCGTCAAGCCAAAAACCCCGGCGGGGGATTTCCATGCGGCCGCGCGGGGCGTATATCCCGCCCATGTCTGATCATGGCCCCCTTCCCGGCCTGCCCTTTCTCAAGATGCATGGGCTTGGCAACGACTTTGTGGTGATCGATGCGCGCGCGGATGCGCCCCGCGTGACCGCCGGGCTGGCGCGTGCGCTGGCGGATCGTCACCGGGGTGTGGGCTTTGACCAATTGGCGGTGATCGAGGATGACCCGACCGCCGATCTGCGGCTGACCTTCTGGAATGCCGATGGCTCGCTTTCGGCGGCCTGCGGCAATGCCACGCGCTGCATCGCGCGCCATGAGATGGACAGGCGCGGGGTCGCGGCGCTGACCCTCAGAACCGAGCGCGGGCTTTTGCAGGCGGTCGATGCGGGCGGGGGGCTGACCTCGGTCAATATGGGCCAGCCCTTGACCGATTGGGCCGACATACCGCTGGCCCATGCGATGGATACCCTGCACCTGCCCATCCCGGGTGATCCGGTCGCCACCGGAATGGGCAACCCGCATTGCAGCTTTTTCGTCGACGATGCCTGTGCCGTCGATCTGGCAACCGAGGGCGCGCGGATCGAACATCACCCGCTGTTTCCGGCACGCACCAATGTGCAATTCGTCCATCTGGTCGGCCCCGATCATCTGCGGATGCGGGTCTGGGAACGGGGGGCGGGGGTGACGCTGGCCTCTGGCTCATCGTCTTGTGCGGTGGCGGTGGCTGCGGCGCGGCGGGGGCTGACCGGGCGGGCCGTCAAGATCACACTCGATGGCGGCGATATCCTGGTCGATTGGCGCGATGATGGCGTCTGGATGACGGGGCCCACGGCAACGGTGTTTTCCGGCGTGCTGACGCCCGCATGGCTGGCCGCCGTTCCATGACCGCCAAACCGCCCGTCTTTCACACATTGGGATGCCGTCTGAACGCCTATGAGACCGAGGCGATGCGCGAGATGACGGCGGGTGCGGGCCTGTCCGATCTGGTGATCGTCAACACCTGTGCCGTGACGTCCGAGGCCGTGCGCAAGGCGCGCCAGGATATCCGCCGCCTGCGCCGCCAGCACCCAGATGCCACGCTGGTCGTCACCGGTTGCGCCGCCCAGACCGAGCCCGCGACCTTTGCCGCCATGCCCGAGGTCGACCGCGTGATCGGCAACACCGAGAAAATGCAAGCCACGACCTGGGCCGCGATGGCCGCCGATTTTGTGGGCGATACCGAGCGCGTGCAAGTCGATGACATCATGTCGGTGCGCGAGACGGCGGGCCATCTGATCGACGGTTTCGGAACCCGCGCCCGCGCCTATGTGCAGGTGCAAAACGGCTGCGATCATCGCTGCACCTTTTGCATCATCCCTTATGGTCGCGGCAATTCGCGCAGCGTTCCGGCGGGTGTGGTGGTCGATCAGATCAAGCGGCTGGTGGATCGCGGCTATCTTGAGGTCGTGCTGACGGGCGTCGATCTGACAAGCTGGGGGGCGGATCTTCCGGGTGCGCCGCGTCTGGGCGATCTGGTGATGCGCATCTTGCGGCTGGTGCCCGATCTGGCGCGGCTGCGGATTTCGTCCATCGATTCCATCGAGGCCGACCCGAACCTGATGGCCGCCATCGCGAGCGAGGCGCGATTGATGCCGCATCTGCACCTGTCGCTCCAGCATGGCGATGATCTGATCCTCAAGCGGATGAAGCGCCGGCATCTGCGCGATGATGCCATCGCCTTTTGCGAACAGGCCCGGCGCCTGCGCCCCGACATGGTCTTTGGCGCCGACATCATCGCCGGTTTTCCGACCGAAACCGAAGACGCCTTTGCCAACAGCCTGAAGCTGGTGGTCGATTGTGGGCTGACATGGCTGCATGTCTTTCCCTATTCGCCCCGCCCCGGCACACCCGCCGCGCGCATGCCACAAGTGGGCGGCGCGGCGATCAAGACCCGCGCCGCGCGTCTGCGGCAGGCGGGCGAAGCGGCATTGGCCGTGCATCTGCGCGCACAGGCGGGCAAAACCCATCACATCTTGATGGAAAACCCCCGCATGGGCCGGACCGAGCAATTCACCGAAGTGGCCTTTGCGGCCGATCAGCCCGAAGGCCGGATCGTCACCGCGCGCATCACCGGATGGGCCGGTGATCGCCTGACCGCCTGAACACCCCCCCGCGAAAGGAGTATCCATGCACCCGAACCCAGCTTTCCGGTCCGAGGGCACGGCGCTGAACCTTGCCTTTGCGCGCACACGCGGTTTTGGCACGCTCTGCGTCAACGGCGATGCGGGGCCGATGCTGTCGCATGTGCCGTTCTGGCTGAACGACGATGCCACGGGCGGCGAATTGCATCTTGTCCGCTCCAACCCCATCGCGCGGGCGGTGACCGGGCCGGTGGCCGCCGTGATCGCCGTGATGGGGCCCGATGGCTACATCTCGCCCGATTGGTATGGCGACCCTGCACAGGTGCCGACATGGAATTACATCGCCGTGCATCTGCGCGGCCATCTGCACCCCGCCGACCCGGATGACATGCGCCGCCATCTGGACCGCGTTTCGGCCCATTTCGAGGACCGGCTGGCCCCCAAGAAACCCTGGACCGTGGACAAGATGCCCGAAGAGGCGCTGACGCGGATGATGCGCGGCATCGTGCCCTTTCGTTTCACGCTCGACAGCGTCGAGGGAACTTGGAAGCTGAACCAGAACAAGACCGAAGCCGCGCGTCTGGGGGCCGCCCAAGCGGTGCGCGCATCGCGCATCGGCCATGAGGTCGAAACGCTGTCGCAACTGATGCGCGACGGCCCGCCGCCGATGGACAGCGACACCCCCTTCCCCTATCTCTAGGCCAAGATCCAGCCGCAAGGGAGGTTGCGCCTTGGCCATTCCGCTTGTCCCGCTTGCCGGTCTTGTCCTGCGCTATGGCGCGGTGGCAGCCCTTGCCTATGCCGCCGCGCGCCGCGCCCGGCCCCGGCGGCTGTCGCCCGCCGCCGAAGACGCGCTGAATCACACGCCTGTCGGCGCAAGCATCGGCCATGCGCCCGGACAGATGAATGCCACAGCGCGGTGGCGGCGCAACATCCGGCTTGGCCCGGATGGCCCGGGCATGGAGGTCGATCTGAGCGCCTTGGCGCGGCTTCGCATAAGGAAAACACGATGAAGATGGAACTTTTGGGCTCACCCGCTTCGCCCTTCGTGCGCAAGGTCCGCGTGCTGATCGCCGAGGCGGGCATCCCCGATCTGCCGCTGGTTCAGGTCGCGACCTCGCCTTTGGGTGGCGAAGATCGTCTGAATGCGGCCAACCCCTTGGGCAAGATCCCGGCCTTGACGCGGCCGGATGCCCCGACGCTTTACGACAGCCGGGTGATCACGCGCTATCTGGATGCTCAGTCCAAGGCCGGGCTCTATCCCGATGCCCGGATCTGGGATGTCCTGACGCTCGAGGCGACTGCCGATGGCATCATGGATGCGGCGGTGAACCTGACCTATGAAAAACGCTTTCGCGCCCCCGAGATCCAGTTCGCCCCATGGATGGAGGGGCAATGGACCAAGATCGCCCGTGCGCTCGATGCGCTGGACGGCCAATGGCTCAGCCATCTCAAGGGGCCGCTCGATATGGGTCAGATCGCGGTGGGCTGTGCGCTGGGCTATCTGGATTTCCGCCATGATGATCGCGCGTGGCGCAACGGGCGTGACGGGCTTTGCGCATGGTATGCCGATTTCGCAACCCGCCCCGCGATGCAGGCGACACAGCCCTGATGCAGATCGCCGTGGCCCGGACCGAGGCCGCGCGCGCAGGGTGTTTCGCCGTGCGCCGCGCGGTCTTTATCGAGGAACAAGGCATCCCCGAAGCCGAGGAATGGGATGCCGAGGATGCGACCTGCACCCATTTTCTGGCCGAGGATGAGCGCGGCCCCTTGGGCTGTGCGCGGCTGATCGCCTTGGGCGACACGGCCAAGATCGGCCGCGTCGCGGTGATGGCCCATGCCCGGGGAACCGGCTTGGGCCGGGCATTGATGGATCATGTGATGACGGCCGCACGCACGACAGGCTTTGCCCGCGCGATGCTGGAGGCGCAGCTTTATGTCATCCCCTTTTACGAAAGCATGGGCTTTGTCGCGGAAGGGCCGGACTATGATGACGGCTCGGGCATCTTGCATCGGGTGATGCGGCGGCCGCTTTAGGCGACATTACCCGGCAAGCGGGCGAGGCGCTGCGCCCTCTCGCGCAAGGGTTGCATCATCGCGCGAGGATTGTCGAAAATAGCTGGTGATCTGCGACATTTCGGCGTCACTGCGCGCGTTTGTCCGCTGGACGCCTATAACCGTACCTCATAGACAGCGTGCCAACCGGGCAAGGGTGGATTCCCTTTGCCCTTTCGGGGTTTCAAGGTCCGGCACCCCCCGGACCCAGAGCAAGGGGAGACGCGAAACCGTGTCACACGCCGAAGACCACAGCGGTGATCGCCGCGATTTTCTGTACTACGCAACGGCCGGCGTCGGTGCCGTGACCGTGGGCGCGGCCGTGTGGCCGCTGGTAAACCAGATGAACCCGTCGGCCGATGTGCAGGCTGCCAGCCAGATGCGCGTCGATGTCGGCGGCATTTCCGAAGGCACGCAGTTGACGGTGCTTTTCCTTGGCAAACCGGTGTTCATCCGCCGCCGCACTGCCGATGAAATCGAAGCAGCCCGTGGTGTCGATCTGGCCGATCTGGTCGATCAAGACGCGCGCAACCCCAATATCGGCCCGATCGACGCCTCGGATGAAAACCGGTCCATGCCGGATTATTCGGGCGCCAATACCGGCGAGTGGCTGGTTCAGATCGGCGTCTGCACCCATCTGGGCTGCGTTCCCATCGGGGACGGCGCAGGCGATTTCGGCGGGTGGTTCTGCCCCTGCCACGGCTCGCATTACGACAGTTCGGGCCGCATCCGTCGCGGACCCGCCCCTGAAAACCTTCCCATCCCTGTGGCATCGTTCGTGGACGACTCCACGATCCTGCTCGGCTGAACGAGGGAGACAAAGACATGTCCGGAATTCCCCACGACCATTACGAGCCAAAGAGCAACGCTGAAAAGTGGTTGCATCGGCGTCTGCCCATCGTGTCGCTGATGTATGACACGCTGATGATCCCGACCCCCAAGAACCTCAACTGGATGTGGATCTGGGGCATCGTGCTGACCTTCTGCCTTGTGATGCAGATCATCACCGGCATCGTTTTGGTGATGCACTACACGCCGCATGTCGACATGGCATTCGCCTCGGTCGAACACATCATGCGCAATGTGAACGGTGGCTGGGCGATCCGCTACATTCACCAGAACGGCGCATCGCTGTTCTTCATCGCCGTGTATCTGCATATCTTCCGCGGTCTTTACTACGGCTCCTACAAGGCCCCGCGCGAGATCACATGGATCATCGGCATGCTCATCTACCTGTTGATGATGGGCACGGCCTTCATGGGCTATGTTCTGCCATGGGGTCAGATGTCGTTCTGGGGTGCCACCGTGATCACCGGCCTGTTCGGCGCGATCCCCTTTGTGGGCGAGGCGATCCAGACATGGCTCCTGGGTGGGCCAGCGGTGGATAACGCAACGCTGAACCGCTTCTTGTCGCTGCATTATCTGCTGCCCTTCGTGATCTTGGGTCTGGTGATTGTGCATATCTGGGCGTTCCACACGACCGGCAACAACAACCCCACGGGTGTTGAAGTGCGCCGGACGTCGAAGAAAGACGCAGACTCCGACACGCTGCCCTTCTGGCCCTATTTCGTGATCAAGGACCTGTTCGCGCTGGCGGTGATTTTTGTCGCCTTCTTCGCGATCGTGGGCTTCATGCCGAACTTCCTTGGCCATCCTGACAACTACATCGAAGCCAACCCGCTGGTGACGCCCGCCTTCATCGTGCCGGAATGGTATTTCTTGCCCTTCTATGCGATCTTGCGTGCTTTCGATGGTGAGGTCTGGCTGGTGATCGTGGCCGATTTCCTGACCGCGGGCATCGTGGACGCCAAATTCTTCGGCGTGCTGGCCATGTTTGGCGCGATCATCGTGATGGCGCTGGCGCCGTGGCTTGATACATCATCGGTGCGGTCGGGCCGCTATCGTCCGATGTTCAAATGGTGGTTCTGGATCTTCGTCGTGAACTTCTTTGTTCTGATGTGGGCCGGCGCCATGCCCGCCGAAGGCATCTACCCCTACATCGCCCTGATCGGTTCGGCCTACTGGTTTGCCTATTTCCTTGTGATCTTGCCGCTTTTGGGCGTGATCGAAAAGCCGCTGGCCCAGCCCGCGACCATCGAGGAAGATTTCAACGCGCACTACGGCAAAACCGGTGGGTTGGGCGGCGCATCTGCCCCCACCCCGGCCGAGTGAGAGAAAGGACACTGAGTATGCTCAGGAAACTTGCCATCAGCGCTGCTGCGGCTGCCACTCTGGCCCTTTCCTCGGGGGCAGCGCTGGCCGCGGGCGGGGCGGGCTATGTCGAAAACTTCGACTTTGCCCACGAAGGCCCCTTTGGCCGCTTTGACCAGACCCAGCTTCAGCGCGGTCTTCAGGTCTACACCCAAGTCTGCGCCGCCTGTCACGGGCTGCGCTATGTGCCGCTGCGCACGCTTTCGGACGAGGGCGGCCCGGGGCTGAGCGAAGAAGAGGTGCGCGCCTACATCGAGCAGAACTACATCGAAGTCTATGATGCAGAACTGCAAGATTGGCGCGCGGCCACGCCGAACGACCATTTTCCGCAATCATCCATGGAAAACGCCCCCGACCTCAGCCTGATGACCAAGGCACGCGCTGGCTTCAGCGGGCCTTACGGCCTTGCGTTGAACCCGCTGTTCAAGGGCATGGGCGGGTCGGAATATGTCGCTTCGCTTTTGACCCACTACACCGGGTCGGAGAAGGAAGAGTTTGGGTCGATCCTTTATGGCAACGAGACCTATGGCGGCGGCTATCTCGCAATGTCCCCGCCGCTGTGGGATGGCGCAGTCGAATATGGCGATGGCACCGAAGCCACGGTCGAACAGATGGCGCTGGATGTGGCATCGTTTCTGACCTGGACCGCGGAGCCGAAGCTGATGGCGCGCAAGCAGATGGGCTTTACCGCCATTCTGATGCTGGGCCTGCTGGCGGTCATGCTGTATCTGACCAACAAGCGGATCTGGGCCCCGGTCAAGGCCCGCGCCAAGGGCTATCCGGCCGAGTGATCGGCCCATGACAAGATACGGAAATGCGCCCCATGGGGCGCATTTTTTGTCTGATGTCTGTGCCTTGTGGCGCCCTGCCCCATCAGAGCCACGGCATCAGCCCACAGGGCGGCGCATCGCGCAGGCCCGCCATCGGCGCATCCAGCACCAGTTTTCCCTCCTCCAGCATCCACAGACGGTCGCACAGCCGCTCGGCATCGCGCAGGTCATGGCAGGCCATGATCAGCGTCAGCCCGCGCCTTTCGGACAGGGATTTGAGCAGCGCCAGCATTTCGGCACGCAGGCCGGGATCAAGGGCAGCAAAGGGTTCATCCAGCAACGCCAGGGGCCGGTCGCGCAGCAGCATCCGCGCCAACCCCACCCGCGCCTGTTGCCCGCCCGACAACGTGGCGGGCCGCCTGTCGCCGAAATCACCCAAGCCCACATCGCTCAGGCTTTGGGCCACGCGGTCGCGCTGGTGTGGCGATAGCCGCAGATCAGGGCGCAGCCCAAGGGCGACGTTGTCAAAGACAGTCAGATGCGGGAACAGATTGCCGTCTTGAAACAGGATCGACACAGGTCGCCGGGCCACGCTGTCACCGGTGATGTCGGCACCGTTCCAAAGGATGCGCCCCCGGTCGGGCCGTTCAAACCCCGCAATCAGCGCCAGAAGCGTGCTTTTTCCGCTGCCCGATGGGCCAAGCACCGCCACCCGCGCGCCCGGTTCGACCGTGCCCGACAGCGACAGCGAAAAGCCGTCTTGCGTCAGCGCCACGTCATCGAGTTGCAGCATCAAGCCGTCCCCCGCGATCAAAAAGCCAAAAGATGGCAAGCGTCAGCGCCATCAACAACACGGCGGCCCCTTGCGCGTCGTCGGTTCGATAGGCGCCCATCAGGCGATACATCTCCAAGGGCAGCGTGCCCTGTCCCGGCAGGGAAAACAGCGCGATCACCCCCAGATCCCCCATGGAAAACGCCGCCGCCAACCCCGCGCCAAAGCCCAAGGGGCGGATCAGGCGCGGCAAGATCGCATGGCGAAGCCGCGCCAGACCGCGCATGCCCAGCGCATCGGCCAAGCGGCCCTGCGTTGCTTCGGCCAGGATCGCGGCTGGCACCAGCGCGCGCAGGATAAAGGGAAGCGCCACCAGCGCATTGACCATCCCCGTCACAGGCAGCGCCAGAGCCACCGGGTTGGCCACAGCCCGGATCACGATGAAAAGCCCGGTTCCCAACACCAGCGGCGACACGGCAATGGTCAGAAAGGCCAGCATCTCGACCAGACCGGGCCGGGCCAGGCGCGCCGCCAAAAGCGCGATGGGCACAGCCAGACCGACCGCCACCGCCGTGGACCCCAGCGCCAGGATGCAAGACCGCAACGCCGCCTCCCAGATTTGGGGTGGCAAGCCTAGCAGCGCAGGTAATCCCTTGAGCGCCACAGCGAGCATCGGCATCAGAAGAAACAGCGCGGCCGCCCCGATCACGGCCCCATCCCCCCAACGGGCCAGCGCCCTGTCGCCGGGCCATGCCAGCGCCGGGCGGTCAAGACCCGGCCCAAGCTCCTGGGTGCGGATCGCACCAAAGGCCAGCGCCCCGGCGCACAGGCAGATCGCCACCTGAACACCCCCCAAAAGCGCCGCCCGTCCCAGATCGAAATCAAAGCGAAACGCCTGATAGATCGCCAATTCCACCGTCGTCGCGGCAGGGCCCCCGCCAAGGATCAGCGCCACCGCAAAGCTTGTGGTGCAGATCAGAAAGATCAAAAGCACAGCCCCCGGCACCACGGCGCGCAACAGCGGCCGCTCGAAATGTCGGCGCATGTCGCGGCTGGAAAAGCCAAGCGCTGTGGCCAGACGTATCCGCTCGGCCGGGATCGCCTGCCAGGCTTGCAAGATCAGCCGCACCGCCAGCGGCAGGTTCAAAAAGACATGCGCCAGAACCACGCCTTGCAGCCCGTAGATGTCGATGCGGCCCAGCCCGATCCCCGCCAGCGCGTCGTTCAACCAACCCGCGCGGCCAAACACGGCCAACAGACCCAGCACCGCAACGATGACCGGCAAAAGAAACGGCGCGCCCATCAGCGTGATCAGCGCCGCACGCCCCGGAAAGGACCGCCGCGCCAGCGCGCGCGCCACAGGCACGGCCAGCCCCACGCTGGCCAGCGCCGACAGGGCCGCCTGCATCAAGGTAAAGCGGATGGCGGCAAGATCGGCCGGGCCAAGCGCGGGCGGCCAATCGGCGCGTGCCATCACCGCGCCCAGTGGCACAAGCACCGCCAAGGCTATGAGCCCGGCAAAAGCCGCGCCCATCCAATGGATCACGCTCAGCGGGCGAGCGCGCTTTGCCATATGGCCAACGCCTCATCGCGCAGGGCGGCGGCTTGATCCGGGGCCACCAACAGCGCCGTTTCGGGCTGGATCAGGGTCTCGAACCCGGCAGGCAGCGCATCGGACGCAAGGGCGGCGGGATACATCCAGTTGGTCGTGGGGATGACCTCCTGAAAGGCGGGCGACAGCATGAATTCCAGAAACCGGCGCGCCAGATCGGGCTGATCGCTGGCGGCCAGCATGCCCGCAACCTCGATCTGCAGGTAATGCCCTTCGTCAAAGGGGGCGGCGGCAAAGCCTGCATCCTCTTCGGCGATCAGGTGATAGGCGGGCGAGGTGGTGTAGCTGAGCACCAGATCGGCCTCACCCTCCAGAAACAGGCCATAGGCCTCGGACCAGCCGGGCGTGACGGTGACGATGTTGTCGGCCAAACCGTCCCAGATGGTTGCGGCATCATCGCCATGCGCGGCCTGCACCCACATCAAAAGGCCAAGCCCGGGGGTGGAGGATCGCGGGTCCTGGATCACGATGGACAGGTCCGAGGCCGCAAGCGCGGCAAAGGATGTCGGCACCTCGGCCAGATCGGCACGATGGACAAAGGCGAAATAGCCCCAGTCGAACGGCAGGAATGCGGCATCATCCCAGACCACGGGCAAGGTCAACCCCGTGGGCGTGATGCCATGGGGCGCAAACAGCCCCGTTTCGCGCGCCGCTGCCGTCAGATTGGTGTCCAGACCCAGAACGATATCGGCCTCGGTGGTGTCCCCCTCAAGCCTGAGCCGCGCCAAAAGCGCCGCGCCATCACCGGCACCGACAAAGTGCAGGTCACAGGCGCATGTCGCCTCGAACGCGGTCTCGATCGCGGGGCCGGGGCCCCAATCCGAGACAAAGCTGTCATAGGTATAGACCGTCAGCACCGGGGTCTGCGCGAACGCTGCCCCCGCGACAACAGACAGTCCCGCAGCGATGATGGTGTGTTTCATGTCTCACTCCTCCATGGCGACGGACGAAGTGAGGGGCGGGTTCGCCGCCAACCTTCCCTCCGCCGGTCCTAACCGGTTCAGGTTCAACGGGTTCACGCGATCCTTTGCGCATCTCAGGCCGATCCGGCCACCCCGAGGTGGGCCAACAGTTAGCGCCGCACCTTGGCCGATGCAAGCGGCTTGGCATTTGGGCGGCGTGCCGTTAGGCCATGGTACAGACGAACAAGGGATTTCTGCGCAATGAGCCTCAACAGCTTTGGCCATCTGTTTCGCGTCACGACCTGGGGGGAAAGCCATGGGCCCGCGCTTGGTGCGACGGTCGATGGCTGCCCGCCCGGCGTGACGATCGAGGCGGCCGCGATCCAGCATTGGCTGGACCGGCGCAAACCGGGGCAGAACAAATACACCACCCAGCGCCGCGAACCCGACGAAGTCGAGATCCTGTCGGGCGTCCATGAGGGGCAATCGACCGGCACGCCCATCCAGTTGATGATCCGCAACACCGATCAGCGGTCCAAGGATTATGGCGAGATCGCCGAAAAATTCCGTCCGGGTCATGCCGATATCACCTATTGGCAGAAATACGGCATCCGCGATCCGCGCGGCGGCGGGCGGTCGAGCGCGCGCGAAACCGCCGCGCGGGTGGCGGCGGGCGGCGTGGCGCGGGCCGCGCTGGCGGTTTTGGTGCCGGGGCTTTCCATCATGGGCTATATGGTTCAGATGGGTCCGCATGGCATTGACCGCGCACGGTTTGACGCGGCGGAAATCGAACGCAACCCGTTCTGGGTGCCAGATGCACAGGCGGCACAGGATTGGGCGGCCTATCTGGATGGCTTGCGCAAATCGGGCGACAGCGTGGGCGCGGTGATCGAAGTGGTGGCGCGGGGCGTGCCCGCGGGCTTGGGCGCGCCGATCTATGGCAAGCTCGACAGCGATCTGGCGGCCGCGATGATGTCGATCAACGCCGTCAAGGGCGTGGAGATCGGCGACGGCATGGCGGCCGCCAGCCTGACGGGAAGCCAGAACGCCGATGAAATCTTTATGGGGCCCGATGGGCCGATCTATGGCTCGAACCATGCCGGCGGCATCTTGGGTGGGATATCGACCGGGCAAGACGTGGTGGTGCGTTTCGCGGTCAAGCCGACCTCCAGCATCCTGACGCCGCGCAAGACCATCACCAAGACGGGTGAGGCGACCGAAATCGTCACCAAGGGCCGCCACGATCCTTGCGTGGGCATTCGCGCCGTGCCCGTGGGCGAGGCGATGATGGCCTGTGTGCTGCTCGATCATCTGCTGCTGCATCGTGGGCAAATCGGCAACCATCACGGCAAGATCGGCTGATCTGCCGAACAGGGCGCGCGTTTTGTCGGCACGATCGAACGGCCCGACCCGCTGCCGCGCCCGACGCTGACGCAAGCGCGCGGCCGGCTTGGCAACACCCGCTTGGTCAATCAAGGCCGCGTGGCGTCAGGACAGGCCCAGATCCATCAGCGCGCGGATATCGGCCTCGCCCGTCTGGGCGACAATCCGGCCCAGTTCCTGATCCCCGCGCAACACCACCAGCGTCGAGCGACGCGGAATGGCAAGGCTGCGCGACAGATCACCCGTGCCATGCGCATCCCAATCCACCCTCACAAAGGTCATGGCCGCGTCATAGGCGGGGTTCGCGGCGCGCAGGGCGGTGATCACCCGCTCTTGCGCGCGGCAGGTCGAGCACCATGTCGCCGAGAAATCGACGAACACGGTCTCGCCTGCGGCCAGCCGGTCGGTCACAAGGCCGGGGGTGTAATCGATCAGCGCCTGCGCCGTGCGGGCCATGGGCAGCAGGGCAAACGCGATGGCGCCGGTCAGGGTCTGGCGACGGGTGAACATGACGAAGGCTCCTTTCGGGAGGGGGGGGTCACAAGGCAACAGACAGATCTTGCAGCCAGACCGGCATGCGGTCGAGCAACCAGATCTCGGCGAGGTGGTGCCAGCGCAAAAGGATGGCTGCACCGACGAACAGAAAGACAGCGCCCAGGATCGGGCGCGACGCGCTGGCAAGACCTTGCAGCGCGCCCATGTGGCGGCGCAACGCGCCGCGCGCACCATAGCCCAAGGCGACAATCACCGTGCCGATGCCAAAGGCGAAACCCAGCATGATGCCAAAGGCGCTGAACAAATCCTGCCCTTGGCTGGCCAGCGAAATCGCACCCCCCAAGGTCGGGCCGACACAGGGGCTCCAGACCGCGCCAAGCAAAAAGCCCCCCAGGAACTGCCCTTGCCAGCCAGACATGGATGCGCCCCGGATGCCGGCATCGGCACGCTCGGCGAAACCGGCCGTGGCCATGGCAAAGCGCGCCGAGGCGTGCGGCACCAAAAGCACAAGGCCAAAGCCCACCATCAAGATGGCCCCGGCGCGCGCCACGCTGTCTTCGGTCAGGCCCACCAGATGACCTGCCGCGATGACGGCAAACCCCAGCGTCACGAAGGCCAGCCCAAGGCCTGCGGCCAGCGCAAGCGGCCCCCAACGGCTGGCCTGAAGCGCGCCCGCCAACACGATCGGCAAGATCGGCAGCACGCAGGGGTTGATCAAGGTCAACAGGCCCGCACCATATGACAAAACGATTTCCATACCGCCTTGATGGGCGAGCCCACGGGGCCTGTCACCCGACAAAGCCGTGATCTGTCAGTGAGGGTCAGGCCGGCCCGGCGCGCGACAATTGCACGGCCAGAATGCCCGCAGCCACGATGGCCACCCCGATCACGTCGACAAGGCTCAAACCCTCGCCCAAGAGCATGGCCGCGATGGCCACGCCAAAGACCGGGTTGAGAAAGTGAAAGGTCGCAGCCCGCGTTGGCCCGATCCGGCCCACCAGCCAGAACCAGATCAAGGTCGCCAAAAGCCCCGGCATCAAGGTGGTGTAGACAAAGGCCAGCGCCAACCGCGTCGACCATTCGACCGACCAGCTTTCGGTGATCAGCGCCACAGGCGCCAGGGCCGCCGATCCGACCAGCATCTGCAAGCCCACGATCATCATCAGATTGCCCCCACCCGTGGCCGCACCGCGCATCGCCAATGTGGCCACCGTCAGCGCCGCAGCCCCGATCAGGCACAGCACGATCCCCAACCCATCAGCCCCAACGCCCAGACGCTGCACCATGATCAGGCCAACGCCACAAAAGCCCGCCGCCAGACCCGCAACGCCAAGTGCGGGCAATCTCTCGCGGAACAGGCCCCAGTTGGCCGCCGCCACCAAAAGCGGCATGGTCGAGGCGATGATCGCCGCAAGCGATGCTTCGACCCACTGCATCGCCACGAAATTCAGCCCCAGATAAAGCGCATTCTGACACAGCCCGAAAATGATCACCGCCCGCCATTGGCCCGGACCAAGGCGCAACGCCTGTCCCATGGCGGCGGCGATGGCGATGCCGATCAGCCCCGAAATCAGGAAGCGGATGGCCAAGGCGCTCAGCGGCGGCATGGCCTCGACGATGATCCGCGCCGAGGCAAAGGCCGAAGACCAGATCAGCGCAAAGACAAGCCCCGCCAGAAGCGCCCGGAAATCCATGTGATCAATCAGCCCAAACAGAAAAAAGGGCCGCAGCCCCCGTTGGGCGCGACCCTTTCACGAAAGCCCGGTCAGGGCAATCAGCCGTTGACGCTGTCCTTGAGGGATTTGGCGATGGTGATTTTCACCTGCTTGTCGGCGTCTTTCTTGATGGTTTCGCCGGTGGCGGGGTTGCGCACCATACGCACGGGGCGCTCGCGGCAATAGATCTTGCCGATGCCCGGAAGCGTGACCGCGCCGCCAGCGGCGACTTCCTTGGTCACAAGGGCCGCGACAGCATCAATCGCTGCGGCGGCGGTTTTCTTGTCCGAGCCCATATGCTCTGCGAGGGCTGCGACAAGCTGCGTCTTGGTCATGGGTTTTTGTGCCATTGGTGTTTTTCTCCTGAATACTGCCCGAGCCCTTGGGCCGGTTGGCGAAAACCTAACCGAATATTGTGTCCTCACACAACGCTTAGTAGGCAGAAAAAGGTCGAAAACACGGCTTGCGGGTCGTTTTTTTGGTCTACAGAAACGCCGTTTCCTCAAAAGAGCGCAATTTCCGGCTGTGCAGCCGCTCCAGCGGCATGTCACGCAATGCTTCCATGGCCCGGATACCGATCAACAGATGGCGGGAGACTTGCGTCTTGTAAAATTCCGATGCCATGCCGGGCAGCTTCAGCTCGCCATGCAGCGGCTTGTCCGAGACACACAGCAGCGTCCCGTAAGGCACCCGAAACCGAAAGCCATTGGCGGCGATGGTCGCACTTTCCATATCCAGCGCCACCGCGCGCGATTGCGACAGGCGCTGAACCGGGCCGGTCTGGTCGCGCAGTTCCCAGTTGCGGTTGTCAAGGCTGGCCACCGTGCCCGTGCGCATGATGCGCTTGAGCTCATAGCCTTCCAGCGCGGTCACATGGGCCACCGCATTTTCCAGCGCCACCTGAATCTCTGCCAGGGCCGGAACCGGCACCCAGACGGGCAGATCATCATCCAGCACCTTGTCCTCGCGCAGATAGGCATGGGCCAGAACGAAATCGCCCAAGCGCTGCGAATTGCGCAAGCCCGCGCAATGGCCGACCATGATCCAGGCATGTGGCCGCATCACGGCGATATGGTCGGTCGCGGTCTTGGCGTTCGACGGGCCGACCCCGATGTTGACCAGGGTGATCCCGTTCCCATCCGTGCGCTTGAGGTGATAGGTGGGCATCTGCGGCATCTTGGTGGGATGGGCGATCGGCGCGGCGGGGTCCGTGATCTCCAGATTGCCGGTGGCCACGAAACTTGTGTAGCCGCTTTCGGGGCGGGCCAGCATGCTGCGGGCATAGCCCTCGAATTCGTCGACATAGAACTGGTAATTGGTGAACAGGACGTGGTTCTGGAAATGCACCGGATCGGTCGCGGTGTAATGGGCCAGCCGGGCCAGCGAATAATCCACCCGCTGTGCGGTAAAGGGCGCCAGGGGTTGCGCCCCATCCTCATAGGTAAAGCCCAAGCCGTTGACGATGTCGTCATGGGTGGTGGACAGGTCCGGCACATCAAAGACATCGCGCAGCGTGAAATCACCCGCCCCTTCCTGCGGCACGGTGATCGCGCGGTCATTGGCAACGGCGAAATGCACCGGCATGGGTGTCAGCGACGGGCCGATCTCGACCGGGACGCCATGGTTCTTGATCAACAGGCCGATCTGCTGGCGCAGATAGTTTCCAAACAGGTCGGGGCGCGTGATCGTGGTGGCATAGCTGCCCGGTTCGGCCACATGGCCAAAACTCAACCGGCTGTCGGTCAGGGCATAGGTCGTCGTGGTCATGCGCAATTCGGGATAAAAGGCGCGGTAGCGCGTATCATCGGGCGCACCATCGCGCAGCGTGTCGGTGAACCGATCACACAGATAACGCACCGCTTCGCTGTAGAGCGCCTGAAGATGGGCCACCGCCGCATCGGCATCGGTGAACACCTTGCGCTTTGGCTCCTGGTCGGGGGTTGCGATCCGGCGGGTAGAACGGTTCATGGGCTCGTCCCCACGATCAGATCGGTCAGTTGAAAGCGGGTCACATCCACCAGCCCCAGATCAGAGATCCGCAAGGCAGGGATCACGACAAGCGCCAGAAGCGAATGCTGCATATAGGCGTTGTTGAGCCTGCATCCGCAGGCCGCCATCGCCTCGACCATGGCTTGCGCGCGGGCCGCGACCCGGGCGGCCGGGCTGTCCGACATCAGCCCCGCGATGGGCAATTCGACCAGCGCGATTTCGACCCCGTCTTTCCAGATGGTCACCCCGCCGCCCACCTCGGCCAAGCGGTTGGCGGCCTGCGCCATCATCGCGCGATCGGTGCCCACCACGATCATGTGGTGGCTGTCATGCGCCACGGTCGAGGCCATGGCCATCGGCACGTCATAGCCAAAGCCCGACACGAAACCATTCACCACCTGCCCCGTGCCGCGATGGCGTTCGACCAGCGCGATATGGGCCACCGGGCCTTGTGCCTCGATCACGCCCGCCACCACGGCAAGCGTGGCCTCCAGCGCCTGGGTCGGGGCCTGATTTTCGACCACGCCGATCACGCGAACGCGGGCCTGCGTCGCGCCCTGCGGCGCGGCCACCGCGAAATCCGGCGCCGCCAGCACCCGGCCCAGATGCACCGTGCCGCGCGCATCGGCGGGCCAATCGAGATGCGGACAGTCCACCAGACATTGGCCGTTTTCGGCAACCCGGCGGCCACGGGCAAAGACCGTTTCGATGGGCAGGGTCGCCAGATCCGAGGTGACGATCATGTCGGCCCGGCGGCCCGGTGCGATCTGGCCAATTTCGCGGTCCAGCCCGAAATGGGTGGCGGTGTTGATCGTGGCCATCTGCAAGGCCACCAGCGGATCGCAACCACAGGCGATGGCGTGGCGCAGCGCGCGGTTCATGTGGCCCTCATGGACCAGCGTGCCGGAATGGCAATCATCGGTGCACAAGATCATGTTGCGCGGATCAAGCCCGCGCTCGGTGATGGCGGTGATCTGGGCCTCGATATCGAACCAGGCCGACCCCAGCCGGATCATCGCGCGCATCCCCTGACGCATGCGGGCCATGGCATCGGCTTCGGACGTGCCTTCGTGATCATCGGCCGGGCCGCCCGCGGCATAGGCGTGAAACGCCCGCCCCAGATCGGGCGAGGCATAATGCCCGCCCACGGTCTTGCCCGCCTTTTGGGTTTCGGCGATTTCGGCCAGCATCTGCTGGCTGCCCGCCACCACACCGGGGAAATTCATCATTTCGCCCAAGCCCACGATGCCGGGCCAGCGCATCGCCTGGGCCACATCCTCGGGGCCGATTTCATAGCCCGTCGTCTCCAGCCCCGGGGCCGAAGGCGCACAGCTTGGCATCTGGGTCCAGATATTCACGGGCTGCATCAGCGCCTCGTCATGCATCAGCCGCACACCGCGCAGACCAAGCACATTGGCGATCTCATGGGGGTCGGTGAACATCGATGTCGTGCCATGCGGGATCACGGCACGGGCGAATTCGGCGGGTGTCAGCATGCCCGATTCGATGTGCATGTGCCCATCGCACAGCCCGGGGATCAGGTAGCGCCCCTCCAGATCGACCACTTCGGTCCGGGGACCGATGCAATGGCGCGCATCAGGCCCGACATAGGCAAAACGGCCATGGCGGGTGGCGATCTGCCAGCCCTCCATCACTTCGCGGGTTTGGACCAGAACGACACGCGCATTGGTCAAGACAAGATCGGCGGGCGCACGCCCTGCGGCGGTGGCGACCAGATCCGAGGCGACATCAGACCATGCGGGAAAGGAAATGGATGGGTTCATGCCCCAATCTTGCCGATCCCCGTCAAGCTGGCAAGTGACGGTTGAACGACAGGGGCCCGGCGATGGCACGTCTAAAGCAGGTCTTCCTCGACATCGGTGATATCGATCCCCATCGCCTCGGCGCCGGCTTCCAGATGATCGGCGAAATGCGGGCTGCCCAACAGGTAATCGGCGGTGGGTGTCGTGGCCTCGGCAAAGGCGGTTTCGACGGCCTCGGCCCAGTCATCGACCTCGAAGCTGCCGCGCCCGATCCAGTAGAGCGCCGTCAGTTCGGCGCGCTCATCCTCGGGCATGGCATCGATGAAGCCGCGCAGCTCGCCCTCGGCGCGGTCAAGTTCGTGGCCCATCAAGATGACCTGCGCCACCTGTTGCGGTGAAAGTTCCATCGCTTGCCCTCCTGTTCATGGTGCGACCCGATGGGGTCATTGCGCATGGTGGGGCAGATGCGTCCTTGATCTGGCGCAAGGGCCGGGGTCAGAAGAACAGGCGGCGATAGAGCCTGTGGGGCAAAAGCGCGCTCAGGCGGAACACAAGGCTGAAAACCGTGGGGAAACTTCGGGCAAAGCCGCCCCGGCGCATATGGTCGAAAAAGATCTCGGCGGCAGGGTCGGGATCCATGATGAAGGGCATGGTGAAATCATTCTTGTCGGTCAGCCGCGTGCGGATGAAGCCCGGGTTGATCAGTTGCACGCTCACGCCCGTATCCTTGAGATCGCCATCAAGCGATTCCGCCAGCGAATAAAGCCCCGCCTTTGACGCCGCATAGCCGATGGCGCCGGGCAGCCCGCGAAACCCCGACAGGCTGCCGGTCAGCACGATATGGCCCGTATCGCGTGCCACGAAATCGGGCACGACATGGGCCAGCACCCGCGCGGCCCCGGTCAGGTTGATGTCGAACATCGCCTCGACCTCGGGCCCGTTCCACGCCTTGGCCGATTGTGGCCAATAGACACCCGCCAGAAAGATCATGCCGTCGATCCGGCCCAACTGGCCCCAGGCCTGCGCCACGCTGTCACGATCGGCAATGTCCATCGGCACGACCTGCACCGGCCCCGGCAGATCGGCCGCCAGCGCCGCCAGCCGTTCGGCAGAGCGCGCCGAGACGATCAACTCGGCGCCCGCGCCGCTCATCTTCAGCGCCAGCGCACGGCCCAACCCCTCGGAGGCGCCGACCAGCCAATACCGTTTGCCTTTGAAATCCCGCATCACACCACCCCGTCAGATCGGATTGGCCGCGCCTTGCGGCAGCGGCGTTGTCGCCAGAACCGCCATCGCGCCCAGCTTCAGCACGCACGGCACCAGCGCATAGAGATAGGTCAGCAAATCAAGCGCGCCCTCAGGGCTTTGACCGCCAGACTGGAACCCCGCCGCATCCAGCGCCGGCAACAGCACCACGGCCGCGAATGCCAGCGTCAGCTTGGACACAAAGGCCCAAAGGCCAAAACCCGCCGCAGCCTGAGGCGCGATCTGCTCCATGCGGCGCGCAAAAAGCGCCGGCAACAGCGCGAAATCCGCGCCAAGCGCCGCCCCAGATGCCAGACAGATCAACGCAAACGCCACCGTATCGCCCGGCCCAAGGAGGAGCACCACTGAAAAAGCGGCAATCGCCAGCGCCATGGCCGACAAAAGCATCGCACGCGCCCCGAATCGCGCCGCCGCCCGCGTCCAGATCGGCGCGCTGAGCGCTGCGGCCAGAAAGAACAACAGCAACAGCGGCCCCTCCCACCCCGGGGCTTCCAGCACGCTTTCGACGTAGAACAAGAACAGCGTCGATGACACGGCCACGGGGGCCGCATTCATCAGCGCCACCACCAAAAGCCGCCGCGCGACCGGGTCTGACAGCACCGCACGAAACCCGCTGTCGCCGGGCAGGACCGTGCCCGCCCAATCCGACCGCATCAGCCACAGCGCCAAAAGACACAAGAGCCCAAACCCCAGCGCGAAATTGCCATAGGCGTTCCCCGTGGCATCCAGCACCGTTGGGGCCACGGCGGCCACACAGACCCCCAAAAGCGCGCCCGTTTCCCGCCACGCGGCCAGCCGCAGATAGCCTTGCGGCCCAAGCTGCGGGGCGGCGGCAACGCCTTGGGCGTACATGCAGATCGTCAGAAAGGAAAAGGCCGAAAACAACCCCGTCATCATCAAGGCGAACCACCAGATCGGGGCGATGGGCGGGGTGATGGCGAAAAGCCCAAACATCGATCCTGCCAAGACCGCAACACCGGCCATCACCGCCGCCCCGCGCCGGGCGCGCAACCGTTGGGCCAACCACCCCAAGGCCGGATCCTGGACCACGTCAAACAGGCGCAAGGCGAACAAGACCCCCGCCAGCGCGGTCAGGCCGACGCCGAATTCATCGACATAGACCTTGGGCGCGTGGATATAGATGGGCAAGCCAGCAGCCGCCAGCATCGCGGCAAAAACCGCATAGCCCATGCGCGAGGGGAGGCGGGCCATCTCAGGAAACGTCTTGCTCCGGCGGGGTGGGGCGCACGCGGTAGGGTGCACCCTTCCACCAGAGCTTGAGGGCTTGCCAATGGATCAGCGCCAGAACCCGGCGCGCACCCAAGGGGCGGCGCAGCACGGATCGCAAGATCGCCCAACTGGTCAGGGGCGCGCGCTTGCCCGTGAGCGTCGCCAAAAGACCCTCGCCGTCGGTGGCATAGTCGATCCAGACACCGATCCGGTCGGCGCGGATGTCGAAGCGAAAGCTGTAGCCGCCGTCGATGGGCTGAAAGGGCGAGACGTGAAAGATCTTTTGCGCGCGCAGCACATCGGCCCGGTCGATGGGGCGCTGATCGGGATGGGCGCACAGATAGCTGTGCCGGTCACCAAAGGTGTTCGACACCTCGGCGATCACGGCGCGCAATCGGGTCTCGCGGTCATGCGCCAGCCAGAACGAGACGGGATTGAAGACATGGCCCAGCATGCGCGGCTGGGCCAGAAGCTGAAGGGTTCCATCGGTCACGGCGTCCAAGCCATGGGTGGCCAGAACCGCGCGCGCCCACGCGGCGCCACGGCCCTGCTTGGGCGGGCCGCCATGGTCGCTGTCTTGCAGCGATGTGAGCGCGCCGCGATTGCGCGCAAAGAGCCAGGGCGCGCGCGGACGGGGATCTTCGGCATCGAGCAGCACATAATCGATGGAATAGGTAAAGGCATTGGTCACAGCCCCGCGCCGCCCGTGAAAGGTCGATCCCGAGATGTGATCCACCCGGCTCATGCCGCCTGCCGTGCCCCGTCGCGCAGCGCGATCGCCTCGACCACGTCGAGCGCACTGGCATAGCCATCTTCGTGAAACCCGTTCTTCATCCACGCGCCGCAGAACCATGTGTTGTTCCGACCATTCATCGCCCGCACCGCACCCTGAGCGGCAAGCGCTGCCAGATCATAGACCGGGTGGCGGAACTCGGCCGTGTCATAGATCAAGGCGTCATCGATCGGCGCGCGGCTGTTGAGCGTGACAAACAAGGGGTCGCTTTCGGGGATCGGCTGCAGGCAGTTCATCCAGTAGGTCAGATCGATCGGCCCGCCCTGATGGCCGGGCCGTTCGGTGTAATTCCAAGACGACCACGTCACGCGCCGCTGTGGCATCGCACGCGTGTCGGCATGCAGAACGGCGGTGTTGGATTGGTAGCGCACGGCCCCCAGCGCCGCCGTTTCGGTTGGGCTGGGATCGGCCAGCATCGCCAGTGTGTCATCGGAATGGGTGGCAAAGACCACGTCGTCAAACACATCCCAATGGCCTTCGCACAAGATCTCGGCCCCCCGCGCGCTGCGCTTGACGGTCTTGATGGGGGTGGCCATGCGAATATCGACCCGCTTGAGCAAAAGCGCCTGTTCCAACCGGGTAACGTATTCGATCGATCCGCCCTGAACCGTCCACCATTGATGCTGGCCCGTGGTCTGCATCAGGTGATGGTTGCGGAAGAATCGCACCAGGGCCTGGGCCGGGAAATCCATGATCTCCTCCTTGGGCGTGGACCAGATCGCACCGGAAATCGGGGTCAGGTAATAGTCGCGGAACCAGCGGCCCATCTGCATCTGGTCCATCAATTCGCCCAGCGTGAGGGTGGCATCGGTCGCGACCTTTTCGGCCGCCGCATTGAAGCGCAACAGATCGCGCACCATGCGCAGGAAGCCGGGGTTGGCCAGATTGCGTTTCTGGGCAAACAGCGCATTGAGGCTGCGCAGACCATACTCGATGCGCCCCCCCCCGATCGAGGCGGCAAAGCTCATGTCAGATTTTGCCACCGGAACATCGAGTTGTGCGAACAATTTCGTCAGATTGGGATAGTTTGCATAGTTGAACACGATAAAGCCGGTGTCGACGGGCTGATCGCCATGCTTGCCCGCCACGATGGTGCGCGCATGTCCACCCAGCCGCGGCTGGGCCTCGAACAAGGTGACGTTATGGGCATCTGCCAGATGATAGGCAGCGCCCATCCCCGAAATCCCCGCGCCGATCACGGCAATACGTTTCGGCGCGGCGGCCGGGTGTTCGAATGGCATCGGCGATGTCCCCTGATTCGTCGAGTTGCGCAGTGCAAGGGTTACGCGCCCCAAGCTTGCGCAGATCAAAGAAAATAATTGTGATCCGGTCTAGGGAAAACCGCGTAACTGCGATATGCTGTCGTTGAACGACCACGCTGAACAGCCAGCTGGCACCTATTGGGGGATGATACCGGTCATCCCTATCTGGTGTCAGTGAGAAAGGCGTGACCCGACCGTGACGGCAATGGACAAGTCAGATGCGCACTGGGTGGCGAGTATCGCCTCTATCGCGCAACACCAAGATCAGAAGGCTTTTGCCGAGGTGTTTCGTCACTTCGCGCCAAGGGTGAAGGCATTTCTGATCAAGTCGGGGGCGGACCACGCCCTTGCGGAGGAGTGCATGCAGGACGTGATGGCCACGCTCTGGCACAAGGCGAATCTCTATGACCCGTCGCGGGCATCCGTCGCGACGTGGATCTTCACGATTGCGCGCAATCGCAAGATCGACCTGCTGCGCCGCTATGCCCGCCCGGAACCCGAGGACCTGCCTTGGGGCCCCGAGGATGCCCCCGATCAAGCCGACGCAATCGCGCTGCAGCAAGAATCCACAAAACTGGCCGAAGCGATTGGCAAGCTTCCCAAGAAACAGCGCGAATTGATCGAACGCGCCTATTTCGGGGACCTGACCCACAGCGAAATCGCTGCGCAAACAGGATTACCCCTTGGCACGATCAAGTCTCGCATTAGGTTGGCGCTGGAAAGGTTGCGTCACGCAATGAATTAAGGAGGCCGGATGCCCGCCATTCGCCATCATGTTCCAGATGATATGCTGATGGGCTACGCCGCTGGCGTTCTGCCGCAAGCCTTCGATCTGGTCGTCGCAACCCATGTGTCGCTGAATGACGACGCCCGCGTCCGGCTTGCCGGATTCGAGGAGCTGGGCGGCGCCGTGCTGTCGGACCTGAAAGAGGTCGATCTGGCCCCCGATAGCCTTGAACAGACGCTTGCCAAGATTTCCCGCATGGCACCAACCGAGCGTGGCACGCGGTCAAACGGAGTGTTCCCCGCGCCCTTGCGCAAAATGATCGGCGGAGATGTGGCTGCGGTAAAGTGGAAATCCATCGCGCGCGGCACGAAACAGGCGGTCTTGTGCAGCGACGGCGAAGCGACTGCGCGGCTGTTGTATATCCCCGCCGGTCAGGCGATGCCAGAACACAGCCATCGTGGCACCGAAATGACGCTGGTGCTTCAGGGCGGATACAGCTCGGTCGATGGCCATTACGTGCGCGGCGATCTGGAAGTGGCTGACCAGCAAACCAACCACACCCCCATCGCCGATGATGACGGCGAGGATTGCATCTGTCTGGTCGCCACCGACGGGCGGTTGCTGTTCAACGGTCTCTTGCCCCGGCTGGCGCAGGTCTTTTTGCGCATCTAGACCCTATGCGGCGCAATCGGGGACGGTCATGAGCAAGTTTGGGCCCACCCAAGGCGAATTGAAGCTGCGGCTTGCCATCAGCCTTGCGGGTCTGGCGCTGTTGATCGGTGCCTATGCCACCAATGGCATCGGCGGCATCGCGTCTTTGGAAATCGGCATCATCGGCACGGTTTTTTTCGGCGGATCGGCGATCTGGTGCCTGCTCAGGCTGACACGCAAACCCGGCCCCTGAACCGTTCGGTCATCCCGCAGCATGCGCCGCTTGGGCGGACCGTAAAAAGGCGGGTCGGCCCGGCGCGCTCAATTCCGGCGCATGGGCATAGCCCCCAAGATCAAACGCAAGGATCGCCGCCGGGTCGGTCAAGCGCCGCTCGATGACAAAGCGCGCCATGGCACCACGGGCCTTTTTCGCATGGAAACTGACGATCCTGGGGCCGCCGGGCTTGTCTTCCAGAAATTGCGGCGTGATCACGCGCAACGCCAGCGCCGCCGGATCGACCGCCGAAAAATACTCGACCGAGGCACAGTTGAGCAGCGTATCGGTGCCCAGATCAGCCGCCTGCACGTTCAGGGCGCGGGCCAGCCTGTCGCCCCAATAGGCATAAAGATTGGGGCCTTTTGCGGTCGCAAGCTGGCTGCCCATTTCCAACCGATAGGGCCGGATCGCATCCAGCGGGCGCAAGACCCCGTACAGACCGGACAAGATGCGCAACCGATCTTGTGCAAAGCGCAGATCGTCAGCCTCAAGGCTTGCCGCTTCCAGCCCCTGATACGTGTCCCCCGCAAAGGCAAGGGCCGCAGGGCGCAGATCATCGTGATCTGTATCAAATCTCTGGAACCGTTCGACATTCAACCGCGCCAAACCCGCTGACAGATCCATCAGATGGGCCAGATCGGCCTCGCTGAGGCCACGGGCGGTTTGGGCCAGCGCCCGCGCATCCGCTTGGAACTGCGGCACTGTCATCGCCACGTCGCGCACGGCCCAATCCAGACGCTTGGCCGGCGAAATCACGATCAGCATGGACACTCCTCCGAAAGGGCGACTGGCATGGGGTGGACCTAGCGCCCCGTGCCACAGCGGGCAAGCCGAAGCCGGTCCATAACATCGCTTGAGATTAGGCCACGGGCGTTCCAGTATCACCGCAGGGATTGGGCGATATGAACGTGACCGACACACCAGACGAGGACAAGCTGCCCACACGGTCACAAAGCCGCAACCGCGTGCAAACAGCGGCGCTGGTCATCATTGCGGGTGCGATCTTCTTGTTCCTGCTGGTCGAGGCGCGGTTCTTGCTGACATCGCTTGCCGTGGCGATCATCGTCTTCAGCCTGACCAGCGATGCGATCGGCCACATCGCCCGGCTCAAGGTGGGGCGAGTGGGCATTCCCAACTGGCTGGCAAGCCTTGTGGCGGTGCTGCTGATCTCGACCGGCCTTTTCATGCTGAGCTCGCTGATCTTGTCGCAGATCAACACGGTGCTGGCGACGACGCTGACCTATACGGAACGGGCACCCGGGGCCGTGGCGGATCTGTTTGCATGGATGGGCCCCGAGGTTGAGACCGCAATCGCCAGCGCCATCGGCAGCATCGATGTTTCGGGCTATCTGCGCGCCATGGCCGGTCAGGCGGGCGGCCTGATGCAAAGCACGGTGTTGGTGATCTTGTTTGTGGGTTTTCTGTTCGCCGAGCGGCTCTGGTTCGAGGTCAAGCTGACCAGCCTGATGGGCGGCAATGCCAAGCGCGCGGCGCATGCCCGGCGGGTGATCGGCACCATCATGCATCGGGTGAACTATTACCTGTTGGTCAAGACGGTGGTCAGCGCCGTGACCGGGGTCATGGTCTATGGCGTGGCGCTGGCCTTTGGGCTGGAGCTGGCGGTGGCGATCGGCATCCTGACCTTTGTGCTGAACTACATCCCCAATGTCGGCTCGATCGTTGCGACGGTTCTGGCCACGCTTGTCACCTATGTGCAACTGGGCGAACCGGGGCCGACGCTGGCGTTCTTTCTGGCGGTGGGCGCGATCCAATTCATCAATGGCAACATCATCGACCCTTGGCTGATGGGCCGCGCGCTCAGGCTGTCGACCTTTGGTATTGTCGTTGCGCTGGCTTTCTGGGGGTCGATCTGGGGGATTGCGGGCATGTTCTTGTCGGTGCCGATCATGGTTGCGGCCATGATCGTGTGCAGCCATGTGCCGGAATTGCGCCCCGTGGCCGTGCTTTTGTCGCGTGAAGGTTTGCCCGATCTTGAAACCGATCTGCCAAAGCGATTTGCGCGACGCACGCTGGCGGCGGCTGTCCCGCCCGATCCGGTGACAACGCAGCAATCAAGGCGCGGCTAACCCGCGTCGCGCAGCACCTGAAGAAAGGCATCGCCAAAGCGTTCAGCGCGCCGGTCGCCCAACACCCGCGCCACCGCGCCAAGATCGCCGGGCCGCAATTCGGCCAGCTTGGCCAGTTGCGCCGAAGAACAGGTGACGGGTTTGTCCAATCCCGTTTCACCGCGCGCCAGATCGGCCTGCACCGCCAAAAGCCGATCATAAAGCGTACCGGCATCACGCCCGGCCAGCTTGCGCCGCGCCGGGTGCAGATCATCGGGGCGGTCGCCCGTGATCACAGCCAAGAACAGCGACCCGTATTTTTCCAGCTTGGACGCCCCGACCCCGGTGATGCGCGCCATCTGATCCAGCGTTTCGGGCCGGGTTTCCGCCATTTCGATCAGCGTGCGATCCGTGAAGATCACATAGGCCGGAACGCGCGAGGCCTCGGCCAGGGCGCGGCGCTTGGCTTTCAGCGCGGACAGGAGCGGCGCGTCCTCATCGGCCACCAGCATCTTGACCTGCGGGCGGCGTGGGGCAGCCTTGATCGTGTCATGGCGCAGCGTGATCCCCGCCTCACCGCGCAGGATCGGGCGCGCGGCTTCGGTCATGCGCAGCGCGCCGTGCCGGGCGGGATCGGGGCGCACCAGATCATGGGCGGCCATCTGACGAAACACCGCCTGCCAGCCGCGCGTGTCGAATTCCGTTCCGACGCCAAAGGTCGGCAGCGTTTCATGGCCCCTTTCGCGCATCTTGTCGGTCTGTGTACCCGTCAGAATATCGATCAGATGCCCCGCCCCAAACCATTCCCCGGTCCGCAAGATCGCCGACAGCGCCTTGCGCACGGGGGTGGTGGCATCAAAGACCTCGGGCGGGTTGAGGCACAAATCGCAATTGCCGCAAGGCGCGGACGCTTCTCCGAAATAGCCCAAAAGCACTTGTCGCCGGCAGGCCAGCGCTTCGGCCAGACCCAAAAGCGCATTGAGCCGCGCGTGATCGGCGGCCTTGCGTTCGGGTGGGGCCAGCCCCTCGTCGATCTGTGACCGGCGAAAGCGGATGTCATCGGGGCCGTAAAGCGTCAGGGTATCGGCGGGCGCCCCATCGCGCCCGGCGCGGCCGATTTCCTGATAATAGCCTTCGATGGATTTCGGCAGATCGGCATGGGCGACCCAGCGGATGTCGGGCTTGTCCACACCCATCCCAAAGGCGATGGTTGCCACCACGATCAACCCGTCCTCGGTGGCAAAGCGCCCTTCGACGATGCGGCGATCCTCTGCTTCCATCCCGCCGTGATAATGGCACGCGCTATGGCCCGCCTGCGCAAGCGCCTGGGCCAGCGCTTCGGTCTTGGCGCGGGTGCCGCAATAGACGATGCCCGACTGCCCCTTGCGCGCCGCAGCAAAGGACAAGATCTGTTGGCGGGGGTTTTGCTTGACCTCAAAGGCCAAGCCCAGATTGGGCCGATCAAAGCCGCGCAGAAAGATGTCGGGCTGGGCGCCATCAAACAAGCGAAGGATGATTTCATCGCGCGTTTCGGCATCTGCCGTTGCGGTAAAGGCCGCCAGCGGCACATCCAAGGCGCGACGCAATTCCCCGATCCGAAGGTAATCGGGCCGGAAATCATGACCCCATTGGCTGACGCAATGGGCCTCATCCACCGCGATCAGGCAAACGCCCGCACGCTTGAGCATGCGTTGCGTACCGGATGCGGCCAGACGTTCGGGCGCGATATAAAGAAGCTTGAGGCTGCCATCTTCGAGCGCGGCCCAGACGGCGTCGGTTTCCTCGGGCGTGTTGCCGCTGGTCAGCGCACCCGCGACCACACCTGCCTCATGCAAGCCGCGCACCTGATCGCGCATCAGCGCGATCAAGGGCGAGATCACCACCGTCACGCCTGTGCTGAGCAGCGCGGGCAACTGAAAGCACAGCGATTTGCCACCGCCCGTCGGCATGATCGCCAGCACATTGCGCCCGTCGGCCACGGCTTGCACGATCTCGGCCTGACCGGGTCGAAACGCGGAAAAGCCAAAGACCGAGGATAAAAGCGCGCGCGCATCCTGCATTTGGGTTGCCTGTCGGGTCACTCGAAAGATTTGCTCGATTTTCCGGGACTCTTCCATGTTGAGATGCGGTTCACAAGAGCTTGAACCCAGATCCTGCCGGGCTGTCTTGAGGGGCGGAACCGAATGACAAAAGACCGGTGGCCCCCAAAGCAATCAGCGGGCCGGAACCCTATTGCACATCGCCCCGCATGCCCGGATCGGCGCGCAAAAGCGTGATCACCGTGCCGCCATAGCTGCGCTGATCGCTCAGGGCAAAACCCGGCGGCACCCGAGGCGGCGCGTTGTCTTCCCACATGATCAACGCCCCCGGCGCGATCCAGCCGCCCGTCTGGGCATTGGCCAGCGCAATCTCGCCCAGACCCTTGCCATAAGGCGGATCAAGAAAGACCAGACCAAAGGGCAGGCCCGTCGCCGGGCCCAGATCGGTCGCGTCACGGGCAAACACCTTGCTTGCGCCTTGGGCCGCACAGAGCGCGACATTGGCGCGCAAAAGCGCGCGCGCCGCGACACCATCATCGACGAATGTGACATGTCCGGCGCCCCGGCTGAGTGCCTCGAGCCCCAAGGCACCCGTGCCCGCGAACAGATCCAGCACACGGGCCCCCGTGATCGGGTCGCCATGCTTGCCCGAGGTCAGGATGTTGAACAGGTTCTCGCGCACCCGATCGGTGGTCGGGCGCAGATGCGCGGCCACATCGCCCGCCCCGACCTCGGCCAGTTTCCTGCCGCGAAAGCGCCCCGCGATGATCCGCATGCCTTAGCCCTGCAACAGCGGCTTGAGATCCTGAGCGGCATCGGCTACCCGCGCAGGATCGGGGGATTTGCCCGCCTCGATCAACCGCTTGCCGATCATGTAGCCGCGCGGATCATTCATCGCATCGACCGCCACCAGCCTGTCATCCGCGTAATACCAATGCGACCGCGCCGCCCCTCCATCGCGCACCACGACGCGGGTGTAGCCGGCGTTCAGCCCCGCGATCTGCAGCTTGATGTCATATTGATCCGACCAGAACCACGGCAGCGGGTGATAGGCCACCCCCGCCCCAAGGATGTTGCGGGCCACTGTTTCAGCCTGATCGATGGCGTTTTGCACCGATTCCAGCCGGATGCGCCCACCGCGATGGGGAAAGCTGGCACAATCGCCCGCCGCCCAGATCGCAAGATCGCTGGTGCGCCCCTGTTCATCGGTCATGATCCCGTTGTCGATCGCAAGCCCCGCCGCTTCGGCCAGGGCGGTGGCGGGGGCGATGCCGATCCCCACGATCACCAGATCGCAGGGCAATTCCACCCCGTCCGACAAGACGGCCCCCGTCACATGATCGGCGCCCAAAAGCCGCGACAGGCCCACGCCTTCGCGGATATCGACGCCATGGGCGCGGTGCAGCGCGCGAAAAAAATCCGATGTCTCGGGGGCGGCCACGCGTTGCAAGATGCGCGGCGCCATTTCGATCAGTGTCACATCCATGCCACGCTTGCGCGCGACGGCGGCGGCCTCCAGCCCGATATAGCCGCCCCCCACGATCAGCGCGCGCCGCCCCGGTTGCAGGCCGGGCGCCATGCCATCCACATCGGCCAGCCCCCGCACCACATGCACGCCGCCCAGATCGCCCCCGATCGCCGCAGGCAAGCGGCGCGGCACCGACCCCGTGGCCAGCACCAGCGCATCATAGGCGATGGTCTGGCCGCCGACGATCACCTGCCGCGAGGCCCGGTCGATCGCATCAACCGGACAACCCAGCATCAGAGTGATGCCCGCGTCGCGATAATAGCTTTCGGGGCGCAACAAGAGCCGATCTATGCTCATTTCACCCAAGAGATAGGCCTTGGACAAGGGCGGGCGCTGATAGGGCGGCACGGGTTCCTCGCCAATCAGGGTGATCGGGCCTGCAAAGCCTTCGGCACGCAGCCTGGCCACACAGGCCGCCCCCGCCTGACCGGCGCCGATGACCACGATTTTCGTCACGTTCCGCACCTTTCGCGTTGGCCGTCTGTCGCGCTGACCCTATATGGCGGTGCACCGGATTAACAAGCGAAGGGGACCGCACCAATGACCATTTCCGTAGGCGACACACTGCCCGATGCCACGCTGCTGATCTTTGGCGCCAATGGGCCGGAAGCGGTCAGGATGGCCGACAAGACCCGTGGCCGCAAGGTTGTGATCTTCGGTCTGCCCGGGGCCTATACCCGCACCTGCACCGCCGCCCATGTGCCCACCTTCATCCGCACCAAAGGCGATTTCGATGCCAAGGGCGTGGATGAGATCATCTGTGTTTCGGTCAACGACCCCTTCGTGATGGCCGCATGGGCCAAGGACACCGGCGCGGCAGAGGCCGGGCTGACCTTTCTTGGGGATGCGGGCGCGGAATTCACCAAGGCGATCGGCCTGAACTGGACCGCAGCACCGGCGGGCTTCTACGACCGCTCGCGCCGTTATGCGCTTTACGCCGAAGATGGTGTGGTCAAGGTGCTCAACATCGAAGAAGGCCCGGGCGTTTGCGAATTGTCGGCGGGTGAAACCCTGCTGGCCGCCATCTGACGCATGGGCAAAACGCAAGTTTTGCCCACGGAAAAACGCCAGTTTTTCGGCGCGGAAAACCCGGGTTTTCCGCGCCCTACCTTGCGAAAAGATCCATCTTTTCGGCCAGCCTGACATCAAGATCACTCAATCCGCCCACATCATGGGTGGCCAGCGTCACATCCACCGTTTTGTAGACATTGAACCATTCCGGGTGGTGGTTCATCTTTTCCGCAACCAGCGCGACCCGCGTCATCCACGCGAAAGCAGCGGTGAAATCGGTGAAAACGTAGCGCTTGCGCACCGCCTCGCGGCCATCAACGAGCGCCCATCCGGCTTGGGTCAGGCTTGCAAGGGCCGCGTCCCGCGCGGCACCGTCTAGCTTTGTGGCTGGCATCAATCCTGTTCCTCCATCTGCGCGCGCTTGAACGGGCCATAGCCCGTCATGATCTCGATCTCTTCGCTCACCGCCGCCCGCTCGGCCCTCAGATAGCGCGCGACGGCATCGGCAAAACCCGCATCGCGCACCCAATGCAGCGAATGGGTCTGCACCGGCAGATAACCGCGCGCCAGCTTGTGTTCGCCCTGTGCGCCCGCCTCGACCCGGCCCAGCCCATGAGCGATGGCGAAATCGATGGCCTGATAATAGCACAGCTCGAAATGCAGGCAGGGATGATGTTCGGTGCAGCCCCAATAGCGCCCGTAAAGCACATCGCGCCCGATGAAATTCAGCGCCCCCGCCACCGGCCGCCCCTCGCGCAGCGCCAGCACCATCAGCATGTCGTCGCGCAGGCTTTCATGCGCGGCGTCGAAAAATGCCCGCGTAAGATAGGGCTGGCCCCATTTGCGTGCGCCCGTGTCCTGATAGAACCGCCAGAACGCATCCCAATGCGCGGGCTGGATGGCATCGCCCGTCAGCGCCACCATGTCGCCACCAAAGCCTTGCGCTTCGGCGCGTTCCTTGCGGATGGTCTTGCGCTTGCGCGAACTGAGCGCTGCCAGAAACCCGTCGAAATCGCCATAGCCTGCATTGTGCCAGTGAAATTGCTGACTGATCCGGGCCATCAGGCCCATCTGCGCGCCGGCTGTGGCCTCGGCTTGGGTGCAAAAGGTGACATGCAGCGAGCTGAGGCCGTTTTCCTCGGTCAGGCGCACGGCGGCTTGCACCAATGCGTCCATGCCTGCCGCGTGCCAGCCGGGACGGGTCAGAAAGCGGCGGCCTGTCGCGGGGGTAAAGGGCACGGCCATCTGCAGCTTGGGGTAATAGCGCCCGCCCGCCCGCTGATAGGCATCGGCCCAGTTATGATCAAAGATGTATTCGCCCTGACTGTGGCCCTTGGAATACAGCGGGGCGACGGCGATCACCTGTCCGGCGCTGCGTGCTACCAGATGCCGCGGCGCCCAGCCCGTGCCGGTGCCGACAGAGCGCGACACCTCCAGAGCGTGCAGAAAGCGGTGCGTGCTGAACGGATCATGGGGCGGCCCGCCATCGGCCGCCTCGGGGCAGGCACAGGCATCCCAATCGGCAGCATCGATCTGGGCGATTGCGCCCAGAACCTCGATTTCGATGGGGGCGCTTGCGTCCAAATCCCGTCTCCGGCGGCTGCTGGGGCTTGCACCTCAGATGGGGCGCGTGTGGGCCGCGTCAATCCGAAGATCAGGCCGGATAACCCTCAAAGGTGATCTGATCGGCAAGCCGTCGCGCGATGCCTTCGGCTTCGGGCGATTTGACGGTCCAGCACAAGATCGGCACGCCCCCGGCCTTGAGTTCCGACACGCGCGGGCGGGCCAGATCATGCCAATCATGGCTGATGAAGCTGGCGCCCACGGCCTCGAAGCTACTGATATCGCGCAAAAGGGCACAGGTTTCAGCCGACAGGTCAGGCCAATCACCCGGTTCAAAGCCACAGCTTGTGATCCCGCGCGGCAGATCGGGGGCAAGTGCCGCCATCGCGGCCATCATGGCGGGGTTGAACGACATCACCGCCACATCGCCACCATAGCCCGCCAGCGTTGTTGCCACAGCCTGTTCCAGATCCGTCACACCGACGCCGGCAGCGCCCGACTGATCCTTGAGTTCGATCAAAAGCGGCACCTGTCCGGCGACCTGATCCAGTATGGCGGCCAGTGTCGGAATATGATCGCCGCTGGCCGAGCCGCTGAGCGTGATCTGACCCAACGCCGCCGCACTCAACCCGCGCAAGGGGCCGCTTTGGGCGGTCAGGCGATCGAGCGTGTCGTCATGAAACACCATGGCCACGCCATCGGCGCTGAGTTGCAGATCAAGCTCGATGCCATAGCCCGCCGCGATCGCGCGGGCAAAGGCCGCGGGGCTGTTTTCAATGACGCCAGCCGCCCGGTCATGCAAACCGCGATGCGCGATAGGTCGGGCCAGCAATGCGGCGGGAAGCGCGGGCATGTCCGTGCCTCAGGCGGGTTTGATCTGGAAAATCCCTTCGACCTCGACCGCGCAGCCAAAGGGCAGGCCCCCCGCACTGACGGCAGACCGGCTGTGCCGGCCCTTGTCGCCCAGCACGTCGACCAACAGATCGGATGCGCCGTTGACGACCTTGGGCTGATCGCCGAATTCGGGCGGGGCATTGACAAAGCCGGTCAGCTTGACCACCCGCACCAGCCGATCCAGATCGCCACCGCAGGCGGATTTGACCTGTGCCAACAGGTTGATCGCACACAGCCGTGCCGCAGCAGCCCCCGCCGCGATATCCAGATCGACGCCAACGCGGCCCTTGATCAGGCTGTCCAGACCCGCGGACGTCATCGGGATCTGGCCCGAGACGAACACCAGATCACCCGCGACGACATAAGGCACATAATTCGCCGCCGGCGCGGGCGGGGGCCCTGCCAGGATGATGCCAAGCTCCGCAAGGCGCGCTTCGATTGTTCCAGCCATTCCGATATCTCCCAGCCGATCCGATTTGACGCAAAGCTAACCGTAGCACCGCCAAAGGAAAAGAGGCGAAGCGCAGCCTGCGTCAGCTTTCGCGAAAGGCGCGGGCGAAATAGATGCTGAACGGTTCCAGCAGATAGGTCAGGGGCGTGCGGTCATTGGTGCGGATGAAGGCCTCGACCGGCATGCCGGGCAACAGCACGCGCGGGGCAAGGCGGGCCATCTCTCCCGCGTCCAGCGCCACTTCGGCGCGATAGAACGACGCGCCGCTGCGCTCATCGACAAAGGCATCGGCCGAGATTTGCGTCACCTGCCCCATCAGATCGGGCAGATTGCGCAGATCGAGCGCGGGAAACCGCAAGCTGACCGCCTGACCGACAAAGACCTGATCGATATGGATGGCGGGCACCTCGGTGGTGATCACCAAGGGCCGCCCTTCGGGCACCACAAAGCCCACGGGATCGCCCGCGCGCAACACCGATTGCGGACCAAAGACCTGTAGCCCGATGATCCGGCCCGCGACCGGGGCGCGCAGATCAAGCTCGGCCATGCGGCGGTCAAGATCGGCAAGGCGCTGGCGCAATTCCTCTTCGGCCACGCGAATCTCGCGCAATTCGGCGATGGCTTCCTCGCGGCGGGTGGTGGCGCGCTGCAAGATCGCCAATTCGGTCTCGATCACGCGCTCGGCGGCCTCGGCCTTGCGCGCCTCCAACTCACCCAGGGAACCGCGCAATTGCGCCGCGTCACGTTGCAGACGCAAGACCGGATCGGATTGGATCAAGCCACGCTCGAGCAAGCCGCGCTGGCGGATCAGATCGGCATCGACCAGCGCAAGCTGTTCGGCCAGCGCCGCATCTTGCGCGCTGAGCGCGGCAATCTGCGCCGCGATCTGGGTGATGCGGCCGCGAAGCTGTTCGATTTCGCGTTCGGCGGTGTCACGGCGCGCGGCAAACAGGGTATCTTGACCCTGCATCAGATCGGCCAGTTCGGCATCGGTGGCCGCAGTCGCGGCCAAGGCGGGGGAAAACACCACGCTGGCCGCGCCATCGCGCTCGGCCTCAAGCCGGGCGCGACGCACGCGCAATTCGAACAGCCGCGCCACCGCGACCGCCTGATCGCGGGCAAGCTGGCCGGGGGCCAGGCGCAGCAGCACATCGCCTGCCGCGACCCTGTCGCCCTCATCGACCAGAAGGGCGGCCACCACGCCCCCCTCGGGATGCTGGAGCGCTTGGCGGTTGCGCTCTACCTCGATGCGGCCCGAGGCGACGATGGCGCCGGCAAGCTGGCTGGTCATCGCCCAGCCACCGAACCCGCCCAACAGCAGCAGCATGGCCAACAGCCCCGTCAAAAGCGGCCCGCGCACAGACCAGCCATGCCCGGCATCGGGATGCTGTGGTGCGCTCATGACACACCGCCCGCGGCAGCGGTCTTGATGTCGGCATAGTTGGCCAATGTCTTTTGCAGCACCTCTTGGGTGGGGCCAAACATCACCGGCGCGCCGCCCGACAACACCAAAAGCCGATCACATTCGCGGATGGCGGCGGGGCGGTGCGCCATGATCAGAACCGCGCGACCCCCGGCCTTGATCGCCTGAACCGCGCGGTTGAGCGCGATGGACCCCTCATTGTCGAGCGCGGAATTGGGCTCATCGAGGACCAAAAGAACCGGGTCGCCATAAAGCGCGCGCGCCAGCCCGATCCGCTGGATCTGCCCCCCTGACAGCCGCGCCCCAAGACCCGATACGCGGGTGTCATAGCCTTCGGGCAGATCGAGGATCATCTCATGGGCCGCGGCCATGCGGGCGGCGGCGACAACCTTGTCGGTGTCGGGCGTCTCGGCCAGCCGGGCAATGTTTTCCGCGATCGTGCCTTCGAACAGCGTCACCGCTTGCGGCAGATAGCCGATGTAGCCCCCCAGCGCGTCAGGATCGTATTGGTCAAGCGTCGCGCCATCCAGACGAATCTGTCCGACAGCGGGCAGCCACACCCCGGTTATGGCGCGCGCCAAGGTGGATTTGCCCGAACCCGAAGGGCCGATGATCCCGACCGCCTGACCCGGTTCGATGCGAAAGCTGACACCGCGCAGCGTGGGCGCACGCGCGCCGGGCGGCACGACCGAAAGCTGCGTCACATCAAGCCGTGCCCTTGGCATGGGCAGCGCCATACGGGGTGGCGGCGTGGTCTCTGCCGCCAAAAGCGCCGATAGCCTGCGCCAAGCCTGGCCCGCTTCGGCGATTGCACCCCATTGGCCGACCGCCATCTCGATGGGCGCCAAGGCCCGCCCCAACAGGATCGACCCCGCAATCATCGCACCCGCCGTCATTTCGGCCTGAAGCACCAGATACGCACCCAGACCAAGGATCGCCGATTGCAAGAACAGCCGCACGGTGCGGGTGGCCGCGCTGAAGCCGCCCACCAGATCGGTGGCGCGCATCCCCTCGGCCAGCGCAAGGCCGCGTTGACGGCGCCAGCGACGAAAGGCGCTGCCCTCCATGCCCAGCGCGCGGATCAACTCGGCCTCGCCTTGCATATCGCCCGCCATGCGATCGGCGCCATGCGCGACCGCGGCCGCGCGGGCGATCGGCAATTGGCTGAGCGCGCGGTTCATCAGGGCCAGACCGATCAGAACCGCCATGCCCGCCAAGGCCAGCCAGCCCAGCCACGGATGAAACAGAAAGATCGCGGCGATGAACAGCGGCGTCCACGGAAGATCAAACACCGCCATGAACACCGGGGCGGCCGTCAATCGCTGAACCGACGCCAGATCCTGAAGCGCGCTTTGCCCCTCACCCGTGCGGCGCGCCCGCGCAAGAGCGGCGGCAAAGATGCGCCCATCGAGCGTTGCCTGCAAACGCGCGCCATAGCGCGCACCGATGCGGCCGCGCACGAAATCGAGCACCCCCATCATCAGGAACAAGAACACGATCAACACCGTCAATGCGACCAGCGTTTCCTCGGACCGCGACCCCAGAACGCGATCATAGACCTGAAGCATGTATAGCGGCCCGGTCAGCATCAGCGCGTTGACCGCCATGCTGAACAGCGCGATCGACCACAAAAGCCAGCCATTTTGACGCCGGAACTGCGTCAACTCGTCGGGGCCGGATGCAGTCTTGGGCGATATCTCGGCCATCTTGCTCACTCAATACTCACACGCACGGGGGCGCCCCTTGACACGGCGGCCCAGACCCTCTTGTAACAACGACAGCCCCCCGATGGCTATAGACAGTCGCATAGCTTTAAATCCGGTTTCTTCCGACTAGGTTGCAAGGGGCAAATGACATGATCGAACGGATGCTGCCTGTGTTTGATGCCCTTTCGCTTCGCCGCCTATTTTCAGGTCTTGCCGCGCTTGCGCTTGCTACCCTGGCGGCCTGTGGCCCTGCGACACTGCCGCCCGGCGATCAGATCACGGATGCGGCCGAGGCGCGCAATCGGGCCGTGCATCGCTTCAATCTTGCGCTCGACAGCGCCATCGTGGGCCCGACCGCGCAGGGCTATGGCAGCGTGGTGCCCGACCCGCTGCGGCAAGGGGTGAGCAATTTCGCCTCGAACCTGTCGCAACCATCCTACATTCTCAACAACCTTGTTCAGGTGCGGATCGGTCAGGCATCGCAGAACCTGATCCGGTTCATGGTCAATTCGACCCTTGGGATCGGCGGGCTGTTCGATCCGGCGACCGCCTTGGGCGTGCCGGCCGCGCAGACCGATTTTGGCCAAACCCTGCATATCTGGGGCGTGGGCGAAGGGGATTTTGTCATGCTGCCCGGTTTCGGCCCGTCCACCACGCGCGACACGGTCGGCTTGATCGTGGATATGGCAACCAATCCGGTCCGTCATGCCGTGCCCGAGGCCGACCGCCGCTATGTCACCGCAGCCCAGCTGATGGACCGCCTTGGCACCCGCTACGAGATGGATGCCACGATCGATGGCCTTTTGTATGAAAGCGCCGACAGCTATGCCCAGCTTCGCTCGCTCTATCTTCAGAATCGGCGCTTTGCTTTGGGCGGCGCTGTGGCTGTGCCGGCGGGTGGGGGTGACGATGCCTATGCCGATCCCTATGTTGATCCATACTGATCCTAGTTTCACGTTCAGGTCTTTGCCCATGTCGCATGAAATCCGCCCCACCCGCCGTGCTGTCGTGATCGCGGGCTGCCTTGCCGCAGGCGCCGCCATCTTGCCGCTGCGCGCGCTGGCCCTGTCGGCCGCACAGGCCAGCGGGCTGGTCGAGCTTGTCGCAGCCGAGATCACCCGCATCATCAATTCCGGCCAATCCGAGACAACGATGATCCGTGATTTCGAACGGATGATGGCGCGCTACGGCGACATGCCGACCATCACCCAATCGGTTCTGGGCCCGCCCGCGCGGACAGCCAGCCCGACCCAGCTTGCCGATTTTGCCGATGCGTTCAAAGGCTACATGGCGCGCAAATACGGGCGGCGCTTTCGGGAGTTCATCGGCGGAACCGTCAGTGTGACCGGCGCCCAGGACACTGGTCGCTACATCGAGGTGATCGGCCAGGTGCTTTTGCGGGGTCAAGCCCCCTTCGAGGTGCGTTTCCGCGTCTGGGATCGGTCGGGGCAGGCACTGTTCATCGATCTGTTGATCGAAGGCGTATCGCTGGTGATCACGGAACGATCCGAGATCGGGGCGATCCTTGACCGCAACGGCGGCTCGATCGATGCGGCCGCTGCTGCATTGCGCAATTTGGGGTAACACCACACCGGCCTTCAGGATGGGCGCCTGCGCCCACACTGGCCCCGGACATCAGGACAACGGCACGGCCATGGCGCCCGTGCCGTTGACGCATGGCCTTGATGGTCAGAAATCCAGATTCTCGACGCTCAGCGCATTGGCCTGAATGAATTCACGCCGCGGTTCGACCACATCGCCCATCAGCTTGGTAAAGATGTCGTCGGCTTCTGCCAGATCATCGACCTTGACCTGCAAAAGCGTGCGCGCTTCGGGGTCGAGTGTGGTTTCCCACAACTGACCCGGGTTCATTTCACCCAGACCCTTGTAGCGTTGCATCTGAAGACCCTTTGCGCCTTCGTCCAGGATCGCACCCAGCAATTCCGTGGGTCCATGGATCAGCTGCTCACGATCCTTGCGGCCTAGCTTTGCCGGGTCACGATAGACCTCGCGGCTGTCGCGGCTGACCTCGGAAAGTTTGCGCGCCTCGCCCGAGCGGAGCACGGCACCATCGAGTGTGCGAATCTCCTCCACCCCGCGCAAAACGCGGCTCAAGCGAATGCCATGATCTTGCGTGATCCGACCCGCCCAGCCGCGCTCGTATTCCACCGCGACCTGATCAAGCCGCTGGGCAACCTCATCCGCCACGCGCTGCAGATCTGCATCGGCCCGGCCCGGATCAAAGGCACCGGCCAGAGCCGCCTGTTCCAGAATATGGCGCGGGTAATGGGTGGGAAAGGCCTCGAGAATGCGTTTGAAACTGCGCGCGCCTTCGACCACACGGGCCAGATCGGCGCCTGCGATTTCTTCGCCACCCGGAAGACGCAGCACCGCGCCCTCGGTGCCTTGCTGGATCAGATAATCCTCAAGCGCGATCTGGTCCTTGATATAGACCTCGGATTTGCCACGGCTGACCTTGTAAAGCGGCGGTTGGGCGATGAACAAATGCCCGCCCTCGATCAGTTGCGGCATCTGGCGGAAGAAAAAGGTCAACAACAGCGTGCGGATATGTGCGCCATCGACATCGGCATCGGTCATGATGACGATCTTGTGGTAGCGCAGCTTTTTCAGATCGAATTCATCGCGCCCGATCCCGGTGCCCAGCGCCGTGATCAGCGTGCCGATTTCCTGACTGCCCAGCATCCGGTCAAAGCGCGCCCGCTCGACGTTCAGGATCTTGCCGCGCAACGGCAGAACCGCCTGATTGTGACGCGACCGGCCCTGTTTGGCCGACCCGCCCGCGCTGTCGCCTTCGACAAGGAACAATTCGGATTTCGCGGGGTCTTTTTCCTGACAATCGGCCAGTTTCCCGGGCAGGCTGGCCACATCCATCGCCGTTTTGCGCCGGGTCAATTCCCGCGCCTTGCGCGCCGCCTCGCGCGCGACGGCTGCTTCGATGATCTTGCCCACGATGATGCGCGCCTCGCTTGGGTGTTCTTCGAACCACTCACCCAGCTTTTCGTTCATCAGGTTCTCGACCGCCGGCCGCACCTCGGATGACACCAGCTTGTCCTTGGTCTGGCTGCTGAATTTCGGATCCGGCACCTTGACCGACAAGACGCAAGTCAGCCCCTCGCGCGCGTCGTCACCGGTGAAATTCACTTTCTCGCGCTTGGCGATGCCCGATGATTGCGCATAGCTGTTGATCGATCGCGTCAGCGCGCCCCGAAAGCCCGCCAGATGCGTGCCGCCGTCGCGTTGCGGGATGTTGTTGGTAAAGGGCAACACCATCTCGTTGTAGCTGTCGTTCCACCACATCGCGACTTCGACGCCGATGCCGTCCTTTTCGCCCGAGACATAGATCGGATCGGCCATGACCGACGATTTCGACCGGTCCAGATAGCGGACGAATTCGCGCACACCGCCTTCATAGATCATCTCGACCCGCTGGGGTTCGGCATGGCGCAGATCCTCCAGCACGATCTTGACCCCGGAATTGAGGAACGCCAGTTCGCGCAGACGGTTTTCCAGCGTCTTGAAATTGTAGTCGAGGTTGGAAAACGTGGTGGTCGATGCCAGAAAGCGCACCTCGGTCCCGGTTTCGCCGCCGCTGTCGCCCACGACTGCCAGATGCTTGACGGTATCGCCCCGCTCGAAACGGGCGTAGTGTTCATGGCCCTCACGCCAGACGCGCAGATCCAGCCAATCGGACAGCGCATTCACCACCGACACGCCGACCCCGTGCAGACCACCCGAAACCTTGTAGGAATTCTGGTCGAATTTTCCGCCCGCATGCAGTTGGGTCATGATGACCTCGGCGGCTGAAACACCCTCTCCCTCGTGGATGCCGACGGGAATGCCGCGGCCATTGTCCCGAACGGAAACACTGTCATCGGCGTGCAAAATGACGTGAACATAATCGGCATGACCGCCCAATGCCTCGTCGATGCCATTGTCGACGACCTCATAGACCATGTGGTGCAGGCCCGACCCATCGTCGGTATCGCCGATATACATGCCGGGGCGCTTGCGGACGGCCTCCAGGCCTTTGAGAACCTTGATGGAATCTGCGCCATAATCACTCGGCGCGGGGGCGGTGTCTGCCATGCGGTGCTCTGCCTATATTGTTCGGGGTTTTATACCCCCCGGGGCGGGGAATGTCACGCCGCACACACAAGATTTAGTCGCTGCACCCCACAGGACCGCCAAAAGCCTTGGCCGTCAGACGAAAGGGATCGCAACGCCCACCCCAATCAACAACAGGCCCGAAGTGGTGTTGAGCCTGCGGATCGCATTTGGGCTTTGCAACAGCCTGCGCGCACGGTCGAGAAACAGCGCCAGACCAAGATTGCCGATGAGCGGCACGATGGCCGAAATCGCAAGGATCGCAAGGATGTCGGGGGTCGTGATGCGGCTCAGGTCGAAGAAACCGGGCAAGAAACCCATGTAAAACAAGATCGCCTTGGGATTGCCGATGACAGCCGCAACGCCCACGGAAAACCCCGCCCAAAGCCCCGGTCGCGTCATGCGGCTGTCGGTGCCCGGCGTCTTGGCAGGCGCGCGGATCAGCACAATCCCCATGACGATGAAAACCCCGGCCGCGATCCAGCGCATCACGGCAAGCGCATCCCCATAAAGCGACAGCACCCAAGCAAGCCCGAGAATGGCACACAGCGGCCAGATCAGATCGCCCAGCGCCACGCCCACGGCAAGCGGCCAGGCGCCCGACATGCCCCCCGACAGCGCCCGCGCGGTCAGCGCAACCCAGACCGGACCGGGCACGACCCAAAGCCCCGCCATCGCGGCGGCATAAAGCGCCAGTTGTTCGGCTGTGACGGTCATTGCACCCCCGCATCCGAAACGCGCGCTTCGCTGGCCCCGCCATGATCGGCAAGGGCCACATACTGCGCCCTTGGGCCAAGGTCCACGAACAGCTCAAGACCTGTGCCGGTCATCCAGGCCTGTGCACCCAAGGCGCAAATCTCGTCAAAAAGGGCCGCGCGCCGGCCTGCATCCAGATGCGCCGCCACCTCATCCAGCAAAACCAGAGGCGCGGCCCCGGTTTTGGCCTTGATCGCGCGGGCATTGGCAAGAATGAGCGAGATCAAAAGCGCCTTTTGTTCGCCGGTGGAACACTGCGACGCCGGCATCGCCTTGTCGATATATGTGGCGACCAGATCGGCGCGGTGCGGCCCGACCAGCGTGCGACCCGCAGCCATGTCGCGGGGGCGGCTTTCGGCAAAGGCCGAAGCGTAATCGCCGGCATCGGTCAGATCATCCGTCTCGAGTTGGAGATCCGCGGCGGGAAAGGCTGTCGCGGCACCATGCTGCGCAGAAGTGATGCGGGCAATGGACCCCCGGCGATTGGCCGTCAGGATCACAGCGGCTTCGGCCATCTGTGCTTCCAGGGCACCATACCAGCGCGGATCGGCGACGGCATCCTTCAACAGCCGGTTGCGCTCGCGCATTGCCTTTTCGTACGCCAGCGCCGCATCGGCATGGTCGGGTTGAAAGCTCATGGCGATACGGTCCAGAAAGCGCCGCCGCCCATCCGCCCCCTCGATCCAGAGCCGATCTTGCGCCGGGACAAGCCACACGATCCTGAGCAACCGCGCAAGGACCGTTTGCGCCGCAGGCTTGCCATCGATCAAGGTGACGCGCGGCTGGCCGGGTTCGGCGGTCAGTTCCACCTCATGTCCCAAATCCGCGCCCGCGACCTTGGCCATGACCTTCCAGCCGATGGCCTCGGGGCGGCGGATGATTTCATCGGCACCCGCACGCCTGAGACCCCGACCCGGCGACAACAGCGAGACCGCTTCGATCAGATTGGTCTTGCCGGTGCCATTGGGCCCGTAAATCGCCACGGGCCGCCCATCGAATTCCAGCCGCGTGCGACGGTGGCTGCGAAAATGTGACAGCGTCAAGGCGGCGACATGCGGGGTCATGGGGGCGTTTTCCTGAAGGAAAACGCGTGGGAAATCTCGAGATTTCCCACGCGAAAAACCCGGGTTTTTCGCGCCCTCACACGCGCATCGGCATCACGACATAGATGGCGCTGGTGTCGTTGCCCTCGCGCATCAAGGTCGGCTCGCCGGGCGATGAGAACATGAACACCGCATTCTCGCGATCCACCTGGCTGGCAATCTCCAGCAGGTATTTCGCGTTGAATCCGATCTCGAGGCGGTCGTCGTCATAGGCAACGGCCAGTTCCTCCTCGGCATTGCCTGCATCCGGGGCGTTGACCGACAGCACGAGCCGATCCTCGTCGAGCGAAAGCTTCACCGCGCGCGAACGTTCCGAGCTGACGGTGGCGACCCGATCCACCGCCTTGGCAAAATCGGCGGCGTCCACTTCCATCCGGCGGGTGTTGCCGGTCGGGATGACGCGGGCATAATCGGGAAATGTGCCATCAATGACCTTGGAGGTCAGCGTCACCTCGGGGGTGGCAAAACGGATCTTGGTCTCGGACACGGATACCGCGATCTGCGCCTCGTCATCATCCAGCAGCTTGCGGATCTCGCCCACGGTCTTGCGTGGCACGATCACACCGGGCATGGTCTGTGCGCCCTGGGGCAAGGCTGCATCGATGCGCGCCAGCCTATGCCCATCCGTGGCGACCGCGCGCAACACCGGGGCGCCATCGCTTTCGGAGACATGGAAATAGACGCCGTTCAGATAATACCGCGTCTCTTCGGTCGAAATGGCGAATTTCGACTTGTCGAAAAGCCGCCGAAGCACCGGGGCCGGGCAGGCAAAATTGGCGGCATATTCGGTGCTGGTCATCACCGGGAAATCTTCGCGCGGCAATGTCGCCAGTTGAAAAGTCGAACGCCCGGCCTGAACCGTCAGACGGCCATTCATGCTGTCATCGATCAGCGTGACCAGCGCACCATCGGGCAGCTTGCGCACGATTTCATGCAGCGTCACGGCCGAGACGGTTGTGGCGCCCGCCCGCTCGACCATCGCGGCGGCGCGATCAACCACTTCGATATCCAGATCGGTCGCACGGAAACTGACCGCCGCGCCCTCGGCCTCGATCAGCACATTGGCAAGGATCGGAATCGTATTGCGGCGTTCGACGACCGACTGCGCCTGAGAGACAGCGCGCAACAAGTTGGCACGCTCGATCGAAAATTTCATGGCCTTGGCTCCGACAACTGCGGGGGCTTCGACCCTAGCCGTCTCCCCCGTCCGCACAAGCGTTATTTCTAGGAGTGTCGCGCGCCACGCCGGGCGTCAAGCCCCATCGCGGGGCCTGTTGTCCAAGCGTCAGCGGTTCACGCTTCCAACGTGCGCCGCAGGATTTCGGCATCCTCGGCAATCTGGCTGTCAACCGACATCAATTCCTCGATCTTGCGCACACCATAAAGAACCGTGGTGTGGTCACGCCCACCCAGTTTGCGCGCAATTTCGGGATAGCTGCGGCTGGTCAGATTCTTGGACAAATACATCGCCATCTGCCGAGGACGCGCCACAGCACGGGCACGGCTGGCGCCGGTGATATCGGCTTGGCGGATGTTGTAATATTCGCAGGTCGTCTTGATGATCTGATCCAGCGTCACCTTGCGGTCAGTGGAGCGCAAGATGTCGGACAGGCAATCTTGCACCATCTCGATGGTCACTTCGCGCCGCACCAGATCGGCAAAGGCAAAGAGCCGCGTCAGCGCACCCTCGACGACACGGATATTGGTCGAAATGCGCTGCGCCATGAATTCCAGCACACCTTCCGACAGCTTGATCTGAGGATTGCGGGCCAGCGCCTGTTCGGCCTTGTGCTGCAACACGCCCAGGCGCAATTCGTAATCGGTGGGATGCAGATCGACGACCAGCCCGCATTGCAACCGCGATGCGATACGGGCGTCCAGTTCCTCCATGTCCACGGGGGCGCGATCACCCGAGATGATGATCTGTTTGCCCTCTTCCACCAGGGCATTGAAGGTGTGGAAGAATTCTTCCTGCGTGGATGTCTTTCCCGCAATGAACTGCACGTCATCCACCATCAGCACATCGACCGACCGGAAGATCTGCTTGAAGGTCATCGTGTCCTGTTCGCGCAAGGCGCGCACAAAGCGATACATGAACTGCTCTGCCGACAGGTACAAGATACGCGCCCCGGGATATCGAGCGCGCAAATCCCAGGCGATCGCATGCATCAGATGCGTTTTGCCAAGGCCCACGCCGCCATACAAGAACAGCGGGTTGAAGGTAACATCGCGCCCCTCGGCCACCCGGCGCGCAGCCGCATGGGCCAGCTCGTTGGGCTTGCCCACCACAAAATTGTCAAAGGTGTAGCCGGGGTTGAGTGTGGCACCCGGCAAATCCTCGGTGCCGGTGCGCAGACCAGGCCCCATCGGTCGCTGCCCCTGAACGGCCGGCGCGGCCGGACTGGCCACGGGCGGCTTGCTGGCGCTGCCGGACCGCAGGGCCCCGGCGGGGCTCACCGAAAATTCGACGCGGTCCACGCCCACCCCTGCGGAATTGAGATGCCGCAAGATCACATCACGAAAATTCTGGGTGACCCAAGAGCCGAAAAAATTCGTGGGCACGTGAAAGCGGGCCGTGCGGTCATCGAGACGGTCGAAAACGATGGGTGCAATCCATGCCGTGAAATTGTTTTCACCAACAGCCTTGAGCAGTTCGCCCCTGACGTGCCCCCAAGTGTCATTCGTCATTCTCGTCCCATCCTCGGTTCTTGTTATCGGGCGCTGGCGCTGCCCGTCTACCTTTCACACGCACCGAAGCACGCATCACGACACCGAATCGCCAGATCTTTTGGGCCTTTCCAGCCCTTTGATCTGACCCATCCCCGAGATCTGGGCCGCAAGCCACCGTGATCGGGCGCAACTGCGCCCGGACCCACAGATGATACGAATAACCCGAACCCTGGCAGCTCTGTAGCGGATCGAAGGTCACGCGCAATGAAGCATCCCGGAAACAGGGTTCCGGCATCGCACTGCGTATCGGCCCAGAGGGCGACCCTTTTGCGGGTCTGCGACTCTGTGATCAGCTTGCCCAGGGACGGCAGTTCGCCCCGGGCCCGGCATTGCCGATTCTGTCCCTCGATCCAGCCCCCCAAAGCAGCTGAATCGCCCCTTGAAGCTAGCGGATGGGGCAAGGTCGCTGCAACGACTCTTCGAACTTGACTCTCACTTGAGGGGAAACCGAATCTCCCTCCGGGCGATAGACAGTTCTGACTCAACGAATTTTTCTTCAAGAAAAAAGCGCCCCGACCAGCGGGGCGCTTTTGCATGTCACAACCCAGACGGGTTTGATGGCCTGATGTTCAGACCTTGAGCGCCTTAACACGCGCCGACAGGCGCGACATTTTCCGCGCGACGGTGTTCTTGTGCAAAACACCCTTGGTCACGCCGCGCATCAATTCGGGCTGGGCATCGCGAAGTGCTGTTTCGGCGACGGCGTGATCACCACCGGCGATGGCCTCTTCGACTTTGCGAATGAAGGTGCGGATGCGCGAACGGCGTGCCTTGTTGATGGCATAGCGGCGGTCGGCTTGGCGGGCGCGTTTTTCGGACTGGGGCGAATTTGCCATGATGTGTCTCTTTCGTCTGTCAGGTCTCAAATGCATTTCACGCGGGAGATCCCGACCCCGGGTTCGATACCGGGCGACTCTGGCCTTTGGCGGGCCTCACACGCATGTCTGGGGGGCGCATAGCGGGTTTTCGGGCCGGATGCAAATGGCTTTGCGCCGTGCGCCCCAGGTTCATCTGTCGCGAAACTGTGGCTCGCGCTTTTCCAAAAAGGCGCTCATGCCCTCTTTCTGGTCCTCGGTGGCGAACAGCCCGTGAAACAGCCGACGTTCGAACAACAGCCCTTCGCGCAGGTTGGTTTCGTAGCTGCGGTTGACGGCCTCCTTGACGGCCATGGTGGCCAGCATGGATTTCTCGGCGATCTTGGCGGCAGCGGCCATCGCCTCGTCCATCAGTTTCTTGGCGGGCACCACGCGGCTGACAAGCCCGGAACGTTCGGCTTCCTCGGCGGTCATGAAGCGGCCGGTCAGATGCATGTCCATGGATTTCGATTTACCCACAAACCGCGTCAGGCGCTGCGTGCCGCCCATGCCGGCCACCACGCCCAGATTGATCTCGGGCTGGCCGAATTTCGCAGTGTCAGCGGCGATGATGAAATCGCACATCATCGCAAGCTCGCATCCCCCGCCCAAGGCATAGCCGGCCACAGCCGCGATGATCGGCTTGCGCACGCGCAACATCTGGTCGGCGTCCTGACCGAACAGGTCTTCGGTAAAGACGTCGACAAAGCTTTTCTCGCTCATTTCGCGGATGTCCGCACCGGCGGCGAAGGCCTTTTCGCTGCCTGTCAGCACGATGCAACGGACCTTGTCGTTGTCATCGGCGGCCTTGAGCGCGGTCGCGAGTTCGCCCAAGAGCCTCGTGTTCAGCGCATTGAGCGCATCGGGGCGGTTGAGCTTGATCAGGGCAATGTGATCTTCGATCTCGACGATCAGGGTCTCGTAGGCCATGGGTCAGGCTTTCTGGCTATGGGTGCCAATGGGGCTTGCGCGGCGAGGGTTAGCACCAAAGCGCGCAGGTTCAAGCTATCTTTGACAGGCGGGGCAATGGAAGCTCGAGCGCCCCGATTGCTGGGTGCGCCGGATCTGGCCTTGGCAGGCCGGGGTTTGGCAGGGCTCGCCCTCGCGGCCATAAACCCGGAAGCTGTGCTGAAAATATCCCAATTCTCCATCTGCCTGACGATAATCGCGCAAGGATGATCCGCCCGCCTCGATCGCCTCGGACAGCACATCGCGGATGATCGGCACAAGGGCGGCCACACGCGTCTGGGCGATCCGGCCGGCATGGCGCAGCGGCGAAATTCCCGCACGATAGAGCACCTCGCAGACATAGATATTGCCCAGACCGGCGACGATTCTCTGATCCAGCAGCGCGGTCTTGACAGGGCTGCGCTTGCCCTTGAAGGCCGCGATCAGGTGATCGGCGTGAAAGGCATTGCTGAAAGGTTCGGGGCCGATCCCCGCGATCAGCCAATGCCGATCCACGGCGTCGGTCGGGCACAGATCCATCGCGCCAAAGCGGCGCGCGTCATTGAAGGTAACGCGCACGCCCGCCTCGGTATCCAAGATGACATGATCGTGCTTTTCCGGCGCGGGGTGCAGGTGATGGAACCGCGCCAGCATATCGGCCGACCCTCCGGGGGCCGACACGATCATCCGCCCCGACATGCCCAGATGCACAATCAACGTCTCGCCGGTATCCAGATCGGCCAGAACATATTTGGACCGCCGCCTCAGCCGTTCGACCCGCGCGCCGGTCAGACGCTCGGCCATGCGCTCGGGAAAGGGCCACCGCAGATCGGGGCGATTGACCTGCGCCATGGCGATGCGCGCGCCCTCGAGCACGGGGGCAAGCCCGCGACGGACTGTCTCGACTTCTGGAAGTTCGGGCACAGCGGGCTTTCCTATGATGCCGGCAACGTTGTAACGCGCCCAAGGGCCTCTATAAGAGGGGGCAGACGAAGAAAAGGACAAGCCCCCAATGGCCGAAGACAGCACAGGTCGCACGACCCATTTCGGCTACCGTGATGTGGCCGAAGACCAGAAGGCCGGATTGGTCCATGGGGTCTTTACCAATGTGGCGTCGAAATACGACATCATGAACGACGTGATGAGCATGGGCATTCATCGGATCTGGAAAGATGCCATGATGGACTGGCTGGCCCCGCGCGACGGTCAGCGGCTTTTGGATGTCGCGGGCGGCACCGGCGATGTGGCGTTCCGCTTTCTGGACCGCGCGCCCGGCGCGACGGCCACGGTTCTCGACATGACCCATGCCATGCTGATCGAAGGCCAAAAGCGCGCCGAGGCGACGCAACTGGCCCACAAGCTTGACTGGATCGTGGGCGACGCCATGGCGCTGCCCTTTCCCGACAACACATTCGACCGCTACACGATCAGCTTCGGCATCCGCAACGTCACCCGCATTGCCGATGCGCTATCCGAGGCGTTTCGCGTGCTGCGCCCCGGGGGTCGGTTGGTGGTGCTGGAATTCAGCCAATTGCCCAATGACGGGCTGCAAAAGCTGTATGATCTTTATTCGTTCAACGTGATCCCGCGCATGGGCCAACTGATCGCGGGCGACCGCGACAGCTATCAATACCTTGTCGAATCGATCCGCCGCTTTCCCGATCAGGAAAGCTTTGCCGCGATGATCCGCGTGGCGGGTTTCGAACAGGTCAGCTACCGCAATCTGTCGCTGGGGATCGCGGCCCTGCATTCGGGCTGGAAAATCTGAGGTGAAGGGCCCCCATAACATCTGGCGGCTGATCCGCACGGGCGCCACATTCGAGCGCACAGGCGCCATGGGGGCGGTGCTGGCGGCACTCGATGCGCCCCGTCCGCTGCGGATTGCGGCGCATGTGCTGGGCTGGCCGTTCAAATTTCTGGGCCTGCGCGGTGATCCGGGCGTGCCGCCGCTGCCGCGCGCGCTGACCGCCCTTGGCCCTGCCTACATCAAGTTCGGTCAGATCCTGTCGACGCGGCCCGATGTGGTGGGCGCCGAGATGGCGCTGCAATTGCAGGTCTTGCAAGACAAGCTGCCGCCCTTTTCCCGCGCCGAGGCCGAGCGCGTCGTCGCGCAAGAAATGGAAAAACCGATCGAGGCGCTGTTTTCCGAATTCTCCGAACCCGTTGCCGCCGCCTCGATCGCCCAGGTGCATCGCGCAAGGCTGGTGGGTGACGGCCGCGAGGTGGCGGTCAAGATCTTGCGCCCCGGGATCGAACGCGCCTTTCGCAAGGATATCGACGCGTTTTACCTGATTGCATGGGTGGTTGAGACATTGTCGCCCGCCTCGCGCCGCTTGCGCCCGCGTGATGTGATCGCGCATTTCGAAGGCGTGGTGATGCAGGAGCTGGACCTGCGGATCGAAGCCTCGGCCTGTGGCGAGTTTCACGCCAATACCAAGACGGATGCGGGCTTTGTCGTGCCACAGGTGGAATGGTTCTTGTCCTCGCGGCGGATGATGACGCTGGAATGGGTCACGGGCACGACGCTGTCGGATCTGGAAACAATCGACGCCAACGGGGTCGACCGCCGCGAGATGGGCGCCCGCGTGTTGCAGATGTTCCTGCGCCACGCGCTTCGGGACGGATTTTTCCACGCCGACATGCATCACGGCAACCTCAAGATCGCGCCCAATGGCGATCTGGTGGCGCTGGATTTCGGCATCATGGGGCGGCTCGATGCCTATACCCGGCGGGTCTATGCGGAAATCCTGATGGGGTTCATCCGCAAGGATTATCGCCGCGTGGCCGAGGTGCATTTCGAAGCGGGCTATGTGCCGGCCGATCGCGACATCGACGAATTTGCCCAGGCGCTGCGGTCGGTGGGCGAGCCGATCTTTGGCATGGATGCCAGCCGCATCTCGATGGCGCGGCTTTTGGCCTATCTGTTTCAGGTGACCGAACGATTCGGCATGGAAACGCGAACCGAACTGATCTTGCTGCAGCGCACCATGGTGGTGGTCGAAGGCGTGGCCCGTTCGCTCGACCCTGCAATCAACATCTGGACCGTCGCCCGCCCCGTGGTTGAAGATTACATCCGCGAAAATGTCGGACCCAAGGCGGTGCTGCGCGATCTTTACAATACCGCGCGCGTGCTGGCCCGTTTTGGCCCAAGGCTGCCGGCGCTGGCCGAACGCGCGCTGCTGGCGCAAGCAAACCCGACCCGGTCCGACCGGCGCAGCCCATGGCCCGAGCGCCTGGCGATCGGCGGCGCGGGTCTGATCCTTGGGGCGGCGCTGATGCTTGTGCTGGCCTATGTGCCGCTTTGAGCGTCAGGCACCGGGCCGGCTCAGCCCCAGCACATCCGAACTGGGAATGCTGACGCCCCCCTCCAGCACAAGCCAGATGTCGCCATCGATGATCGCGGCTTCATCGACCTGACCATAGACCATGGCGCCGCGTTCCTCGATCATGGTTTGGCCCGACCAGTTCTGAACCGAAAAGCTGTAAAGCCCCGGCGCCACGACCGAGCCATCGACGCCCGTGCCATTCCATGTGAAGCTGTCATTGCTGAGTGGCATGGGAATTTGCTGCACGATTTCGCCGGATTGATCGCGCACGAGCAGCTCCATCCTGTCGGCAAGGACATGGCGCGCGCCCCCCAGCGTGACGGTCTGGCCGTCGAAATTGACGGGCATTTCGGCCCGCACCTCCATCCCGATCCAGTTGCCGATCTGGCCCATGCCCAGGCGCGCGAGCCCCGATTGCACCCCGGCCAAAAGATCATTCGTGCGCACCTGCTGTTCGACCCCGGAAAACTGCGCCAATTGGCTGGCGAATTCCGTGGATTCCATTGGCTTGAGCGGGTCCTGGTTTTGCATCTGGGCGGTCAGCATCTTGAGAAAGGTCTCGAAGTCCGAGCTGATCATGCTGGCGCGGGTGGCGCTGGCTGCGGTCTGGGTCTGTGCGGCAGCAAGCTGGGTGTTGAGTAGAAACTCCATCTCGGTCTCCTGTTCAAAGTCTCAAATCGAGTCCGCCGTCGCCACCCCGCTTGACCCCGGATGACGACAGGCTGGCCGCCAATGGGGCCGCCAGATCCGCCAAAGAGCCATCCTTGAGAGGTGCGCCGGGATGTGCATGGCGCGCGTCTTGGCCCCACGGGCCGCCCCCGGACACATCCACAGATGGCGCATCCAGCCCCAGCCGCGCGAATTCATCGGCCAAAAGCACCAGATGACGCCGGATCAGATCGGCGGTTTCGGGCCGCTCGGCTGCAATCGACACCATCATCGCGCCGTTCACCTCGGTCAGGCTTAGCCGCACGCGGCCAAGCTCGGGCGGATCAAGCGCAATATCGACCGCAGAACCGGGGTCATGCGAGATTGCGGCAAGCGCGGTGGCGATCTGGCGGGTGGTGTGTTGCGGCAATTCCGGCGGCAGCGCGCGTTCCACCGCCACAGCCGGGCCGGGCTGAGCCTGCCCGCTGGTGGCGCCCACAAGCGCCTCGGCCCGGTCGCCGACGGAAAAACCTGCCATGGACGCCGCTTTTGCCACGGCATTGCCCCGCTCTTGTGCCACCCAATCCGGGATCGGGTTCAGACCCCCCGCATCGGCCGATGCCTGGGCGCGTGCAGTGACCCGAAGCGTATCCGCCCCCGTGATTGCCAGATCCAGACCTGTCGGGTCCGACCTTGCGGCTTTGCCATCCGCAGCGGACGCTGTCGCGGTTTGGCCGATGATCACAGGTGGCGGCGTCAGCGTCCGATCCGCGTTCGACACCGCCGGCGCCATGCCGTGGGGGGGGCTTTCGACATCCTTGGCCAGCGGCATGGTGCTTGCCCCAGGATTGGCTGCCCTGGCCTCGATCGCGGCACCAAAGCCATCCTGCGCGGTGCCCGCCGTCATCGGATTTGATGCAGCAAGATCGAGACGGGGCGTCAACGGATCAGACGCATCCGGCGCCGATTGCGGCACCGCCGAGGCCACCCAATGCAACATCGTGCGGGACGCATCGGCGAACACCAATTCGCCATCTTGTGGCTCGGACATCGCGGGGCCGGGCATCTGCGGACCAAGGCCCATGCTTTCAGCCGTTACAAGATCTTCGTCAGCGGAAAGCGCGCTCAGAAAGGCCGCTTTGTCGCCCTCATCTTGCGGCACGCGGCGCGCAAGGCTGGTCTGCGCCGACGGGCCGGCAATCAAGATCTGCAGATCATCCATTCTGGTTGTCCCATTCTGAAACTCATCGCGGTATGGCGCCAAAGCTCCTTACGAATTGTTTACGCCGTTCTGGCAGCGTGCAGAAAAATCGCGTCAATCCGAGGTATCTACGTGACGGCCCCAATCACCCCTGCGCTGACCCCCGCATCCCAACCCAGCCCCACGCACAACGCCGAGGCCGTGGCGCTGCGCAAGGTCGCGCAAGAGCTTGAGGCAAGCTTTCTGGCGGAAATGCTGAAACACGCTGGATTCGGCGAAGAGCGCAGCGCCTTTGGCGGCGGCGTCGGCGAAGCCCAGTTCGCCTCGTTCCTGAGGGCCGAACACGCCCGCGCCTTGGTTGAACGCGGTGGAATCGGCCTGTCGCAATCGCTGTTCGAGGCATTGGCCGCACGCGCCAGCCCGCTGCCCGAGGTGGGCCCATGACACGCCCCGGCCGCACCATGGTCAGCATCTGGACGCTGCTTGACGAGCAAAGGCAGGCGCTTTTGTCGGGCGATCTGGCGGTGCTCGATCGATTGCCCGACCGGCTTGAACGGGCAATGCGCGATCTGGCCGATGAACGCCCCTCACCCGAGGCGCTGGCACAGCTGGCCCATGCCGCCGCTCATAACGCCCGCCTCATTCTGGCCGCGCGCGACGGTTTGGCCCGCGCACGCCGCGACATCGCACCGGCGACACCGCTCACGACATATGACGGACAGGGCCGCCGACAGTTGCCCGACCCCACAGGCCAGCTGCTGGCACGCCGTTGAGACCGGTAAAATCCTCCGTAAAGAGCCTCGGGGATTAGCGAGCTGTTCACACCTCATGGCCGAATTTGCTCAGGCACCCGATGGGGTGGCGCGCCCCCAGACGATAGGGCGCAAGTGTCAGAAGACGCTTCACCGGGGCCGGCAACGGTTCTGAATTCATGGCGCCGAACGCGCCGCGATCAAAACCAGGAAGGGGACAACATGTCCAGCATTCTGACCAACAACAGCGCCATGGTGGCGTTGCAGACACTAAAATCGGTGAATTCCAACCTGCAAAAAACCCAATCCGAGATCTCGACCGGCAAAACCGTGGGCAACGCCCGCGACAATGCGGCCGTCTGGTCGATTTCCAAGGTCATGGAATCCGATGTGAAGGGGTTCACGGGCATCTCTGAAAGCCTGAGCTTGGGTGATTCCACCGTTGCCGTGGCGCGCACCGCCGCCGAAACGGTCACCGGCCTGTTGACCGACATCAAGGGCAAGATCGTCGCCGCACAGGAACCGAACGTCGATCGTACCAAGATCCAGACGGACATCGCCGCGCTGCGCGATCAAATCGGAAATGTCGTCACTGCGGCACAGTTCAACGGCCTGAACCTTGTCGACGGCTCGCAGGCATCGATCTCGATTCTCGCGTCGCTGGATCGAAGCGCATCGGGGGTGTCGTCCTCCAGCATCACGGTATCCGGACAGAACCTGTCGCAAGGGTCCTATACCGCAGCCACTGTGTTTACCGCAGGCACGGCTTCGGTTGTCTCGACGGATGGCGATACCTTCGTGATGAGCCTCGATTCGGGTACCGGCACGGACGAGATCACGATCGCCAATGGCGGCACTTGGGCGGCCGGGGACAAGGTGACGATGCGTATTGGCGACCAGTCGGCCAGCTATACCGTATCGGCAGAGGATGTGGCCTCCACCTCGCCCGATGACCTTGTCGCGGTCGGGCTGAAGAACGCGATCGAAGCCTTGGGCATCGCTGATCTGACCGTCGACTATGACAGCGCCACACCCGGTCAGCTGGTCTTTACCAATGGCGGCGCAACGGACCTGACCGTGACCGGGCAGTTCCAGAATGCCGGTTCAGGTGGACTTGCAACCCTCGCGGCTGTCGACGTGTCGACCGCGGGTGGTGCCGCGACCGCGCTTGGCAACATCGAAGCTCTGATCCAGACCTCGATCACCGCGGCCGCTGCCTTTGGCTCGGCCGAGGGACGCATCGAGACGCAGTCCAACTTCGTTTCCAAGCTGATGGACACCATGAAGTCGGGTATCGGAAGCATGGTCGATGCGGATCTGGAGGCGGCGTCGGCTCGGCTGCAGGCACTTCAGGTGCAACAGCAGCTCGCCACCCAGTCGCTGTCGATCGCCAATCAGGCGCCGCAGAACATCCTCGCGCTGTTCCGCTGATCTGATGTTGCCGCGGGGGGCCAAAGCCCCCCGCGGAGACCAGAGATCGACCCCATCCCGGACCCCCTTGTGCAAGGACAGATCCCGTGACCGCCACCCAATTTGCCCAAACCGCCTATGCCGCCGCCGGTGCGCCCGTTCGCACCCGGCGCGGCAGCGAACATGCCCTATTCGAACGCGTGACCGCCCGTTTGATCCGCGCCTCGGATCCAGACGCCCCGATGACCCAGCGGGCCGCCGCCCTGCATGACAACCGCCAGCTGTGGATCACGCTGGCCACAGACCTCGCCTCTGACGGCAACGCCCTTCCGCAGGGGCTGCGCGCGCAATTGTTCTATCTTGCGGAATTCTCGCTTTTGCACAGCAGCAAGGCCCTGCGCGATCCTGCCGCCATCGCGGATCTGATCGATGTGAACAAGGCCGTGATGCGTGGCCTCGATGGTAAGGTGGATGCAGCATGAGCGGTCTTGTCCTTAAACTTGGGCCCCAGGAACGGGTCTTGATCAATGGGGCTGTGGTCGAAAACGGCGACCGCAGGACCCGCCTTGCGATCTTGACACCCAATGCGCATATCCTGCGCCTTCGGGATGCCATTCACCCCGAAGAGGTGAAGACGCCCGTGCGCCGGGTCTGCTACATCGCCCAGCTTGTCTTGTCGGGCGATGTCGATCTGGCCGATGCCAGGATCCAGATCCTGCGCGGGATGGAACAGCTAAGCCAGGTGTTTACCGACCCCGACAGCCGCGCCCAGCTGGACCGCGCCACGGCATATCTGACCGAAGGTCAGGTCTATCATATGCTCAAGTCGCTCCGCAGTCTGTTGGCGCGGGAAGAACGGCTGATCGCCGCGCGGACCGGCTAGACATGCAGCCCTTGATCCCGCTTGGGGGCTATGCAGGCTGGCGGTTTCTGTCCGCCAGCCTCGACTCACAGATGGCGCGCTTTGCCCAAAGCCCTGTGGCAGCCCGTGACATGGAGTATTTCCGCCAGGAAATCGGGAATATCACCAGCGCCGAGGATCTGGTCTCGGACTTTCGGCTGCTGAAGGTATCGCTCGGGGCCTTTGGGCTGCAAGATGATCTGCCCAACCGGGCCTTTATCCGCAAGGTGCTGGCCGATGGGGTGGTGGCCGATGGCGCGCTGGCAAATCGGCTGGCCGACAAGCGCTATCGCGCCTTTTCCGAGACATTCGGCTTTGGCGGTCCTCTGCCACCGCGGACCGGGCTTGCGGGCTTTGCCGACCGCATCCTTGCGCGCTTTGAACGACAGGAATTCGAACGCGCCGTGGGCGATCAAAACCCCGATCTGCGTCTGGCGCTCGGCGCGGCGCGCGAATTGCCCGAGATCGCGGCGCGCGGCCTGCGCGACAGCACAGCATGGCTGACCGTCATGGGCAACCCACCGCTGCGTGCCGTGTTCGAGACCGCCTTTGACCTGCCGAAATCGGTGGGCACGCTTGATCTTGACCAGCAGCTCAAGGCCTTTCGCAACGGGGCGGAACGGCGTTTTGGCTCGTCTGAATTCGCCCAGTTCTCAGACCCGGACCGGATCAATGACCTGATCCGTGGCTTCACCTTGCGCTCCGAGGCAAGCTTTGGCCCCTCGCCGCTGACCCGTGGCTTTGCGGCGCTGACACTGTTGCAAGCTGCGCTCTGAGGCGATGGCTGGCCGATCATCGCGTGCCAACCGCCCGTGATGACGCACGTGGGGTCGCGGTTTCCAGCACCGCGCGCAGCTTGGCGAAACTGTCTTGCACAGCCGTGCCCCCCGGAGCGGCAATAAACGCATCCAGCCCCGGCCAGACACTGACGGCGGCATCGACAACCGGATCGCTGCCCGGCACATAAAGCCCCGATTGCACCATCAATTCGGCCCGGTCATAGGCCCCCAGCAGCTGCCGCGCGCGGGTGATGATCCGGTTTTCGTCAGCGTCGGCCGCCGCCGGCAATGCGCGCGAGACCGAGCGCAACAGATCAACCGCCGGAAACCGCCCGCGTTCGGCAATCTCGCGGGTCAGGACAACATGCCCGTCCAGCACCCCGCGCATCACATCCGCCACCGGGCCGTCCATATCCGAACCGGCCACAAGCACCGAAAACACGGCCGTGATATCGCCCTGCCCCTTGGCGCCGGGCCCGGCCCGCTCGGCCAGGGCCATCACGCGCTGCGCCATGGAGGCGGGAAAGCCCGAAGGGCCGAACGCCTCGCCCGCGGCGGCGGCCACGTCGCGCTGGGCTTCGGCAAAGCGGGTGATCGAATCGGCCAAAAGCAAGACATGCTGGCCTTGATCCCGAAAATATTCGGCCACTGCCATCATCGTCAGCGCCGCGCGGCTGCGTGTCAGGGCGGGCCGGTCCGAGCTTGCGGCGATCACCACCGACCGGGCAAGGCCTGTGGGACCCAGCGTATCCTCGACAAAGTCGCGCACCTCGCGCCCGCGTTCACCGATCAGACCGATCACGACCACATCGGCCGCCATCGCATTGGCCAGCGTCGCGATCAGACGGGATTTGCCCACACCCGATCCGGCAAACAATCCGATGCGCTGCCCGCGCACAATCGGCAACAGCGTGTCGAACACCGCCAGCCCTGTGGTCAGGCGCCCCCCCAACCCGCGCCGATCCGCAGGCATCGGCGGCGGTCCATCCAGTCGATACGACAGCGGCCCGGGAAACAAGGGCCGGCCATCCATCGGCTGACCGTTTGGATCGATCACCCGGCCCAGCCATCCCGCATGCGGCGCAATCGTCACGCGCCCAAGATGGGTGGCCGGCAGCCCAAGCCGCAGCCCTTCGGCCGACCCTTCGGGCATCACCGTGCAGCCGGCCGGATCAATGCGCAGAACCTCGCCCATCAGCCTATCGCCCAGCCGCACCTGGTCGCCCAGCGCCGCCACATGATCCAAGCCCGTCACCATGACATGGTCGCGCCCCAAGGCCGCGACCTGCCCCACATGCGAGGCCGGGCTGATCATGCGCAACCGCGCGCGCAAGGGGGCGAACACATCGCTCATCGTGGGAAAATCCTTTCGCCTGCGCCGTCCGGAGCCTCGGACCGCGTCACTTACGGTTTCTAAAGGAATCACCGTTAAACAACCGTGTAGCCGGATTGGGAGAAACCCAGATGTTCGACAGGCTTGAGATCTTTGCCCTTGCCAATGCGCGCGCGCAGCATTCTGCCGCGCGACAGGCGGTTGTTGCCCAAAACATCGCCAATGCCGACACGCCGGGCTACCGCGCCCGGGATGTCAGCGATTTCATGGACACCTGGCGCCGCCTGCAATCGCCCCAGACGCGCGACGCCGATGGCGCGTTGCCTGTGGGTGTGATCGATGCGGGCACGCCCGCCTCGCCCAATGGCAACACCGTGTCACTGGAACTGGAAATGCTGCGCGGGATCGAGGCGCAGCGCGCCCATTCCCGCGCGCTGCAGATCTATGGATCGGCCATGTCGATCCTGCGCACCAGCATCGGGCGCTAAGGAAAGGGATGTAGGATGACCGATTTCAGCTCGGGCCTTGGTGTTGCCGCCTCGGGCATGCGCGCGCAGGCCGACCGCATCCGCCATGTGTCGGAAAACATCGCCAATGCCGACACGCCGGGCTATCGGCGCAAGGTGGTGAATTTCGAACCGATGCGCAGCCCCGATGCGCCGGAGGGCGCGATCCAGACCGGACGCGTCAACCTTGACCGGCGCGATCTGCCTCAGATCTTTGACCCCGGCCACCCGATGGCGGATGAAACCGGCCATTATCAGGGGTCCAATGTCGATCTGGTGGTCGAAATCGCCGATGCCCGCGAGGCGCAGCGCAGCTACGAGGCGAATTTGCGCATCTTCGACCAGATCCGGCAAATGTCGTCCTCGCTCAATGATCTGTTGCGGCGCTGAGGGGGGATTGACAGATGGATGTCCGCAATTCCCTTGCACTTCAGGCCTATGCCCAATCCCGGCTTGCCGCCCAACCCCAGCCACAGATGGCCGAAGGGGCGGGCGCCGGGGCAGCCTTTGCGCAGGCGGTCGAAGGCTTTCACCAGACCCTTGCATATAGCGAAACACAAGCGCGCGCCGCCATGACCAGCGGGGCCGATCCCCATGCGCTGGTCACCGCCCTGGCGCAGACGGAACTGGCCGTGGAAACCGCCGTGACCGTGCGCGACCGCGTGGTCGAGGCCTATCAGGAAATCCTAAGGATGCCGGTGTGATGGACGAGTTGATCTTTTTCGACACGCTGCGCGCGGGGCTGTGGAACGCGGTCCTGATTTCAACCCCGATCCTGACGGCCGCGCTGATTTCGGGCGTTCTGGTCGGCCTGTTTCAGGCGCTGACATCGGTTCAGGAAATGACGCTGACCTTCGTGCCCAAGCTGGCCGCGATCATCGCGGTTTTCTGGGTCTCGATGAGTTTCATGACCTCGACCCTGACCGATTACTTCGCCGAAACGCTTATCCCGATCATCGAAGCCATGTGAGGGGCCAATGGACAACGCAACCTACACCACATTGACCCGGCAATCGGGCCTGCTGCGCGAAATGCAGGTGGTCGCCAACAACATCGCCAACATGGCCACAGCGGGTTTTCGGGCCGAGGGTGTGATCTTTGCCGAACATGTCCGCGCGCTGGATGGGGCGAACGACAGCCTGTCGATGGCCACCGCATCGGGGCGCAGCATCTCACCGCAACAAGGCGCGCTGGACCAGACCGGATCGCCCTTTCACATGGCCATCGAAGGCGACGGCTTCTTTCTGGTGCAGACCCCCGATGGTCAGGCCCTGACGCGCGCGGGCAATTTCCTGCGCTCGGCCTTTGGGGAATTGGTGACGCCCGATGGTCACATGTTGCTCGACGCCGGTGGCGCGCCGGTCTTTGTGCCACCGGATGCGAACACCGTCATGCTGGGTCAGGACGGCACCCTTAGCGCCGATGGCCAGCCGCTGACCCAGATCGGCCTGTGGCAACCCGTCGATCCGATCGAGCTGTCACGACAAGCGGGATCGCTTTTCACCGCCGAAAGCGGCGTGCAGCCGATGGAGGGTGGCATCCTGATCCAGGGCGCGGTCGAGAAATCCAACGTGAACCCCGTGGCCCAGATCGCCCGCATGATCGAAGTGCAGCGCGCCTATGAGCTGGGCCAAAGCTTTTTCGAAGCCGAAGACCAGCGCATGCGCGATTTCCTGCGCACCGCCGGCGCCCGCCAGTAAGGAGACCCGCAGATGAGAGCCCTGGACATCGCCGCCACAGGAATGAGCGCCCAACAGATGCGGGTCGAGGTGATCTCGAACAACCTCGCCAACATGAGCACCACGGGCTACAGCCCACGCCGCGCCGATTTCGCCGATCTGCATTACCAGCAAGTGGTGCGGGCGGGCGCGATCAACGCCTCGGATGGCACGGTGGTTCCCACCGGCGTGCAGCTTGGCTTGGGCGTGCGGCCTGCGGCGGTGTCGGTCAACATGGCACAAGGGTCGCTGTCGCAATCGGGTGGGATGCTGGACGTGGCGATCGAAGGTCGCGGCTGGCTTGAGGTCACGCTGCCCTCCGGCACGGCCGCCTATACGCGTGACGGCGCCTTGCAGCGCACCGGCGACGGGCTGATGGTGACCGCCGACGGCTTTGAGGTCGCCCCCGGCATCACCATCCCCGAGGATGCGCGCCAGATCTCGATCAATGGCGACGGCGAAGTCTACGCCTATTTCGTCAACCGGGTCGAGGGCGAGCTTTTGGGCCAGATCACGCTTGTGGGCTTTGCGAATGATCACGGGCTCGAGGCGATGGGATCGAACCTGTTTCTCGAAACCGCAGCCTCGGGCGGGCCCGTTCAGGGCAATCCGGGCGAAAATGGTCTGGGCACCTTGCGTCAGGGCTATCTGGAGGAAAGCTCGGTCGATGCCGTGCGCGAAATCACCGAGCTGATCGAGGCACAGCGCGGCTATGAATTGAACGCCAAGGTGATCTCGGCCGCCGATCAGATGCTCGGCGCAACCACGCAGGTGCGCTGATGACGCGGCGCGCCATGGCCTTGCTGAGCATCGGTTTTATCGCACTGGCGGCCCCGCTTTGGGCCGAAACGGTCATCGCCACGGGAACGATCCGGGGCCAAAGCCTGATCATGCCTTCCGACATCGCGCTTGTGCCGGGCGCAACACCCGGCGCGCTTTCGGACCCGGCCCAGGCGATCGGCATGGAGGCGGCGATCAATCTTTACGCCGGGCGGCCGATCCGCCCCGGCGATCTGCGGCCACCCGCCATCATCGAACGCAACGGCCTTGTGACCATCCGCTATGCGCATGGGCAATTGATGATCGTCACCGATGGCCGCGCCATGGACCGCGCCGCGGCGGGCGAGGCCGTGCGCGTGATGAACCTGTCGTCGCGCACCACCGTTACCGCCACCGCCACCGCCCCCGGCCTTGTGACCGTAGGACCCTGACAGATGCATCGCAGCCTGACCTTTTCGCTGATCATGCTGACCATGGGCCTTGGCGGTTGTGCGCGCCTTGCCGATGTCGGGCAGGTGCCCGATTTTCAATCGCCCGCAAACGGCAACGAGGTGTTCGCGATGAATGTCACCCCCTTCGCCGCGCAATCAGACATTGCAACCGGACAGGCCCGCGCCTCGCTCTGGCAGGCGGGCAGGCAATCGCTTCTGGGCGACCGGCGCGCCGGACAGCGCGGCGACATTCTGACCGTGGTGATCGAGATCGATGACAGCGCGTCGATCTCCAACGCCACGGACCGCGCCCGCAACGGCGCGGAACAGATGTCGCTGCCGCAATTTCTGGGCCTGCCGCAACGGATCGACCGCGTCCTGCCCGAGGGGGCGAGCATGGCCGAAGCCGTCAGCGGCACCAGTTCGGGAAGTTTTTCGGGATCGGGCAATGTGCGGCGCAACGAGGAATTGACGCTGCGGGTCGCCGCCACCGTGACCGATGTTCTGGCCAATGGCACCTTGCGCATCGAAGGCACGCAAGAGGTGCGGGTAAACCATGAAATCCGCGAGCTTGTGGTGACGGGATATGTGCGCCCCGTCGATGTCTCGCGCCAGAATGAGATCACCTATGACCGGATCGCAGGCGCGCGCATTTCCTATGGCGGGCGCGGTCAGATCAGCGACATGCAGCAGCCGCGCTATGGCCAGCAGATCGCCGACATCATCTTGCCGTTCTGAGGGTATGCCATGCTGCGTCTGATCTTGCCGATCCTGTTGCTGCTTGCGGGTCTTGGTGCCGGGGTGGGCGCCGGGGTGCTGTTGCGCGCGCCTGCGCCCGAGGAAACGGCGGAACCCGAAAACACAGAGGCCGAAACCGAAACCGAAGCGGAGGCTGAAACCGACACCGCACGCCCACCCGAACAAGGCGCTCCGGGGCAATCGGAATTTGTGCGGCTGAACAACCAGTTCATCGTCCCCATCGTGCGTGATGGCACGGTGCGATCGCTTGTGATCTTGTCGCTGAGCGTCGAGGTTGATCTGGGCAACACCGAATTGGTCTTTTCACAAGAACCGCGGCTGCGGGATTCCTTTCTTCAGGTGCTGTTCGCCCATGCCAATGCCGGCGGCTTTGACGGCGGCTTTACCCAAGCCATTGCAATGGATCCGTTGCGCGTCGGGCTGCGCGATGCTGCAACTCAGGTTCTGGGCGCGATCGCGCGTGACGTCTTGATCATCGACATCACCCGGCAAGACGCGTGATCGGGTGGCCCGGGCGCGGTCAACGCCCCTGCCGCGTCTGGTGAACCAGCCGCTCCAACACCGATTTGCGCGCAACAGCGGGGCGGGCGGCCTGCTTGGCCATGTCAAACTCGGCCTGCGCGCGGGCCAGATCGGCCATCGCCGCGGCCTGGTCGTGCCGCAGACGTTCAGCAAGCCTTGCAAGCCGCGCCGCCACAACCGGATCGGCCCCATCCAGCGATAGCCGGGCACGGCGCGCGGCCAATTCCTCGATCTGCGCCCTCTGCGCCACAAGCCGGCCTTGCGCTTGGGCGACCGGGGCCAGGCCGCGTTCGGCCAGAACCGCCGCGATCCGGGCAAGATCGGCCAATCTTTTGTTGGGCCCTGTCATGCCCGGCGCGCCCTTGCCTTTTGCCGCATCAGATCGGCAAAGCGGATGGCCGCGGCGACCGCCTTGAAATGATCGGGCCGTATCGGTGCCCCGATCTCGACCATGGCATGCAGGCTGCGCGCCGTGGGCGGGTCGGAAAACACCGGCACGCCCGCCTCGGCGGCGGTTTCCCGAATGCGGCGGGCGGTCTCATCCACGCCTTTGGCGACACAGATCGGCACGTTCTTGCCCGCCCGGTCCCAACGCAGCGCGACGGCATAATGGGTGGGGTTGACCACGACCACATCCGCCTTGGGAACATCGGCCAGCATCTGGTTCATGGCGATGGCCTGTCCCCGGCTGCGGCGCTGGCTCTTGATATACGGATCCCCTTCGGAGGATTTCGTCTCATCCATCAATTCTTGCCGCGACATGCGGTTCTTCTGCTGATGCTGGGCCCATTCCCACATCCAATCCACCGCGCCGATCACCGCCGCCAAAAGCGCTGTAACCGCCAGGAATTCGAACGTCAGCCAGCCCAGCGTCAAAAGGACCTGACCCGGCTCGGCATAGAGCGAGGCAAGGATGCGCTCGGACCGCGCGATCAGGTAAAGCGCCAGCAACACCGCCACCAGCGTCAGCTTCACCGTCGATTTGGCAAATTGGAACAGGCCATGGGCGCCGAATTTCTGTTTCGCATTCTCGATCGGGGATATGCGCGACAGCTTGGGTGCCAGTTTCGATGGGGTGAACAAAAGCGCGCCTTGGGCAAACAAGATCGCCAAAAGCAGCCCCGCCGGAACCAGCACGACCGCCGCCGTGGCCAATACGGGCTGACCCATGATGCCCAGCGCCAAGGCCATGCCACCGGGCGCCAGCACAAGCGGCGCGATGTCATGGGCCTGACCCAAAAGCACCTGCGTCAGCCGCCCCAGACCGTCGATCGCCCAAGGCGCCAACAGCGCGCCAGCGGCCAGAAAACCCAGATAGCTGATCGCGGTATTCAGATCGGGTGAGCGGACGATATCGCCCTGCTTGCGCGCCTCTTCCAGTTTTTGCGGCGTCGGCTCATATGGCTTGTCGGCGGGGGATTGATCTTGGTCGGTCATGGCGATCCCAAGGGCGCGACAAGCGCCGCCTGAAACGCCTCGAACCAAACCGGCAACAAGAAGGGCGTGGTGATCAACAGCAAGAACAGACCGCCCCATGTGATCGCCGGAGCGCCGACAAACGCGACCATCAGCTGCGGCATGGCCTTGTTGATGACACCCAGCGCCACATTGTAGAGCAGCGAGGCAATCAGGAACGGTGCGGCCAGTGACAGGGCCAGACCGAAACTGGCCGCGACACGATCCACACCCCATGCGCCCAGATCGCCGGGGGCGGGCATCTGGCCCACGGGCAAAAGATCATATGACCGCATGAAGGCCGCGGCCAGATGCACATGCAGCCCTGCCATCACCGCCAGCGTGACACCCGACAGCATCAAGATCGCCCCCATCGCCGGCTGCGGATCGGGCGAGGCCCCGCCCATGATCTGCGACAGGGATGTCGATTGCGCGGCGATGGTGCCCGCGATCTGCAAGGCATGCACCGTCAGGCGCAGCGCCAGCCCAAGGATCAGCCCCGCCACCGCCTCGGTCAGAAAGAACCGCAAGGGCGGCATGGCGCCTGTCATTGGCGGCAGATCGCCCAAGACCGCGGGCGTCACCAGAACGCTCAGCGCCAGCGCCGCCCCCAGCTTGACCCGCAACGGGATCATGGCTTCGCCGAACCCCGGCAAGACCAGAAAGCACGCCCCTATCCGCAGGAAAACGGCGATGCCCGCCGCCAGCCAGAATTGGGACAGCGCCATGATCTGTGACAGGGCAAGGGCCAGCGTATCATTCATGGGGTGGCCAGACCGACAAGCGCGGGTTTGGCATCGGCCCCGATTTCCTCAAACGACAGCACCGGGTTCATCACGCCACGCGCATTGAGCACCGTGCGCAAAAAGCGGCGACGCAGCGCGGTGGTCACGATGCCCGCATAGGTGCCCTTTTCGCTGGCGGCGGCGACCTTGTCGGCCACGGACCGGACCAGCGCGTTGAAATCATCGGGCGGCAGGGCGATCTCGGGGATGCCGCCATCGCCGCCGATCTGGTGGCGCAGGAACATCTCTTCCCAGTCGGACGACAGCTGGATCAAGGGCAAGGTGCCATCGGCACGCTTGAGTTCGGCAATCAGCTGAAATCCTAGACGCTGGCGCACATGCTCACAGATCACCTCGGGGGCGGCCTTGACCCCGCGCATCTCGGCGATCGCCTCGAGGATCAGGGGCAGATTGCGGATCGACACCTGTTCTTCCAGCAAGAGCCGCAGCACCGTGTGCAACAGATCGAGCGGCACCTTGTCGGGCACCAGCTCATCAAGCAGGCGGCGGTTCTGATCGGCGCGCGCGCCATCGGACAGCGTGACAAAGGCGTCAAGCTGGCGTTGCAAGGTCTTGAGGGTCAACAGCCGGGCCAGATTGCGCTTGAGAACCTCCAGCAGATGGGTGGCCAGAACCTCGGACGGGGCGACAACCGTCAGCCCGCGCAAGATCGCAACCTCGCGGTCCGCGGTGGCGATCCACCGCGCCGGGGCGCCATAGACGGGCTCTTTCACATCCTCGCCCGGCGGCAAGAGATCGGATTGATCGCCAGCCAGCACCAAAAGGCGGCCGGGTTGCAGCGTGGCGCGCGCATGTTCCACACCCAAGAGCCGGATCGCATAATTGCCAGCCGGCAGGTCGGGCCGATCGGTCAGCCGCATCTCGGGCAAGATCACGCCAAACCCGCGCGCCACATGTTCGCGCATGGTCTTGATCCGCGCATCAAGCCCGGTCGCCGGATCAAGCGCCAGGGCCACCAGATCGGGGGCGAATTCGACATGAATATCGTCAAGATCCAACAGATCGCCGATCATCTCGGGCTTTGGCGGTGCCGCATGGGCGGGCCCCGCAGCAGTGGCCGCTTCCGCCGATAGCGTGCGGCTTCGGCGCCAAGCGGCATATCCCAACGCCGCTGACCCGATCATGAAGGGCAAGAACGGCAAGCCCGGCATCAGCGCAAAGACCATCATCAGCACCGCCACCGTGACAAGTGCTGCGGGATGGCGGCCGAGCTGTGCGGTCAGCGCCGTATCGGTTGCCCCCGTCGCACCGCCACGCGCCAACAAAAGGGCCGAGGCGATGGCGATGATCACGGCAGGGATCTGGCTGACCAGCCCGTCACCGATGGTCAGGATCGAATAGGTCTCAAAGGCGCGGGCCACGGGCATGTCATGGATCATGACACCCACGATCAGCCCGACGACAAGATTGAGCAGCGTGATCAACAGCCCCGCGATGGCGTCACCCTTGACGAATTTCGAGGCCCCATCGAGCGAGCCGAAGAAATTGGTTTCCGCCTGTTCACGTTCACGCCGCGCCTTGGCTTCGGCGTGATCGATGGCGCCCGCGGCCATGTCGCTGTCGATGGCCAGCTGCTTGCCCGGCATCCCATCGAGCGCAAAGCGGGCGCCCACCTCGGCCATGCGGGCAGCACCCTTGTTGATGACGATGAAGTTGACGATCAGCAGCACACAGAAAATCACCAGCCCCATCACCACCGAGCCGCCGATGACGAACATCGCAAAGCCTTCGATCACGCCGCCCGCCGCCGAGGTGCCGGTATGCCCCTGACCGATGATCAGCTTGGTCGAGGACACGTTGAGCGACAGCCGCAACATCAGGGACGCCAGCAAGATCGTCGGAAAGGCCGAAAAATCCAGCGGCCGTTCGATGAACAGCGTGACCGTGAAGATCAGGATCGCCAGCCCGAAAGACGCGGCAAGCCCGATATCCACGATGATGCTGGGCACGGGCAGGATCATCATCACGATCACCGCCATCAGCGCCAGCGCGAACAGGATCGTGGGCTGAAACAAGGCGCGGGGATTGGGCATCAGCGGGTCTCCCAAAGGGGGCGGGCGGTCGTGGAAAGCGGGGGGCGGGCAGCGCCGTTCAGGGCGCCCACCAGCCCGGCCGTCAGCGCAGGCCGGGTCGCCATCACCAGCGGACCGGGCCCAAAGGATCGCCGCACGACCCCACCATCGGCGGCACGCTCGCGCGACAAGACAGCCCCGATCGCCTCGAACCGCGACAGATAGGCGGCGGCGTGTTCGGGATTGCGCGAATGAAAGGCGGCGGCAGCGGCGGTCCAGTCACCGAATTCCGCGTGCAGATCGCGCAGAAACCGGGCGGCATGAAGCGCGTTGTGACCCGGATCCAGCATTGCCTCGAGCGATGGGAACCTGTCGCCATGCCAGCGGTAATTGATCTGGAAACAGCCGATGTCGATGTTGCGTTGGCCAGCCGCAATGGCGCGCCTTGCGGTCTGAAGGGCGGCCAGCGGGCTGTCATGAAAGCTGCCGCGGCCGCCGGTGTTCAAGGTCCAGGGCCAGGGTTCGGGCAGGCTTTCGGGGCCGCCTCGCCCGGTTTCCACCCGCGTCAGCGTCAGCAACAGCGCCACAGGAACCCCCGTGGCGCGCGCGGCATCTTGCGCGGCGCCATCGCACAGATCTGACGCGGCGCCGAGCGGATTGGCAAGACATGGCGCCAAGGCCAAGACCAGGGCCAAGGCGCGGGCCATCAGCGGCAGGCGGCAAAAACCGCGCCACCGGGTCATGGCAAAGCCCCCGCCGGAACCGGGCGCGGCGCGGCCAGCAGCGCCTCGATCTCATCGCGCAAGGCGCTGCTGTCGGCCAGAGCGTCGACCAAACGCGGCAAGTCGCGGTCCACAGGGTCGGCGGGCGTCGTCCCCGTTGCCATCATCCGGTCCGCGACCGAGCGATGCGGCCCATCGGCCAGATCGCCCAACCGCGACCAATCCCCGCTCTGCCAGGCATCGCGCAAGGGATCGCCCTGATCCGCATCGCTGTCGGGACGGCCGGGCAAGATCAGCGTGCGCTGTGTGCTGCGCAATATCTCGACAGCATCGGTCAACCCAACATCGCGCAGATGCGCGATGGCGGCCAGACGCGCGCGGCCAGCCTCGGACCCGCTGGCCTGCCACTGGGCGCCAAAAACGCGCGCCAGCACATACAAAGCCGGGGTATCGCCCAGCGCCGCGCGTTCGGCGAAAGCGACGGTCAAGGCATCATCGCGCGCGCCCTCGGGCAAAGTATCGACGGCCAAAAGTTCCAGCATGCGGTCCAGATCACCCAAGGCTGCACGGGCCAACACAACCTCTTGCCAGAGCGCGGCGGTGGCTGGCCCGATGCCTTGCTCGCGCAACAAGGCTTCGGCCGCATCAAGGCGCTGTCGGCTGACCGGCACCCCGATTTCGCGGTCGTAGCGCATCGCATGGGCCATGGCGGCCACCGGTTCACCCGCTGAATCCCGCAACGCCAGGGTCAGACCGTTCCGGGTGGCCGCAACATCGGTCATCGACAGACCCAGATCTCGGTCAAGCCACAACAGCGCCCCCGCCCCCAGCGCGCCGCCCCGCCAGAGCATGTCGCGCAGATTGCGCGCCTCATTGGCGAAACCATCGGCATGCAAGATGCGGGCGATGCGCGGGGCGATATGGTCACGCAAACTGTCGGGCAGCGCCGCTGTGGCGCGCTGGATACGCCCGGCTTCTTCCACAGTCAGGGCAGACCTGTCCAAAGCGCCGTCAAGATAGCGCCAGAGCAATTCATCATCGCTGCACGACAAAAGCGCGGGTTCGGGCGGGAAATGCTGGCCGGGCATCTCATCGACAAGCGATGCAAGCGCCGTCAAGACGGGCGGCGGCGCTTCGATCTCGCCCAGCCAGAATATCGCCTCGGCACCAAACCCGGAGACGATGTAATGGCGCGCCAGCGCCAGAACACCGTCGCGTTGCAGTTGGTCGCGGTCATCGAACAGCGCACGGCGCAAATCCCCCAGCCCCTCTTGCACCGGCCCCCCACCCGACCAGTCGTTTATGGCCCAAACCTCGCCCCGACAGGCCAGATCATCCCGGGGGGCCTGGACGAACACCGACATCGGCAGGACCATGTCGAACGCGGTTTCCGCACGAACCTGCACGCCGGGTGGCACGGTGGGCATCACCTGATCTTGGGGCATGGTCTGATCGGTGGCTTCTGCCGGGGGGCGGGCGGTTAGATCGGCATCCGTCAGCGGCCGCCCCGCGCTTGCATCAAGCAGACCGGCGGCGGCGGCGCGGGCCAATTGCTCGGACATGATCCGGGCCGCTTGCTCAAGATCAATGCCTTGGCCGCCGGCATCTGAAACGTCGGACATGTCGGGATCAGGCATGACCGGGCGGTCGGGCGGGGCCAATGCCGGCGTTTGCCCCAGCAAAAGACGCGACATGTCAGGCAAGCGCGCGGCCGCGTCGCGGCGGGCGTCCCGCAGGGCGGCGTCGGTTGCGGGCCGGATGTCAAGCACCAGATACCGCCGTTCGTAACGGCTGGCATCGATATCGCAAGGGCAGGCCAGCGTCAGTTCCAGACCGTCTCGAACAGCCAGCCCTGCCAAACGGGTGCGCGGGATGAGATCGAAGACCCGCGAAATATCGAACCCATCGACCGGGGGATCAAGGCGTAGGCGGACCGTGTCGCCCAAAGGATCAAGCTGCCAACTCCGGCCCGCACCGATATCAAGGACAAGGCGCGTGAATTCGGCATGTTCGCCCGATTGCACGCGGACCGTCTGTGCCAGCGCTTGTGGTGACATCACCGCCAGCATTGCGCCAGCCGCCACCGCAACGGGGACCAGCGCACGGGCAAATCGGCCAAGACCATGCATCATGCCGCAGCCGAGGCGCTCAGCGTGCGCAGCGCATCTTCCAATTCGATATAGCCGGGGCGGTGATGTCCGGGTGCGTTCTGGCGTCCCACCTCGATGCACAGCATGGTGGCGTGATTGTGCAGATTGGCGACCAGCACCTCGCGGATCATCAGATAGAACTGATGATCTTCCTCCACCACGGATTTGAGCTTGACCGAAAACGGGCCGACAAAGCCATAGGCCAGAAACACACCCAGAAAGGTGCCCACCAACGCCCCCCCGATCAGACCGCCCAGAACCTCGGGCGGCTGATCGATCGAGGCCATGGTCTTGATCACGCCCAAGACGGCGGCCACGATCCCCAAGGCCGGCAAACCATCCGCCACCGTCTGCAGCGCATGCGATGTGTGCAAGGCATGATGCAGATTGGCCTCGATCCGCTTGTCGAGCACTTCTTCGACCTGATGGGGGTCATCGTAATTCATCGCGGCCGAACGCAAGGTGTCACAGATCAGTTCGACGGCTTCCTGATCGGCCTGAATCCGGGGATAGCGGCCAAAGATCGCCGATTCGGCCGGGGCTTCGATGTGTTGTTCAAGCGCCACGGCATTCTGACGGCCCATTCGGATCAATTCGAACATCAGGCACAACAGGTCGCGATAGTCCGAATGCTTCCAGGCGGCGCCCTTGAACACCTTTGCCATGTCCTTGAGCGTGTGTTTGACCGTGGCCATGTCATTGCCGATCAAGAAGGCACCGGTCGCCGCACCGCCGATCATCATCATCTCAAAGGGCAGCGCCTTTATGATGATGCCCATCTTGCCACCCGCCAGGAGATAGCCACCAAAGACCATGCCAAAGACGACAACGATACCGATGATGCCGATCATCTGCGGGGCACTCCTGCTGGGACGGGGTCACATTGCGGCGAAAGGTTTAATTTTCCGTCTCTCACGGGGGTGTGGCAGTTGCCGCAAACCGCGGTGCCGAGCTGTTGCGCGTGGCGATCACGACCGAAACGGCATAGGCCTGTTCCGGCGTCAGCTCGGCCATCAGCGTGGCCGATGCCGCCGGAGCCATGCGGGTCAGGAAACCGGCCGCGAAACTTGGGTCCATTTGCCCAAAGATCGCGGCGGCTTCTGCCGCGGGCATGGTCTCGTAGACCTGCGTCAAGCGGTCCAGATCGGTTTCGGCTGCGCTGTCAGAGATGGCGATCAAGGCAGAAAGCCGCTCTTCGGCGGCTGCAAGCTCGGCCAGGCGTGTTTCGACAAGGGCTTGGGCGGCGGCTACCGCGCGTTCGCGATCGGCAAGCAGCGCTTCGCGGTCCGCCAGCGTGCGGCGCAGAACGTCGATCTCGATCAACGCCGATTGCAGGGTTTCGGTCATCCCCGGCACGGCAGATGGCGTGACGGGCGCAGGCGTTGCATCTTGGGCAAAAGCGAAATCCAGCGTGCCGACCCGCAGCACAGCCGAGGCCGCAAAGACCAGGCCAAGCGTGGTCAGGACCCAGCGTTGCCGTCGCCGGCCGCGCCGTTGGCGGACAATCTCATCAGATCGCGCCATGGATCAGCCCTGCCCGTTGCGCAGCAAAGCCGGCGCGCCCGCAGCGGCCCGGCGGCTGCCGAATGTCGGTTGCGCGGGCGCCAGGTCGGTTGATGCCGGAACCGCCGCGATGCCGGGCGTTTCAGCCGCCGATATCACCGCAGGCTCGATGCCCATATCCAAGGCCACATAATCCGGGATCGGCTTGGGTGCTGCCGGCTTGCGGGGCGCGGGCGCAAGCGCGCCTTGCACCACCATCGCTTCCTCTGCGAAATCATGGCAGGCCGCGATCATCAGCTCCAGCTCCGCGGAAATCTCGCGTGCCTGTCGCACCTGATCGAGCAAGTGATGGCTTACCCCGTCGCTGCTCTGCCGTGCTTGCGCGAGTGCGGCCTTCATTTCATCGACTTGTGCCGACAAGACCGCAATGGCCCCGCCTATTCCCTTGTCAAAGCTGGTCAATCGCGCCAACCGCCGTGACAGGATCAGGCAATAGATGGCAGCCCCCGCCGAGGCAGCGATCATCAAGATATCGGCGGCAATGGAAAGATAAGGCATTCAGTTCACCACAAATTGCGTGACAAGAAGATCCCGGACCCGGCCTTCGCCGGTCACGATCTGGATCCGGCGCAGCATCTGCGCGCGCAGGCGTGCAAGGCTGGCCGGATCGCTCAGTTCGGTAATCGAAATCACCCGCAGATAGCTGTTGAGCACATCCATCACCCGCGGGCTGAGCAAGCTTACCTCCGCCACATGGACAGGCTCCACCTCAAGCGCCGCGCTGAACATCAGATGGCGGGCCGCCTGTTCGGCACCCAGCGAGATCACCAAGGTCTCAAGCGGCACAAAGGCCACGGCCATCGGGGGGCTTGCATCCGTATCCGATGCATCCGATTCGCCACCTTCGGCACCCGCTTCGGCCACGGTCTTGGGCGCGAAAGGGCCCATGCTGACCGCCCAATAGCCGCCCGCACCGCCCAGAACGGCAAGCACCACGCCAATCAGCAGGGGCAACAACAGGCCCCGCTTCTTGCGTGGGGCTTCAGTCTCGGTCTGATCGTCGGCCATGGGCGCGGGCTCTCCGTTTTGATGGGCCCTGTTTAGCGCCGCTGCACTAACCGAATCTTAATCGCCCGGCAGATAGGACCACTGGGACAAGCCAGAATGGCATGGATGCGAGGACCGTGGTGAACGCGCTCACAAGCTTTTGGAACGGGTTGGATGGGCGCCGCCGCGGCGTCCTGGTGGGGGGCGCCCTGGCCCTGCTGGTCGTCGTGGCGATGCTGGCGCGCAGCGTGACCGCACCAAGCTATGCGCTGCTTTATGCGGGTCTTGATCCGGCGGCGGCGGGCGATGTGATCGCCGCGATCGAAGCACGCGGCCTGCCCTATCGGGTGCAAGGTGACGCGATTCATGTCGACCTTCGCGATCGCGATGCGCTGCGCATGGCGCTTGCGGGTGAGGGCCTGCCGGCCAATGGCGCGGCCGGGTATGAATTGCTCGATTCCCTGTCGGGCTTTGGCACCACGTCACAGATGTTCGATGCCGCCTATTGGCGCGCGAAAGAAGGTGAGTTGGCGCGCACCATCGCGGCAAGCCAACATATCCGTGCGGCCCGCGTGCATCTGGCCAACCCCGGCGCCGATCCGTTCCAGCCCATGCAGGAGGTGACGGCCTCGGTCGCCTTGCGCCCCGCGGCGGGCGGGCTTGGCCCCGGTCATGCCCGCGCGCTCAGGTTTCTGGTGGCATCGTCGGTTCCGGGGCTTTTGCCCGAGAATGTGACCGTGCTCGATGCCGATAGCGGTCAGGTTCTGGGTGGTCAGGATACGCTCAGCCCAACCGCCGATGCCGCCGCTCGCGCCGAAGAATTGCGTCGCAATGTCGAACGGCTTCTGGCCGCCCGCGTGGGGCCGGGCAACGCCGTGGTCCAGGTCAACGTGGCACTCGACACCACGCGCGAGACGATTCGCGAACGCCGGATCGACCCCGACAGCCGCGTCGCCATCGCCACCGAAAGCGACGAGATATCCAACACCTCGCGCGAAGCGGCGGCAGGGGGCGTCACGGTCGCCTCAAACCTGCCCGAAGGCGATGCCGCCGGGGGCGAGGGCGAAAGCTCATCCCAGGAATCGGAAACGCGCGAGCGCTTGACCTTTGACGTGTCGGAAACCCAGCGGGAAATCGCGCGCGAGCCGGGCGATATCCGCAAGATCAGCGTGGCCGTGCTTCTGAATGGGGTTCCCGCGGCTGGCGCGGACGGAGTCACCCGGATCGAACCGCGCCCCGAGGCGGAAGTCGCCGCACTTCAGGCGCTGGTGCAATCGGCCGTCGGTTTCGACGCCAGCCGCGGCGATGAGGTGACCATCCAATCCATGGCTTTTGATGACAGCGTGATCGCGGATCTGGCCGAACCGGGCTTTGTCGACAGGATGAGCCTTGATCTGGGCCGGGTGTTGCAGACCCTCGTGCTGGCGGCGGCCGCCTTGTTCATCGCCTTTGGCCTGTTGCGGCCGCTGTTGCGGCGCGATCCCGAATTGGCCAGGCTGGATCAATCGCTGGCCAACGCATTGCCGCCCATGGCGGGCGATGCGAATGGGCCGAGCGCGGGCATGACCATGTCACAGGCCTTGGGCGCGGATGGGGCAGCGGGCGCGCTGGCCGCCTTGCCCGGGGCAGAGGCGCCAGATGGGGGCGCGCCCATGCTGGACCCGGTCGAACGCCTGCGCCGCCTGATCGAAGAGCGCGAAGAAGAAACCGTTGAAATCCTGCGCGGCTGGATGGAACAGGATGATGAGGTGCGCCCATGATCCGCGCCCTGACGCTTGAAGATTTCACCCGCCTGACCACGACACCCCCCGAAGCGGTGCCAGCGCCACAAGAAACCCCGACAGGCCCCGATGCCGGCGATGAAACCATGGCCGCCTTCGACGAGGGCTATCGCAGCGGCTGGGAAGATTGCGCCAAGGCCGAGGCCGAAAGCCAACGCCGCATTGGCGCCGATCTGGCCGCCAATCTCAAGGAATTGTCGCTAAGCTTTGCCCAGGCGCGCGCTGATGTTCTGACGGCACTTGGCCCGCTGTTCGAAGACATGGCCGCCCAGCTTTTGCCAAGACTGGCCGCCGAGGCCATCGCCCCGGCCGTCATCGCGGAACTGCGCGCGGCGGCCGAAAGCGCCACTCAGGCAAAGGCCGTGCTCTTCGCCGCACCCGCCGCATTGCCGGCGCTGGTGCAGCTTGTCGAAATGCAAGACGGGCTCGAGATCGAACTGCGCGCCGAACCCGCCTATGCCGAAGGTCAGGTCTCGCTGCGCTTTGGCTCAGAGCGGCGTGACGTTGATCTGAGCGATGCCGCCCGCCGCATGGCCGAAGCGATCCGCGCCTTTGCGGCGCAAGAACACGGCGCGACCCAACCCCCACCCATCCAAAAAGGAATGGCCTGATGTCCGAGCCGAACACCTTGCTGCGCGCCGCCGCCTTGCAGTCGGTCCCGATCGAGATCCGCGTCTCGGTCGGCCGCGCGCGCCCATTGCTGCGCGATGTGATGGAATTGGCACCCGAAGCGCTCTTGACGCTCGACAGCCGCATCGAGGATCCGGTGGCGCTATATGTGGGCGACCGGATGATCGCCGAGGGGGAACTGGTCCAGCTTGAGGGGGAGCGCGAAGGCCAGCTGGCCGTGCGGATCATACGACTGGCCGAGGGTGGGCATGGACCAGCATAGGCTTTTGCGAGCACTGGCCTTTGCGGCGGTGGCGCTGATCTTGCCACAAGCCGCACTTGCGCAAGAGCTGACGCTGAACCTTGGCGATGACGCCTCGCTGACCGCGCGGGCGCTACAGTTGATCGCGCTGATCACGGTGCTGAGCCTTGCGCCGGGTCTGGCGATCATGATCACCTGTTTTCCCTTTGTGGTCACGGTGCTGTCGATCCTGCGGCAGGCCATCGGCTTGCAGCAATCGCCGCCCAACATGCTGATCGTCAGCCTTGCGATGTTCTTGACCTATTTCGTCATGGCCCCCGTCTTTCAGGAAGCCTATCGCATCGGCATCGAACCCTTGATCGCGGGCGTGTTGCTGCCGCAAGATGCGCTGATCGCGGCCTATGGGCCGTTTCGCGGGTTCATGTTGAACCGGGTGGAAATCGAGACCCTGCAAAGCCTTGCGCAATTGCGGGGGATCACGGACATCACCGACCCCGAGGCCTCGATCCTTATCCCCGCCTTCATGTTGAGCGAGGTCGAACGCGCCTTTCAGATCGGGTTTTTGATCTTTTTGCCCTTTTTGATCATCGATCTGGTGGTGGCCGCGATCTTGATGTCGATGGGCATGATGATGGTGCCGCCCGCGATTGTGTCGCTGCCCTTCAAGCTTGCCTTTTTTGTCGTGGCCGATGGCTGGGCTTTGGTCACCGGCGCGCTGGTGCGCAGTTATTTCTGATCCGCAAGATCCAAGTGCAAGGATAAACCCATGACCGACCATCCGATCCCCCCCCGTGCCAGCACAAATCCGCGGGACGAAAAGCTTCTGGCCATCGCATCCGTTTTTGGCGATGCGGTGGCGGCGCGCTTGGCCAAGGCACCGGCGGCCCAACCGCAGCGCCGCCCGGATGGCCCGGCCACGACGGCTGACCGTGTGGCATGGCAAACCAACCGCTTGATCGCGCATTTGCGCGCGCGGGTGGGGCCCGATGAGGGGCGCACGCCGCCCACACGGTCGGCCCCGGCCATGCCACGCCCCCCGATCCAGCCACGCAAGGCTGCACAGATCCCGGTTTTGGTCGAAGGTGAGGATCTGGCCGCCGAACACCCCGCCGTCATCGCCCATATGCTGCGCGAGGCGCCGCAACACATGCGCGTGGCCGTGTTGCGCGCGCTGCCCGGGCAAGTCGCCCGTGCCGTGATGCGGCGACTGAGGGTGGCCTGAGCGCATCACGCCATCCGGTTTCGCAAGCTGACGGCGCTGTCAGCCAGCACCATCGCGCGCCTGCGCGCCCAGGGTCCGTTCACCCCCGGCCGCGCGCAAGCCCAGCCTCAAGCCGCGCCGCCAAGCGGCAGCGGTGTTGGCCCATGCGCGCCATCCGCTTGGGACGGGACCATGGTAAACGGTGCGGGCGCAAGACCCCTGAACAGATCCACCTTTGCCATGCCCGATGGCGTTACGCGCTCGGGCCCGGCGGGTTTTGGCCAAAACGCACGCAGCCCAAACCGATGATCGGTCCGGGGCGGCGATTGCCGCCAAGCTCGGCCTGCCCTGCTCCACCGTCGCGCGCTGGCTGACGCGGGCGGGGTTGGGCAGGCTTTCGCGGCTCGACCCGCCCGAGCCCGTGCGCCGCTATCAGCGCGAACGGCCGGGAGAGCTGGTGCATCTCGACATCAAGAAGCTGGGCCGCTTCGCGCGGCGAGGTCACCGCATCACAAGCACCCGCAGGGGCTGCCGCAACCGCGGTGCGGGCTGGGATTTCGTTCGTGTCGCGACGGATGACGCGACCCGCCTGGCCTATGTCGAGGTGCTGGCCGATGAGCGCAAGGCGACCACCACCGCCTTTGTGCTGCGCGCGCTGCGCTGGTTCCGCAGCAACGGCATCCGGACCGAACGGGTGATGACCGACACCGGCAGCGCCTATCGCTCACGCCAGTTCCGCAAGGCGCTGCGCTGGCTGGGCATCCGCCACATATACACGCGCCCCTACACGCCGAAGACCAACGGCAGGGCAGAGAGGTTCATCCAGATCCTTCTGCGGGACTGGGCCGATGAACTGTCCCACCCGTCCTCCGCCGCGCGCAATGATGATCTGCCCAGATGGCTTGACTGGTTCAACCGATCAAGACCACATTCCGCACTCAAGGGCCTCGCTCCGATCTCTGCGGTGAACAACCTGATGAGAAACCACGCCTAGCGCACGATAAATTCTGCGTGCAAGGCGCCCGCTGCCTGAATGGCGTTGAGGATGTCGATCATCTCGCGCGGGGAAACACCCAGGGCGTTCAGGCCGCTGACCACATCCGACAGGCTCGTGCCCGCGGGCAATTCGGCCAACCCGGTGGCCTGTTGTTCCTCGATGGCCACATCGGTGCGCGGCAAGATGACGGTTTCGCCTTCGGCAAAGGGGTTTGGCTGCACCGCGATCGGGCGTTCGTCGATCCGAAGGGTCAGATTGCCCTGCGCCACGGCAACGGTGCTGATGCGCACATCCTCGCCCATCACGATGGTGCCCGAGCGCTGATCGACCACGACACGCGCCCGGCGTTCGGGTTCGACCAGAATATTTTCCACCCGGCTCATCGCATGGGCGGGCGACGGCGTGCGCGTGGCGGTCACATCCAGCGCGACGGTGCCGGAATCCAGCATCACCGCAACGCGCTGACCGAAATCGGCATTGATCGCCTGTTCGATGCGGGCGGCGGTGGTGAAATCGGGGCTGCGCAGCGCCAACCGCACTTCACGCAGGCTGTTGAACTGAAAATCGACCTCGCGTTCCACGCGGGCACCCGACGGGATCGCCCCTGCCGTCGGCACGCCTTGGACCACCGCAGCCCCATCACCCTCGGCCGCGACCCCCCCGGCGATGACCGACCCCTGTGCAACGGCGTAGATCTCGCCATCCGCAGCGGTGAGCGGCGTCATCACCAGGGTGCCGCCCATCAGGCTGTCGGCATCGCCGATCGCCGAAACGGTTACATCGATGCGCCCACCCTGACGCGCGAAAGGCGGCAAGACGGCGGTCACGATCACCGCGGCCACGTTTTCCGGCCGGAACTGTTCGCCCGTCACGTTGACGCCCAAACGTTCAAGGATGTTGACCATGATCTCTTCGGTGAAGGGCGCGTTGCGCAACCCGTCGCCGGTGCCGTTCAGGCCCACGATCAACCCGTAGCCCACCAGATCGTTGCCACGCACCCCGTCGAATTCCACCAGATCCTTGATCCGGACCGGCGTGGCCTGTGCGGCTTGCACAAGGGCCGCGATCACGCCAAGGCACAAAAGGAAAGGGCGGATCATCGCAAGTACTCCGTCAGGTTCAGGCGCGACAGACGCGCGGTCAACACATACAGCGTTTCAAGCCGGGTCTGGGCGGCTTGCAGATCGGTGGCGGTGCGGTAGGGATCGGCCTCGGTCATGCGGGTCTGTTCGATCTGCAACCCGGCGCGCGCTGCTTCGGCGGTCACGCGCGCCTCTTCGATGCGGGCCTGCGCCACGCCCAGATGCGACTGCAAACGCACCAGCCCCTCTTCACCGCTGCGAAGCCGGGTGGTGGCCGCCGAAATCAGCGCCTGCTGTTCGTCTTGGTCGCCAGAAATCGGGGGCTCGGTCGCCAGCGCCGCAATCGCAAGCCCCGCCAGCACCTGACGCAGGGCAGGATCAAGCGCGCTGATGGCGGCCTCGGTCTGCAATCCTTCGCCGAGGATAGCGGGGGCGGCGGGGCCGGTTCCGCCTTGCCAGGCCGTCGTCTCGTAGCCGCCGCCTGCGGACAAGAACCACCCTTCGACTGCGGCGATCTTGTCGGCCGGGGTTGCGGCGGCATCCACCAGCGGGCGCAAGGCATCCAGCATCGCCGCCCCTGAAATCAGCGCGGGCCGGTCTGGGGCATTGCCGGAAAACAGCGATACATCCGCCACGCGGGTGTTGAGCGCACCGACCGCCTGTTCCAGGCGTTCAGGGGCGTCGGCGATCGCCAATACCATGTCCTGCAGTCGGCCCGCCTTGGCGGCCTGCAAGATGCCTGTGCCAAAGCCGTCAATCTCGGCTTCGACGCGGGCCAGCACGGTCTGGCGCGCATCGGCGGCAATGGCCGCGTCGCGGATGCTGTGCGAAAAGGTCTCGGTCAGACGCAAGGACCGCGAGATATCGGCCATCGCCGTGAAATCGCCGCCCACAGCGCGACCAAGATCGGCCTGCCGGCCGCTGGACAATTCCGATGTCAGGCGCTGCAGATCGTGGCGCAAACGCGCCCCATCTTGCTGGATCGTCTGAAAACGGGCGGCATCGCCCAGCGCTGTCCAGCTCATCTGCCCATCCGGATAAGTTGATCGATCATCTCCTGCGCGGCGGTGATGACGCGCGCATTCGCGGCAAAGATCTTTTCGATACGCAGCAATTGCAGCATTTCGGAATCGGTGTTGACGCCTTGCGCAAGTTCCTCATTGCGCAAGACATCCAGACGCGCGGCGGCATGCGACTGGCGTGTCTCGGCCGACTGTCGGGCCATGCCGACACCCGACAGATGATCAGCGACCAGCCCCGCGAAACTGCGGTTCGTGGCGGAAAAGCTGCCCGAGGCCGTTGGTCTGAGGGCGGCAAGCGCATCGCGTTGCGCCTGAAGCAGACCGGCAGCCCCGCCTGGCCCCGGAACCGCTGCCCCGAGGCCATCGCGCAGCCGCCAATGCGCGCCACCCTGATCCGGAAGAACCGCCGCATTGACCCGCAGCCGCGCGGCCAGACCTGTCTCGGTGGCCGCATCGGGCACAGCGCCCGCATCGGTGAACAGCCCGGGCTGGCCCGCCGCGCGGGTCGGATCGATCCCGGCGGCATCAAGGCGGGCGGCCAGATCACGGGCGATCGCATCGATATCGCGTTGCGCGGCGGGGCCCCAGGCGTCGCGCTGCAAGAACAGCGCGGCCAGTTCACCGCCCGCCAGCGCAGCCGTGGGGCCGTCAAGTGCCAGGGCCCGGCCATTCAGTGTCAAACCCGACAGCGCGCCGTCAGCGAGGGTGCTTTCGGCCGTCATCACCGCAACCGGGGAAAACCCCAGCACCGCCGCCCGCCCGTCGAGCAGCGCCTCGCCATCGGCACTGTAGAGCTGCAAGGCCCCGCTGGCGTCGCGGCGGCTTTCCAGCGGGACAAGCGCCGCGATATCGTTGACCAGCCGGGCCTGCGCATCAAGCAGCCCCGACACATCCGTCGCGCCCCCCCCATCGCGCCGGATGCGGGTGTTGAGCGTGGCCAGTTCGCCCAGCGCGCCATTGAACCGCTCGATCCCGCGCGCAATGGCGCCATCCGCCGCAAGGCGTTGCGCCTGAATGCCGTCGGAGATGCCGTTGATCGTGCCCGCAAGCGCAACCGCGGCGTCGACTGCGCCCGCAAGCCGGACCTGATTGTGCGGGCTGGCGGCGGCGGCGGTCAGGGCCGCCTCGAATGCGGCGCTGCGGGCTGCAAGACTTGCGGGAGTGTCGGGAATTCCGATCGCGCCCTCGAGGCGGTTGAGGTGCTGGCCCTGTGTGGTGCCAAAGGCAAATTCGGCCTCGGCCCGGCGGCGGTGCCCGATCAGGGCCGCATCCTCGATCCGCAAGACGCCCAATACCCGCGCCCCGGACCCGCCATTGCCAAGGTTCTGGCCGGTAACCGACACTTGCCGCACGCCATACCCGTCGGTCATCGCGTTGGAAATGTTGGACGACACGATGTCGGCCGCCCGCGATGTGACGGTAAGGCCAGACAAGGCGACAGACATGACGCTGGAAAGACTCATGGCTCAACTCCGGCCAAGGGCGCGGATCAGCGCTTGATGTTGGTGGTTTCCTGCAACATTTCGTCCACCGTCTGGATGAGCTTGGCGTTCGAGGAATAGGCGCGCTGGGTCTGGATCAACTGCGTCAGTTCGCCTGCGACATCGGTGGTGGATTCCTCTCGCGCATAGCCCACCATGTCGCCGGTCGGCCCATTACCCGCATTCCACAAGAAGAACTGACCCGTTTCGGGCGTGATGGAATAGGTCTGGTTGTCCTCTGCCCGGAGCCCGTTGAGGTTGGGCACATCGACAACCGGGATCTGATACAGCACGCGGGTGATGCCGCTGTCGTAGATTGCATTCAGATAGCCGTTGGCATCAACCTCCACCCGGCTCAGATTGCCCACGGGCGACCCATCCTTGACGACCGGCGACCGGGAAAAATTGACGGAAAGCTGCGTCAGGCCGCCGGGCGCCCCGATGCCAAGGTCGAGCGGCCCGCTTTCGACCATCAGGGACAGGCTGCCGGTTGCCGGATCGAAAGGCCCGCCCACGACAGGCGTGACCGATGCAAGGTTGCCGCCCGTGCCGCGCTGGCTGTCGAAGACCAGCACATATTCGCCGATGATCGCCCCGTCCTGGGCGCTGTCGCGGATTTCCATCCGCCATTCATGGCTTGTCCCGGTCGCCGGGATCGCCGGTGTAAAGCCGATCTCGAGAAATCGGGGCGTGCCGAGATTGTCGTAATATTCCGCCGATATGACATAGGGCTGGCCGGACCCGCCGGCCTCGGTTGCGGTCGCGGGCAGGTTCGCGGAAAGTTGCATGCGCGTGGTCGGATCGCCCGCGAACTGGTTGGCGCTGATCTGGATCGGGCGCAAGCCGTCAAAGGTGTCGCGCGGGAAATTCGGAATGACCCCGTCGGCATTGGCCGGCCAACCCATCAGCACCTCGCCCGTCTTGGTGCGCAAGATGCCATCCGCGTCAGGCCGAAAGGACCCCGTCGTGACCAGACGGATCGGCAGATCACCGACCGGGCGGTTCAGCGCCGTTGCCGATGTCACCGGCAACAAGCCCCGCCCACCGATCGCAAGGTCGGTGGGGTTTTCCGTGGCCACCAGTGCGCCGCGCTGGTCGATCATGCGCGTGACCGGCGCGCGCACGCCACCCGCCGAATAGGTGCCATCACCCTGCATGATCACGAGCGACGAAAAATCGGCGACAACGCGCTTGTAGCCAAAGGTGCTGGAGTTGGCGATATTGTCGGCGATGGTGGCAAGGCGGTTTGCATTCGCCTGCAAGCCAGACACCCCGGAATTCATCGAAGAGGAAATCGTCATCTCATGCGCCTTTCTGCTGCATCGGGGATTTGTGGGACAGTTGCCTGCCGGGCCTTAAGGCGAAGCTAATATTTCGAATTGTTCCTATTTCCTGCGCGTGGCGGTTCAGGGCGGCGTTATCGGTCGCTGCGCAGCAAGATGATTTCCAACCGCTCATTGCGCGGCGACATCGGGTTTTCGGTCACGGGTTCGCGGTCGGCATGCCCCGTGACGCGTTGAATGCGGCGCGCTGGCAAATCCGCTGCCTCAAGCAGGCTGCGAAACAGTTGCGCGCGCTCGGTCGATGCGTGCCAACGTGTCTCGGTGGCCAGAACAAGGGGTTGGGCAATCACATGCCCCTCAACCGCGACGGCGTTGCTGACGGTACCAAACAGGCTTGCCATCACAGCCGCCAACTCAGCCAGCCAAGGTGCCGGTTGCTCGGTCTCGGGGTCGAAAATCAGCCGTCCGGGGCGGGAAAACACCTCGATGATCAAGCCCTCGTCGGTCAAACGTGTGGCGATGTGGGCCAAGATCTCGTCTTGCAAGGCGCTATCGCCGCTTTGCCCGGTGAGCGCGGCGGCCAAAGCCTCGAGCGCGGCGGTTTCGGCGTCACGCGCGTCAGCGTCATGCGCGCTGCCTGACAGGCCAAGGCTTTGGCGCCCTTCGGTCGGGCGCAGGCTTGTTGCGCCGGTGCCCGACTGCGCGGTGGTGTTTTCGGCGAACGGGCTTTCGCCCCCGAATGCGCCATCACCACCGCCCGAAATGCGCGCGATGGGAATATTGGGCGAGAAGTAATCGGCAAGCCCCTTGCGCTGCTGTTCCGTTGTCGCGTTGAGCAGCCACATCAGCATGAAGAACGCCATCATCGCCGTGACGAAATCGGCATAGGCGACCTTCCACGCGCCGCCATGATGGCCGCCACCGGCGATCACCTTTTTGCGCTTCACGATCAAGGGGCGGGTTGTATTGTCAGTCTTGGCCATGCACGCAGGCGTAGCACAACGACCCTGAACAGCGTGTTAACGCGGCCTCAAGCCGACACGGGGCGCAGTTGGCGGGCCAACAGGGCGCTGATCGCCAGCATCACGGCGGCCACCGCCAGACAGGCGGGCAAACCGCCCCATTGATAGCTCAGCCCCGACAAAAGCGTGCCGATCAGCCGCCCCGCCGCATTGGCCATGTAGTAAAAGCCCACATCCATCGTCACCCGCTCGGCCCGCGTGAAGGCAAGGATCAGATAGGAATGCAGCGCCGAATTGATGGCGAAAATCGCGCCGAAACCCAAGAGCCCCGCAATCAGCGTGCCCGTCAGCCACGGCGCAGGCGCACCCGCGAACCACACCAGCGCGGCCAAAAGCGCAGGCAACAGCGCAAGACCCAAGGCCCAAGTCCAGGCTTCATTTATCAAGACCGCTTGGCCGCGTGTATCGGCCCTGAGCAGACGCGGCGCGCTGGCCTGAACCGCACCGTAAAGGATGATCCAGACCGCCATGAAGCTTCCGATGGTGAAAAACGCCACCCGGTTTCCCGCCACCGTGCCATCCGACAGCACAGCGTAGAAATAGATCGGGATGCCCACGACAAACCACACATCGCGCGCGCCGAACAAGAACACGCGTGCCGCCGACAGCCAGTTGACGTTGTGCGATTTGGAAAACACCTCGGTGAATTTCGCCCCTTTGCGCCCGGTGGGCAGGCCGCTTGGCATGCGCACCGCGATCACCAACAAGATCACGGCCAGCACAGCGGCCATTGCCAGCACCGAACCGACAAAGCCGACAAGAGCGAGCATCGCCGCCCCGAGAAGGAAACCCAAGCCCTTGACCGCGTTCTTCGACCCGGTCAGCAACGCAACCCAGCGAAACAGCACCCCCTCGCCTGCGGGCGCAAGCAGTTTCACCGCCGATTTTGACGACATCTTGGCCAGATCCTTGGCCACGCCCGACACCCCCTGCACGCACATCACGAAGGCGACCGAGGCGGCGATCCCCCATGCGGGGTCAAGCTGTGCCAGCGCGATCAACGCCACGATCTGCAAGCCAAGCCCTGCATAAAGCGTCGCCGTCAGGCCAAAGCGCGCCGCGATCCAGCCTGCCGACAGGTTCGTCACGATGCCCGCGATCTCGTACAAGATGAACAGATAGGCCAGCTGCACCGGGGAAAAGCCCAGCGTATGGAAATGCAAAAGCACCAGCATGCGCAGCGCGCCATCGGTCAGCATGAAGGCCCAATAGGCGGCCGTCACCGCGATATAGGCGGCCATGCCCGCAGGGCGCCGGGACGCATCGGTCATGGGTTGGCGCCAACCATCAGCGCCACATCGACCAGCCGGTGGGCATAGCCCATTTCATTGTCATACCAGGCGTAAATCTTGACCTGCGTGCCGTTCACAACCATCGTGGAAGGCGCATCAATGATGCTGGAGCGTGTGTCGTTGGTATAGTCCGCGCTGACCAGCGGACGCTCTTCATAGCCGAGGATTCCCGCCAGCGATCCGGCAGCGGCCAGCTTGAACAGGGCGTTGACCTCCTCGGCGGTGGTGGGGCGGACCACCTCGAACACGCAATCGGTGAGCGAGGCGTTCAACAGCGGCACGCGCACCGCATGGCCGTTCAGCTTGCCGGTCAGTTCCGGGTAGATCAGCGTGATCGCCGTGGCGCTGCCTGTTGTCGTGGGGATCAGGCTGTTCAAGGCCGATCTGGCACGGCGCAGATCCTTGGCGGGGCGGTCCACGATGGTCTGGGTGTTGGTCACGTCATGGATCGTGGTGATCGAGCCGTGCTTGATGCCCAGACCCTCGTGGATGACCTTGACCACGGGGGCCAGACAATTGGTGGTGCAACTGGCCGCCGTGACGATCCGGTGCTGCGCGGGGTCATAGATGTCGTGGTTCACGCCATAAACAATATTGACCGCGCCGCCATCCTTGACCGGGGCCGAGACCACCACGCGCTTCACGCCCGCGTCGAAATAGGGCTGGATCTTGGCCGCCGTCTTGAAGACGCCGGTGCAGTCGATCACCACATCGACCCCATCAAGCGGCAGCTTTGCAAGATCGCGTTCCTTGAAAACCGGCAAGCGCCGCCCGTCGATGGTGATGCTGTCGGCATCGCTGTGGATGTCGGCCTGCCAGCGGCCATGCACGGTGTCGAATTCCAGCAGATGCGCATGCATCGCCGGATCGCCCACCGCATCGTTGATCCATGCGATCCTGGCACCGCGTTCCAGAAGCGGGCGCAGCGCCAGCTTGCCGATCCGGCCCAGTCCGTTCAATGCATAGGTGGTCATTGCGAAACTCCATCCGCGCGGGCGATGTCATCGAGCGCATGCTGCAGGGATATCCGGTCGAGCGCCGCCAAGGGCAGCGCGGCAAAGGCCGTGATGCGATTGCGCAACATGCCATAGGCGTGCTGAAAGGCCAGCATCCGCTCGGCCTCGGTGCCGGTGGCCTTGACCGGGTCCGGGGTGCTCCAATGGGCGCTGAGCGGCTGGCCTGACCAGGGTGGGCAGGCCTCGTTGGCGGCGCGGTCACAGACGGTAAAGACGAAATCAAAGGCCGTCACATCGCCGCCCTGAAATTCCGCCACATGCTTGGATCGCAGATCGCCGGTCGGATAACCCTTGCTCTGCAACATCTTTACCGCCAGCGGGTTCAGGTCCGATTGCGGCTTGGTGCCGGCTGAAAACACATCGAACCGGTCGCCTGCGATCTTGCGCAGGATCGATTCGGCAAAGATGGAGCGGGCGGAATTCCCGGTGCAGATGAACAGCACGCGGTAGCGGCGGGCGGATGTCATGGGTCTGTCTCCGAAAGGGTCGATAAGGGCTGCGGGTGGGCACAAATCGGGGCGCCCAAGACAGCAATCGGTCCAAAGCGCGCCGGTCAGCGCGCGGATGCCGGCAAGATCGGGGCCATAGCGCAAAAAGGTGCCGCTGCGCGCGCGGGTGATCAGCCCCGCCTGCAACAGATCGGCCAGATAGGCGCTCAGGGTGTTGGGTTTCAGGCCCAGCACCACGGCGATTTCGCCGGCGGGCAGCGGGTCGGGATGACGGCGGATCAAAAGGCGCAACACATCCAGCCGCGCCGGATGGCCAAGGGTCGCGAATCGATCTGACAAGGTAATTTCCATATTTCTGGAAATATGGAAATTGTGGCGCATGACAAGTGAAGCTTTTGTGACGCTGGCGCAAGGATCGGACCTGCCGCCTTGCAATCCGCCCAAAGACTGACAAAAGAGATCGGATTGACCGGATCAGACCAGACGCAGCGCATCCATGCCAAATCCTGCCCGCATCCAGACCCCCAGACGCCTGTCTGGCCTTGCATGGCTGGTGGCGGGATTGTGCGTCTTGCCCATGGCGGCGGTGGTGGTGGCCGCCTTGGGCGGTGGCACCGACACGCTGGTGTCCCTCGCCGGATCGGTCTTGCCGCGCTATGCGGGGGCGACGGCGCTTCTGGTGGTGATCGTGGGCACGGGCACGGCAGTCATCGGCACCGCGACCGCATGGCTGGTGACGGCGACCCGCTTTCCGGGGCGGCGGGTGCTGGAAATTGCCCTGGCGCTGCCCTTGACCTACCCGGCCTATGTGCTGGCCTATGCCTATACCGATCTGCTGGACCATCCGGGATGGGTGCAGACAAGCTTGCGCGATCTGACCGGCTGGGGCCCGCGCGACTATTGGTTCCCGGAAATCCGCTCGCTCGGCGGGGCGGCCGCGATGCTGGTCTTTGTGCTGTACCCCTATGTTTATCTGTTGGCACGGGCGGCGTTCTTGCGGCAATCGGCGACCGCCTACATCGCCGCGCGCACGCTGGGTCAGGGGCCGTGGGGCGCGTTCTTTCGCGTCTCGGTGCCGGTGGCGCGGCCCGCCATCGCGGGCGGCGTCCTTTTGGCGATGATGGAAACCCTCGCCGATTACGGTACGGTCGCCTATTTCGGGGTCCAGACCTTTGCCACGGGCATCTATGTCAGCTGGTTTGGCCTGTTTGATCGGGCGGCGGCGGCGCAATTGGCGCTGTGCCTGTTGGTCGTGGCCCTTGCGCTGGCCACGCTGGAACAACGTCAGCGCCAGAACCAGCGCCACCATGACGCCGGGCGCCGCTTTGAACGGATGGAACCCGTAACCTTGCGCGGACGTGCGGCGGCGGGCGCGGTCGCGATCTGTGCGCTGCCGGTGTTTTTCGGCTTTCTGCTGCCCACGGGCATCTTGATCGCGCTGGCCTCGGGCGCCAGCCAGATATTGCTTTCACCACGCTATCTGGCATTTCTCCAGCATTCGCTGACGCTTGCGGGAATTGCCGCCGGTCTGACCGTGGCGGCGGCGATGGTCATGGGCTTCAACGCGCGGCTGCGCCCCACGCGGGGCACACAAGCCGCGATGCGGATCGCAGGCATCGGCTATGCGGTTCCGGGCGGGGTGATCGCGGTGGGGCTCCTGTTCCCCTTCGCGGCCTTTGACAACTGGCTTGACGCGATCATGGAGGCACAATTCGGCATCGATACCGGGCTTTTGATCACCGGCTCGATCTGGCTGATGATCGCGGCCTACATGGTGCGCTTCATGGCGGTGGCGCTGAACGCCTATGAGTCGGGTCTGTCGACGGTCAACCCCAACATGGATGCGGTGGCGCGCACCTTGGGCCAGGGGCCTGTTCCGATGCTGCGGCGCGTTCACATGCCGATCCTCAGGCCCTCGATCCTGACGGCGCTGTTGATCGTGTTCGTCGATGTGATGAAGGAATTGCCCGCGACGCTGATCTTGCGGCCGTTCAATTATGACACCCTTGCGGTTCAGGCCCACAGGCTGGCGTCGGATGAACGGCTTGCCGAAGCGGCGGTGCCCAGCCTTGTCATCGGCGCGGTCGGCCTGTTGCCAGTGGCGCTCTTGTGCTGGAGCATCGGCCGCGAGGGGCGCCACACCCGCAGCGCCGTGGACGCAGCACAGGGTCAGGTGTCGGGGACGGTGTGAAGGGATCTTGGTCCACCCGAAGCGCAGGGCGAAACCTGGCATCGCGAACGCCCGTACAGAGCCGCTGTTGCACCACTTTACTGCGGTCGCCCGCACGAAAGCACATCAGACAAAATGCCTGATCGGGGAAAACCTGGGCTTTGGGGGTCAGACCCCTGAGCCTGAGGCCAGAAATTGCAGGCATGAAATCGCGTGAAATATCATTGAAACCTACAGTTTTGTTACTTTCATGTTACCCGCACGATCGTCAAACGCCATGTCGCTGCGTCCGTGAAAATATTCGTCTACGGCCTTTTTACAGCCACCCCAATCAAAATAGTCGTCAAATATCAGCGAGCCGCCCTTGGCTAGCATTGGCCAAATACGGACGATGCATGTCTTGACGGGATCATACCAATCCACATCGATATGAGCGAAGGCCACAGGTTCTTCGACGATCATGGTATCCTGGAGAAGACCCTTGTAAAGTTCAATGCGTTCAACGGCTTCGTTTCCAACCAGTTCCCTGACATTGGACAGCACATAGCCCTGAAGGTCGCCTCGGTATCCATAGTAGGTATCTCCCCCGATACCCTTGCTTCTTCCGCTTATTATGGTTGCATATCGCTGATGCACGTCAGGCGGATCTTCGGGGCCCGGCGCCGGGATCATTTCAAAGGTGTCGTAGACGCTGATTGCACGGTCAGGCGCGTATGACGCGATCAAGACAAGTGATCCGCCAAGCGCACAACCAGCCTCAAGAATCCGACCTTCGATACCGTTCTTGTCGATCTCGCGTAGGGTCCTGATGATCTGGAGCATCTTTCGCTGCGAAAGATAGGTCAGCCTTCGATGTCTGATTTGTGACACGATGCCTTTTGGATCTTCTCCAATAAGGATCAACCTGGCCTTGGCTTCGGACACATTCCTTCGCAGAACATTTGCGAGTTTCAAACCTGTGGCTCCTGTCTTGCAGCATGTCTCGCTGGGCAGTTGATAGCGCCATGAGAAAATTGCAACTTGAAGTGAAACTTTCGCTTTGTACCGCAGAACATGGTGCTTGCGTTGACCAAGCCATGACAGACAGGCGGTTCGCTAAGCGTTCATTCCTCTGACGTTCACTATCTGAATTGCCGCAAACGGGCTCTGCCCGCAACCCTGTCGTTCACCGCAACGGCAGCGACAGTCGGCCCTGCGCCCCTTGATGGCTCTTCAGCCCACCCCCGCAATCCACAAACGAAAGAACGGGCGCCCCCATCGAAGGGCACCCGCCAATTCAGCCCCCCTTGGGGATCACTCCCAGCCGGCGTTTGCCAGAACCTGCACCGCCACTTCGACATTGGCGGCGATGTCGCTCAGGTCGATGGTGTCGGGGCGAAAGATTCCCAAGGCGGCGACCGATGGCGACAGGCCCACACCGGGCACGGCGGGGTATTCGTCATTGCCGGCCGAGAAATACTGCTGCGCCTGGTCCGAGGTCAGGTATTCCAGAAACCTGATCGCATTCTCGCGGTTGGGCGCATGGGCCGCCACGCCGCCCCCCGACACGTTCATATGCGCGCCGATGTCGTTCTGGTTGGGAAAGACCCAGCCGATATTGGCCAGCTGCTCGGGCGTGATCTGGCTGTCGCCTTCGCGGATGATGCGCGAGAAGTAATAAGTGTTCGACATGGCGATGTCGCATTCGCCCGAGGCGATGGCGCGAAGCTGGTCGGTGTCGCCACCTTGCGGCGCGCGGGCGAAGTTGCCCACAACGGCATTCGCCCAATCCTGCACCGCTGCCTCGCCCAGATGCGCGATCAGCCCCGCCACGATGTTTTGTGTATAGACGTTGGTGGCGGACCGGATGCAGACCTGACCGGCATAGTCGGGCTTGGCCAGATCCTGATAGGTCAGCGGCGGGTTGGTCACTTCGGTCTTGTCGTAAAAGAGGATCCGGGCGCGCTGCGAGAACGAAAACCAGTGGTTGCCATCATCTTGCAGATAGGCAGGCACGCGGGTTTCAAGGATTTCGCTTTCGACCGGCTGCAACAGGCCCATGGCCGTCGCGCGCGCCAGACGCACGGTGTCAACGGTCAGGAACACGTCGGCGGGGCTGTTGGCGCCCTCTGCCTGCATGCGGGCGATCAGTTCGTCGGCATTGCCTTCGATCCGGTTGACGGTGATGCCCGTCAGGGCGGTGAAATCGGAATAAAGCCGTTCGTCGGTGTCGTAATGGCGCGAGGAATAGAGGTTCAGCTCCTGCGCCTGTGCGGCAGTCAGGGTCGAGGCCGCGATGGCTGTGCCCAAAAGGGCGGCAAGGGTGCGGGTCATGGCAAGCTCCGTGATGGGTCAATTCTATACCTGACTGAAACACTCAGCTGGGTTGAGGCCCTTGAAACCCATCGCAAAGCCCAAGTCAACATTTCTGACAAAAATAATAGGGATACCGTGCCCGCTTGCCGCAGTTGCCCGTCCGGTGCAGGGTCGCGCGTGATCAAGGACAAGGGGAAAATGATGCGCGCCGGCATTGCCTTTCTGGTTCTGGCCTATGTGCTTAGCCAGTTCTACCGCGCCTTTCTGGCGGTGCTGTCACCTGTGCTGATCGCGGAAATCGGGGCCTCGACGGGCGATCTGGCGCGGGCCTCGGGGCTGTGGTTCGTGGCCTTTGCGCTGATGCAGCTTCCGGTGGGATGGGCGCTGGATCATCTGGGGCCACGGCGCACGGCGGCGAGCCTGTTCCTGATCGGTGGCGCGGGCGGTGCCGGGGTGTTCGCCATGGCACAGGGGCCGGGTGCGATCACGGTGGCGATGATCCTGATCGGCATCGGTTGCGCACCGATCCTGATGGCGACCTATTTCATCTTTGCGCGCGCATTTTCTGCGGCGGTGTTTGGCACCTTGGCGGGTGTCACTGTCGGGCTGTCGTCGCTGGGCAACATCTTGTCGGCGGCACCGCTGGCCTATCTGATCGAAGGCTTCGGCTGGCGCGCGACGGTGGGCGGATTTGCGGTGCTGACGGCGGTGATCGCGCTGGCCATCGCGGTTCTGGTGCGCGACCCGCCCAAACCCGAGGGCGAAGCAACAGGGTCGCTGATGGATTTGCTGCGCATGCCGCAGCTTTGGCCCATCCTTGTGATGATGTTCATCTGCTACGCGCCCGCCGCCGGGCTGCGCGGGTTGTGGATCAGCCCCTATCTGGGCGACCGCTTTGGGGCCGACCTTGGCCAATTGGGCATGGCCGCGCTGGTGATGGGCCTGGCAATGGTGGCGGGAAATTTTCTGTATGGTCCAGCCGACCGGATATGGGGCAGCCGCAAGCGGCCGATCGTGATCGGCAACACGGTGGTGGCGCTCTTGTGCCTGAGTTTCTGGGCGATGCCGCCCAGTGGCCTGTGGGCGGCGGTCGCGGTCTTTGCGCTGATCGGCTTGTTCGGCGCATCCTACCCCATCGTCATCAGCCATGGCCGCAGCTTTTGCCCCCCACATCTGACGGGGCGGGGGGTCACGCTGTTGAACCTGTTTGGCATGGGCGGCGCGGGCGTGATGCAATTTGCCAGCGGCCCGACCTATGCAGCACTGGCCCAGACGCGCGCCCCGGCCGAAGCCTATGGCGCGCTGTTCGGGCTGATCGGGCTGGCAATCCTCGCCGGGCTGACCCTCTATCTTTGGGCGAAGGACAGCACCGGCTAGACCAGCATCACGCCGCGCGACTGCGCCGCGGGCGACGGCCTTTGGGGGCAGCATCGGCAAAAGGGCGATGGGCGGATTTGCCGGCCTTGCCATGCCCCTGCCCCTGCCCTTGCCCCTGACCCGGTGCGCGCCCGCGGCCACCACCACCGCCACCGCGCTGGGGTTTTTCCATCTTGACCGCCTTGGGCCGGGTGCCGCTGGCGACGGGGATTTCCACCTTCATCAGCTTTTCGATCTGCACCAGCAGATCGACCTCTTCGGCGCAGCAAAAGGCGATTGCCTCACCCTCGCGGCCGGCGCGCGCGGTGCGGCCGATGCGGTGCACGTAATTGTCGGGCGTGTCGGGCAATTCATAGTTGATCACATAGGCCACGCCGGGAATGTCGATGCCGCGCGCGGCCACATCGGTGGCCACCAGCACATTGATCGTGCCGTCGCGGAACGCCTTGATCGCACGATCGCGCTGGCCCTGGCTTTTGTTGCCATGGATCGAGGCGGCGTTGAAACCGTCATCGACCAGACCCTTCATCAGCTTTTCCGCACCGTGTTTGGTGCGCGCGAACACCAGCGTCAGCGCGTCACGATCCCGGTTCAAGATCTCGCGCAAGACAGCGGGCTTGGCGCCCTTGTCCATGTAGCGCAGCGATTGCGTGACCTTGTCAGCGGCCTTGCCGGGCGGGGCCACCTGAACCCGGCGCGGGTTGGTCAGATAGGCGCGTGACAATTCTTCCATCTGCTTGGGCATGGTTGCCGAAAACAGCATGGTCTGGCGCGGCGTGCCCAAAGCGGGCGCGATGCGGCGCAGCGCATGGATAAAGCCCAGATCCAGCATCTGGTCGGCCTCATCGAGCACCAGATGGCGCGCCTGGCGCAGATCGACCGCGCCGCGATCCATCAGATCGATCAGGCGGCCGGGTGTGGCCACCAGAATATCGGTGCCACGCGCAAGGGTGGCGATCTGGCGCCCGATCGACTGACCGCCGACGACGGTGGCGATCTTGATCTGGGTGTTGAGCGTAAAGACCCGCAAGCTGTCGGCGATCTGGTTGGCCAGTTCACGCGTGGGCGCAAGGATCAGCGCGCGCGCCGTCCGCGTCTGGGGACGGGTGTTTTCATCCATCAGATGCGCAATCAGCGGCAGGCCAAAGGCCAGCGTCTTGCCTGTGCCGGTCTGGGCAAGGCCCAAGATGTCATGACCATCCAGCGCCAGCGGAATCGCCTGATTCTGAATGGGGGTTGGGGTGTCAAAGCCAGACGCCTTGAGCGCCTTGAGCAGCGCGGGCTTCAGCCCGAGCATGTCGAAATCGAACAAATCATATCCTTTCGGGCGCCGCATCACGCGGCAGCCATCGATCAGGGGCCACACACGGATGTGCATGGCGGACGAGGGTGCGACCGGGCCGCGTATCGGCGCGATCGTCAGACCCCTGCGTGACGGGAACCTGGGAAGTTGTCTGTCGCTGTCAGGTGCGCGGGGCATCCCCGCCGTCCGACTGCTCACGCGGCAGCGCAGCGACATGTGGGGCACATGCGATGTCCGACCGCGCATGTCAAGCGCCACGGCCCTTTTCCTTGGCGGGTGCTTCCTTTATGTGCCGATCCATCCACAAGGATAAGGACCAAGGAATATGGGATACCGAGTCGTCGTCGCCGGTGCCACGGGCAATGTGGGCCGCGAAATGCTGAACATCCTCGCCGAGCGGGAATTCCCCATCGACGAGATCGTGGCGCTGGCCAGCCGAAAATCGCTGGGCACTGAATGCAGCTTTGGCGACAAGACCCTGAAAACCAAGGACCTCGACACCTTTGATTTCACGGGCTGGGACATCGCGCTGTTTGCCGTCGGCTCCGAGGCGACGGCAATCTACGCGCCCAAGGCCGCCAAGGCAGGCTGCGTGGTGATCGATAACTCTTCGCTCTACCGCTATGATCCCGACGTGCCGCTGGTGGTGCCCGAGGTGAACCCCGAGGCGGTTCTGGGCTATTCCAGAAAAAACATCATCGCCAACCCCAATTGCTCAACCGCGCAGATGGTTGTGGCGCTCAAGCCGCTGCATGACCGCGCGCGCATCAAGCGGGTGGTGGTCAGCACCTATCAATCCGTGTCGGGCGCGGGCAAGGCGGGCATCGATGAGCTTTGGGACCAGACCAAGAGCATCTACAACCCGACCGACAGCAAGCCGCCCAGGAAATTCACCAAGCAGATCGCCTTTAACGTGATCCCCCATATCGACAAGTTCATGGAGGATGGATCGACCAAGGAAGAATGGAAGATGGTGGTCGAGACCAAGAAGATCCTCGATCCCAAGATCAAGGTCACGGCCACCTGTGTGCGCGTGCCGGTCTTTGTCGGCCATTCCGAGGCAATCAACATCGAATTCGAGGAATTCCTCGACGAAGAGGAAGCCCGCGATATCCTGCGCGAGGCGCCCGGCGTCATGGTGATCGACAAGCGCGAGGATGGTGGCTACATCACCCCCATCGAATGCGTGGGCGATTACGCCACCTTTGTCAGCCGCATCCGGCAAGACAGCACGCTGGATAACGGGCTGAACCTGTGGTGCGTGTCCGACAATCTGCGCAAGGGGGCCGCGCTGAACGCGGTGCAGATCGCCGAAACGCTGGGCAACCGGGTTCTGAAAAAAGGCTGATCGCCCAATCCACGATACATGCGGCCGGCCCGGATCACCCCGTGGCCGGCCTTGTGCTGTGCGGTGTTTGGCGGGCGGGCGCGCAAGACAGCAAATCCCCGTTTTGCCATTGCGTCGCGCTGGCCAAAGCCGCACCCTTGGCGCAAGACGCGTCACCAGAGCGGAGTGTACATCCATGCGTATCGCCCTAACCCTTGCGGCCCTGTTGGCGAGCAGCGCCACCGCCCTTGCAGATGACATCTTGATCCGTGCCGATATCGCGCAAGCCACGGTGTTTTTGTCGGGTGCCGAGGTAACGCGCCGGGCCGAAGTGACCATCCCCGCCGGCGAGCATCGGCTTTTGATCGCGATGCCCGATGCGGGGCTGGCCCATCTGGTCGGGGTCGAAGGGCCCGAAGGGGTGATCCTTGGCCAACCCAGCCTGATGACCGCCCAGCCCCTGACGATTGGTGCGTTGGATGATCCCCAACAGGCGGCAGCACGCGACTTGGTGCTTGCGGCCGAGGATGCACTGGCGGCGGCGGTCGACACGCTGGCGCTGTCGGATGGTGCGATCCGCGCGATCGAGGTGCAGCTTGCCTATCTCGATGGCTTGTCCGGCGATGGCATGACCGGAACCGACCCGGCGCTGTTGTCACAGCTTTTGTCAACACTGGGCGCGGAAACGGCTCGGCTTGAGGGGGCTTTGCACGCCGCCCGCATCGCCCGCCGCGACCCGGCACAAGCGGTAGAGGACCGACAAGAGGAACTGGCGCGCGCCCTTGACGCGCTGGCCCGGCTTTCGCCCTTTGACAACCGTGTGGATATGGTCGCGCTGTCCGTGACCGCCGCCCAAGCGACCATGGGGGCAATCACGCTCGATTACTTCACCCACGCGGCGCATTGGACACCCAGCCATGAATTGCGCCTTGAGACCGGGCGCGACGCGCTGAGCCTTGCGCGCTTTGTCACCGTCGCGGTTGAAGGCCCTGCGCGCTGGCACAATGTCGCCATGCGCTTTTCCACCGCCGAACCCTTTCGCCAGCGCGACCCAAGCCCGCTTTGGCCTGACCCCGCCCGGATCATGGAACCACGCACGGCCGACACTTTGACGATGTCCGAGGGCATGAGCGACCGGCTGATGCAGCCCGTATCGGCCGATGCGCGTGCTGTTCTGGCGGTCGAGGGGCTGGCGATCAGCTTCGACTACACCACCCCCGTCAGCATCGACGCGACCGGGAAAGCCGTTTTGCCGCTTGATCCCCTGTCACTGCCCACCGTGACCGAGGCCCGTGCCGTGCCACGCCGCGACCAAACCGCGTTTCTGGTGGCCACGGTGCAAAACGACAGCGGCGCGCCGATCCTGCCCGGACAGGCGCGCTTTTTCCGCGATGGCGCGCTCATCGGTGAGGATTGGCTGCCGCTGATTGCAGCGGGCGCCGAGGCCGAGCTGGGCTTTGGTCCGCTCGATCATCTGCCGCTGATCTGGATCGACCGCTCGCTGGCCGAAGGTGACCGGGGCATTTTCACCACCGCCCGCACGCAAAGCAGCCAGATCGCCTTTGGCGTAAGGAACCTGTCGGATCGGCCGGAAACTGTGCGGCTGCTCTATGCCACGCCCTTTGCCGAGCAAGAGGCGCTGACCCTGCGGCTGTCGCTGACCCCCGAACCCGATGCCCGCGATCAAGATGACCAGCGCGGCGTTCATGCGTGGGCGCTTGACCTGCCGCCGGGCGCGCAACGTCTGATCGAAATGACAGCCGCATTCGACTGGCCCGCGGGTCAGGTGCTGCTGTGGCAGCCCTGACACCTCAGAACCGTTCGGCGCGCAACACTTCGCAATCGGTGACGGTGACCAAACCGATATGGCGATCGACCATGGAAAACGCAGCATCGAGCAGGCCATCGAGCCGCTCGGGGCGGATGATGCACACGACGCTGACCATGCCGCCTGCGCGGCTGACCTGTCCCTCGCGGTTCCATTGGCCGGACCGGCCCGATCCACCCAGTACGGGCAACACGGTGAATCCGGTAACCCCCGCCTTGATCAAGGCGGTGGTCAGCCGGGTTTCCATCACCGATTCGATGGTGATTTCGACCCGTTTGGCCTTGTGAGTCTGCATCTGCGTCAGCCTCCGGTGACGGCGCTGGCCACCGCCAGGTAAAGCGGGATGCCAAGCGTCAGGTTAAAGGGAAAGGTCACGCCCAGCGACAGCGTGAGATAGACCGACGGGTTCGCTTCGGGCAAGGCGACCCGCATCGCCGCTGGCACCGCAATATAGGACGCCGAGGCGCAAAGCGTCATGAACAAGACCACACCGCCCGTGGACAGGCCCAGCATCAGACCCGCACCCAGGCCCAGCATCGCGCCGATGGGCGGCATCACCACGCCAAACAGCAACAGACCCGGCGTCAGCACCGCGCGCGCCGATCTGAGGCCGCGCCCTGCGACCAGGCCCATGTCCAGCAAGAACAGACACAGCACCCCTTGAAACGGCGCCACGATGAAGGGCGCGATGCGGTCCATCCCTTCGGCCCCGGTCACCCAGCCGATCAGGAAGGACCCCACCAAAAGCACGATGGACCCATTCAGCAAGATCTCGCGCATCAGCCCCTCTTCCATCGCGGCCCCGGCCTTGCCATAGCGCGCGATGATCCAGAGCGCCGACAAGATCGCGGGCGCCTCCATCACGGCGGCCACGGCGACCATGTAGCCCTCCGATGTCAGCCCCGCCGAAGAGATGACCGAAGTCGCCGCCACGAAGGTCACGATGGAAATGGAGCCATAATGCGCCGCAACCGCCGCCGCATCGGTGACATCAAGCCGTGACATCCCCCGAAGCAGCACAAAGGCGATCACCGGCAGCACAAAGGACAAGATCACGCCCAGCAGAAGCGACATCAGAAGCGTGGCATCGATCCCGTGATCGGCCACGCTGGCCCCGCCCTTGAAGCCGATGGCGAACAAAAGATAGATCGACATCCCCTTGGCGATGGCTTCGGGGATCGACAGGTCGGATTTGGCAAAAGCCGCCAAAAGGCCCAGCGCAAAGAACAGAATGATCGGTGACAGCAGATTTTCGGCCGCAAGCGCCAATATCCCATCCATACGCCCACTCCTGTCGATCGTTGCGTGACAGTGCCTTAGCGGCCCGCTGGGCTTGGGTAAAGCTCAGCCGCGCACGAAGTGGCGCACCTCGCCATCAAAGGTTTCCACATCCATCTCGGACAGGTCGGTCCAAAGCCCGTGCAGCGTCAGCTGGCCCGCATCCACCGCCTGCGCCACAAAGGGATAGCTCATCAGGTTTTCCAGGCTGATCTGGATGCCCTCCTTTTCCAGCGCGGTCTGACGGTGCATGGGGTCGGCGATATCCGCGATCCGGGCCACACCGGGGCGCAACACGTCAAGCCAGCGCCCCACGAAGCTTTCGATCTGGTCCAGCTCGGCCGCCTCGCCGGCGCACATCTGCAAGCATCCCTTCACGCCACCGCATTGCGAATGGCCCTTCACGATGATGTGGTGGACCTTCAGAAACCTGACGGCGTATTCCACAGCCGCCGCGGTGCCTTGGTGATGCCTGTCGGGCGCATAGGGCGGCACCAGATTGGCGATGTTGCGATGCACGAACAATTCGCCGACCTGCTGGCCAAAGACCGGGCCCACCGCCACACGGCTGTCGCAGCAGGCAATCACCATGGCGCGGGGGTTCTGCCCCTCGATCGCCAGTTTTCGAAACAGGTCACGATTGCGTGGAAACTCGTGAATTTTCCAATGCTTGTAGCGATCCAGCAGATAGGGGGGCAGAGATTTCACACGATGCATGTCAGGGGCCGTCCTTTGTCGCACGTCGCGCAGCATTAGCCCAAATGCAGCGCAAATTGGAGGTGCTTTTTGCGCCCGCCCTAAGGCTTTGTTCAGATCGCGACCGAATGGTCAGCCCTGCCCGTGGTGGGGTTGGAATGTGGAGCAAATGAATGAGGGCGGGTGTTACCGAACTTCCGCTGGGGGAGCCGGCTGGCTTTAACCCCGGCCAACTGGAACTTTTGTGTGATCGATTGGGCGAACAGCGCGCCGAGGCCGAGGTGGCCTATGCGCTGGACCGGCTTGCCACCCTGCTCGATCAGATCGCACCCCTGAAGCAGACAGGTGATCATCGCGCCCTCGAAACGCTGTTGGCCGCCCTTGTGCGCGATGCCCGCATGATCGGCATGGCGACGCTGGCGCAAGCCGGGCGGCATGTGCTGGATTGTCTGGAAAGCGGCGATACCGTCGCGCTGGCAGCGACGCTGGCACGGCTCGAACGTGTTGGGGATCGCTCGATCCATGCAATCTGGGATCTGGAGGATGTTTCCGGGTAACGGCCCTTGCGGCGACCGGGTGGGGCGCTAGTGTAGCGCGCGGTCGATACACCCCCAACCCCAGGGCACCATGCACAAAAATCTGCGTTTTGCCGCGCCTGACGCGGATGCCATTCCGATCCGGCTGGTTCCGCCCGACACCGCGCTGGACGACCTGACCGAGGTCGCGCGCGGCTGGGCGCAGCATCATGGCTTTTCTGGCACCTTGGCCCAGATATGCGCCTTGCCGGGATCGTCTGGGCGCCCATCCATGGTTCTTGTCGGTGCGGGCACCGCAGCCGATCGCCGCCGCCAGCGTTTTGCCATCGGCCATGCCATCGCGGGGTTGCCGGGTGCGATCTATGCGCTGACCAACCCGCCAGAAGGTGCCGATGGCGCGGAAATCGCGCTGGGGTATCTGTTTTCAACCTACCGTTTCGACCGCTACCGCAACCAAGGCGCGGCCAAGGCGCAATTGGTTGCCCCCACAGGCGTGGATGCCGCGCGCCTGGAACGGATCGCGGCCGCCGAGGCGCTGACCCGCGATCTGATCAACACCCCCGCCGAAGATATGGGCCCCGACGCGCTTGAGGCGGCGGCGCGCGATCTGGCCGGTGCCTTTGGCGCTGAAATCGCGGTGATCACGGGTGATGATCTGTTGTCGGCCAATCTGCCGCTGATCCATGCCGTGGGACGGGCCGCCGCCCGTGCGCCGCGCCTGATCGACATGCGCTGGGGCGCGGGCAAGCGGACGCTGACGCTGGTGGGCAAGGGCGTGTGCTTTGACACGGGTGGCCTGAACCTCAAGCCCGGCGCGTCGATGGGGCTGATGAAAAAGGATATGGGCGGGGCGGCCACCGTGCTGGGGCTGGCGCAAATGATCATGGCCGAAGGGCTGGATATCACGCTGCGCGTGTTGATCCCGGCGGTGGAAAATGCGGTCTCGGGGGCTGCGTTCCGGCCCGGCGACATCTTTACCGCGTGCAACGGCAAGACGGTCGAGATCAACAACACCGATGCCGAGGGCCGGCTTGTTCTGGCCGATGCGCTGGCGCTGGCCAATGAGGCCCCCGCCGATCTGACCATCTCGATGGCGACGCTGACGGGGGCGGCGCGTGTCGCGGTCGGCCCCGATATCGCGCCCTTCTTCACCGATGATGATGGGCTTGCCGCCGATCTGGCGACAGCGGCGGAACAGGTGGCCGATCCGGTCTGGCGGCTGCCCTTTCATCCGGCCTATGAGCCGCTGATCGAGCCCGGCATCGCCGATCTTGACAATGCGCCCTCGGGCGGGATGGCCGGTGCCATCACGGCGGCGTTGTTCTTGCGCCGCTTTGTGCCCGATGTGCCGCGCTATGCGCATTTCGACATCTATGCCTGGAGCCAGTCGAACGCACCCGGTCGGCCCAAGGGCGGGCTGGGCCAGGGGGCACGGGCGATCTTTCACATGCTGAGCGACGGCGGACAAAAGCCATGACAGACCCGAGAACCACGCCCGCCAACGGACGGGTGGCGCATGTCTCGCTCGAGGGGCAGGTCGAGGCCGAACGCTTCGTCAAGGGCCGCTGGATGATGGTCCAGCAACCGATGGTCAACATCACCGATGCCCCGCGCGGCAACCGGGTCAGCCAGCTTTTGTTCGGCGAGCGTTTTCTGGCGCTGGAAACGACGGATGGTTTTTCCTTTGGCATGACCGCGCGCGATGGCTATGTCGGCTATGTCCTGTCGGGTGCGCTCACCGGGGCCGAGGACGCGACCCATTGGGTCGTCTCGCCGGCCACGCATCTCTATCCCAAGCCAGACATCAAGGAACCGCCCGATGTGGCGCTGTTTTTCGGAAGCTTGGTCCGGGTCGCGGGCGAACGCGACGGCTTTCTGCGCATCCACACAGGCCACCATGTTCCTGCCCGACACCTGATGCCGATCGGCGCGCGGTTTTCGGACCCGGTGGGCATTGCGGATCTGTTTCTGGGCACGCCCTATCTGTGGGGAGGCACCAGCCGATGGGGGATCGATTGTTCCGGCCTTGTGCAAACAGCCCTGATCGCGTGCGGCATCGCCTGTCCGCGTGACAGCGATCAACAGGCAGCAGCGCTGGGCAGCCATCTGCCCGAAGGCGCGAATCTGCGGCGGGGCGATCTGGTGTTCTGGCGCGGCCATGTGGGCATGATGTCGAATGATCACATGCTGCTGCATGCCAATGCCCATCACATGGCCGTCGCTTATGAACCGCTGGCCGATGCGGTGGACCGGATCGCCGCGCGCGAATTCGGCAAAATTACCGCCATCAAGCGGCTTGGTCAGGCGGGCTAAAGTTCGACCAGCCGGATCAGCTTGCGCTCCAGCACGCGCAAGACCGCCGAAAGATCATGCCCCCGCTTCAGGATGCGCCCATCCATGCCGATCACGGCATATTGCCCCTGACGCTCGCGCAGCCTGGGGCGCTTTTCGATGCGGTAGATCGGATGTTCGGCCGCACGGCGAAAGATGGAGAAAACCGCCACCTCCGACAGATGTGATATCCCGTAATCGCGCCACTCGCCGGATGCGACCATGCGACCATAGATGGTCAGGATCACGCCCAATTCCTTGCGGTCAAAGGCCACCTGTTCGGCTTGCGCGGCTGGCCCCATGGGCTGGAAATGCATCACCATCCGAAAATTCTGTGCGCTATGGCCACGAAAATCAAGCACTAACGAAAAAGGCCCCGCCGGGGCGGGGCCTTGTGCGGAATTTGGCGCGGCGCGTTCAGGCGCGCACCAATGCCTCATAGGCGTCTGACATGCCACGCGTCAGCGCGCCCACCTCAAAGGTGTAATCGCCGATCTGGCCCACCGGCGTCACCTCGGCGGCGGTGCCGGTCAGCCAGCACTGCTCAAAGCTTTCCAGCTCTTCGGGCATGATGTGGCGCTGATGCACGGTGATGTTGCGCTCACCCAGCATGCGAATGACGGTCTGGCGCGTGATCCCGTTGAGGAAGCAATCGGCCAGCGGCGTATGCACCTCGCCGTTCTTGACGAAAAAGATGTTGGCGCCGGTCGCTTCGGCGACATAGCCGCGATAGTCGAACATCATCGCATCCGAGCAACCCTTGGCCTCGGCCGCGTGCTTGGACATGGTCGCGATCATGTAAAGCCCGGCCGCCTTGGCCTGATAGGGGGCGGTTTCCGGCGCGGGGCGGCGCCATTTGGCGATATCAAGCTTGGCGCCCTTGGTCTTGGCGTCGCCATAATAATTGCCCCAGCTCCATGCCGCGACGGCCATGCGCACCGGGTTGCGCTTGGACGACACGCCCATGTCATCGCCCGCCCCGCGCCATGCCAGCGCGCGCACATAGGCATCGGTCAGGCCATTGGCCTGCATCACCGCGTATTTCGCGGCCTCGATCTCATCGATGGAATAGGGGATCGACATGTCGATCATCTCGCCCGATTTCAGCAGGCGCTCGGAATGCAGGCGGCTTTCGAAGATCTTGCCGTTATAAGCACGCTCGCCTTCGAACACCGACGAGGCATAGTGCATCGCATGGGTCAGGATATGCACATTGGCCGAGCGCCAATCCACCAGCTTGCCATCCATCCAGATCTTGCCATCACGATCATCATAGGCTCCGGCCATCGGTCCGCTTCCCTGTCCATGTTACCGGTGCAGCCCACCGGTCAGATTTCCGAATGTTGCGCAATTTACGTCCGATCCGGGCATATTATTGCGCAAAACGCCCTAATCGCTAACAATCGATTCTTGGAAAGTCAACAAGGCTGACATAAACTGATCGAAATCGCGGACGGGATAACGAGGGAACAGCCCATGGCGGATCGTAACGCGACGAACATGAAAGGGCGGGGCGAAAGCCTGCTGTTTCTGACCGACGACCAGTTGCGCCGCGGGATCGAAGCGATGTTTTTCGCCTATCGCGGATTTACAGCCGACCCCGACCGCATCTTGCAAGATTATGGCTATGGGCGCGCCCATCACAGGGCGATCCATTTCATCAACCGCACCCCCGGCACCACGGTCAACAATCTGTTGTCGATCCTTGGCGTGACCAAGCAATCGCTCAACCGCGTGCTGCGTACGCTGGTCGAGGATGATCTGGTCGACAGCCGCGTGGGCACCCGCGACAAGCGCGAGCGCCACCTGTTCCTGACCCCCAAGGGTGCTGGGCTGGAACGCGAATTGTCCGAGGCCCAGCGCAACCGCATGCGCGACGCCTATCGCGCCGCCGGGCCCGAGGCGGTGGCGGGTTTCCGCACGGTGTTGGAGCAGATGATGAATCAGGAAATGCGGCGGCAGTATCTTGATGGCGGGGATGGCCCGAGATGAGCGGGGATATCGGCGCGCATCTGCTGATCGTCGATGATGACGAACGCATCCGCGGGCTTTTGCAGAAATTCCTGATCCGCCATGATTTCATGGCAACCGTCGCGCGCGATGCAGCACAGGCGCGGCGCCTGCTCAAGGGGCTGGCCTTTGATCTGATCGTGCTGGATGTGATGATGCCGGGCGAAGACGGCCTGAGCCTGTGCCGTGACATCCGGCGGACGCAAGACACCCCCATCTTGCTGCTGACCGCACGCGGCGAGGCGGGCGACCGCATCAGCGGGCTGGAAGCCGGGGCCGATGATTACCTTGCCAAACCCTTTGAGCCCAAGGAATTGCTGCTCAGGATCAACGCCATATTGCGGCGCGTGCCAAAACCCGTCGAAGACCGCGCGCTGCCACAGGTGCTGCATATGGGGCCAATCCGCTATGATCTGGACCGCGCCGAGATGTGGCACGGGGCCAAACCCGTGCGCCTGACCGCGACCGAGGCCGCCTTGATGCGCATCTTCACCACGACGCCCAACCGCACGATCAGCCGGATGGAACTGGTGACGCTGCTCAACCGCGAAAAGCTGGGCGCCGATGCGGTGCAGGAACGCGCCGTGGATGTGCAGATCACCCGCCTGCGCCGCAAGATCGAGACGAACCCCAAGGAACCGCGCTATTTGCAGACCGTGCGCGGCGCGGGTTACATGCTGGCACCCGACTGAACCGGAACCCACGCCATGACGCTTTTGGTAGAAAATCCCGCAGGTCTCGATCATCATACCCCGGCCGGCCACCCCGAACGGGTCGAACGGCTGGCGGCCGTGACCGCCGCACTCTCGGCCCCCGAATTCGACGATCTGACCCGCATGATCGCCCCCATGGCCGATGAGGCCGCGCTGCTTTTGGGCCACCCGCAAACCTATGTCGATTGGGTCCGCGCCCAGATGCCCGACAGCGGGCGCGCGGCGCTTGACGCAGATACCCATGCCAGCCCCGGCACGTGGGAGGCCGCGTTGCGCGGCGTGGGCGGCTGCATGGCCGCCGTGGACGCCGTTCTGACGGGGCGGGCGCGCAACGCCTTTGTCGCGACACGGCCCCCCGGCCATCACGCCGAAAGAACCCGTGCGATGGGGTTTTGCCTGTTTTCAACCGTAGCCATCGCCGCGCGGCACGCGCTGGAACACCATGGCCTGTCACGCGTGGCGGTGGTGGATTTCGACGTGCATCACGGCAATGGCACGCAAGATGTGCTTTGGGATGAACCGCGCGCACTGTTCATATCCTCGCACCAGATGCCGCTTTATCCCGGCACGGGCGCGGCCAGCGAACGGGGTGGGTCCAACAATGTGCTGAACCTGCCCTTGCCGCCCGGATCGGACGGGGCGGCGATGCGGCGCGCCTTTCAGACCCAGGGCTTTGCCAGATTGCGCGACTGGGCGCCGGACCTGATCCTGATCTCGGCGGGCTTTGATGCCCATGCCGATGATCCCTTGGCCAATCTGATGTGGGACGAGACGGATTTCGCGTGGATCACACGCGGTCTTTGCGACATCGCCGATGAGGTCTGTGGCGGGCGCGTGGTCTCGACTCTGGAAGGCGGGTATGATCTTCCGGCCTTGGCGGCTAGCGCCGCGGTGCATGTCATGGAACTCAAGGAGCGGCACGGATGAGCGACGCCAAACCCATCGCGGAAATGAGCTTCGAGGAAGCGATCCGGGAACTTGAACAGGTGGTCAGCGCGCTGGACCGGGGCGATGTGGCGCTTGAAGATTCGATCAAGCTCTATGAACGCGGCGCCGCCCTCAAGGCACGCTGCGAGGCCAAGCTGAAAGAGGCCGAGGAAAAAGTCGCGCAGATCACGCTCGACACCAATGGCCAGCCCACAGGCAGCACCCCGGTCGAAGGTCTTTGACCCGTGTTCAAGTTGGCGCTGGCGGCGGCACAGGCGGATATTTCGGATTTCCTGATTGCGGAACTGGCGCGTTTTGGCCCTGACCGCGTGGCCGAAGGCATGCGCTACGCCACGGATGGCGGCAAACGGCTGCGCGGATTTCTGGCGCTGGAAAGCGCGGCGCTGTTCGATGTGCCGCGCGATCAGGCGATGGTCGCGGCGGGTGCGGTGGAATGTCTGCACGCCTACAGCCTGGTGCATGACGATCTGCCCTGCATGGATGATGATGATCTGCGCCGGGGCCAGCCCACCGTGCATGTGAAATGGGACGAGGCGACCGCCGTTCTGGTGGGTGATGCGCTTCAAAGCTTTGCCTTTGAGCTTTTGGCCGATCCGCGCGCGGGCGATGCTGCACAGCGTGTGGCGCTGGTGGCCAGCCTTGCGCGGGCATCGGGCGCTCAGGGCATGGTGCTGGGTCAGGCCCAGGATATCGCCGCCGAAACCGCGGCCGCCCCCCTGACGCTCGATCAGATCACCCAATTGCAGGGCAACAAGACCGGCCGCCTGATCGAATGGCCCGCGCTGGCGGGGGCGATGTTGGGGCGGGCCGATCCGGCACCGCTCCTGGCCTATGCGCGCGCCATCGGGCTTGCCTTTCAGATCGCCGATGACATCCTGGATGTGACGGGCGACGCTGCCACCGCCGGGAAGGCGCTGCAAAAGGATGCCGCCGCCGGCAAGGCGACCTTTGTGTCGCTTTTGGGGCTGGATGCGGCCAAGCTTCGCGCCGCCGATCTCGTGGCCGAGGCAGAGGCCGCGCTGACCCCCTATGGCGAAAAGGCGCATCACCTGACCGCGCTGGCGCGCTACGTCGTCGACCGCGACAAGTAAGGCCCAAGGAAACCAAGCCCGTGACCCTGACCGCCCGCCCGACAACCCCTTTGCTTGACCGCGTGAGCGCGCCCGCCGATCTCAAGCGGATGAGCGACGGCGACTTGCGCCGTCTGGCCGATGAGCTGCGCGCCGAAACCATCTGGTCGGTCAGCCAGACGGGTGGGCATTTCGGGGCGGGTCTGGGCGTGGTGGAACTGACCGTGGCGATCCATGCCGTTTTCGACACGCCGCGCGACAAGCTGATCTGGGATGTCAGCCACCAGAGCTATCCCCACAAGATCCTGACGGGGCGGCGCGCACAAATGGGCACGATCCGGCAAAAGGATGGGCTGTCGGGTTTCACCAGGCGATCGGAATCGCCCTATGATCCCTTTGGCGCGGCGCATTCCTCGACGAGCATTTCGGCGGCACTGGGCTTTGCCGTGGCGCGCGATCTGGGGGGCGATTGTGACACCGGCCATGGCGATGCGATTGCCGTCATCGGCGACGGTGCGCTGTCGGGCGGCATGGCCTATGAGGCGATGAACAATGCGGGCCATCTGGGCAAGCGGCTGATCGTCATTCTCAACGACAACGAGATGTCGATCGCGCCGCCCACGGGGGCGATGTCGTCCTATCTGTCACGGCTTTACGCCGGCGCGCCCTTTCAGGAGCTGAAAGCCGCAGCCAAGGGCGCGGTGTCGCTCTTGCCCGAACCCTTTCAGGAAGGGGCGCGGCGCGCCAAGGAATTGATCAAGGCCGCCACCGTCGGTGGCACGCTCTTTGAGGAGCTGGGCTTTTCCTATGTCGGCCCGATCGACGGGCATGACATGGACCAGCTTCTGGCCATCCTGCGCACGGTCAAGGCGCGCGCCGATGGGCCGATGCTGATTCATGCGATCACCAAAAAGGGCAAGGGCTACGCCGAACACCGACCCGACCGGGGCCATGCGACCGCAAAATTCGACATCCAGACGGGCGAACAGAAAAAGGCCCCGTCAAATGCGCCCAGCTACACCAAGGTTTTCGCCCAATCGCTGATCCGCGAGGCGCAACAGGATCCGCAGATCGTGGCCGTGACCGCCGCGATGCCCGATGGCACGGGTCTGGACCTGTTCGCCGAACGCTTTCCCAGCCGTTGCTTTGATGTGGGCATTGCCGAACAGCATGCCGTCACCTTTTGCGCGGGCATGGCGGCGGGGGGGCTGAAACCCGTCTGTGCGATCTATTCCACATTCCTGCAGCGCGGCTATGACCAGATCGTGCATGACGTGGCGATCCAGCGCCTGCCCGTGCGCTTTGCCATCGACCGGGCGGGGCTGGTGGGGGCCGATGGCGCGACCCATGCGGGCAGTTTCGACATCGCCTTTTTGGCCAATCTGCCGGGCTTTGTGGTGATGGCCGCCGCCGATGAGGCGGAACTGATGCATATGCTGCGCACGGCGCTGGCCTACGACGACGGGCCATCGGCCTTTCGCTTTCCGCGCGGCGAAGGTGTGGGCGTCGATCTGCCCGAGCGGGGCCATGTGCTGGACATCGGGCGCGGCCGCCTGATCGCCGAGGGCAACCGGGTGGCCATCCTGAATTTCGGCACCCGCCTGAAAGAGGTGCGCGAAGCCGCCGAGGCGCTGGCGCAAAAGGGCATCCGCCCAACCATCGCGGATGCCCGTTTCGCCAAGCCGCTCGACCGCGATCTGATCTTGCAGCTTGCCCGCCACCACGAGGCACTGATCACCATCGAGGAAGGCGCCGTGGGCGGTTTTTGTTCCCATGTTGCTCAGCTTTTGGCCGAGGCGGGCGTCTTTGACACCGGCCTCAAGTTCCGCTCGATGGTCTTGCCCGACATCTTCATCGATCAGGCCAGCCCCGAGGATATGTATGCCGTGGCGAGAATGAACGCCGCCGATATCGAGGCCAAGGTGCTGGATGTGCTGGGCGTGGCGCGGTTGGAAAAGCGGGCTTGACCCCTCGGCGCAAACCCCCGAGGGTTGGACGGGACTGACCGGCGGCTTGGGGGCACCGTCGAATGCCCGCTGTCCCCAGAGCATGATCGGCGATGTCGCGCGTAACCTGTACCGCTTTGCCTGTCGGAGTGTGGCCTGTGCTGTCCTTTTGGTTGATCGTGTTGCGCCTTGCCAAGGGTGTTCGCCTGTGTTGGCGCGATCTGGTCTTTCGAACGACCCTGTTTCTGGTCTGCCTGACGGTTCTGTCGGGCACACTGTTCTACCGCTCGATCGAAGGTTGGGGATGGATCGATGCGGTCTATTTCAGCGTGGCAACCATCGCGACGGTAGGGTACGGCGATCTGGCCCCGACGACTGATCTTGGCAAGATCTTCACCGTCTTTTTCATGCTGGTGGGCATTGGCCTGTTCGTGGCGTTGGTGACGCAAATCGCCCGCGCACTGACCACCACTCCCGCGTCACAAACGGGCATGGACCCGGCCGAAACCGACAGATCGCCGGAACGGCCGACAGACGACCCGTGAGTACGGTGGGCCCTTCCACGCGGGGCGTAACAGCCGGGTGGCTGCCACGCCTTTCGCATCAGCGCGCGTTTTCCAGCCGCTCCTCGATCTTCCTGAGCCGATCCAGCACCTCGTCGCGGTAGGCGTCGGTGGCGGCGTTGCTTTCCACGGCATGGGCGTCTTGCATGGAATTGACCACCAGACCCACGATCAGGTTCACCACCGCGAAGGTCGTGACCATGATGAAGGGCACGAAAAACGCCCAGGCATAGGGATAGATCTCCAGCACCGGCCGCACGATCCCCATCGACCAGCTTTCCAGCGTCATGATCTGGAACAGCGTGTAAAGCGACGCGCCGATGGAACCGAACCATTCCGGGAAACTGGCGGCGAAAAGCTTGGTCGCCATCACGGCCCCGATGTAAAAGATGATCGACATCAAGAGAAACACCGACCCCATCCCCGGCAGGGCGGTCAACAAACCCTCGACCACGCGCCGCAGCGACGGCACGGCGGACACGATCCGCAGCACCCGCAAGATGCGCAGCGCGCGCAGCACCGACAGCCCCTGTGCACCCGGCACCAGCGCGATACCCACGATCCCGAAATCAAAGATATTCCACCCCGAGCGGAAAAACCGCGGGCCCAGCGCCACCAGTTTCAACACGATCTCGATCACAAAGATGATCAAACAGGCGCGGTCCAGCGCCAAGATCAAGGGGCCTGCTGATGCCATGATGGCCGGCGATGTCTCTAGCCCCAGGATCACGGCGTTGAACAAGATCACGCCGATGATCGTGTTGCGAATGGCGGGGCGTTCCAGCCACAGGGCCAGGCGGGGGCGAAACCCCGGGTCGGTGGAAATGATGTCACTCATGATGGCTCCCTCAGTCGCCGCTCAGATGGGGCAGCGACAGGCTGGCGGCAAGCTCGATATGCGGGGTCCAGCGAAATTGATCGACGGGTTGCACCCAATTCAGGCGATAACCCCCCTGGATGAGCAAGGCAGCATCGCGGGCAAAGGTCACGGGGTTGCACGACACCATGGCAATGCGCGGCAGTTGTGCGGCGGCCAAGGCACGGGTCTGCGCCTCGGCGCCGGCACGCGGCGGGTCGATGGCCACCCCATCAAGGCGGCGCAAATCCTCGGGCAGGATCGGGTTGCGGAACAGATCGCGGCATTCGGTCGTGACCGGGCGCAATCCCTCGGCGTGGCGGGCGGCGTGATCGAGAGCCGCCAGAAGCGCGGCCTCCCCCTCGACGGCATGAACCGCAGCGCGGCGCGCAAGCGGCAGGGCAAAGGTGCCAGCGCCCGCGAACAGATCGGCGATGCGGGTCGCGCCCTCCAGCGCCTCGGTCACGGCGGCGACCAGGGCCGCCTCCCCCTCGGGGGTGGCCTGCAGAAAGGCACCGGGCGGCGGGGCGACACGCGCCGGCCCAAATCGCAGCACAGGGGCGGCGTCTGCATAGACCGGCTCATCGCCCCAGGTCAGTCGGGCGATGCGGTCCCGAAACCGGGGAAGGGCCGCGCGCAACCCGGCATCAAGCGCCTTGCCCCCCGTCACGGCGCAATCGATGCCCGTCTCGGTCAGCGTCAGCGCAAAGGCCAGCGTGCCCGAACGCGATCCGCCCAGCTGCGTCATCTCTTCCAGAAAGGGGATCAGCGCCACCAGGGGTGGGGCCAGCACATGGCAATCGGCAATCGGCACGATCACATCGGACCGCCGCGCATGAAACCCCACCAGCGCGCCCTTTTTCATGCGCCGGCCCGCCAGTGTGGCGCGGCGTCGTGTGCGGGCGGGTGAGGTGAGCGTGGGCCGGATCAGCGCCGCGATGCCATGGGCGGCCAGCGCGGCGGCGATCACCCCCGCCTTCCATTCGGCGACAAACCGATCCGTGGCATGCATCAGCGAACAGCCCCCGCAACTGCGGTAATGGGCACAGGGCGCGCGCACCCGGTCGACCGATGGCGTGAGGATGCGGGGCGTCTCCATCCGGTCGCCCTCGACCACGCCTTCGACCACCTCACCTGGCAGGGTGAGCGGCACAAAGACCGGGCCGGGTGCAATCCCGTCGCCCTGATGGCCAAGCCGGTGGATGGTCAGGTGCGTGGCGGTCATGGGATCGGGATTGCGGGCGAAAAGGCATAGCCTTCGGGAGACAGGATCGTGCCCTCGCGCAGGCCATGCGGCTTGTCGGTGGCGGGTTCGCGCACCACATGCCCCGCCGCTTGGGCCCGCGCAATGGCCGTGTCGGGATCGATGCCGAAGAGATACATCTGCACCCCGCCCCCGCGCGGCGGATTTTCCGGGATCAGCGCGGGCAGCGGATGGCGGGCAAAGGCCCCATCCGAATGAAGCTGCAACAACATCCCCCCATGGCGCATGATGGCAAAATCATCCGACAGGCGATGAACCGACAGGCCGAACACCTCTGCCAGAAACCCTGCAAGCCCCCGCACATCGCGCGTCAGCAGGTTGATGCCGATACCCGTCAGGCTGCGGCCCAGCGTGTCGGCGGAAACGGTTTCAAGGTCCATGGCGGCGCCCCTTTTATGTCAGGAATGCTGCCCTATCCGGGTCAGCTTAACCAGCCTCATTCGGCGGCCTCCGCCAGACCCAGAAAACCGCCCGATTGGCGGTTCCAGTAGCGCGCGTACAGACCGCCCCTGGCCAACAGGCTGTCATGGGTGCCATCCTCGATGATGCGGCCCTGATCGAGAACGATGATCCGGTCCATCGCCGACAGCGTGGACAGCCGGTGCGCGATGGCGATCACGGTCTTGCCCGCCATCACCTCGATCAGCGTGTTCTGGATGGCGGCCTCAACCTCACTGTCGAGCGCGCTGGTCGCCTCGTCAAGCACCAGAACCGGGGCATCCTTCAGAAAGGCGCGCGCCAGCGCGATGCGTTGGCGTTGCCCGCCCGACAGCTTGACGCCCCGCTCACCCAGATGCGCGTCATAGCCGCGACGCCCCCTGTGATCGATCAGACCGGTGATGAAATCATGCGCCTCGGCCCGAACGGCGGCTTGCTGCACATCGGCCGTGGTGGCGTCGGGGCGGCCATAGCGGATATTGTCCAGCGCGGAACGGTTGAACATCGCCGTATCTTGCGTGACCATCCCGATCTGGCGGCGCAGGCTGTCTTGCTGGATCGCGCGCACATCGATGCCATCGAGCGTCACGCGCCCTGCTTCGGTGTCGTGCAGCCGCAACAACAGCGCCACGAGCGTTGATTTCCCCGCCCCCGAGGCGCCGACAATGCCCAGTTTCTGGCCCGGTTCGACCACCAGATCGATACCATCGACCCCGCCGGTCCGGCGGCCATACGCGAAACCGACCCCTTCAAACGCGATGCGCCCGGTGGCGATGGTCAGATCGACCGCGCCCGGCGCATCGGTCAGCTCATGGGGCGGTGTCAGCGTGCGCATGCCATCCTCGACCTCGCCCAGATTGGCGTAGATCGTCATCAGCGTGAAACTGACCCAACCGGTCATCTGCGCGATGCGCATCGACACGGCGCCGATGGCTGCGATCTCACCGGCGCTGACCCGGCCACCTTGCCACAACATGATGGCCACCAGCACCAGAGCCACCGGCAAGACCCCCGCCGCAGCCATCAGCGCAAAGCGAAAACCCGTCGACATGATGCCGAAATCCAGTGACGCGGTGCGATAGCCGCGCATCGCCTCGATCGCGGTCTGATCTTCATGGGCGACATGGCCAAACAGCTTGACGGTCTTGATGTTGGTGATGGTGTCGACGATCTGGCCCGTCACATTGGCGCGCGCCGCCGCCCGCGATTTCGACAAGGCCCGGATGCGCGGCAAATACCAGCGGATCATGTAGGCATATCCGATGGTCCAGATCAGCAAGATCAGCCCGATCCGCCAATCGATTGCGGCCAGCATCACCACCGCAGCAATCAAGGTGGCCACCGCAAAAGCGCCGGCATTGATCACCTCGGTGACGACATTGACCAATGCGGCGGCGGTCTGCATCTGTTTTTGCGCGATGCGGCCTGCAAAATCATTGTCGAAAAAGCTGACCGCATGGCCCAGCGACCAGCGGTGCAAGCGGCTTTGGATCAGGGGCGCAAGATTGGGCGGCAAAACGATGCCGTTGAACGCGGCCGAGGCACCAAAGAAGAACGGCCGCACCAAAAGGTAGAAACCGACATAGACCGCGATGAGCAGCGCGTTGTCAGCGAAATATCCCGCCGGTCCATGCGCCAGCGCGCTGTCGATCACCAGACCCAAAAGCCAGGCCGAAATGACCTCGGTCGCGCCTGCAAAGGCCGAAAAGACGGTGGCGACCCAGATCACCGGCCATGCACCCGACAGGCACCAGCGCAGGAACGGTGACATGTCGCGGGGTGGCGGACCATCGGCCGGGGCAAAGCCGTCGATCAGACCGGCCAGCCAAACCAGCACAGGGCGCAAGGCCGCCGTCATTCTGCCGCCTGCGTGTCGGTGTCGGTGTCGGTGCCCAGAAACCCGCCCGATTGCCGTGCCCAGAAACCGGCATAAAGCCCGGCCTTGGCCAAAAGCTCGGCGTGGCTGCCCGCTTCGGCGATGCGCCCGTCATCAAGCACCACGATACGGTCCATCTGGGCGATGGTGGACAGTCGGTGCGCGATGGCGATGACAGTCTTGCCCTCCATCACGCGGTAGAGCGTATCCTGAATGGCGGCCTCGACCTCGCTGTCCAGCGCGGCTGTCGCTTCGTCCAGCACAAGGATGGGCGCATCCTTGAGGATCACGCGCGCAAGCGTCACGCGCTGGCGTTGCCCGCCCGACAGCTTGACGCCGCGTTCGCCCACATGTGCATCATAGCCCCGCCGGCCCTGCGGGTCTTGGAGACCCACGATGAAATCATGCGCCTCTGCCCGTTGGGCGGCGGCGATCATCTGGTCCTCGGTGGCATCGGGGCGGCCATACAGGATGTTGTCGCGCACCGAGCGATGCAACAGGCTTGAATCCTGCTGCACCATCCCGATTTCGAGGCGCAGACTGTCTTGGGTGATGGTGCGGATATCTTGCCCGTCGATCAGGATACGACCGGTTTCCAGATCGTAGAAACGCAACAACAGCTTCACCAGCGTCGATTTCCCCGCCCCCGAGCGTCCGATCAGGCCCAGCTTTTCACCCGGCCTGATCGCAAGATCGAGCCTGTCCAACCCGCCCGCCCCGCGCCCATAATGATGGCTGACCGCATCAAAGCGGACCTCGCCCGCCGCCATGACCAGGGGCTTGGCATCGGGCGCGTCGGTCAGGGCGATGGGTTCGGTGATGGTCTCCATCCCTTCGGCGACCACACCAAGCGACCGGAACAGGTTCGACACCGCCCACATGATCCATGCGGTCATGCCGTTCAACCTGAGCGTCAGCGCCGAGGCCGCAGCCACCGCGCCCACCGAGGCCGCGCCTTGCGCCCAAAGCCAGATGGACCAGCCCACCACAGCCACGACCAGAAACCCGTTCAGCGTGGTCAGCACCACATCCATGATCGAATACAGCCGCATCTCGCGGGCAAAGGTTTCGCGGGTTTCCTCGATCGCCTCTTTTGCATAGGCCAGTTCGCGGTCGTGATGGGCAAAGAGCTTGACCGAATGAATGTTGGTGTAGCTGTCCACCACCCGCCCCGTGGTCATGGAGCGCGCATCCGCGCTGGCCTTGGAGGCGGGACCGACGCGGGTGATCGTCCAGCGCATCAACAGCCCGTAGAACGCAAACCAGATCAGCAGCGGGATGGCCAGCCGTGGATCTGCCTCGGCCAGCAAGATCGCCGCGCCAACCAGATAGGCCAAGGCAAAGGTCACGGCATCGAACACCTGAAAGATGGCATCGCCCGCGCTGGTGGGGGTTTGCATGATCCGGTTGGCGATGCGCCCCGCAAAATCGTTTTCGAACCAACCGACCGATTGGCGGAGCACCTGCCGATGCGCCCGCCAGCGGATCAGCGCGCCAAATTGCGGCAAGATGGCGTTGTTCAACAGCGCCACATTCAGCCCTTGCAGCAGCGGGCGCAGCGTCAGCATGAAGACCGCAGCCAAGATCAGTTCGACACCATGGCGGGCCAGAACCTCAGGCGGTGGGCCGTTCGACAACAGATCGATCACCCGACCCATGTACCAGATCAGGCCCACCTCGATGGCCGCAACCAGTATCGACGATATAGCGGTTATGGCAAACAAACCGCGGAACGGCCGGGAATATGAAGCCAGAAACGCCCAAAGCCGCCGCGGTGGCGCGTCGGTGTCGGCATAGGCCGTGTAGGGATCGACCAAGGTTTCGAAAAAGCGGAACATGCGGATATCTCGGGTTCGCTGACCTGTCATATAGGCCGCGCCTTACAAAAAGACCATCGCCCCCGAAGCCCCCAGCCCCGCGGCCATGATCCGTGCAAACAGGCGCCATGCATTGGGCGTGGTCAGCAACAGTGCCAGAAGCGAACCCGCCAGGCTCCAGAACAGGCAGACAAAGAGATTGAGGCCCGAAAACGCCATGGCCAGCCGCACGCCTTCGGCCGATGGCGCAAGCCCCGCCCCATAGCCAGAGGCCGCCGCCAAGGCCACCGCCCAAAGCTTGGCATTGACCGCCTGAAACAGCGCGCCTTGGGTCACGCTGAAGGGCCGCGCATCCGCATCAGCCATCCCCTTGGCCGAAGATCGCCACAGCGATATCGCCATCCAGCCGATCCAGAGTGCCGCGGCCAGTTTCAACCCCAGTTGCACCGCGGGGGCCGCCGCCACCAAGGCGCCGATGCCCAGCCCGGTCAGACCGGCGACGACACCCACACCCAACACCACACCCGCCACATGCGGCAGGGTCGCGCGAAAGCCAAAGCGCGCGCCCGATGCGGTCAGCAAGATGACATTCGGGCCGGGGCTGAACAGGCCAAGAAAGACGAAAGCGTAAAGCGGGTCCATCCGATGCTCCGGCAAGGAATGGCGGGAAGGGAAGGACAGGCCCCGGGAATGTCAAGCGCCTACGCCCGGTGGCGATGACGCATGCCTCCGGCGGGAGTATTTCAGAAGCAAGGATGCGCACAAGCGCCTAGTCGAGACGGCGCAAAAGCGCGTCGCGGTCCAGCGCAAAGCCCGAAGCGATCCAGTCGGTCTCGAGTGATGTCAGCGCCTGACCCAGTGCTGCACCCTGAAGCTTTGGCATCAGATCAGCGGGCTTGATCGGAAAGACGGCCGCCGCCCCGCGCGCGATGGCGGCCCGGGTGCCAGGCGCGGGCGGGGTTTCGAACAGGGCGGCCCGCAACGCCATGATGTCCCACGCCATGTCAGCCCCATGGGCATAGGCCAATGCATCGGGCGGGGTGGCGCTGGCCATGCCGGCATTCAAGATCGCCAAGCGCTGACGCTGGGCATTTGACAGGCGCAGCTGGTCGGCCACATGCGCCCCGCCCAAAGCCGCCAGACGGCGGATCGGGTCGGGCGGCGCATCCTCGAGCGCGATGAGCAGCGGCAACAGCCGCGCATCGGCGCCGGGCAAGGCATGCGCCAGAACGCCCGATTGCGCCATGGCGGCAATCGCGGGTGCCGGATCGGGTGCGGCCAGCAGCTTTGTCATCTCGGCGCCGATCCGTTCGCGCGACAGGCCGGCGATGCCTTCGGCGAGCGCCGCACAGGCGGCCAGACCATCGGGATCGATCCCGCCCGCCGGATCGGCATACCAGGCGTGAAAGCGGAAGAATCGCAAGATGCGCAGGTAATCCTCGGTGATGCGGTCGGCGGGCGCGCCGATGAAGCGAAGCCGCCGCGCCGCAAGATCGGCCAGACCTTGCCCCGTGGGGTCAATCACCGCGCCATCGGCGGTGGCGTATAGCGCGTTCATCGTGAAATCGCGGCGCGCGGCGTCCTGATCCAATCGGTCGGTAAAGGCGACGGTGGCGCGCCGGCCATCGGTGGCAATATCGCGCCGCAGCGTCGTGATCTCATAGGGGCGATGATCCGCGATCAGCGTCACGGTGCCATGTGCGATCCCGGTCGGCACCGCCTTGATCCCGGCGGCCTTGGCCAGGGCCATCACACGGTCGGGGTGAGCATCGGTGGTGATGTCGATATCCTCGACCGGGGCACCGATCAGCCCGTTGCGCACACAGCCGCCGACAAACCACGCGCCGTGCCCGCCCGCCCGCAACAGGGCCATCACGCTGCGGCTGCCCGGGGCGGCCAGCCAATCGGCGGCCAGCATCATGGGACCACCCGATCAGCCATGGATTTGAGAATGCGCGCCGTGGCGCCCCAGATGTAATAGGGGCCAAAGGGCACCACGAAATAGCGCCGCCGGATGCCACGCCAACGGCGCCCTTCGATCCGGTAACGGGCCGGGTCCATGAGATGGCTGAGCGGCACACGAAACACTTCCGCCACCTCGCCCGCCTCGGGTTGGGGGATGAAATCACGTTCGATGCGAGCAATAACTGGAATAATGGAATAACCAGTTACAGTCTCGTGAATGGGCAGATCGCCCAACACCCGGACGCTGTCGGGGTCAAGCCCGACCTCTTCGCGTGCCTCGCGCAGGGCGGCGGCGGCGGGGCTTGCATCGCCCTTGTCGATCTTGCCGCCTGGCAGGGCGATCTGGCCGGGATGATGTTGCAGATGCGAGGCGCGCTTGGTCAAGATGACGTGGTCGGCCAGCACACCGATCAAGACCGCCGCGGGCTTGAGCACGCGCCCTGGCGGCAGCGTGATTTCAGGGTTGAGATCGTAATCCGACGAGGGCCGCGGCGGGACCGCAGCAAGCGCATCGATCAGCCGGTCAAGATCAAGCGGGCGCGCCATCACCCTCATCCGGGTCACTGACCGCCTCGAACCCCAAGGTGCGCGGATCGAAATCGTAATGCGCGCCGCAAAACTGGCAATCGGCCGTCACCCGACCCTCGGGGGTGGTCATGTGGCGGATGTCGCGGGCCGAATAGATCGACAGCGAGGTGCGCACCCGGTCGGCAGAGCAGGTGCAGCCGAATTGCACCGGCAGCGCGTCGAACACGCGCGGACCCTCCTCGTGAAAAAGCCGCAGCAACAGGTCGGTGGGCGCGACATGGGGGCCGACCAGTTCCAGCGCTTCGGCGGTGTCGAGCAAGATATTGGCGCGGGTCCAGTTTTCCCCCTCATCTTCGTCCAGAAGATCGGCGGCGGCCAGCAAACCGCCCTCGCCCGTGGCGCCTTCGGCCATCAGCGGCGAGGCTTTGGGCATGTGTTGCAACATCACGCCACCGCCGCGCCAGACCGGGGCTGTGCCGGGCGCGCGGCTTTCCCCAAAGCTGAGCTTGAAGCGCGTGGGCAGTTGTTCGGACTGGGCAAAATAGGCCTCGGCACAGGCCGAGAGCGACCCACCGGCCAAAGGTGTGAACCCCTGATAGGGGGCCGTGCCCTGCCCTTGATCGAGCAAGACGGCGAAATAGCCATTCCCGATCTGGCCAAAGGGATCGGCACCCGGCACAAGGCGATCCTTGTCATAGCTGGCATAGGCGCGGATGCGGCCCGGCGTGCCGTCATCGGCGGGGGCATAGAAATCGGTGGCGATCAGACGCAGCGGACCATCGCCGCGCACCTGAAGCGACAGCTTCCAGCGCAGCTTGATGGTCTGGCCGATCATCGCCGTCAAAAGCACCGCCTCGACCACCATCGCCTCGACCTCGGGGGGGTAGCTGTGCTGAGCCAGAACGCGGTTGAGTGTCTGATCCAGCCGGGCCACCCGGCCACGGATGTCGGAGCGGTCAAGCTGGAATGGCAACACGGTGTCGTCCCAAGCTAATCTGGTCGTCAAGGTCATGGCGGGCTGTCCTGTTGTGCGGGCGCTGGGTTCCATATAGGCGCGCGGGCCGCAATCCCAAATCGGCCTGAAAACTGCATTGCCTTGCCTTGGGGTCAGCATCAGAAAGGATTTATCGAAAGTCTAAACATGGTATCTTTGGTCATGCGTATCTTGTTCGTGCATCAGAATTTTCCGGGCCAATACCGCGAGTTGTTGCAGTATTTGCTGGCGCAAGGCGGGCACCAGATCGTCTTTTTGACGCAGCGCAAGGGCGTGCCCCCGGTCAAGGGCGCGCAGATCGTGGACTATGCCCCGCATCACACACCCGACGAAAGCGCCTATGCGCCCACGAAATACTGGGAGGAATGCGTCGGCAACGGGCTGGGCGCCAGTTTCGCGGCGCAAAGGCTGCACGCCGACGGGTTCGTGCCCGATGTGATCCTTGGCCATGTGGGCTGGGGCGAACTGACCTTTCTCAAGCAGGTCTGGCCGAACACCCCGATCATCGGGTTTTTCGAGTATTTCTTTCTGGCGCATGGCGGGTCGGTCGGTTTCGATCCGGAATTTCCCGCATCCGAGCATGCGCCGTTTTTGATACATGCGCGCAATGCGGTAAACTTTGCCAACATCCAGACGGTCGATCTGGGACAGTCGCCCACCTGTTTCCAGCGCGACACCTATCCGGTCAGCTTCCACGACAAGATCTATGTATGCCATGACGGCATCCGCACCGACCAGCTGCGGCCGAACCCGCAAGCCCGGGTGCCGCTCAACCGGCTGGGCCGCGCCGTCACGCGCGAGGATGAGATCTTCACCTACATGGCGCGCAACATGGAACCCGTGCGCGGCTTTCACAAATTCATGCGTGCCTTGCCCCGGATTCTGGCCGAACGCCCCAAGGCGCGCGTGCTGATCATCGGGGGCAACGAAGTATCCTATGGCAAGCCAAGCGATGCGGCGGGGGGATACCGTGCGGAACTGGAACGCGAAATCCACGATCAGGTCGATTGGACCCGCGTGCATTTTCTGGGCAAGGTGCCCTATGGCGCCTATCAGCAGATCATTCAGGTCAGCCGATGCCACATTTATCTGACCGTGCCTTTCGTGCTGTCGTGGTCCAGCATGGAGGCGATGTCGATGGGGGCAACCATCGTGGCCTCGGATACGGCCCCGGTGCGCGAGGTGATGCGCCATGGTCAGACCGCGATGCTGGTGGATTTCCACGATCACGCCGCACTGGCCCGACAGGTGATCGAGGTGCTGGAACGGCCCGGGGATTTCGCCCATCTGGGCGTGGCCGCGCGCCAGCACATGATCGATGCCTATGATTTCGAGCGGTGCTGCCTGCCCGAGCATATCGCGCGCATCAACAGCGTGCTGCCGCGCGCCAAGGCCATCGCCCTGCCACGTTGACGCGGGTCAATTCGCAAGGTTCGCGGACTGGTTGGCCAAACCGAACACCGCACCCACCAGACCAAAGATCGTCTGGGCCGAGGTGATCGGGCTTTCCGTGACCAGCACCAGATCGCCATGCGCGATGTGGAAATTGCGTGCGCTGAACAGCCCGTCGGCCGAGGTCAGATCAAGGGTGAACACCACCCGCGCCTGCCCCGGCCCGGACCCGTCGGGGCGCAGCGCGCCTTGGGGGTATTCCCGCAAGATCAGAATGCCGCCCGGATTGCCCCGCCGGCTTTCCACACCCCCGATGATCGCGATGGCATCCAGCGCGCTGGGGTTGTCTTGCGTAAAGGGATGCTGGCTTTGCCGACCGGCCGCGCCGAGCGACAGGAAATAGCGCCGATCCTCGTCGATCAGCACCTGATCGCCGCCGACAAGCCGGGTGTCGAGCGCGGGGTCGGCATAAAGCCGGGCAACCGAGGTGCCAAAGATATCACCGCCCCGGATCAACCGGACCTGCGGATTGACAAGCCCGGCGCGCACCCCGCCGCCCGCTGCAATCAGGTTCAGCACCGAAAAATCGGCATCCGGCATCGCATAGGCGCCGGGCGCACCAACGCCCCCGACCAGATCGACGGAATTCGTCGGCCCTTCGACCATCGCAAGCTGCACCTGAGAGGCGGGGATCACGCGGTCGATATCTTGTTGCAAGACCTCGCGCGCCGCTTGCACCGTCATGCCCGCAAGCACAACATTTCCGACATATGGCAAGAATACCGTGCCATCGGGGGCCACGTCCAATGCGCTGATCTGAACCACGCGCTGACCGGCAGGGGACAAAAGCGAGCTTTCGTTGCTGTCCCAGATCGTGATTTCCAGCGTATCGCCGGCGGCGATCACATGCGCGCGGGCCCCACGGCTGGCGGGGATCCAGCCAAGATGTTGTTCGCCCACCCGCGGCCAATTGGCCAACTCTGCCAGAAAGGTCCGGGTCACGGGATGCACCGCAAAATCGGCTGTCTCGCCTTGTGCGACCGACAAGATCTCGCGCTCGACCGCGGCGCCGCGCGGCAGGCCCGCACAGCCCGCCAGAACAAGGGCTGCGATGAGCCCGCCCATCAGGCGGCGGATACGATTCTGTGGCATCTGCACCCTATCGACACGGTCGCAACCTGTTTACCCGGCCCGATCACAAGGTCAACTTTGGTTTTTTGACATCCAAAGATTACCAAAAGAACCAAAGGCAACAGGCAAAACAACCTGGCCGATACAGTTTTTTCACGCATCGCGCGGCATCTTTGCCTTGAACCGATGGGGCAAAGCGTGATTGCGTCCCCAAAAGGCAATCAGATCCGGCAACATGACATCTCGCATTCTCTTGACCGGTGGGGCGGGCTATATCGGGTCGCACACCTATGTCGCGCTTTGCGCGGCCGGGCATGAGGTTGTCATCCTTGACAATTTCGCCAATGCGCGGCGGTCGGTGCCCGAAAGGCTGGAACAGATCACTGGCCGCCCTGTCCGCGTGATCACGGGCGATGTGCGCGATGGTGCGATGCTTGATGCCGCCTTTGCGCGGCACGGCTTTGATGCGGTGGTGCATTTCGCGGCGCTCAAGGCCGTGGGCGAAAGCATGACCAGACCGCTCGATTATTTCGATGTGAATGTGGGCGGTCTGACCACAGTGTTGCAAGCGATGGAGCGCGCCGGGTGTCGGCGGCTGGTGTTTTCATCTTCGGCAACTGTCTACGGCGTGCCTGATGAAACCCCCACACCCGAGATCGCCGAATTGCGCGCGATGAACCCCTATGGGCAGACAAAGATCATCGGCGAGCAGATGCTGGGCTGGCTGCAACAGGCCGACCCGCGCTGGGCGGTGGGCATCTTGCGCTATTTCAACCCAGCCGGCGCGCATGCTTCCGCGCTGATTGGCGAAGATCCGCGTGATATTCCCAACAATCTGATGCCCTATGTCGCCAGGGTCGCGCTGGGCGCATTGGACCGCATCGCGGTTTTTGGCGACGATTACGACACCCCCGACGGCACCGGGGTGCGCGATTACATCCATGTCGAGGATCTTGCGCGCGGGCATGTCTTGTCGCTGGCGCGGCTTGTGGGCAGCGGCATGGGCCATGTCGTCAATCTGGGCACCGGGCGCGGTCATTCGGTGCTGGAGGTGATCGCCGCCTATCAGCGCGCCTGCAACCGCCACCTGCCCCATGTCATCATCGACCGGCGCGCGGGCGATGTGCCGATCTATGTGGCGCGCGCCGACAAGGCGGCCGAGGTTCTGGGGTTTCGCACCGAAAAGACGCTTGATGAGATGTGCGCAAGCTCATGGCAGTGGGTGTCGACGGCCGAGGGTCTGACATGACGCGCAAGGCATGTGTGACCGGGTCGGCGGGGTTCATCGGCTACCATCTGTGCAAGCGGCTGCTCGATGCGGGCTGGCAGGTTGTGGGCATCGACGCGCTGACCGATTATTACGATGTCACGCTCAAGGAGCGGCGGCAGGCAATGCTGATGCAGAACCCGGGCTTTCGCGCGGTCAACGACCGGATCGAAGCGCCCGGCGTCTTGCATGATCTGATGGCAGCGTTGCAACCCGATGCGGTGATCCATCTGGCCGCGCAAGCCGGTGTGCGCCATTCGATCGAGGCGCCTGAAAGCTATGTCGAATCCAATCTGATCGGCACCTTTCGCCTGCTTGAAGCGATCCGCGCGGTGCGGCCTGCCCATAGCCTGCTGGCCTCGACCTCGTCGGTCTATGGCGCCAACACCGACATGCCCTATGCCGAAACGGCCAAGGCCGATACGCCGATGTCGTTTTATGCCGCCACCAAGAAAGCCAATGAGGCGATGGCCCATAGCTACGCCCATCTTTACGATCTGCCGATCACGATGTTCCGCTTTTTCACGGTCTATGGGCCCTGGGGGCGGCCTGACATGGCGCTGTTCAAATTCACCAAGGCGATCCTCGAAGGGCGACCCATCGATCTTTACAACCATGGCGACATGCGGCGCGATTTCACCTATGTCGACGATCTGGTTGAGGGGATCATCCGCCTGATCGACGTGGCCCCGCAGCGCCCCGCCAGCCTTGATGGCGTGCCGCCGGGCGACAGCCTCAGCCCGGTCGCGCCCTATCGCGTGGTCAATATCGGCCGGTCCGACAGCGTGGCGCTGACCGAATTCATCGCCGCAATCGAGGCCGCGACAGGCAAGACCGCGATCCGCAACCTGATGCCGATGCAGCCGGGCGATGTGCCCGCCACTTGGGCCGATGCAACGCTGTTGCAGCGCCTGACCTGCTACAGACCCCACACCCCGATCTCCATCGGCGTTGCCCGTTTTGTCGAATGGTATCGCGCCTATTACGGGGTCTGACCGACCGGATCAGGCCAGCCCTGCGCGCAAGCAATCATGCAGATGCAACAGGCCCACCGGGGCGCCCGCGTCATCCACGACAAACAGCGCTGTGATGCGGTTTTGCGACATCACCGCCATCGCCTCGGCGGCCAGATCATCGGCCCCGATGACGCGGGGGCTGCGGGTGGCCACCTGACCGGCGTTGCGGTCCATCAGATGATCGATGTTGCGCCTCAGGTCACCATCCGAGATGACACCAATCAGGCGCCCGCCGGCTACGACCCCAGCGATGCCAAAGCTTTTCTCGCTCATCACGATCAGGGTTTCGGTCATCGGCTGATCCGCCGACACCAAGGGCAGGGCCGCGCCCGAATGCATCAGTTGCGCCACCTTGGACAGTTGCGCGCCCAGTTTGCCACCGGGATGAAAAGTGCGGAACTGTTCGCGCAGAAACCCCCGCTGTTCCATCACCGCCACCGCCAGCGCATCCCCCAAGGCCAGCGTCAGCGTGGTCGATGTGGTGGGCGCCATGCCGATCACGCAAGCTTCGGGCGCGAGCGGCAGGGTCAGCCGGAAATCGGCGGCCCGCATCAGCGTGCTGTCGGGATGGCCCGAGATGCCGATCATCGGAATGGAAAATCGCGCCACATGGGCGACCATGTCGCGCAATTCGGCGGTTTCGCCGGAATTCGAAATCAGGATGGTCAGATCGCCCGGTGTGACCATGCCAAGATCGCCATGGCTTGCCTCGGCCGGATGCACGAAAGCCGACGGCGTCCCGGTGGAGGCAAAGGTCGAGCTGATCTTGCGCGCGATATGGCCCGATTTGCCGATCCCCGACAAGATCACGCGCCCCTTTGTGGCAAGGATCGCGTCCACCGCAGACGCAAAATCGGCGGGCAAGGCATCGGCCATGGCGGTAACGGCCGCCCCTTCGATCTGCAGAACGCGGCTTGCGGTTGCGCGAATGGCGGCTTTTTGATCTTCGGTCATGACCAACCCATAGCCCAGGCGCCCGCTTTTGGCGAGAGGGGGGATTTCCCGCCCGCGCCGCTTCTGGCACAAGTGCCTGAGCCAACCGGAGGCCCCGATGAACAGACGTTTCGGCAACTGGCCCGAACCCGGCCGCCCCTACATGCCGCGCCCCGGCGTTTATGCGGTGATCGATGCGGGCGACGCCATTCTTGCCACCTTTCAAGATGAACCCCGCCCCGAGCTGCAACTGCCCGGCGGCGGCATCGACCGCGGTGAGCCGCCCCTGCGGGCGCTTTACCGCGAGGTGATGGAAGAAACCGGCTACATCATCCATTCCGCCCGGCGGCTGGGGATGTTTCACCGCTATACCTACATGCCGGAATACGATCTTTACGCCCAAAAACAATGCCATATCTATCTGGCGAAGCTGGGTCCGCGCCGGGGTGATCCCACCGAACCCGGCCACAGCGCAGTGTTCTTGCCATGGGCGGTGGCCGCCGAACGGCTGGCGGTATCGGGCGATCGGCATTTCCTGCGACAGGTTTGGGCCACGCGCGGGCGCTAGCCGCCCGCCCCGTGAAACTCGATCAACACAGCCGAGGCATCATCGGGAAAACTGTCCGACCCGGCATGAGCGGCCAATCCTGCCTCAAGGGCCGCCATGAAGCGCGGGCCGCTCAGATGGGCGGCCTGAGCGACCAGTCGGCAAAGCCCCTCCGCCTCCAGCGCGCGCCCTTGGGGGTCGGGGCATTCAAGCAACCCATCCGAACACATCAGCATCCGGTCACCGGGATGCAGGCCCAGCTTGACGCTTTCATACTTGGCCCCCTCGATCAGGCCGATCGGCAAGCCACCGGCACCCACGACATCCACCCGCCCATCGGCGCGCAAGATGATCGGGTGCGGATGGCCCGCCTGCACAAGCCACATCCGACCGCTGACCAGATCGAGAAAGCCCAGCACGAGCGTGAAATAGCGCTCGGCCTGAATTTCGCTCAGGATCAGCGCATTCAGACGTGCGGCGGCCAGATGGGGTGCCAGCGCGCACAGCGTGCCATCACGGCGACGGGTCAGCGCGATGTTCTGATCGGGGGTCGCGGCACTCAAGATGCCCGCAACCCGCGCGGCGATCATCGCGGCGGCCACCCCATGCCCCGACACATCCAGCGCGAACACGCCAACGGTGCGCGCATCAACCGGGAAAAACCCCACCATATCGCCGCCAATATGCCCCGATGCCTTGAGCCAAAGCGAGACATCGGTTGCCCCGAACCGGCGGAAACGATCCTGCATCTGTGCGCTTTGCAGGCGCCGCGCCTCATCGAGATCTTGATCAAGCGCGTTGTAAAGCGTGCGGATCTTGCCCAAGGCGCCTGTCAAAAGCCGGTTCTTGTGGACCAGATCGCGCTGCATCGCCACGATCCGCCCCCCGGCGGTCAGGCGCGCACGCAATTCCGGCGGGCACAGCGGCTTGGTCAGGAAATCATCCGCCCCCGCCTCCAACCCTTCGGTCAGGGCGCTGTCTTCGCTGCGCGAGGTCAGCAAGATGACATAGACATAGCCTTCACGGCGCAGCGCGCGCAGCCGACGGCAAAATTCCGGCCCGGTCAGCCCCGGCATCACCCAATCGCTGATCACCACGCCGATGGTCGGGTCCATCGCCGCCGCCAAGGCCGCGTCCGGCGTGGCGCATTCCACCACATCATGGCCCCAGCGGCGCAACAGCGTGCTCAACAGCATCCGCTGCGCACGGCTGTCATCCAGCACCACCACCCGTTGGGGATCGGCGGCCGTATCGGTGAGGGACCATGTAAGCTGGTCGGTGGCATGCAGCATCTGGGCACAAGATCAGGGGCGGTTCCCCCCCAATTGCACCCCTGCGGGTTAACGCCGTGTGAAGCCGACAATGCAACGCATCGCATGGCACGCGCGCAACACCTCGTTAATCAAGTGGCTCTAGCGTCGGAGCCAAGCGGCAAGAAAGGCGCCACGATGATCGACTGGTCCAGATTGAACGCCTTGAGAACCGACATCGGCGAGGCGGATTTTCACAGCGTCACCGCCCTTTTCGTGACCGAAATGGGCGAGCGGCTGGCCCTTTTGGGCGCAAATCCCGCCACCGCCACGGCCGAGGATTTTCATTTCCTGCGCGGCAGCGCGGCCAATCTTGGATTGGCAACGATGGTCTTGTCGTGCCAAGCCGCCGAAGCCGCCTGTCGCGCGGGCGCGGCACCCGATATCGGGGCCGTGGCGGATGCCTATGACGCCGCAATGGCCGCCCTGGCGATGGCGATTCCCGGCCTGCCCAGCGCTGCCTGATCGCTTGCGGGTCAGATCAGGAAATCTGACAGAACCTCGTCTTGCGAGATGTCGCGAAAGCCAAAGCCGCGCGCGGTCACACGTTCGACCATCCGGTCGAAGTTGGCCGGATCATCGGTTTCGATCCCGATCAGCACCGAGCCGAAATTGCGGCTGTTCTTCTTGAGGTATTCGAAGCGCGCGATGTCATCGCCCGGCCCCAGCAGATCGAGGAAATCGCGCAACGCACCGGGGCGCTGGGGCAGGCGCAAGATGAAATACTTTTTCAGCCCCTGCCATTTGCGCGCGCGTTCCTTGACCTCGGGCAGGCGTTCGAAATCGAAATTCCCCCCCGATGTGACGCAAACCACCGTCTGGCCTGCGATCTGGTCGGCCAGTTGGGGCAGCACATCGACCGACAGGGCGCCGGCGGGCTCCAACACGATGCCTTCGATATTCAGCATCTCCTGGATCGTGACACAGATGCGGTTTTCGGGCGCGATCAGCACATCTTGCGGCGCCAGTTTGCGCAGCACCTCAAAGGTCAGATTGCCGATCCGCGCCACTGCCGCGCCATCGACGAAGGTATCGGTGATCGGCACCGTCGTGGGCGCCCCATGCGCGAGGGCAGCGGTCAGGCTGGCGCCGCCGGCGGGTTCGACCAGCGTGAACCGCGTGCGCGCACCCATCCCGTCAAGATAGGAAATCATGCCCGCCGACAGCCCGCCGCCGCCCACCGGCAAGATCAGCCGGTCGGGCGCGCGGCCCATTTCCTCCATCATCTCGACCGCGACCGAGGCTTGGCCTTCGATCACATCGGCATCGTCGAAAGGCGACAGGAAATGCGCGCCGGTTTTCGCGCAGTCCGCCTTGGCGGCGGCCAGCGTTTCATCAAAGAAATCGCCCGTCAGCACGATCTCGACCGTACCGGCACCAAAGGTGCGGGTTTTCATGATTTTCTGCTCGGGCGTGGTCACGGGCATGAAGATACGCCCCCTGACCCCGAAATGCGCACAGACAAAAGCCACGCCCTGGGCGTGATTGCCCGCGCTGGCACAGACAAAATTGCGCCGACCGGGATCGGCGGCCAGCGCCTTGCGCATGGCGTTGAACGCGCCGCGCAGCTTGTAGGATCGCACCGGCGACAGATCTTCGCGCTTGAGCCAGATCTCGGCGCCAAAGCGCTCGGACAGATAGGCGTTGCGCTGCAAGGGCGTGGGCGCGAACAGATCGCGCAGCGCTTGCGTGGTGGCACGGGCTTTTGGGGCAAAATCACTCATGCCACTGGCCTGCCGCAAGCGCGCGCTCGTGTCCAGCCTCAGTTGCAGGCGCTCACCTTGCCCCGGGCCGGAAAACCCGGTATCGCCCACGCGGTCATTCCTGAACGCGACGGAGCCCGCCCATGCCCGCACCCAAAAAGGTTGTTCTTGCCTATTCCGGTGGTCTTGACACCTCGATCATTCTGAAATGGCTGCAAACCGAATACGGTTGCGAGGTTGTGACCTTTACCGCCGATCTGGGTCAGGGCGAGGAACTGGAACCCGCCCGCGCCAAGGCCGAGCTGATGGGCGCCAGCGCCATCTACATCGAGGACCTGCGCGAAGAATTCGTGCGCGATTTCGTCTATCCGATGTTCCGCGCCAATGCGCTTTATGAGGGGCTTTATCTGCTGGGCACATCGATTGCGCGGCCGCTTATCTCAAAGCGGCTGGTTGAAATCGCGCGTGAAACCGGCGCCGATGCGGTGGCCCATGGCGCGACCGGCAAGGGCAATGATCAGGTTCGCTTTGAGCTTTCCGCCTATGCGCTGAACCCTGAAATCAAGGTGATCGCGCCGTGGCGCCTGTGGGATCTGACATCGCGCACAAAGCTCATCGATTTTGCGGAAAAAAACCAGATCCCGATCGCCAAGGACAAGCGTGGCGAAGCGCCGTTTTCGGTCGATGCGAACCTTTTGCACACCTCGTCCGAGGGCAAGGTGCTGGAAGATCCCGGTCAGGAACCGCCCGATTATGTCTATCAGCGCACCACCAACCCCGAGGATGCGCCCGACACCCCCGAAATGGTGGAAATCACCTTCGAGCGCGGCGATGCGGTGGCCATCAACGGCGTGGCGATGTCGCCCGCGACCATCCTGACGCGCCTGAACGAGATCGGCGGCACGCATGGCGTGGGCCGGCTCGACTTGGTGGAAAACCGCTTTGTGGGCATGAAGTCGCGCGGTGTCTATGAAACGCCCGGCGGCACGATCTTGCTTGAGGCGCATCGCGGGATCGAACAGATCACGCTGGATTCAGGCGCGGGGCATCTGAAGGATCAGATCATGCCGCGCTATGCCGAACTGATCTACAACGGCTTCTGGTTCAGCCCCGAGCGCGAGATGCTGCAAGCCCTGATCGACAAGAGCCAGGAGCACGTCAGCGGCACTGTGCGCGTCAAGCTTTACAAGGGTCATGCCCGCACCGTGGCGCGCTGGTCCGATCACAGCCTTTATTCCGAAAAGCACGTGACCTTTGAGGAAGACGCCGGCGCCTATGATCAGAAAGACGCCCAAGGCTTCATCCAGCTCAACGCGCTGCGCCTCAAGCTGATCGCGGCGCGCAACCGCCGGGTCAAGCGCTGAGGCGGGCAGAAATCGCGAGGAAGGCTGCCGCCCGTTTGGGAACAGCATGCGGCACGCATGCCCCAAACGGGCAGCGGATGGCCGGCCCCCCCGTTACGCCGCCGCCGCAGCGGGCGCGCGATCCTTGAGCGGCGTTTCCCTGATCGGCAGATGGACGATGGCCGACAGCGCGCCCACAGCCACACCGACCCACCAGACGGCGGTGTAATCGCCATAGGTGTCGTAAAGCGCACCCCCCAGCCAGACGCCGATGAAGCTGCCCAGTTGGTGGGAAAAGAACACCAGCCCATACAGCGTGCCCATGTAGCGCAAGCCATAAATCTGGCCGACCAGCCCGCTGGTCAGCGGCACGGTGGCCAGCCACAGCGCACCCATCACGATGGAAAAGGCGATCACCGTCTCGGGGGTGATCGGAAACATGATGAACAACCCCGCCGCCAGCGTTCGGCCCGTATAGATCAACGCCAACAGATACCGCTTGGGAAAATGATTGCCGAGCCACCCGGCCGTGATCGTGCCCACGATATTGGCCAGCCCGATGAGCGAGATCGCGACCGCGCCCAGCGCCGATGTGGTGGTGATGCCCATGCCATGCAGCAGCGATCCGGGCTCGATCGGGCCGCATAGCTCGGTCACGAAGGCGGGGAAATGCGCGGTGATAAAGCCAAGCTGATAGCCGCACGAGAAAAAGCCGATGAAGATCAGCGCGAATGACGGATCGCGGATGGCGCGGCCCACGATCTGGCCCATGCTTTCCTCGATCTCGGCCTTTGCGGTGCGGATCGGCGCGCGCAGCATCGGCAGCGCGAAAAGCGTTGTCATGATCATGGCGGCAAAGATCAGGAACACGGTCTGCCATGCGAACACCGACAACAGCGCTTCGGCCAATGGCGCGCCGAACACCTGCCCCGCCGATCCCGCGGCTGTGGCAATGCCCAGCGCGACCGAGCGGTTCTTGTCGGATGCCGCGCGCCCGACGATGGCCAAAATAACACCAAACCCCGTGCCCGCGATGCCAAATCCCACAAGGATTGCCAAAAGCTGGTGCTCGCCCGGCGTGATGGCATAGGCCGAAAACACCAGCCCGGCGGCATAAAAGATCACGCCCAGAAAAATCGCCCGCCGATCCCCGAAGCGTTCCGCGATGGCGCCAAAGATCGGCTGGCCAATGCCCCATGCCAGGTTCTGGATCGCAAGGGCCAGCGAAAAATCCGCGCGCAGCCAGCCGAATTCCTCGGCGATGGGGATCTGGAACACCCCGAAACTGGCCCGGACGGCAAAGCAGATCATGATGATGATGCACGAGCCGATCAAGACCGGCGTGAACATGGAGTCTTGGCGGGTCATTGGCACGGTTCCCCAGATTTTGATGTGATCCAATCACGGCCCGCACGCCCCTGCAAGACCCGCTTAACCCCGGCGGCGAATGGATGTAGTCACACCGCCATGGGACAGCATCTGCAAGCGATCTACGACACCCGGGTGGCCGAAGGGCTTTTGCGCCCCGATCCGGCGCAGCGGGCGGCCTTGTTGCGGCTGGAAACCCTGCGCGAGGCGTTGGAGACGAACCCCAAACCCCGCTCGGGTTTGCTGGCGCGGTTTTTCAAGCCGCCAGAGCCGACAGGCAAACAGGGCATTTACCTTTGGGGCGGGGTCGGGCGCGGCAAATCGATGCTGATGGACCTGTTCTTTCAGCACGCCCCCACAAGCCAGAAACGCCGGGTGCATTTCCACGCCTTCATGCAAGAGGTGCAATCGGCCCTGCACGAGGCCCGCAAAACCGGGGTCGAAGACGCGATCAAACCCGTGGCCGAGGGCATCGCCCGCAACCTCAGGCTTTTGTGTTTCGACGAAATGCAAATCACCGACATCACCGATGCGATGATCGTGGGGCGCTTGTTCGAAAAGCTGTTTGCCGCGGGCGTGATCATCGTCACCACCTCGAACCGGCACCCGTCAGACCTTTACAAGGATGGGCTGAACCGCCAGCTGTTCTTGCCTTTCATCAAGCTTCTGGAAGATCGGCTTGAGGTCGACCAGCTTGATGCCATGACCGATTACCGCCAGGATCGTCTTGCCGGGACCCAAGTCTATTTTTCACCCCTTGGTGCAGCGTCCGGCAAAGCCATCGACGACATCTGGCGCGATCTGACCGGCGGGCGGCACGAGGTGCTTTGTCTTGAGGTCAAGGGCCGCACTGTGCGCGTGCCGCGCTATTGGGCGGGCATGGCGCGGGCCAGTTTCTGGGATTTATGCGGCCAGCCCTTGGGGCCTGCGGATTATCTGGCGCTGGTGGGCGCGGTCAAGCTGTTGGTGCTGGAGGGCATCCCGCGCCTTGATGCGAGCAAGTTCAACGAGGCCAAACGTTTCGTCACCCTGATCGACGCGCTTTACGAAGGCCATGTGCGGCTGATCGCATCGGCCGAAGACATCCCCGAACGGCTCTATCTTGAGGGAGCAGGCAGTTTCGAGTTTGAGCGCACCGCCAGCCGCCTGCGCGAGATGCAGGGTGCCGGTTGGGGCGACGGGCGCGACGCGCGGGATCGGGCCGAGGGGCTGACAGCGCCCACGCGATAGGCAAACCGCGCAAAATTTCGGCAATCACCGCCGGATCCGGCCCCTTGTCCGCGCCGCAACCGACAGGGATCGGCCCGCGCAATTGACCGCAGCGGCATCGCCCATAGGGTCGGAGTAACTTTACACGGAGTGTTCCATGATCCGCCTGTTGCAGTTTCTTGGTGCTGGGCTTTCGCTTGCGCTTGTGGCGACCGAGGCTGGGGCCCATGCCGGGGCCGGTGCGCATGGCGGTTTTGCCAGCGGCATCTCGCATCCCTTTTTGGGGCTTGATCATGTGATCGCCATGCTGGCCGTGGGTCTGTGGGCGGCGCGCCTGGGCGGGGCTGCGGTGTGGGTCTTGCCGCTGGTCTTTGCGCTGGTCATGGCCTTTGGCGCGGCGCTGGGGCTTTTGGGCATGGCGATTCCAGCGGTCGAGGAGGCCATCGCGCTGTCGGGGGTGGTGTTGGGCCTGTTCATCGCGCTGGCGCTCAAGGCGCCGGTCTGGGTCGCGGCCGGCATCGTGGGCGGATTTGCAATGTTTCACGGCCATGCGCATGGCACCGAATTTCCCGGCGGCGTGGGCCTGTCGGGCTATGCGTCTGGCGTTTTGGTGGGCACCGCGCTGTTGCATCTGGCGGGTGTCGGGCTGGCCCGCGCGCTGCGCGGCGCGAGGGGCGCACGCGGCCTGCAGGGCACGGGTGCGGGCATCACCCTGTTGGGCGGCGCTGCGTTGCTTGGGTTGGTGTGACGCGCGATCACCTGACCGGGATAGCCCGATTGCACGTCAGCCGCACGTCCATCGAATAGCCGTGCAAGGGCGTGAATGCGCCAAAATGTTGCCTTGCACATGATGACGCGGCTGAATCGCGGGCTTGCCCGCCAAGGGCTCACGCCGCTCTGGTTCAGCGGCACCGCAGGCTGTGGCCAGATCAGCTTCTTTCAATGCGCGGGCAACGCCCATAAAGCTACGACCGGTGCCAACCACCGCGACAGGGCCATCGACTGGGGCGAAAAATTTCACATGAATTTCATGATCTTGGTTGGTTCACGCGCAAGGACGCCCGCAGCGGCATTGAATTGATCCACACAAAAGCCGCCGTCATCGTGCGCGATCTGGGCGGCTTGGTCTGCCGCTGCTGCCACATCCGCTTCCGTGGCGTGCCCGGGTGGCCCATCGACCTGCGGCACCACAACGACTTTCCCCGCAATGACATTGGCATGGTATTGCCGATTAGCTCGAGGGGCGTTTCGCGACTGACGCGACATTGCGTCCGTCCTCACGCCATTCCGGCAAACCGCCAACCATGCGCCGGGCATTCAGACCCCGCTTTCTGAGCGTGCTGACCGCCTGATGCGCGTAGATGCAGTAGGGGCCACGGCAATAGGCGACGACCTGCGCATCGGGTGCAAGGCTGGGCAAGATGCGGTCCAGTTCGGCCAAGGTTGCGTTCAATGCGCCGGGAATATGCCCGGCGGCGTATTCATCGGCGGGCCGAACATCGAGAAGGGTCACGGCCCCATCTGCAAGTCGTTGGGCAAGTTCCGCGCGGCTGATGGGTTCGGGGGCGTCTTCGCCATCCGACAGGCTCAGCAAGATATCTTCGACCTGCGCGAGGTTCCGCTCCGCGACACTGCGCAGAAGGTCCATGAGTTGCAGCGTCTGGCCATCGGTCAGCCGGTAGATCACTGCCTTGCCGTCGCGACGGCTGGTGGCCAGGCCCGCGCGGCGGAGCTGTTGCAGGTGCTGCGAGCAATTCGCAAGGGTCAGGCCGGTCTTCTGGGCTAATTCCTCTACCCCGCGCTCCGCTTGGGCCAGTTGTTCCAGCAGCATCAGACGCGCCGGGGCCGACAGGGCGCGCGCAATCAGCGCGTATTCCGCAAGCAAAGCAATTTTGGGGCTGATTGACAAAGCCATTCTCCCATAGGTAGAACATTCAAGTGATTACTTGAATGATATCGCATATCCCACCCCTGACAAGGTCTGCGCAGCGTGCCCGACACAATCCTTGCCGCAGAACCGACGATCTGTCCGGCGGCATTGATGCGATGCGCCATGGCGGCCGCGCGCAGGCACCATGCCATCGCGCGCATCGCGACAAAGGGGCGGGTCGCATGACCGCGCGCGGATTCCCGCGCGGCATTCGCGAGAACCGGGTTCAGGTTGCACATCAGCTGATTCAGGTGATGCTGGTGGGGTTCGCCATCGGCATGACCCGCACGGTGGTTCCGGCACTGGCCGAAAGCGAGTTCGGGCTTGAGCGCGGCTCGTTCTTGCTGCTCACTTCTTTCGTCGTGGCATTTGGCGCGGTCAAGGCGGTGATGAACTTCGTTGCCGGGCGCTGGTCCGAACGGATCGGGCGCAAGCGTGTGCTGGCCTTTGGCTGGGTGGTGGCGCTGCCGATCCCGGTGATGATCTGGTATGCGCCCGACTGGAACTGGATCATCGCCGCGACGGTGCTTCTGGGCGTCAATCAAGGCCTTTGCTGGTCCATGACACAAACGGCCAAGCTCGACATCACGAAAGCCGAGGAACGGGGCCTCACCATGGGGCTGAACGAGTTCTCTGGCTATGTCGGCGTGGCGATCGCGGGCATCCTGACCGCCTATGCCGCCGAGTGGCTGGGGGCGCGCGTGGGCTTGCTTGTGTTCGGCATGGCCGTGGTTCTTCTTGCGCTGCTGCTCACCACGGTCTGGGTGAAGGATACGCTGCCCTGGGCCAAGGCGGAGACGGCCGCGCACAAGGCCGCACCCCCGAAGAACCCGCCGCGCTACCCGCAAGGCGTCTCCGAACACCCGACAACGCGCGAGGTTTTCGCGCTGATGAGCTGGCGCGACCGGCGGCTCTTGGCGATATCCCAAGCCGGGCTGGTCGAGAAATTCGTCGACGCGCTGGTCTGGGCGGTATTCCCTGTCTTCCTCGTGACGCGCGGTGCAACCCTGACCGGGATCGGCTGGATCGTCGGCACCTACGGCTTTGTCTGGGGCGGCTCGCAGCTTGTCACCGGGCGGCTGTCGGACCATGTGGGCCGTCATTTACCCAATGTGATGGGCATGTGGATCTGCGGCGCGGGCGTCGCGATGATGGTCTTGGGCACTGGCGCGCTTTGGTGGTCGGTCGCGGCGGGCGTGGCGGGCTTTGGCATGGCGCTCCTTTATCCGAACCTCTCGGCGGCGGTGGCCGACATCACCCCGCCCGCCTGGCGCGGATCAGCCATCGGCATATACCGCTTCTGGCGCGACCTTGGCTATGCCATCGGCGCGCTCGGCCTTGGCCTCGCCGCAGGCTTGAGCGGCGCAGCAGAGACCGCATTCTGGTTCGTTGCGATCTCCATGTTCGTCTCTGGCGGCGTGCTGTTCTGGCTCGGCGAGGAAACCCACCCACGGCTCAACCCGGCCAAACCGCCCGAAGCCGGGGGTGTGGCGACGCGGCATGGATGCTGATGCGTTTTGCACCATTCGCGATCTTGCGATGGCAGTGAACTTGGCCTGACGCCATGCCAGCAGGCAGAGCCGTCTGGCCTGTCTGACGCTGGCGATCGTCAAGCGGCAGGTCGACGGGGCGGACGCCCCGAGCATCATTGTCATGCAGCTTTCCGAAAGGGCTGCTTTGCGTCGGCGGACATGGTCCGGCGTGGTGTTTGGACAGGCCGAGCGACGCAATCGGGCGCTTTGCTGGGGTTCCACTCGATCTGTGGCCGGCCGCTGCCATCGCGGGTGCAATGGGGGTTTGTCAGGTCTGGGCGGTCCGTCGTCAGAGTTTTGCGGCCCATCTTGGATGGTTCTCATCCACGACGAACCTGTGTGTGTGGTGTCTGTGACCCATCAGATGCGGGTGATCGAGCGGCAGGTTGTCATGGCTATGCGCGAACGCCTCTGGGTCATGGGCGGGCCAGAGCCACAACACCGCCACCACGCCCACAGCACCGATGCCTGCCAGGACCAGCGCCGCAGCCGACAGCCCCGCGCCCGCGCCGACCCAGCCTGCCAGCGGATAGGTGACCAGCCAGCAGGCGTGTGACAATGCGAACTGGGCGGCAAAGACCGCGCCCCGGTCAGCCTCGCGCGCGGAGCGGTTGATGATCCGCCCGATGGGGGTCTGGGTCAGGGAAAAGCCAAAGCCGATGATGGCCCAAAGGGCGATCAGCGCGGCAAGGCTGCCGACCATCGGCACCAGCGCCACACCCGCGACCATCAGCGCCGCGCCGCCGATCATGACGGGGCGGTCGTCCAATCGGGTGAGGATGCGCGGCAAAAGGAACGCGGCCAGCATCGAGCCAGCCCCAAAGCCTGCAAAAGCCAGCGCCACGGCTTCCTCGCCCAAGCCTAGCCTGGCCTTCACCAGAACGACCGTGTTCACATAGACCATGGCGCCCGCGGCGGCGACGGCGGCCTCCATCACCATCAGCCCGCGCAGGCGGGGGGTGGCCGTGTAGATGCGGACGCCCTTGGTCACATCGGCCCAGAAATGGCTGCCCTCGGCCCGCGCCCGATCCGGCAGGCGGGCGGTCACCACCAGCAGGGCCGAGGCGACAAAACCCGCGACCGTGCCAGCGAACAGCACCGGAAAGCTGACCACTGTCAGAAGCAGCGCCGCAAGGATAGGGGAGGCCAGTTGTTCGAGGTCTTCAGCCAATCTGAGCAGCGAGAGGGCGTTGGTATAGTCGCCCTCATCCTTCAGCACGTCGGGGATCACGGCCTGAAACGCCGGCGTGAACCCGGCTGAAGCCGCCTGCAACGCGAAGATCAGCACATAGACCTGCCAGACCTGATCGACGAAGGGCAGGCAGGCGATCACGCCCGCGCGGATCAGGTCCAGCGCCACCAGAAAGGCCCGGCGCGGCAGGCGTTCGGCAATCGCGGCCGCCACCGGCGCCAGCGTCACATAGGCCACCATCTTGATCGCCAGCGCTGTGCCCAGCACCGCGCCCGCAGTATCGCCCGCCAATTGCCAGGCCAGAAGGCCAAGTGCCACCGTGGCCAGCCCCGTGCCAAGCAGCGCCACAAGCTGGGATGCGAAGAGATGACGGAAGGTCGGGTTGCGCAGGGTGCTGAGCATGGCGCTACAGATACCGGGCGATGGTCTTGAGGTCGGCGCGATCCTCCTCCGAATGTTCGGTATCGAGGCAATGATCAATATGGTCATGGATCAGCGCGCGCTTGGCGTTTACCACGGCCTTTTCCACGGCATGGAGCTGCTGCGCGATCTCGAGGCAGGGCTTGCCCGCCTCGATCATCTCGATCACCGCGCGCAAATGCCCGTCGGCGCGTTTCAGCCGGGCGATCAGGGCGGGGTGGGTTGCGTGCAAGTGCGGTTTTGACATAGATTGAACCTATCCCCCCGGGGAGGATAGAACAAGACGGCACCGCACGCGTGCCGCAAGAG
>ERZ888423.21-NODE-21-length-131289-cov-48.606322_pt1 | contig 131289 bp, 119 predicted proteins | sample MGYA00520523_ERZ888423 | MGnify/ENA primary metagenome ERZ888423 (study PRJEB32303, sample SAMEA104408611) | aquatic metagenome | biome: Brackish water; feature: Pelagic; material: water | place: Baltic Sea | collected 2014-06-08T10:24:00 | depth 30,27 m ...
AAAACCCGGGTTTTTCGCATCCTTCTGCAGGCTCAGCCTTGCATTGCGTGCAAACCGGCCTGCGACCCAACGCCGATTGTCGTGTGACATGAAATTTGTTTAACGTTGAACAAACAGGTATCCAGAGGAGCGTGAGCCGTGGCATCTCAGACATTCGACGTGATCGTGATCGGCGCGGGGCCGGGCGGCTATGTGGCGGCGATCCGCGCCAGCCAGCTTGGCCTCAAGGTGGCCATCGTCGAGCGTGAACATATGGGGGGCATCTGCCTGAACTGGGGTTGTATCCCGACCAAGGCGATGCTGCGCTCCTCCGAGGTGTTCCATCTGATGCAGCGGGCCCGCGACTTCGGCCTCAAGGCCGACAACATCGGCTATGACCTGGACGCCGTGGTCAAACGCTCGCGCAACGTGGCCAAGCAACTCAATTCCGGCGTCGGCCATCTGATGAAGAAGAACAAGGTGACGGTCGTGATGGGGACGGCCAGCATTCCCGCCCCCGGCAAGGTTTCGGTCATCACCGCGGCCGGAACCGAGGTTCTGAGCGCCAGCAACATCATTCTGGCGACCGGGGCGCGGGCGCGCGAGCTGCCGGGGCTTGAGGCCGATGGCAAGCGCGTCTGGACCTACAAGGCGGCGCTGACGCCCCCGCATATGCCCAAAAAGCTGCTGGTCATCGGATCGGGCGCGATCGGGATCGAATTCGCCAGCTTCTACAATACCTTGGGCGCAGACACGACCGTGGTCGAGGTGATGGACCGCATCCTGCCGGTCGAAGATGCCGAGATTTCGGCCTTTGCCAGGAAAAGCTTTGAAAAACAGGGCATGACGATCATTCAGAAGGGCATGGTCAAGAAACTTGACCGCGCCGCCGATATGGTCACTGCCCATATCGAGGTCGATGGCAAGACCACCGCGCATGAGTTTGACACGGTGATTTCCGCCGTCGGCATCGTTGGCAATGTCGAAGGCTTGGGTCTTGAGGCGCTGGGCGTCAGGATCGACCGCACCCATGTCGTGACCGATGAATTCTGCCGCACGGGCGTTGCGGGGCTTTATGCCATTGGTGATGTCGCGGGCGCGCCGTGGCTGGCGCACAAGGCCAGCCATGAGGGCGTGATGGTGGCCGAACTGATCGCGGGCCACAAACCCCACCCGATCAAGCCCGAAAGCATCGCGGGCTGCACCTATTGCCACCCGCAAGTGGCATCCGTCGGCCTGACCGAGGCCAAGGCGCGGGAACGCGGCCACGCGGTCAAGGTGGGCCGTTTCCCCTTTATCGGCAATGGCAAGGCCATCGCGCTGGGCGAACCCGAGGGGATGATCAAGACCGTCTTTGACGCCAGGACCGGCGAATTGCTGGGCGCCCACATGATCGGCGCGGAAGTGACCGAGTTGATCCAGGGCTATGTCATCGGTCAAAAGCTGGAAACCACCGAGGCCGATCTGATGGAAACCGTCTTTCCGCACCCCACGCTGTCGGAAATGATGCATGAAGCGGTGCTTGATGCCTATGGCCGGGTGATCCACCTGTAAGGCTGTGCGCTTGACCGCAGCCTTGCGCGCGGTCAAGCACGCGCCATGACCCAACCCATCCCCCCGCTGCCCGACCGCACGCCCTGGGCGCTGATTGCGGCGCTTTATGGCGCGGGGCTGTTGGCGGCCGGTCAGTTCGCCAAGATCTCGCTTACGCTGGGGCCGCTTGCGCTGGTCTATCCCGGCTGGCCTGTGGCCTTTGCCGTGTCGGGTGTGGCGGTCATGGGCATTGTCTTTGGCGTCATGGCGGGCGGGCTGACGGCCAGCATCGGGCCGGGCCGGGCAATCTTGGCGGCACTGGCCCTGTCGGCGCTGGCGGGTGGTTTGCAAGCGCTCTTGCCGCCCTTTCCCGTCCTGATGGCGCTGCGGGTGATCGAAGGGGCGGGGCATCTGGTGCTGGTGGTAGCGATCCCCACGCTGATGGCCGGGCTGGCCGGCGCGCGCGACCGGGGGCTGGTGATGGGGCTCTGGGCCACGTTTTTCGGGGTGGGCTTTGCGCTGGCCGCACTGGTCATCGGCAACAGCGCCGCGCCGGTCTTTGGCTGGCATGCGGGGCTCTGCGCGCTTGTGGCGGTGGTGCTCTGGCGGATGCTGCCGCGCGTGGAGGCCGCCCGCCGCCCGCTGCCGCGGCTGTCGGAACATCTGTCGATCTATGCCAGCCCGCGCCTGTTGGCCCCGGCGCTGGGGCATGGGATCTATGCCTTTGTGTTTCTGGCGGCGGTGACCTATCTGCCCGTGGCGCTGGGCGCGGCGTGGCTGGCGCCCGTCTTGCCGGTTGTGGGGATCGTGGGGTCGCTGGCGGCGGGCGTGCTGGCGCGGCGGATTGCGCCGGGGGTGCTGGTGGTCTGGGGCTTTGTCGCCATGGCCGCGCTCTTTGCCATGGCGCTGGTCTGGTCCGGCGGGGCGGCGGGTCTGTCGGTGCTGGCGATGCTGATCTCGGGCCTTGTGGCGGGGGGCGGTTTCGCCGCCGTGCCATGGCTGAACCCGACCGAAGAGGCGCGCGCGCTGGCCAACGGGGCCCTGGCCCAGCTTGGCAATGTCGGCACCTTTGCCGGCACCCCGGTTCTGGCGGCCCTCGGGGTGGGGGCAAGCCTGCCCTTTGCCATCGTCGTGGGCGTTTTCGGGGCGGGGCTGACCGCAATCGCCTATCGCGCGGCCATACGTGGCGATGTTCGCTGAACGTTCCCGAATTTCCATTGGAGACTCGCGCCCGGCCGCCTATGTGTTGCCCAACCGTGAAGGACAGGCTGAACCATGCCCGAGATGAAGCAGATCGAGGTGCGCGGCGCGCGCGAACACAACCTCAAGAACATCGACCTCGACATTCCGCGCGACAAGCTGGTGGTGATCACGGGTCTGTCGGGGTCGGGCAAGTCAAGCCTTGCCTTTGACACCATCTATGCCGAGGGGCAGCGCCGCTATGTCGAAAGCCTGTCGGCCTATGCCCGCCAGTTTCTCGACATGATGCAAAAGCCCGATGTGGATCACATCTCGGGGCTGAGCCCCGCGATTTCCATCGAGCAAAAGACCACATCGAAAAACCCGCGCTCCACCGTGGGCACGGTGACCGAGATCTATGATTACCTGCGCCTTTTGTTCGCCCGCGCGGGCACGCCCTATAGCCCCGCGACCGGCCTGCCGATCGAGGCGCAACAGGTGCAAGACATGGTCGACCGCGTGATGGCCATGCAAGAGGGCACGCGCGCCTATCTGCTGGCCCCGATCGTGCGTGACCGCAAAGGCGAATACCGCAAGGAATTCATGGATCTGCGCAAGCAGGGCTTTCAACGCGTCAAGGTCAATGGCGCCTTTTACGAGCTTGATGAGCCCCCCGTGCTCGACAAGAAATTCCGCCATGACATCGATGTTGTGGTCGACCGCATCGTGGTGCGGCCGGGCACCGAGACGCGGCTGGCCGACAGTTTGCGCACCGCGCTTGATCTGGCCGACGGCATCGCCATCCTTGAAACCGCCCCCCCCGAAGGCGACCCCGAACGCATCACCTTTTCCGAAAACTTTGCCTGTCCGGTCTCGGGCTTTACCATCCCGGAAATCGAGCCGCGGCTGTTTTCCTTCAACGCGCCCTTCGGGGCCTGTCCGGTGTGCGACGGGCTCGGGGCCGAGCTGTTCTTCGACGAACGCCTGATGGTGCCCGATGCCGCGCTCAGCCTTGAGAACGGTGCCATCGCGCCCTGGCGCAAGGGCAAATCGCCCTATTTCACCCAGACGATCCAAGCCATTGCGCGCCATTACGGTTTTGACCCCAAGGCGGCGTGGAAAGACCTGCCTGACGGGGTGCAACAGGTGTTCTTGCGTGGCTCGGGGGATGAGGAGATTGCCTTTCGCTATGATGAAGGCGGGCGCGTCTATCAGGTGAAACGCAGCTTCGAGGGCGTGATCCCCAACATGGAACGCCGCTACCGCGAAACCGATAGCGCATGGATCCGTGAAGAATTCGAGCAATATCACAACAACCGCCCCTGCGGGGCTTGTGGCGGCTATCGGCTGCGCCCCGAGGCCCTGGCGGTCAAGGTCGCGGGCTTGCATGCGGGGCAGGTGGTGCAGATGAGCATCCGCGAGGCGCATGCCTGGTGCGAGGCCGTTCCGACCCAGTTGAGCGCGCAGAAAAACGAGATCGCGCGCGCCATTCTCAAGGAAATCCGCGAGCGCTTGGGATTTTTGAACAATGTGGGTCTCGATTATCTGACGCTGGCGCGCAATGCGGGCACGCTGTCGGGCGGCGAAAGCCAGCGTATCCGGCTGGCAAGCCAGATCGGGTCGGGGCTGACGGGCGTGCTCTATGTGCTTGATGAGCCATCCATCGGTCTGCACCAGCGCGACAATGACCGGCTTTTGACGACGCTCAAGAACCTGCGCGATCAGGGCAATACGGTGATCGTGGTCGAACATGACGAAGAAGCCATCCGCGAGGCGGATTATGTCTTTGACATCGGGCCGGGGGCGGGGGTGCACGGGGGACGCATCGTGGCCCATGGCACGCCCGAAGCGATCACGGCCGATCCGGCATCGATCACGGGTCAGTATCTGTCGGGTGCCCGCCAGATCGCGGTGCCCACCGCGCGGCGCAAGGGCAATGGCAAGACGCTGAGCGTGGTCAAGGCCACGGGCAACAATCTGCGCGGGGTGACGGCGGATTTTCCGCTGGGGAAATTCATCTGCGTGACCGGCGTGTCGGGGGGCGGAAAATCCACGCTGACGATCGAGACCCTCTACAAGAATGCCGCCGTCAAGCTCAACGGCGCGCGCGAAACCCCTGCACCTTGCGAGACGATCAAGGGCTTTGAACATCTCGACAAGGTGATCGATATCGACCAGCGCCCCATCGGGCGCACCCCGCGGTCGAACCCCGCCACCTATACCGGGGCCTTTACCCCGATCCGTGACTGGTTCGCGGGTCTGCCCGAGGCCTTGGCCCGCGGCTACAAGCCGGGCCGCTTTTCCTTCAACGTCAAGGGCGGTCGCTGCGAGGCCTGTCAGGGCGACGGCGTCATCAAGATCGAGATGCATTTCCTGCCCGATGTCTATGTCACCTGCGAGACCTGCAAGGGCAAGCGCTACAACCGCGAAACGCTCGAGGTGCAGTTCAAGGGCAAGTCCATCGCCGATGTGCTGGACATGACGGTCGAGGACGCACAGGAATTCTTCAAGGCGGTGCCGTCGATCCGCGAAAAGATGGATGCGCTGGTGCGGGTCGGTCTGGGGTATGTCAAGGTGGGACAGCAAGCCACCACCCTGTCCGGCGGCGAGGCGCAGCGGGTCAAGCTGTCCAAGGAATTGGCCAAACGCTCGACCGGGCGCACGCTCTACATTCTGGACGAACCCACCACGGGGCTGCATTTCGAGGATGTGAAAAAGCTTCTCGAGGTGCTGCATGAATTGGTCGATCAGGGCAATTCCATGGTGGTGATCGAGCACAATCTCGATGTGATCAAGACCGCGGACTGGATCATCGACATCGGCCCCGAAGGCGGTGATGGCGGTGGAGAGATCGTGGCCGTCGGCACGCCCGAAGACGTGGCCCAGATCGCGCGCAGCCACACCGGTCGCTATCTGGGCCCGATGCTGAAATCACGCAAACATGCCGCAGAATAGCGCGGGACGGGCGCCAGGGGGGGTGCGATTTTTCGTACGAAAAATCGCGTGCCTGTCCGCCTTACGCCCCCGACAGGGCGCGCGCATTTTTCGAGGCTAGTTGCCGATGCCTTGTCGCATGGGGTCGCTTGGGCTGATCACGGGGCTCAAACACACCCCTGTGGTCATTCCGCCGCCCTCAGCGGGGCTTGTTGCACGGGCGCCTGTGTCAGGTCGGCCTGATGATCGGCGCGATCAGGATCGGCATGTGGATCCTCATCCCAGAAAATCGTCGGGTTGACCGCCCGCTTGGCCTGACGCGTCAGTGCCCAGTCTTGGGTCCTGCGGCTCATCTCGCCCGCGCCAAGCCGGCCCAAACCACGCCCGAGCATGCCCAGAATTGTCCAGAACCAGATGCGAAAGGCCAGAAGTGCCGGCGTGAAGATCAGCGTCAGAACCGTGGCGATGCCCAGGCCAAAGACCACCGCGGTGGCCAATTGTTTCCACCACAACGCGGTCGGGCTGTCGACCGTGTAGCCACCATTGGCGAAATCAAGGCTGATCCCGTACATCATGGGGGTCAGGCCCGCCATGGTGGTGATGGTGGTCAAAAGCACCGGGCGGATGCGCGCCTCGACGGTGCGGGTGATTGCTTCGATCCTTGGCATGTAGCGGGCGTATTCCTGATAGGTGTCGATCAACACGATGTTGTTGTTCACCACGATGCCCGCCAGCGCCACGATGCCTGTGCCGGTCATGATGATCGAAAAGGTCTGGTCCATGACCAGCATGCCGATCAACACGCCAGCCGTGGACAAGATCACCGCCAGCAGCACGAGCACCGAGTTATAGACCGAGTTGAATTGCGCCAGCAAGATGATGAACATCAGCCCCAGCGCCGCGCCAAAGGCCTGACCCAGAAAGGCCTGGCTTTCGGCCTGTTCCTCTTGATCGCCGGCCCATTCCCAATTGACCGAAGCGGGCAGGGGGTTGGTTTGCAGCCAGGCGGTGACCGTTGCGATGCGCTCATTGGCGTTGACCGGCACCGCCGTCAGGCTGCCCCTGCGCAGCCCGTCGGCCAGCGCATCGGCCTGTTGCCCGTCGAGCAGGGCAAACACCTGCCAATTGCGGTCTTCGATGCTGAAATCGGCGGATGCGTCGGCGGTGCTTTCGGCGGTGTCGATCAGATAGGCCCGCGTCTGGCCCGTGTCGGTGTCAATCCGGTACAGGCCCGTGATCACATCGGCCTTCACATCCAGCACACGCGATTGGTTGATGCGTCGGATTTCCGCCAATTGCGGTGCAGGGCTGTAGGTGACGAAATTCGACAGCGGCACCAACCCGTCACGGGTGCGCACGCGCAGTGTCTCAAGCGTGGACAAGACGCGCGCATCTTGCGGAAAGCGCACGCGGATTTCGATTTCCTCGTCCGATGTCGGCACCCGCATGGTGTCGAGCAAGATGCCGCGTGTGACCAGTTGCACCATCGCCCCCACGGTTGCCACATCAGCACCAAAGCGGCCGGCGGCTTCGACATCGACGTCGATCTGCCAGTCGATGCCCGGCAAGGGCAGGGTGTCTTCGATCAGCGTCAGCCCATGCAGATCGGTGAATTGCGCCCGCGCAAGCCGCGCGGCGCTTTGCAATTCGTCCCAATTGTCGCCCGACAGCCGCAGATGCAGCGGCTTGCCGCTTGCCGGTCCGCGCGATTGCGAGAAGATCTCGGTCTGGATGCCGGGCAGCAGGTCAAGACGTGCCTGCAAGCGATCAAGGATGACATCGCCATCCTCGCGCCGGCCCCAAGGTTCCAGATCAAGCTGCACCTGTCCGATCGTGTCCGAAGGGGCCGCGGCGCCACCGGTGTTGTTGTCAAGCCCGCCTTCGCCGGAAAAGGCAAAGACATCGCGCACGCCTTCGGCGTCAAGCACGATGGCTTCCACCTGACGCACCAGCGCATCTTGTTCGGCCACCGACAGATTGCCGCGCGCGCGCACATAGACGATGGCGTTTTCAGGTTCGCTTTCGACAAAGAATTCCACGCCGTTGTTGTTGGCGCCGAAATAGACAAACACGCCCATGACAAAGCCGATCACCGCCGCGATGGTAACCACCGGCATCACCGGGTTGCCGACGATCAGATGGATCAGCCGCCCAAAGGCCGTGCGGCGATATCCCGCTTCGACCCGGCGGGGGCCGCGTTCGGGAATGACCGAGCCCAGCAAGACAGACATGGCCACCGATCCCGCCACGAACAAGATCGCGCCCGGCGCCATGCGCAGGATCGGGGCCGCGTCTTCGGGCATGGCGATCAGGATGCCGGGATTGATGGTCTGCAGCGCGGCCAGGGCCATGAGATAGGCCACACCCAGCGTCAGCACGAGGCGCGCGGCATACCACGGCAAGATCTGCATGATCAGCGCCGTTCCCTGTTCGGTCATGCGGGTAAAACGTGCAGCCACCCCCCCCAGTACCGGCAGATAGACCAGCGCCACGATCAACGAGGCCGAGAGCACGAAGATCATCGTGACCGGCAGCATCCCCATGAATTCACCCGGCACGCCGGGCCAGAACAACATCGGCAAGAACGCGCACAGCGTCGTGGCGGTGGACGAGACAACCGGCCAGAACATGCGTTTGGCGGCATCGGTGTAGGCCTGCATCGGCCGTGCGCCCGCCTGCAGGCGCTTGTCGGCATATTCGACAACCACGACAGCGCCATCGACCAGCATGCCCACGGCCAGGATCAGCCCGAACATCACGATGTTCGAGATCGGCACCCCCATGATGCCCAAAAGCACGAAGGCCAGCATGAACGAGGTGGGAATGGCAAACCCCACCAGCATCGCCGACCGCGTGCCAAGGGCCGCAAGAACCACGATCATCACCAGCGCGATGGCGGTCAGAACCGACCCCTCAAGCTGGCTTACCATGTCGGACACCGTGACCGATTGGTCGAGCGTGGTCGATACCTGCACCGCTTGCTGCAGATCCTCGGGCCATTGGCTGCGCAGTTCATCGACCGTCGTGCGCACCAGCGCTGCGGTGTCCATGATGTTGAAGCCCTGCCGCTTGACCACCTGCAACGCCACGGTCGGGGCGCCGTTGAAACGCGCGGTCCCGCTGCGGTCCTCATAGGTCAGGCGGATCTCGGCCAACTCGCCCAAGGTCACCACCCGGTCGCCATTGACCGTGATGGGCAGCGCATAGACATCGGCGGGGCTGTCAAAGCTTGACGGGATCTTGACCGAGATGGCGCCGCCCTCGGTCTCGACCTCGCCCGCGGCGATCAACTGGTTGTTGTTGCGCACCGCGTTGATCAGATCGGCGGCGGTGACATCATAGGCTTCAAGCGCGAGCGGGTCGAGGATCACCTCCAGCATCTCGTCGCGCGTGCCGGCAAGCCCTGCCTCCAGCACCGGGGTCAGCGCCTCGAGGGCGGTCTGCATCTCGCTGGCCAGCCGGATCAGCGTGCGCTCTGGCGCCGCGCCCGACAGCGCCACGATGATGATCGGAAATTCCGAGAAATTGATCTCGTTGATCGAATAGCTTTCGGCACCCGTCGGAAATTGCGCGCCCGCGCGGCCCATCGCGTCGCGCACATCGGCGATGGTGGCGGATTTGTCCCAGCCGAATTCGAATTCGACGAACATCCCCGCATAGCCTTCGGCGGCGGTGGCGGTGATCTTGGTCAGCCCGTCGAGATCCTGAAACTCGGTCTCCATCGGGCGCACCAACAGCTTCTCGCTGTCTTCGGCCGAAATGCCGGGAAAGGGGACCGATACGAACAGCCCCGGAATGTCGATATCGGGTTCACCCTCTTTGGGAAGGCCGACATAGGCGGCGGTGCCCACAACCAAAGACAGCACCACAAAAGCCACCACCATGCGCGCGCGGGCGGCGGCCCAGTCGATCAGGCCGATCATTGCGTCAACTCCTCATAGGTGACGCGGACGGGCACGGCATCGGTGACAAATTCCTGCCCCACGACGATCACATCCGCCTCGGCCGGCAGACCGGTCAACCAGACACCATTGGCGGTGTCGCGCACCATCCGCACCGGCACGAACCGCACCACACCATTCTCGGCGATGCGCACACCCAACGTGCCGTCATCGTTCAAGGTCATGCTTGACGCAGGCAGAAGATGTGCTGCCACCCCGTCGGACTGGATCAAGATGTCGGCGGTCTGGCCGTCGCGAATGGTGACATCGGGATTGGGGACGGTGATTTCCACCCGAAACGTGCGGGTGCGCTCATCGGCCGAACGGCTCAGGAAGCTGACCCTACCCGTCACGGCGCCACCCGATGCCAGCCGCGCGCCCGCCACGGCGCCCACAATGATGCGATCGACCTGTGCCTCGGGCACAAAGCCCACCAGCTTGATGGGGTCAAGCTGGATCACCGTCGCGCAGGGGCTGCCGGGTTGCAGCAAGCTGCCCAGTTCGGCGGTGTCGGTTTCCAGATAGCCCGCGAAAGGCGCCAGAATGCGCAACCGCTTGATGTCTTCATCGGCACGCGTCACCGCCGCTTCGGCCGAACGGATGCCCGACCGCGCCTGTGCCACCGCCGCTTCGCCCGACTGGATCGCGGCCAAGGCGCCTTCGCGCCCGGCCTCGGCCGAGGCGGCGCGCGTTTCCGAGCCAAATCCCGACTGGCTGAGTTGGGTCGCTGCGTTGGCGTCGATTTCGGCAGCCGTCAGCTGGGCGCGCGCCCCTGCCAGGACCGCTTCGGCCTCGGGCAGACGGGCGCGCGCGCTGTCGAGCGCGGCCAAAGCTTCTTCGCGGGCGGTCAGGCGCGTGCCCGGATCGATCTCGCACAGCATGGTTCCCGCTTCGACATAGCCGCCCGCCCGGATCGGATCGGAAATCACCCGCCCCGAGGTTTCAGAGGCCACCGTCACCGCCCGCATCGCCTCGGTGCGACCGCGCAGCGCGACGGCGTTTTCGGTGGTCTGGGCCACCGAGCGACGGGCCACCACATGCACGCGTGTGTCGCTCTCGGCGGGGGTATCCGCGGCGGGCTGCGGCGTGGCTGGTTGTGCGACGTTGTCGGGGGCCGGACCAAATCGGGCAGCGAAATCGACCAGACGGTCACGATCAAGGATCACCAGATAGATCGCTATACACACGAGGATTGCCGTGATGATGGGGAAAATGCGCATTGTGATCCTTTGCCCCGATAGCGGGATGGGGCCGTCTGTCGCCCAAGCTGGCCCAAATGGCCGTTGTGTCTGTTACGCTGAACTAACCGGTTCAGATTAGATTTTTCTGCACCGCCGCGCAAGACTGAACCGTCTGGTTTAGATCGCGGGCACCTTGGCTGTCCCGCAGCCCTTGCAGCGACGGGGGGCGTCGGGCTAAGACGCGGGGATGATCCGTTTGACGGCGCGCGCGGGGGCACATGTCCAATACTGACAGTTTCATTGACGAAGTGACCGACGAGGTTCGCCGCGACCGGCTTTATGGTTTGTTCCGCCGCTGGGCGTGGCTGGCGGTGGTGATCGTTCTGGGCATTGTCGGGGCGGCGGCATGGGTGGAATATTCCCGCGCTCAGGACCGCGCCGCGGCGCAGGCTTTTGGCGATGCGCTTCTGGCGGCGCTGGAAGCGCCCGATCCAGCGGCGCGGATTGCCGCATTGGGGGCGGTTGATGCCAGCCGACCCGAGGGGCGCGTGCTGCTGGCCTTGCTGGCTGCGGGCGAAGCGGCCGCAGGCGGGGCCGGGGCTGATGCGGACGCGGCAGCGGCCGATCTTCGCGTCGCCGCCGAGGCGGCCGGCCTGCCGCGCCGATACCGTGATCTGGCCATGCTCAAGGCGGAAATGATCGCGCCCTCGGATGTCGCGCAGGCGCGTCTGATCCTTGGGGCCTTGGCTGAGCCCGGCGCACCTTATGCCGCCTTGGCCGAAGAACAACTGGCACTGGTCGATCTTCGGGCGGGGGATCTGGCCGCCGCGCTCGAACGGCTGCGCAGCCTCGCGCGAAGTGCTGCCGCCACAGCGGGCTTGCAAGAGCGCGCGTCTCAGTTGATTGTGACGCTGGAGGCGGGGTCGACCCTGATCGATACTGCCCCCGTTCTGCCAGAGCCAGCGGCGCAAGAAGCCGCGCCCACGCCCGCCCCCGCCGGGGATACGGCCCCTGCCGCCCCTGCCGGCAACGAGACCACCGATGGTGCAGAGGGCGACGCCGCCCCCGCCGTGCAACAGTGACGACCACCGCCGCGGCGGCACAACAGGAAGACCGGGGCGCATGACCGGACCGAAGGGCAGAGCAGGCAAGCACCGCAGCGCCAGATGGGCGCTGGGTCTGATGGGCGTTCTGGCGCTGGCCGCTTGCGAACGCGAAAGCATCCTGTCGGGCGAGCGTTTTGACACGCGCACCCCGCTGGCCGCGACGCGGCCTGGCCCCGATGGGCGCGCCCCCGCCTCGGGGGGGGCCGTGGCCGATGGCGCGCGCGCCATCACCTTGCCCGCCGCGATGCGCATCGAAAGCTGGTCCAGCCGTGGATTTGATGCGCAAAATCGTCTGCCGCATGCGGCACTTTCGGCCAATCCCGTGGAAATCTGGGCCGCTGACATCGGTCAGGGCAACACGCGGCGCAACCGCATTGCCACCGATCCCGTGGCGGGCAATGGGGCGGTGTTTACCATCGATGCCGCCGCAGAGCTGAGGGCCAGCTCGCTTGAGACGGGGGCAGCACTTTGGACGGCAAGCCTGATCCCTGATTTCGACCGGGGCGGCAATGCGTCGGGTGGGGGGCTGGCGCTGGCGGGGGGCCGCGTGTTTGCCACCACACCCTATGGCGAGGTTTTGGCGCTGGATGCGGCCACAGGCGCGGTTGTGTGGCGCCAGCGGCTTGGCACGGTTCTGGGCGCGCCCAGCGTTTCGGGCGGCCTGGTCTATGTGGTCGGTCGCAATTCCGAAGCTTGGGCCATCGCGGCCGAAGACGGGCGCTTGCGCTGGCGTATCCCATCCACCGATGCGCCTGCGGTGCTGGTGGGGGGGGCTGCACCGGCTGTGGCTGATGGGCGGGTGGTGTTTCCCTTCCCCTCGGGCGAGCTTGCATCGGTCTTTGCGCAGACCGGGGTGACGATCTGGAATTCCTTTGTCGTGGGCGGCCGGCTTGGCACGGCCTATGCCACGCTCAACGATATCACCTCCGATCCTGTTGTGATCGGCGGCACGATTTATGCCGGAAATCAGTCTGGTCGGGTCGTGGCGATCGACACGCGGTCGGGGCGCACGCTTTGGCAGGCCAGCGAAGGCGCCTATTCCCCGGTTCTCGTCGCAGGCGGCAGCGTGTTTTTCGTGTCGGACCGCAATGAGTTGATCCGCCTTGATGCCGATAGCGGCGCGCGCATCTGGGGCAGCGAATTGCCGCTGTTCGAGGCCAATCGCGAGCGTCGGCGCAAGGCCGTGTTTGGTCATTACGGGCCGATCCTGGCTGGCGGACGGCTGGTGGTTGCATCTGGCGATGGGGTGATCCGCCTGTTTGCGCCCGACACAGGTGCGCTGTCGGGCACGCTGGCGCTGCGGGGCGGTGCTGCCTCGCATCCGATCGTGGTGGGCGATACGCTCTTGGTCGTCAGCACCGAGGGGCGTCTGCACGCCTATCGCTGACAGATCGCGCGCCCCGCCTTTCGGACAGGCTGTGCCTTGATCACCGCAACCAGGCGGCGCGCGCGCTGTCATCCACCCCGATGATGCCGCCCAGCCGCCACGCGGCAAAGCGTGCCGCGTTAAACCACAGCGCCACGCTTTCGCGGATCACCATCCCCAAGGCGAAGCTGCCATCCTCGGTCCGGCGCAGCCGTTCCGACGGGGAAAGCGCCACATCCCCCGCGCCCATCACCTTGAACGACGCCCAAGCGCGCGGCAGGTGAAACGCCTCGCTCACCACGATCACCCGCGCATCGGCAGGCAGCAGGGCAAGGCTGAAGAGCGCATTTTGCAAGGTGGATCGGGCCGATTGCTCCAGCGTGATGCGGGCGGGCCCAAGGCCTGCATCTTGCGCGGCCCGTGCCATGCCCTGCGCCGCCGAAGGCCCGCCGCGCCGGGCAGGCCCACCGGTAAAGATCACGACAGGCGCAGCCCCCGCACGCGCCAGCCCCGCGCAGGTTTCGGCGCGCGCATGGCCTGCCGCATCGATCCGCCCCGCGCCGTCCACGCCTGCGCCCAGACAGATGATCGCGTCGCCTTGCGGCATGGGCCGCTCCAGAGGCCAGAGAAAGGTCCACCCCAAGACAGCGAGGAAACTTGCCGCCCAAAGCCAAAGACCCGCACGGATAATCTGGCCCAGCCACCTTAGTCGCATGGGCGCGTCCCGTGCCGGCTGATGGCCTGATGATGGTTCATGCGCTTGCCCATCTTTGTCTTTCGCCCCATGACAACGAGATGGATGTTCATCACCCGCGATCACGGGCGTCGTGATCGCCTTTGGAAAATCGACGTCCTTCAGGCCAAAGAGTGCCGGGGCCTTTGACCTTCGGCATAGGTCTTGAAATTGTTCAAGATCGCCTGCCAGCCTGCGCGCTGCATCTCGACCGGGTTCTGGGTTTCGGGATCGAAACGAGTGGTTACCTTGGTGCCCGTGCCGTGATCGTCGAAGACCACCTCGACCACGCGCCCGTCATCGAGGTGAAATTCCAGCAGGCCATGCTGCTCGATCTGATGATAGGTGCCCCCGAAATCAAAGCCAAAGCTTTGATCGCGCGCTTCCATCCGCGCCACATACCTGCCGCCAACCCGCAGATCGACCGACGCGGAGGGGCAGCACCAGCCGGGATCGGCGAAATTCCATTCCGTGATATGCGCGGGCGTGACGTAGCAGTGCCACACATGATCGCGCGGTTGATCGACGAGGGCCTCTATCGTGATTTTGTCGGGCATCTGTGGTGCGGCCTATCCTTGCAAGGGCAGCGCCAAGGCTCTGACGATCTTGCCGCCGTCACAAGGACAATTTTCAAACAGCAGACGTCACCGGGCAGATTTGCGGGCTATTCCCACTCGATCGTCCCCGGGGGTTTTGATGTGATGTCATAGGTGACGCGGTTGATCCCCTTGACCTCGTTGATGATCCGTGTGGCGGTTTCGCCAAGGAAGTCATGGCTGAACGGGTAGTAATCCGCCGTCATCCCATCGACGGATGTGACTGCGCGCAGCGCACAGGCGAAATCATAGGTGCGCCCGTCGCCCATCACGCCCACCGTGCGCACGGGCAAGATCGCCACAAAGGCCTGCCAGATCTCGTCATAAAGCCCGTGGCGGCGGATCTGGTCGATAAAGACGGCATCCGCCCGGCGCAGGATCGCGAGCTTTTCGCGCGTGATCTCGCCGGGGCAGCGGATCGCCAGACCGGGGCCGGGAAAGGGGTGGCGACCGATGAATTGCTCGGGCAGGCCCAGTTCGCGGCCCAAGGCGCGCACCTCGTCCTTGAACAGTTCGCGCAAGGGTTCGACCAGTTTCAGCCCCATCTTTTCGGGCAGCCCGCCCACATTGTGGTGCGACTTGATCGTGACCGACGGCCCACCCGAAAAGCTGACCGATTCGATCACATCGGGATAAAGCGTGCCCTGCGCCAGAAACGCCGCGCCCTCGATCTGGTCGGCATAGTGCTGGAACACGTCGATGAAGAGCCGACCGATGGTCTTGCGCTTGACCTCGGGGTCGCTGACACCCTCGAGCGCGCTCAGGAAACGCTCGCTTTCCTCGGCATGGATAAGCGGCATGTTGTAATGGTCGCGGAACATGGTCACGACCTGTTCGGCCTCGTCTTGCCGCAACAGCCCGTGATCGACAAAGACACAGGTCAATTGATCGCCGATCGCCTCATGGATCAAGACGGCCGCCACCGATGAATCGACCCCGCCCGACAGCCCGCAGATCACACGCGCATCGCCAACCTGTTCGCGGATGCGCGCAATCGCCTCTTCGCGGTAGGCGCCCATCGTCCAATCGCCCGTGAAACCGGCCATACGCACGAAATTCGCGTAAAGCCGCGCACCATTGGGGGTGTGATGCACCTCGGGGTGGAATTGCACGGCATAGAAACGGCGCGCCAGATCGGCGGTGATCGCAAAGGGGGCGCCCGGCGACGTGCCATAGACCGCAAATCCCGGCGCGATGGCCGAGACATGATCGCCATGGCTCATCCAGACCTGTTCGCGCCCGCCATCGGCAAACCAGCCCGACAGGATATCGGGCATCTCGCCGGTCGGGGTGACAAAGGCGCGGCCAAACTCGGCGCTGGCATGTTCGCCCGCCTCGACCCGCCCGCCCAGATCCTGCATCATCACCTGCTGGCCGTAGCAGATACCCAGGATCGGCAGCCCGCGCGCATAGATCGATTGCGGCGGCCGGGGCGATCCGGGGCGCGTCACGCTGTCGGGGCCGCCAGACAAGATCACCGCCTTGGGTGCGTAAGCATCAAGGAAGGCATCGGTGACGTTTTGATAGGGGTGAATTTCGCAATAGACCTTCAGCTCGCGCAGGCGGCGGGCGATCAGCTGCGTGACCTGGCTGCCGAAATCGATGATCAGCAGGCGGTCGTGGTCGTGCGGGGCGTGGGCGGCGTGCGTGCTCATGACCCCGCATTAGGCCCGGGCGATGGACCATGCAAGCCCGGCTTGGACCCGCGCATGTCGCTTTCCCGCGCGAGGTGCCGCAATCGACCCAATCCCGCCGCGACAGGCAGGTTAGGTAACCACAACAACCCCTCAGCTTGGAGAGATCGGGACATGTCGGTGGTGGAACAGACAGCCGCACGGCGTGTGCGGGGCGGCGGCGGGGCCGCGCGGCGGGCCGAGCGTTCGGCCATCAGCTTTGAGACCGCGCGCTTCATCGAACGCAACATCCCGAATTTCGAAATCCTGACGCCCGAGGCCATCGAGATCATCGAGGCGAATGCCGAAACCGTGCTCGAGGAAATCGGCGTCAATTTCGTCGACAATCCCGGCGCGCTTGCGCTGTGGCGGAATGCGGGCGCCGATGTGCGCGGCGAACGGGTGCATATTCCGCGCGGTCTGGCGCGGCGGCTGTGCGCGACAGCGCCCTCACGCTTTACCCAGATTGCGCGCAACCCCGCGCGCAATGTCGAGATCGGGGGCAAGTCGCTGGTGCTGGCACCCGTCTATGGCCCGCCCTTTGTGCATGACCGCACCGTCGGGCGGCGCTATGCGACCATCGCCGATTTCGAGATGTTCGTGAAACTGGGTTACATGTCGAAATGGCTGCACCATTCGGGGGGCACGATCTGTGAGCCGACCGATATTCCGGTCAACAAGCGCCATCTCGACATGCTTTATGCGCATATGGCGCTGTCGGACAAACCCTATATGGGGTCTGTCACCGAACCCGTGCGCGCGGCCGATTCGGTCGAGATGTCGCGCATCTTGTTCGGCTCGGATGTGGTCGATCAGAATTGCGTGATGACCTCGCTGATCAACATCAACTCGCCCCTGACATTCGACAGCACCATGATGGGCGCGCTCGAGGTCTATGCCGCCGCAGGCCAGGCCTGCATCATCTCGCCCTTTATCGTGGGCGGTGCCATGGCGCCGGTATCGGTCGCGGGCACGCTGACGCAGGTACTGGCCGAGGTCTTGGCCGGCATCGCCTACAGCCAATTGATCCGTCCGGGCAGCCCGATGATTTTCGGCGCCTTCGTTGCCTCGATCGACATGAATTCCGGCGCGCCGACCTTTGGCACCCCCGAGGCCAGCCAGATCACCTATGGTGCGGGCCAATTGGCGCGGCGTCTGAACCTGCCCTACCGGTCTGGCGGGTCTTTCACCGGCTCCAAGCTGCCCGATGCGCAAGCGGCCTATGAAACCGCCAACTCGCTGAATTCGGCGCTGTTGTCGGGGGTGAATTTCATGCTGCATGCCTGTGGCTGGCTTGAGGGTGGTCTGGTGGCCAGCCCCGAGAAATTCGTGATGGATGCCGACCAGCTTGGCATCTTGCACAAGTTGGCCGAGGGCGTGCCGATGGATGCCAACGCCCAAGCCATGGGCGCGCTGCGCGAGGTGGGACCGGGCGGCCATTTCCTTGGCTGTGCCCATACACAAGACAACTATTCCACCGCCTTCTGGCGGACCGGGGTGCTGGATTACAAACCCTATGAGACATGGGTGGACGAAGGCAGCCGTTCGACCGCGGAACTGGCGGCCGTCAAGCTCGACAAGATGCTGGCCGATTACCAGCAACCCCATCTTGACCCCGCCACCGATGAGGCGCTCAAGGCCTATGTCGCACAAAAGAAAGCCGCCGTGCCTGACGCCTTCATCTGAGCTTCACCCGACCGAGCGCGCGGCGTTCAGAATCGCACTCATCACTTCGACATGGCGGGTGGGCGAATAGCCCAAACCCCCGCCAAGCCGCGCGGCGTTCAGCTTTTCCTCCTCGGCCAGCAAGGCCGCGACCGGGCGGCGGGCGGCGCGTCGATGCGCGTCACCCGTCAGCGCGGCCATGCGGGCGGCCTGAACCAGAAGTCTGGGGCGGTACATTTGTTTGAGCATGGTGGACAAGTCGGTCATCGGTCAGCCTCGTGAACAGGGAACTGCATCCGCCGATCCTGACCCGGGGGGCCTGGGTGTTGCTCACAGGCTTATCCACCGTGCGCCCCACCGCTATCCATTTACGAAAAAGTAACAAATTAAGCGATATCCACAGATTTTAACCGTTCAGTAATCAATTCGCCCAAATTCTGCCCCTGTGTCCTTTAACGAGTAGGGGTAAGCCATGACTTCGGCCAATGCCGGAACAGGCCTTGTTTTGCCTGATGACAATTTCGCTTTTCCGGGCCTTGCCGGCTGGCTGTCGGAACCTGCACGCCAATATCTTGCCCATACCGCAGCTGGCCAATCGCTGCGCCAGATCGCCCGTGAAACCGGCGCGGCGCCCTCCACCATTTGCCGCCGTGTCCGGCGTATCGAAGCGCGCCGGGACGATCCGCTTTTGGATGAAGCGTTGAGCCTGCTTGGCGCACAAGCCGCGCAAAGGCCCCAGACCCAGTTCCAAGCAGAGGAGCCAAACACCATGACAGCCCCCTTTCGTGCGCCTCAGGGCGATGAAGGCACCATCGCCCGCGAAGCACGCCGCATCCTGCGCCGCCTGTGTGAAACCGATGCGGTTCTTGCCGTGGCGCAAGATCTTGACCGGGCGGTGGTGCTGCGCCCCGGTCCCGATGGCGAACAAACCCGCACCGCCGTGGTCGATCGCACGGTCGCTCAGGCCTTTGCGATCAAGGACTGGATCATCTGTCTGAAGCCGGGGCGAATAGCACGCTACACCATCACCGCGGCGGGCAAGGCGGCACTGCGTCGCCTGCTTGACGAGGATCGCCGCCGCCGTCAGGAGGCGCTCGGCTTTGCCGAGGCCGCGACACCGTTTCAGGCGCAGCATGCGGTCTGGGGTGCGGCGCAGGTGGCCGAAGGGGGGCAAACGCGCAAGCTCAGGGTCAATCTGGCCGAATCGCCCCTCGTGGTGCTGGGGCGGCGCAAGGGCCCCGACGGGCAGCCCTTCTTGTCGCGCGCCCTGGTCCAGGCGGGGGAACGTCTGCGCGAAGATTTCGAACGCGCGCAGATGGGCCCGCGCGTCGGTCAGAACTGGGACCGGTTCCTGACCGGCGGCGATCGGGGGGGCTTTCTCAACGACAGCGGTCTGGCCGAGGGCCCGCGCGAGGCGCGCCGCCGTGTGTCGGATGCGCTCGATGATCTGGGGCCGGGATTGTCTGATGTGGTGCTGCGGGTGTGCTGTTTCCTCGAAGGGATGGAATCGGCGGAAAAGCGGCTGGGGTGGTCGGCACGGTCGGGCAAGATCGTGCTCAAGATCGGGCTTGAGCGGCTTTTGGCGCATTATGAACAGCGCTACGGCTTCGTGCCCGCGCTGCGGGGCTGAGTTGCGCCTGATGCAACCCGGCGTGCCAAAATTCGGCATGTGAAATGCATGCGGATGGGGTAAACATCCCCCCAACAGGCGGAGCGAGGCCCCATCCCATGCGCGATCTGAAAATCCCCGACCAGCGCCACCCCGAAAAGGCGCATCGTCCTGACAACGCCCAGCCCAGGAAACCGGACTGGATCAGGGTCAAGGCGCCCAGCGGAACGGGCTATCAAGACACCAAGGCCATCATCCGCGACAACAAGCTTGTCACGGTCTGCGAAGAAGCGGGTTGTCCCAATGTCGGCGAATGCTGGAGCCAGGGCCACGCTACCATGATGATCATGGGCGAGATCTGCACGCGCGGCTGCACGTTCTGCAATGTCGCCACCGGCAAGCCCAAGGCGCTTGATCTGTTCGAACCGGGCCGCGTGGGCGATGCCGTGGCCAAGCTTGGGCTGAACCATGTGGTGATCACCAGCGTGGACCGCGATGATCTGGACGACGGCGGGGCCGAGCATTTTGCCATGACCATCCGCGCCATCCGCAAGCGCGCCCCCGCCACCACCATCGAGATCCTGACCCCCGATTTCCTGCGCTGCGGCCCCTCGGCGCTGGAAACCGTGGTTGCGGCGCGCCCCGATGTGTTCAACCACAATCTGGAAACCGTGCCCGGTCTTTACCCCGAGGTGCGCCCCGGCGCGCGCTATTTCCATTCCCTGCGGCTCTTGCAGCGCGTCAAGGAACTTGACCCCGCCATGTTCACCAAATCGGGCATCATGGTGGGTCTGGGCGAAGATCGCCAATCGGTCTTGCAGGTGATGGATGACATGCGCGCGGCCGATGTCGATTTCCTGACCATCGGGCAATATCTGCAACCGACGCCGAAACATCACGCCATCGACCGCTTTGTCCATCCCGATGAATTCGCGGCCTATGAGACGGCGGCCTATGGCAAGGGCTTCCTGATGGTGTCGGCCACGCCGCTGACGCGGTCATCCTACCATGCGGGCGATGATTTCGCGCGGCTTCGCGATGCACGGCTGGCCAGACTGGGGCGCAGCTAGCGCTCAGCCCCTCACGGGGCCGGCAGCGCCTTGAGATAGGCGGCGATGGCAAGCCGGTCGGCATCGCTCAGCATGGCCATGTTGGCGATCACCGACACCATCGATCCGCCCGCGCTGTCGAAATCGGGCGTGAAGCCGTCGTTGAGATAGGCCGCGATCTCGGCTTGCGACCAAGTCAGCTTGTCCGGGGTCAGCGGGGGGATCGTGCCGGACCCCGACGGGTTGGGCGCGCCCGCCATCCAGGCCGCGCGGTCCAGCCCCCCCAGCGCATCGCGCGGCGTGTGGCATTCGGCGCAATGGGCCAAGGCTTCGACCAGATAGCGGCCGCGCGTGGCCTCGGCGCTCAGATCAGCGGTGATGGTGAAATCATCGCGCAGGTAACGCAGGTTCCACACCCCAACCGCGCGACGGATCGAATAGGGAAAGCCCAGCTCATGGGGTTGGCTGGGCATGTCGGATGCAGGCAGCCCCTGCCAGTAGGCCCAAAGATCGACCAGATCCTGCCGTTCGGCCAGCCGATAGGCGGTGTAGGGAAAGGCCGGGTAGTAATGGTGCCCCGCGGGGCTGGTGCCCATTTGCAAGGCGCTGACAAATTGCGCCACGCTCCAGCCGCCGATGCCGTGTTGCGGATGCATCGAGATATTGGGCGCCACGAATACCCCGTAATCCGAGACGAATCGCTGCCCCCCCGACAGGGTCAGCCGCGCATCGCCGGTGGCCCCTGTGGCGGCATGGCACGACGCACAGCCAGCCGCCCAGAAGACCGCCGCGCCCGCTATGGGGTCGCCAGACAGCCCGTCCAGATCGGCATCGGTGATCACACCGGGCCGCGTAACGGCCCAGGCGGCCACCGATCCGATCAGAGCCATCACGCAAAAGACTGTGAAAATGCGGTGCATCGATCTTGAACGGCCGGGGCGCGGGTGCCAGACCACGCGCCCCGGACCCTTGAGCTATTGCGGCGCGCGATAGACGTCGTGGCAGGCGCTGCAGGTGCCGCCGACCGGCCCAAGGGCTGCGCGCATTGCGTCCAGCCCATTGCCCGCCTCGGCCGACAGCCCCGTGGCGGCGGCGCCGAAGGCCTGCCATTTCGTGATCACATCGGGCAGGTTTTCCCAGATCGCGGGTTCGGCGCGCGTGCCGTCGATCGTCATGTTGTCGGTGCCTTCGGGCCAGTGAAACGACTGATCCAGCATCGAGATGGCCACCAGATTGGCCGCAGCCGTGCTGGCCTGCGCTGCGTCATAATCCGTCGTGCCGCGCGCCATGTTGCCCAGAACTCCGATATTGAGCGCCATGATCTGAAACTGGCCCTTGCGCGCCTGCACGGCGGCGGGCGTGTCTTGGGCAAGGGCGGGGCTGGGCCCGATGCAAAGGGCACCAAGGGCCGACAGGGCGATCAACGTGGTACGATATGACATGAAGATTGGCTCCCAAAGGGTCACGAAAGGTCGGTCGCTACGCAAAATAGGGTAGCCCGCAGGCGGCTTGCGTCAATTGGTCCGTTTCCATCCGCACGACGCCCCCCATTGCCATGGCGCGAATGCCCCTGTCAGGGCGCAGTGATGCGCGGGCCGCGTGGCACCCGCTCTGCGGTCAGCCAGTCAGGCCAGCCAGCCAGGTATTCCACCGCCGCAAAGGCGATCCCGATGCCGCAGATCAGCGCGATGGCGATCTGCTGGTTGCGCGAGGGGGGATGGCGCACCCACAGCAGCATCCGCATCAGGAAAGGTGGCATCAGCTTTGCTGTTGCAGCATCCGGACCTTGCCGATGAACGGCAGGTTGCGGTTGCGCTGCGCATAATCGATGCCATAGCCCACGACGAATTCGTCGGGAATTTCAAAGCCCGTCCAATCGGCACGAATGTCCACCTCGCGGCGGCTGGGCTTGTCCAGAAGCGCGATGGTCTTCATGCGGGCCGGGCCCTTTGATTTCAAAAGATTGACCACATGATGCAGCGTGTGGCCCGTGTCGACGATATCCTCGACCACCAGAACGTCGCGCCCCGCAATCTCGCCGCGCAGATCCTTGAGGATGCGCACCTCGCGGCTCGATTGCATGGCATTGCCATAGCTTGTCGCCTCAAGAAAATCGACCTCGACCGGCAGATCGATCTCGCGCACCAGATCGGCGATGAACACGAAGCTGCCGCGCAAAAGGCCCACAACCACCAGCTTGTCGGTGCCTGCGAAAACGACCTCGATCTCGCGGGCCAGCGCCTCGATGCGGGCGGCGATGGATTTGGCCGAGATCATCTGAATGACCTCATAGCTGGGGGTGCTGCCTTGTTGTGCGGATAGCTGTGCCATTATGCCCCCTCGGCGCGTTGACCTGAAACGCTTGATTTCTGCCGCATGTTTTAGGACATGGAGGCCAAAGGCGAAAGACGAAAGGCGCAGATGCCGACCCATTCCGAAACCCGCATGCTGCCCTATAGCCCAGACCAGATGTATGCACTGGTCGCCGATGTGGCGCAGTATCCGCAGTTCATTCCATGGATCAGCGCGGCGCGCGTGCGCTCGGTCACGCCCGAGGGCGATCATGCGGTGATGTTGGCCGATCTGGTGATCGGCTTCAAAATGTTCCGCGAACGTTTCCTGAGCCGCGTGACGCTGTGGGATGGCCCCCGCCGCATCGATACCGAATATGTCGATGGTCCCTTCAAGCACATGATGTCCAAGTGGCAATTCGCATCACCCGCCGATGGCGGGGCCGGCTGCGAGGTGCGATTTGAGGTGGATTTCGAATTTCGCAACAAGATCTTGCAAGGCGCCGCGGGCCTGTTTTTTCACGAAGCGATGCAGCGGATCGTGCGCGCCTTCGAGGCGCGGGCGGCGGCCCTTTATGCAACACCTGTGTCGGGCACCATGGGCTGAGCGCGCTCAATCTTCGGGCGGGATCAGACGCAACTCTCCCTCTTCCTCCAGCGCGCGAATGGCCGTGATGATCTCGGCCATGGCTGCCTCACCCTCATCGGGGCGGATCTTGCCGATGGTTTCGGCTTCGCCGCGCAGTTGTTCGGCCAGTCGCTTGGACATGTTCGCAAGGATGAATTCCACCGTCAGCGGTGCGGTTTCCATGCCCGCCGCGATGGCACGGGTGATGACGTCGGGTTCCACACGCCGCAAGATGCGCGGCACATCGGCCGGTTCGATCCGTTTGGGGATGTGGTGAAAGGTAAAGATCATGCGCCGCACTTCGACGGCGAAATCGGCGTCGCGGCTTTCCAGCCCACCCAGAACCACCTCGCGCAGAGTGCTGCCCACCGAATTGAGGATCGCGCCCACCCGGTCCACGGGGCTCGACCGAAAGGCGGATTCGGGGGCGGTCTGCATCTGTGACAAAAGCTGGTGGCCGATCCTGTCCACCATCGCCGGTGTCACCGTTGCCGTCAGCGAAACAGCATGCGCGATCACCTGCGCGCGGTCTTGCGGCAGATCGGCCAACAGGGTGGCGGCCTTGCCCACACCCATCTTGGACAACAAGATGGCCGCGACCTCGGCGCTTTCGGTCATCAGCAACGGGCGCAGGCGCGCAGGCTCCATGGCGCTGAGCCGCGTCCATGGGTCGGTGGGGTCACCCGCCTCGGCCTCGGCGCGCAATCCATCGCGGGCAATGGGCGAAATATGGGGCTCCAACAGGGCAAGGGCCGCAGCCAGCCCGTGGGGCGCGGTCAGCGCCAGACTGTCAAGACGGGTGGTGAATTCCTGCACCACTTGCGCCAGTGTCGACCGGCTGATCGGGCCAAGGGTCGCCATGGTGCGCGCAAGCTCGGCCTGAAGTTCGGGGCGCAGCCGATCCAGCCCCGGCGAGACATTCTGCGTCAGCAATAGCCGCACGATCACGGCCGCTTTTTGTTTGGCGCTCAGCCGCGCGGGCGGTTCGACCACCCGCATGGCGTCATCCGCGACAACGTCCCAATCCCGATGCAGGCTCATGCCTCACCCAATCCCTGATCCAAACTCACCCAAGGGGAGCTTGGCGCAACAGGTCTTAACGCCGGGCTTACGGCTTGGGGCTATTCCCGCGGCATTCCAGTCGAATTCGACGATAATCCGAAGGGGCGTCAGTAATCATATCGCGTGGCATCGCCATCGATCAGCGCCTGTGCCAGAACGCGTTCCGACCATGAACCGGCCCCGCCACGCGCCATGATTTCGGCCAACTGCGCCTTGGCCAGCTCGGTTTGCCCGGTCTGAAGATAGGCAAGACCCAGATAGGCGCGCGCCAGCAGATTGTCGGGCGCAACCGTCAGGGCGCGGTCATAATACCCAAGCCCCCGGGCCATATCGCCCGTTTTTCGGGTGACATAGCCAAAATACGTCAACACCATCGTGTCGCCTTGATCCGGGGCGCGGTGCAGCAGGTTCAGCGCATCCTCGAACCGGTTTGCATAGGCCAGTTCGCGCACGACCGTGATCAGCGCGTCGGGCGTCTGGGGCAGGCGGCTTTCCTTGATCTCGACACAGGCGGCGCGCTCGACATCCCAGACCGTGCCGTCGGGGCATTCCAATGTCGTGGCGGTCGGGGCGGGCGGGGCGTTGTCCTCCATGCCCACGGCGCCAAGCTGGCTGGCGCACAACAGGCTGAGGCAAGCGGCAAGAGCAGGGGCGCGCAACATATCACATCCTTGGGCCAAGGGTTTTGTGGGCATGGCGCGACGGTGCGGCGCGGCCGATCCCGGAAACGGAACCGCGCGCCAATCGATCTGGCGCGCGATCCCTGTTCAGGTCTGGCGGCTTGGTCTTCAGCTGCTTGCCGTTGTCACACAGCTTTGCGAGGCGGCATCCCAGCTTGTTCCCTGGGCACAGCTCATCGTCGCGTCATGAGCACTGCTTGAAGAACAATCGGCATAGGCGAAACCCGGCACAGCCATCAGGACGAAGGCGGCCAGGAGGGTCTTGATACGCATCTAGCGTTCTCCTGTGTCAGCTGCGGTCTGGTCGTCTTACTTGCAGGCGAAAGGGTAGCACGGGGGCCGCCAAAGGCAATGCGTGTCTGCAGAATTTCACGAGGCGCAAAAAAGCGTTCCACAACAGCGCTCTGTCGGCAATATGTCATTCACTGGCTGCCAAACACCCGCGCAAAGATCGTATCCACATGCTTGGTATGGTAGGCCAGATCGAATTTTTCCTCGATCTGTGCGGGGCTCAGCGCCGCCGTCACCTCCGGGTCGGCCAGCAGTTCCTCGCGAAAATCGCGGCCCTGTTCCCAGACCTTCATCGCGTTGCGCTGCACCAGCCGATACGCATCCTCGCGGCTGACGCCCGCCTGTGTCAGCGCCAGCAGCACGCGCTGCGAATGCACCAGCCCGCGAAACTTGTTCATGTTGGCGATCATGGTGTCGGGATAGATCACCAGCTTGTCGATCACGCCGGTCAGACGCGCCAGCGCGAAATCCAGCGTGATCGTGGCATCGGGCCCGATCATCCGCTCGACCGAGGAATGGCTGATGTCGCGCTCGTGCCAGAGCGCCACGTTTTCCATCGCGGGCACCACGGCCGCGCGCACCATGCGCGCAAGCCCTGTCAGGTTTTCGGTCAGGACCGGGTTGCGCTTGTGGGGCATGGCGCTGGAGCCCTTCTGGCCCTTGGCAAAAAATTCCTCGGCCTCCAGCACCTCGGTGCGCTGCATGTGGCGGATCTCGATCGCGATGTTCTCGATCGAGCTTGCGATCACGCCCAGCGTGGCGAAAAACATCGCATGCCGGTCGCGCGGGATCACTTGCGTTGAAATCGGCTCGGGCCGCAGACCCAGCTTGGCGCAGACATGATCTTCGACGGCCGGATCGATATTGGCGAATGTGCCGACCGCGCCGGAAATGGCACCCGTGGCAATCTCCCAGCGGGCCTTTTCCAGACGGTTGCGGTTGCGCTCCATCTCGGCATGAAACCGGGCAAATGTCAGGCCCATGGTCACGGGTTCCGCATGAATGCCATGGCTGCGCCCGATGCGCACCGTCATCTTGTGTTCCAGCGCGCGCCGCTTCAACGCGGCCAGCAGCCCATCCAGATCGGCCAGCAAGATGTCGCTCGCCCGCATCAGCTGGATGTTGAACGTCGTGTCCAGAACATCCGACGATGTCATCCCCTGATGCACAAAGCGTGCGTCATCGGCGCCGACGATTTCGGCCAGATGGGTCAGAAAGGCGATCACATCATGTTTGGTGACCGCTTCGATCTCGTCGATGCGGGCCACGTCGAATTCCACATCCTTTGCGCGCCAGACCGCTTCGGCATTGGCGCGCGGGATCACGCCCAGATCCGCCATCGCATCACAGGCATGGGCCTCGATCTCGAACCAGATGCGGAATTTCGTGGCGGGTTCCCAAAGGGCGACCATCTCGGGGCGGGAATAACGAGGGATCATCGGCGCGACCTTGCCTTTTGTGCATGTGTGCCGCTCTCTTAGGGGGCATGACGCGGCGCGACAAGGCAAGCCGGCGGACAAATGGCCCGACAGATGATCACATTGACCGATCTACATGGCGCATGGCGGCTGACGCGGCACATCATCGACCATCGCGCGGGGGTGACGGGTTCCCTGACGGGGCTGTGTCACTGGCGGCCCGACGGGCCGGGCCTGCGCCAGCACGAAGAGGGGGTGCTGATCTTGGGCAGCGCTCCGCCCCTGCAGGCCAGCCGCGCCTATCTGTGGCGACACGAGGGGGCATCCTTGGTCGTTTTCTTCGAAGACGGGCGGCCGTTTCATCGCCTTGGGCCGGGGCAGTTGGCCGACCGCCACCTGTGTGCGCCCGATGTTTACGATGTGGCCTATGATTTTGGCCGCTGGCCCGACTGGACCCAAAGCTGGCGCGTGTTGGGCCCGCGCAAGGATATGACCATCGAAAGCCGATTTGTACGCCTCGATTAGGGGCAGGGCGATCTTGCCCGCGACGCATCGGCCGGTTCAGTGCGGCGGCTGCCCAAAGCTTTCGGCCAGGATCATGGCAAGCCCATGGCGTACCGCCGCCGCGCGCACGCCCGCGCGCCCCATTGCGCCAAAATCGCGGGTTTCGGTCCGCACATGGCCGCCATGCGCCAACCCGAAACATACCCGCCCCTCGGGCTTGTGATCGGATCCGCCCGGCCCCGCGATGCCCGTCACCGACAGCGCGATCTGAGCTTCCGACCGGTCCAGCGCGCCTTGCGCCATTTCGGCGGCCACCGCTTCGGACACCGCGCCATGGGCCTCGAGCGTGGCGGGACGCACCCCCAGAAGCGCGATCTTGGCGGCATTGGAATAGGTCACGAACCCCCGGTCGAACACATGCGAGGCACCGGGCGGATCGGTGAGCGCGGCCGCGATCAGCCCGCCCGTGCAGCTTTCGGCCGTCGCCAGCCGCCAGCCGCGCTGGCGCATGGCCGCAAGCACCTCGGCGCCGGTCATCGGGTCACCATCGGCAGATGCGCGATCACCGCCAGCGCGGCCACCACCATCGCCGCCAGCCAGCCTGCGATCACATCATCGGCCATCACGCCAAATGCCCCCTCTTGCCGGTCGGCCCAGCCCACCGGGCCGGGCTTGAGGATATCGAACAGCCGGAACGCGACGAAGGCCGTCACGACGCCCGGCCAGAGCGACCAGAAACCGGTCCCCGCCATCGTCGCGCCCAATGACACGGGCCAAAGCGCGATCCATTGGCCGGCCAGCTCGTCGATCACGATTTCCGCCGGATCCTTGTCGGTGCTGGTCTGGATGGCTTTGCCCACCACCCACCAGCCCAGACCCGTCACCGCCAGCGTGGCCGCAAAAAACAGCGCAAATCCGCCCAGCCCATGCACCGCCCATGCCAGCACGACCGCCGCCGCGCTGCCCCATGTGCCGGGGCCGGGGCGCAGATGACCGATGGGCCCCAGCGTGGCGATGGCGCGCATCATGGGCGCACCAGCGTGACGGTTGCCATCGCGGCGATGCCTTCCTCGCGGCCGGTAAAGCCGAGCCGTTCGGTGGTGGTGGCCTTGACCGACACGCGGTCCACGCCGATGCGCAGCAATGCGGCCAGCCGCGCGCGCAGGGCGGTTGCATGCGGTCCGATCTTGGGCCGCTCACAGATCAGCGTCAGATCGGCATGCGTGATGATGAACCCCCGATCACGCGCCATATCCACCGCATGCGTCAGAAAGATATGACTTTCCGCCCCTTTCCATTGCGGGTCCGATGGGGGGAAATGCGTGCCGATATCGCCCTCGGCCAGCGCGCCATAGATCGCGTCGGTCACCGTGTGCAGGCCCACATCGGCATCCGAGTGGCCCAAAAGCCCGCGCGCATGCGGGATCGCCACGCCGCACAGCATCACGTGATCGCCCGGCCCGAAGGCATGCACATCAAAGCCATTGCCGGTGCGGATATCCATCTTGCCTGTCTCCGTTGTCAGGATATGGGCCGCGCGCGCGAAATCGCCGGGGCCTGTGATCTTCAGATTGGCCTCGTCGCCGGGCACGATGGCAACCGACAGCCCCGCCGCGCGCGCCACTTCGACATCATCGGCGGGCGCGCCGCTGTGCGCGCGGTGTGCGGCCAGAATGGCGGACAGGTGAAAGCCCTGTGGCGTCTGCGCGCGCCAAAGCCCATCGCGCGCCACGGTGCCCGCCACGGTGCCATCCCCGCGCCAAAGCGCATCGGTCACGGCTAGGGCCGGGGCCGCCCCTTGGTGGTGGGCCAGCGCGGCGATGACCGCATCGATCACCGGGGCGGCAATGCCCGGGCGGGCCACATCATGGATCAGCACCAGATCGGCGTGATGCTCGAGCGCGTCGAGCCCGGCCATGACCGATCCGCCCCGCGTGTCGGCGCCGATGACGATCTGAAGGTCACAGCGGCTTGCGTGGGGCCAATGCGCCGGGTCGCTGTCGGCGGCCACCACCAGAACGATGCGATCGATGGCGGGGTGGCGGTCAAACGCGTCCACCGTCCATTGCGCCACAGATTTTCCGGCGACCGGCCGCCATTGCTTGGCCAGGCCGCCGCCCGCGCGCACACCGCGGCCGGCCGCGACGATCAGCGCGGCGATGCAAGGTCGGGGCGGGGCGCAGGCATCTGTCATGGCATGGTGATAGGCGCTGGACGCGCGCCGCACAACGGGGCACAATCGCTGCACAGTTTTCTTGCGCTATGCCTAAATTTTGATCAATTTCACGGATTGGCTTGGGATTGCTGCGTCCCGCTGCATGAGTTTCTTTTGAACTCTGCGATGGCGCGGCCTAGCCCTCGGTCCTGGCTGCACAGGGATTGAGCAACTGACGATTCAATTGGCACATGTCTCGATTGCGCCGCCGGTGCTTTTGGCGCCGATGGCAGGCATCACTGACCGCCCGTTTCGGGATGTCGTGGCGCGCTTTGGTGCGGGCCTTGTGGTGTCGGAAATGGTGGCCAGCGCCGAAATGGTGGCGGCCAAGCCTTCGGTGCGCGCCCGCGCGGAATTGGGCTATGACGCAGGCCGCACCGCCGTCCAGATCGCCGGTCGTGAGGCCCATTGGATGGCCGAGGCCGCCCGCATCGCCGAAGCCCAAGGCGCGGCCATCATCGACATCAACATGGGTTGCCCCGCCAAAAAGGTGACCAATGGCTATTCCGGTTCGGCGCTGATGCGCGACCCGGATCATGCGCTGCGGCTGATCGAGGCGGTGGTGGGCGCGGTCAAGGTTCCGGTCACGCTCAAGACCCGGCTGGGGTGGGATGAGGCGTTGTTGAATGCGCCCCAGATCGCCGCCCGCGCCGAAGCGGCGGGCATCAAGATGATCACCATCCATGGCCGCACCCGGTGCCAGTTCTACGCGGGCGCCGCCGACTGGGCCGCGATCCGTGGCGTGGTGGATGCGGTGACGATCCCCGTCATCGCCAATGGCGATATCACCGATGCCGACAGCGCGGCCCTGGCGCTGGCGCAGTCGGGGGCGGCGGGGGTGATGGTGGGTCGCGGCGCGCAGGGGCGCCCTTGGGTCTTGGCGGAAATCGCCACGGCGCTGCATGGCGCGCCCGCACCAAAGGTGCCCACAGGGGCGGCGCTGGTCGATCTGGTCGCCGCCCATTACGAGGCGATGTTAAACTTTTATGGCCATGATCTGGGTCTGCGCGTCGCGCGCAAGCATCTGGGCTGGTATCTGGATGCAGCGCTGAGCCCGGCCCAATTGCGCCGTCCTGTCCTGACCGCGCGCAGCGCGGATGCGGTTCTGGCGCTCTTGCCCGAGGCGTTTGATCATCCTTGCGAAAGGGCCGCCGCATGACCCAGGTGACGCGCAGCCTTTGGGCATCGCTGCCCATTCCGGCGGTGATCTGCGATGCCGACAACCTGATCCTCGACGTGAACCCGGCAGCCGAATTGTTCCTGAACGCGTCGAAAAAAGCGCTTGAGGGGCATCCGGTCTGGGACAAGATCATTGTCGCGGCCCCGCTGGAGGCGGCGTTTTCCCGCGTGCGCGACGCCAGCGCGCCCTTGTTCCTGAATGCCGTCGACGTCGGTACGGGCAGCCGAAAGCCGGTGTCATGCGATGTGCAGATTGCACCTTTGGCCGACAAGCCCGACCATGTCCTGCTGCTGTTGGAAAACCGCGAATTGGCCGGGCGGCTTGACCGGGCCATGTCATCGAAATCGGCCGCGAAATCGGCCATCGGCATGGCCGAAATGCTGGCCCATGAGATCAAGAACCCGCTTGCGGGCATCACCGGGGCCGCACAGCTGATTGCGATGAATGCCTCGGGCGAGGACCGGGAACTGACCGATCTGATCGTCGAAGAAACCCGGCGCATCCTGAAATTGCTGGGCCAGGTCGAGGAATTCGGCAATGTGCGCCCGCCCGACCGGCGCGCGGTCAATATCCATGACGTGCTGGACCGCGCGCGCAGATCGGCCGCCATCGGCTTTGCGGCACATATGCAGATCACCGATGATTACGACCCTTCGCTGCCGTCCACATGGGCCGATCCCGATCAATTGCAGCAGGTGTTTCTGAACCTGTTGAAAAATGCCGCCGAAGCGGGGCGGGCGGGCGGCAGCATACGGCTGCGGACCTTTTACGAGTTGAGCCTGAAGGTGCGCCGCCGCGACGGGTCGGGGTCGGCCGTGCCGCTGCAGATCGAAGTGATCGATGATGGCCCGGGCATTCCGCCCGATCTGGCCGAGGATCTGTTCGAGCCCTTCGTGTCGGGCCGCGAAAACGGCACGGGTCTTGGTCTGGCCTTGGTCAGCAAGATCATCGCCGATCATGACGGGTGGATCGCGGTTGATTCCGTGCCGGGGCGCACGGTGTTCCGCCTGTCGCTGCCCATCGCCCCGAAAGATGCCCGATGACCCCCGACGCCCCCACAATGGGAGAGATCTGAGCCATGGACGGAACCGTTCTTGTCGCCGATGACGACCGCACCATCCGCACTGTCCTGACACAGGCGCTGACGCGGGCGGGCTGCAAGGTGCATGCCACCTCCAGCCTGATGACGCTGATGCGCTGGGTCGAAGAGGGCAAGGGCGATCTGGTCATTTCCGATGTGATCATGCCCGATGGCAACGGGCTGGAGACCTTGCCGCAGATCACCCAGATGCGCCCCGGTCTGCCGGTCATCATCATTTCGGCGCAGAACACGATCATGACCGCGATCCAGGCGACCGAAAAAGACGCCTATGATTACCTGCCCAAGCCCTTTGATCTGCCCGATCTGATGAAACGCGCCGCGCGTGCGCTTGATCTCAAGCGGCGTGCCAAGCCCGCCCGTGGCGCGGTCGAGGCCCCCGCCGCGCTGCCCTCCGCGCGCGAGGATCTGCCGCTGGTGGGTCGCACGGCTGCGATGCAGGCGCTTTATCGTCTGGTCGCGCGGGTGATGAACACCGATTTGCCGGTGCTGATCACCGGCGAAAGCGGCACGGGCAAATCGCTGATTGCGCGCGCGATCCATGATTTCTCGGATCGGCGCACGCTGCCGTTTGTCGTGGCATCGGGTGCGGATCTTGAAGGGATGGATGGCCCATCGACGATTCTGGCGCGCGCGCGCGGCGGTTCGATCCTGTTTGACGAGGTCAGCGATCTGAGCGAAGTGGCACAGGCCAAGATCGTGCGGATGCTGGATGCCTTTGGCGACGCCGCCCCGCGCGTGATGGCCACATCGCAGCGCGATCTGACGGAAAAGATGGAAACCGGCCGCTTCCGTCAGGATCTGTTCTACCGCTTGGGCGGTGTCACGCTGGCGGTGCCCAGCTTGCGCGAAAGGGTCGATGACATCCCGCTGTTGACGGCGCATTTTCTGGCGCGTGTCGAACGCGATGGTGTGGCGCTGCGCCGCCTGTCGGGCGATGCGATGGAACTGATCCGCGCCTATTCATGGCCGGGCAATGTGCGCCAGTTGGAAAACACCCTCAAGCGCCTGACGGTCACCAGCCTGTCCGAGGAAATCACCAAGGCCGAGGTCGAGACGGTGCTGGGCAATCAGCCCGCGATCGAACCCCTGATGGGGGTGGGCGAGGGCGACAAGCTGTCGGCCTCGGTTGCCAAGCATCTCAAGCGCTATTTTGATCTGCATGGCGGTGCCTTGCCGCCGCCGGGTCTGCACACCCGGATCTTGCGCGAGGTCGAGACGCCGCTGATCGAGATTGCGCTGGATGCCACGGGTGGCAATCAAGCAAAATGTGCCGATCTTTTGGGGATCAACCGCAATACCTTGCGAAAAAAGATCACCGATCTGGATATCCGCGTGACACGGCGGCGCAAGTTGATGTAAAACCGCAACAGTCTCGTGGCCGATGGGCGACAGCCCCCGATCAGCCGCGTCATTGATTGGGGGGCAGCCCGTGGATGGTACCGCGGACAGACAGGCCGCCGGTCTGATCGACCGGCTCTGGCGGTTCAAGAATGATCCTAATGTGCGCAGCGCAGCCACACTGGGGCTTGTGCTTTTGGGGCCCGTGCTGGCGTTTTTGACGTTTCTGGTGCTCGGGCCGCTGTCCGAGCTTGCCGATGCGCCGCGGCTGCGGCTGATCTTGCTGGCCGATCTGGTCTATATCATTCTGGTCGCCGCTCTGGTCTTGCGCGAAGTGGCGCGCATCGTGGCCTCGCGCCGGGCGCGGTCGGCAGGCGCGCGTCTGCATCTGCGCTTGACGGGTGTGTTCACGATCGTGGCCCTTGTGCCGACAATCCTTGTGGCGGTCTTTGCCACCATCACCGTCAACATGGGGCTCGAAGGCTGGTTTTCCGACCGCGTGTCGCGGGCGCTGGGAAATTCGCTCGATGCCGCCATCGCCTATAGTCAGGAACACCGCGATGACCTGACCGATGATAGCGCCGCGCTTGCCAATTTCCTCAATCTCAGCCGCCGCTCGGGCACGTTGCAATCGGATGGTGACCTGCGCCAGGTGTTGAGCCAAGGCCAGGGGCGCATCCAGCGCGGTCTGGAAGAAGCCTTTGTGATCGATGGTGCGGGTGAAATCCGCGCGCGGGGCGAGGCGAGCTATCTGTTCGATTTCGATCGCCCGGCTCAGGCGGATCTGGCCCGCGCCGCCGATGGTGAACTGGTCTTGATCGAAGACCGTATCCAGAATGAATTCCGCGCGCTTGTGCGGCTGTCGGCCTTTCCCGACCGGTATCTTTACGTCAGCCGTGCGGTGGATGGCGGCATTCTGGCGCTTCTGGACGAAACCGAACAGACCGTGCGGCTTTACCGTCAGCTCGAGGCCGATCGCGGCCGTGTCTTGTTCGAGTTTGGCCTTTTGTATCTGGGCTTTGCGATCATCATGGTGCTGGCCGCAATCTGGCTGGGGCTGTGGTTTGCCGAACGTCTGTCGCGCCCGGTCGGGCAATTGGCCGGCGCGGCGCAACGCGTGGGTCAGGGCGATCTTGAGGTGCGCGTCGCCGATGAAGGCGGTGATGACGAGATCGCGATGCTGGGTCGGCTGTTCAACCAGATGACCCGGCAGCTCAAGGGGCAGCGCGACGCGCTGGTGGAACAAAACGATGCGACCGAAGCACGCCGCCGTCTGTTCGATTCGGTCCTGAGTTCCGTCACGGCGGGTGTGGTTGGTCTGACTGAAGGGGGGCGGATCGATTTCATGAACCGCTCGGCGTTGCGCGTGCTGCAGCTGGGGGAACACGCTGATGGCGGCATCACGCTTGCGGCGGCGGTGCCGGAATTCGGGCCGCTGTTCGAGCGGTTGCAGAAATCCCCCGCCGAAACCGTGCAAGAGGAAATCAAGCTGATCCGCGCCGGCAAGCAAGAAAGCCTGTTGGTGCGCATGGCCACGCGCCGCAATGCCGAGGGCACGCTCGAAGGCTATGTGCTGGCCTTTGACGATGTGACCCAGCTGGTTTCGGCCCAGCGCATGGCCGCCTGGGGCGATGTCGCGCGCCGCATCGCCCATGAGATCAAGAACCCGCTGACGCCGATCCAGCTGTCGGCCGAGCGCATCAAGCGCCGCTATGCCCGCGATCTGCACGGCGAAGACAAGCAGCGTCTGGAGGAATTGACCGAGATCATCGTGCGCCAGACCAATGATCTGCGCCGCATCGTGGATGAGTTTTCCAAATTCGCCCGCATGCCCGAGCCGGAAACCAGACCCGAGGATCTGGCGCGCCTGTTGCGCGAGGCGGTCACCCTGCAACGTGCGGGCCAGCCCGGCGTCCGCTTTGCCTTTGACATCCCCGACCACCCCGTTCTGGCCGATCTTGACGCGACCATGATCGGTCAAGCCTTTACGAACCTGTTGAAAAACGGCGGGGAAGCCATTGAAACCTTGCAAGAAAAAGGCGCCCCGATTGGCCATGTGCCACAGCTGCGCGGGGCGTTGAGTGTGGTGGGTGACACTGCGGTCATCACCATCTGCGACAATGGCATTGGCTTGCCGCTAGACCGGGCCAAGCTGTTCGAGCCCTATGTCACCACGCGCGACAAGGGTACGGGGCTTGGCCTGCCCATCGTCAAGAAAATCATCGAGGAACATGGCGGCACGCTGGAATTGCGCGATGCCGACCCCTTTGAGCCGGGCGCCCATCGCGGTGCCATGGCCCGCATCACCTTGCCCCTTCTGCCCAACGGAGAGACAGCATGAACGATATTCTGGTCGTGGATGATGAGCGCGATATCCGCGAACTGATCTGCGATATCTTGCGCGACGAGGGGTATGCGACCCGCATGGCCGGCACATCGGATGCCTGCATGGCCGAGTTGAACCGCGCCGCCCCCGGGCTGATGATCCTCGATATCTGGCTCAAGGACAGCAAGATGGACGGGATCGACATCCTGGGCCATGTCAAGCGCGACAATCCCGATGTGCCGGTGGTGATCATTTCGGGTCATGGCAACATCGAGATCGCGGTGGCCGCCATTCGGCAGGGCGCGTATGATTTCATCGAAAAACCCTTCAACATCGACCAGCTTCTGGTGGTGATCCGCCGCGCGATGGAAGCGTCACGGCTGCGCCGTGAAAACGCAAGCCTGCGCCGTCAGGATCTGCGCGAGGTGCAGATGATCGGATCGGGGGCGGCGTTTCGCGCGCTGAAATCGAACCTCGACAAGGTCACCAAATCCAATGGCCGGGTGATGCTGACCGGCGCGCCCGGTTCAGGCAAGGAAGTCGCGGCGCGCTATGTGCATGCCCAATCCAGCCGTGCCGATGGCCCGTTTGTCGTCGTCTCATCGGCCTCGATCCAGCCCGACGAGATGGAGGTAAAGCTGTTTGGCCGCGAAAGTGCCGAGCGCGGTGTGGAACAGGGTTTGCTGGAACAGGCCCATGGTGGCGTCGTCTATTTCGACGAGGTGGCGGACATGCCGCTGGGCACCCAATCCAAGATCTTGCGCGTTCTGGTGGACCAAAGCTTCACCCGCGTGGGGGGCACGACCAAGGTGCGGGTGGATTTGCGGGTGATTTCATCGACCTCGCGCGATCTGGCAGAGGAAATCGCGCAGGGCCGGTTCCGCGAAGAGCTGTTTCACCGCCTGAATGTCGTGCCGATCGATGTGCCGAGCCTCGAGGATCGGCGCGACGACATCCCGGAACTGGCGCGCCATTTCATCGCCGAATTCAACCGCGAGCAGGGCCTGCCCAACCGCGCCTTGGGCCAGGATGCGGCGACGCTGTTGCAGACCATGCGCTGGCCCGGCAATGTGCGACAGCTGCGCAACATGATCGAGCGTGTGCTTATCCTGGGCGAAGGCAATGGGCCGGTCCAGCCATCCGATCTTCCGGGGCAGGTCGAGGCGACACAGGGCGCCGATGATGATGCGATGAGCCTGTCGTCGCGTTTGACCACGCTGCCCCTGCGAGAGGCGCGCGAGCTGTTCGAGCGGCAATATCTGATGGCCCAGATCAACCGGTTTGGTGGCAATATCAGCCGCACGGCCAGTTTCGTGGCGATGGAACGTTCGGCCCTGCACCGCAAGCTGAAATCGCTTGGCATTGTGACGACATCGAAATCCGGCGCCCGCATCGCCCAGATGGAAGACGAAGACACAGAGCCCGACATCGAGGATTGAGCCCGCTCAGCCCGTCACATCCAGCCGCTCAAGCCCATGAAAATGGTAGATGTTGGCGTATCGTGCGGGCGCGGCCAGACGCAGGCCGGGCCGGGCCTGGAACAAGATCGGCAACGCGATCTGCAATTCCAGCCGGGCCAAGGGGGCCCCGACGCAGAAATGCAGACCCGCCCCAAAGGATTGGTTCACCGGCCCATCGCTGCGCGCGGGCTCAAAACGCTCGGCCTGCGCATAGGCATCGCCACAGCGGTTGGCCGATGCCAGCAACAGGCCCACCTGATCGCCGCGTGCAAAGCGGTGGCCAAACAGCGTCACATCCTCATAGGCCCAGCGGGTGAACAGATGCAGCGGCGGGTCGTGGCGCAAGATCTCTTCCACCAGCGGCGCGGGGTCGGGCCCCGGGCGCGCCCCTGTTTCCAGACACAGCTTTACCCCATTGCCCAGGGAATGCACCGTCGCCTCATGGCCCGCATTGAGCAGCAAGATGCAGGTGCTGATCAACTCGTCGGTGGACAGCCGCGCACCGTCTTCTTCGGCCGCGATCAGCGCGGTGATCAGATCGTCGCGCGGATCGTTTCGGCGGCGGTTCACATAATCGCGCAGGAAGGCCACGAATTCGGTCGTCGCCGCGACCGCCGCATCCTCATCGGCGCGGGTGCGGCGGGCCTGATACATCTGCACCATCGCATTGGACCAACGCAAAAGATCCGGCGCAATCGCCTCGGGCACGCCCAGAAGGCGCGCGATGATGATCACGGGGATCGGGCGGCAATAGGCGTCGAGCAGGTCGAAGTGATCCGCTTCGGGCAAGCGCGCGGCCAGATCGCCCGCCAGCGCCGCAATCTCGGGGGCCAGCGCCGCAATCCTGCGCGACGTGAACGCGCGCAGCACAAGACCGCGCAACCGCGTGTGACGCGGCGGTTCAAGTTCCAGCATGGAATGGGCTTCGACGGCGAAAAAGGGCTTGAGGTGATCGGGGATGGCGGGGGCCACAAGGGCTTCGCGCCCAAAACGCCGATCGCGCAGGATCGTGTTGACCGCCGCATGGGTCGTGGCCATCGGCATGGCGTAATCCGCCCACCACACCAGCGGCCCGGCGGCGCGTGCCATGCCATAGAAAGGGTAGGGGTCTTGCACAAAGCCCGGATCGGTGGGGGATTGGGTCAGGATCTGCATGATCGCAAATCTGGCAGGGCAACGGCCGATTGACCAGTGGGCTCGATGCCTGTCTGGTGAAAGACGACGCTCATCGCCGGGTGTGCAGGCCCTTTTGCGATGGGCTTTGCCCGGCGGCGGTGGGGATCAATCCGCGCCGCGCACCGGGATGGTGGCCGCGCCACCGGGTTTCAGCATCCGCTGGATCACGGCAACGGCAGCCGCCGTGCCCAGCCCCAGAAGATCGGTCACAAGGCCGCCCTCGATCATCATGAGCGCGGCAATCAACAGCACGATCCGCAGATACCAGACCGACGCTGCGCCCATGACCCACCCCTGCACCGCAGCCGCGAGCAAATACACCCCAAAGCCCGCCGTGACCACCGCGCGGATGATCTCGGTCACGCTGCCATCCATCAAGAGGGCGGCATTGTAGAAGAACATGAAGGGCACGATGAAGGCCGCGATGCCGATCTTGAATGAGGCAACCGATGTCTCCATCGCATTGGCCCCCGAAATTCCGGCCGCCGCATAGCTGGCCAGCGCCACGGGCGGGGTGATGGCCGACACCACGGCGAAGTAAAAGACAAAGAAATGCGCCGTCAACAGCGGGATGCCAAGCTGCACAAGGCCCGGCGCCACCACGGCGGCCGCGACCGCATAGGCCGCGGTCGTGGGCATGCCCATCCCCAACAAGATCGCAATGCACATGGCGAAAAACAGCGCCAAAAGCTGGCTGACGCCCGCAATGTCGAGCAACAGGTTGGAAAAGCGCGCCCCCACCCCGGTCAGCGAAATGACCGCAACGATGATGCCCGCACACGCACAGACCGCGATGATCTGGATCGACATGATCCCCGCAATCTCGAAGGCCTTGACGATCGCGCGCGGGCCCATGGCATGGGGGGTAAGCCAGCTGATCATGGCGGCGGCGACGGTCGCAAGCGTGCCTGCCCGGATCACCGAGTAGCCCATGAAAAGCGCCGCGATCAAGATCAGGATCGGCACGAACAGATAGACCTGTCGGATCAGGCGCTTGAACTTTGGCAATTCATCTTCGCGCATGCCACGCATGCCAAGCTTTGCCGCCTCAAGATCGACCATGAAATAGACCGAGGCGAAATAGAGCAACGCCGGAATGATCGCGGCGATGGCGATATCTTGATAGGGGATGCCCGTCACCTCGGCCATGATGAAGGCACCCGCACCCATGATCGGCGGCATGATCTGACCACCGGTCGAGGCAGCCGCCTCGACCGCGCCGGCGGTCTTTTTTTCGTAGCCAACCTTTTTCATCAGCGGAATGGTGAGCGATCCGGTCGCCACGACATTGCCCGCCGAGGTGCCGTTGATCATCCCCATCAGCCCGCTTGCAAAGATCGCCACCTTGGCCGGACCGCCGCGCGCGCGCCCTGCGGCGGCGAAGGCGAAATTGACGAAATAATCCCCGACCTTCGAGGCCTGCAAAAAGGCCGCAAAGATGATGAACAAGATGATGTAGGTCGATGAGACCGACGTGGTGGTGCCCAAGATGCCGACATCGGAATAGACCGTGCCGAAAAAGCGCTGCCATGTGTAGGGTGTCTCGACCCGCAAGATCGAGGGCAACAGATGCGCGCTGAAGGTATAGGCAAGAAAGATGCCCGCGATCACCACCAGCGCCATGCCCGCGACCCGGCGCGTCAGCTCAAGGATCAGCGCGGTGCCCGCCGTTGCGGCAAAGGCCACGCCAATGGGCACCTGTGGCGTTCCGACCGCATTGCGCGCGGCCGTGCCGTAAATCGGGATCAGGTAGAGCGCCACGATGACCGCGCAAAAGCCCAGCACCATGTCCGAGGCGGCAAAGGCCGCGCGGTCGCGCCGTTCGAACCAACCTGTCACGATGGCGCCAAAGGTCGCCACCAAAAGCGGCACCCCAAACCACCAGATCTCGCGCGCATAGACCCAATCATAGGCCGAAAAGGTGTCGGGGATGTCGGGCATCGATACCCAAAGCACCCGGCCGCCCATCTCCATGATCTGGTCAGTGCCCAGATACTGGATGAAGCCAAGCGTCGTGATGGCCGCCACCAGCGCTGGCAGGGCCAGCGCGGCGGCGATCCGGGTGATGATCCGCGTGTCGCGCACAGGCTGTGGGCCACTGGGAAAACCATGGGCCGCAAACAGGGCAAACCCCAACACCAGGGCGCCAGCGATGTGGATCATGCGGAAATTCCACGGCTCCATCGGCAGGGTCGGCAACATCGGCAGCCGGTCGGCCCAGCGTGATTTGATATCGCGCGCCGTGTGCCGCAAGGCGGCCGCTTCGGCCTGAGCGGTTTCGATGCTGGCGGTCAGTGCTGCGATCTCGTCGGCGTTGTCGGCGGTTTGGGCCACCTCTTGGGCCAAGGCCAGAAGACGGCGCATGCTGTTTCCGCCAAAGGCCTCGCCCGCGGGGCCCAGCGTCCTGCGCAGATCCTCGAAGCTGGCTTGGGTCTTGCGTTCGGCAAGGCTGGCTTGCACCGACCATGGCGACGCGATCAACCCGCTGACCGACAGCCCGTTCAGTGCCGCCATGTGAAAGGCCGCATAGAAAAAGGCCATGACCGCGATGACGACATAGGCGCGACCCGCAAACAGGCGACGGTTGCCTTCGATCGGCTCTTCGTCAACGCCTTCTGCAAGGACCTGTCCGGTCTGGCTGGTCTGGTCGGTCATGGTCTGGTGTTCCCCCGGACGGACGGCGCGGCCTGCCGGCCCCTTGTGGTGCCGCGCCCATCGCAAGGGGCGCGGCCCGTGTCGCGCGGCGGGGCGGATGCGCTGTGCGCATGCCCCGCCGGTGGTCTTACATCGCGCCGTGAATACGGTCGGCCGCAATCGTTGCACCGGCGTTTTCGGTGAACCAGCGTGCCGCACCGGGGTGCCACATCATCGCGGTGTTCTTGTCCCAATGTTCGGGCAGGGTTTCGCGCGCCGAGGCGTGGATGCCGACCATGCGGTCATTGTCCGACATGATGACATCGGTCACCGCATAGACAAAGCTTTCGGGCAGGTCGCAATTGGCGATCGCAAAGTTCCACATCGCCACCGAGCGCGCGGGTGCCTCGAGCGTGGTGTAGGTGGTGTCGGCGATCTCGAAGCCCGAGACGGGGAATTGTTCGATGATCTTGGCCTGTTCATCGGCGGTGAACTCGATGATGTTGATGTCGGTCTGCACCTCAAGCTGCGACACGGCCGGAATCGGAACGCCCGCGGCAAAGGCGATCACATCCAGAAGACCGTCCTGAAGCTGGCCGCCCAGATCATCCCAGCCACCGTTGCGGCGCTCGAACGCCACGCCAAGCGCTTCCAGCATCAGCGGAAAATAGGTGTCCGAGGTCGACCCGGCTGGTCCAAAGCCCACGCGTGCGCCCGCCGGAATGTCGGCGATCGTCTCGATCCCCGAGGCCGACAGCGTCGTCACCGAAAAGGGTGTCTGATACATGGGGAACATCGCACAGGCATTGGTCATCTGCAGCCCGGGTGCGATCGGGTTGGTGCCAGCCAGCGATTCAGCGGCCGGGCCCATGGTGGTCAGACCAAACTGAACTTCGCCGGTGTGCACCAGCGCCATGTTCTGCATCGGCCCGCCGGTCACTTCGCCACCGCCCGAAAGGCCCAGCTCATCGGCAACCAGATTGGCCCAGCCAGAGCCATAGACGAAAAAGGTGCCGCCCTGCGAGGCGGTGCCGACGGTGAAGCTTTCGGGCCAGCCGGTGCGGTCGGCATGGCCATCGGCAAAGGCCGCCGTTGCGGTCAGCGCGGTGGTGGCCGCAAGTGCTGCGATACGGGTGAATACCATCTCAATCTCCCCTTGTGGATGGATCAAGCGCCCGCCGTGAGCCGGGCCGCTGGGCGCGAGTGTCTGGGGCGGGCAAGGCGGTCATGCAAGCCGTGCATGGCCGCTTTGCGTGCATTGATGAGCATATCCTGATGGAATGGGTGGATATCCACCCATCAGGGTCAAATTCATATTACGATCTTGACACATTGCAGGGGCGCAAGCGGCGCGACCTAAGGTTTGCGAAAGCTTTCGCGGTCCAATCCGTGGCGCTGCATCTTTTCATAGAGCGTCTTTCGGCTGATCTGCAGCGCGGCCAAGGTCGCCTTGATGCTGCCGCCATGGGCGGCCAGCGCGGTTGCGATCAACAGCCGCTCATGGGCGGCCATCTGTTGGGCAAGGCTGGCCTCGGGCGCGGGGGGGGCTTGTGCCAGAGCGGGGTCCAGACCCAGCGCCATCCGGTCGGCGGCATTGCGCAATTCGCGCAGATTTCCCGGCCAATCGCGCGTCGCTAGCGCCGCCAGAACCGCCCCCGGCACGATGGGAACCGGCCGCCCGGCCCGGGTGGCGGCTGTCTCCAGAAAGGCCAGGAACAGCTCGGGAATATCCTCGCGCCGGGCTGACAGGGGCGGCAGGCGCAGCGTGACCACATTCAGCCGATACAGCAGATCGGGCCGAAAAGTGCCCTCGCGCACGGCCTGTTCCAGATCCCGCTTGGCCGAAGCCACGATCCGCAGATCGAGCGCGATCGCGTCATTCGATCCAAGGCGCGTCACCGTGCGCTGTTCGATCACATGCAACAGCTTGCCTTGCAGCGCCATGGGCAGGCTGTCGATGTCATCCAGAAACAGCGTGCCCCCGCGGGCATGTTCGAATTTGCCATAGCGCGCGCGGCTGGCGCCGGGAAAGGCGCCCGCTTCATGGCCGAACAATTCGCTTTCGATCAGATCGGCGGGCAAGGCTGCACAATTGACCACGCCAAAGGGGCGCAGGGCGCGCGCGCTGGCGGCATGCAGGGCACGCGCGGCGACATCCTTGCCGGTGCCGGTTTCGCCTTCGATCAGCACATCGGCCCCGGTTGCGGCCACGGCGCTCAGGCTGGCACGCAGCCGCGTCATTGCGGGCGATCTGCCGCGCAACTGCACCTCCAGCGCGTCGCCTGCGGTCTTGGGGTCGGACCCGGCGCGCAGCAGGCGGTTTTCCACTGTCAGCCGGCGCTTTTCCAGCGCCCGCCCCGCCGCCTGCACCAGCCGCGCGGGCGCATAGGGTTTTTCGACGAAATCATACGCCCCGTCGCGCATCGATTGCACCGCCAGATCCACATCACCATGCCCGGTGATCAAGATCACCGGCAGTTCGGGGTCGATGCTGAGCGCCTTGGCCATCAGCGCCAGCCCGTCCATGTCCGGCATGCGGATGTCGGTGATCAAGATGCCGGGAAAATCCCGGTCAAGCCGCGCCAGCGCCTGCGCCGCGCTGGCGCAGGCGATGACGTCAAGATCGGCCAGCATCAGGGCCTGCACGGCGGCCAGGCGCGGATGCTCTTCATCATCGACAAACAAGATGGGCGGGGGGGCGGTCATGGTGCAGCAATCTCGGCGGGTGGCGTGGTCAGCTCAAGATCCACCGTGAACACCGCGCCGCCATCGGGGTGATTGGCCACCATCAGCCGCCCGTTGAAATCGCGCACGATATTGTAGGAAATCGACAGACCAAGCCCCAGCCCCTTGCCGGGGGCCTTGGTGGTGAAGAAGGGATCAAAGGCCTGTGACAAGGCGTCTTGCGACAGGCCGGGCCCTGTGTCGCGCAGCGCGAGCTGGCACCGCCCTGTCTGTGGCATCACGGTCAGGGTCAGGGTGATGGTCGGCCGCGCCGTGCCGTCCATGGCGTCCAGCGCATTGCCGATCAGATTGACGATCACCTGTTGCAGCCGCACCCGCCCGCCGGTGACCCAGATTTCATTGCCCGGTGGCGGGGGGATCACGCGCGCCGCCGATTTGTCCAGCCGTGGCGCCATCAGGTCAAGGGCATCCGCGATCACGGCGTGGATCGGCACCGGGCCGGTCTTGTCTTGCGGGCGGCGGGCGAAATTGCGCAGATGCCGCGAGATCGACGCCATCTTGTCGGCCATCGCGGATATCAGGCGGATATTCTCGCGCGCTTCATCCATGCGGCCGCGCTCCAGAAAGGTGGCGGTGTTTTCGGCATAGGCCTTCATCGCGGCCAAGGGTTGGTTGAATTCATGGCTGAGCGCCGCCGACATCTGCCCCAGGGCTGCCAGCTTTCCGGCCTGTATCAATTCGGTTTGCGTGCGGCGCAGCTGTGCCTCGGTGCGCACGCGTTCGTCGATTTCGTGGCGCAACAGCCGGTTGGCGGCATCAAGCTCGGCGGTGCGGCCGCGCACCCGCGCCTCGAGCCGTGTCTGTTCATCGGCCCGTGTGGCCAATTGCTGTTCAAGCTGGGCGCGCCGTTGCCCGATCACGGCGCTTACCATCAGCCCGAACAGGGCGATCAGCGCCGCGATGGCCAGCGAAGTCAGCGCCTGTGCCCGCGCGGGGGCTATGGGCGACAGGATCGACACCCGCCATCCTGCCGCCGCGATCAGCCCCGTCTGCATCACATAGACCGCGCGCCCCCCGGGGTCGTCGATGGTCAGGATCTGATAGTTCGCGCCGCCCAAGGGCCTGCTGTGCGCCGCCAGAGGGCGCAGCGCCGTGATCGGGTATTGCCGTGTCTGGGCGATGGTTTCCAGCGCGGCTTCGACCATGGGCCCGAGCGTGCGGAAATGCCAATCCGCCCTGTCCGACAGGAAAATGACATTCGACATGTCCTGCACGATGATTGTCGCGCCACTTTCGGCCCATGTCGCCTCGAAGGCGTCCAGGGTGATCTTGACCGCGACCACACCGATGATCCCGCGCTCGTCACTGACCGGGGCGGCAAAGAAATATCCCCGCTCGCCCGAGGTGGTGCCCAGGGCGTGGAACCGCCCGATGCCGCCATCGAGCGCGTCGGTGAAATAGGGGCGATACGCAAAGTTTCGCCCCACAAAGGATCGTTCCGTTCGATAGGATGAGGCCGCGATGGTCAGCCCCGTGCGGTCCATCAGATAGATGTCCGACACATCAAGCGACAGTGCGGTCTGGCGCAGCTGTTCATTGACAAAGGGCAAGAGCCCCGCATTGGTCGGATCGCGCAACACCCGGGCCAGGATCGGACGCTCGGCCAGAAGCGGGGGCAGAACCGCCGCGCGGTTCAGCGCGCCGCGCAGGTTCTGGGTTGCCAGTTCCAGGGTGGCACGATCGCGATCGCCGATCTGCACCTCATAGGCGCGTTCAAGCCGCGGATAGGCCAGCATCGCACCCAGACACAGCCCGATCAGCACCATCCGCACCACAGCGCCCGTGGACCAGCGCCCCGTCAGGGCGCGTGGCTGGCGGCGGTCGGTCATGGCTTCATCGGCGGCATCGATCATGACGCCCAGTATATGCGCGGGCGCGATCCCCCTGACCAGAGCTTGTGGTCAAAGCTTTCCGTGGGGCGATGCCGGGCCGGCGGTGCGAACCAGACCCGGTGAATTCGGCTTTCGCGAATGGCCATGACAGGTTACTCTGACACCAGATCAGGCGACGGCGTTTGTGGGTTGCCAGTCATGTGTTGGAGGAACCGATGTTTGCCATACGCTCCGTCTTGCGCACCATCAGCCTGACGCTGGTGGTTTTTGCCGCCCCGCTTGCCCCTGCCATCGCCCAGAACAGCCTGTGCAACGGGCTTGGGGATGGTGCGCCATGGATGGGCCAGACCGAGGACCGCTCGGACATCGCCACGCAAGGCGCGCCCTTGGTGTGGGCGGGAGATGTGGCGTCGGGTGGCCGGGGGATAGCGCTGTTCACGCTCAGCGCGCCGATGGCCGTGCGTGTCGAGGCGATGGCCGACACGCCGATGGGCGACGTGATGGTCGAACTGTTCGACGCGACGGGCCGCTTGGTGGTGGTCGATGATGATTCCGGCGGAAATCTGTCGGCACGCGCAGAGCCGGATCTGGAGGCGGGCGATTATTGTGTGGCGATAACGGGCTTTGGGGGTGCCGCGGTCGCGGGCCGGATTCAGGTGAGCCGGCTTGAGATGCTGGCCCTGACGCCGGGTTTGGCGGGCGGTTTTGCGGGCATGGACGAGATGATCCCTTTTGTAGGCATGGAGCCGTGCCTTCCAGAGACGCCCGCCACGCGTTTGGGCGACGGCTCGGTCGACGCGCAGCTGATGGACGGGCTTGTGGCAACGGGCAGCGCGGCACAGACGCCCTATTTTCGGTTCGCACTGGCCAGCCCACAGCCGCTCTCCATCCGCGCATCCAACGAAGACGCCGACCCCTATCTTTATCTCTTCGATGCGACCGGGCAACTTCTGGGCGAGAATGATGATGCCGATGGCCTCAATTCCCGGCTCGATTTCTCTCAGGCTTTGCCGGAGGGGGAATATTGCATCGGCCTGCGCGCGCTTGGCGACCCGATGCTGCCCATCGAGGTGCAGATCATCGCCCATGATGGACGGGCCGCCACCTTTGATGGGTACGCGCAGGGGATGATCGCGCCCCCGCTGGACGGGTCCTGGCCGGTTCAGGATCTTGGCGTGTTGCCGGCAGAGGTCACGCGCGACTGGCCGGTATCAGGTGGTCTGGCCCAATGGTTCGTCATGGAGGTTCCGGCCGATGGTCTGTTGATGATCACCGCCGATGCCATCGACGACTCTGACCCGGTGATCAGCCTGTTCGACAGTGCGGGCACGATGCTGGGCCAGAACGACGATGCCAATGACTCGGTCAATTCCCAGCTTGTTCAGGCGGTCGCGCCGGGGCGCTACGTGTTGGCCGTGCGTCAATTCGTGAACACCCACAATGGCATGATCCGCGTCGGCGTGGCGCGCTATGTGCGCGCCGCCCCCTAGGCGTCAGGCTGATTGCAAGGCGGTGATGATCTGCGAAAAGCTGGCCGCCTTCAATGCGGCCCCCCCCACCAGCGCGCCGTCGACATCGGCGATGGCAAAGATCGTGGCGGCGTTGTCGGGTTTGACCGAACCGCCATACAGGATCGGCACCTGACCACCGGCCAAGCCCAATCGTGACAACAGCAAGGCGCGGATCGCGCCATGCACCTGAGCGATCTGGTCGCCGTCGGGCACGCGCCCCGTGCCGATTGCCCAGACGGGTTCATAGGCCATGATCAGCGCTGATGGGTCGATGTCATCGGGCAGGCAGCCCATGACTTGGCGGGTCACCACGTCAAGCGTCATGCCCGCATCCCGCTGCGCGGCGGTTTCGCCGACGCACAAGATCACGCTCAATCCTGCGCCCCGTGCGGATTGTGTCTGTGCCAGGATCACGGCATCCGTTTCGCCATGATCGATCCGCCGTTCGGAATGGCCAAGGATGACATGGCTTGCCCCGGCATCCGCCAGCATCGCAGCCGAGATGTCGCCGGTATGCGCGCCCGATCTGGCGGCATGACAGCTTTGGCCACCAAGGGCGATGGGCGCATTTCCGACCCGCTCGGCCATGCGATGGATCAACGTGGCCGGCGGGCAGATCACGATGCCGACCCCGGGGTCGGGATGGGCCGCGATCAGCGCGTCGATTTCGGCCAAAGCCGCGCCATCGCCATGCATCTTCCAGTTTCCGGCGGCAATCTTGCGGGGCATGGTGGGCCTGTTCCTGTCGGTCGGTCGGATCCAAAGGGAAAGGGGTGACAGGCCAGCGCGCCACAGCGTGCGGCGGCCGATCAGGCCGGGCGCTGCGCCTGTTCGGTCTGCAACTCGGCCAGATCCTTGAACTTGATTGATTCCCCGCACCCGCAGGCATCGGCCACATTCGGGTTGCGAAAGCGGAACCCCTGTTCCAACAGGCTGGTCTCGTAGTCGATGATGGTGCCGAACAAGAACATCTGGGCTGTGGGCGCGATCATCACGCGCGCGCCGTCTTGTTCGACGATCTCGTCATGCGGATTGATCTGGCTGACATAATCCATGGTGTATTCCATGCCCGCACAGCCACCCTTCTTGATGCCGATGCGCAAGCCCTGGCTGCCATCGCGGGTCATGAGGCGCTGGATTTGCGCTGCGGCGGCGGGGGTGATGGTGACGGCCTGTTTGCCGGGAATGCCGAACATGGGATCAGTTCCTTGTCGCTGCGGCGATGCGGGAAAGATAGTCGGTGTCGCGGTATCGCTCAAGGGGCGTGTGTCTTGGCAAGGAGGGTGGCGGCATCTGTGCCATCACATGAAGCCCAGTTCCAGCCGCGCTTCATCCGACATCATGTCCATGCCCCAGGGCGGGTCCCATGTCAGTTCGACATCGACCTGCTTGACCCCTTCAAGCGGTTCGACCGCATCGGCGACCCATCCGGGCATCTCGCCCGCCACCGGGCAACCGGGGGCTGTCAGCGTCATCACAACGCGCACCGCGTTTTCCGGGGTGATGTCGATGGTATAGACCAGCCCCAGATCAAAGATATTGACCGGAATCTCCGGGTCATAGACCGACCGGCAGGCCTCCACCACGCGGTCATACAGCGGGTGATCGGTGCTGGAGGGCTGGATCAGCGGCGTGCCTTCCAGCTTTGGCTCGTGCTCGGTCATGGGGCGGTGCCTTCCACGGTAATCCTGAGTGAAGATATAAGGAAAGGGCGGCGGGGCGTAAAGGGTCGCATTTCCCAAAAGAAAACCCCCGCGCAAGGGGCGCGGGGGTAGGGGTTGTGCCAATGGTTGGCTCTGGCTCAGAAAGAGTATCCCACGCGGATACCAAAGCCCAAGGCCGAGTTGTCGGTGAATGTTCCCAGAAGCGTGCCGGCCGGCGCGGGCGCTGGGGCTTCGGTCTGTGCGTCCCCAACCATCGAATAATTCACGCCCGCCAGAATGCGCCACGGGCCGTTATCGTACCGCGCAGCAAGACCAAACGACGTACGCCCGTCGGTCGGGCCGAGATTGCCCGAGAACCCGCCCGATTTGGCCTCGTAGCCGACCGAACCCAACAGCGCCAGACTGTCGTTCAGCCGACGTGCAACGCCAAGGCTATAGGTGATCGTGTCCTTGTCGTAATCGACCAGAACCGGGCTGGGGGCGAGGCCGTTATCGCCCTGAATGCGGAATTCGGTCCAATCCACCCAGCGCGCCGAGCCGAAGACCAGCGTGCCGGGGGCAACGCCCGTCTGTGCCTCAAGCGTCCACGATTTTGGGATCGTCACGGCAAACTCCGTGGGCAACGTGCCAAGGGCTGGGACAAGATAGGTTTCCGAACCCGCGAAATCATGTGTGGTCGCGGATTGGTAGGTCAGCGACACGCGAAGCGCGATGTCGGGGATCTCGTAGGCGGCGCCGATCGTGTAGCCCAGTTCGGTCGAGCCATCCGCCGTCAGCCCGTAGGTCGGAAGCGAGACGTTGCCTTTCGCGGTGACGCCGCGCAGACCGCCGTAGACGGAAACGCCGCCCCCCGTCTGATAGCGGACCAGCGCATTGACGGCCTGGCTGTCGATGGTGCCGTTGGCCCCGGCAAAGGGGTAGCCGGTGCCAGTAGGATAGTCCACATCCGCGCCGATGGGCGAATCCACGATCAAGGCAAAGGAAAGCTGCTCGGATATCTTCTGATGATAGCGCAACTCGATCTGGCTGTAGCTTGCAGCCATGTCGCCCGATGACACTGCGCCGCCACCTGCTGTGCCCGATACCGATGGATCGACATAACTATAACCGAGTTCCACATAGGTGCCGGTCTCGAACAAGATGCCCATGGATTGGCCAGAGCGCTCGACACCCCCCGCCTGTGCCAGAGCAGTCGTTGCCAGAAGTGCCGCAGAGGCGGCTGCGATGCGGTTCATGATGTCTCTCCCCAAGACTGAGCGATGTCTACCTGACGTCTAGGTCAACAAGAATCACCGGGCGGTCAATTCTGCCGCAACGTCAGCCATCGCTTTACCTTTGGGTCAGCGATGAATTGTGACGGTTCTGCTACACCCGCGTCAGGTCCTGCCGGGTCGGCGCTGGCTGGCCCAGATGTTGAGATAATTGGCACCAAAGATCAACACGGCCCCAAGCAGGACGCTCCATTCCAGGGGTTCGGCATAGACCACCACCCCCACCACGGCGATGGTGGGCAGGCGGGCGAAATCCATCGGCATCACCACCGATGCAGGGGCAAGCGAAAGTGCCGCGGTCAGGCAGAAATGTGCGGCCATCCCGCCGATCCCGATCACCGCCAGCCATGGCAGCATCGCGGCCGAAGGCACGGCCATGTGCCCATCCCGCAAGCAAATGATAAGCCCGATGACCAGCTGGATCACCGACAGCCAGAACAGGATGCAGGTGATGCTTTCGGTGCGCGTCAGCCGCTTGGTCAAGATGACGTTGACCGCGAAAAACACAGCCGCCAGCGCAGCTGTGACCATGCCGATCGACAGCGGCTGCGCCCCGGGCTGCACAACGATCAGCACCCCCACAAATCCCAAAAGCCCCGCGCCCAGCTTCCACGCCGTCAATTTCTCGCCCAAAAACACCGCCGCCAAAAGCATCGCCCAGAGCGGTGCGGTGAATTCGAGCGCGAAAACCAGCGTCAGGGGGGCCACCGTGATGGCGTAAAACCACAGGTTCTGCCCGCCGAAATGGACGATGTTGCGCACCACATGCACGCCCATGTGGCGCCGCGTGATCTGGCCCAGCGTTCCGGCAAAGGCCCCCACCGCCAGAACGATCACCAGCCCGATCACCGAGCGGTAGGTAATCATCTCGAAGGTGTCGAGTTCCAGCGCCGCCGCCCGCCCCGCCACCGCAAGCGCAGAAAAGCAAAGGATCGCGCCGATCATCCACAAGGCGGCGCGCAACGGGTCCTGGGCCGCCTGGCCCTGCGGTGCCGCCTCGATCTGGCTCATGTGCGTGTGTCCTTTGTGAGCCCCTTGTTCGGGGCATCTTGTGTGGGCGTTTCAGATGGTGCGCGCACGCTCAAGGGCAAGCGCGCCTCACAGACCGGCGCGCTTGGCGTCATCCCAAAGTGCATCCATCTCGGCCAGATCGCTGTCGTCGGGGCGTTTGCCGCGCTTTGCAAGCCCGGCCTCGATGAAGGCGAAGCGGCGCGTGAACTTGGCATTGGCACGGCGCAGCGCGGCTTCGGGATCGACCTTGAGATGACGGGCGAGATTGGCCATGACGAACAGCAGATCGCCCATCTCATCCTCGATGCGGTCTTGCGGCAGACTGTCCCGCGCCTCGGACAGTTCGCGGGCTTCTTCGGCGATCTTGTCGATGACCATGCCGATATCGGGCCAGTCAAAGCCAACGCGCGCCGCGCGCTTTTGCAGCTTTTCGGCGCGCATCAACGAAGGCAGGCCCAAGGCCACATCGTCAAGCACCCCGCCCTTGGCCTTGGCCGCGCGTTCGGCGGCCTTGACGCTTTCCCAATCCACGACCTGCTGGGCGGCGGATTTGGCGTTGCTTTCGGTGCCGAACACATGCGGGTGGCGGGCGATCATCTTGTCGGCGATGGCGCTGGCCACATCGTCAAGATCGAACAGCCCCGCCTCTTTCGCCATCTGCGCGTGAAAGACCGATTGAAAGAGCAGATCGCCCAATTCACCCTTCAACTCGTCCCATGCCTTCCGGTCGATCGCATCGGCGACCTCATAGGCCTCTTCGATGGTGTAGGGGGCGATGGAGGCAAAATCTTGCTCCACATCCCAGGGACAGCCCGTGATCGGGTCGCGCAGCCGCGCCATGATCGCGCGCAGCCGCTCGAGCGGGGGCAGGCGGGAAAACTCGTCCATTGCGCAACCGGAGGGTTTGGGATCAGGTGACCCCTTAGACCCAAACCGCGCCGAGGAGTCCAGCCATGCCCGTCATCAACCGTATCGCAGGGCTTTCGCCCGAGATGACCGTGTGGCGTCGCCATCTGCATGCCCATCCGGAACTGGCCTTTGATTGTCACGAGACCGCGGCCTTTGTTGCGGCAAGGCTGGCCGAGATCGGGGTGGACGAAATCCACACCGGCATCGCGCAAAGCGGCATCGTGGCGATGATCAACGGGCAGGGCCCTGGCCCGGTGGTGGGCTTGCGTGCCGATATGGATGCGCTGCCGATCCTCGAGGCCACGCTCGCCCCGCACGCGTCGCGCGTGGCAGGCAAGATGCATGCCTGCGGCCATGATGGGCATACCGCGATGCTGTTGGGGGCGGCCAAGTATCTGGCCGAAACGCGGGGCTTTCGCGGGCGCGTGGCGCTCATCTTTCAACCCGCCGAAGAAGATGGCGGCGGTGCGGGCGTGATGGTGCAAGAGGGCATCATGGACCGCTTCGACATCGCCGAGGTCTATGCGCTGCACAATGCGCCGGGGCTGGAGGCGGGGCGCATCATCACCACGCCCGGGCCGATCATGGCGGCGGTCGATGAGTTCACGATCCTGATCGAAGGCCAAGGCGGCCATGGGGCCATGCCGCATGAGACGCGCGATCCGATCCCTGCCGCGGTGTCGATCGTTCAGGCCATCCAGACCATCGTGTCGCGCAACCATCATGCGCTGAAGGATCTGGTGATCTCGGTCACGCAGATACATGCCGGAACGACGGATAATGTCATTCCCGGCGAGGCGATGATCAACGGCACCGTGCGCAGCTTTGCACCCGAGGTTCAGGAGATGGTGATGGCACGGATGGAGGCGATCGTGGCGGGGCAAGCGGCCAGTTTCGGGGTCGCGGCACGGCTCGATTATGCCATCGGCTATCCGGCCACGATCAACGATCCCGACCGCGCCGCCTTTGCCGCCGAGGTCGCGGCCGAAGTGGTGGGCCCTGAGCGCGTTGATGGGGCGGCAGGGCGCGAGATGGGCGCCGAGGATTTTTCCTACATGCTCAACGCGCGCCCGGGTGCCTATCTGTTCGTGGGGGCGGGCGCGGGGGCGGGTCTGCATCATGCGGCTTATGATTTCAACGATGAGATCTTGCCCATCGGGGCCAGTCTTCTGGCGCGGCTGGCCGAACGCGCCTTGCCGATCGCGGGGTAGAGCGCGAATTTTCGTACGAAAATTCGGATGAGCGGGCGGGGTGCGAATTTTCGTACGAAAATTCGCGTCAACGCTGCGCGCGCGTCGCGCGCGCAGCTCTTGTTAGGGGGGCTGCCCCCAGCCTGCGGCCTGTCCTTGGCTGGTCTTGGGACAAGGATGCCGGGTTCAGCAGGCGGTTGCGCGCAGGTAGCGGCGCGTGCCGTAAAGAAGGGGCTCGCCCGAGGGGGCGCAGACCACCGCCTTGACCGCGCCGATGCAGATGTGATGCGTGCCCATCCGTTCTGCCGAGATCAGGCGGCAATCAAGACTGACCAGCGCCGCCGTCAGATGCGGGGCGCCGGTGACAAGGGGGGCGGTGGCGACTGCGTTGAACTTGTCGCCGCCGGGGGCGGGACGACGGGCAGAAAAGATGTCCGAGATGTCGTTTTGGCCTGCGCGCAGCAGGTTGATGCAAAAGCAGCCGTTTCCCAGCACCAGCGGCAAGACCGATGACGTGGCGTTCAGGCAGGTAAGCAGGGTGGGTGCCTCGCCATCGGCCGAGACCGATGTCATGGCCGAAACTGTGACACCGCCGCGCCCGGCAGGGCCATCGGTGGTCACGATCCAGACCGACCCTATGGCCTGGCTCATGCCATCGAGAAAGGCGCTGCGCAGCGTATCGCGGGTGTCTTGCGCATCGATCATCTGGGGTGTCCTCTTGTGAGCTTCGGCCTTTGGGATGCTGTCATGCTCAGAGCTAGACGCAGGCTCGCGAAAGTCACGCTTGCGCTTGCGTTTTCCTGCGTGTCAGGGCAGGCCAAGGGCGTTTTCGGCGGAGGGACGGCAATGGCGTTGGAAGATGCGAAGCGCGAGGTGGACGGGGCCTTTGTGCGGGCGGGGTTCAAGGGGCTGGCGTTTGAAAATGCCTTTGCGGGTGCGACCAGTTTCTTGCGGCGGCGCTACAGCAAGGATCTGACGGGTGTCGATCTGGCGATCACGGGCATTGCCTTTGATCAGGCTGTGACCAACCGGCCCGGCACGCGGTTGGGGCCGCGTGCCATCCGCGAGGCATCGAGCCTTCAGCCCTTCGATCCGCCCTATGGCTGGGACGGATTTTCGCCTTTGGAAGACATCGCGATCGCCGATTACGGCGATATGGCGCTGGATTATGCGCATACCGCCGATATCCCCGACCGGATCACGGCGCATGTTGCGGGCATTCTGGCCGCGGGGGCGGGATGCATCGCGTTGGGGGGCGATCATTCCGTGACACTGCCGATCTTGCGCGCGCATGCCGCCAAACACGGGCCCTTGGCATTGATCCAGTTTGACGCTCATACCGACACATGGCCCGATGATGACCCCTTGCGCATCGATCATGGCACCTTTTGCTACAAGGCGGTGCGCGAGGGTCTGATCGATGTCGGCGCCTCGGCGCATGTGGGCATCCGCACCGTGGTCGGGGACAATCTTGGAATTGCCATACATGACGCGCGCGCCGTCCATCAGCGCGGCCCCGAGGCGGTGGCGGCCGATCTGCGCGCGCGGGTGGGGGGGCGGCCGGTTTATCTGAGCTTTGACATCGATGCGCTTGACCCCGCCTTTGCGCCGGGAACCGGCACGCCCGTCTGGGGCGGCTTGTCGAGCGCGCAGGCAGCCCAGATCCTGCGCGGTCTGGCGGGGATCAATCTGGTGGGGGGCGATGTCGTGGAAGTGTCGCCGCCCTTCGATCACGCGGCCATCACGGCCGTGGCCGCGGCGCATGTCGCGATGGAGTTGATCTGCCTATGGGGGTGGTGCCGGCGATGAGAGGCTGGACCGACTCGGGCGGTTTGGCCTAGATCACCGCAACACATCGCCCCCGACAGGATCCGCCATGCCCCGCCATACCCCGCAAGATCCCCATCGCGCCGTTGCGCGCGAGATTTCCTACGCGTCTTCGGCCGTCTCGCTTGGCGGGCGCGCGATGATCCGGGTGATGGAGAATGCGACCGGGCGGCTGGCGCTGATCAAGCGCGCCCAAGGCTATGACAGCGAGGTGCGCGAGGGGCGCGATTTCTGGCAGGTCATGGTGGAGCGCTACGGGCTTGATCTGAAGGTGGTGGGCGGATCGCTCGAGATGATCCCGCGTGACGGCCCGCTGGTGCTGATCGCCAACCATCCCTATGGCATTCTGGACGGGCTGATGATGGGCCATATCCTGAGCCATGTACGGGGCGATTTCCGCATTCTTGCCCACCGCGTGTTTCGCAAGGCTGAGGATATCGAGCGGGTCATCTTGCCCATCTCCTTTGATGAAACCAAGCAGGCGCGCGCGCTCAACATCGAGACGCGCAAGACCGCGTTGGCCTATCTGGCGCAAGGTGGCGCGATCGGCATTTTCCCCGGCGGTACCGTTTCGACGGCGGCGCGTCCCTTTGGGCAACCGATGGATCCCGGCTGGCGCAGCTTTACCGCGCGGATGATCGCGAAATCCGAAGCGACCGTGGTGCCGGTGTTTTTTGACGGGCACAATTCGCGGCTTTTCCAGCTGATGAGCCATCTGCATTCCACCTTGCGCATGGGGTTGTTGATCAAGGAATTTCGCGCCCGGGTGAACAGCCCGGTCGAGGTGGTGGTGGGCCAGCCCATGTCGCGTGCGATGCTGGAGCCCTATGTGGGCGATGCGCGTGCGATGATGGAATTCCTGCGCGAAACCACCTATGGGCTTAGCCCGCGGCCGATCAATGCCACTGCACGCGGCTTTGAATTCGAGGATCGGCACCGCGAGCGCAGTGCCCCCGATGTGCGCACCCGCAAGATTCTGGGGGACAGATACTGATGGCGGTGGGAATTTTCGACAGCGGTCTGGGTGGATTGACGGTTCTGAACGCGGTCACGGGCCGCTTGCCTGACACGGCGCTGGTGTATTTTGGCGACAATGCCCATGCGCCCTATGGCGTGCGCGACGCCGATGACATCTATCAATTGACCACGCGCGGGGTGCAGTGCCTGTTCGACGAAGGCTGTGATCTGGTGATCCTGGCCTGCAACACCGCATCGGCTGCGGCTTTGCGGCGGATGCAGGAATCCTGGGTGCCCAAGGACAAGCGCGTCTTGGGCGTTTTCGTGCCGCTGATCGAGGCATTGACCGAACGCAAATGGGGTGACAATTCACCCCCGCGCCCCGTGGCCGTGGAAACTGTGGCGTTGTTTGCCACGCCTGCCACCGTGTCGAGCCGCGCCTTTCAGCGCGAACTGGCCTTTCGCGCCATAGGCGTCGATGTCGAGGCCCAGCCCTGTGCCGGTGTGGTCGATGCCATCGAGATGGGCGACATGATCCTGGCCGATGCCCTTGTGCGCAGCCATGTCGAGGCCTTGTTGCGCCGCATGCCCAAGCCGCAGGCCGCGATTTTGGGCTGCACCCATTATCCGCTCGTCGAAGAGGTGTTTCGCGACGCGCTGGGGCCTGATGTGGCGGTCTATTCCCAGCCCGATCTGGTGGCTGAAGCTTTGGCCGATTATCTGGCACGCCATCCCGACAAGCGGGGTGGCGGCAGCGGGTCGAAATTCCTGACCACGGGCAATCCGAAATCGGTGTCCAACAAGGCCACGCAATTCCTGCGCCGCCGGATCGAGTTTCAAAAGGCCGAGATGCCCTGAGGCTGGCGCGCGCGCGGCTGCTGCTTTTTGGCACGCCCCCCTTCACAGGGGATCATTCTGCACGCAAATTGGGATGATCAGCCCGGCGGCGGGCCCATGACCGTCTGGCGTGCGCCCGCGCTGACGCAGAGGAGAACATCACCCATGCGGGGTCTGAAGAAACAACGCCGTATCCAGATCGTCATGCTGGCAACCCTGGCCCTCGTGCTGTCGGCATCCCTGATCGGCTATGCCATGCGCGACGGGATCAATTTCTTTCGCCCCCCGTCCGAGGTTGCCGAAAACCCGCCCGCACCAGATGAGGTGTTTCGCATCGGCGGGCTTGTCGAGGATGGCAGCCTGATCCGCGACGCGGGTGAGACGATCCGCTTTCTGGTGACCGATGGCGGCGCGTCTATTCCCGTGACCTATACCGGCATCCTGCCCGATCTGTTTGGCGAAGGTCAGGGGATGGTGGGCACCGGCCGGCTGGTCAATGGCGTGTTCGAGGCAACCGAAATCCTTGCCCGCCATGACGAAGAATACATGCCCGCCGAGGTGATCGAGGCGCTCGAAGCGCAGGGCGTCTATCGCCAGAGCGACGGCGCCCCCGAAAGCTGACGCTGCAGCGCGGGGCGGGGCGCAATGCCGCCTTTCCCTGTCGCGTTCGTGCCATCGGTGCGCTTTGGAGGGCGCTAGCCTGCCGGCAAGGCGCGCAAGGGAGGATGGCGATGCAACTCAAGGATGTCGAGGTTTTCATCGTGGCCCCGCCGCCGCCCGGATGGGGGGGGCGCTATTGGCTGATCGTGCGTGTGACGACCGCCTGCGGCATCACCGGCCTGGGTGAGGTCTATGCCGCCGCCGTTGGCCCCAAGGCGATGCAGGCCGTGATCGAGGATGTGTTTGCCCGCCATATGGAAGGCGAAAACCCCGAGAATATCGAACTGATGTCGCGCCGCGTCTGGTCGTCGGGCTTTACCCAGCGGCCCGATCCCACGGCGTTCGGCGCCTTCTCGGGGCTTGAGATGGCGTGCTGGGACATCTTGGGCAAGGCGCGCGAGCGGCCGGTCTGGGCGCTTCTGGGGGGGCGGATGAACGACCGGGTGCGCGCCTATACCTATCTTTATCCCGAAGCGGGCAAGGAACGGGCGAGCTTCTGGGTCGATGGGCCGGCACAGGCCGAAGCCGCCGCCGCGCGTGTCGCCGAAGGCTGGACGGCGGTCAAATTCGATCCGGCCGGCCCCTATACGATCCGGGGCGGTCATGCGCCCGCGGTCTCTGACATCACGCGGTCGGCCGCGTTTTGCGGGTTGATCCGCGCGGCGGTGGGCGACCGGGCCGATCTGTTGTTCGGCACACATGGCCAGTTCACACCGGGCCACGCGATCCGGCTGGCGCGTGCCATCGAAGCCCATGACCCGCTGTGGTATGAGGAACCGATCCCGCCCGATGATATCGCGGGTCTGGCCGAGGTCGCGCGCGCCACCTCGATCCCGGTGGCGGTGGGTGAGCGGCTGTGCGGCAAGCTGGAATTTGCGGCGGCCCTGCGCGCCGGGGTGCGCATCGTGCAACCGGCGCTCGGGCGCGCGGGCGGCATCTGGGAGGGGCGCAAGATCGCGCTTCTGGCCGAAGCGCATGGCGCCCAGATCGCGCCGCATCTTTACGCAGGACCCGTCGAATGGGCGGCCAATGTGCATCTGGGCGTGGCCTGTCCGAACCTGTTGATGGTCGAGGCGATCGAGACACCGTTTCACGAGGCGCTGGTCACCGGGCGGCCCAAGGTGGAAGAGGGATTTGTCACCGCCCCCACGGCGCCGGGTCTGGGCATCGAGCTCAATGACGCGCTGGCACGCGCGCAAGCCTATGGCGGCACGGGACTGCATCTTCAGATGCAAGAGGCGCCTTGCGACTGGAAGAACGGCAACGCCTTTGCGGGCGGTGCCGCTGATTGATCGCGCGGCAGGGCCGCTTGACGCCGATCATGGTATACGCCACCATTCGGCGGTGTCCTGATGGATATGCGCTTGCTCGGCGGTGGGCGGGCGCCCCGCACAGAACCCGCCAAGCCCTTGCCGTGACGCGGCAATCCCGTTGGATGATCGATCTTGTCCCCTGACCTTCCACCGGCGGCACCCGCCAAAAGCCCGCGCCCCGACATCACGGCGCGGGGCATCACACTGGGGGGGCTGTTTCGCTGTTTTCTGATCGTGGGGATGACCGGGTTTGGCGGTGTGTTGCCGGTGTTCGTGCATGAGGTGGTGCACAAGCGCGGCTGGCTTGACCCCGAGGAATTCACCGAATTGCTGGCCGTCTGTCAGGTTTTGCCGGGCCCCAATATCGTCAATATGTCGATGGTGCTGGGCATGCGGGTCCAAGGTCTGATGGGGGCTTTCATGTCGGTTCTGGGGCTTTTGCTGTTGCCGGTGATGCTTGTGCTGGCGGTGGGGTCGCTTTACGCGGGGTTCTCGCATCTGCCCGCGGTCGCGGGCGCGGTGCGTGCCATTGCGGCGGCGGCGGCGGGGTTGTTGATTGCCATCACCGCGCGGCTGTTCTGGCCGCAACGCCGCAACCCCATCGCCATCGGGATCGGCCTGTTGGTGCTGGCCAGTATCGCATGGCTGCGCATCCCGCTGTTCTGGGTGCTGCTTGCACTTGGGCCGGTGTCGGTCGGGCTGACATGGTGGCGGATGCAGCGCGATGGATGACGCTGTTCTCAGCCTGTTTGGGCATCTGATACTGCAATCGCTGATGGCGATTGGCGGCATCTATGTGGTCGTGGCGGAATTGCAGCGGGTCGTGGTCGTTGAAAACGGCTGGATGGGGGCCGAGGATTTCGCCTCGCTTTTTGCACTGGCACAGGCCGCACCGGGTCCCAACACGATTTTCGTGGCTTTGGTGGGCTGGCGCATGGCGGGGCTGTGGGTCGGGGCCTTGGCGGTCGTGGTGTTCGTTTTGCCCTCGTTCATCTTGTCGGTCTTGCTGGCGCGGGGATGGTCGCGTTGGGCCGATCAGCGGTGGTTCGGGTTGCTGCGCAAGGGGCTGGTTCCGGTGACGGTCGGGCTTTTGGCGTCAAGCGCCGCCTTGCTGACCCAGACTGCCTCGGTGACCCCTGTGGCGATGTGCGTCACCGGCGGGGCCGCGGCCCTGTCACTGCGCACGCGCTTGCCGCCCTTGGCCATTCTGGCCTTGGCCGCGATCTTGGGTGCGGCGGGCCTTGTCTAGGCACCCGCTCGGCGCAGATCCTGCACCCAAGCCCCGGCCGCGCCCGAAAGAAAGGCCACATCGGTCTGTGTGGTCAAGAAGCGCGCGCCGCCCCTGATGGCGGCTGCCTGTCGTTCGACCGACCGATTGCCGCCACAGCCCGCAATGATCCCATTGGCCGCGCAGGCCCGGTTGACACGGGCCTGCGCGCTCAGGATTTCGGGGGCGTCGAATTGACCCGTCAGGCCCATGTTCACCAGCAGATCATTGGTGCCCACATGGATCACGTCGACCCCCGGGACGGCGGCGATTTTTTCGACATTCTCAAGCCCTTCGGGGGTTTCGATCATCACCCCCACCAGCGTGGCGGCATTGAGCATGGGGATGATCTGGCCCGGCGGAAGACCCTCGAAATCGACCATCATGTAGCCGCCCGACATGGCCCGCCGTCCGAGGGGCGGGAATTTGCAGATTTCGACCGCGCGGGCGGCCTGTTCGGGGGTGTCGATATCGGGATAGATGATCCCTTGCACCCCATTGTCGAGCATGAGCGACACATCGGGGTCGCCGATCCCGCGCACCCGCACCAAGGGGGACACGCCGATGGCGATGGCGGTCTGGGCGATGGCATGGATCGATTCCAGCCCAAAGATCGCGTGCTGCGTGTCGATGAACAAGAAATCATGTCCCGACGCCCGGGCGATCCGCGCGATGTCACCCGTGCGCACCATTCGCACGCTCATGCCCAGCACGGCGGCGCCTTGGGCAAGTTTGACCTTGAGCGGGTTTTCATAGCGATGGGCCGACATGGGCATCCTTTCGGGGGCGTGGAGATCCGGGCGGGATGTGACCGGCTCGACAATCATGCATGCAGGTGTATTCATCCGTGTCCAACAGGGCAAGACAGGCAGGGGCGAACATGGCGGCCACAGACGGGCAGGGGGCGACGATCACGCTGGAGCGGCAGGCGGCCGAAGGCTTGGCCGCGGATCTGCTGGTGGCCGCCCGCGTGCCGCAAGCCGATGCCGCAATCGCCGCCCGCTGTCTGGTGCGCGCCGATCTGCGCGGTGTTGACACCCATGGCATGGTGCGGTTGCCGGGGTATCTTGACCGCATCGCGCGGGGGCTGGTCGATCCTGCCCCGGCGCTGGTGTTCGAGACGGTGGCACCTGCGGCCGCGCGGCTCGATGGCCAGAACGGCCTGGGTTTCGTGGTGGCCAGCCGTGCGGTGGATCATGGCATCGCCATGGCACGCCAGATGGGGCTGGGCCTGATCGGGGTGCGCAATTCCACCCATTTCGGCATGGCGGCCAATTATCTGCTGCAAGCGATCGAGGCTGGTTTTGCCGCAATGGTCTATACCAATGCCTCGCCTGCGATGCCGCCTTGGGGCGGGCGGGCCGAGATGTTTGGCACCTCGCCGTTCGCGGTGGGGGTGCCGGCACCGGGATCGGTTCCCTTTGTGCTGGATATGGCGCCCAGTGTCGTGGCGCGTGGCAAGATCCGCAAGGCCGCGCGCGAGGGGCGGCCGATCCCCGAGGGCTGGGCGCTGGATGCCGCGGGGCGCGACACCACCGATGCGCAAGCCGCCATGGCGGGGGGGGTGCTGTTGCCCATCGGCGGGCCCAAGGGGGCGGGGATGTCGATGATGATGGATATCTTGTGCGGCGTGCTGACCGGGGCGCGCTATGGCGGTGAGGTGGGCGATCAATACAAGCGCTTTGACCGACCGCAAGGTGTGGGTCATTTCATCCTTGTGATGCGCCCCGATCTGTTCTTGCCCGCCGACGAGATCGCGGCGCGCATGGGCGATCTGGTGACACGCGTCAAGGCCAACCCGCTGGCCGAAGGCGCCGATCAGATCTTCATGCCCGGTGAGATAGAGGCCCTGCGCGAGGCCGAGCGTCTGGCCCATGGCATTCCCTATCGCCGGGATGATCTGGCGCCGTTGGTCGATCTGGCGCGCGCCGGGGGTATCAGCCTGCCCCATGGGCTGTAGCCGATCGGATCAATACTGAAACATCATCCCCAGCCGTGTGTCGCGGGCGTGGCGGATATGGCTGCGGGCCAGATCATCGGCGGCATCGGGATCGCGGCGTTCGATGGCGTCAAGGATGGCCAGATGTTCGCCCACCGCGCAGCCCTGCCGCCCGTCCACGGCAAAGGTGGTGCTGGGCAACAGCATCAGCGTGTCATGCATGCCATCAAGGATGGTCAGCAGAAACGTGTTGTGGGCCGCCTCGTAGATCGCGGCGTGAAAGGCACGGTTGAGTTGCGCCACGCGCGCCGGATCATCGGGGTCGGTTGCGGCAAAGGCTTCGGCAATCTGGCGCATGGTGAACAGATCCGAAACCGAGGCATGCTGGGCCGCGAACCGGGCGGCGCTGCCCTCCATCAATTCGCGCACGGCATAAAGTTCCAGCACGGCCATCCGGTCAAGCTGGGTCACGGCAAGCCCGGTGCTGGTCATCTGCAACAACCCGCGTTCCTGCAGCCGCGACAGCGCCTCACGCACGGGGGTGCGGCTGACATCAAAGGATTTGGCCACATCCTCGGCGCGGATGCGATCGCCTGGCCGAAAGGCGCCGGTGCGCAAGCCATCGATGAAGGACTCATAGACCTTTTGCGCGATCGACATGGTGCTAGACCTTTCATCTGGTCGGGCAGGCGCGCCCTTTGGCCTGCCTGTTTTGTGCAACAGCTATACCGCCCGGATGCCCCATGGGTAAAGCCGCCCGGCACAAGGCAAAACCCTTTGGGGGCATCACAAGCGGCGTGAGTCGTCATTTTTTCAAGGGTCTTTGCGCTGACAACGATCTTTTCATGGGTTTTTTGCCGTCCGCTGAAACAAGTTCTTCAAGGATGACACAACGTTAGAGAATTAAATGTGTCACTTAAAATTTACAGTTGAAGTTGTAAATCTAGAATGACACTCTGTCGCCAGGGCCCGTGCGTCAATATGCGCACAATCCCCGGAGTGGCGCTGCATGTCGCACGCCAACTAACCATGATGGAAAGGAGGGGCGAAGGATGTCCAACGATCCCGAAAAGGTCTGGCCGACTGGCCTTACCCTGAAAGAAGCTGAAGAGGTGCATAGCTACCTCATCGACGGTACCCGCGTTTTTGGCGCGATCGCGCTTCTGGCGCATGTGCTGGTCGCCGTGTCCACCCCGTGGCTCGGCTGAAGGAGGGCATGTCTTGAACAACGCAAAGATGTGGCTCGTGGTCAAACCGACCGTGGGCGTTCCCTTGTTTCTGGGCGCTGTGGCCGTGGGTTCTTTCGCCGTCCATGTGGCGGTCCTGAGCAACACGACATGGGTTGCCGATTTCCTGTCCGGCGCCTCCGCCGGCGGTAGCGCCGCGCTTCAGACCGAGCAGGCGATCTTGCCGGCATCGGCCGATGCGACAACCCTGCCCATGTATATCGAAACCCATGCCGACGGCACGCAAATGATGCGCGTGATCTTGCCCGACGGGCGCAGCGCAACACTGGTGATGGACGATCTGACCCAAGCCGCGCTGCGGTAAGGGGCCGATCCAATGCAGAACGACCGTGACACACGGGTCGGAGGCCGCGGCTGATCCCGCACCCCCGACCCGATCCCGGCCCGCCCCCGGCACATGGGCGAAATGGCATTCGGACATCCCATGGCACGTTTCCGCGACACAGCGCTGAGCAAGATCCAGACCATCGGCCCGCGCTTTCTGCCCTTTGCGGATGTCGCGACCGAGGGGGTGCCCTTGTCGCGCCTGTTGCGGCTGTCACTGTTTCAGGTGACGGTCGGCATGGCGCTGGTGCTGCTGGTGGGCACGCTCAATCGCGTGATGATCGTGGAACTGGCCGTGCCTGCGACGCTGGTGGGGCTGATGATCGCGCTGCCGCTGGTCTTTGCCCCCTTTCGCGCGCTGATCGGCTACAGATCCGACATTCACCGATCCGCCCTTGGCTGGCGGCGCGTTCCCTACATCTGGAAAGGGACGATGCTGCAATTTGGCGGCTTTGCCATCATGCCCTTCGCGCTGTTGGTTCTTTCTGGCTATGATCAGGCGGCCGATGCGCCGGTCTGGATCGGCCAGTCAGCGGCGGCGCTGGCGTTCTTGCTGGTGGGCGCGGGCATTCACACGGTTCAGACCGTGGGGCTGGCACTGGCCACCGATCTGGTGTCGGTCGACGAACAGCCCAAGGTCGTGGGCCTGATGTATGTGATGCTGCTGCTGGGCATGATCGGATCGGCGCTGGTCTTTGGCTGGCTGCTGGACCCCTATACGCCGGGCCGGTTGATTCAGGTCGTGCAAGGCGCGGCCGTCATCACCGTGGCGCTGAACATCATCGCGCTCTGGAAGCAAGAACCGCGCGACCGTGCGCGGGCCGCCAGTGTTCAGACCCAGCCCGAATTCCGCGATGCGTGGCGGCTTTTCGTGCAGGGGCGCACAGCGGTGGGGCTGTTGGTGGTGATCGCCTTGGGGACCATGGGCTTTGGCATGGCCGATGTGGTGTTGGAACCCTATGGCGGACAGGTGCTGGATATGGCCGTGGCCACCACGACGCGGCTGACGGCCGTGTTGGCGGCGGGCGGTCTGGTGGGCTTTGCCATCGCTTCACGCGTGTTGCTCGACGGGGCCGATCCGGTCGATGTCGCATGGTGGGGCACGCTGTTGGGCCTTCCGGCCTTTGCGCTGATCATAGCGGCGGGGCCCTTGGGCGCGGTCACGCTGTTTGTCATCGGCACGGGGTTGGCCGGTTTGGGCGCGGGGCTTTTCGGCCACGGCACGCTGACGGCCACGATGCGCCGCGCGCCGCGCGCGCAGGTTGGGCTGGCGCTTGGGGCATGGGGTGCCGTGCAAGCGACATCGGCCGGCATCGCCGTGGCGCTTGGCGGCGTGATCCGCGATGTCATCGCGGCCATGACCAATGCGCCCGAAATGCGGCCCGAAGCACCCTATACCCCCATCTTTGCTCTGGAGTTCGCCTTCCTTGCCCTGACGCTTGCGGTATTTTTCGTTTTGCGGCGCCGTGAGGCGGGACTTTTCCAGACAACGCACTATCGTCCTGCGCAGGATAGACCGGATCCTTCCGTAGCCAATGCAGCCTGCCACGTTGGAACCGCGGCGGCATCAACGAGGGGATACCCATGACCAAGATAATCACGCGGTATTTCGGCAGCGCCGAGATCGCTCGGCGTGTCCGGCAAGAGCTGGTCGATATTCACCGGTTATCGCCACGCATCATCGATCTGTTCGACCAGGCCGAAGGCCTTGCCGCCCGGCTGGATGCTGCGCAGGTCGCGCCCGCGACGGCCGCGGCCTATGCGCAAAAGCTTGCCGGCGGCGGTGCCGTCTTGCTTGTCCGCGCAGGCCACAAGCCGCTCAGCGTCGGGCGGATCACCCGCGAGGTCACCGCCGCGATGGGGGCCGCCGACATGGGCGGGCTGATCGAGGAAGTCCTGATCAAGGATACCAAGGTCGGTCGCCCCAATACGGTGCTTGGCGATCATCCGCTGATGCTGACGCGCCCGCGCGTGCCGGGCACCACCACCTTTCACATGGCCAATTGGCCGATCCCGTTGATCAGCCGTCGAAAGCCCTCGACCGTGTCGGTCATTCCCCCGCATGGGCATATGGCCAATTTCCCCATTCCGCTGCTCAGCGATCGCAAGCCCTATACCGGCTCGATCTTTGGCCGGCATGCGCGGATGGCCAATTTTCCGATCCCGCTGATCAGCCGCCGCAAGCCCTTTACCGGGTCGATCTTCGGCCTGCATGCGCGGATGGCGAATTTCCCGATCCCGTTGATCAGCCGTCGCAAGCCCTTTACCGGCACCGTGATCGGGCGCCACACCCGCATGGCGAGCGTTCCCTTTCCCTTGCTGATCAATGGGCCGCAGGGGGCGAATGCCTTGATCCCGGATGGGCCGCGGATGGCCAATTTCCCCATTCCGCTGCTCAGCGAACGCAAGCCCTTTACCGGCTCGATCTTTGGCCGGCATGCGCGGATGGCGAATTTCCCGATCCCGTTGATCAGCCGTCGCAAGCCCTTTACCGGGTCGATTTTCCCGCCGCATGCGCGGATGGCCGATGCGATCTTGCCGCTTGTTACCCGCAGTTCGACCCCGGCACCCGATGCGGACAAGCGCTTTTCCTTTTCGCGTCTGCTGGGCTTGCCAACCATTCAATCGCGCTGATCGCGGACAGGCAGGAACGAGGAAAGGCCGGGCATCGCGCCCGGCCTTTTGTCATTCGGCGGCGGCGCGCTTGGGCAGCACCCAGCCCGGCCGCACGAAATGGCAGGTGTAGCCATGCGGCAGGCGTTGGAGATAATCCTGATGCTCAGGCTCGGCCTCCCAGAAGGGGCCCAGGGCTGCCAGCTCGGTCACGACCGGTCCCGGCCACAGGCCCGAGGCGTTCACATCGGCGATGGTGTCCAGCGCCACGGCTTGTTGCGCCGCATCCGCATAGTAGATGGCCGAGCGATAGCTGGGTCCGCGATCATTGCCCTGACGATTGGGGGTGGACGGATCATGGATCTGAAAAAAGAATTCAAGGATGTCGCGGTAGCTGATCCTGGCCGGATCGAACAGGATTTCGATCGCTTCGGCATGGCTGCCGTGATTGCGATAGGTGGCGTTCGCCACATCGCCGCCGCAATAGCCCACGCGGGTTGCCACCACGCCCGGCTTGTGGCGGATCAATTCCTGCATCCCCCAAAAACACCCCCCCGCCAGAACGGCGCGCTCGATGCTCATGCGATATCCTCCACCTGATCAAGATAATCCCCATAGCCCTCGGCCACCATGTCGTCGCGGGGCACAAAGCGCAGCGAGGCCGAGTTGATGCAATAGCGCAATCCCCCCCGGTCGCGCGGACCATCGGGAAAGACATGGCCCAGATGGCTGTCGCCATGCCTGGATCGCACCTCGGTTCGGATCATGCCGTAGCTGACATCGCGCAATTCGACGACATGGGCGGGCACGATCGGCTTGGTAAAGCTGGGCCAGCCACAGCCGGAGTCGTACTTGTCGCTGGAGGCAAAGAGCGGCTCGCCCGAGACGATGTCCACATAGATGCCCGCTGCCTTGTTGTGCAGATAGGCGCCCGTGCCGGGGCGTTCGGTGCCCGCATCTTGCGTGACGCGGTATTGTTCGGGGGTCAGCCGCGCAATGGTCGCGGCATCTTTGGTATATCGGGTCATCTCGGGGTCCTGATCTGGCATGTCAGGGTGGTATATGGGGCGCGCATCGGGGTCTGTCCAATCCCGGCCCGGAAACAAAACACCCCGGGGCGGGGCCACGGGGTGCGTGTTTCGGATGCAAAAGGAAAGGTGTCGCTCACCCGCCCCAGGCACGCACATCGCCACAATCCATGTGGACAAAGTTCGACTGCGCATACCGTCCGACGCCGCCCGCGTTGCAAGAGCGCGCCGCATTGAAAATCTGTGTCACCGTGCGCGAACTCAACCGAAGATCGGCGGCTTCACCACGCATGTGCAGCGAATTGCGCGCCACAGCCGACGAACGGCTGCGCAGCATCGCGTTCGACGCCGGGCTGCGGTAACCCGACAGCAAGGTATAGGGCTCGGAGGTGTCGAGCAGATTATGGGCGGCCGCCATGATATCGATGGCACGCGCATCGATCCGGTGGGTGGTGCCATCGCGCCAGTCGCGCATGAAGAAATCGATCTCTTCCATCGCGGGGCGGATGTAATCGCCATCGATCCAATACACCATGTCAAGACGTTCGCCGGCCCGACCGTTGCTCATGCGCAGACGCCGAATGTCGCCCGCGCCCCGCAAGAACCCTGCTGCATTCGCCATCACAGGCGCCGCCGTCACAGCGGTCGCGGCGAAGGCACGCAGCAAGGTGCGGCGCGTCATCGTCGTATCTGTCATTGTGTCAAATGCCCCATATCTTGCCTGATTCATTATAGATGCGGCCCCTTGAGACGGAGCCGTCGTTTGCATACCCCCCACAGGCACTTCACAAAGCATTGCACAGCCGAAACTATTCGAAAAGACTCAGTGATCGGTGTGGGGCGGTTTTTTTCAGTTTTCGGCAATTTTCCGCCGTTCGTCAGCGGTCGCGGACCCCGCCTTGGCACTTGGCCCATGTCCGGGCGCCCCCGCAGGGCCCAGGGCCTGCGGCTGGCGGGCAACATTGAACAAGAAAGCTCACTCATGCACTGGTGGCTAAACCAAAAGCGTTGTCAAACTGTTACGCTGCGCTTCAGCATTTGCTCTTTGCTGGCGCGGAACGCTTTGTCTGAATGGATGTCGCCCGTCATGCTCTTCCGATTTGCTCGTGTGTCTGTTCTGTCGGTCTGGGTGGCGCTTTTGGCGCTGACGGGTGCGGGGGTGATGCCCACACCTGCCGCTGCGGCGCAAAGCCTGCCTGCCCTCAGGTTGGCCATCGCCGAGGCTTCGGCCAGCGATGCGGCGTTGCAGGCTTTTTATCGTGACCGCGATTTCGAGCCGGTCTGGACCACGGCCGATGCAGCCGACCGCCGCACCGCGCTGCTGCGCGCGCTTGACCAGGCGGATCATCATGGCCTGCCCGTGGCGCGCTACCAGATCGACGCGCTGCGTCAGGCCTTGGTCGATGCCACCAACCCATGGTTGCGCGGCAAGGCCGATGTCTTGGCCAGTACCATCTTTTTGCGCTATGCCCGCGATGTGCATGGCGGTTTTCTGGATCCGTCGCGGATCATTCCCGATATCTTTCAAGACCAGCCGCACCGTGATCCCCATGCGCTGATGCTGGCCTTTCTGAAGGCCGATCCACACCGGTTCATGGCGTCCCTGCCACCGCAAGGCCCCGCCTATAATCGGCTGATGCGCGCCAAGCTTGAGCTTGAGGCGGTGGCGCGCGCGGGCGGTTACGGGGAAACGGTGCAGGCCGAGGTCTTGCGTCCGGGCGATCTGGGCCCGGGCGTGGTGCAGATGCGCAATCGGTTGATCCGTCTGGGCTATTTGGAACAAACGGCAAGCGTCGCCTTCGATGTGCGGTTGCAAGCGGCGGTGATGGCGTTTCAGGTCGACAGCGGCCTGACAGCCGATGGCATCGCCGGCGCCAAGACCCTTGCGGCGCTGAACCGCTCGGTCGAAGATCACTGGAACGACGTCGTCTTGACGATGGAGCGGATGCGCTGGATCAATGATGGCCAGCTGCATGACCGGCTGATATTCGTGAACCTGGCCGATTTCCACACCCGCGTCATCGACAATGGCGAGCTGAGCTTTATCACCCGCTCGGTCATCGGCGCGCGTGACCGTCAGACGCCCGAATTCTCGGACGAGATGGAATATATGGTCATCAACCCAAGCTGGCATGTGCCGCGGTCCATTGCCCGGCGCAGCTACATCCCCGGCATTCTGGCAGGGGAAGCCACCTATATGGAAATCCTGTCCGGCGGGCGCCCCATCGACCCCGCCACCATCGACATGAGCCTGTATTCGACAAGCAGTTTCCCCTTTGATCTGCGCCAGCCGCCGGGGCCGAACAATGCCTTGGGAACGGTCAAGTTCATGTTTCCCAACCGCCACGCCATCTATCTGCATGACACCCCCGATCAGCATCTGATGGACCGCGAGGTGCGGGCGTTTTCCTCGGGCTGCATCCGGTTGGCGGACCCGCATGACTTCGCCTATCATCTGCTGGCCCGGCAAAGCGATGATCCGCAGCGCCAGTTCCAGGGCATTCTTGCCTCTGGCCGCGAGACATATCTGCATCTCGACCAGCACATTCCGGTGCATCTGACCTATTGGACCGCATGGGTCGAAACCGATGGCCGCTTGCGGACCCGGGCCGATATCTATGGGCGGAACGCGATCCTGAGCCGGGCGATCCAGTCGCTCGGGGTGGTCATGCCCGAGGCTTCCAGTTAATCGTGCCCCGGCACAGGCTGTTTGCGGGGCGGGCACGACCATGGCAGGGCATTCGATCAGGGATATCGCCGCAGCGCTCAACGCTGTGGCTTTCGGCGCGCTCGACATCGTGGTGACAGGCGTGGCCGAACCGGCCAAGGCTGGTCCCATGGATCTGGCGATGGCGATGCGGCCCGGCTATGCGGCGGCCCTGGCACAAGGCGCGGCGCGCGCGGCGGTGATCGGCGCCGGCATGGATTGGCAAGCGTTGGGGCTTGAGGCCGCGATCCTTGCGCCGCGCCCGAGGCTGGCCATGGCGGGCATCACGCAGGTGATGGATCAGGGCCCTGTGATCGCAGAAGGCATCCACCCCAGCGCCGTGATCGATCCCACGGCCCGGATCGGGGCGGGGGCTGCCATCGGCCCCTTTGTGGTGATCGGACCCGGCGCGGTCATCGGCGCGCGCGCGCGCATCGCCAGCCATGTTTCCATCGCCGAGGGCGCGCGCGTGGGGGATGATGCGTTGATCTTGCAAGGTGCGCGCATCGGCGCGCGCGTGGTGATCGGCGCGCGCGCGATCTTGCAGCCCAATTGCGTGATCGGGGCGGATGGCTTCAGCTTCGTCACCGCCGAGCCAAGCCAGGCCGAGCGCATCCGCGCAAGCCTTGGGCAAGATGACGGCGCCGCCCCGCCGCAAGGCTGGCGGCGCATCCATTCGCTGGGTTCGGTCCAGATCGGCGATGATGTGGAAATCGGCGCCAATGCCACCGTGGATCGCGGCACCATCGCCGATACCATGATCGGGGATGGCACCAAGCTCGACAACATGGTGCATGTCGGCCACAATGTCCGCATCGGGCGCGATTGTCTCTTGTGCGGTCAGGTTGGCATCGCAGGATCGGTCAGGATCGGGGATCGTGTGGTCCTGGGCGGCCAGACGGGCGTGGCCGACAATCTGGAAATCGGATCGGATGTGGTGACCGGGGCATCGACGATCATCTTGTCCACCGTGCCGCCGGGCCGCGCGCTGTTGGGCTATCCGGCTGTGCGGATGGAAACCCAGATCGAGATGTACAAGGGCCTGCGCCGCCTGCCGCGGCTGGCCAAAGCGGTGGCCGATCTGCAAAAAGCCGTTTCCAAGACCGACAAGACGCCGTAATGCAGCCTTATCCAAGCACGGGGTAGGGCCATGACCGAAAGCGTCCGCGACAAGGTGATCGCGATCATCGCCGAACAGGCGGTGCTGGAACCCGGCGATGTCACGCCCGAGGCGAGCCTGGCCGATCTGGGCATCGACAGCCTTGGGTTGGTGGAATCGATCTTTGCCATCGAAGAAGCCTTCGACATCCAGATCCCCTTCAATGCCAATGCGCCTGACCAGAGCGAATTCGACATCTCCTCTGTCGCATCCATCATCGCGGCCGTCGAGGGGCTGGTTGCCGCGCAGAAAAGCGTCTGATCCGATGCGCCGTGTCGTCATCACCGGGCAAGGCACGATCAACGCGCTTGGTCACGACGTGCCCAGCACCCTTGCCGCCATGCGCGAGGGGCGGTGCGGCATCGCGGATTTGGATCTGCGCGATGTCGACCGCCTGTCGATCCGCATCGGCGCACAGGTCAAGGGCTACGATGCCGAAGCGCTGTTCAATCGCCAACAGATCGCTCTTTATGATCGGTTCACGCAATTCACGCTGATCGCCGCGCGTCAGGCGCTTGATGGGGCGGGGCTGATCTTTGCGGGGGAATTGTCGGCGCGCTCGGGTGTTGTGCTGGGCACGGCCGGGGGCGGCGTCAACACATGGGATGAAAACTATCGCACGGTCTATGAAGAGGGCAAGAACCGCGTTCACCCCTTTGTCGTGCCCAAGTTGATGAACAACGCGGCCGCGTCGCATGTGTCGATGGAATGGAACCTCAAGGGGCCCAGTTTCTCGGTGGCGACCGCCTGTGCGTCGTCCAACCATGCGATGGGGCTGGCGTTCCAGCTTATCCGCAGCGGCATCGCCGATGTGATGGTCACGGGCGGGTCCGAGGCGATGCTGTCGTTTGGCGGCATCAAGGCCTGGGAGGGTCTGCGCGTGATGTCCAAGGATGCCTGCCGCCCGTTCAGCGCCAACCGAAATGGCATGGTGCAGGGCGAAGGTGCGGCAGTGTTCGTGTTCGAGGATTTCGAGCATGCCCGAAAGCGCGGCGCAGAAATCTTGGCCGAGGTGGTGGGCTTTGCCATGACCTCGGATGCGGCCGATATCGTCATGCCCTCCAAACAGGGCGCCGCACGCACCATTGCGGGCGCGCTGAAAGATGCCCGGCTCAACCCGTCGGATGTGGCCTATATCAATGCCCATGGCACCGGAACGGCCGCCAATGACAAGGTCGAATGCGCCGCCGTGGCCGATGCCTTTGGCCATCACGCCGATGATCTGATGATTTCGTCCACCAAATCGATGCATGGCCATCTGATCGGTGGCACCGGGGCGGTCGAGCTTTTGGCCTGTATCATGGCGCTCAGGGATGGGGTCATCGCGCCCACCATCGGTTATGAGGAACCCGACCCTGAATGTGCGCTCGATGTGGTGCCCAATGTCGCGCGCGAGGCGCGGGTCGAGGCCTGCCTTTCCAATGCCTTTGCCTTTGGCGGGTTCAACGCTGTGCTGGCCTTGCGCCGCGCGCCGTGACCCTGTGCAGCGCGCAACGCCCCGCCAAGGCGGGCGGGGCGCTTTTTTGCTCAGACCGTGGTGAACCCGCGCCTACTGTGCGGGCGGGGCGGTGCCTTCGGCTTGGCGAAGCTGCTCTGCCAGTGCCAATGCCGCCTCATGGCGCACCATCAGCGCCGCAAATCCCGCCGTAAAGCCCCGCAGCGAGACATTCAGTTGCACCAGTTGATCGGGCGCGGGCAGCGGAACCAGCGCCACATTTGCCGCTTGGCCTTGCCGAAACCCATCCAGATCTTCCGCCGTAAGCCCAAGTTGGGCAAAGCATCCAACAGGCTGGCAAAAGGAAAACGGATGATCCGACCAAGGCCCCTCATCCACCCGCACCCGCAAACCGGGCGTCAGCAAGGTGTCGAGCGGCGTCACAATTGTGGCGCCCGCGACAAGCGGCCCCTCGTCGGGCAGGTCAAACACGTTGAATTCGGCCACCGCCCCGCCATTGGCGTCGCGCAGCAATTGGTAAAGCTGGCAGGGCTCTGGCATGCCCTGCTCGGCGCGGATGCAACGAATTTCCCAATCACCATGCGTTTCGGCACTGTAGGTCTGGCCCACCTGGGGCTCGGCCGTGGCTTGGGTCTGTGTGCTGGCCTGCGACAAGGCGGCCAAAGGTGCAAGACACAGCCCAGCGATCAGGCCCATCCGCAAAACAAGCCGGGATGACATGTGATGAAACTCCTCTGCGGCGCCCCCTGCGGGCGTCGCGGCTTGGCTAGCATGCCGCATGCACGCTGTCAGGGGCAAAACCGATCGTGCCGGATGCTGATCACGGCGACGTTTTGCCCAACCGCGCGCGCGCATGTTCGCTTTTCTGCGCCGGGTCATGGGCCTGCGCGCGGCAAAAAAGCGAAAGGGCCCGAAGACCGGACCCTTTGCCACGTTTTTTTCACTCCCTGCCGGACTGGCCGACATTATGACGGAAAGGTTAAGGCACGACATTGGATCCGTCAACTGGCCAGTTCCAGCAAGCCCGCGGACCCGCCGCAAGCCGCAAGCCGCAAGCCGCAAGCCCCAAGACATCGGGCGCAGGGATTGCGACAGCGGCCGCGCCGGGTTGCGGTCAGGCATCGGGGCCGATCAGCCCCAGACCGCGCAGATAGATGCCGATCCCTGCCTCCAACAGATCTTCGGGCGAAAACGGTGCCGCAGCGCCGGGTCGTCCGCGGGCGAACAAGTCGACAACGCCATGGCTCATCGCCCAGACATGGGCCGAAAACATGGCGGGCGGCGGGCGCTTTTCCGGGGCGATGTGCTGTGACAAGGCGATGGCGGCCCGCTCCAGCACGTCACGCGATCTGGCTGCGGCTGCGGCCAGTTGCGGCGTGGCGTTGACCGAGGTTCCGCTTTCGAACATCGCCATGTAATGGCCGGGAAACCTGCGGGCAAAGGCCAGATAGGCCCGCCCCGTCGCCTCGAATGCAGCCAAGGCCGAGGGCTGCCCGCTGGCATAGGCATGTTCCATCAGATCGGCAAAGATCGCGTGGCCCTGAAGCGCGCATTCCGCGATCAGGTCGTCGCGGCCCTCGAAATGGCGATAGACCGCCGCGGGCGTCACCCCGGCGGTCTTGGCCGCCTCGGACAGGGTAAAGCCCGTCGGGCCCAGCTCCTCGATCAACAGGAGTGCGGCATCAACCAGCGCCTGTCTGAGATTTCCATGGTGATAGCCGCGTTTGGTCATGTGTCCTCATGGCCGATCACACGGCCGATGGCCCGCGCGGATATGTGGCCCGCCGCCCGGCATGGGATGTTACAGGCTTTGACATTATGCCCGGATGCGCCTTGACGCAATCGGGCGCGATCTGACGCGCGTTCAATGGCGGCCACGACGCGTGTGGGATCGGCATGATGGGGGGCATGGCCCACCCCCGTCATGACGCAAAGCGTCGCCCCCCTGATCTGGCGGGCCAGCGGTTCGGAATGGATGGCCAGCCCCACGGTGGTATCCTGATCGCCGTGCAGGATTTCGACCGGCAGATCGAGGGATGCGTAATCAGGCAGCATCTGCACGATCTCGGGGAGCAGCGCGGCGCGTTGAAGCGCGTTTTCGCGCAACGCGCGCCGCTGCAAGCTCAGGCCCGCGCCGATATGCTGCGCGTAGCCGGGCGGGATCGGCTGGGGGGCAAAGATTTGCGCGATGGCGTCGGTGACAACGCGATCTGGCACCCAAGCCGTCAACAGCGGCGCGGCCAGCCATTGCCCGACAGGATGCGACAGCACCCGGTAGTAGCGCGAAAGCGGCGTGGTCCAGGGGTTCGATGCGGCGGCCAGCAAGATCAGCCCCGCCACATGCTTGGGATGGCGCGTGGCCATGGCCAGTGCCACAGCGCCGCCATAGGAATGGCCCAGCACCAAGGCCTGCGTGACGCCGATCTGGCCCAGCGCGTCGATCAGGCAATCGGCCTGTTCAAAGATGCTGGCCCCGTCGCGATCCAGCCGGTCGGAATGGCCAAGACCGGGGCGATCCAGCACCGTGACCCGGTAGCGGTCGGTCAGGCGCCCCATCAAATCATGGGTGAAATCGCGCATGTTGCCACTGGCCCCGTGGATCAGCACGATATCGGGGCCTGCACCGGCTTGCAAAAGATGCAGCCGTGCGCGCCCTACCGTCACAAAGCCGCCCAGCGGCGGATGGCTGGCGCGTGCGCGGGCTTCGTGGCGGGCGGCCTTCCACAGGGTCAGGGCCCAGAATATCGCCAAAAGCCCCGCAAGTATCAGGGCAGCCTTCATATCCGCCAGTCGGTCGAGCGTTGCCCGATCTCGGCCATGTCGAAGGGCGTGGTCAGATACATCTCGGACACCCAGTTGCCATAAAGCAGGTGCGCATGGCTGCGCCACCGGTTCTGCGGCGGGCGGCTGGGGTCGTTGTCGGGATAGTAGTTCATCGGCACGTTGATCGGCGTGCCATTGCCGATGTCGCGGTCATATTCCTGTTTCAGCGTGTCGCTGTCATATTCGAAATGGTTGAAGATATAGAGCGCGCGCCGGGCGCGATCTTCGACCAGACAGGGGCCGGCCTGATCGGACCCGATCAAGGTGGCAAGCCCCGGCACGGCGTCGATCTCGGGTTGGCGCATTTCGGTCCAGCGGCTGACGGGGATCACGAAATCATCCGAAAAGCCGCGCAGATAGGGCGAGGCGGGTTCCAGCACCCGATGGCGGAAACAGCCAAAGGCCTTGTGCGGAAGGATATGTTTGGCGACCCCGTGGAAATGGTTGATCATCGCCATCCCGCCCCAGCACACGCCAAAGGTGGAATGCACATGGGTCTGGGTCCAGTCAAAGACCTGTTGGAGTTCCGGCCAATAGGTGACCGCCTCGAAGGGCAGATGTTCGATGGGCGCGCCGGTGATGATCAGCCCGTCGAATTTTTCACCCGTGGCGGCCACATCGGCAAAGGGGCGGTAGAATTCCTCCATGTGCTCGGCGGCGGTGTTGCGGGTTTCATGGTCGGTCATGCGGATGAGCGACAATTCCACCTGCAGCGGCGTGGCCCCGATCAGCCGGGCAAATTGCGTCTCGGTCTGGATCTTCTTGGGCATCAGGTTCAACAGGCCGATCCGGAGCGGGCGGATATCTTGCTTGTCGGCCACATCGGCCCCCATGACCATCACGCCCTCGCGCTTGAGCACGTCAAAGGCGGGAAGGGTCGTGGGCAGTTTTATGGGCATGGGATCAATCGTCCTGAAAGGGGCACGGGGGGACCTAGGTGCGGGCCGCGGCCCTGCCAAGGGCCGTGGCGACCATGTCGATGGCATCTGCCGTGTCGCGCACGGCCTCGACCTCGGCGGCGGTGACGCGGATGCCCCAGTTGCGTGCCATTGCGGCATAAAGCGGGGCACGATGGGCCATGGCGTGGGCATAGGCATGGCGGATGAAGGCATCCGGATCGGCCTGATCGGCGGCAATGCCTTGCGCATCAAGCCAGCTTTGCCACAAAGGCAACAGGAATTCCGGCTTGTAATACATGGGCTTGGGATCTCGGTCGAAGCGACGGATCAATTCCTGCGTGTGGCTTTCCGGACCTTCGATCCAGACCATCAGGGCATTGGCCTGCAGGGTTTTCAGCACCTCGTCCCCGGGATCGTCGGGATCGACCACTTCACAGATCGATCCGCCGGTATCGGCGATGAAATGCGGGTATCCATAAAGATCGCGGGCGCGTGCGACAAAGCTGGGCGTATCGAGCAGGGCGTTGATCTCGGCCCGGCGGTGCAGCGCCTGGCGGCGCATGTAGTCGTCGAACGCCAGCCCGCCCTTGGCCGGGTCGCCCGGCTTGCCAAGGAATGTGGACAGCGGCGCCAGATTGCCAAAGCTGATGTTGGAGCCGATATAGATGCTGTCCGAGCGCAGCAACTCCGCCAGAAACGGAACCTGCATCGCCTGACGCTTGAGGTTGTCGGCGATATGTTCACCCATATAGGCCGTGCCGATGCGGTAATCGATCGAATAGTGATACCACTGGCCGCCCGCCCGCAAGATGGCGGCCAGACGCGTCTTGCCCAGACCCGACATGCCAAAGACGGCAAGACGTTTTTCGGGGGCTTTCGCCCAGGCGGCGGGGCTGTCGTAGAGAAGCGGCATGGATGCGTCCGATCAATGGGTGTCGGGGACTTGTATCGCAGCGGCACGCCGGGGAAAACCCGGCCCGTGTCGGGCGGCGTCAGGGCATGGGCTGCAACCGCGTGATGCCGATGTTGCCCGCGCGCGCCAGTTCGGGGTCAAGCGTCATGGTGATGTATTCGCCCCGCCGCCACAAGGCGCCCAGATCGTCGTAATGGCGTGACAGGGGATGGCCCGATTGGCCCGTGGCAATGACAAAGACCGAGCTGTCGGGATCGGCGAAATCATAGACGCCCCGGTAGCCTGCAGCGTGAATATTCACGAAGGGATCGGGCAGCGTGCCGGGGGTGGCCGCGCGGTTGAGCGTGAAATCCCCCCCGCTGGTCGATTGGCGGATATTGGCGATCCATGAAAACAGCCGCGTTTGCCCCAAGACGGGGTGGTCATGGCGGGCCTCATGGGCCGCGCCCCAGCGCCAGCTTTCCAGATCGGGGCCGTAGCGGTCCTCGAGCCATTGCAGCGCATCGTCGAGCGCCATGCGCGCGATGTCGGTGCAGCTCTCCACCGCGTTTGATCGGGCGATGTCGCACCAGCGGCCGGCGCCGTCGATGTCGCGAAACACACGCTCCAGAAAGATCGGTTCAAGTTTCTGGAACGCATCGGCCAAGGGGCCGATATCATCCTGGATCAGGCGTTGCTGCAATTCCCGCATCCAGGCCGCATAGATCAGCGGTTCGGGCAGATGTTCATTCATCTCGCCGTTCCAATCGGCCAACAGCGCCAGTGCCCGCTGTCGGCGGCGTTCGGGCGTGCCGGCGGGGGCTGCTTCTGTGGTGAACCACAGATCGCGCGCGACCAGCGGCAAGATGTTGCGCGCGGCCGCCGACACGGTGTCGAGTTGCGCCTCGATAAAGCTGTCACGGGTGTGGACATCGCGCGCCTCCATCAGGCGCGACAGCCGTGTGATGCGCTGGGTGTCGCCCCAGTCATGGGTCACATGCAGTGGAAAATCGCGCGCGACGGTGCGGTTGTTGGTGTTGCCCAAGATGCCGCTTTCGGGGTCGATGAAGCGGGGATTGGCAAAGTAGAGCGTCATGCCCTGCCAGCGGTTGTCAGCGATCCAGCCGCGCGCGGGCATGCGGGCCTTGGTCTCATGGGCATTCATCCGCCACGGCATGCGCCCGATCATCTGCATCGCGATGCGCCCGTCGCGGCTGGCCAGCATCAGGTTCTGGGCGGGGGCCACGAAATCCTCGCCCGCCGCCAGCCCGTCTTCGATGGTCTGGGCACGCATCAGCCGCAGGCCCGTCTGGATCGAGGTGTTTTGATCCGAAAGCGCGGTCCAGGCCATGCTCATCACACTGCCGGGGGGGGTGACGGTGGCGATGTCGAAATGCTGGCCGGGCAGAACGGGGCCGTTTTCCGTCCAGGCCCGCGTGATGGTCACATCCTGACCACCCGCCACCTCGATCACGCGCCGGTCGGTGCGAAACTCGGCCCACCCATCGGGTGTGCGGTATTGCTGGGGGTTTTCGGGGTTCAACTCTTCGACATACAGGTCGATGTCATCAAGATAGGCCGATGTGATCCCCCAGGCGAGATGTTCGGAGCGTCCCGCAAGGATGACGGGCATGCCCGGGATGGTCGCGCCGATCACGCCACCGGTCGCAAGCTCGAGCCGGGCCAGATACCAGATGCTGGGGGCACTCAGCCCCAGATGCGGGTCATTGGCCAAAAGCGCCCCGGATGACGCCGCGCGCGCCGGCGTCGCGGCAAAGGCGTTCGATGCGCCCGCCAGACCCGGACCCAGAGCGTTGGGATGCAGCGGATGGCGCGGCGATCGGGGCGCTTGCGCAAAGCGGGGCAGGGGCGTGTCAAACAGGCTTTGGTATCGGGCCAGTTCCGCCACACCCGCCCCCGGCGCATCGGGCATCAGATCGGCCATGCCCGCCGGGTCGTTCAGGGCCAGCGACAGGCGCGCGCGCAGCACCTCCTGGTCGTGGTGACCGGTCAGTTGCAGCGCCATCAGAAAGGTCACCGCGACGCTGTCGGCTGGCCGCCACGGCGCGATATCGGGGGTGAACAGGAACAATTCCGGCGCCCCGCGCCCCAGCGCCTCTTGGCTGACAAGCCCAATCCACGCGTTGACCCCGTTGGCATAGGCCTCGAGCACGGCGCGGGTTTCGGGGGCCAGGGCTTCGACAGATGTCGTGGCAAGCTGGTAGATGTCGAGCCTGCGGATCAGGTCGTCGATCTCGAGCGTCGCGTCGCCGAACAGCTCTGACAATTGCCCCTGTGCGGTGCGCCGCATCATCAGCATTTGCCACAGCCTGTCTTGGGCATGGGCCAGCCCGAGACCGAAAAACACATCCGCATCGCTTTGCCCGAACACATGCGGCACCGCGGCGGTGTTGCGGACGATCTCGACCGGTGCCGAAAGCCCCGGCACCTGCCACTGGGCGTCATAGTCGGGAATGGACCGCGACCCGATCCACCACACCACCAGCACAACGGCCACCGTCACGCCGACAGCGACGGTTCCCAGTCGTAGAAGCCAGCGCAACAACAGGCCCATCGTTCCTCGCCCTGAATCACAGCGCGACAGCTAACCGATGAGGGGGTGAATGCAAACGGGTGGTTTCGCCCCGATCAGGGCAGGATGCGGGTGTAGCGCATGCCTTCCAGCGTGGCGCCCACGATCAGGCCCGCCTGTCCGTAGACAATCGCGATCACGGGATCGGTCAGGGTGGTGGTGTCGATGCCGATCATGCCGCCGCGGTCGCTGACCGCATAGCGCACATCGCCACCCACGCCCCAGCCGCTGGATGTGCGAAAACCCTGCAAGGCCGCGTCAGTCATGAAAAAGATCGTATGGGCATATTGCTGTGCCCCGATCTGCAAGCCAAACGACCCCGCCGTCGCAGAATAGTAATCGACCGTCACCCCGTTGATGCGCAACGCGCCCCGCCCGTAAGAGCCCCCAAAGCCAAACCCCGCCTCGGTGATCAGCGGCATCACCAGCATGCCTTTTGCGCTGGTGGCAAGCTCCTGGGCGCCGGGTACTTCGGCGGTCATGAAATTCAGCGCAGCATCCACCCGCCCGTCGATGCTTGCCCCCCCGCCTGAATTGATCGAGTTGTTGCAGGCGGCCAAAAGCGGCAATGCAGCGCCGCTGATCACGAAATGACGACGGGTGAGCTTGCGCATCTGTGTTCTCCTGCTGATGACCTCGGTGGCGGGTCTTGGCGCCCGCATTGCTGCGGTCACTCTACGTCCTTCGCCCCGTCGTGTCACGGCGGAAAACACCAATGCTGGCGGCAAGCCGCCGATCCGCCCCTATCCGTTGAGCATCTTGGCCAGCCTTGGCGCGAAATAGGTCAGGACACCGTCACATCCCGCACGCCGAAAGCTCATCAGGCTTTCCACCATGACCTTGTCGCCATTGATCCAGCCATTGGCGGCGGCCGCCTCGATCATCGCGTATTCGCCCGACACCTGATAGGCATAGGTCGGCGCGCCGAAACGGTCCTTTACCTCGCGCACCATGTCCAGATAGGGCAGGCCCGGCTTGACCATCACCATATCGGCGCCCTCCATCAGGTCACGCTCCACACAGGCCAGCGCCGCGCGGCGGTTGGCGGGATCGATCTGATAGGTCAGCTTGTCGCCCTTGAGCGCGCCCGAGGCACCGACCGCATCGCGGAACGGGCCGTAATAGGCGCTGGCAAACTTGGCCGCATAGGACATGATTGTCACATTGTGATGGCCTTCGGCCTCCAGCGCCGTGCGGATTGCGCCGATGCGGCCATCCATCATGTCCGACGGCCCCAGGATATCGGCCCCCGCCGCGGCCTGTGCCAAAGCCATCTTTACCAGTGCCTCGACGGTTTCATCATTCACGATGACACCGTCGCGCACGATGCCGTCATGGCCGTTGATGTTGTAGGGGTCGAGCGCGATGTCGGTCATGATCGCGATCCCGATCCCGGCGTCGCGGATGGCGCGGATGGCGCGGTTCGACAGGTTGTCGGGGTTCCACGCCTCTGCACAGGCTTCGGTTTTCAGGCTGGCATCGGTGTAGGGAAACAGGCAGATGGCCGGAATGCCCAGCGATGCTGCCTCACGGGCGGCAACCACGATCCTGTCCACCGACCGGCGCACCACGCCGGGCATGGACGCCACGGGTTCCTCGATGCCCACCCCGTCGCGCACAAAGATCGGCCAGATCAGATCGTTCACGCTCAACTCATGTTCGCGCACCAGATTGCGAAGCGGGGCGGATGCGCGCAGGCGGCGGTGGCGGAGGGCGGGAAAGGCGGGCTGGGGCATGGGATCGGGCGCTTTCTGTGAAGATGCACAACCACAAGCGGTGCCACGATGCCGGTCGAAGGGCAAGGCCTGGCGGGTGGCTGGGGTGCCACAGGCGTTTTGCGGGGCTGGCGTCGGATGCATGGCTTGGCTAGGGTGATGATCGGCTCTGGGCTTGACATGTTGGCGGCGCGCTTTTGGATTTTCTCGACCTTGTCACCGAAGTGATTGATCTGCGGTCGTTTTCGAACCTGTGGTATTGGATCGTGCTGGCGATCTTGTGGTCGTCCTTTACCCATTGGGTATTGGGCATTCCCTATCATCTGGTACAGCGCGCCCGGGGCGGCGATGCCGACAGCGCGCGCGATCTGCGCCTTTTGGCCCGGATCAACAGCCGCCGCGTTCTCGAGGTCGCCGATATGTCTGGCCCGCTGGTGGTGGCGCTCGGGGCATTTGTGTTCAGCGCACTTGCGGTGCTGGGCTGGGGATATCGGATCGAATTCGCGCAAGCGCTGGTCTTGCTGATCTTGCCGTTGGTGCTTGTGGCGGGCTTGTCCGTCGTGACCGCGCGCCGTTTGCACGACAGCGATTTTGCGACGGCGGAGGCGCTGTTGCGCCATCACCGCTTGATTGTGCAAGCCATGGGGATCGTGTCGATTTTCCTGACCGCGTTCTGGGGCATGAAAATGAATGTCACGGCCAGCGTGCTGCACTAGACCTTGACACCGCCCCCCCACGGCGTAGGTCACCGCCCCATGATCCCGTCGCCCAGCCATATCCTTGCCTCAGGCGCGCCCGAGGGGTTTGACGCCACCCTTGTGTTGAAGGAGCTGGCGACCGGCGGCGGTGTGCCGGTGCTGCATGTGGCGCGCGACGACAAGCGCATGGCGGCCATGGCCCGTGCCTTGGCCTTTTTCGACCCTTCGGTGGTGGTTCTTCAGTTTCCCGGCTGGGATTGCCTGCCCTATGATCGCATGTCGCCCAATGCCGAGATTTCGGCCAGCCGCATGGCGACGCTGGCCGCTTTGGCGGGGGGGCTGTCGGGGCCTTTCATCGTGTTGACCACGCTCAACGCCGCAAGCCAGTTCGTGCCGGCGCGTGCGGTCTTGCAATCGGCCGCCTTTGCGGCAGCCGTGGGCGAACGGATCGATGACGCCGCGCTCAAGCGGTTCCTGGTGCGCATGGGCTTTGTGCAGACGCCGACGGTCAGCGAGCCGGGCGATTACGCCTTGCGCGGGGGCATCATCGATGTCTGGCCACCCGGTGCCAGCGGTCCGGTGCGGCTCGATCTGTTCGGCGATGTGCTCGATGGTGCGCGCCGGTTCGATCCCGCGACCCAGCGCACCACCGAAAAGCTCGATCGGATCGAATTGGCACCAGTGTCCGAGGTCATCCTGGATGAGGCCGCGATCACGCGCTTTCGTCAGAATTATCGCATCGAATTTGGCGCCGCCGGCACCGATGATCCGCTCTATGAGGCGGTCAGCGCGGGCCGCAAGCATCAAGGTGTCGAACATTGGCTGCCGTTTTTCCACGACAGGTTGGAAACCCTGTTTGATTACCTGCCCGGCGCGCGGATCACGCTTGACGACCAGACCACCCCCCAGCGGCTGGCGCGGTGGGATACGATTTCCGACCAGTACGACACCCGAAAGACCGCGCTGACGCAAAAGGGGCGGCTGGACACGGTCTACAAACCCGTGCCCCCGGGGTTGCTTTATCTCGATGATGCGGCCTGGATGCGCGCCATCGCCGCGCACCGCGTCGTGCAATTCGCCCCCATTCCTGCCGCGCCGGGCCCCGGCATCATCGATGCAGGCGGGCGTGTGGGTCGCAATTTTGCGCCCGAACGCCAGAACGAATCCATCAGCCTTTTTGCGGCTTTGGCAGATCACATCAGGGCAGAGCGTGACCTGCGCGCCGTCGTCGTCGCCTCTTGGTCCGAGGGTGCGCGCGAACGCTTGCAAGGGCTGTTGGAAGATCAAGGGCTGACCGACGCCAGGATGGCGCGGGATGCGCGCGGGATCGGTCCGAAGGGCAGCGTGACGCTGATCGTCTGGCCACTGGACGAGGGCTTTACCGGCGCTGGGCTGACGGTCATCTCGGAACAAGATGTGCTGGGCGACCGGCTGATCCGGCCCAAACGCCGCGTCAAGCGTGCCGAAAACTATCTGACCGAGGCGCAATCGCTCAGCCCCGGCGATCTGGTGGTGCATGTCGATCATGGGGTGGGCCGCTACAAGGGGCTGGAAACCATCACCGCGATGGGGGCGCCGCATGAATGCCTGTTGCTGGAATATGCCGGTGGCGACAGGCTGTTCTTGCCGGTTGAAAACATCGAACTGCTCAGCCGCTATGGCCATGACGAGGGGCTGCTGGATCGGCTGGGCGGCGGTGCGTGGCAGGCCAAAAAGGCCAAGCTCAAGGAACGCCTGCGCCAGATTGCCGACAAGCTGATCCGCATCGCCGCCGAGCGGGCCTTGCGCCGCGCCCCGATCCTCGAGCCGCCCGGCGACATGTGGGAAGCGTTCTGCGCGCGCTTTCCCTATGAGGAAACCGACGACCAGCTTTCGGCCATTGCTGATGTGCTGGATGATCTGGCCGCAGGCCGCCCGATGGACCGGCTGGTCGTGGGCGATGTGGGCTTTGGCAAGACCGAAGTCGCCATGCGCGCGGCCTTTGTCGCGGCCGCGCAGGGGCTGCAGGTGGCGGTGATTGCGCCCACCACGCTTCTGGCCCGCCAGCACGCCAAGACCTTCACCGACCGCTTTCGCGGCTTTCCGGTCAATGTGCGGCCATTGTCGCGCTTTGTCGGCCAGAAGCAGGCCGATGAAACGCGCGCGGGGCTGGCCGATGGCAGCGTCGATATCGTGATCGGCACCCATGCGCTTTTGGCCAAGGGGGTGCGGTTCAAGACCCTTGGCCTGTTGATCGTGGACGAGGAACAGCGCTTTGGCGTGGGCCACAAGGAACGGCTCAAGGAATTGCGCTCGGATATCCATGTTCTGACGCTGTCGGCCACACCCATTCCGCGCACGCTGCAGATGTCGCTGACGGGGGTGCGCGATCTGTCGATGATCGGCACGCCGCCTGTCGACCGGCTGGCGATCCGCACCTATGTGTCGGAATTCGACGCCATCACCCTGCGCGAGGCGCTGCTCAGGGAACATTATCGCGGCGGACAATCCTTTTTCGTGGTGCCGCGGATCGAGGATCTGCCCGAGATCGAGACATTCCTGCGCGATCAGGTGCCCGAGGTCAGCTTTGTCGTGGCCCATGGCCAGATGGCGGCGGGCGAGCTTGATGACCGCATGAACGCCTTTTACGACGGCAAATTCGATGTGCTTCTGGCCACGACCATCATCGAATCGGGCATCGACATTCCCACCGCCAACACCATGATCATCCACCGCGCCGACATGTTCGGTCTGGCGCAGCTCTATCAGATCCGCGGCCGGGTGGGGCGCGCGAAAACGCGCGCCTATGCCTATCTGACCACCAGACCGCGCCAGAAACTGACCCCGGCGGCCCAGAAACGTCTGCGCGTCCTTGGCAGCCTCGACAGCCTTGGGGCGGGCTTCACCATCGCCAGTCAGGATCTCGATATCCGGGGCGCGGGCAACATCGTGGGCGAGGAACAATCCGGCCATGTCCGCGAGGTGGGATTTGAGCTGTATCAATCCATGCTCGAAGAGGCGATCACCGCCATCCGCTCGGGCGTGGCCGAACCGATCGTGGCCGATGGGCAATGGTCGCCCAGCATCAATCTGGGTGTGCCGGTTCTGATCCCCGACGCCTATGTGCCGGATCTCGATGTGCGCCTTGGGCTGTATCGGCGGTTGAGCCAGTTGGAAACCAAGGTCGATCTGGAGGGCTTTGCCGCCGAGCTGATCGACCGGTTCGGCGCGCTCCCGCGCGAGGTGAACACGCTTTTGCTGGTCGTGCGCATCAAGGCGATGTGCAAGCGTGCCCATATCGCCAAGCTCGACGCCGGGCCCAAGGGGACGACGGTGCAATTTCACAACGACAAATTCCCCAATCCCGCGGGCCTTGTGGCTTTTGTGCAGGCCGAAAAGGGCGCCGCGCGCGTCAAGGACAACAAGATCGTTCTGGTCCGTGCCTTTGCGTCCGAGGCAGACAGGATCAAGGGCGCCTTTGCCATTGCGCGCGATCTGGCGCTGCATGCCGAGGGCAAGGCTGGCTGACGCACGGCCCAATCACCGCTGTGGGATCTTGCGTATTTCTGGAAAGCTGAAGGCGCGGGCGCAAGGCTAGGCAGGGGTGCCCGCGCGCAGGTGATCCGTGATCTCGTCGATCACGTCGAGCCAGAATTCGGTGGATTGCGCCCCCGAGATGACATGCTGGTTGGCCAGAATGAAACAGGGCACACCGGTAACGCCACGCGCGCGGGCATGGGCATCGCGCGCGGCGATGTCGTGTTTGTCGGCCTCGCTGGCCAGAAGTGCCGCGATCACCTTGCCATCAAGCCCCGCAGCTTCGGCAATGTCGGTCAGGGTGGCGGCGTCGCCGATGTCGCGGCCTTCGGTGAAATAGGCCCGGAAAAGCGCCAAGGCGAGCGGGGTTTGGCGCCCCTCCAGCCCTGCCCAATGGATCAGGCGATGGGCGTCAAGCGTGTTGGGGGTGCGCGCGATCCGGTCGAGCTCAAGGGTCAGCCCCGCCGCCCTGGCCTGTGCGATCACCGGCCCATAGGCGCGCAAGACCCCCTCGGGACCGCCGAATTTCGCAATCATGTAATCGCGCCGGTCAAGCCCGCCCGCCGGCATGTCGGGGTTGAGTTGAAACGGGTGCCATTCGATCGCCAGCGGATGGTCAGGCCGCGCGTCGAGCGCGCGGGCCAGATTGGTCCAGCCGATGAAGCACCAGGGGCAGATCGGATCGCTGAGGATGTCGAGCTTGATCATGGGCGATCCTTCAGGAGCTGGGCCAAGGCGCGGCGGTCGAGCTTGCCATTGGCCGTGCGGGGCAGGGCAGGCAGCGGGATATAGAGGCGGGGGTGCTTGTAGCGGGCAAGCCGGGTGCTTGCCAGCGCCGCCAGCGTGTCGGGCGATGCGGTGCCGCTATAGGCCAGCGCGATCACCTCGGTCTCGGCCTTGACGGGCAGGGCGAGCGCCGCGCAATCGCCAAGGCCCGGCGCATCCTGAAACGCCGCCTCGATCTCGAGCGGGGCAATGCGAAAGCCGCCCGTGGTCAGCAGATCGTCGCGCCGCCCATGATAATCCAGCGCGCCCTCGGGGGTTTGCGACACCAGATCGCCGGTCACAAACCACTCTCCCACAAGCGGCAGATCCGGCGTCTGGTCCGCAAGATAGCCCAGCATCAGACCCGGATCGCTGCGGTGGATGGCAAGAATGCCGGTCTCACCCTGGGCGGTGGGGGTGCCGTCTTCGGCAAGAATTGCGATGCGCCGCCCGGGCTGGGGGTAGCCAAGGCTGCCCTTGGGCGCCGGGCGTGCCGGGCTGCCCGAGATGAAGGTGGAGCATTCCGACATGCCCAACGCCTCGTGGATCGGCGTGCCGGTCGCGCCCTGCCAGCGCGCGCGCAGGCTTTCGGGCAGCTTTTCGCCTGCCGCAAGCCCATGGCGCAGCTTGGGAAGATCAAGCGGCGCCGCGCCCTGCAACAGCTTGCGAAAGACGCCCGGCGCGGCGGCAAAGATCGTGGCATCATGGCGCTTGAGCAAAAGCGCCAGCGTGTCAGGGGCGGTTCCGGGGGCCGGGATCAGTGCGGTGGCGCCGATGGTCCATGGATCCAACAACCCCGTGCCCAAGGTAAAGGTCCAGTTGAACGCCCCCGCATGCAGCACCCGGTCGGTGTGGCGCAGCCCATACCAGCCCTCCCACATCATCCGCCGCGCCCAGAGCGCGCGATGGGCATGGGCCACCGCCTTGGGCCGGCCCGATGAGCCCGAGGTAAAGACGATGTAGGCCAGGCGTTCGGGATCGCCCATGGCAAAATCGGCCGGCGCGTGGGCCGCCAACGTGGTCAGATCGCTGAGCACCGGACAGTCGGGATCGCTGGGGCAGGTGATGCCGGGGGCAGCCAGAATGGCCTTGGGCGCGATGATGGGGGTGATGCGGTCCAATTCCACAGGTGTCAGCCCTTCGGCGGTTGGAACAGGGATCAGACCCGCCGCGATGGCACCCAGAAACGCCACCGGAAATTCCGCCGTATTGCCCAGCCGCAAAAGCACCCTGTCGCCCGCAACAAGGCCTTGCGCCAGAAGCCCGCCCGCCATGGCGCGCACCGCGGCCTCCAGCCGGGCAAAGCTCCAGCGGTCGGCGCGTGCGGGGCCAAGCACAGCCAGGGCGATCTTGTCGGGTGTGGCGCGCCCCGCGCTCAGCACGGCGTCGGCCAGATTGAAGGGGGTGGGGCAGGGCTGCATGATGGGGTGCCGATTACGCGCGCCACGCCTGCGTTGCAAGCCAGAGGCGCGCGCGCTAAACCCGTGCGCATGAAAGATGAACCCAGCCTGATCCGTCTGGCCCGCGAAACCGGCTCACAGACCCCGCCCCAGCCCGTGGATCTGGGCCAGCGGGTGCGCGAATTGCGCCGCGCCCGCGACTGGACGCTGGAACAGGCGGCCACTCATGCGGGGCTGGCGCGCTCGACCCTGTCCAAGATCGAGAACGGCCAGATGTCGCCCACCTATGAGGCGCTGAAAAAGCTGGCCTTGGGCTTGGGCATTTCGGTGCCGCAATTGTTCACGCCGCCCACCGATGCGCAGGTCAATGGCCGCATGGCGGTGACCCGCTCGGGCGAGGGACAGGCGCATCCGACCACGACCTATGAGCATGAGCTGTTGTCGGGCGCGCTGACGCGCAAGTCGATGTTGCCCTATCGCGCCCGCATCCGCGCGCGCAGCTTTGATGAATTCGACGGCTGGGTGCGCCATGACGGGGAAGAGTTTCTATACGTCCTGACCGGGGTGGTGCGGCTGTTGACCGAATTCTACGCCCCCGTCGATCTCAAGCGTGGCGACAGCGCCTATTACGATGCCTCGATGGGGCATAACGTGATTTCCGTGTCCGAAGATGATGCGACGATCCTTTGGGTCACGTCGCTGGCTTAGACTGTTTTGGCTGGGGCGGCGGATCTCACAAGCGGTTGTATCGGGCGGTCGGCGTGCTACAATCGCTATGTTGGCCGCAACAGGAAAAGAGCAGCATCGTGAAACATCTCCCCTTGAGCAGCACGCTTTTGTTTCTGGCGGGTCTGACCCCCGCCTTGGCCGATCCCACGATGATGCTGGGCGGCACCGTGACCTTTGGCGCAAACACTTCGCCCAGTTTCGGCGTCACGGTCCGCTTGCTGGAAAACAACCGGGTGAATGAAAGCACATTGGGCGCCGGATTGAGCTATTATCTTGGCTCTGGACAGATCGGCGTCGATGTCTTTGCGGGGTTCTTGTTCGAAAAGGGCGTGTTCGGCTTTGGCTACGATCTGGTGCAAGGCAAGGCGATTGCCAGCCTTGGGGTGGTCGATACCCAAGACTGACCCCAAGACTGACCCCCGCCCGCAGCGTCGTGCGCGCCGCGATGCGGCAACGCGCGCCGCCGGGGCGCAAGGCGTCAGCGGATCGGCGCGATCAGCGCCCTCAGGGCCACGACGGGATCTTCTGCGCGCCAGATCTCGGTGCCGATGGCAAAGAAATCGGTGACGGGCGCAAAGGCTTCGATCAGTGCGCAATCCAGTGCGCCTTCGGCCACAACGGGCAATTCGATCATCTGCGACCACCAGTCGAACAACGCATGTTCCGCGCGCGGCCCGGCTGCAAGCGGGCTGTCGCCAAGCGGGCCAAAGGCGATGTAATCGGCACCGCTTTCGCCCGCTGTCATGCCATCATGGCGCGAGGCGCCGCAAAAGGCACCGATGATGGCCTCGGCCCCAAGCGCCTTGCGCGTGGCCCGCAGGCTGCGCGCGCCATCGGTCAGATGCACCCCGTCAAGGCCCAGCCGTTCCACCATCCCCGCATGGCCCGTGATGACCAGCGGCACATCGCGCGCATGGGCCACCTCGCGCAGGGCATCGGCGGCGCGCGCGAGGTGATCCTCATCCTCGCTGACCAGCGCCAGACGCAGACAGGCGATCGCCTCGGCATCCAGAACCGCCTGCAGCCGGGGCAAAAAGGCATCGATCTCGAAGCTTTGGGGCGTGATAAGGTAGAGATTGGGCTGATCGGTCTGAGACATTGGCGGGCATCCTTGCGGCTGGTCGGGGTGATAGCGGTCGGGGGGCTGCGGGGCAATGGGGCGCTTGAAGCCGCCCCTGCGCCGCGCTAACGGCTTGGCCATGACCCAATCGCCCGTCCCCGCCCAGCCCGTCTTTGTCCTTGTGCGCCCGCAGATGGGCGAAAACATCGGTGCGGCCGCCCGTGGCATGTGGAATTTCGGGCTGGAGCGGATGCGGATTGTCAGCCCGCGCGATGGCTGGCCCAATGAGCGGGCCGTGGCGCTGGCCTCGGGTGCGGGCAGGCTTTTGGATCATGCGGGGCTCCATGATGATCTGCCCGGCGCCATCGCCGATTGCACCTATGTCTTTGCCACCACCGCCCGGTCGCTCGGGATCACGGTGCCGATCATGACGCCCGAACAGGCGATGGTGCAGGTGCGCGCCATGCTGGCCACGGGGGGGCGGGTGGCGGTTGTCTTCGGGCCCGAACGTTCGGGGCTGGACAATGAGGACATCGCGCGGGCCAATGCGGTGATCTCGGTTCCGGTCAACCCGGATTTTCCGTCGCTCAATCTGGCGCAATGCGTGCTGCTGTGTGCCTATGAGTTCCGGCGCGCCGGTGTGCCGACGCCGCCCGAGGTGCTGGATATGGCCCGCACGGATTTCGCCAGCGCCGCCGAGATCGCGGCCCTTGGCGACCATCTTGAAGGCGTGCTGGAGGAGGCGGGTTTCTTCTTTCCTGCCGACAAGGCCGCGCGCATGAAGCGCAACCTCAGACAGATCTGGAGCCGCCTGCCGCTGACGCGGGCCGATGTGGGCACGCTGCACGGGATGTTCCGCCAGATCGTCGGCTGGGCCGAACGAAAACGCGGCAAATCCTGAGGGGGATCTGCCATGACCGGCCCGGTGCCAGCATGGCGTGGAACAGACAAAGGGCCGGGCGGGCGCCAAGGACAGACTGACGCGGTCGCTTGTCGGGGCGGCGGGTGCGCGATAGGTCTGATGCCACGACGCAAGGAGACCCGACCATGGCCGAGACCCGCAGCATTTTCCAAGAGGTGCAGGGCGCCAAGAGACCTGCAGCGACCCCCGGCGGCGTGTCGCGTGACACGGGCCGCGCGCGGGCGCTGGTGCGGGCTTGGCTGATCACGCTGTTTGCCTTGGTCGTGCTGATGGTGGCGGTCGGCGGCTTGACGCGGTTGACGGATTCGGGCCTGTCGATCACCGAATGGGCGCCGCTTTCGGGTGCCGTGCCGCCGTTGAATGCCCAGGATTGGCAGGCGGAATTCGATGCCTATCGCCAGATCCCGCAATATCAACTGATGAACCGGGGCATGAGCCTTGAGGAATTCAAGGTGATCTATTGGTGGGAATGGGGCCACCGCCAATTGGGGCGGGTGATCGGTCTGGTCTGGGCCTTGGGCTTTTTCGGGCTTTTGCTGAGCCGCAACATTCCCACCGGCTGGACGGGGCGGTTGCTTGTGCTGGGGGGCTTGGGGGGGCTTCAGGGCGCGATTGGCTGGTGGATGGTGCATTCCGGCTTGCAGGAGGGGATGATCTCGGTCGCCTCCTACCGTTTGGCGACGCATCTTGGGCTGGCATTCCTGATCCTTGGGCTGATCGCATGGTTCGTGATGAAACTGAGCCGCGAAGAGGCGCAACTGATGGTCGCCCGCCGCGATGCCGACGCCCGGCTCAAGGGGATGTCGACGGGGCTGTTGCACCTGAGTTTTGTGCAGATCCTGATCGGCGCCTTGGTCGCAGGCATCGATGCAGGGCGCAATTATACCGATTGGCCGCTGATGGCGGGGGGGCTGACCCCACCGGGCATGTGGGCGCTGGAACCGGTGTGGCGCAACCTGTTCGAAAATGACGGCACGGTGCAGTTCATCCACCGCTTGGTGGGGTATGTGATCCTGGGCCTGGCCATTGGCGTCTGGTTTGCCGCACGCCGCACGGCGCGGGTGGCCACCAGACGCGCGTTTGACTGGGTTCTCGTGGCGATCTTTGCGCAGATGGTGTTGGGCATCGTCACGGTGATGCATTCCTCGCCCTGGTATATCGCGATCTGGCATCAGCTGGGGGCGGTGGCGGTGCTGACATTGGTGCTGCGGGCGCGGTTCCTGAGCATGTATCCGCTGGCCCAAAGCGTGAAAGGGGCGCGTGCATGAGCGCGGTGTCGGATCTTCTGGCCTTTCAGCGCGAGACCGAAGCGCTCGCGCAGATCATGGGCCGTCTGGGCTGGGATCAGGAAACCATGATGCCGCGCGGGGCGGCCGATCAGCGCGGCGATGAGATGGCAGCGCTCGAGGGGGTCTTGCATGCAAGGCGCACCGACCCGCGTCTGGGCGAATGGCTGGACCGGGCCGCGCATGAAAGCCAGACCCAGACCCATACCCAGACCATGGCCGAGGCGGCACAGCTGCGCCTGATCGCACGGGCCTATGCGCGGGCCTGTCGCGTGCCTGTGGCCTTGGCGGCGCGCATCGCGCGGGTGACGTCGCTGTCGCAAGGCAGATGGGCGGCCGCCCGCAAGGCCGAGGATCTGTCAGGCTTTTTGCCCGTCCTTGCAGAGGTTATCGCCTTGCGCCGCGAAGAAGCACAGGCGCTGGCATCTGGCGGCGATGCCTATGATGCCGCGCTCCAGGGCTATGAGCCGGGCATCACCGGGGCCGAGATTGCGGCCGTCTTTGACCGGATGCGCCCCCGGCTTGTGGCCTTGCGCGCGGGCTTGCGCGATGGGCCTGACGCCCCGGTGCTGCACGGGCATTTTCCGCGCGCAGCCCAGCTTGCCCTTGCCCATGAGGTGGCCGGGGCCTTTGGCTATGATCTGACGCGCGGGCGCATCGACGAGGCGGTGCATCCGTTTTCCTCGGGGTCGCACAATGACGTGCGCATCACCACCCGCATCGACGAGACCGAGCCTTTGGGCTGCATCTATTCCACCATCCATGAGGTGGGCCATGCGGGCTATGAGCAAAACATCACCCAAGACTATGGCCTGAGCGTTTTGGGCCAGGGTGTGTCGATGGGGGTGCATGAAAGCCAAAGCCGGATCTATGAAAACCAGCTTGGCCGGTCACCCGCCTTTTGCCATTGGCTTTATGGGCGGATGCGCGATCATTTCGGCCCGCTGTCGGTCAGCAGCCCCGAGGCCTTTACCCGCGCCGTCAATCGGGTGGCCAGCGGCTTTATCCGCACCGAAGCCGATGAGGTGCATTACAACCTTCACATCATGCTGCGCTTTGATCTGGAACGCGCCCTGATCGGGGGCGATCTGGCGGTCTGCGATCTTGAGGCGGCGTGGAACGACCGCTTTGCCGCCGATTTCGGCGTCGCGGTCGATCGCCCGTCGGACGGCGTGTTGCAAGATGTGCATTGGCCGGTGGGGCTGTTTGGCTATTTCCCGACCTACAGCCTTGGCAATGTCTATGCCGGCTGTCTGCATATGGCGCTGCGCGCGGCGGTGCCGGGGTTGGACGACCGGCTGGCCCAAGGCGATCTGGCGCCAGCCCTTGGCTGGCTGCGCGACAATCTTCAGATCCACGGGGCCTTGCGCGACCCGCGCGACACGGTCGAACACGCCACCGGCGCCCCGGTCGGCGAGGCGCCTCTTTTGACCTATCTGGAAACGAAATACAGCGCCCTTTACGCCGCCTAAAGCTTGGCCAGATACGAGGCGCAGCCACTCAGCGCGGCGTAATCATCGCGCACTGCAAAGACGCCAAAGCGCTCCATGAAGCCCGCAAACCGGCCCTTGGCGCGCAGATGGGCGGCAAAATCGAAGCGGTCCAGATACGGGGTGATGGCGCGGGTCACGCCGCCGACCAGATAGATCCCGCCAAAGGGCAGGTGTGCAAGCGCCAGATCCCCCACCACGATGCCCATGACGCGCACAAAGCCCGCCCCGGTGGCGCGCGCCTTGGGTTCATCTGCCGCCAGTCGCGCCATGATCTCGGCGGGCGTGCAGCTTTCGCCATGCAGCGCGCGGTGCAGGTAGCTGATGCCGCGCCCTGACAGAACCTCTTCGACCGAGGCAAAGCCGTAATCGCGCAGCATCGCGTCGGTCAGTGCCGCCAATTCCCCCCCCAGCATGGGCAGGCTGACATGCCCCGCCTCGGAGGGGGGCACAAAGCGGCCGGCGTCGGTGTCAAAGACGGGACAGGCGTTGAAACCCGTGCCCAGACCGACCACCAGCTTTGTGGCATGGGCGGGCGCGCCGGGTTGGGCGATGATGGCATCAAGATCGGCGGCATCGATATGGCCGATGGCATGGCCCTGAGCCTGCAGATCGTTCAGCACCGCGACCCTGTCCGTGGCCAAGGCCGCGCGCAACGCGGTCTGGTCGATGCGCCAATCCAGATTGGTCAGTTCGGCCACGCCATCTTGCACGGGACCGGCCGCGGCCACGCAGACGCCGCTGATCCGGGCGCCGCTGATGCCGGTTTCCGACAGGTAACGCGCCAGAACCGCCGCCAGATCGGCATGGGCGCCGTTGTCGTAGCGCTTGACCGTCTGGCGATCCACGACCGGGCCGTGCGCCAGCGCCACCCGCGTGTTGGTGCCTCCGATGTCGGCCACAAGGTTCAAGCCGCTGTCGCCCTGAAGATGCTGCATCCTGATCGCCCCGCCTCAGCCACGCCACCAGCGCGCGAGCGCGTGATAGGACGCTTTCGGGGTCCTTGCCAAGCGGTCGAAATCCACATGCACAAGGCCAAAGCGTTTCTCATAGCCCAGCGACCATTCGTAATTGTCCATCAGCGACCATGCAAAATAGCCCGCCACCGGCGCGCCGGCCGCAATGGCTTGGCGCACCGCGGTCAGATGGTCCGCCAGATAGGCGATGCGCGCCGTGTCGGGCTGAGCAAGGGTATCGCAATTGGCCATGCCGTTTTCAGTGACAAACAGCGGCAGATCGCCGGTATGGGTGCGCGCCGTGCGGATCAGGAAATCGCGCAGGCCATCGGGGTAGATCTCCCATCCCATCTGCGTCAGGGGCAGGCGGGTGGGCGCTTCGGCGTAGCTGGGCCAAGCGGTGTCGGCATGGCGGATCAGCTTTCTTGTATAATAATTCAGCCCCAACCAATCGAGCGGCGCCCTGATGGTGGTGAAATCATCTTGCCAGCCTTTGGGCAGATGGGGTTCCAGCCCCGCCAGGACCTCGGGCGGGTAGGTGCCGTGAAACAGCCCGTCCAGAAAGAAGCGGTTGTAGATTGCATCATAGCGCCGGGCGGCTGCTTGATCCTCGGGGGTGGTGCTGGCGGGTTCGGCCCATTCGACATTGCACACCGCCCCAAGGTTCTGCATCCCCAGATCGCGCATCACCGCAATGGCGCGGCCATGGCTGAGCAACACATGATGCATGGCGCGCGCGGTGGCGCGGATGTCGCGCATGCCCGGCGCGTGGACGCCATCGAAATGCGACAGCCACGACACGCACCACGGCTCGTTGATGGGGGCGGCCGACCAGAGCCGGTCGCCGATGCGCGACATGATCAGATGGGTGTAATCGGCAAACCAGTCAGGCATGCAGGCATTGCGCCAGCCGCCCCTGTCGGCCAGGGCTTGCGGCAATTCCCAATGATAGAGCGTGGCAGCGGGCTTGATGCCACGCGCCAGCATGCCATCGACCAGCCGGTCGTAGAAATCGAGGCCTGCCGCGTTGGGCTGGCCCCGGCCTTCGGGCAAGATCCGTGCCCATGAGGTCGAGAACCGATAGACATCCGCCCCAAGCCCCGCGACCAGATCAAGATCTTCGGCCCAGCGATGATAGTGGTCACAGGCACGCGCGCCATGTTCGGCACGCACCACATTGCCGGGTGTGGCGGCGAAGCTGTCCCAATGGGTCGGCCCCGCCCCCCCGAACTGGTGCCCTTCGATCTGATAGGCAGAGGTGGCGACCCCGAACAGGAAGTCCTTGGGGAAATCGCCGCGCGAAAGCTGCATCGACGGTGCTCCTTTCTTGTGGTTCTAGCCGTTGCAGGGGCCCGTCGATTGCCCGACCATCAGACCCACATCCCACAATTCCTGCACCGCTGGGCGGCCCGGATGGCGGATCAGGTCGATGAGGATTTCCGCGCAACGCCCCCCCGCCGCACGGATCGAGGACCGCGTGGCCGTGAAGGCCGGACCGCCGATATCATTGTTGAGATAGCTCAATTCATCATCGTGGCAGATGATCGAGATGTCGCGCCCCATCCGCAAGCCGCGTTCGGCCGCCGCGCGGCGGATACCGATGGCGATGATGACGGACGAGGCCAGAAATGCCGTGGGCGGCTCGGGCCCGTCGAGCATGCTGGATGCAGACAGATAGCCAAAGCTTTCGGTCATCGCCTCGCTGACCATCAGATGGGGCAGGGTGGGCACATGACGCGCCGCCATCGCCGCCTCGAAACCACGCCGGCGGCGGTGGGCGAAATCAAAGCTTTCCTGACCGTTCAGCAGGGCTATCCGCCGATGTCCCAGATCGAGCAGAAAATCGGTGGCCCGGCGAAATGCGCGCATGTTGGCGATGTCGAGCCAGCTGTAGTCCATGGCATCCCCCGTGCGCCCATGCACCAGAAAGGGCAGACCCAATTCGGTCAACAGCCCGATGCGGGGGTCGTTTTCCTGTGGGGCTTGCACCATCACGCCGTCGACCGACCCATTGGCCGCCAATTGTCGAAACGCAGCCTCGGTTTCGGTCTCGGGCACCATGGACAAAAGCAGGTCATAACCCTCGCGGGCATAGACCTCGCCCGCGCCGATCAGGAAATCGGCAAAGATCGGGTTGACCATCTCGGCCCGGCCCGTCAGCGGAATGACGTGACCGATGGTCATCGCCCGGCCCGTCGCCAGCCGGCGCGCGCGCGCGTTTGGCGCGTAATTCACCGCCTTGGCTGCGGCCATGACCCGGCTGCGGGTTTCCTCGCGCACCTCCGGGTAGCCGTTCAGCGCGCGGCTGACCGTTGTGGGGCTCAGGTTCAGCGACTCGGCCAGTTCCTTGAGATTCATTGGTAAAACACGTTCAAATCGGTTTGGATTTCTGCCCAAGGCTAGCCGTGCCAACAGGCAGTTGTCAAAGGCTCAAATGCCCGCACCCAAGGTTTTGGATGTAAATTCAGGCTTTATTTCATGGGTTTTCCTGAAAGACCGATTGACAGGCACCGCCATTATCGAAACTATGACAGCAACCCAAAGCGCTTTGAAAATCTTCGGTTGCCTTTGGGTAAAACTTGCGTTGGCCAATCCGCTGGCCGTTCCTTGGGAGGACGAGATGAAACATTCCTTGATGATCAGCGCCGCTGTCGTGGCGCTTGGGGCTGGCGGCGCGCTGGCCGACGGCCACATGCCCTTTGCCGAGGGTGAAGGTGCCTTCAACTGGGCCAGCTATGCCGAGTTTTCGGCCGCGGCCCCCGATCTGAGCGGTCAGACGCTGACCGTATCGGGCCCCTGGCTGTCGCCCGAGGCCGAACGCTTCGATATCTTGCTCAACTATTTCGAAGCCGCGACCGGCGTGCAGGCAAGCTACACCGGCTCTGACAGCTTTGAGCAACAGATCGTCATCGATGTGGAGGCGGGCTCCGCCCCCAATATCGCGGTGTTCCCGCAGCCCGGTCTGGCGGCGGTTCTGGCAGGCAAGGGTCAGCTGAGCGCGCTGGGGCCCGACATGGCCGCCTGGGTCACCGAAAACTATGCCGCCGGATCGTCCTGGGTTGATCTTGGCACCTATGCCAATGCCGCGGGCCAGGATGAATTCTACGGCTTTTTCTTCAACGTGAACCTGAAATCGCTGGTCTGGTTCGTGCCCGAGAATTTCGAAGACGCAGGCTATGAGATCCCCACCACGATGGAAGAGCTGATCGCGCTGAGCGACCAGATCGTCGCCGATGGCGGCACGCCGTGGTGTATCGGTCTGGGATCGGGTGCGGCGACCGGCTGGCCGGCCACCGACTGGGTCGAAGACATCATGCTGCGCACGCAGACCCCCGATGTCTATGACGCCTGGACCACCAATGAAATGGCCTTCAACGACCCTCGCGTCGTGAACGCGATCGAACTGTTCGGGTCTTTTGCGCGCAATGACGCCTATGTTGCGGGCGGCGCGGGTGCTGTGGCCACGACCGATTTCCGGGACAGCCCCGCGGGTCTGTTTGCCTCGCCTCCGGGCTGCTACATGCACCGTCAGGCAAGCTTCATCCCCGCGTTTTTCCCCGAAGGCACGGTTGTCGGGCAAGATGCCGATTACTTCTACTTCCCGTCCTTCTCGGGTCAGGATCTGGGCAACCCGGTCCTGGGTGGCGGCACGTTGATGGCGGTGACCGATCCGTCTGATGCGGCGGCGGCCTTCATGGCCTTTCTTCAGTCACCCTTTGCCCATGAGATCATGATGGCACAGGGTGGGTTCTTGACGCCCCATTCCGGCGTGAACCTTGCCGCCTACCCAAGCGCGGTCGAGGCTGGTCAGGGTGAGATCTTGCTCAACGCCACCACCTTCCGCTTCGATGGCTCCGATCTGATGCCGGGTGGCGTGGGTGCGGGCAGCTTCTGGACGGGTATGGTCGATTTCGTCGGCGGTGCCGATGCCAAGGCCGTGGCAGACACGATCCAGGCCAGCTGGGACGCGCTGAAGTAAGCCGGGCCCAAGCCCATGGATGAAAAAGGATCCGGCCCCATGCGGGCCGGATCCCTTGTGTCGGGTGACAATGGGGGCGGGTCCCGGCCCCCTGATGTCAGCCATCTGGCTTTTCTGGGAGAGGCATCATGAACCCGGTTTGGCAGGGCGTGATCACCATTTTCATCGGTGTGGGGGGCTGCATCGGGTATTTCTACCTGTCCAACCAGCTTCTTGACCGGGTGCTGTTTCCGGCGCGCGGGCCCAGGATCGGGCGCAACATCACACGCGCCAATGCCGTCCGGCCGTGGCTGTTCTTGCTGCCTGCGATCTTGGCGCTGGGTCTGTATCTTGCCTATCCGGTGGTGGAAACGCTGCGGCTGTCGCTGATGGACCGCAACACCGGCGATGTCTTTGTGGGCGCCGACAATTATGCCCGCATGCTCAACGATCCCAAATTCTGGGAGGCGCTTGGCAACAATATGCTGTGGCTGCTGGTCGTGCCCGCCGCATCGACCGCTTTTGGGCTGTTGGCCGCCCAGCTCACCGACCGGATCGGCTGGGGCAACATCGCCAAATCCCTGATTTTCATGCCGATGGCGATTTCCTTTGTGGGCGCGGCCGTGATCTTCAAGCTGGTCTATGACGCCCGCCCCGAGGATGTGGCCCAGATCGGGGTGCTCAATGCGATCTATCTGCAACTGGGGGGGGCGGCGCCGGTCACATGGCTGACGGTGCCGCATTGGAACAACCTGTTCTTGATGGCGGTCTTGATCTGGATCCAGACGGGCTTTGCCATGGTGATCTTGTCGGCCGCGCTGCGCGGCATCCCCGAGGAAACCATCGAAGCGGCCATTGTCGATGGCGCCAACCCGTTCCAGATCTTTTTCAAGATCAAGGTGCCCCAGATCACCGGCACCATCATCGTGGTCTGGACCACCATCACCATCGTCGTGCTCAAGGTGTTCGACATCGTCTTTGCCATGACCAACGGTCAGTGGGAAACGCAGGTGCTGGCCAATTTCATGTATGACAAGATGTTCCGCGCCAATGACTGGGGCATGGGATCGGCGGCGGCCATGGTGATCATGCTGCTGGTGATGCCGATCCTTGTGTGGAACGTGTGGACCGCCCGCAAGGAGATGCGCTGATGATCCGCCCCGCCGGGAAAGACCGCCATCATGAGTAGCATCGCGGGCAAGAAATCGGCCCTGACATGGGCGGTGCATCTGTCGGTTGCGGCCCTTGTGTTGCTGTGGGTCTTTCCCACGCTGGGGTTGTTGGTGTCGTCCTTTCGCACCACCGACCAGATCCGCACATCGGGCTGGTGGGTGTCGCTGTTTCCGGCGGTGCAAAACGAGGTGTTCCGCACCGCTGATCCGGGCGCCGTCAGGATCGAACGCGATGGCCTCTTCATGGTCGAGGGCAATCTGTATGTTGTGGCCGGCCGGGCCGAGACCGCCGATGATGTGCGCGCGGAGATCAGCGCCTGGGGCGTGTCTTCGCGCGAGATTGCGGCTTTCGTGCCGGGCCAGACCGCCGATCTGGGCGAGGGTGAGACGCTCCGCGTTGCGGCGAATGGCGATTACGTCTGGGCCGGAACCGATGATCAGATCAGCGGGCGTGGCCAGCGTATCTTTGTGACCGCCGCCAGCCCGCCCGAGTTCACGCTGGCCAATTATCAGGGCGTGCTGTTTGACCCGCGCAACCGCGAGGGCATGGGCAAGGCGTTTTTCAACACGCTGACCGTCACCATTCCGGCCACGATCATTCCGATCCTGATCGCAGCCTTTGCCGCCTATGCGCTGGCATGGATGGAATTTCCGGGCCGCGCGCTGTTGGTGGCGGCGGTCGTGGCCTTGCTGGTCGTGCCGTTGCAACTGGCGCTGATCCCGCTGTTGACGCTGCACAACCAGATCGGGATCGGAAAGGGGTATCTGGGCGTCTGGCTTGCCCATACGGGCTTTGGCCTGCCGCTGGCGATCTATCTGTTGCGCAATTACATGATCGGCCTGCCGCGAGAGATCATCGAATGCGCCAAGATCGACGGCGCGACCGATTTCCAGATCTTCACCAGGATCGTCTTGCCCTTGAGCTTTCCGGCACTGGCAAGCTTTGCCATCTTTCAGTTCCTGTGGACATGGAACGACCTTTTGGTCGCCATGGTGTTCTTGATCGACAGTTCGGGCCAGACCACCGTCATGACGCGCCAGATCGTCGAATTGATGGGCACGCGCGGGGGCGATTGGGAAATCCTTGCCACCTCGGCCTTTGTGTCGATCGCTGTGCCGCTGATCGTTTTCTTTACCATGCAACGCTACCTGGTCCGGGGCCTGTTGGCCGGATCGGTGAAATAGGAAAGCCATCCCAGATGACCGTGATCCAGGATATCAAGCGCGACACAATCATCGGCCCGGACCGCGATTGGTGGCGCGGCGCCGTGATCTATCAGATCTATCCGCGCAGCTTTCAAGACAGCAATGGCGACGGGATCGGCGATCTGGGCGGCATCATCGCGCGGCTCGATCATGTCGCCAGCCTGGGCGTCGATGCGATCTGGATTTCGCCCTTTTTCCGCTCGCCGATGCTGGATTTCGGCTATGACGTCAGTGATTACTGTGACGTCGATCCGATGTTCGGGCGTCTGGCTGATTTCGACGCGCTGATTGCACGCGCCCATGATCTTGGGATCAAGGTGCTGATCGATCTGGTGCTGAGCCATACCTCCAGCCAGCACCCGTGGTTTCAAGACAGCCAGACAGGCCGCAACAGCGCCAAGGCCGATTGGTATGTCTGGGCCGATGCCAAGCCCGATGGCAGCCCGCCCAACAACTGGCTGTCGATCTTTGGCGGCCCGGCCTGGGAATGGTCGGGCGACCGGATGCAGTATTACCTGCACAATTTCCTGAAAGAACAACCCGACCTGAACCTGCACAATGGTGATGTGCAAGATGCGCTTTTGGCTGTGGCGCGCTTTTGGCTTGATCGCGGCGTCGACGGGTTTCGTCTTGATACGATCAATTTCTATTTCCACGACAGGCTGTTGCGCGACAATCCCGCGCTGCCGCCCGAAGCGCGCAATGCCACCATCGCGCCCGCGGTCAACCCCTACAACTGGCAAGACCATCTCCATGACAAGAACCAGCCCGAAAATCTGGCGTTCTTGCGCCGTCTGCGCGCGGTGATGGATGACTACACCGCCACCGCCGCGGTGGGCGAGGTGGGCGACGCCCAGCGCGGGATGGAGATACAGGCGCAATACACCTCGGGCGGGGACAAGGTGCATATGTGCTATTCCTTTGATTTCCTGTCGGGCGTCACCCCCAGCGCCGCGTCGATGGCGGCGGTGCTGGCCGCCCATGACCGTCAGTCGCGCGATGGCTGGGCGTGCTGGGCGTTTTCCAACCATGACGTGGTGCGCCATGCCAGCCGCTGGGCGCTTGATGACCGCGGCTTGCGGCTTTTTGCGGCGCTGCTCTTGTCGTTGCGCGGATCGATCTGTCTTTATCAGGGCGAAGAGCTTGGCTTGCCCGAGGCCGATGTTGGGTTCGAAGATCTGCAAGACCCTTATGGCATCCGCTTCTGGCCCAAGTTCAAGGGGCGCGATGGCTGCCGCACACCCATGCCATGGGTCAGCGACAACCATTTTGGCGGGTTTTCCGATGCCGCGCCTTGGCTGCCCATGGCGCCGGCCCATCGGGCGCTCTCGGTTGCAAGCCAAAGCGACGATCCCCAAAGCCTGCTGGCATTCTACCGCAAGATGATCGCCTATCGTCAGGCCCGCCCGGCCCTGATCAAGGGTGATCTGTCGGCGCTCTCGGGCGAGGGCGGTGTTTTGTCTTTTGTCCGGCATCAGGGCGAGACGCGGGTGTTTTGCGCCTTCAACCTGACCGATATGCCCTGTGACCTGCGCTTGCCGGCGGGGCGCTGGCAGCATGATGAAGCGGCGCCGTTCGGCCCGCCCGATGAAATGGCGACAGGACAGATCACCTTGGCCGCCCATCAGGCCTGGTTTGCCATCGATCATGCCGCGCCTTCGGCGTAACGCACACAGAAGGGGGGATTTGCATGGCCGATCTGAAACTGACCCAAGTCGAAAAAACCTATGGTGGCAGCGTCAAGGTGCTGGGCAACATCGATCTTGAAATCAAGACGGGTGAACTGATCGTTTTCGTCGGCCCCTCGGGCTGCGGGAAATCCACGCTTTTGCGGATGATCGCGGGGCTCGAGAAGATTTCGGGCGGCACGCTTGAGATCGACGGCCAAATGGTCAACGACATGCCCCCCAGCCAGCGTGGCATTGCCATGGTGTTTCAATCCTATGCGCTCTACCCGCATATGACGGTGTACGACAACATGGCGTTTTCGCTCAAGATCGCGGGGCTCAGCCGCGCTGCGATCGACCAAAAGGTACGCGCCGCCGCCGACAAGCTTCAATTGACCAGCTTGCTCGACCGCCTGCCCAAGGCACTGTCGGGGGGGCAACGCCAGCGGGTTGCCATCGGGCGATCCATCGTGCGCGATCCCAAGGTCTATCTGTTCGACGAACCCCTGTCCAATCTGGATGCCGCGCTGCGGGTGGCCACCCGGATCGAGATCGCGCAGCTCAAGGAACAGATGCCCGACAGCACGATGATCTATGTCACCCATGATCAGGTCGAGGCGATGACGCTGGCCAGCCGCATCGTGGTGCTGGCGGGCGGCGGCATCGCACAGGTCGGCACGCCGCTTGAGCTGTATGAGCGGCCCAATTCCACCTTTGTCGCTCAGTTCATCGGCAGCCCGGCGATGAACCTGATGTCCGGGCGCATCACGGCCACGGGCGAAGTGACCACGCTGCAACTGGCTCAGGGGGCGGGGGAAATCATCTCCGGCTATCCCTCGCGCCCTGATGATCTGGGTGCAGAGGTTCAGGTGGGCATCCGTCCGGAGGACATGATCGAAACCGATGCGGCCAGCTTTGCCTTTCAGGGCCGGGTCGAGATCGTCGAGGCGCTTGGCGAGGTGACGCTGCTCTATTTCCCGAAATCCGCCAGCGCGCCCAATGGCGTGGTTGGCAAGCTGCAAGGCATCCATTCCGGTCTGCGCGGCACCACCGTGCGGCTTGGCGCGGCACCCGACAAGGTGCATGTGTTTCGCAACGGCGTTTCGCTCCATCACCGCGACCAGCCGGTGTTCATGCCCGGTGTCCAGCCACATTGATGCAGGTCGCACTGATGCGGGCCGCTCTGGTCTTGTTAGCGCTAACATGCTAGGGCAGATCCGACTCATGGTCAGGGGAGGGTCGACATGACGCTGGATGGTCGCATCGCCGCAGTTACAGACAGGATCGTGGCACGCTCGGCTGCCACACGCGGCCCCTATCTAGACCGGATGCGCCGCCTGGCCGAGGACGGACCGCGCCGCGCGCATCTGTCTTGTGGCAATCAGGCCCATGCCTATGCCGCAATGGGCGCCGACAAGGATGCGCTGGTGGCCGCGCGCGCACCCAATATCGGGATCGTGACGGCCTATAACGACATGCTGTCGGCCCATCAGCCGTTTCAAAGCTACCCCGACCAGATCAAGGCCGCCGCGCGCCGGGTGGGCGCCACCGCTCAGGTCGCAGGCGGCGTTCCTGCCATGTGCGATGGCGTCACCCAAGGTCAGGTGGGGATGGAATTGTCGCTGTTTTCACGCGACGTGATCGCCTTGGCCACAGGCGTGTCGCTGTCGCACAACACCTTTGATGCGGTGCTGTATTTGGGTGTGTGCGACAAGATCGTGCCGGGGTTGGTGATGGCGGCGGCAACATTTGGCTATTTGCCGGGTCTGTTCGTGCCGGCGGGGCCGATGGTGTCGGGCCTGCCCAATGATGAGAAATCCAAGGTCCGCCAGCAATTCGCCACCGGTGCCGTGGGGCGCGACGTGCTGATGAAGGCCGAGATGGACAGCTATCACGGGCCGGGCACCTGCACCTTTTACGGCACCGCCAATTCCAACCAGATGTTGATGGAATTCATGGGGTTGCATTTGCCCGGTGCCAGTTTTGTCAACCCCGGCACGCCGCTGCGCGCGGCCTTGACAGATGCCGCGACCGCGCGGGCCGCCGCGATCACCGCGCTTGGCAATGCCTATACGCCCGTGTGCGATATCTTGGATGAAAAGACCTTTGTGAACGGCATTGTCGGGCTGATGGCCACGGGCGGGTCGACCAATCTGGTGATCCATCTGGTGGCCATGGCGCGCGCGGCTGGCGTGATCATCGAGCCCAGCGATTTCGCCGATCTGTCGGCCGCAACGCCCCTGATGGCGCGGGTCTATCCCAATGGTCTGGCCGATGTGAACCATTTCCACGCGGCGGGGGGGCTGGCCTATCTGATTGGTCAATTGCTTGATGCGGGGCTGTTGCATCCCGACACGAGGACCGTCGTGGGTCACGGCTTGGCGCAGTATGCGCAAGAACCCAAGCTGGACGCGGATCGCCTGACATGGGTGGCCGGGCCGGACGCCAGCCTGAATGACAAGATCTTGCGCCCTGCGCGTGACCCTTTCCAGCCACAGGGCGGATTGGTGGAACTGGTGGGCAATCTGGGCCGCGCGGTGATGAAAGTCTCGGCCGTCGATCCCGCCCGCCATGTGATCGAGGCGCCCGCCGCCATTTTTGACAGCCAGTCGGCGGTCAAGTCCGCCTTTCAACGCGGCGATCTGAACCGCGATGTGGTGGTTGTGGTCCGCTTTCAGGGCCCGCGCGCCAATGGCATGCCCGAATTGCACGCGCTGACCCCGCTTTTGTCCGTGCTGCAAGATCGCGGTCACAAGGTGGCGCTGGTCACCGATGGCCGCATGTCAGGGGCAAGCGGCAAGGTGCCGTCGGCCATCCATCTTGCCCCCGAAGCGCTGGATGGCGGGCTGATCGGCAAGCTTTTGGATGGCGACATGATCCGCGTCGATGCCCATCTCGGGCGGCTTGAGGTTCTGACCCAGGGTGTGGACGACCGCGCGCCTGCCCAGCCCGATCTGTCGGCCAACAGCCACGGCGTGGGCCGCGAATTGTTCGAGATCTTCCGCCAGAATGCTGGCCCCGCCACGATGGGCGCGGGCGTTGTGGTCTAACCGCTTGTGTTTCACCTTTTTTCAAATACGCAATCCCCGTCCCGGAAAGCCGCGCCATGACCCCACAGGAACAATCCCTCGCAACCCGTGCCATCTGTGCGCGCGCGCCGATCATCCCTGTCCTGGTGCTGGATGATGTGGCCTGTGCACCGGCCTTGGCCAAGGCGCTGGTCGCGGGCGGTCTGCCCGCGCTTGAGGTGACGCTGCGCACGGCGGCGGCACTTGATGCGATCCGGGCGATGGCCGATGTCGAGGGCGGCATCGTGGGCGCCGGCACCTTGCTGACGCCTGCCGATATCCGCGCGGCCAAGGATGCGGGGGCGACATTCGGCGTCTCACCGGGTGCCACGCCGCGGCTTGTCGCGGCCGCGGCCGAGATTGGCCTGCCGCTGTTGCCGGGGGCGGCCACCGCATCCGAAGTCATGGCGCTCTGGGAACAGGGCTATGACATGCTGAAATTCTTTCCCGCCGAGGCCGCAGGCGGCGTGGCTGCGTTGAAATCCATCGGCGCGCCGATCCCTCAGGTTGGCTTTTGCCCCACGGGTGGCATCACGACGGAAAACGCCGCAAGCTATCTGGCGTTGCCCAATGTGATTTGCGCGGGGGGGTCCTGGGTCGCACCCAAGGCCAAGATCACCGCGGGCGATTGGGCGGGCATCACCGCCCTTGCGCGCGCCGCCGCTGCCTTGAGGCGCTAGGCTTTCAACCCATCGGCAAAGCGGATCATCCGGCTGATGGCTTCGGCAAACGCTGTGTCGGGCAGGGTGAGGGCCACACGCAGATGGCCCGCCGCCGCGCGGCCAAAGCTTTCGCCCGGCATCACCGCCACCTGTTCGGCATCAAGCAGGCGCGCGGCAAAATCATCGCCGCTGAGCCCCGTGGCGCGGATGTCGAGCATCACATACATGGCGCCTTGGGGCGGGATCGCACGGATCAGCGGGTGGTCCTTGATCTGTGCCAAAAGCATGTCGCGCCGCCGTCGAAACGGCGCGGCCACCGCTGCCTCGGCCGCCGTGCCTTGGCCGAGCGCGAACAGCCCTGCCTCCTGGATATAGCCCGGCACCCCATAGGTGGTGTGGGTGGCAAGCGTGATCAGATGGTCGATCACCGCCTCGGGACCGCACAGCCAGCCCAGCCGCGATCCGGTCATGGCATGGCTTTTTGACAGCGACCCAACCGTCAGCGTTCGCTCGGCCATGCCGGGCAGGGCGGCGATGGATCGATGTCTGCCCGCCCAGATCTGGGTATCATAGACCTCGTCCGAGATGACCCAAAGATCATGGGCCTGCGCGATGGCGGCGATACCGGCAAGGCTGGCCTCGGAATAGACCGCGCCGGTGGGGTTGTTGGGGCTGTTGATCAACAGCGAACGCGCGCCGGGGGCGGCTGTTGCCAGCGCGGCCAGATCGGGCTGAAACCCGTCTGCGCTCTGTGCTGGCACGATGACAGGGCGGGCACCCACCGCGCGGATCGTGCCTGGATAGGTCACATAATAGGGATCGATCATCAGCGCGCGACAGCCTTCGTCACAGGCGGCATGATGGGCGGCAAAAAGCGCCGATTGCGCGCCGGGGGTGATCAATATGTTTTGCGGCCCATAGGCCGTGCCATGCTGCGCGCTCAGGCGCTGTGCCACAGCGGCGCGAAGGGCCGCGATGCCCGGCACGGCAGCATAGCCCGTATGGCCCGCGCGCGCGGCGCGATCCATCGCATCCAGGATCGCAGGGTCGGTTCCGATGTCGTGCTCGCCGATGGTCAGCTCCAGCACGCGCATCCCTTGGGCCCTCATTGCGCGCGCGCGGTAAAAGATGGCCCAACCATCATCGCCATCGCCGGTCAGCGTGGCAATACGGCGCGAAGGTGTGGGCATGGCGCAAGGCTCCGGTGGATGATGACCGCGATCAGATGGTCATGCCCCGTCGCATTGGGCAAGTCCCCAACCCGCACCCGACCTGAAATCCTAATCCTGATCAGCGCTTTGGTGCCGGGAGGCGGTCGAGGTCGTCGGCCAGTCCCGCAACACCAGATCATAGCTTTCGCGAAGTCTGACGCGCAATTCCTCGGGCGTTGTTTCCCATGGCAGCACCACCCATGCCCCCCCCGTCAGATAGGGGGCGGATACCGGCCGGCTGCGGCGGATCATCGCCAGCGCATGAGACATGCCGGCCGTCCGCACCGAAAGCCCCGCCCCGGTTTCCGTGTAGGCGGCAAACATGTGACCATGGATTTTCCAGACAACCATATCCGGGCCGAAGGGCTGATCCCTGATCGCCTCGGGGAGGGTACGGCAGAACCTGTCTACGAATTCATGGCGCATTGTTTTCGTATACAAGTATATACCGAAGCCCGAGTCAAAATCATCCTGTCGGTTTTGGCCAAGCAAGGGGCGGACATGCTGACGCAGGGGCGCGCGGGGCGGGTCGTGGTTTTCAACCGGGGCGCAACCTGTTAGGCCAGTTGCGCTGCGCATCTGCGCGTCGAAAGGCATGCCATGGTCGAGATCAGGATAAGAAATTCCCGCACCCGTCGGGTGGAGTCCCTGGAACCTACGGTCATCCCGGGCCGGGTTGGAATGTATGTCTGCGGCCCGACCGTCTATGACCGCGCGCATCTTGGCAATGCCCGGCCTGCAGTGGTGTTTGACGTGCTCTATCGTCTGTTACGGCATGTCTATGGGCCCGATGCCGTCACCTATGTGCGCAACTTCACCGATGTGGATGACAATATCAACGCGCGCGCGGCCCAGACCGGCCGTCCGATCGCCGCGATCACCGAGGAAACAATCGGCTGGTATCTCGATGATATGGCTGCGCTTGGGGTGCTGGAGCCGACCGTCATGCCGCGCGCGACGGCCTATATCGGCGAGATGATCGCGATGATCGCGGAGCTGATTGCCAAGGGCCATGCCTATGAGAAGAATGGCCATGTCCTGTTCCGCGTGCGGTCCTACGCCGATTACGGCAAGCTGTCGGGCCGCTCGGTCGATGACATGATCGCAGGCGCCCGGGTCGAGGTGGCACCCTTCAAGGAAGATCCGATGGATTTCGTCTTGTGGAAGCCATCGACAGATGACCTGCCGGGATGGGACAGCCCGTGGGGTCGCGGCCGGCCTGGCTGGCACATCGAATGCTCGGCCATGGCGCATGAGCTGTTGGGCGATAGCTTCGACATCCACGGTGGCGGCAACGACCTGTTGTTTCCCCATCATGAGAACGAGATCGCCCAAAGCTGCTGCGCCCATCCCGAAGGCAGCTTCGCCCGCATCTGGATGCACAACGAGATGTTGCAGGTCGAGGGCAAGAAGATGTCCAAATCCTTGGGCAATTTCTTCACCGTGCGCGACCTGTTGGATCACGGCATCCCGGGCGAGGTGATCCGGTTTGTATTCCTGTCAACGCACTACTCCAAGCCGATGGATTGGACGGCAAGGAAAGCGGAGGAGGCGGAACGTGTATTGGCCCGCTTCCAGAGCAAGACGGCAAGGGTGGTTCCGGGGCCGGTCGATCCTCGCATCATCGAGGCGCTGGCCGCCGACCTGAACACACCCGCAGCCATCACCATTCTGCATGATCTGTTCAAGGAAGATGACGCTCCAGGGCTCGCCGCAGGCCTTGAGTTTCTTGGGCTCAACCTCGGAGGGATGACATACTGGCCCGAGAAGCACGATCTGTCACGATTGGCCGAAGACCTCGCCGCTGCGCGCCAGGCTGCGATGGCCACCAAAGATTTCAAGGCCGTCGATGCACTCAAATCCGCCCTGACCGCGGCGGGGGTCGCGGTGCGGATGAGCAAGGAGGGGGTGGAGCTTGTCCCCGGTCCGGGGTTCGATCCTGCCAAGCTGGAGGGCCTCTAGATGTCCGTCGCCCGGCCCGGATTTTCGTACGAAAATCCGCAAGACATGAATTTTCGTACGAAAATTCAGGGGATCCAACATGCCTGAGCGCCTCTACATCTACGACACCACGCTGCGCGATGGGCAACAGACCCAGGGCGTGCAATTCTCGACCAAGGACAAGATCCGCATCGCCACCGCGCTCGATGCCTTGGGGGTCGACCATATCGAAGGCGGATGGCCGGGTGCCAACCCGACCGACAGCGCCTTTTTCGAAACGGCCCCCCGCACGCGGGCCGTCATGACCGCGTTTGGCATGACCAGGCGCGCGGGGCGATCTGCGGCGAATGATGATGTGCTGGCGGCGGTCTTGAATGCGGGCACCCCGGCTGTCTGTCTGGTGGGCAAGGCGCATGATTTCCACGTCACCCAGGCGCTTGGGATCACCCTGTCCGACAACCTCGACACCATTGGCACCTCGATCGCCCATTGCGTGGCCCAAGGGCGTGAGGCGCTCTTTGATGCCGAGCATTTCTTTGACGGCTACAAGGCAAACCCCGATTATGCGCTGTCTTGTCTGCATGCGGCCTATCAGGCGGGGGCGCGCTGGGTCGTGTTGTGCGACACCAATGGCGGCACGCTGCCCGATGAGATCGGGCGCATCACCGCCAAGGTGATCGCGGCGGGCATTCCGGGCGATCGTCTTGGCATCCATACCCATAACGATCTGGATTGCGCCGTGGCGGGCGCGCTGGCCGCTGTCATGGCCGGGGCGCGCCAGGTTCAGGGCACGCTCAACGGTCTGGGCGAGCGGTGTGGCAACGCCAACCTGACGGCCCTGATCCCGACGCTCCTGCTCAAGCAACCCTATGCCAGCCGCTTCAGCACATCGATCACGCCCGAGGCGCTGGCGGGTCTGACGCGCATCTCGCGCATGCTGGACGATATCTTGAACCGTGTGCCGATGCGACAGGCGGCCTATGTGGGGGCCTCGGCCTTCGCGCACAAGGCGGGGCTGCATGCCTCGGCCATCGTCAAGGATCCCACCACCTATGAACATGTCGACCCCGCGCTGGTCGGCAATGCGCGCATCATCCCGATGTCCAATCAGGCGGGGCAGTCGAACCTGCGCCAGCGTCTGGCCGAGATGGGGCTGGATGTGCCGCGCGATCACCCCGCGCTGCCCGTCATCTTGGACGAGATCAAGGCCCGCGAGGATCAGGGCTATGCCTATGACACTGCTCAGGCCAGCTTTGAATTGCTGGCACGCCGCGCGCTTGGGGTGATGCCGCGCTTTTTCGAGGTCAAGCGCTACCGCGTCACGGTAGAGCGCCGCAAGAACAAGTATGATCAGATGGTCAGCCTGTCGGAGGCGGTGGTGGTGCTCAGGATCGGCGAAGCCAAGATGCTGTCGGTGTCCGAATCCATGGATGAGGCAGGCACCGATCGTGGCCCGGTCAATGCGCTGGCCAAGGCGCTGGCCAAGGATCTGGGCCCCTATCAGCGCTACATCGCCGATATCCGGCTGGTCGATTTCAAGGTGCGCATCACCCAGGGCGGGACCGAGGCCGTGACCCGCGTGATCATTGACAGCGAAGATGCGACCGGGCGGCGGTGGTCGACGGTGGGGGTTTCGGCCAATATCGTCGACGCAAGCTTTGAGGCCCTGCTTGAGTCCGTTTTGTGGAAACTGGTGCGCGATGGTGCGCCCGCGTCATGAGCTTTCCGGTGGATGATGCGTTCTTTGCCTTGCACGCCGATCTGCCGCGCGAGGGGCCGGGTGAAGCCGCCGATGTCGCCTGGGCGGCTGAGGTTGCGGGGCTGCGGCGGGACGCGCGCATCCTTGATGCCGCGTCCGGGCCGGGGGGCGATCTGGCTGCGCTTTTGCGGGCCGCGCCTGCGGGGCATGTCACCGCCATCGATCTGCATCCCCCGTTTGTGGCGGCCGCCCGCACGCGTTGGGGCAACCATCCGCAGGTGACGCTGCGGTTCGGCGACATGACCGAACCCGAGGGGCCGTTTGATTTCATCTGGTGTGCGGGGGCGATTTATTTTCTCGGGATCGAGGCGGCGCTTTTGGCATGGGCGCCGAAATTGGCACCGGGTGGGGCTATCGCCTTTTCCGAGCCCTGCCTGTTCACCGATGCCCCCTCGGAGGGCGCAATCGCCTTTTGGGAAGGGTATGCGCGCTTGACCGATGCATCGGGCATTGCGGTGCAAGTGCAAGCCGCGGGGTTCACGACGCTGGCCACGCGTGTAATCGGCGACATCGGCTGGGAGGGTTATTATCGCCCGATGGAAGCCCGCATCGCCGGCCTGCGCCCGGTCGCTGATGCGGCCCTGGCGGCGGTGCTGGATCAGGCCGAGGGAGAAATCGCGGCTTGGCGGGCACATCGCGTGGAAACGGGTTATCTCTTGTCTGTGGTACGACCGGCGCGGGTGCCGGGATCGGTGCTTGGGCTTGGGCCGGGGCCGGGGGCCTTGGCGTCATGAGCTTGCAATCTTGTGCCGAGTTGGTCGCGCGCGGCGATCCGGATCGCTTTCGGGCAAGCATGGCCGCGCCCATTGCGGCGCGCCGTGTGCTGTTGCCGCTCTACGCCCTCAACGTCGAGATCAGCCGCGCCCCTTGGGTGACGGCCGAACCGATCATTGCGGAAATGCGGCTGCAATTCTGGCGCGATGTCGTGGGCGAACTGGCCGCGGGCAAACCGCCGCGCGCCCATGAGGTTGCCCAACCATTGGCACAAGCGGTGCCGCAAAAACTGATCGGCGCGCTGGATGCGATGATCGTGGCCCGGCGTTGGGATATCTATCGCGACGCTTTTGCCGATCAGGATGCCTTTGCGGCCTATCTGGACGACACCGCCGCCACGCTTGTCTGTGTGGCGGCGCGTGCGCTTGGCGCGCCCCCAGAGGCCGAGCCGGTCTTGCGCGATGCGGGTTGGGCCTTTGGTTTGGCCAATTATCTGAGGGCTGTTCCCGCGCTGGAGGCAGCGGGCCGGGTGCCGTTGGTCGATGGCAGGCCCGCCGCGCTCCGCGATCTGGCGCGCGAGGGGCTTGCGCGACTTGCGCGCGCGCGGGGCGCACGCAACATGGTGCCGCGCGCCGCCCGTCCGGCGCTTTTTGCCGGGTTTCGCGCCGAGCCCGTCTTGCGCATGGTGTTGGCCGATCCGGGGCGCGTGGGCGCGCGATCGCTGCCGGATGCGGGCCTGCGCGACAGTCTGCGTCTGGCAGGGATCGCGTTGACGGGGCGCTGGTAACCCGCAAGCCGCCCCCGCCGTCAGGCGGGGATGGCATCCTTGGGACGCAGGGCCAGCCAGATCAGGGCCGCCCCCGCCAGCATCAAGAACGGCAACATGGCAAGGTTCACCGCTGTCCAGCCGGTCTGAACATCGTCGCCAAAGCTCATCATCAGGCCAGACGACAGCGAGGCGAAGGTGACGCACCCGAAGACCAGAAAATCGTTCATCCCCTGCACCCGGCCGCGTTCCTCGGGGGAATGGGCTTGGGTCAGCATGGCGGTGGCACCGATGAAGCCGAAATTCCAACCGATGCCCAAAAGCACGAGCGACACGAAGAACTGTGTCAATTCCACCCCGCTCAGTGCCACAGCGCCTGCCGCCGCCAGCAGCGCAAGCCCCAGTGCCACGATCCGCATCGCACCAAAGCGCGCGATCAGATGACCGGTGACAAACGAGGGCGCATACATCGCGATCACATGCGCCGAAACGATATCGGCGGCATTGCCGGTGGAAAAGCCGCATCCCACCACCGCCAGCGGCGTGGAGGTCATCATCAGGTTCATCAGCGCATAGGAAACCATGCCACAGATCACCGCCACCGCGATGCGCGGATCACGCAGCAATGCGCGGCGGCTGCGGCCTTGGGTCGTGCCGGGCTTGGGGGGCACGGGCCTTGGCACGTCGAGAAAGACAAAAAGCCAAGCCCCTACCAGATTGATCAGCACCACAAAGAGATAGGAGCCCACAAAGGGGATCACGGTGGCATCGACGCTGAACTTGACCAGTTGCGGGCCAAGCAGGGCGGACAAGAGCCCGCCCGCCATGACATAGGAAATCGCCTTGGGCCGAAACGTCTGGGATGCGGTATCGGTTGCGGCGAAACGGTAGAAGCCTTGCGCCGACATGTAGATGCCGGTCAGGTAGGAGCCGATCAGGAACACCGCGAAGCTGTCGATCCAGAGCCCCCAAGCCGAGGCCGCCGCCCCCGCCGCACCGCCCATCGCACCCACGACAAAGCCCAGGCGCCGCCCAAAGCGCTGCATCAGCGCCGAGAGCCAGGGCGCCGTGGTCATCGAGCCAAAGACGATGAGCGAGATCGGAATGGTCGCCAGCGCGGGCGAGGGGGCGATCATCAGCCCCGCCAAGCCGCCCACGGTGAAGATCAGCGGCATCTGCGCGCCAAGGATTGCCTGGGCTGCGACCAGCACCGCGACATTGCGTCTGGCGCGGCGGTCGTCCGGGGCTGGGGCCACGATATCGGGGGTCGTGTCTGTCATGGGGTTGGGGTAACGGCTTTGACAGCGCCCGTCCAGAGGCCGCCGTGTTGCGCGGCTTGTGTGCGGGGTATGCGTATTTTTGGAAAGATGAAGGATCTTGCCGTGCTGCAGGCACCCAAACGGATCGAGACCGAGGCCGATCTTGCGGCGGGGGCCGTGGTGCTGGTGGCACGCGATCCGCGCTTTGTACCGATTCTGGCGGCAGTCGGGCCCTTGCCCTTGCGCCGGAACGCCGACGGGTTCGGGGCCCTTTTTGCAGCGATCGTGGGCCAGCAGATTTCGACCGCAGCCGCCGCAGCGATCTGGGCGCGGCTCGAGGCGGGCGGTCTGACAGAGCCCGCTGCCATCTTGAGCGCCCCCGACGATGTGTTGCGCAAAGCGGGTCTGTCGCGGCCCAAGATCGGCTTTGCGCGTGGGCTGGCCCGTGCCGATCTCGATTATGCCGCGCTGCGCGATCTGCCAAGTGCTGCGGTGGTGACGCAGTTGGTGGCCTTGCCGGGTATCGGGCGCTGGACGGCCGAGATTTATGCCAGCTTTGCGCTGGGGCATGCCGATGTAATTGCCGCCGGTGATCTGGCGTTGCAGCAGGCGGCGGCGCGCGCCTTTGGTCTGCCCACCCGGCCCGGCGAGCGCGACTTGCGCCGGATGGCGGAGGATTGGGCACCTGTGCGTGCGGTTGCCGCGCGCGCGCTTTGGGCCTACTACCGCTGCGCAACCAACCGGGAGGGCATCTGGTGACGCGGGTTCTGGATTACGGCACGGTGCCGGCACAGTCGGGTCAGGCCGACAGCATGGTGATCTTTCTGCATGGCTATGGGGCGGATGGGGCCGATCTTTTGGGTCTGGCCGATCCGCTTGGCCCGCATCTGCCCGATACGATGTTCCTGGCCCCCAACGCGCCGGAACGCTCGGCCATGAACCCGATGGGATTTCAGTGGTTCCCGATCCCGTGGATCGACGGTTCCTCCGAGGAGGCGGCCGCGATGGGACTGGCGCGGGCAAGCGCCGATCTGAACGCCTTTCTGGATCGGGTGATGGTCGACCATGACATGTTGCCCGAACAGGTGGCGCTGGTGGGGTTCAGCCAGGGCACGATGATGAGCCTTGAGGTCGCGCCGCGCCGCGCCGATGCGCTGGCGGGGGTCGTGGGTTTTTCGGGGCGTCTGATCGGCCCCGAGGCGCTGATCGATGAGGTGGTGTCGCGCCCGCCGATCTTGCTTGTTCATGGCGATGCCGATGAGGTGGTGCCGCCACAGGCCCTGCCCGAGGCGGCCGGGGCGCTCGAGGCGGCCGGGTTTTCCGAGGTCTATGCCCATGTGATGCGCGGCACCGGCCATGGCATCGCACCTGACGGGCTGTCGGTGGCGCTGGCCTTCTTGCGGCAGGTGCTGGGCCAGGAACGGCGCTAGAAGCACGCGGCTGTCATGAAACTGTCCGATCCATGTGGGACAAGCCGGGCATGCCACCCCTGTATCTGGTAGGGCTTGCCCTGTGCGAAAGCCCATATATAGTGGTCGCTGTGCTGGGGCGGGGCTCCCGCCTTGGTGCTTGCATGACGAGCAGACAGGGTGGGAACGGAGTCGCACATGGACGCCGCATCACAGATTGAGTTCAGAACGCATTTCGTTCGCGCCCCCGGTGCGCTCAAAAGCCACCCGGCTTTGGTGCTGAACGCGGATTACCGGCCCTTGAGCTACTATCCGCTGTCGCTGTGGCCCTGGCAGGAGGCCGTCAAGGCCGCGTGGTTGGACCGGGTCGATATCGTGGCCGAATATGACGAGATGGTCCGATCGCCGTCGACGCAGATCAGAATCCCGTCGGTTGTGGTGCTGAAGGATTACGTCAAACCCCAAAAGCGCGTGGCCTTCACGCGCTTTAATCTTTTCTTGAGGGATGAATTTTCCTGTCAGTATTGCGGGTCCAAGGGGGATCTGACCTTTGACCATGTGGTGCCGCGCGCACGCGGTGGGGTGACAAGCTGGGAAAATGTCGTCGCGGCCTGTTCGGGATGCAATCTGCGCAAGGGTGCCAAGAGCCTGCGCCAATCGGGGCTGAGCTTGCGCAAGGCGCCACGCCAGCCGGGCGCCGAGGAATTGCGCAACATGGGGCGCAAGTTCCCGCCGGGATATCTTCATTCCAGCTGGCTCGATTTCCTCTATTGGGACAGCGAACTGGAAGCGTGAGTGCGCGCCGCGTGACAGGGGGGGCTTGCGCCGGTATCATGAACGCCGAACCCTGATCCTGGAAGGCAACCGCCCATGTCTGACCCGTTTTTTCAACCGCCTTCGGGCACCGACCTGCCGCGCTACGCGGGTGTGCCAAGCTTCATGCGGCTGCCCGTTCTGCCCGAAGGGCATCCCAGACGCGCCGAGGTCGATATCGGCATTTTCGGCCTGCCTTGGGATGGGGCGACATCCAACCGTCCGGGCGCGCGCCATGGGCCGCGCGCGTTGCGCGATGCCTCGACCATGGTGCGCGCGCGCAACCGCGCCACGGGGCAAGAGCCCTTCGCATCGGCCCGCATCGCCGATCTGGGCGATGTGGCGATGAGCCCGGTCGATCAGGACGAAGCGCTTGGCAATGCCCAGAGCTTTGTGCGCGGCATGCTGGCGCAAGGCATCCGGCCCTTCATGGTGGGGGGCGACCATCTGTGCACGCTGACGGTGTTGCGCGAATTGCGCGCGGCGCGTGGGGCGCCCTTTGGGCTGGTGCTGCTTGACAGCCACACCGATCTTTACCCCCCCTATTTCGGGGGGCGCACGCTGACCCATGGCAATCCGTTCCGTCAGGCCATCGACGAGGGCTGTCTGGACCCGACGCTGTGCGTGATGGCGGGGATGCGCGGCACCTCGTACAACACCGAGGATTTTGACTACGGCCTTGAACGGGGCGTGCGCATCTTGCCGATCGAGGAGTGTATGGATCTGGGTTGGCCGCAGGTGATGCAGATCGCCCGCACGGTGGTGGGGCGCGCGCCCGCCTATCTGAGCTTTGACATCGATTTCATCGATCCCGCCTATGCCCCCGGCACCGGCACGCCCGAGGTGGGCGGGCCCACAAGCTTTGAGGCGATCCAATGCGTGCGGGCCTTGCGTGGGCTTGATCTGATTGGTGCCGATCTGGTCGAGGTGTCGCCGCCCTTTGATGTGGGGGGCACGACCGCATGGCTTGGGGCTTCGGTGATGTTCGAGATCTTGTGCGCCATGCAAGCCTGAGGGGTCTTTTGCTGGACTATCGCTTGCGCTGGGTGTAGACGCCGGGATAGAAAATTGTTAGCGCTAACAAAGCGGCATGGATGCTTTGGAAGGACAAAAATGGTTTCGCGCGTCATTCCGGTCGAACCCTTTGATCTGGTGATTTTCGGGGCGACGGGTGATCTTGCCCGGCGCAAGATCTTGCCGGGGCTTTATCGGCGGTTTTGCGATGGGCAGATGCCGGCCGAGGCCTGCATCATCGGGGCTGCGCGCAGCGAACAAGACAGCGCCGCATGGCAGGCGCAGGTGATCGAGGCGATCGAAACCTTTGTGCCGGCCGCCAAACGCGATGCAACCAGCCTGAATGCATTTTGTGCCCGGTTGGCCTATGTCGCGGTCGACGCACAGGGCGAACGGGGGTGGGCGGATCTGGCGGCGCGCATGCGCGCGGACCGGGTGCAGGCCTTTTATTTCTCGGTCGCGCCTTCGCTGTTCGGGGCTTTGGCGGAACGCTTGCATCACTTCAACATCGCACGGCAAGATGCTAGGATTGTTGTTGAAAAGCCGTTTGGCCGTGATCTGGAAACGGCACGGGCGCTCAATGCCACGCTGGCTGCACATTTCCACGAGACCCAGATTTATCGCATCGATCATTATCTGGGCAAGGAAACGGTGCAAAACCTGATGGCCGTGCGCTTTGGCAACACGCTGTTCGAACCGCTCTGGAACGCGCAGTATGTCGATCATGTCCAGATCACGGTCGCCGAAGAGGTGGGCGTGGGCGGGCGCGGGGCCTATTACGACACCTCCGGCGCGATGCGGGACATGGTGCAAAACCACCTGATGCAGCTGTTGTGCCTGACCGCGATGGAGCCGCCGGCCCGCTTTGATCCCGATGCCGTGCGCGACGAAAAGCTCAAGGTGATCCGCGCGCTCGATCCCGTTGCCCCCGCGCAGATCGTGCGCGGCCAGTATCAGGCGGGCGTGCAGCCCGCGTATCTGGTCGATGTCGAAAACCCCGTCAGCCGCACCGAAAGCTTCATCGCCATGAAGCTGCATATCGCCAACTGGCGCTGGAGCGGCACACCCTTTTACCTGCGCACCGGCAAGCGGATGAAGGCGCGCAAATCCGAGATCGTGATCCATTTCAAGAAACCCCCGCATTCGATCTTTGATGCCGATGCGGGTGGGCGTGCCAATGTCTTGTCCATTCGCCTCCAGCCCGATGAGGGGATCGATCTGCGTGTGACGATCAAGGAACCGGGGCCGGGCGGCATGCGGTTGATCGATGTGCCGCTCGACATGAGCTTTGCCGAGGCGCTGGGGCCCGAGGCGGCGGATGTGCCCGATGCCTATGAGCGTCTGATCATGGATGTGATCCGGGGCAACCAGACGTTGTTCATGCGTGGCGACGAGGTCGAGGCCGCCTGGGGCTGGACCGATCCGATCATCGCCGCGTGGGAAGCAAAGGGCGACCGCCCCTTGCCCTATGCGCCGGGCAGCACAGGGCCAGAGGAAGCCGCAATCATGCTGCATCGGGATGGGCGGCGCTGGCGGGAGATTTGACATGGAGCTGATCGAATACCCTGACCGCGATTTGATGATGCTGGCATTGGCCGACCGTTTGACCGGCGATCTGGGCCTTGCGCTGCGGATGAATGCGCGCGTCACGCTGTCGGTTCCCGGCGGCACGACGCCCGGACCGATCTTTGACATGCTTTGTGCGCAGGATCTGGATTGGGATCGCGTGGCGGTGGTGCTGAATGATGAACGCTGGGTCCCCGAAGACAACCCGCGTTCCAACACCGCGCTTTTGAAGCAACGTCTCTTGATATCAAAGGCATCCAGCGCGACATTGATACCGCTTTATGCCACGGCCGCAGCGCCCGAGGACAAGATCGCGGAACTGGCGGCGGATTTGCTGCCGCATCTGCCGCTGTCGGTTTTGTTGTTGGGGATGGGGGCCGATATGCACACCGCCAGCCTGTTTCCGGGGGCCGATGCTCTGGCCGCTGCTCTGGCCGATGACGCGCCGCCGCTTATGGTGCTGCGCGCCCAAGGGGCGGGCGAGCCGCGCGTGAGCCTGACCGCACCGGTTCTGCGGGCGGCCATGTCGACCCATGTGGTGATCACAGGCGCCGAGAAACGCGTCGCGATCGAACGGGCGGCGACCCTTTCGCCGATGGAGGCGCCCATCGCCTGTGTCTTGGGGCAAGCGGTGGTGCATTGGGCGGCATGATGGACATGGATGGGCTTTGGCAAGATCTGCGCGCGCATGCGGCGCGGGTTGCGGATCGTTCGATCGTGTCGCTTTTCGAGGATCCGGGGCGCGCGGCGCGCTTTTCCTGGGCTTTGGGCGACATGCTGTTTGACGCCTCGAAAACCCAGATCGACGATGGGGTTCTGGCGGCCCTGATCGCGCTGGCGCGTGGGGCCGGGGTCGAGGCGCGGCGCGACGCGATGTTTTCGGGCGCGACAATCAACGAGACCGAGGGGCGCGCGGTGCTGCACACCGCCTTGCGCGCGGCCGAGGGGCCGATCCTGGTCGCGGGTCATGATGTCTTGCCCGCCATTCAGGCGACCCGCGCGCGCATGGCCGATTTCGCGCAAGCCGTTCGGTCGGGCGCGCTCACGGGCGCGGGCGGGCGCTACACCGATGTGGTCAATATCGGTATCGGCGGGTCCGATCTGGGCCCGGCCATGGCGACGCTGGCGCTTGGCCCCTATCATGACGGCCCAAGGGTGCATTTCGTGTCGAATGTCGATGGCGCCCACATTCACGATACGCTGCAAGCACTTGATCCAAAAACGACTTTGGTGGTTGTTGCCTCCAAGACCTTTACCACCATCGAAACCATGACCAATGCCGATACCGCCCGGGTCTGGATGGCGCGCGCGGTGGATGATCCGGCCGCCCAGTTCGTGGCGCTGTCAAGTGCGACCGACCGCACCGCCGCCTATGGCATCGATCCGGCCCGCGTCTTTGGTTTCGAGGATTGGGTGGGCGGGCGCTATTCGCTTTGGGGGCCGATCGGGCTTGGCCTGATGATTGCCATCGGCCCCGAGCGCTTCGAGGCCTTTCTGGCCGGTGCGCGTGCGATGGATGCGCATTTCCAAAGCGCTGATCTGGCGCGGAACCTGCCGGTTGTATTGGCACTGGTGGGCATGTGGCACAATCAGGTGCAAGACCATGCCACCCGCGCCGTTTTGCCCTATGATCAACGACTTCAGCGGTTGCCCGCCTATCTTCAACAGCTCGAGATGGAAAGCAACGGCAAGCGCGTCGGGATGGATGGGCGCGATCTGACCCAACAGTCGGGCCCCGTGGTCTGGGGTGAACCCGGCACAAACGGGCAGCACGCCTTTTACCAGTTGATCCATCAGGGCACCCGCGTGATCCCCTGTGAATTCCTGATCGCCGCCGAAGGGCATGAGCCCGATCTGGCCCATCATCACCGTCTGCTTGTCGCCAATTGTCTGGCGCAATCCGAGGCGCTGATGCGCGGTCGCGATCTGGATCAGGCACGCATGCTGATGCAGGCGCAGGGGCTGTCGGGCGCCGAACTGGACCGTCAGGCCCGCCACCGGGTCTTTCCCGGCAACCGCCCCTCGACCACGCTGATCTATCGCAAGCTGACGCCCTTTGTGTTGGGCCAGATCATCGCGCTTTATGAGCATCGGGTCTTTGTCGAAGGGGTGATCCTGGGGATCAACAGCTTCGATCAATGGGGGGTTGAGCTGGGCAAGGAATTGGCCCGTGCGCTTGAACCCGTGCTGGCCGGGCAAGATGATGGCGCGCACAAGGACGGATCGACACGACAGCTGGTGGAATTTGTGCGCCGCGGGTGACGGGCGCGCCCGCTGACAATCGGGGGATGGGCGTATCTGGTCCGTGCGGATGGCGGGGTGCGGCCTTCGGTCGCCCGCATCGTGGCGCAGGCGCGTCGGAACGCGCTTTCATCCCGTATGCAGTTGGATACACCTGATCCCAAGGCGAGGAAGGATCTGGTTTGACGGCAATCGACCCTGTCTGGCGCGAGGCGGCCACGGCACTTGTCATCGGGGCTGCCGGGGCTGCTCTGTTTTGGGTGATCGGGTTTCCGGCCGCCTTGCTGACGGGACCGGCAACCGCCGTTTCCATCGCCACGGTTCTGGGGGTGCGCTGCACCATCCCGCCGCTGTTGCGCGACGGTGTGTTCTTGCTGATCGGGGTCTCGATCGGCAGCACGGTCACCCCCGAGGTGATCGCCACCGCGATGGCTTGGCCCTTGTCGCTGGCGGTTCTGACGGTAACCCTGGTGCTGGTCTTGATCATCGCGATGATCGCGCTGGAGCGGTTGTTCCGCTTTGACCGAATGACCGCGATGCTGTCGGCCACGCCCGGGCATCTGAGTTATGTGCTGGGTCTGTCCACCGAGATGGGCGCAGATGTGCCGCGTGTGGCGCTGGTGCAATCGGTGCGGGTCTTGCTTTTGACGCTGGTGGTGCCGGTTCTGGTGGCGCTTTGGGGGGTGGAAGGCACGGCCAATCTGCAAGATCGGGGTGGCATTGCGATCTGGGCCATTTTCGTCATCTTTCCGTTGTCGATCCTGCTGGGCCTGGGGTTGAAGCGCCTGCATGTGCCCGCGCCCTTGTTGTTGGGCGCGATGGGGGTGTCGGCCTTGGGGCAGGGTGCAGAGATCACGCCCGGGGCTTTGCCGGATTGGCTGATCGGTGCTGCCTTTGTGGCGATGGGTTCGCTGATCGGCACGCGGTTTGTGGGGGTGGATCGCGGGGCTTTGGCCGGGGCGATTCTGGCGGGGCTGGTGTGTACTCTGGTTGCCTGTGGTGTGGCAGCACTTGGGGCGGTTCTGGCCTCCGAGATCGTCGGGCTGCCGCCTGCGGTGTTGTTGTTGGCCTTCGCGCCCGGCGGGGTGGAGGTGATGGCGGCGATTGCCATCGAAACCGGGCTGGAGCCGGCATTTGTTGCGGCCCACCATGTGTTTCGGCTTTTGGTGCTGACGGTGATCGTGCCCGTGATGGTCATCTGGGCGCGGCGATCCTGAGGCGGCGACATCACGGCGCCCTCTGTGGCCCCTTCGGGTCATCCGCCGCTTCCGGCACGTGTCCTGGTCACGCGGGCAGCGCGCGGTATGGAGCGGGTAGCGGGAATCGAACCCGCGCGTTCAGCTTGGGAAGCTGACAGGCTGCCATTACATCATACCCGCCTGATGCCGATCAGATAGTCCCGCCCGGCCGGGCCCGTCAAGACCCGACACAGGCCCGAGAGCTATCCGCGCCGCCGCCGTCTGCGGCCGGTGCCATCATCCTCGCCCGGGGCCATCCCCGATGCGCCAAAAGCCACGCGCGGCAAATGAACGATCCTGGCCAATTCCGGGAAGGGATCGGTCGCATGCGGGATGGCATTGGCGTTGACGAAATGTTCCTGAAAGCGCGGCTCGATCGCGGTTTCGATCTTGTCGATGGTCTTGACCACCGCTTCGATGCGTGTGCGGGCCGCCCGGTTGCACAGCGCGATCCGCGCGCCATGCCCGGCCGCGTTGCCCGCGCTGGTCACATGATCCAGCGCCACATCGGGGATCATGCCCAGCACCATCGCATGTTTGGGGCTGATATGGGCACCAAAGGCGCCGGCCAGCACGACGCGGTCGACCTTGTCCACGCCGCGCTTGTCCATCAACAGACGCGCACCGGCGTAAAGGGCGGATTTGGCCAGTTGGATGGCGCGAATATCGCCCTGGGTGACGGTGATGCGAGGACCGCCCACATCGGTCGCGTCATGCACGAGATAGGCAAAGGTGCGCCCCGTCGGCTCGCAGCGCGCCGAACCGGTGGCCTCGGGCCCGCCGATCAGGCCCGAGGCATCCAAAATCCCGGCCATGCGCATTTCGGCAACCGCCTCGATGATGCCCGAGCCACAAATGCCGGTGACGCCGCTGTCCTTTGTGGCTTGGGCAAAGTCGGGATCGGTGGACCACAGATCGCAGCCGATCACCTTGAAACGCGGCTCCTTGGTGATGGGGTCGATTTCGATCCGCTCGATGGCACCGGGCGCGGCGCGCTGGCCCGCGCTGATCTGGGCGCCCTCAAAGGCCGGTCCGGTGGGTGAGGAACAGGCCAGAACCCCGGATGTGTCGCCCAGCAAGATTTCGGCATTGGTGCCGACATCGACAATGAGCGTCAGCTCTCGGGCATGATTTGGTTCTTCCGACAGGGCCACGGCAGCGGCGTCAGCGCCCACATGCCCTGCAATGCAGGGCAGGATATAGACCTGTGCGGTGGGCGCGATCGTGGTCAGCCCGATCTGAGCTGCGTCCAGGGTCAGGCTGTCCGATGTGGCCAGCGCAAACGGGGCCTGGCCCAGTTCGACCGGGTCGATCCCCAACAAGAGATGGTGCATGACCGGGTTGCACACGATGACGGTTTCCACGATCAGGGCGGGGTCGATCCCACCCTCGGCTGCGATCTCGACGGCCAATGTGGCAATGGCCTGCTGCACGGCTTGGGTCAATTCGGCATCGCCACCGGGGTTCATCATCACATAGGAGACACGGCTCATCAGATCCTCACCAAAGCGGATCTGCGGGTTCATCAGCCCCGAGGAGGCCAGCACATGCCCATCGCTCAGATCGCACAGATGGGCCGCGATGGTGGTCGAGCCCAGATCGATCGCAAGCCCGTAAAGCCCACCCTCATGCAGGCCGGGCCATATCCCCAGGATTTGGTATTCATCCGTATGTGCAGGCTGGTGGAGGGCAACGCTGACCTGCCAGTTGCCCTTGCGCAGGGCGGGTTGCAGCTTTTTCAAGATATTGAGCGATGCGCTGACGCGCGCGATCTGCCACTGGTCCCGCAGCGCGGTCCGCAGTCTTTCAAGATCCCCCGAGGGTTCGTGCATGTCAGGTTCGACCACCTCGACCAGCACGAGGCGTGTCGCGGGGTCCATGGTGATCGGCCGGGCAGAGGCCGCCTTGCGCACGACCTGACGGTGGACCTGACTTTCGGGGGGGACATCGACGACCACATCGCCCTGAACGGTTGCCTGACAGCCCAGCCGCCGGCCGGGTTTCAATCCGCGCACGCGCTGATAGCGGTCTTCGACGGCGTTCCATTCCGAAAGCGCCCCCTCATGGACGGTCACACCATGTTTTGGAAAATCACCATAGGAGGGTGCGATCTGGCATTTCGAACAGATGCCGCGCCCGCCGCAGACACTGTCAAGATCGACGCCCAACTGCCGCGCGGCCGTCAGGATCGGGGTGCCTGTGGCAAAGCGGCCGCGCTTGCCTGAGGGGGTAAAGATGACAAGTGGGTCTTGGGTCATTGCGCGCACTCGGCCAGATGCGAATTTTCGTACGAAAATTCGCGTGTTGCGAAAATTCGTACGAATTTTCGGGTCAGAACAGGATGTTTACGGGTCGTTTCGTGCAAAAGACCACAAGCTGGCCATTGCATTCCACCAGATGCCAGCCGCGGCGGCGCACCTCGTCTTCGAAGTTGGCGCGGCCTACTTCCGCCTCGACCCAATGCAGCGAGCGGCGCACCACGCCGCCATAGCGCACGGCCTTGGCCGAAAAGACCTGATCGACCCAAGGGGCGGACGGCAGAGCGATGGCTGGGCGCAACGGATACATGCGCGCCAGCTTTCACAGTATTGGTAAACATGCGGTTAACCGCCATCACCCCTCGCGCCGCCGCCGACCACCCGCCCGCCCGCCGCGGAGCGCTGCATCGGGATCCTGGTTGAAGCGGATCCATGCGCCGCCACCCATATCCTGGTTCATCAGGAAATTCGCGGCGCGGATCGCCTCCATTTCCTTGCCGGGGCGCGATCTGGTCGAGCCCATGCCGAAAAGCTTCACAAAGGCCTCATCCTCCAGATCGGGCGGCAAGATGATACCGGCTGCCTCGATCTCAGCCCTTTTGGCGGCGATGGCCTTTGGGCCGATGGGAAGCGCCACGGGGTTCATGATGGCACTTGTCATGCCTGCGCCATAGGCCATGGGCAAGAACGCGTTGTTGATGCCGTGGCGGTTGGGAAGCCCGAACGAGATGTTGGAGGCGCCACAGGTCGTGTTCACCCCCAATTCCTCGCGCAAGCGCCGCACAAGCGTGAACACCTGCTGGCCCGCCGTGCCCATCGCGCCGATGGGCATGACCAGCGGGTCCACGACGATGTCATGGGCAGGAATGCCGTAATCGGCGGCGCGTTCGACGATCTTCTTGGCCACCGCAAAGCGCACCTCGGGGTCTTCGGAGATGCCGGTGTCGTCATTCGAGATGGCAACAACGGCGACATTGTATTTCTTGACGAGCGGCAGCACCATCTCAAGGCGCTCTTCCTCGCCGGTCACGGAATTGACCAAGGGGCGGCCATGGGCGGCGGCAAGCCCGGCTTCAAGTGCACCGGGCACCGAGCTGTCGATGCAGATCGGGCAATCGGTGACCTCCTGGACCACGCGGATGAGTTCCGGCATCAGCATCGGCTCGACAAAGTTGTTGTCGGCATAGCGCGGATCTTCGCCCATCTTGTTGGAAAACACTGCGCCCGAATTGACGTCGAGCACCGTGGCGCCCGCTTCGACCTGTGCGATGGCATCGGCCTGCACCCGGCTGAAATCGCCGCGTTCCAGCTCTTCGTTGAGGATCTTGCGGCCCGTGGGGTTGATGCGTTCGCCGATCACGCAAAAGGGCTGATCAAAGCCGATGATCGTGGTGCGGGATCTTGATTCGATGATGGTGCGGGTCATTGGGATGGCGCCCTTTCTCAGGATGCGATGGCGGGGCGGGCTGTCGCGCCGCCATGGTCTGTGGCCCAGTTGGCATTGGTCTTGATGCCACCCAAGGGAAAGAAATGGATGCATTCGATCGCCTGCCCACGCCCTTGCGCGCGCGCGCTGGCCAGATCGGTCAGGACCTCGGTCGGCTCGAAGGGCAACAAGAGCTTGGTCACATCCTTGGCACGTTTTTGCAGCACCGAAAGCGAGGCGCCCACACCACAGGCGATGGCGAATTTGATCAGCGTCTGCAACTTGGCGGGCCCCGCCACACCCAGATGCACCGGCATGGTGATGCCATGAGCGGCCAGCCGGTCGCACCAATCCAGGACCGGTCCGGCCTCAAAGGCAAACTGGGTTGCCATGGCAAAGCTTGCATCCGAGCGATTGGCGAAATCCTGTTTCCATTTCAGCGCGGCCATCACTTCGGCCTCGCCACCTCTGGGGTCGATGTCGCGGTTGCCCTCGGGGTGGCCGGCCACATGCAGCCGTTCGAAGCCATCAAAAAGGCCGGTTTCCAATAGCTGCATCGACGAGTGGAATTCCCCATGCGGCGCAGCGATGCCGCCCGCCAGGATCAGCCCCTCGGTCACGCCCGCCTCTCCGCGGTAGCGCGCGATCCAATCGGCCAGTGTGGCGCGGTCGGGGATCGAGCGGGCGGGGAAATGCGGCATGGGCGCGTAGCCCTCGGCGCTGAGCCGTTTGGCGGTGGCCAGCATCTCGTCAAAGGGGGTGCCGTCGATATGGGCGATGTAGACACGCGTGCCCATGGGCAGAAGTGCGCGGAAATCCTCGACCTTTTCGGCGGTGCGCGGCATCACCTCGATCGAATAGCCTGTCAGCAGCGCCTCAAGACTGGCGGTCGGCGTCTGGGGCGCGCTTTGCCCCTTGCGAAAATTCAGAAGTGCCATTGCGATCTCCCAAAACGAGGCCATGACCTCAGGCGATGTCGGTTTCGAAGCCATCGGCCGCGATCAGGCGCTTGAGGCGTTCGGTGTCATAGGCGGCGTCCAGATGCGCGGCTTGGGCTGCGGCGATTTCGACGGGGTCGCCCGCGATCTCGCCCGCCTCGATGCGGCGCCATTCGGCCAGATAGGCATCCTGGTCCTTGGCGCCGATCTTCATCGCGCAGCGGTCGATGGCCTGTTCGAACCGCTCGGGCAGCACTGCCTTGGATCCGGCCCGGCCCTTGCCCACGATGACTTGCGCGGGAATGTCGCGCCAGAAGACATGGGTGACGATGGGCATGGGCGGCATCCTTTTTCGGGCCAAATCATATCAGTCTGGCGGGCACCATAGGCGAGCGACCGGGCAGGGCACGCTCCGAATTCGACACTCGCCGGGGCGAGAGCGACCCCGGCCAACCCAACAGATAGCCCCGGTGCGTTCGGTGCGCGAGGGGCGGGGTGGCCAGAAATATTCATCAAGATCTTGAAAGACCCCTTCAGTTTTGTCCGGTGGCATTGCCATCGTCATTGTGAGCGCGCGCCGCGGTTGCTACACTGAAGGCAACTTGTGATTTCGGAGGCCCGCAATGTCGCGCAAGCGCAAAGGCGGTGGCGATCCGTTCCCCGGTTCCGCGGCCATCGTGCCCCTTGTGGTGACGCATGCCCCGCCTGAAGAACGGCGCCCCGCGCCCGTCCCTCGGCCCGATCCGGCCGATCTTTATGCCGCGCTCGATCTGGGCACGAATTCCTGTCGCATGCTGATTGCCCAGCCCAAGGGCACGCAGCTGCATGTCGTGGATTCGTTTTCCAAAAGCGTGCAGCTTGGCCAGGGGCTTGAGGCGTCGGGGCGGCTAAGCCGCGCGTCGATGGCGCGCGCGGTGGGCGCGTTGAAAATCTGTCAGCGCAAGCTTGAAAAACATCGCGTCAGCCGCATGCGGCTGGTGGCGACCGAAGCCTGCCGGCGTGCCAGCAATGCCGCCGAATTCATTTCGGTGGTCGAACGCGAAACCGGGCTGTCGCTGGAAATCATCAAGCCCGAGGAAGAGGCGCGGTTGGCGGTGGTGTCTTGCGCGCCGCTTGTCTCGACCAAGACCGAGCAGTTGCTGGTGGTCGACATCGGCGGCGGCTCGACCGAATTGGTCTGGATCGATCTGAGCGAGGTCCCACGGCTTGAGCGGCCGCGCGCCATCATGCGGCTGCATCAGGGATTTGACCATGTCGAGACGCTGTTCAAACGCGCGCGCGTTGTGGATTGGATCTCGATCCCCCTTGGGGTGGCAACGCTCAAGGATCTGTATTCCGATGTGGCCGATGATGGTGGGCGCTTTGCGCTGATGAGTTGGTATTTCGAGGAAAAGCTGGCCGGGTTTTCCCCTTACGAGAATGCCGCCGATCAGGCCCGCGAGGGATTCCAGATCATCGGCACCAGCGGCACGGTGACGACGGTGGCGGCCTCGCATCTGGGGCTCAAGCGCTATGACCGCAACAAGGTCGACGGGCTGCGCATGACCTCGGATCAGATCGACCGGGTAATTCAGGAATATCTGACGCTCGGGCCCGAAGGGCGGCGGCGCGATCCGCGCATCGGGCGCGATCGGCAGACGCTGATCATGTCGGGGGCCGCGATCTTGCAGGCGTTGTTGCGGGCTTGGCCCACCGACCGGCTGAGCGTGGCCGATCGCGGCCTGCGCGAGGGCTTGCTTTACGCACAGATGTCGGCCGATGGCGTGCTGGAGGAAGGGCCGTTCTGACGCTTGTGCCGTCCCGGCGCGCTACGGCCCCGGGGGCGACTGTGGGGGCGTTGCTTGCGTATTTTGGGAAAGATGAAGGTGCGGGCGCTTGACCGGGGGGGCCGCGCCCTAGGTTTGGCATCAAGAGCGCACCACAAACGAGCATAGACAGCCATGACCGCCCCCGTGATCTATTGGAGCCGCAGGGATTTTCGCCTGTCGGACAATCCCGCGCTGGTGGCGGCCTGTGCCAGCGGCGCGCCCGTCATTGCGGTCTTCTTGTGTGACGAGGTGGTCGAGGCTTTGGGGGCTGCGCCCAAATGGCGGCTGGGTTTGGGGGTAGGGGCATTCGGCCTGCGGCTGGCCGGGGCGGGCAGTCGGCTCGTGCTGCGCCGGGGCGGCGCGCTCGCAACGCTGATGACGCTTGTGGCCGAAACGGGGGCCAGGGCGGTGCATTGGAACCGGCTCTACGACCCCGAAAGCCGCACGCGCGATGAGGCGGTCAAATCCGCCCTCAAGGCGGCGGGCATCGCGGCGGTCAGCCATGCCGGCCATCTGGTCCATGAACCCTGGGAGGTTCAGACCGGAACGGGTGGGTTCTACAAGGTCTACACACCCTTCTGGAAGGCGGTGCGCGACCGCGATGTGGCCGCACCCCTGGCCGTTCCAAGGATTGTTGCGCCTGCGCAATGGCCTGACAGCGAGGTGCTGGAGGAGTGGGGGCTGGGGGCCGCGATGGGGCGCGGCGCGGATATCGTTCAGGCCCATTGCCAGATCGGCGAGGCAGCCGCCGCCGCCCGGCTGGAGGCGTTCGTGGACCAGCGCATCGCGGCCTATGCGGAAAATCGTGACAGGCTCGATCTTGATGGCACTTCGGGGCTGTCGGAAAACCTGACGCATGGCGAGATTTCGGCGCGCATCTGCTGGCAGGCGGGCCTTCGCGCGATGGCGATGGGCAAGGCGGGGGCCGAGACCTTTCTCAAGGAACTGATCTGGCGCGATTTCGCCTATCATCTTGTCCATCACACGCCCCATATCACCAGCCGCAACTGGCGGCCGGAATGGGATGGGTTTGGCTGGAACACCGACGCCAGCCATCCCGATGTGATGGCATGGATGCGCGGGCGCACAGGCATGCAAGCGGTCGATGCCGCCATGCGCGAGATGTATGTGACCGGCCGCATGCACAACCGCGCCCGGATGTTGGTTGCGTCCTACCTGACCAAGCATCTGCTGAGCCATTGGAAGATCGGGATGGATTGGTTTGCCGAGTGTCTGGTCGATTGGGATCCGGCCAGCAATGCCATGGGTTGGCAATGGTCGGCGGGATCGGGTCCCGATGCCACACCCTATTTCCGGGTCTTCAACCCCGAGACACAAGCCGAGAAATTCGACCCGCTTGGGCGCTATCGTCGTGCATGGGTGGCCGAGCTGTCGCAACGCCCGCCCGAAAGCGCACTGGCCTATTTCCGCGCCATCCCGCATCACTGGCGCATGGCGCCGAACGATCCCTATCCCGCGCGGCCCGTGGTCGATGCGGCCACAGGGCGCCAGCGGGCGTTGCTTGCCTATGAAAACAGAGGCTTCTGAGGCAAGGGCTGCAATCAGTGCTTGTGCTGGAGAGCGTGTTCTGGCCAAATCCCGCGCCAGACGAGAGGATAAGATGGACGTCAAAACCACCACGAAGGGAGAGGCCAATCTCCCTCGCTATTTTCAGGCCGTGTTCGACACCGCCACCAAGATGCAACATGGTCGGCTCGACATCGTCTTGCCCGATGGGCGGGTGTTTCGTGCCGCCGGTCACGGGCCGGGCCCGGTGGCCGAATTGCACATCCATAATCCCGACATCTTTGCGCGGCTCATCCGCGAGGGCGATCTGGGCTTTTGCGAGGCCTATCTGGATGGCTGGTGGTCAACACCCGATCTGCAGGATTTCATGGATCTGGTGCATGCCGACAATGAAGACGTCTATGACGGCTTTCTGGGTATGGGGGCGATCCGGGCCTTTGAAAAGCTGCGTTTCTGGTGGCAATCCAATTCCCGGCGTCAGGCACGCAAGAACATTTCGCATCATTATGATCTGGGCAACAGCTTTTACGGGCTGTGGCTGGATGAAACCATGACCTATTCCTCGGCGCTGTTTGCCACGGGGCAAGAAAGCCTGGAGGCGGCACAGATTGCCAAATACGCCTCCATGATCGACCAGATGGGCGCACAGGCCGGCGATCACATCCTTGAGATCGGGTGTGGCTGGGGTGGGTTTGCCGAATATGCCGCCAAAGAGCGGGGAATGACGGTCACGGGGCTGACCATCAGCCGCGAACAGTATGACTATGCCGTGGCACGCATCAAGGATGCGGGGCTGTCGGACCGGGTGACCATCAAGTTGCAAGATTACCGCGACGAACGCGGCCAGTATGACGGCATCGCTTCGATCGAGATGTTCGAAGCTGTAGGCGAACGCTATTGGCCCACATATTTCAATGTGTTGCGCGATAATCTCAAACCCGGAAAGAATGCGACGCTGCAGATCATCACGGTGCAAGATCGCCGTTGGGAAATCTACCGCCGGGGTGTGGATTTCATTCAGAAATACATTTTCCCGGGCGGCATGTTGCCCGCCCCCAAGATCTTGCGCGCCGAGGTCGAGCGCGCGGGGCTGCGCGTGGCCCATTCCATCGAGTTCGGCGAAAGCTACAGCCAGACCCTGCGCCGCTGGCATGACAGCTTCAATGACAGATGGGATGACGTGGCCAAGCTGGGCTTTGACGACCGGTTTCGGCGGATGTGGAATTTTTACCTGACCTCATGCGCCGCGACCTTTCATTTCGGCAATACCGACGTGACCCAGATCACGGTGACGCGCCCCGGATAAGCGGCGGGGGGAGACATGACCGATATCTTCTTGTTCGGCACGCTGTGCCATGCCCCTGTGCTGCGGATCGTGGCGGGAAGGGATCTGGCGGTGCGTCCGGCGGTCTTGCCGGGGGCGTGCGTGCTGCGCGCGGCTGCAACGGGATGGCCCGTCCTGGTCGCGTGGCCGGATACGACCGCACAGGGGTTGTTGATTTCGGTCGATGACGCAACACTGGCCCGTCTGGATGCCTATGAGGCCTGTTTTGGATATCGGCGGTCGCCTGTCCGCGTGACGATCGGCGGCACCGCCCATGACGCCAC
>ERZ888423.22-NODE-22-length-127704-cov-12.066025_pt1 | contig 127704 bp, 107 predicted proteins | sample MGYA00520523_ERZ888423 | MGnify/ENA primary metagenome ERZ888423 (study PRJEB32303, sample SAMEA104408611) | aquatic metagenome | biome: Brackish water; feature: Pelagic; material: water | place: Baltic Sea | collected 2014-06-08T10:24:00 | depth 30,27 m ...
CTTGTAAAAAGGAACTCAATAATATTGCCGACCTCTACGAAGACTGGCAGGAAGAGTTCAACGTGGAAATAATTGCTGTTTCTATTGACGATAGCCGCACCAAGGCCATTGTAAAATCGTATACTGACGGCCAGGGCTGGGATTACACGGTTTTACTGGATGTCAATAAAGACCTCCAGCGTCTGCTCAATGGACAGACTGTGCCGTTTACTGTAATTACCGACCAGAATGGTTTCATTGTAGAAAAGCACAGCGGCTACGTTGAAGGCGATGAGTATATCCTAGAAGAGAAGCTCATAGAACTCGCCGAGAAATATAAAGAATAGTTAGATTCTACCCCCATCGGCTGCAGCTAAGTTAAACCTTGTTAAACAAGGTTGTGAGCAGCAACCTTTATCGCTACATCAGGCGTTAGATTACATATATTTGCCTGTTGTCAGATGAAAAGTAGTGCCGTAAGTTTTGTTTTGTTCGTACTGGCCGGAATAACGATTCCGGTGCTGTTGGTTGGCTGTAAATCAGATCAACAGGTAGCATCCATTTCAGATGCCGCAAGAATTGAGCAGCTGGTGGCATTGGATGACTATGGAATACCCGTTGATCTCCTCTTCCGCAATCCCCAGCAATCGGCCTTTCGCATTTCACCAGATGGCAGACATATTTCCTATCTCCGACCCTATAAGAATCGCCTGAATATCTATATCCGGCCTTTCAATCAGCCCGATACCGTCCGTTTGACCACCAGCATCGACAGGGATATCAGCTATTACTTCTGGAAGAACAACAGCACACTGGTTTATACAAAAGACAGCGGTGGCGATGAGAACTACATGATTTTTTCAGTAGATACCCTGGGCAAGGAGGTCGAACTGGCACGATTCAGTAATGTTCGGGTCAATGTACTCGATGAGCTGAATGCATCGCCCGATGAGATTCTTATTTCCATGAATAAGAACAATCCCGCGTTGTTTGAACCCTATCGATTGAATATTCGTACCGGCAAGCTCGATCTGCTGGCGTCCAATAATAATATCAAGAGCCCTGTTACCAACTGGATGGCCGACAACAACGGCAAAATAAGGGTAGCTGTTTCGGTGGAGGAAGGCACCATTACCCACCTGCTTTACAGAGCCTCGGAAAAAGATACCTTTCACACGATTCTTTCGGGAAACTGGAAGGACATGGTGGCACCTTTGTTTTTCGATAAAGACAATCGCCACATCATTGCCTTATCCAATCTGCAGCGCGATAAAACCGCCCTCGTTCGGATAGACCCGGAAAATCCCGACCAACCTGAAGTCATTTTTGAGCACGAACGGGTGGATGTATGGTGGGCCGAACGCACGCCTATCCGGCAAAACCTCGCTGCCGTATATTATGTAACCGATAAGAAATATTCGGTGTACCTCGACAGTATCTGGGCAGCCGTGGCCACCGATTTGGAGCGGCTGCTGCCGGGAGAGGAGCTCTACTTCAACGCCATGGATGATGCCGAGGAGCACTTTATTATTCGCACATATTCTGATGTTTCACCGGGCGATTTTTACAGTTATACCCGCAGTACCGGTAAACTGGATTTTCTGGTCAATATGAATCCCGAGTTGAAAGCCTACGATCTGGCGCCTATGGAGGCCATCAGCTACACCGCCAGAGACGGCACACCCATTCAGGGTTACCTGACATTGCCTGCAACAGGTCCGGTGAAAAACCTTCCCGTGGTAGTGATGGTGCATGGTGGTCCGCTGTCGAGAGACTTGTGGGGTTATAAACCGGATATCCAGATGTTAGCCAGCAGGGGATACGGAGTGTTGCAAATCAACTACCGGGGTTCCTGGGGATATGGAAAAGGTTTTGCACAGGCGGGCTTCAAGCAATGGGGGCAGCTGATGCAGGACGATATTTCCGATGGGGTCGATTGGCTGGTTAATAAAGGGATTGCCAATCCTAAAAAAATTGCTATTTACGGAGCCTCGTATGGAGGCTATGCCGCCCTGGCGGGTCTGACCTTCACGCCCGATTTATATGCCTGCGGTATCAGCTATGTAGGACCTTCCAACCTGTTTACCCTGCTGGAAAACCTGCCGGCCTACTGGGAGCCGGAGAAGGAAATGATGTATGAAATGATAGGACACCCTGTGGAGGACAGCGCTTTGCTGCACGCCATATCACCTGCATTTCATGCGAATCAGATCAAGGCGCCGCTGTTCATTGCGCAGGGAGCCAATGATGTACGCGTAACAGAGATTGAATCGGAACAGATGGTGCAGGCATTGCGCAATAGAGGTGTAGATGTCGTGTACATGCTGAAGGAAAATGAGGGGCATGGTTTTCGGCTGGAAGAGAACAGACTCGAATTTTATAAAGCATTCTGTGGCTTTTTGGAAGATAATATTCCCGCTGCCAGCAGTCGGAAAAAACCCTGATCATTCTACCTGAAACAACCTGCTGATAAGTCCATCAGCCAGTAATTTCCCTTTTTCAGTTAGTCGAAGTGAGTTGCCATCCAGGGTAATATTGCCCGAAAAAGCCGGGCCTTCTATAGTGGAAAGAACACTGTCGGCAACAGCGGAGCCGAAACGGTTAGCTATCTCTTTTAAGTCAATACCTCGGGACTGTCGCAGACCGGTCATCAGGTACTCATTCAATTGATCATGGGTGCTGAGTGCCTCGTATTCAAAAGTCGGAATACCATCGGATGCAGTCTGCATATATAACGAATTATTAGCTATGTTCCATTGCCGGGAGTGACCATTGAAGGAGTGGGCAGAGGGTCCGATACCTAAATACTTCTTGCCGTTCCAGTAAGAGCTGTTGTGCTGTGATGCATAACCTGCCTTACAGAAGTTGGAAATCTCGTAGTGCTCGTATTGTGCTGCTTTCAATAGTTGCGTCATCATGTGAAACTGGCTTTCCATAGCTGCTTCGTCCGGTGCGCTGGCTTGTTTTCTACGGATATAAATATCCAGTGCGGTCTTTGGTTCAACGGTCAATGAATAAGCAGAAATATGCTGGATGTCCAATGCTATTATCCGCTTCAACGTGGCTTCCCACTCAGCGTCCGTTAATTCGGGAATGCCGTAAATGAGGTCGATACTGATATTATTGATGCCGGCTGCACGGGCAATGGAGATGCTGTCCAGCGCCTGCTGGGAGGTGTGGCTTCTGTTCATCCATTGCAATGCACTGTCTTTCAATGATTGTATGCCGATGCTCAGTCGGTTGATGCCCATGGCTTTCCACGCATGGCATTTCTCCGGTGTAATGTCATCGGGATTAGCCTCAAGTGTAATCTCTGCGTAGGCTTCCACCGAGAAAAGCTCCCTTGCATCCTGCAACAGGGTACCAATGGATTCCGCAGGCAGCAGGGAAGGAGTTCCACCTCCCCAGTAAACAGATTGGACAGTTTCCCCATCCAGGTATTCCCTTCGATGTAAAAGCTCCGATCGCATTGCTGCTATCATTTGTTCTTTTCGGGAGGTGTTGACCGAAAAGTGAAAATTACAGTAATGACAAGCCTGACTGCAGAAGGGGATATGAAAATAGATGCCAGCCATGCAGCGTTTGTTGATGAAAGGGCTTGTGTACCTTTGAATGAAGAATATTGAGAACGAAGATACTGATATATGTTTTGCTGCTGCTCGCCGTCAACGGAAGGCTGTTTTCCCAGAATGGGAGAATGGTGCAGTGGGTCAATGCCGAGGAGGCGGTAATCAGAGGTCAGGCGGTCAATAAATTATTGGATCAGTCTCCCTTGTTGCTCGACGAGGTCCTGCAGGCACATTATAGTTACGGCTATTTACTGGCATCCTGGGATAGCATCGGCATGCTGGAAGACACCCTTTTGGTAAACATTACTCCCGGTCCGTTGGTGCGCTGGGTCAACCTGCACACTGATAGTATCGATAACCTTTTGCTGCAGGGTGCAGGACTGCGGCGCATTGACTTTGAAGGCAAGGTGTACGACCATAATAAGGTATTGTCCACCATGGATGACCTGCTTCGCTATGCGGAAGAAAATGGGTTTCCGTTTGCGACGGTAAAACTCGATAAGCTGCATTTTGAAGATAGCTTGCTGGAAGCGAATCTCCTGCTCGACCTGGGAAGGCAGCTCGTGTTTGATTCCATTGTCATTCAGGGCGATGCACTGCTCAGTCAGAATTATCTGCAGCAGTATACAGGTCTGGATGCCGGTACACGCTACAAAGAATCGCTGGTCACTGACCTGGACAAACGGCTCAATGAGTTGCCTTTCGTGCGGCGTACCCAGCCCTCTGTGGTTAAGTTTTCCGGGGCAAGTGCTTTGCCGGTGGTGTATCTCGATGCCAGAAATGCCAACAGGTTCGACTTTATATTAGGGTTCCTGCCGAACAATGAAATTACAGGAAGATTGATAGTGACAGGGCAGGGGATGCTGGTGTTACAAAATGCTTTCGGTCAAGGCGAGAAAATAGATATTCGGTTTTCTAAGCTGGAGAGCAGCACCAAATCGCTGCAATTATCCGGTGCCTATCCCTACCTGCCTTCTGTTCCCTTGGGCATAGAGGGTGCTTTCGATCTGTTTTTAAAGGATTCTACTTTTCTGGAGCGGAAAGCCAGGCCGGGACTGCTCTACCAGTTGAATGGCAACAACAGATTGCGCGTTTTTGCTTCCTTCTATAACTCAGATGTGTTGTCAGTTGACACCGCACTCCTCGTGGTCAGCAAGCAATTACCTGCCAATGCCGATATGCAGGTGCGCACCTACGGCATGGAAGTGGCGCTCGAAGATCTCGATTATCGCTACAATCCCAGAAAGGGATGGTCTTTGCAAACAGGTGCCTCTGCCGGACGAAAACTGATAAGAAAGAACGCAGCTATCACCGGATTAAGCGATCCCCTGCAACCTGAGTTTGATTACAATACACTCTACGACAGTATCCAGCTCAGTACCCTCGCTTTTGAATACCAGTATGATGCGCAGTTATTCCTGCCCATCGGCAGGTCGGCGACAACATTAATAAGATTGCGAGGGGCTGCCAATCTGAATACTGAGTTATTTAGCAATGAGTTGTACAGGATTGGTGGCAATACCATTCTGCGCGGATTTGATGAGCTTTCTCTCTTTGTTTCTGAATACCATATCGCCACCCTCGAATGGCGTTACCTGCTGACTCAAAATGGGTATGCCGCGCTTTTCTTTGATCAGGCCTATACGGTTAACCGCGCCCTGGACAATGCCCTCTATGATGCGCCATTGGGATTTGGCGCTTCTCTCGCATTTGAAACCAAAGCAGGTATCTTTGGACTTTCCTACGCACTGGGCACTCAAAGGGGGAATCCTGTGCTGGTAAGGAATGCAAAAATCCATTTCGGCTACGTCAACTATTTTTAGAGAATGCGGAAACTTGTTTGCTTTTGGTTATGCCTGGCTCTTGTTGTACCTGTATGGTCGCAATCGGGAGAGACTGCGGCAGCCGCACCGGATAGTGCCGGGCAACGCGGTCTGCCGGTAATGGTCATCGACCAGTGGCAGGACATGAGCAGCACCAACATGCAGATAGAAATAATGCACCCGGAAGAAAAGCCGGGTTTTGAGCTCTGGATCATCGCCGTTATGCTTACGCTATATGGAGTTTTCAGTCTCTACTACAAGGGGTATCTCAGTGAAAACATAAGGGTGGTGTTCAATTACCGCCTGGCTACGCAGATTGAGCGCGAACGAGAGCTGGCGAATACACTGCCTGGTCTGGTGTTGATGTTGTTGTTCTTTCTGTCCGCAGGCTTGTTGCTTTGGAAAGTATTCCCACCGGCATCATTGTTTCCTTCCTTCGGCCACCCATTGCTTTCCCTGCTCGCTTTTTTAGCCGTGCTGCCAACCCTGTACGCACTAAAGCGGGTCTCGCATTTCTTGTTCAGCAAAGTGTTTCTGTTTGGCACCGCTACCGAACGATTTATTTTTCTAAGCAACGTATTATTCCAGACCGCAGGGTATGTGCTCTTCCCCTTTCTTTTCCTGTTTTACCTGAGCGATGATAAGCAAGAATATATTTTCCTTCCCGTTGCAGCAGGCTTGCTGGCGTTGCTGCTGGTATTAAGGGCAATAAGCCTTTTGCGCGTGGCGGTCACTATTCCGCAGTTTCGGGTTTCCTATTTTTTGCTGTATTTTTGCGCCTTTGAAATCGCACCCATAGTTATCGTTTTGTCGATACTGGAAGGCAACGCGGTCATTCAACTATAGAAACAGAAAAGAGATGCAGGAATCTCCTACCGATATTAAACCAGTAAAGACCATTCTAGTGTCTCAACCGGCGCCGGAAAATCCTAAAAATCCGTACGCGGATTTAATGGCTAAATATAAGGTAAAGATAGATTTCCGCAAATTTATTCAGGTAGATGGCATCAGTGCCAAAGACTTCAGAAAGCAGCGCATTGATATAGCCCAATACTCTTCTGTAATTTTCACCAGCAGAAACGCGATTGATCATTTTTTCCGCATTTGCGAAGAGCTGCGGCACAAAATGCCTGAGTCAGCCAAGTACTTCTGCATATCCGATGCAATAGCCGTATACCTGCAGAAATACATCCAATTCCGCAAGAGGAAGGTGTTCAGCGCCCCCAACGGCAAAGAGAAGGAACTATGCGATCTGCTGGCTAAGCACGTCAATAAAGAAACGTTTCTTTTCCCCTGTGCAGCTTTGCACGCCGATTCTATCTCCACCTTTCTCGATGAAAAAAAGGCTACTTATGCAGAGGCTGTTATCTATGAAGCCAAAGCCGCTGACCTGAGTGACCTGAAGGGAAAAGTGCACCACGACATGATTATTTTGTTCACCCCTAAAGGCGTGGAAAGTCTCTATCAAAACTTCCCCGACTTCAAACAAGGAGATACCCGGCTTTGCGGCATGGGTTCCGGCACCCAGAAAGCCATGGAAGAGCATGGTCTGCGCGTTGATATTAAAGCACCAACACCGGAAGCTCCCTCCATCTTCATGGCGATTGAACAATACATCAAAGAAGCCAATAAGCGCAAAAAAAAGTAACCTCCTTCTCTAGATTCGAACTTTTTGGCCAGCGCCTGTTGTAACACATACATGAAAAGTACTTCCCATTCTATTCCCAATAGGCTGCTACATGCTGCCAGTCCGTATTTAAGACAACATGCTTACAACCCGGTAGACTGGTATCCCTGGACACAGGAGGCATTCGATAAAGCCATCAGCGAAGACAAGCCGGTGCTGGTGAGTATAGGATATGCTGCCTGCCATTGGTGTCATGTGATGGAAAGGGAGAGTTTTGAAAATGATATGTTCGCCGCATTCATGAATGAGCACTTTGTTTGCATTAAGGTAGACAGGGAAGAACACCCTGCCGTCGATCATTTGTATATGGGTGCCTGCCAGATGCTCACCAATGCAGGAGGCTGGCCCTTGAATATGTTTCTTACGCCACAGCTGAAAGCATTCACCGGTGGCACCTACTTTCCCCCCGAACCACGCTATGGCAAAGCTTCCTGGATGGACGTGCTGACGTTTGTAAAAGATGTGTGGACCAATAGAAGGGAGGAAGCAGAGCAACAGGCGGCCACGCTTACAGAAAGTGCCGCAGACAGTGAACGCAAGTTGCTCGTGCCGGTTGCAACAGGTACGTCAGATTCTTTAGATACGACTGTCATTCGCAACCGCATCATGGAAGCTGCAGATAAAGTGCACGGCGGATTTGGCGCTGCACCCAAGTTTCCTGCTGCCATGACCTTGACCTATCTACTGCGCTACAATTACCGCGCGGCAGACGGGGAAGTAGCGGAGCACATCAGCAGAAGCCTCGACCATATGATGGCCGGCGGGATCTATGATCATGTTGGAGGCGGATTTTCCAGATACACCGTAGATGCCGGGTGGATGGTGCCTCATTTTGAAAAGATGCTGTACGACAATGCATTGCTCATGGCATTGTACGCAGAGGCTTATCGAAGTACCGGAAACCGGCAGTATCGCTTTGTGGCAGAGCACACAGCAGCATTCATCTTGGAAGAGATGACGCATGAGCAAGGTGGTTTCTTCGCTGCTTATGATGCCGATTCAGAAGGTGTGGAAGGTAAATACTATACCTGGGATAAATCTGAGATAGAAGCGGTGCTGCACGATAAAGCGGATGCCTTTTGTCAGTTGTTTGATGTTTGTGCGAAAGGTAACTGGGAGCATACGAATATTCTGCATTTGAATCATAAAGCAGGCGTACTCGAAAAGCGGACTGACTCCGAAGTCACAGAGGCCCTCGCGAAAATAAAAGAGGTGCGCAGTGAAAGGATAAAACCTTTACTGGATGATAAGGTGAATGTAGCATGGAATGCATGGATGGGAGCAGCTTTTTGCGAATTGTATAGGGCTACAGGCCAGACCCGTTATCTGGAAGTGGCGGAGCGGAATACCCGGTTCATACTGGATCATTGCCGACAGGAAGATGGCATTGGCCTGATGCATATCTGGCACGATGGGCAAGCCTATATTGCCGCCACCATCGATGATTATGCCGCTTTGATACATGTCTTGCTGTCTCTCTTTCAGCTGACCGGCAAATACTCCTACCTGGCCACAGCAGAGGAATTGGAAGCTTATGTCGCTGCACATTTTTACGATGCGACTTCCGGTATGTTCTTTCAGACAGCGGAAAAAGACAACAGCCTTCCTGTTCGCACCATGGAACTCTTTGACCACGCGACACCATCAGGCAATGCGATAATGGTAGAAAATTACCATCTGTTGCAAGTCTTGACATCGAAGAATCAGTACCATCAGGTATACCGGAAAATGGTAGCAGCCATCCAGCCTTCCCTGCATAAGTTTCCCACTTCGCTGGGCAGGTGGCTGTGCGCTGCCATTCCACTTCAAATACCCGCAGCTGAGGTTGTTATCACCGGGCCTGAAATAAACCAGGTGCTGGAAGACCTCCATGGGATATATTATCCAATGATGATTACGCTGCCTTTTTGTGACAATTCATCAAAAAAACTCCCTTTATTGACCGACAGAAATAATGAAAAAGTGACAAGAATATACCTCTGTAAGAATCAAAGCTGTACCTTGCCTGTCAGTACAGTGTCAGAATTCAGAGACCAGTTGCTGCACTTTTGACGCATCGCATTATAGTCGTAATTTGGAGCTTGAAATAATAACCCTTTACAGGGCGTTTTCTTAGACAGCCACTTAGCGTGAAGCATACCATCATCATATCAGCCCTGTTCATCCTTGTAGGTAGGATGGAAACCGCTGTGGCGCAGGATGAGCCTCAATTTTCCCAGTATATGGCAGCACCGGTTCTGTTTAATCCGGGTGCTGCGGGTCTGGAGGATGCCTGGATTACCAGTGTGCATATTCGCAGCCAGTGGGTCAATATTCCTGGTGCCCCGCAAACGCAGGCGCTGATTAGTCAGCTCCCTGTTTACCGACTCAGAGGTGGCATTTCGCTTCAGGTGGCCAATGATCAGGTGGGTCAGCAGCAGACAACCCGCGCAGTAGGTGGTTACAGTTGGCACTTGCCGGTGGGAAAAGCCACCTTGGGATTGGGTGTTTATGGGGGAATTGCCGCCAGAACCCTTGATGGCAGTAAACTGATTGCGCCGCAGGGAAGCTATGAATCGGTGGTTGATCACAATGACAACCTCCTTCCGACAACCCTGGAAACAGCTATTATTCCCGATGCTGGTGCGGGCGTGTTTTACCAGGGTAGGCGTTTGGCAGCAGGTGCATCCGTGACACATCTGCTGAATAATTCCTTTCAATTTTCCACTCCTGAGGCTGTTGCATCCATACAATATAGCCCCAATGCATACGTTTTCGTGTCCTATCAGCTGTTGCGTTCAGAGAAATTTTCGCTGGTACCCAATGTTCTTTACAAATCTGATTTTACAGAAAGCATGGTAGATCTCAATGCATTGTTTACCTACAATGATGCACTGCTGGCAGGGGTTTCCTACAGGGGATACCTCAATCAGCAGGCAGATGCTGTGGTGGCAATAGGAGGGTGGAATTTTTCTGAATTCTGGAGCATTCGCTACAGCTACGACATAACCTTATCGGAGCTGAACAATGCAAGTGCCGGATCGCACGAAGTTGTATTAATGTACCGTTATCCCGTTCAAAGACCAAGAGCGGGTAAGGAGATTAATAATTTGCGTTATTTGTATTACTAAAAAACTTTTGAAAAGTGACAGAATGTTCCTACTTTCATCCTCCTTTTATTTGAGATAAATCGTGTGTAAATAAGGAGAGTATTGGTTTTTGTAGGATAAATGAAATATTTTTACGCCTCTAAGTTGCAAAACTTAACAAGTATGAAAAGAAAGAATCTATTGTTCCCCGCCTTGATGGTGACATCAGTTTGGTTTTTATCAGGCTGTGTTTCATCCGACTGGGATGATTATCGCGGGCAACTGCTCGGCATGCAGGACAGGCCGGTGTGGGAGCCTATCAATCCCTATGGTATGGTGTACATACCTTCCGGTTCGCTGCACATCGGACCAAGTGATCAGGACGTGAATAATTCTCTTTGGCAACGGCAGAAGTCCATATCCATTCAGGGTTTCTACATGGATGACGCTGAAATCACCAACAACGAATACCGTCAGTTTGTATTCTGGGTGCGGGATTCTATCGCTCACACGCTGCTGGCCCATTACGTGGAAGCAGAGGAAGGGCAGTCTACAGAGTTGCCTATTCTGGATTGGTCGGAAGAGATCGATTGGGAAGACGATGAGCAAAAGCCCAAGCTGGAAGAGATGTTGCTCCCTCCCGGTGAGTATACTTACTTCAGATCTGTCGATCCGAACAGATTGGTCTATACCTATAACTGGATCAAGTGGAAGGATGCAGCCAGCAAAGCACTGAATAAAGACCGCGAAAAATACATTTCCGAATTCATGGATGAAAAAACGGTGAAAGTATATCCGGATACGCTCGTATGGGTGGCAGATTTTGCCTACTCCTATAATGAGCCTATGACCCGGCAGTATTTCTCTCACCCAGCATTCGATGAGTACCCGGTGGTGGGTGTAACCTGGCACCAGGCCAATGCTTTCTCTCACTGGAGAACCAACTTCTGGAACTGGTGGAGAATCAAACACGATGAAGTTATTGTAGATGACTTCCGTCTTCCAACAGAACACGAGTGGGAATATGCAGCCCGTGGTGGTCGCGATTTAGCCCCTTTCCCTTGGGGTGGACCTTATGTACGTAATACCAAAGGTTGTTTCCTGGCCAACTTTAAACCGGGCCGTGGTAACTATCCGGAAGATGGTGGCTACTACACTGTAAACGTATATTCTTATGCCCCGAACGATTTCGGTGTATATAATATGGCGGGTAATGTTTCCGAATGGACATCTACCGCCTTCATGGAAAATGCTTATGCTTTCATACATGATGAGAACCCTGATATTCGCTACGATGCGGAAGACAGTGATCCGCCTGCCATGAAACGCAAGGTAATTCGCGGAGGATCCTGGAAAGATATCAGCTATTACATCCAGACAGGTTCCAGGCACTGGGAATTCCAGGATACAGCAAAATCCTATGTTGGCTTCCGTTGTGTAATGCCATTCCTGGGCCGTTCAATGAGTGACTTTTAATATATGAATCAATAAACCACCTGTATTTTTAATCCCGTTCCAAGCGGGGAGATTAACCATTATTGTTTAACAATTATTTAAAACCTTAAACAAAGAAGAATGTCAGCTTTTTTTGAATCAGATCGTTTTAAGAGGATTAAGAACCTCATTATCGGTGTTGGTGCGTCCGTAGTACTAGTTGGAGCACTTTTTAAAATCTTACACTGGGAAGGTGCGGACATCATGTTGATGGTGGGCATGTTCACCGAAGCCTTCATTTTCATGCTTTTAGGTATTCTTCCTCCTCACAAAGATTACTACTGGGAAAAGATTTATCCGGACCTGGATGTTGCTCCTGAAGTAGAAGAAGCTAAAACGGGTAAAAAGCTGAACAAACTGGAACCCAAGAAGAGCGTTACGCAGCAACTGGATAAAATGCTGGAAGAGTCCAGCGTGGAACCTATTATGATCGAGCGCCTAGGAGATAACCTGCGCAAGCTCGGCGAAAACATCGAAAAACTCAGCGATGTGCAGGATGCTGCTGTTAATACCAACGAGTATACTACTAAAGTAAAAGAAGCTACTGAAGCAGTAAGCGATATGCGTGAAGCATACAACCAGGCTGCACAGGCCATGTCTCAAATCACTGCATCTTCTGTGGATACCACTAAGTACCACGAACAAGTGCAGATGGTTACCAAGAACCTGGGTCAGCTGAATGCTATCTATGAACTGGAATTGCAGGATACCAATAACCACCTGAAAGCTATGAATCGCTTCTATGGTAGCCTGAATTCTGCAATGGATAATTTGAACGATTCACTGAACGATACACAACAGTACCGTGAAGAAATCTCCAAATTGTCAGGTAACCTGGCTTCCTTGAACCGCGTGTATGGCAACATGCTGGCGGCCATGAATATGGGAGCAGGCAACCCGAACAACTGATAGAGAAGACAATTTTTTAATAAAGAGAAAAAGGAAAAAACAATGTCAATTCCTAAGGAACCACGCCAGCTCATGATTAACCTCATGTACCTGGTGTTAACCGCACTATTGGCGCTGAACGTTTCCGCAGAGATCCTGCAGGCCTTTACGCTCGTGAATAAGGGTATCGGTAATACCAATACCATCCTCAGCGAAAAGAACAATCAGATCGTTACGGGAATTCAGGGCAAGGCTGATGAAGGAGAGGATCCGAGAGCTAAGGAAATCAGCGCTGATGCTGCAAACATTCAAAAGGTTACCGCAGATTTTTATACTTACGTAGAATATGTGAAAGACTCCTTGATCAACTATACCGGCGGGCTTATTGAAGATAAGCACCACAAGGGAGAGATGAAGTTAAAGGGAGAGAGCGATACGGAACGTCCTACCACCTTGTTGATCAACAAGAAGATGGCTTCTGAGCTGAAAGGCAAGATTGAAGAGGTGCGGATAGAGTACGTTAAACTCCTGCAAAAATGGAACGGTGAAGGTAAAGTTTCACAGCTGACCCTGAATATCGATGAAGAACAAGCTAAAGCGCGTCACCTTTCATGGGAAGAATTCAACTTCTACAAAGTACCGACCGTAGCTGCGGTTACGATTTTAACTAAGATTCAGAACGACGCCAAGAGCGCGGAATCTACCGTTCTCGAACATATGGCATCTCAGATTGATGCGGCCAAAATCAAATTTGATCGCATGACTGCGATGGTTACTGCTCCTACTTCTTATGTAAAAAGAGGTAATGAGTATACCGCAGACATCTTTATCGCTGCTTCATCCGAGCAGGCACAAATAGATGTGTACCTGGGTTCGTTTACAAGTGCAGTAGAGAAAGATGAATTTGGTGTTTTCAAAGAAATTGAAAGTGCCGATATCCCGCTCAACAATCCACAAAAGGTGGATGTAGCAGGTGGTATGGGTAAAATCAAGGAAATTGCTTCCAGTACCCGTCAGTTTCAAGGTGTAATCAGCCTGCCTGATCCCATCAAACCCGGTATGTTTAAATTCTACCCATTTGAATTCGGATACGAAACATTTGAAGTAGGTGAAGCGGTTGTTTCCCCTACGGCGATGAACGTATTGTACATTGGAGTAGATAATCCGGTGAAAATTTCAGTACCCGGCTATACATCTGATAAGGTAAATGCATCCGGTTGCGGAATTCAAAAAGTGAAAGGTGAAGAATATGTAGCCCGTCCTTCTGCTCCCGGTATTGACAAAATCAATGTTACAGTTAATACAGGTGATGGTACCAAATCACACAGTGCTGAGTTCAGGGTGCGCAGGATTCCGGATCCCTATCCGTATTGTGGAACATCTAAAGGTGGAACCATGCGTATAGGTGAGTTTAAGCAGGTGAACTCTATCACGGCTAAGAACCCGGACTTCGTGTTCGACATCAATTATTCGGTTTCCGGATTTGAGATGGTGTACGCACCTGCCAGAGGAGGCAACGTTGTATCGGATGTATCCAACACGAAGAACTTTTCCAGCTTGATGGATGATATCAAGAAAAAGGCAAAACCAGGTGATACCATTGTATTCCCTCGTATCTCCGTGAAAATGCCAGACGGAACAACACGACAGTTGAGTTTGTCGTTTAAATTGATAGGTTAAAACAATTGCTATGAAAAGAGTGCTCAAGTTGATGATGGTTATGGCATTGCTGGTAATTACCGGCAGCGCTATTGCCCAGCCTACTTCTGAAGCAAAGCGCGACAGAGCTTACGACAGAGATTTGCTGGGAACCAGGGAAATTATTCCTTATGACCATATCAGGGAAGCAGATGTATTTTGGGAAAAGCGCGTGTGGAGGACGATCGACTTCCGTGAGAAGATGAATCTCCCGTTCACATGGCCTGTTGATCCCTTCATGCAGTTCGTCTATGACGGTATTATGAATGGTGAGCTGACCGCCTACAGTCCGTTGTACGATGATTTTGGTGAAGGTACAGCCCTGACCATTGAGCAACTCAAAGTTAAATACGAAGGGGTGGATACCACTTATACGTACAATGAAGAAACGTATGAGGAGGAAATTCTATTGATCCCGAGAGAATTCGATTACCAGAATATCAAGAAAATACAAATAAAGGAAGACTGGATATTTGACGAAGAGACGTCTACGTTAGTAGTGCGGATTGTCGGTCTGGCTCCTATTGTAGAGCGGATAGATCCTTTCACGGGAGAACCTATCGGAGAGGAATTGATGTTCTGGTTGTACTATCCTGATCTGCGCAATATTCTTGTTCGCCACGAAGTGTTCAACGAGAATAACAGTGCACGTTACATTACTTTCGATGATATTTTCGAAATGCGCTATTTCAGCAGCTACATCATCAAGGAAGATAACGTTTATGATCGCTTCATTAACTCCTATGCGGCAGGTATCGATCAGGTGCTGGAAAGCGACAGGATTAAAAATGAAATATTTGAATTCGAACACCAGTTGTGGGAATTCTAAGGTAGTAAGTCATATTACAGTAGCGCCGGTCAATTGACCGGCGCTTTTTTTTGCTATTCTTCAGGTTGCTTTTCCCAATGGCTGAAAAGTGCCTTTGCTTTGGCAGGGCCTACCACTGCTGCAACAGCTTCCTCTCCGGCTTCCCTAATGCCGGTCACTGACTTGAAGGTCTTCAACAGCAACTGTCGGGTCGCGGGTCCAATTCCTGCTATCCCGTCCAGCGAGGACTGGATAGATTTCTTACTTCTTTGCTGTCGGTGAAAGGTAATTGCAAAGCGGTGTGCTTCATCTCTGAGTTGCTGAATGATGCGCAGGCTTTCCGATTTCTTGCTGATATGCAGCGGGAGTGGATCCTCCGGGAAATAGATTTCTTCCAGCCGCTTGGCTATGGAGCATATAGCGATTTTACCATAAACACCCACTTCTTTCAACGCTTCCACCGCAGCTCCCAATTGTCCTTTTCCTCCATCGATTACAATAAGCTGGGGTAAGGATGCTCCTTCCTCCTGTATCCTTTTGTACCTGCGCCCGACAATTTCCTTCATACTTGAAAAATCGTCAGGTCCCTCTACCGTCTTGATATTAAAATGCCTGTAATCTTTCTTGCTGGGTCGGGCATTTCTAAATACCACACAACTTGCCACGGGACTGCTGCCCTGAATATTGCTGTTATCAAAGCATTCGATGTGGTGGGGTCTTTCCTGCAGTCGGAAGTCTTCCTTTATTTGATCGAGCACGCGCAGGTTAGCATTCTTTTCTTCCCGCTTATCTCTTCCTGCATTGCGTTCTTCCAGCAAATAGGCGGCATTCTTCCAGGCTAAGTCCAGTAATTTCTTTTTATCGCCTGCCTGCGGAATGGTATAGCTTATGTGCTCAGGTAATTCCGTTTCAAAAGGAATAATGATTTCGGCCGTTTCGCTCTCCATTTCTTTCTGCAGTGTCTGAATACCGATGAGCAGCAATTCTTCCTTTGTTTCATCCAGCTTCTTCTGCAGCACGATGGTTTTGGAACGTATAATCATTCCCTGACCTACCTGCAGATATCCGATGACTGATTCATATTTGTTTTCGGCATATGCAAATACATCGACATTATCAATCTTAACATTTACAACAGTACTCCTGCCCGTAAAGGCATCTATGGCCTCCAGTTTGATCCTGACCTGTTCTGCCTTTTCAAATGCCAGTTCAGCAATATGGTCCTGGAGCTGCTGCTTAAAATGCTGTTTCACCACTCCCATATTTCCCTTCAGTATATGGATGATTTGCTGCACACTCTCCATGTAGTCGGCTTCATCCTGTAATCCTTCGCAGGGTCCTTTGCAGTTTCCAAGGTGGTATTCCAGACACACCTTGAATTTACCTGCAGCAATGTTGGAAGGACTCAGATTATAGGAGCAGGTTCTGATGGGGTATAAGGATTTTATAAAATCAAATATGGAGCGCACCTTGCCCAGAGAGGGGTAGGGGCCCAGATAGGTGGAACCATCATTGATTTTTCTGCGGGTAAAGAATATTCGGGGAAACCGTTCTTTTTTGACGCATATATAGGGGTAGGTTTTACCGTCTTTCAGGTTGACATTGTACTTCGGCTGATGTTCTTTAATCAACGTATTCTCAAGCAGTAGGGCGTCCTGTTCAGAATTGGTAATGGTGAATTCTATGCGCTCAATTTTGCGGACCAGCATGCGTATGCGAGCCCCCTGGTCGTTCTTGTTAAAGTAGCTGCTCACCCTTTTGCGGAGGTGCTTGGCTTTCCCTACATACAAGAGCTGCCCGGTTTCGTCATAGTACCGATACACACCGGGCTTTGCCGGCAGGGTTAGTTCCATAGCTTTAAACGCCTCAGGAGTCATGCATGCAAGTTAAAGGATAGACTGTAGTACCGCAAAAGTGGTTGGTGTTCTATTCCTATCAGTTATAGCCCTCCAGCAAGTCTTCATATACATCTTGCTGTGAAGTTTTGTATTTGCTGCAATCGAGTTCAATGGTGGGCGTGCCTTTGTATTTGCTGAAGGTAGCCGAGGGACTGATGCCGAGTGATGGATCGTTATAGACTTTGCGCATGAACAATCCGTAGATGGGCAGTGCCATATTAGCTCCTTGTCCCAGCGCGGTGGAACGAAAATGGACAACCGGATCATCGGCACCCACCCAGGTTCCGCATACCAGCTGAGGTACCAGCCCCATAAACCATCCATCGGTGTTTTCCTGCGTGGTTCCGGTTTTTCCTGCCACCTCACCTGTTAGTCCGCCATACTGTGCTCTGCGCAAACGATTACCCGTTCCGTAGTTGACCACATATTGCAGCATGGTAAGCATTACAGATGCTACTTCTTCGCGCATCACCTCGACCCTTTTAACCGGGAAGTCTGCTATGATGTTGCCGTTCTTGTCTTCAATACGTGTAACAAATACCGGTCGGACCGCGACGCCACCATTTACAAAAGCGGTGTAAGCGGAGGTCATTTCAAAAACCGATATATCAGATACACCCAGACATATGGAGGGTTGAAAGGGTAGTTCGCTTTCTATACCCATGCTGTGGGCCAGATCGATGACAGGCTGTATACCCACTTCGCGTAATAAGTACGCCGTAATAGTATTGACAGATTTTCCGAGACCCATGGAGAGCGTCAGCATATCACCGTACTTCCCATCGCTGTTCTTGGGTGTCCAGGGTTGCAGGAGTCCCCAGCGGGAGCCTTTTTCAAAGGTAACCGGCAGGTTGGGTACTTCCTGGCAGGGGCTGAAACCCTTATCGGCAATTGCTGCGGTATATACGAAGGGTTTGAAGGTGGAACCTACCTGTCGCTTGGTTCCTGGATTTACGTGGTCGAGCTGATAGTGGCGCATGTCCACACCGCCCACCCAGGCTTTGATTTGACCTGATGCAGGATCAACTGCCATAAAACCGGGATGTAATGTCTTCTTTACATACTTGATAGAATCATATGGGCTAATCAGCGTATCCAGTTCGCGGTTGGGAGCTTTCCAGGAAAACAGCGTTGTTTCAATAGGGGTATTGAATTCCTTTTGAATTTCATCGGCATTTTTTCCTGCCTTTTTTGCCAGGCGGTACCGCTCAGATTGTTTCATGGCCTGGTCGATGAGCTCCGGCTTGGTCCTTCCTTTATAGGGATAGTTCCAGGGGTCGTATTTATTGCTGGCCCAGTGCTTATCGAAGTCGCTTTGCAGCTGGGTCATCCACTCGGCGGTAGCATCTTCTGCATATTGCTGCATCCGTGAATCGATAGTGGTGTACACCTTCAGTCCGTCGCGGTAAATATTCCAGGTGGAGCCGTCGGGTTTGGGGTTGTTTTCCGCCCAGTCGGCCAGCCAGAGGCGGAGGTATTCGCGGAAGTAAGTTGCTTCTCCTGATGTATGGTCCTGGCGTTTGAATCGCGTAATATCCAGCGGTATCTGCTTTACTGAATCGTACTGGGCGGTGCTGATGTATCCTGCTTCCCGCATTTGATACAACACCACATTGCGTCGTTCCTGTGTACGTTCAGGAAAGCGGACAGGGTTGTACAGGGACGGGTTCTTTACCATACCCACCAGCACTGCAGATTCTTCCAGCGTGAGTGAATCGACATTCTTATTGAAGAAGGTCTTAGCGGCAGTTTTTACACCATGAGCATCGTACACATATTCAACCGTGTTGAGGTACATGGTGATGATTTCATCTTTGGTATACTGCCTTTCCAGTTTGGTACTGGTGACCCATTCTTTGAACTTAATGGTTCCCAGTGCAAACAGGTTATTGGCAGAGGGGCGGCCATACAGGTTCTTTGCCAGCTGTTGTGTGATGGTGCTACCACCACCTGAATCTTCATCCCTTAAAATAATGGTCTTGAAGAGCACCCTTGCCAGGCTTCGGCCATCGATACCGGAGTGATTATAAAACCGTACATCTTCTGTCGCCACCAAACCCTCTATCAGGTGCTGGGGGATTTCATCGTAGGTGGCATTGGTGCGGTTTTCTCGGTAATAGCGACCCAGCAATTCTCCATCTGAGCTGATGAGTTGTGTTGCCAGGCTGTTTTGTGGGTTTTCCAGTTCATCGAATCCGGGTAACGCACCAAACACACCCCACGAGAGCAATAGTATAAATAAGGCGAATGCTCCTATGCCTCCGGCAAATACTATCCAGAATAGTCGGATTTGCTTTCTGTACTTGGAAAACTGGTCTTTTATACCCATCAGTCCTCTACTGTATAAAATTCATTAAAAAAGTCAACATACGTATCCAGGTCTTTCGATTTGTACAGCTGTACATAATTCGATTTCGATACCACAAAGAAACTACTTTCTTCCATATCAATACCTTCGAAAGTAGTTGGGAAAGACTGGTTCAGGAACCTGTAGTAGTTCATGGCATCTTCACTGGCATCGAAGGTTTTGATGAGGACCAGCGTAAGGTCATTTCCAAAAAGGAGGGAGCTGATGCGCAGCTTTTTCAGATTGTAATTTTTTGTATTGAAGTCGGCGAGCTTGTTTTTTACGCTCGTAGCGTCCTTGCTTTTTGCAGGCAGGATAATAATGGCATAGTGTTCTTCCTTCGGCTTGTAATTATAAACGCCGCCCGATGCTTCTTCTTTTTCTTCCCCCTTGTTGATGAGCTTAAGTATAGCTTCGGCTCTGTCAGCTACCTCATCATCCGGATGGTCATTGATGACTTTGTTAAGTGCTTCAATAAATGGTTCCATGTCATCGCTGCCTGCGAGTGACAGTGCCCGCAGCATATCAAATTTGGGCTGCAAGGGATTGTTGGGATACAGTGAATCGGCGGCCACCAGTCTTTGGCGGAGTGTAGCCAGATCTCCGGCAGTATAGTATTCGTAGGTAGTGGCGTAATAAGCTTCCACCTCTTCATCCTTTTTCATTTGGTTTTTGAGGTAGTCGGGGTCGCGGATCAGGTTGGCGAACAGGCTGTTGGGATAGCGTTCGAGAATAGCGCTGCGGTAAACATCCTGTTTAGGCTGTCCATCGAATAGCACATACTGTTGATACAGGGACTGCAATTCGAAAGCATTCGCGGGGTATTCATTGATGTTCTGATCGAAATACTCAGATGCCTTTTTGTTGTTGCTGAACTTTTGGCGGTAGATGCTTCCTGCTTTATACAGTGCACCTGCGATACGGTCATTGGAAATGGCCATGGCCTCATCGCTTTTAGGCAGGCTATTGATAATTTGCTCGCGTGTCAACTTATCGCTGTTCAGGTCGATGTCAGACTCTTCCGGTTCCTGTGTGCCGATATTCTCAGCCACATCTTCTTCCCCGTAAGAACGTTTATCTGAACGCCTCCAGTTATCTTCCAGCTTTCGGGCTCCCCATTGTTGTTTAAAGTCGGCCTGCCCGCGACTGAGCAGGGTGAGGTTATAAAAGTAAAAGTCACTACCGCTGCCCGTAGGTTTTTCGTTTTGATTCTGATTGCCGTCTGTAAGGAAATCCTGCTGGTTGGCAGCCTCATCTTCTTCAATCATCTTGGCAATCTCCAGTTCCAGCTCATAATCATTCAGGCCGGCGAGGTATTGCAGTCGTTTCTCCGTCTCGATGGTTTTGAGTGCCTTAACGAGATCGATAAGACCATCGCGTCGGTCCATCACTTCTCTATGACGTGGGTATTCCCTGTTCAGGGTCATCAGCGCTGAATCGTAACTGTTATAGGCAGGTTGGAATTCCGCGTCGTCGTAAAAAATGTCGCCGAGTTTGACGTAACTGATAGCCTTTTCCTCCGGGGCTACATCACCGGTTTTAATACCCATCCTGAGGTATTCCTTGGCGCCCTTGGTATTACTGCCTGCTAATTCGATATCGGCCAGCGTATTGTAGATAAGTGGGAAAAACTCTTTGTACTTATCCTCTTTCAGCATGTCCTTCAGGACGCCTTCCGTTTTCTGGGAAGACATACCGAAATACTCCATGCCCTGCGTAGCGACATACAAACGGGCGTAGAAGTCTGTAACGTAATCCGGCTTCAGTTTAATAACCTGGTTCAATTCATCAACTGACTGCTGGTAGTTTCCTATTTGTTCATTGAGTTGGGCCAGTATGAAATGGTAGCGCGCCTTCAGGGCTTTGTCTTTGGTATCTTCTGCCGCCAGCGTTAATGCATTGATACAAGATTCCGTCTGACCCTGGCGCTGGTACAAGTGTGCTTCTGTGGCGTAGAGATCGTCGAGCAGCTCTTCGGGAAATTTGCTGTTGCCCTTGATAACTGCCAGGGCGGTTTTGGCATCGGAGTATTTCTTTTCTTCCACCAGGCTTCTTACAATCCAGAGTGCTGCTTCATTGGCCACAGGCTGATGCTGCAGCTGGGAAATGAAACCCGGCTCATCATCTTTTTTCTTTTTCTTCTTTTTCTTTTTCTTCCGCGGGCCTTCTTCGTACTTGTTGATGATGTACTGGAAGGAGGTGATGGCCTCATCGTAGTTGCGCTCGTAGAAATTAGCTTTGCCGATAAGCAGGTAACAATCGTCTACCCATTTGCTTTTTTTATGCAACTGAATGACGATAGAAGACTTCTTTATGACCTCATCCAGACTGGTCTGTTCCGCTTGTGCTGCATCCTTCGATCCGAATTTGAATACGGGTAATGTTTTTGAATAGTCTTCTTCCTGGCTGTTCCAGAGGTTTTCTGCGCTTTGGGCCAGCAATAATTTTGCATTGAAATAACCGTTGTCTCTGGCAGTGATATCGTGATAGGCTCTCGATATAAAGGACTCCTTCTTTGAAGAGGCGCAAGCCGACATCAAAAAAAGTGCTAAAATTGTGAGCGCTATGTAGGAAAGCTGTCTGGGCAAGCGGATGGGTTTTAAGAAGACCTATGATTGTTAATGCAGAAGACACAAATTTATTATTAAGTAGGGAGAAAAAATAACCGGTAAACGCCACTATGGCAGGGAATCCAACAGAAAAGCAGAATTGGAGGCAGCGGCTGCGCAATAAGTACCGCCTGGTAATCATGCACGATAAGACCTTTGAGGTAGAGACCAGCGTGAAACTCAGCGCCATGAACCTCATTGTGATTTTCAGTACCATGTTCGTTGTACTGGCTTTTCTGGTGTATTTGCTCATTGTGTTGACTCCCCTAAAAAGTTACGTCGCCGGCTACTCGGAGGTCAACACAACACGTCAGTTGCTCGAAAACAGCGCCACTGCAGACTCGCTTTTGCGGCAAATGAATGCCAATGAAATATACTTATCCAATCTTTCGAAAACGCTCAAAGGCGAGTTGGATACTGTAGTGGGTCGTGATACACTAACGGTAGACGAGTACGCTGCCATTGGGCTGGACTCTATTTCTGCACTGGACAGGGCGCTTCGGCAACAGGTAGAGCAGGAAGATTTGTTCAGTTTAACTTCAGTAGACCCACAGCAAACCGGCAAGGAGAACTTTCGCTCTTTGCATTTTTTCCCTCCGGTGAAAGGTACCATTACCAGCAGGTTCGACCCGGGGGAAGACCATTATGGCCTGGATGTGGTAGCCCAGGCGAATACGCCCATCAAAGCCTGTCTGGCCGGAACCGTGATAGACAGTTACTGGAATGTAGAATCCGGCAATGTCATTGTGGTGCAACATGATTATGGTTTAATTTCGATGTACAAGCATAATTCGCAGTTGCTGAAAAAAAGGGGTAATTTTGTGAGAGCAGGAGATGTGATCGCCGTAATCGGGAATACGGGAGAGTTAAGTTCAGGCCCCCATCTGCATTTCGAACTCTGGCACAATAAGGTTGCGATAGATCCTGAATCCCTCATCATCTTTAATTAAATTAGGCCATGTTTAACAGTAAAAACTCAGAGTCCGGTGCTGCATCAGCCAAAAGTATGCTGGTTTCCAACCGGATCAACCATGGAACAGAACTCAATGGCGAGTTGATTAGTGACGGTGATATTCGCGTAGAGGGTATTATCAGGGGCACCTTGCGCTGCAAATCGAAAGTAGCTATTGGGCCAAGTGGCGCAGTGGAAGGCGATATTTTTTGCAAGAATGCCGACATCGAAGGCAAAATTTCAGGAGATATTGAGGTCAATGACACCCTTATCCTGAAATCTACAGCTGTTGTGGAAGGAAACATTCATACCGGTAAGATTGTCATAGAAAATGGTGCACGCTTCAATGGCGTTTGCACAATGGGCGGTAAAGAAAAGCGCAATACGCATGCAGAAAAAGCCAACACCACCCCCACCAGAGAAAGGGAAGCCCAGGCAGTCGCTTAACAGTTATCTTCGCTATTCCAACGTTGCCTTTCAGCTATTTGCTGCCATCTTTATTGGTGTATGGGGAGGAATGCGCCTGGATGCCTTGTGGGGAACAGATCCCTGGTTGACGGTGTTACTTTCCCTGCTGGGTGTTGCAACCGGGCTATACACTGTTTTAAAAGAGTTTATCAGAAAAGACCCATGAACAACTTTGCTTTTTTACCGCGCTTTCTAATGGTAGCTACACTGATTGCTGCAGTACTGTTGGCCATTGGCCAATGGGATTTTGTTGCAGATGCCATGCAGTTTGCCTGGATCAGTTATGGCGTATTCTTTGCCCTCACACTGATCACATTCATCATGATTTCCCGCAGTCTGGGAGAGCGCTTTCAGCATTTCATGAATATCTTCTTTACCGGAATGATTCTCAAGTTCTTTGTTGCGGGAGCCATGGTCCTCATTTATAAAAGTGTCGTAGGCGTTGCAGCCAACTCTATCGCATTTGCCATACCATTTGCCTGGGTGTACTTTTCCTTCCTTATTTGGGAAACTATCTGGTTGCTGCGTTTTAATAAAACCACACCTTCCAAATGATGCGTTTCCTCTTCCTGTTCTGTCTCCTGCCTGTAACGCTGGTTGCCCAGTTGCCGGAAGCAGCCTGGTTTTTCAGTGCCGGCTCCAACAGCAGCAGGGGGGCAGCCTCTGTGTTGCTGGAGAATGGAGATATCCTGTTTACTGGAACCTACCGTCAATTGAGTGAAGATGTTTACTTGTCGCGACGGGACAGCGAAGACAATAAGTTATGGGATAAGAATCTGGGACTCAACGATGATGAGTTCGTCAATAATATGATTGCATTGAATGCAACTACGGTGGTCATTTGCGGGGATGTAATTGACAGTGACGGCAATATGGATGGATTTCTGCTGGCGGTGGACACATCCGGAACATTGCTATGGAGGAGTACTTTCGGCGTTGCAGACAGAAATGAAGATTTCTATTCGCTGGCCATTGATTCCGAAGGGTATATTCTGGTAGCAGGGTTTGTCACAGCATCTGTCGGGGAAGGCAATGACATGCTGGTGGCCAAATACGACAACGCGGGCAACCAGATATGGCGCACAATCTGGGGCAGTGAGGTGAATGACTATGCAATGGGAATTTGTGTTTCTCCGGGTGGCACCATCTTCATCAGTGCTGACAAGTGGATAGAAGGGGTTGGCTACAATGCTATTATATTTTCACTTACCTCCGATGGTGTGGTGGAGGGAGAATTTCCCGTAACACTACCCTACAACAGCGGATGTAAAAATCTCCTAATGAATAGCTTCGGAAAACTCATTATGACAGGTGAATCAGCTACCGCTGCAGGTCCTGCATTCGATATTTTGCTGGTTCAGATAGATACCCTTGGCACGATTGACTGGGTACAGTGGCTGGGAGATATCGCCGGTAGCGAGGCAGGTTATGACGTAGCTGAAGCCGCAGACGGATCGTATCTGATAACCGGGTTTGGTTACAATGCGCTCACTGAGAACAACGATATTTTTGTGGTGCATGCAGATATGGCCGGAGAGGAATTGCAGCGATGGTATTACGGAGGCAGCAATGTAGATTATGCTTATGATATACACAGTGACGTAGCGGGTAATTACTGGGTAAGCGGGTTCAGCAATGCGGGCGATACCACCCAATTCGCGCTGATAAGAGGAGTGATAGATCTAACATTGCCAGTGGTGGACCAGCCAACTATGCACCTTGATGTCTATCCCAATCCTGCCAGTGGTACGGTGACTGTAGCGATGAATGAGGTAGATCTGGCCACAGCCTACTGTTACAACCTTTCCGGAAAGAAGGTAAGGGAGTGGTCCGTTGCCGGTCCCCTACAAACAATCGATTTAGATGGAATAGCTTCGGGTGTTTACCTGCTGCGCTTCCGGACTGCATCCGGCTGGTTGCCTGGCGCACAGCGGTTGGTGGTGGAGTGAACCAGGTGGGTGCGTAAAAAACAACAGCAACACCCATCAGGTGCTGCTGCTATGTGACCCCGACACGATTCGAACGTGTGACCATCTGCTTAGAAGGCAGATGCTCTATCCACTGAGCTACGGGGCCATTGGAGGGGCAAATTTACAAAGAGATACATGAAAAAGCCGAATGCTGCTTACATTCGGCTTTTTTTATTGCAATTTCAGGTGTCAGGGCTTCCTGCTTTCCGTATTCTGCAGTTGGCGGATGCCCAGATTCCACATGGTAAAGCTCATCCAGTCGGCATCTTCCTCAATGACTTTCGCTAATGGTTTCCCGGCTCCATGTCCCGCATCGGTATCTATCCGTATCAAAACAGGATTTTCACCGGCATGGGCTGCCTGCAGGGTAGCTGCGAATTTGAAGGAGTGACCCGGTACTACGCGATCATCATGATCGGCGGTAGTAATCAGTGTTGCCGGATAAGATGTGCCCTCTTTGACGTTGTGCAACGGTGAATATTGGATGAGGTACTGGAATTGTGTGCTATCATCACTGCTGCCATATTCTACAGCCCAGCCCCAGCCAACAGTAAATTTGTGGTAACGCAGCATGTCCAATACACCCACGCCCGGCAGTGCCACGCCAAACAAATCGGGGCGCTGGGTCATAACGGCACCAACCAGTAAGCCACCGTTAGAGCGGCCCTGAATGGCCAGTTTGTCGCTGGAGGTATATTTTTCCTGAATGAGGAATTCTGCAGCGCTGATGAAATCGTCGAATACATTTTGTTTTTTATCCAGCATACCTGCTTTATGCCATGCTTCACCGTATTCGCTGCCGCCTCTGAGATTGGCTACTGCGTACACAAAACCCTGTTCCAGCAATGCTATGCGCGATGTGCTGAAGGAAGGTTTAATGGCGATGTTAAAACCACCATAAGCATACAACAGACAGGGATTGCTGCCATCGAGTTGCAGGTCTTTCTTGTAGGTAAGGAACATAGGAATCTTAGTCCCGTCTTTGCTGGGATAGAATACCTGAACCGTTTTGTACCTGCTTGCATCAAAGTTTACCTCGCTTTTCTTGTAGAGGGTAGATTTTCCGGAAGCAATATCGTAGCTATAGATATCCGATGGGGTAGTAAAGGAAGTGAAGGAATAATAAAGTTGTGTATCTGTTTTTTCACCGTTGAATCCGCCTGCGGTTCCCAAGCCCGGGAGTTGCACTTCTCTTTCCATCTTACCGGAACGGTCATACTGGTAGATGCGGGTCGTTACATCTTTAAGGTAAAAGGCAAAAAGTTTGCCGGCGCTGGCATTGACGCCTTCCAGCAGTTCTTCTTTTTCGGGAATGATTTCCTTCCAATTTTCAGGTGCAGGATTCTTAGGATCTACCATTACAACTTTATAGTTGGGGGCTTCGTAGTTGGTGAGCACCAGCATCATATCGCCTTCGTTGTCCAGCACAGTGTATTCCCAGTCAAATCCCTGAAACAGTGTTCTTAGTTGTTTGTCGTTCGATTGCAGGTCGCGCCACAGGATTCCGGTACCGGAAGTACCCTCGCTCTGGTAGACCAGCAGGTAGCGCTGATCGTCGGTAGTGGATGCGAAAAAGTAACGTTTAGGATGAGCCGGATCTTTATAGATTAATTCATCTTCCGACTGGGGTGTACCCAATTTATGGTAATACACTTTCTGGTTATCACTGGCACCTGTAAAAGTCTGATTGGCACCGGGGGCATCGAAACGGCTGTAGAAAAAGCCATCTCCATACCATGCGGCACCACCGAATTTTGTCCATTCTATTTTATCTTCCAGCTGGGTGTTGGTGGCTACTTCCCGCACATACAACTCTGTCCAGTCGCTACCCGCAGCACTTTGACTCAAAGTGACGTATTTTCTGTCGGCGCTGAACCCGGCGATACTCAGGGTAACTGTTCCATCTTCCGAAAGGGTATTGGGGTCGAAGAAGACTTTTTCTTCACCGTCCATACCTTTTCTGTAATAGGTAACATACTGGTTTTGCAATCCGTCATTTTTAGCGTAGAAGTAATAGTCTCCTGCATGGAAGGGTGTTGTAGATTTAGGATAATTGGCCAGTTGAGTCAACCGTTCTTCCATTTGGCTGCGATAGGGGATTTGCTCCAGGTAGCCGAACGTAACATCATTCTGTTGTTCAATCCATGCAGTAACTGCTGAATCACCTTCGTTCTCCAGCCAGCGATAGGGGTCTGCAATGGTGGTTCCAAAGTAATTATCCTGTTGGTCAACAGTGGCGGTTGGCGGATAAGTCACAGCACCGGGACCGCTTATATCGTCTGTTTTCGGGCTTTCTTTACAAGCGCTCAAAGTCATCGTGACAGATAGCAGCAAGAGTAGGTATTTCATCGTAATTCTATTTGTTTCAAATTATATCAAAGTTAACAAGGTATGGTTTCAACCATCGAACGAACCCCATTATTTAACCTTCTTTAAGAGCCAGCCAGCGGAGCATGTCGTTGCGGGTTACTATTCCCACCAGTTTTTCATCATTTACAACGGGCAGGCTGGTGATATGCAGTTCCCGCATCAGTTCCAATGCTGTTTCAATCCGGGTATCCTGTTCTGCCGTATGGATTACTTTTTTCATGTAATTACGGACCGGTGTGGTTTCCATGTCTATTCCTTCCGCTTCCAGTTCCTGTATTCTTCCGGAAGTGATTATCCCTACCAGCGCTCCCTTTCTGTTTTCAATCAGCATATGGTTTATAGTGTACCACTGCATTATTTTTTTTACGTAAAAAATGGGGTCTTCCGGCACAACGGTTATGAGGTCGGTAGACATTAATTGTTTCACATAGGTGAAATGATTGACGAGGTATCGGGCTGCTTTGGTTTTATCAATGTCTCCCCACTCGCTTACCGGTTTATTGCGCATCTGGTTTTCGTACATCGCAGCGGTAATGGCAATGGATGCATCGGAAGGACTCAGGTCTTCTCGCAGCTTTCTGAAATTCCGCACCTGCCATTGTGCACCAGTACTGGATAGCAGGCGTTTTTCAATATTGCCGAGGTAGAGCGAAATTTCCGGAGCGCTGATTCCGCATTTCTGGAGTCCTTTATAGGCAATTGGCAGAAGCTCCTGTTGAATAAGTTCCTTAGCTGTATATTCTTTATTTTTCCATATAAAAACGGATTCTATACCTGATCTGGCAGCTTTGAAAAAATTAGATTTTACATCCCTGAAGTGAAAATGCTCCCATATGTTTTCCGCTTCTTCAGGACGGCCTTCCATCAGTCCGACCCAGAACGCCATATTGGCTACTTCGTCCTCTATACTGGGGCCGGCCGGGAGGTAGCGGTTTTCTATTCTGAGATGGGGAGCGCCTTCTGATATGCCATAACAAGGTCTGTTCCAGCGGTATACAGTACCATTATGCAGCCGCAGGGCACTCAATGGAGGAGTGATTCCCTGCTGCAGCTGTTCGATGGCGTTCTCCAGATCCGGCCGCGTTAATATAACATCAAATCTTGATATATCTTCTTTATAAATATCCGTTATAGAGTTCCTCACCCAATCTTTGCCGAAAGTGACTCTTGGCTGCAGGTTGCGTATTTCTTCGACGCTTTTTCGGGTTTCGATGGATTGCTGGAACAAAGCGATGCGTATTTCGCTCCAAAGCTCTTTTCCAAACAGCATGGGAGAGTTGGTAGCTACTGCGAGTACCGGTGCGGATATGGCTTGCGCCCAGTTATACGCGGCAACCATTTCGGCTGGGCGAATCTGCAGGTGGACCTGAAAGCTGGTGTTGCAGGCTTCAAACATGATATTATCGTGTCGTACATGTAGTTCGTCTACCCCTTTCATGAACAGGTCAAAGTGGCGGCCTCTTTTTTTCCGCAGCTCACTGTTGAGGTAATGGTACCTCGGTAATGGTGTCAGGTAATCGATGCCGGTTTCCTTTCTGGATATGGTAGGTAGAATACCGGTGAGAATGATGCGGGAGGAAAGGTTTTCTGCAGCATCCTGTGCCGTAAAATACTTCATCTGCAGTTGCTGCTGCATACTGTAAAAACAGCCATCCTTTAATACTAGCGGATCGCAATTTAATTCTATGTTGTATTTGGCGAGTTCTGTCGTGAAGGAGGGGTCATTCAGTTTTTCCAGTAATGCCAGGTTGTTGCTGTCCGGTAACCATTCTTCGTTGACGATGCAGAGTTCCTGTTCCGCACCGATCCGCAGAATCTCCGATTCAATCATTCCTGCGGCAATCATATATTCCAATGCTTCCAAATCGTGGATGACAGCATTGGTAAAATGCAGTTTTTCCTTATGCTTTGCGTTGATATTGGAAGCGTGGTCACCCATAAATGGACGGTTAAGGTAAGCATCTGAGTACCTAATATAAAATGACCTATATCACCTCTGTTTCGGATTTGTACCTTAGCATTGGGATGCAACATTCGCAGGAGCATAGTGTACAAATGGATGGCAGCTGGAAGAAGGCCCTTTCAGGAGAGTTCGACAAAGCCTATTTTCAGCAAATCAGGTACTTTTTACAGGCCGAGAAAAGAGCCGGTAAAACCATCTATCCACCCGGCAATAGAATTTTTCACGCTTACAACAGTACTCCTTTTGATGCCGTCAAAGTGGTAATCCTGGGTCAGGACCCTTACCACGGGCCGGGTCAAGCACATGGCTTAAGTTTTTCTGTCCCCGATGGTGTACCGCCGCCTCCTTCACTGGTGAATATTTTCAAGGAGCTGGAGCAGGATGTAGGTATGGCTAGGCCTGCACATGGCAATCTGGAGCATTGGGCAGCGCAGGGTGTGCTGCTGCTCAATGCGATGTTGACAGTGGAAGCCAGGCAACCCGGATCGCACAAAGAAATTGGCTGGCAGTATTTTACAGATGCCACCATTCGGGCATTATCAGAACAGCGCAGTGGTATTGTATTCATGTTATGGGGAGCCTTTGCACAAGTCAAGCAGGAGTTAATTGACGGTACCCGTCACCTGATTCTCAAGGCGGCACACCCATCGCCTTTCAGTGCTTACAAAGGATTTTTCGGTTGTCGGCATTTTTCGAAGGCGAATGCATGGCTGAAGGAGCATCAAATGACACCCATCAACTGGCAGTTACCGGTCAGGATCGGGGAGCAGTAGCCGCGAATTCTTCCTTCAGCGTTTCCACGTCCCATCCTTCATCGTTCTTCAGGTAATCATTCTCCAGGTCGGCCAGCATCAATTCTTCCAGCTGGGCAATTTTTTCTCTTGCCGTGTTGATATAGGTTTGTCGGTCTCCTCTCACAGCTGCCAGGTGTTTCAATGCCTTTTCATCGTGTTGTTTGAAAGTATGTGCAGCTCTGGTCGCCCTGTAGGCCCTGTGTCCCAGCAACCGCAATGCATCTACGCCCATTACCAGCGAAGTGTCCAGCGTTTCACGATAGATATGCAACAATCCCTCATCGAGCAATTTGTAATAATCGGGGCGGTCGTATGCTCTGGTCAATATGTGTAAATGCGGATAGTGTTTTTTTACAGTGCGCACCAACTCCAGGCATTTCTCAGGTTCATCCAATGCTACGATGATCATTTTGGCATCATGTGCTCCTGCTGATTGCAAAAGATCGAATCTGGTCGCATCACCATAATATACTTTTAGTCCCAGTTTGCGCAGTATTTCTACGCGGTCACTATCCAGATCCAGTACCGTGGTACCTATGCCGTTGGCTTTGAGAAAGCGCCCTACGATATTTCCGAATCGTCCAAATCCCGCAATGATAACCGGATTCTTTTCTTCGATATTGTCGGCTTCCCTGCTGTCTTCTTTTTCTTTGGTGCCGATATTGGGCAGGATAAGTTTTTCATTGATTACCACCAACAACGGGGTAAGTGCCATGGTGCAGGCTACAACTGCCAGCAGCATACTTATGGTATTGCCCTCAAGTATACCCTGTTGTTGTATGAATGATAATAATACAAATGCGAATTCCCCCACCTGACTCAATCCCACGGCGAAAATCATATTCTGGTCGGTACCCATTTTAAAGGTCTTGCCCAGTCCGAGTAAGACAGCTGTTTTCAGCAGCATGATGCCGAGTACCAGCGCTCCAATGGTTCCGATATTTTCTACAATAAGGGAGAAGTCTATAGAAGCACCCACTGCAATGAAGAACAAGCCCAGCAAAAGCCCTTTAAAGGGTTCTATATCGCTTTCCAATTCATGGCGGTATTCGCTGTTGGCGAGCACTACGCCTGCGAGGAAGGTACCCAGTGCCGGGCTCAATCCTACCAGCGTCATCAGCACTGTAATGCCCACAACTATGAGCAGGGCAGTAGCGGTAAACAACTCGCGCAATCTCGTTTTGGCAATCATGCGCAGTAAGGGTCGGACCAGTGTTCTTCCTGCAACTATGATAAAAGCAACAGCTCCCAGAACTGAAAGGGTCTGCAGCCATCCCGGAAAATTACTAATGAGTGTGGAGGCATTTTCATGACCACCTGCACTTTCATGTACCAGCGGATGGATGGCCAGGAGCGGCATGAATGCCAGAATGGGAATAACTGCTATATCCTGAAAGAGCAGCACCGAGAAGGCATTTTGTCCTGCCGAAGTATGCATCAGCCCCTTTTCATTCAATGTCTGGAGGGTGATGGCAGTAGATGATAGGGCAAGCGTGAGTCCGATGGCAAGGGCCTGGTACCACTCCTGCCCTAACACCATGGCAATGGCCATGACCAATACGGCAGTGATACCGACCTGCAATCCACCGAGGCCTAGTATGGAACCCCTGAGGCGCCACAGCAGGGATGGTTCCAGTTCCAGACCTACCAGGAATAACATCATGACTACACCAAACTCTGCGAAATGCATGATGTCTTCACCTTCTTCGCCAATAAAACCCATTACAAATGGACCAATAATAATTCCGGCCAGCAAGTAACCGAGTACGGAACCCAGCCCCAGTCTTTTGGCCAGCGGAACAAAAATGACGGCGGCGCTCAGGTAGAGCAATGCCTGAACGAGAATATTTCCTTCCATATTAGTTACCGGGTGTTGAGGGGATGATATCGTTCAAGTACTGGATGTCAGGTGGAAGGGCGTCAGCTGAGGTTTGCTGTACAATGGACAACATTAACTGCTGGTATTGTTGTGCCAGTTTGTCTTTTTCTTCCGATGTGGTTCGATGCGTAGCATGCGCTACAAACGGAGGGAGATACTGCATTTTACAGAGAACAGCCGTTTGCCTGAAAGGAGCAAGAAACTGATGCATGGTATGCTGATTAAATCCGTCTTCGGTATAGGCAACCTGCGGTCCACCGGCGCTGATAGCCTGAAACATTTGCTTCCCGGCAAGTGCATTACCTTCCTTGCCATAGGCCCATCCGTGCTCCAGCACAAGGTCTATCCATTGTTTAAGCATTGCCGGTACGCTGTACCAGTATAAAGGATGCTGCATAACAATTACATCATGTGCAAGCAGCAATTCCTGTTCGTATGCTACGTCAATATTGAAGTCCGGATAAGCTTCATACAGATCATGCACAAAGACTTTCTTCAGGTCTTTCACTGCATTTACCATGCGCATCTGCATGTTCGACTTTTCGAGCATGGGGTGGGCAAACAGAATCAGTACTTTGGGCATATAGTGGTGATTGGGTTTCTAAAATACATTTTGCGGCGCGAAAAAGTTTCATTGGGTGCCGCGAAGGGTCACAATAGAAAGCCCCTTGCCCGATTTTTTCCAGTCTGCAATAGCGGTGGCGTCCATAAAGGGTTGTAACAGGGAATCGGGTATTTCCACCATGCGTTCATGCACACAGCTAATATCCCGAAAGCCTGCAGCCAAAGCCATTTTTTCATAACTACCTTTCATGGTGATACCCGAATGACACCCGGTATAGAGTCGGAGGGCACCCATCAACAAATCATCATATTCGTCATTTTTAACTATGTCTGCAATGCAAAAATACCTGCCGGGGCGAAGCAGTCGAGCCATTTCGCGAAAGACAGCAGGCTGGTCAGGCGGCAGGCTGAAAACGCCGTTGCTGATGATGGCATCGGCACTGGCATCGTGGAGGGGGATGTCAGCAATGTCAGCTACCAGGAAGGAAGCATTGGACTTTCCTGCGGCATTTGCGTGCGATGCAGCCAATGCAACAAGGTCGGGCGATAAATCTATTCCGATGGCGCTGCCTCCGGGACTGCATATATGCGCTGCGATAAGTGTATCTACGCCGGCGGCACAGCCTAAATCCAGGACCCGGTCTCCCGGACGAATATCCGCGAATAGGAAGGGTTGACCGCAACCCAGGCCAAAGTTGGCAGGTGGAAAATAGCCCGGTGCATCTCTGTAAGCAGCTTCCATGCCTTCGTAGATGCCAGGACAGACATGCGCTTTCCAGGTATCCAGGCCTTGTTGCAGCGCCATATCGGCCACCATGGCATAATCACTGCGGATGTTTTGCAGAAATGCCTCCTTATCTTTTCGCTGCATGCTACAATGTTACGGAAGGGCATAAAAAAAGCCAACTGATTCAGTTGGCTTTTCCCGGTATATCGTATCCATTACTCGCGGAGATCTATAACATCCACACCATCGTAGTTGGCTTTGTTAAAGGTAAACAGGCTGTCGCTCAGAGTTGGGTTGGCGCTGAAGCTCTTGATGGCGTAGGTATAGTGGATGGCGCTCTTATCGTATACAACGCCTTTCTCAATGGTATTGCTGGCGGTGTTGATGTAGAGTTTTATTTTAGAATAACTCGCAGATTTATCATTAGGCGTCAGTTCGATGACCTGAATGGTTTTCCCATTGGAGGTCATTTTTTCACCCATGAGGCAGCCGAAGTCCTTTTCGGCCAGTTTGAAAATTTTATCGGGGGTGAACATTTCTTCTTTGGGATCGAAGTTGCTCACCTGCACTTCATTGACATCTTTCAGGTAAATCCACATGGTCTTACCGTCGCAGATAACCGTTTGCTGAGAAAAATCGAGGTTGAATTTGCTTCCCTTAATTTTTACTTTTCCTTTCAGCTCTTCCTTGTTTTTCGACTCCAGGTTTTCAATGGTCAGCGTCACATCCATGCTCATGGTCTTGTAAGCACCGTATTTCTGACTTACACTTTTCAGCAATTTGACGGCATTGGCATCTGATTGTGCAGTAACCATGCCTATCATTCCCAGCATCAAAAAGGCCGAAGCCCAAAATCTTTTCATTTATTCCGTGTTTACAGGTAGCAAATTTAGACCATCGAGGTCATTATCACGGCAGTTCATTCAAAAACTGTTCCAAATGCATTGCATCCTTAAATAACACATCGCGTGCCTTGCTCCCTGCGTTCGGTCCAACTACTCCGGCTGCTTCCAGCTGGTCCATAAGTCTGCCTGCGCGGTTATATCCCAGTTTGAGGCGGCGTTGCAACAAAGAGGTGCTTCCCTGCTGATGGTGTACAACAATCCTGGCAGCTTCTTCAAAGAGATCGTCTCTTTCATCGTCGAAGTCAGATTTCTCCTTAAGTTCCTTTTCATCAATATATTCAGGCAGCATGAAGGCTTCCGGGTAGGAGGGTTGTTTGGCAATATGGGCAACTACCTCTTCCACCTCAGGGGTATCGACAAATGGGCATTGCAAACGGATGACGTCGCTGCCGATGGAGAGAAGCATATCGCCCCGTCCAATCAGCTGATCGGCACCACTGCCATCGAGGATGGTGCGGCTATCTACCTTACTGGCAACCTTAAAGGCTACGCGGGCGGGGAAGTTGGCCTTGATGGTACCGGTAATAATGTTAACGCTCGGGCGCTGGGTGGCGATGATACAGTGGATACCTACTGCACGGGCCAGCTGGGCAATCCTTGCGATGGGCATCTCCACTTCTTTACCGGCTGTCATGATCAGGTCGGCAAATTCATCAATGACCAGCACGATGTAAGGAAGATAAAGGTGGCCTTCCTTCGGATTGAGCTTCTTGCGCATGAACTTGGCATTGTACTCCTTGATGTTCCTCACCTGCGCGTTTTTGAGTAACTCGTAGCGGGTGTCCATCTCAATGCAAAGCGCATTCAGCGTATTGACCACTTTCCGGGTGTCGGTGATGATGGCATCTTCTTCTCCGGGTAACTTGGCAAGAAAGTGCTTCTCGATAGCGCTGAACAGGCTAAGCTCTACTTTCTTCGGATCGACCATCACAAATTTGAGCTGGGAAGGATGCTTCTTGTACAGCAGGGAAATGAGAATGCTGTTAATACCTACAGACTTACCCTGACCGGTGGCACCGGCCATGAGCAGGTGGGGCATTCTGGTAAGGTCGGCGATGTAGTTTTCACTGGAAATGGTCTTTCCCAGGCAAATGGGTAAATCCATCTTAGCCGTCTGAAATTTTTCGGACGCAATCTGGGAGCGCATGCTCACCACTTCTTTGTTCACGTTAGGCACCTCAATACCAATGGTGCCTTTTCCGGGTATAGGCGCTATGATGCGGATACCAAGAGCAGCCAGACTCAGCGCAATGTCGTCTTCCAGGTTCTTAATCTTGGAAATCCGCACACCTGCTGCGGGAATAATCTCATACAGGGTGACAGTCGGGCCGATGGTGGCCTTAATTTTTGAAATCTGAATATTGTAGTTGTTCAGGGTATTAATGATCTGGTCTTTGTTGCGCTCCAGCTCCTCTGTGTTAATGGAAATACCATCCGATTTGTGGTCTTCCAGCAACTCGAGCGCCGGATATTTATAATCCGGTAAGTCGAGGGTAGGGTCGTAGTTGGTGTTAACCGCATTTTCGTTGGTTTTTTCTTCCACCACTTCCGCTATTTCCAACTCCAGGTCTTCTTCTTCTTCTTTCGGTGTGCGCGGCTTTACTGTAGGCTCCTTTTCTTCTGTCTCCGGTTCTTCCCAGTCCAAACCAGCCGGAATCGGATCTGTCGGCTGTTCATCCACCACCGGTATAGGTTCTGGAATTATTTTTTCAGATGGAGCAAGGTCCTCCACGGATGTATAGATAGGAGCAGCAGCTACGGCGGTATCTCCGTCCTCATCCTCCGGCGCGCCTTCGGTACTGCTTTTTCGTTCGGGCAGGTTCAGCCTTAATTTGTGGAACACGATGAGATAAATGAGCATGGCCACAATCAGGATGCTGGCAGTTCCGATTTTCCCCGTAATAGCCTCCAGTTGTTCGCTTGTGCCTTTGCCAAACTGACCGCCCCAGGGGAAGGGTGCATGGTAGAGGTAAAAACCCAGTGATGTGCTGATCCATACCAGCAAGAAAATTCCGGGAATGACCATTCGCCGCAGGGGAAACAGGTATTTGCCGAAAAAGATGTTGCAACCCAGCATAAAAGCAGCGGCAACAAAAAGAAAACTGGCAAGGCCATACCACTTATAGAAAAAGATATGTCCGATGGCGGCCCCCAGGTTACCGAGGTGGTTACTGGATGAAGCACCCGACTGAAATATGCTGCGCAGCGTGTGTTGCTGCACCAGGTCGAAATCACTGCTCCAGGTAAAGAGGTAGGAAATGAATGCTACCAGCAGAAATACCGAGGAGAGCAATAACAGTATACCGGTGACTTTGGACACCCTTTCATCGCGCAGAAATTCCAGTAGGCGGTTTTCTCCTTTCGTATTTTTTTGCTTTCTCTTGGCCATTTGAAGTAGGGGTAAAAATAAACAAAGGAAAAAGGGGGGTGAATATTGTTATGTGCAGAAGTAAGCGCAGGTGTACAGGATTGTGGATGCAGGATCAATCGCGCCTGCAGGCTGCCACCACTCCCTGTTGTTGCGCATTTTCGGAAAAGCCGGTTTCAAATTCTTCCAATTCATCTTTATCACCGCAATAAGATTCTTCGTAGGTGGATTGTGTGCCGAACGATGTAAGGGTGTAGGAACAGGTGCTGCACTTCTCACAGCTATTGAGGAGTACCATAGCAATGAAAGTCGCCGGAAGTAAAAAATGGATGCGGGTTGTGTTCATGTGCATGGGATAAGGCATGCAAATGTAGAGTAATTCTAAGGGATTAACATGCGCACCCTGTTACCTGAAAGGTCCAGCTGTTCCCGACAAGTGGCTAGGATGCGCTCCTTTTCTGTGGTATCGGCAAACTTCTTTTTATCGCTGCGGTCTATCCTGTGTATCAGCAAAAGGCAATCATGCCAGTAACCGATTTGAATTTCCAGTTCTTTCAGGTATACGAGGAAGGCAGCATCGGGCAGCACGGCGTCATCTTCTTTCACCCATTTTACACCATACAACAGCTCTTTGATTTGTTTGCGTATGTCGTGCCAGTCTTTTTCGTCCGGCATTTTTTCCAGTGATTTCCTCAGCTTATTCTCAGTCGCTTTTAAATGCGCCCGGAAATCTTTCCTGCGGACCTCATGGGTGCCTTTTTGGATGCGTTGGAGGCTTTTCGTGATTTGCTTTTCCTCCTTAGCCACTAGTTTTTCGAATGCGCGCCTCAGCCGTTCTTCCTTTTTGTCGAGTCCGATTTGGGAAGCCACTTCATCTAAATGCCAATCGTTGAGCAGCTTCCTTTCCACCTGCACCTCGCGCAGCCGACCTGCGGTTTTGAACAGTTGTTGCAGGATGCGGGTGTTCTTTTTATGTTGCGCAGTTTTATCCCTGTAGCCAAGTGTTTTCCTGACGGCTTTGATTTTTTTAAGTGCAATACGTATGCGGTGCAGCCATTCGACATCTCCTTTCTTGTCGTACGGATGCAAGTGGTTATGGAGTTCCGCAATTTCATATGCAGCATACCACACAAAGGGCGAACTTACCGAAGGGTCAATTTTAAAGGAGGCCATATTCTGTTGATAAGGGCGATTTCTTGCCTTGTCAGGGTGCTGCTGAGCAGGGTACCGTCGGTCGAAATCGCTATCTTTGTCGAAAATAAGAATAGGTTATGAGTAATGCATATTTTAAGGTTCCAAAAGCTATAAATGAGCCCGTTAAGAGTTATGCGCCCGGTTCTCCGGAACGCACAGCACTGCAACAGGCGATCAAGGAACTGAAGGCCTTGCAGGTGGATATTCCTATGTTTATAGGCGGGAAGGAAGTACGGACAGGAAAAACAGCCACTATGCATCCTCCGCATGAGTTGAGCCATACCCTGGGTACTTTCCACAAAGGCGATGCAAGTCATGTAGAGCAGGCAATTGCTGCGGCACTGGAGGCTAAAATCGAATGGGAATCGCTGGCATGGGAACAACGTGCCAGTATATTTCTGAAAGCTGCCGAATTACTGGCAGGCCCTTACAGGTATAAAATGAATGCAGCGACCATGCTGTGTCAAAGCAAGAACCCTTTTCAGGCTGAGATTGACGCTGCCTGCGAATTGATAGACTTCTGGAGGTTCAATGTAGAATACATGGTACAGCTTTACACCGAGCAGCCACAGAGCCAGCCCGGCATGTGGAACAGACTCGAACACAGAGCGCTGGAAGGATTTGTATTTGCCCTCACACCCTTCAACTTTACGAGTATAGGTGGAAACCTTCCAACTGCTCCCGCCCTGATGGGTAATACCGTTGTTTGGAAACCGGCCAATACACAAATCTATTCCGCCTGGGTAATCATGGAAATTCTGCGGGAAGCGGGACTGCCGGATGGTGTTATCAACCTTATTTATGTTGGCGGTGCTGAAGCGGGTGAAGTAATTTTCAAGCATCCCGATTTCGCAGGTATTCACTTTACCGGCAGCACACAGACATTCCAGACTATCTGGAAAAATATTGGCAATAATATCGATCGGTTCAAGTCTTATCCCAGAATAGTAGGCGAAACAGGTGGGAAGGATTTTGTTGTCGCTCACCCATCTGCAGATGTGAAAGCATTAGCCACGGGTCTTGTACGGGGTGCATTTGAATTCCAGGGACAGAAATGTTCTGCTGCTTCCAGAGCTTACATACCGGAAAGCCTTTGGCCGGCGGTGAAATCGATGATGCTGGAAGACCTGGCTACCATTAAGATGGGAACGGTAGAAGATTTCGGCAATTTCTTCAATGCGGTAATCGACGAGAAAGCATTCGAAAGCATTGCAGCTTATATCGATCAGGCAAAGGCCGATGGTCAGGAAATCATTGCCGGTGGTGGTCACGATAAATCCAAAGGTTACTTCATTGAACCGACCATTATCGTTGCCAAAGATGCCCGTTATCGAACTATGTGCGAAGAGATTTTCGGACCGGTACTTACTGTACACGTATATCCGGATGCAGAGTGGGAAGCTACCTTGCAGACAGTGAACACTACCTCTCCCTATGCGCTGACAGGTGCTATCTTCTCACAGGATCGTTATGCTATCAACAGAGCTATGGAAGTGCTGCGTCACGCGGCGGGTAACTTCTACATCAACGATAAACCTACAGGAGCAGTAGTGGGTCAGCAGCCTTTTGGCGGTGCCAGGGCTTCCGGTACGAATGACAAGGCCGGTAGTATCCTCAACCTGCTGAGATGGGTTTCACCAAGGGCTATCAAAGAGACCTTTGTACCACCGGTAGATTATAAATATCCATTTTTAAATAGTTGATAAGTAAGGTGCAGGTAAGGCTTGGTGTAGCGTGTTGGTTGATATGTATGTGGTTGTCGGCTGCAGGCGTTGCCTTTGGTCAGATGATAGCTATCGATGACACGGGTATTGTGGATGAAGATGGAATGATTGTCATTGACGTGCAGTCCAATGACCTCAATATTGGCGGAGGTGTCATGACGACTTCCCTGTTCACACTGCCACCTAATGGAACGGTTGAGCTGCTGGATGCCGATAGCATACTTTACATTCCCAATTTAAATTACAACGGTATAGATACGTTTACGTATAATGTTTGTAATGGGGAAGAGCCTATCCCTGCGTGTAATACGGCATTGGTCATTATTTCGGTTTTGCCCCAGCCTGATGCACCGATTGCTTTTGATGATACTGCCACGCTCAACGCAGGTGATGAAATTTTGATCAATGTGCAGTTGAATGATATCAATTTTGATGCAGAGGTGCTGATAACTTCTATCATTTCGGCTCCGGTAAACGGCACTGCAGTAATTGAGGGTGATCTGGATATCCGCTACACCCCCGATTACGGGTTTTTCGGAGTTGACTCACTCCAGTATGCTGTTTGCAATTCCGGATTCACGGATTTCTGCGATACGGCTGCTGTCCGGATAGAAATAAATCAAATTAATTTCTTCTATCCTGAGGCGGAACCTGATGACTACGAGTTCGATGCCGGCAATGTGGAAGTGCTCGACGTGCTCGCGAATGATTCAGATGGGGACGGTGATAACCTGCAGGTTACCGAGTTGATTGCAGGCTTGATGATAAACACGGTACAGCTCGAAGATGGTGTGGTATCCTATAATGCCAGCAGTCTTGCGCTGGACTCTTTCTATTATGTGGTTTGCGATAGCAGCAGTCCTGTCTATTGCGATACAGCGCTGGTGCGCGTGCGGGTGCGGGACATGGATATACTGGATTCCTTCTCGCCCAACAATGATGGTATCAATGATTTCTATTCCATTGACGGGTTGACTGCTTATCCTGATTTTACTTTCAGGGTATACAGCCGCTGGGGTCAGTTGGTATATTCCACCAATGATGCCTTTTTCCAATGGGACGGCAGCACCAATCAATCCGGTCCACTTCCCACAGGTCAGTTAACAGATGGAACTTACTTTTATATATTAGAATTAACTCCGGGAACAGCGCCTTTAACAGGCAGCATAGTGATTAAACGATGAGATATTTTGTTCTATATGGAATATTGCTGTTGAGCCTAGGTGTCAAAGGGCAGATTGAACCTTCCTTTGAGCAGTACCATTTCAATCAACTCATTTTTAATCCCGCTTATGCCGGTCAGAAGGGCGACCTTGAAGTGGCGGCCTTTGGCAGAAGGCAGTGGGTTGATATAGATGATGCTCCATCGACGGAGTCGATTACGATACATACACAACTGGCGAATGGTAAAATAGGACTGGGTGGCAAATTGCTGCACGATAATGTGGGTGTAAGCGATAAGTATACCTTTGCCCTGGATTATGCCTACCGCATGTATACCGGCTCCGGTGTATTGTCTGTCGGTCTGGAGCTGGCTGCTTCCCAATACAATCTGAACTATGCACGGCTCGACGCCTTTCAAAGCGGAGACCCTGCCTTTACAGGTGTACCTGAACAGCTGTGCAGCTTCAATGCCGGTATGGGAATGTGGTTTCAGAATAAGGTCTGGTTTGTCGGTGCTTCTGTTCCGCAATTGATTGCCTATAATGATAATATCGCTGCAGGTGTAGATTCAGTTTTAAATAATTTAAATCTGTTTGATCAGCAGAGAAACTATTTTGTCACGACTGGTGTGTTGATTCGGGCGGGTGACAATTTATCCTTCAAGCCTTATGTGCTCGCAAGGTATGACGGCGCCTCTCCTCTGGTAGTCGACAATACTCTTAGCCTCATATTTGCAGATGCATTTTGGCTGGGCGGAACTTACCGGACAGATGGGTCTATAAGCCTGATGGCGCAATACCTGCTGGATGCCGGCAATACACTACAGGACCAGTGGCTTGGAATAGGCTATGCCTATAACCAAAGGCTGGATGCCTTTAGCGCTGTATTCGGACCGACCCACGAGTTATTTATCTCTTTTCACCTGGATAAGCGCACAACACGATTTACTAGCCCTCGTTTCTTCTAAATATGTTAACAAGAACCTCTATCCTGTCCCTCCTCCTAATCTGCCAGCTGGCGGTGACGGGTCAATCTGAAAAAGCTTTCCTGAGGTCGGCCAATAAGCTGTATGAAGCCGGAGTGTGGTCGGAGGCATTGCCCATGTACCTTACCTTGTTGCAGCAGGCGTACGATAAGGAACAGAATGAAGCACTGGTAGATTGCTACATGCAACTGGGTTTGTACGAAGACGCAGCTGCGTGGATGCGCATGCTGGTAGACCAGGAGCCGAATAACCCGGAGTTGCTGCGCCGGTATGCCGATGTGTTGAAGCGCAACGGCAACTATCATCTTGCTAAAGACTATTACCTGCAATTCGCGGTTTATGATGCTACCGGTTACTACTTGGCAGGTACTTGTGATTATGCCATCAATAATGCCCAGGCCGACTCGCTGGTCTGGATAGAATCGCTTGCTGTCAATACGCCAGCTTCTGACATCTCACCTGCCTTCTTTCGCAAGGGGTTGTTGTTTGCCTCCAACCTGCAACAGCCAGACAAGCGCAATAAAACTATAGCAGATCCGGCAACAGGAACCGGTTTTTACAACCTGTACTACGCAGCTATCAACTCCAATGGAGATATTACCCGTGCCGCACCCTTCGATGAGTTGAATTCGGAGCTTAACGATGCAAGCGCCTCTTTTGATGATGTGAACGATGTATTGTATATAGGTAGAAATAATATGTTACATGGCCGTCAGAAAGCCGGCAAGGATAACAGTGTACATTTGAGTCTTTTTTATGCGGCATATAGCGAAGGGCGCTTTAAAAAACTGGAACCTTTTGTGTGGAATGATAAGCAATATTCCGTAGGACATCCCTGTATTGCAGGTAATGGCAAGCTCTTGCTGTTTACAAGTAATATGGAGGGTGGCTATGGAGGTACAGATATTTATTATTGCACCCTGGAGGAGGATGCATGGAGCGACCCTGTCAATCTCGGACCTGTAATCAATACAGCAGGCAATGAGGCGTATCCTTTTGTAACGGCAGATGGCAGGCTCTACTTTACTTCTGATTATCATCCCGGGTTTGGAGGGATGGATATATTCTGGTCGGAAAGGGTAGGTGCTACCTGGAAGAAGCCCGTCAATCCCGGACTTCCGCTCAATAGTAGTTACGATGACTTTGCCTGTATCATGACAGGCGAAACAGGATACTTTTCTTCCAACAGGCCGGGTGGTCAGGGGAGTGACGACCTCTACCGTATCACCTATATGAAGCCTGTTCAGAGTATTCATGTGATCAACTCAAAATTTCAACCTGTGGCAGGTGCGAGGGTAACCCTGTTGGAAAATGACCATAGAATAGAAGCCGGATATACAGATGGAGATGGTAACCTTTCACTTCCCATCGAATCAGGACATGCTTATACTGTTGCGTTGACTAAAGACGGTTATCTGGATGCCGTGATGTACGACCTGGAGCAATACCGCTCTAGCAATGGCTTTATAACCATTGACATGCAGGAATTGTATGGCACAGATGAGTCACGTCAGGAGGAGGATTCCATTATCGATGAACAGGACATGGACTGGGATACGACAACAACGGATGAAGAGCAGCTGCCTGAAGTGGGCATTTTTGATGTATATATCGGTACGTTCAAAGAGCCGGAATACACCAAAATAACCTCTTTAGCCAGATTTGGTGAATTAAGCGTGAGAAGCGAAGAAAATGGATTGCTGTCATTTTACATACTGGGTATCACTTTGCGGTCAACCGCAGATGCTGCCCTCACTGCCGCATTAGCTGCGGGCTTTTCTGAAGCAGCCATCCTGGAAAAAGAATAAACGATGTCCAACAGACCTACAATACTGGTGACCAATGATGATGGTTTTTACGCCCCCGGAATTCATGCACTGGTCACAGCCATGAATAAAATTGGGAAGGTAATTGTGATAGCTCCCGACAAACCGCAATCGGGCATGGGGCATGCGATTACCATCAATGATCCGATTCGCCTGAGCCGGGTAGATGTCTTTGGCGATGTTGAAGCTTATTCGTGCAGTGGCACACCTGTGGATTGTGTGAAACTGGCCAAAGATAAAATTTTACACCATCCACCTGATTTATGTGTCTCCGGTATCAACCATGGATCCAATTCCTCTATCAATATCATCTACAGCGGCACCATGTCAGCAGCTGTTGAAGCAGGAATTGAAGGGATACCGGCAATAGGTTTCTCCCTGCTCGACTATAGTTTAAAAGCCGATTTTTCAGGTGCTATGCATTTTGCTGAGGTAATTGCCAGACAAGTACTGGAAAAAGGCTTGCCCGATGCTACGCTCCTCAATGTAAACTTTCCCGCTTTGCCGGCTGAAGACATTAAAGGAATCAAAATATGTAGACAAGCTGTGGCGAAGTGGGAGGAGGAATACGATGAAAGAAATGATCCGCGCGGGAATAGATATTTCTGGCTCACCGGAAAGTTTGTCAATTACGATCACGGAGAGGATACAGATGAATGGGCATTGAACAACCACTATGTTGCTGTTGTACCTGTTCAGTTCGACATGACTGCACACCATGCAATTCCATTCTTTAACAAACAATGGGATTTGCAGCATTCCGGTAGTAATACACCTTCTGATCAATAAGGATAGCATATGAGTTTTTTTCAAAAGGACAGTGTTTGGGTAGGTATAGTAGTGGCTATTTTCTTTAGCCTGACTATGTTTTATTGCCTCTATACCATCAACGGTATGCTCATAGGGACTGAAATTTCGGGATTGCCCTTTGGTGGCGTGAAGGAGCGCTTTATCAGCACACTTGCAGTATTTTTTAATATAATTCCCTTCATTATCTATATCCGCACCAGAAAAGACAATGCTATGAAGGGTGTGGGGATTGTAACTGTGTTGCTGGCGATGTTCGTATTAGTTTTCTATTATATCCTTTAATGAAATACTACATCATTGCAGGGGAGGCTTCCGGAGATCTTCACGGGGCCAATTTAGTCAGGGCGATTCTGCAGCGCGACCCAGAGGCGAAATTCCGTGGTTTTGGTGGCGATCGCATGGTAGCTGAAGGCGTGGTTCTGGATAAGCACATCAGGGAACTTTCCTTTATGGGTTTTTTAGAAGTAGTGCTGCATATCCGCACCATTTTGAATAACCTCAAAATCTGTAAAGAAGCGATACTGTCTTTTCAGCCGGATGTGGTTATCCTGGTAGATTACCCTGGTTTTAATCTGCGCATTGCCCCCTTTGCCAAAGCCCTGGGTGCAAAGGTTGTCTATTATATATCACCACAATTATGGGCCTGGAAAGAAGGACGGGTGGAAACGATCAAAAAGTATGTAGATGAGATGCTCGTTATCCTTCCTTTCGAGAAAGATTTTTATGCCCGCCATCAATTCGATGTAGATTATGTGGGGCATCCATTGCTCGATGAAGTGGTGGAGATGGAAAAAGATTCGGCCTTCCGCGGGAACCATCAAATACCTCCGGGAAAAATTGTTGCGCTGCTTCCCGGCAGCAGGAAACAGGAGTTGCGCAGGAGCCTTCCCATCATGCTACAGGTAGCAAAAAGATTTCCAAAGCATACTTTCATTGTAGCCGGCGCACCTTCCATGGATGTGTCATTCTATGCCTCTTTTCACTTGCCTAAGAATGTTAAGGTCATCCATGGTCAAACTTACCAGATACTCCAGCAAGCTGACGCTGCACTGGTCACATCCGGCACGGCTACGCTGGAAACAGCTTTGTTTGGCGTCCCGCAGGTGGTGTGTTACAGGGGAAGCTTTATTTCCTACTGGATTGCCAGGCAGCTGGTAAAGGTGAAGTACATTTCGCTGGTCAATCTGGTGATGGATGCCCCCCTTGTGCCCGAAAGAATTCAATCAGAATTCAATGCCGAGCAGCTTTCAATAGACCTGAAAAAAACATTGATGGATCAGGCATACAGGGATAACATGTCCAGAGGATATCAGGTTTTGAGGGAAAAACTTGGCGGCCCGGGTGCTTCTGAGCGGGCAGCTACACTGATTTGTGGCTGATAGCCCATCGAAAGGGCGGTGCGTATCGGTATTTGCTATCATTAGGTCAGCCGGTTTCCGGAGGGCTCTTACGCAAGGAGCACAACAATTACCGTCGGCGCGAAATTCCTTTCATTTATTCCCTGCAAAATGAGTTGAGCAATTTGTTGAAACCCTGTATATTTGCACCCACCTTGGGGGCATAGCTCAGTTGGCTAGAGTGCTTGCATGGCATGCAAGAGGTCGTGGGTTCAAGTCCCACTGTCTCCACCAAAACAGGAATCCAATGTGGGTTCCTGTTTTTTTATTACTGCCATGAAACCTGTTATTGACTCCATAGTATTAGGTCCGCGCAGCGTCGATATCCTTCGCCTCGATAAAATGACCCCGTCGGGGATAGGCAATAAATACTATAAACTGAAATATAATCTGGAGGCTGCGAGGCAATCAGGGGCGACAACTTTGTTGAGTTTCGGTGGTGCTTTTTCCAATCACATTCAGGCTTTGGCTGTATCGGGTAAAGCGGCAGGTTTTCGAACGATAGGAGTTATTAGGGGAGAGGATGACCCGCAAAATCCTACGTTGCAGTTGGTGCGCAGGCAGGGTATGCAATTGCATTTTGTGGAACGGTCTGTTTACAGGGAAAAAACATCAGCCCGTTTTCTGATGCAAATGCGCCGGCAGTTCGGAGATTTTTATCTGCTTCCGGAAGGTGGTAGCAATGAGCTGGCCGTTCAAGGTGCTGCTGAAATACTTGAAGCTGTCCCACCTGTTTACGATAGGATTTTTGTGGCCTGTGGCACCGGTGCTACTCTGGCGGGAATCATTCAGTCAGCCCCTTTGCATGCGCAGGTAACAGGCGTTTCCGTCCTGAAGGGAACGGACATGCTTACCCGGCAGGTAGCTGAGTACTTACCTGAAGGAAGGTCCTATGCGAAATGGCATATCACCTTTGGGTACCATTTGGGTGGGTATGCCAGAAAGCATCCGGAACTATCGCAATTTATTCGAAATGTGCAGGCTAATACCGGACTGGAAACAGACCCTGTTTATACAGCTAAAATGGTATTTGCGGTGCATGACCTTTGCCAGAAGGGAAGCATCGCTGCCCATGAAAAAGTGCTTTTAATACACACGGGTGGGTTACAGGGCTTGGATGGATGGCATTACCGATTTGGTAAAGGTTGATGAAAGTCTCCTGAGAATCCTGCTGCAAGGCCTATATTTGTTCGAAACAAAATATGTATCATGGATTTTATAGGTAATTATATTGAAACACACAAAGACCGCATGCTCGATGAGCTGATGGAAGTGTTGCGCATTCCTTCTGTAAGTGCCGACCCGAAGTATAAGGGAGATGTAGAAAAAACAGCGCAGTGGATGGCAGAAAAACTTCGGGCATCCGGAGCGGATGATGTGGAAGTGTTCCCCACCGATGGGCATCCTATCGTTTTCGGCCAAAAGCTCATTGATCCGTCCAAGCCTACTGTTTTGGTATACGGTCACTATGATGTACAACCTGCCGATCCGGTAGAATTATGGACCTCTCCACCTTTTGAACCAGTCATCAAAGACGGGAAGATATATGCGCGCGGTGCTTGTGACGACAAGGGACAGGTGTATATGCACCTCAAGGCATTTGAAGCAATGATGGCCAATAATGCCCTGCCGGTGAATGTGAAGTTTATTATTGAAGGAGAAGAAGAAGTGGGTTCAGAACACCTGGAAGGCTTTATCAAGGCCAACAAGGATAAGCTGAGTTGTGATGTTATCCTCATTTCCGATACATCCATCGTAGCTAATGATGTACCCAGCATCACCACCGGGCTGCGCGGGCTTTGTTATATGGAAGTGGAAGTGACCGGCCCAAACCGCGACTTACACAGCGGGGTTTACGGAGGTGGTGTAGCTAATCCCATCAATACCCTTTGCGATATGATTGCTTCGCTTATCGATGAGAAAGGACATATCACCGTGGAAGGATTTTACGATGATGTAATTCTTGTCAGCGATGCGGAGCGAGCAGAGATGGCCAAAACACCTTTTAACCTGGAAGCGTACAAGAAAGACCTTGGTATCGATGAAGTGAAAGGAGAAGAAGGATACACAACCCTGGAGCGCGTTTCCATTCGTCCGACGCTGGATGTTAATGGCATCTGGGGCGGCTATACCGGTGAGGGTTCCAAAACAGTGCTGCCGTCAAAAGCCCATGCGAAGATTTCTATGCGGCTCGTTCCGGGACAAACAGCAGAGAAGACTGCCCAACTCTTTGCAGCGCATTTCAATAAAATTGCGCCTCCTTATGTAAAGGTAAAAGTGACTAATCACCATGGTGGCGAACCTGTTGTAGTGCCGCTGGATTTTCCGCCTATGCAGGCTGCCATGAAAGCCATGGAGAAGTCTTTTGGCATCACGCCAATTCCAACGAGGGAAGGTGGAAGTATACCTATCGTAGCGCTGTTCGAGTCGGTGTTGGGAGCGAAGAGTATCCTGATGGGATTCGGTCTGAACAGCGATGCCATTCATTCACCGAATGAGCACTATGGTTTATTTAATTACTACAAGGGAATTGAAACCATTCCATGGTTCTTCCATTACTATGCAGAGATGAGTTGACAATCAACTCATGATAAATAACCGGTAAGAGATAGCAGGTGCAACTATTGTATCCTGCTATCTTTTTTTATACAGGGGAGTTCCGGCAAATTCCGGATAGAAATTAAAACAACAAAGAAGCACAGTCCCTATTATGGGTGCTTCTTTATGCAGCTATAGATGCAGATTCCTGGCTTGTAACTCCTTAAGAATCGCCTGGTTGTTGGTTTCATTTTTAATAATGAAGTAGATAAAGACCAGTGGGAAAAATGTAAAAAATGTAAATCCGTTTTTTACCACAGCATAGACTACCACACCAATGAACAGGCCAACGAGAAAGGCGTTGACCCATCTGTTGGAGCGGGTTTTTTGGTACGCCTGTCGCAATTCTTCATCTGTCAGCCGCTTCAGTTCTTCTGGTTGCATCTCTCTTCATTTATCGTTTAAAAAGTGGCATCCAATAAAGTCCTCAATACGCAGCTTGTTTACAAAATAAAGGTATCAAAGACTTTCGGTACACTTCCGGTTGTCAGGCATTAATCTCTTTTTCAATAGCTGCTCTTACTTCATTCACTTTGCCTTCAATCTCCTTGTAATAGTATAGGAGAAAACTCCTGTTGGTTTGAATTTTCCAGATATAAATAAGAAGCTGATTGCGGATATCGGAAGGGATATTCAGCGGAAAATTCAGACCGATAATAGTGCCGTTACTATCCAGTTGAAAATGAGGCGTCAGTGCGCTGTTGATTTCTTTGAAATAACTGACGTGAAACTGCATTTCAGCATATTCCTCTTCAAACTTTCGTAGGGTGTTGTAGTCATATTCATAGAGAGATATTATTCTCAGCCGTAAGGAATCGTTCCTGATTAATTCAAGTCCTTTGGATTTGAGTGTTTCGTAGCCTGCAATATTTTGGATGGTGATATAATCGCGGGTAAGATGGAAATAATGGAACGCGATAGAATCTGTTTTCGTGGAAGTCCCGTTGAACAGATTTCTGAAGAAGTTGCAGGCTGCAATACCCGCTTCATGTCCACCGGTATTGTCCATAATGTCCTGCAAGTCCTTTTCAAGTCCGTTGGATATCTCAGTAAGGATTTTATTTTCTGACAATGCATCTCTGCGATTGTCGTTCCAGTTGTTCAGCGCAAAAGCTGAAATAACGGCGATGAAAATGGAGAAGAACTCAAATGTATATTTTTTCCAATTCCTTTTCATGGGGCATCATTGAGTTGTAAAAATATTTCAGTTGAACCGCATATTTTCTAATTCCCAATATTCTTTTATGTCCGAAATATAAGCAACGAAGTATAAACCAGGGGATGGGCGCACCTCTTTTACCTATCCATCGGGCTGCCTACCAGTGAATCATTAAAGGTCCAGATCAACGCTTTCTCCTTAGTGGCTCTGAAAATGGTGTGATGTTGCTCTTGGGGCTCATCGGAATATTTCCAGCGTAGGTATACGTTCTCGTTGCTGACAAGTGCCTGCTCCAGGCTTCTTGTATAGGGAAAAATATCTTTTGCATCGGAGCCGGCAAACCATAGTCGAGTCTCTCTTTCAGGGAATGTATCCAGCAATCCGGCCGCATTGTCTACCAGAAAGTGGCTATTCCACCAGAGGGAGGGGTCCATGGCAATGTAAAAGTCAAAAAGGGCAGGTTGCAACAAGAAGGTCTCTACAACAAAGAGTCCTGCCAGTGATTCACCTATAATTCCCTTTTTGTTGGATGTTCTGTACCGGTGTACAATTGAATAAAAAATATGGTACACCAATTACACTGCACATGCGGTTAAGTTTGCAGGCATTGCTGCATTGACATTAGTGCACCAATACTTCCCCTGTCATGGCAGTAGGTATATCCAGTCCCATAAGGGCAAGTATGGTTGGAGCGATATCACCGAGTTTACCGGGTTTTAATCGACGGTAGGCTGGTTGTTTACTGATGTAAAACAGCGGTACCGGGTTAGTGGTATGCGCTGTATTGGGCGAACCGTCTTCGTTGATTATATAGTCGCTGTTACCGTGATCTGCTGTAAGCAATACGTCGTATCCGTGTTGAATAGCTGCACTAACCACGTCACCAACACAGGTGTCCACCGCTTCACAGGCTTTCACGGCTGCTTCAAAAACGCCGGTATGTCCTACCATATCAGCATTGGCAAAGTTCAGACATACAAAGTCTACCTCTTCTTTTTTCAACTCAGGTACTATAGCATCGCGTAATGCAAAAGCACTCATCTCAGGCTGAAGGTCGTAGGTGGCTACCTTAGGTGATGCCCGCATGATGCGCGTTTCCCCCTCGAACTCCTTTTCCCTGCCTCCGGAAAAGAAAAAGGTAACGTGGGGATATTTCTCTGTCTCTGCAATGCGTATTTGTTTTTTATGGTTCCGTTCCAGTATCTCCCCAAGTGTTTCGGAAATATCTTCCTTTTCAAATATCACTTCCACGCCTTTAAAAGCATGGTCGTAGCGGGTCATGGTTACATAGTGCAGCGGTAGGGTTTGCATGCCATTGTCCGGGAAATCTTCCTGTGTCAAAGCTGTCGTAATCTGCCGACAACGGTCGGTGCGGAAGTTAAAGCAGATAACAGTGTCCCCGGCCTCTATTGTTGCCAGCGGCGCGCCATTGGCATCGGTCATACAGACGGGTAATACAAACTCGTCGGTAACGCCGGCATCGTAGCTGGCCTGCACAGCCGCCACAGCATCGGTAGCTTTTTCACCTTTTCCCTTTACCAATAAATCGTAGGCTTTGCTAATGCGCTCCCAGCGTTTATCGCGATCCATCGCATAGTACCTGCCTACCACAGAGGCCAGACGTCCGCCATTGCTGCCCAGGAAGTTGACCAGCTTTTGCAGGTAATCTTTACCGCTTTTAGGGTCGGTATCTCTGCCGTCCAGGAATGCATGAACAAACAATTTATCGGGTGCAACACCGGCTGCTATCGCCAGCTGACAGACAGCATTCAGGTGTCGGGTATGAGAGTGTACCCCACCATCGCTGACCAGTCCCATTACATGCAACTTTCCGCCGCTTTTTGCCTTTTCCAGAGCAGTTTTTAGAGTGGGGTTGCCAGCCAGTTCGCCTGTGTCAATGGCATGGAAAATGCGTTGTAATTCCTGAAATACAACCCGACCGGCCCCCAGGTTCAGGTGGCCCACTTCGCTGTTACCCATTTGTCCTTCCGGAAGACCTACAAAGGTGCCGTCGGTGCGCAATTCCGTATTGGGATACAGCTTATAGTAGCTATCTACATTTGGGGTGTTGGCAGCGGCGATGGCACTGGCCGCGGCATTCTTTCCATGTCCCCAGCCGTCCATGATAATAAGTACTGCTTTCCTGTTGCTTTCCATACTGCAAAGGTAACTTTTTTGAGTGCTGCAGTAGGCGTTTGCCAATCCTTGTAATTTGGTATAGTTTTGGCTGCATGTTGCGCGGGATACAGTTATGAAATGCTTTGACACACCACAGAAATTTGCCTTGCCCTTGCTGGCGCTGTTGTTCCTGAGTGCCAGTGCTGACCTTAGCTCCATTTCGGGATATATCAGTACCGGCAATGCCAAAGGGCTATCGGCACATTTCGATAACTTAGTGGAGTTGCACCTGGACGATCAGGAGGGTACTTTCAGCAGGACCCAGGCAGAGCAAATCATGAAAGACTTTTTCCGTCAGTACCCGCCGCGTACCTTTTCTTTTTTACAGGATGGTATTTCAGAAGGTGCCAACATGCAGTATGCCATAGGGACCTATGTTTCCGGGTCGAGAAAATTCCGTACCTATGTATACCTGAAAAAGCGCAACGGACAAATGCTGATACAGGAATTAAGCTTTCAATATGAATAACCCCGAACCTGAAGAACTGCTGGAATTCATAGATTCCGTATTGATTGAAGACATACAGGATGGCGACCATACCACCCTCTCTACCATAGATGTAGATGCCATGGGGCAGGCGCATCTACTGGTTAAAGAAGCGGGCATCATTGCCGGTGTCGACCTGGCCAGAATGATTCTACACCATATTCAGCCCGAGCTGGAAATCAATATAGCCATTCCCGATAGTGCCCGGGTAGAACCAGGCGATATTGTTTTTACTGTGTTTGGAAGAATACAGGCCCTACTGGTAGCAGAGCGCACCATGCTGAATTTCATGCAGCGCATGAGCGGTATTGCTACCCGTACCAATGCCTATGTCCAGTTAACGCGCCACACCCATGCGAAAATTCTCGATACCCGAAAAACCAGCCCCGGATTGCGCTACTTTGAAAAATGGGCTGTACGACTCGGGGGAGGCTATAACCACAGATTTGGTTTATATGATATGATTATGATCAAGGATAATCACGTTGACTTCTGCGGTGGCATTCCGGAAGCTGTAGGAAGGGCTCAGGCTTATATGGCACAGCACCAACTGAATTTACAGGTAGAGCTGGAGACCCGCAATCTGGAGGAAGTAAGACAGGCACTTGCCACCCCCGGCATTGATCGTATTATGCTCGACAATTTCGATATAGCTACGCTGAAGGAAGCCGTGCAGCTGATTAATGGGAAGATTCCCACCGAGGCCAGCGGAGGTATCAATCTGAATACCGTGAAAGCGGTTGCCGAAACCGGTGTTGATTTTATTTCGGTAGGCGAACTGACCCATTCCGTAAAAAGCCTGGACCTCAGTTTTAAGGCTGTTATGTGATGGCTGTTGCTGTCCGGTGCTGCGAAATATTCCCTTAATCACTGATGGAGAAAACGTTAAGAGTTGTTGCTGCTTTCCTTTGCTAATGAACAACAGCGTATTTTTGGTACATGAGGTCTAATGAGTGGTTTCATATTCGTTTGCTGTTAAAGCGCCTCGGTATACTGGTTGTGCTATATGCGCTTTGCCGCATTTTATTTTTTCAGTTCAATAAAGACCTCTTTCCCGACCTGGAGTTGAGAAGTTTTTTGTCGGTCATGTGGTTCGGTTTTCGGTTCGACCTGGCTTCTATCATCTACATCAACCTCTTATTCATCCTGCTGCATGTAGTACCCAATCCCTGGCGGGAAACGCTGCGATACCAGCAGGTTATTAAATTGATTTTCTATGCATTCAATGGCGTCGCACTCATGATGGAGAGTGGCGATTTCATATACTTCCGCTATGGCTTAAAACGCACTTCTACCCATGAGCTCGGTCTCACCAACGATGCTGCCGTTTTGCCGATGGTGATTCAGGATTTCTGGTTCATCTTTCTGCTCGTTCTGGTACTTACCTTGCTGGTTGAATGGTTGTACCGGAAAACAGAGTTTGTAAAGCGGAGGGCTGCTTTACCGGCACAGCGGCTTATACATTATCCCACACAGATTATACTAATGGTCATTATTCTGGGAGCCGGATTCATTGGCGCGCGTGGAGGTTTACAGGAGGAACCCATTTCTCCTTCTCAGGCAGGTGAGCTGGTACAGAATGAGCAATTATCAGAGCTGGTTATCAATACACCTTATTCGGTATTGTATGCCTTTGGCCACCGACGCCTGCGCGACCCGGGGTACCTGCCTGATGACCGGATGGACAGTTTGTATTCGCCCTACCATGCAGCTCGGCAATTGTCGACAAATACAGATAAAAAGAATATTTGTATCATCGTCTTGGAAAGCTTTAGCAAGGAATACATCGGTTACTTTAATAATGGTGCAGGCTATACACCATTTCTCGATTCACTCATGGGGCAGGGGCAGGTGTTTACGAATTTCTATGCAAACGGAAAGTCCTCCAACCAGGGCATTATTGCCATTAACTCGGGTATTCCCGTTTTAATGGAGGAGCCCTTTATTTCATCCCTCTATAAAGAGAATTCGTTCAACGGACTGGGCAGCTTACTGCAGCAACAGGGGTATTTCTCCGCTTTTTTTCATGGTGCCAACAACGGATCGATGGGCTTCGATAAGTTTCTGCAAAGAGCAGGATTCAATGCCTATTATGGAAGAAATGAGTTCAACGATGACAGCTACTTCGATGGTAACTGGGGAATATTTGATGAGCCCTTTCTGCAATATACAGCCAGGGAAATGACGCAGTTACCCCAGCCATTTCTATCTGAAATTTTTACCATTTCTTCTCATCATCCCTATACGCTTCCCAAAGAGTATCAGGGGGTCTTTCCAAAAGGGGAGATTCCGATGATGGAAGTAGTAGGATACAGTGATCATGCATTGCGGCAATTTTTTGCTACCGCCAGTCAACAGCCGTGGTTCAGTGAAACACTGTTCATATTAACAGCCGATCACAACGGTCCACCAGCTCCTTCCAGTGCATTTTACAAGAACCAGATTGGCGCGCACAGCACCTGGATGCTGTTGTACCATCCCAATGGAGACTATTCCGGCAGCACAGATATGGTAGCACAACAAACAGATATTTTTGCTTCCGTACTGGATTATGCAGGTTATGAAGGGCCTTATTTTGGCTTCGGTCAATCGGTTTGGCACACTACCGACACCCGCCTTGCTTTTGGGTTTCATGCCGGCACCTACCGGATTATTTACAAGGATACCGCGCTCTTGTACAGTGGAAATGAAATAGATGGTTTGTATCATTTTCCCGACGATAGCCTGCTCACTTACGACTTACAGCAAACCGCGCCGGCTACACTGCTCTTCATGGAAGACAGGCTGAAAGCCATTATTCAATCACATCACCGGGCCATGATGTACAACCGCCTGACAGCACAGTGAAGAAACGTATATTATTTATTATTAACCCTATTGCAGGGGTAAAGCGCAAAGATGCAATACCTGCTCATATTGCAGCCTGCCTGAATCATGATCTCTATGAACATCAGATAGTCTATACCGAGCGCAGAGGGCATGCAACGGAAATTGCAGAGCAGGCGGTAAGGGATGGGATAGATGTAGTAGTGGTTGCCGGAGGTGATGGCTCTGTCAATGAAGTGGCCTGCGCGTTGATAGGGTCGGATACAGTGCTGGGGATTTTGCCTTTCGGCTCTGGAAACGGTCTGGCCAGGCATCTTGGCTATCCCATGAAAGTACGGGAAGCAATTGGTGTATTGAACCATGGCAGCAGCATGGCCATAGATGTAGGAACGGTTAACGGACGGCCCTTCTTTAGTCTGATAGGTATTGGCTTTGATGCATTTGTAGCCAAGGTGTTTGACAGGGAAAAAGCGCGTGGCTTTGCAGCTTACACATGGAGTGCCATCAAGAGCTTAGGTGTATTCAAGCCGTTTGATTTTGATATAGAAAATGACGGTCAACGCCATACCGGATCAGCATTTATGATTAATATATGTAATTCTAATCAATATGGATACGATGTGCAGATAGCACCTCTGGCAGATATCCAGGATGGCGAGCTGGATATTGTCTTGCTGAGGAATTTGCCCAAATGGAGAGCGGTGTTGCTGGTGCTACAGGTATTGCTGAACCGTCACCACAACAGCCGAACATTGCAATACATGCGCGGTAAGGAAATAGCAATAACATCATCGCGACCGGCCTATCTGCAGATCGATGGTGAAACCTTCAGAAAGGAAAAGGAGTTCAGGATAAAAGTGTTGCCACGTGCCCTCAAGGTGATGGCTAACAGGTAAATTTGCACCATGGCAAAGAAGAAAGCGGATAAGCGTGGTTTTGTCTTTTCAACCGATCCCAGGTTCCGGTTTGAAGAGGAGCCTGAGGATACAGCGGCTACCTTACCTCCTCAACAGCAAAAGCTGAAAGTGTATCGAGATAAGAAGCAGCGCGGTGGCAAGGAAGTAACCATAGTGGAAGGTTTTGTGGGTACGGATGCGGACTTGCAGCAACTGGGAAAGGACCTGAAGTCGAAGTGCGGGACAGGCGGAACGGTCAAAGATGGTTGTATACTCATTCAAGGCGATCAGCGCACGAAGGTCACCGCCTTTCTGGAAGCAGGGGGGTATAAATATAAAATGGCCGGTGGTTGATCAGCTGATGCGAAGGCCATTCGCAGCAGGCTGTTGAGGTTCGAGCAGAACCACTTTTCCCTCGGCATCTATCGCCCCCAGCACCAGACATTCGGAGATAAAATTGGCTATTTGTTTGGGCGGAAAATTGACGACGGCAACGATTTGTTTTCCCTCCAGCTCAGCACAGCTGTAGTAATCTGTTATCTGTGCACTGGAGCGCTTTATTCCCAGTTCCCCGAAATCAATAGTTAGCTTATAGGCAGGTTTTCTGGCCTCCGGGAATTCCATTGCAGTAATAATCGTGCCTATACGCATGTCGATTTTAATAAAATCATCGTAATGCAGGTCATTCATTGTTGAATCATTATTTCAACACCAAAATAGGTGATAAATCTTAATTTTGATACCTGTTCCCATGCATCGATGGATAATTATATTAAGCTGTATCAGTGCACCATTGCAAGCCCAGTTCATTTTGAATGGGGAGGCTACCAGTATCGGGGATAATTGTTATTCCCTTACGCAAGCCGTGGCATGGCAGGCAGGTTCCATGTGGTATGACTCCCTTATTAGTCTGGAGAACGATTTTAATGTAGATTTTGCATTCTATTTAGGAGATTCGGATGGGGGCGCAGATGGCATGGCATTCGTGTTGCAACCTGTGAGTACAGGTCTGGGCAGCTCGGGTGGCGGTTTGGGGTATGAAGGAATCAATCCATCGGTCAATATCGAGTTTGATTCTTACGACAATGATGTCAATGACGACCCTCCCTTTGACCATGTGGCCATCATGCGCGATGGCTTGCTGAGTCATGCTTTACCTTCAGCACTTACGCCCTATCAATATATTATTGAAGGTGTAGCTAATGTAGAAGATGCCAGCTATCACAATGGAAATATTGTTTGGAATGCAGCTAGCCAAACGCTGAGTGTATTTGTAGATTGCGATTTAAGAACCAGCTATACCGGCGATATAATCAACGATATTTTTGATGGCAATCCGCTGGTGTACATGGGCTTTACAGCTGCAACAGGGTCTTTATTCAACAACCAGGAAGTTTGCTTCAATTACGTTTCAGCAGTAGACGAACTGGAGGATGTATCCATTTGTACAGGAGATACAATCACTTTGACCGTTCCGGATGGCTTTGCATCATATAGTTGGTCGCCCGATTATAATATTAGCAATACTGCTATTCCCAATCCTGATGTATGGCCAGATGTAACTACGAACTATACAGTAAGTCTTACAGATGAATGTGGATACACGATATATGATACAGTTACTGTTGCCATAGCTGAAGATCCTTTAAACCTGGGCGCCGATACCATCGTTTGTGAAGGCTATACCTTGACAGCAACACCAGGTTACGGCACTTACACCTGGAATACGGGAGCAAGCGGGCCTGCTATTGAAATCACAGAGCCCGGAACCTACTGGGTTACTGCCAGTGGTGGAGGATTGTGTCCAGCCGCTGATACTATTCAAATTCTTGATGTGGCAGAGATTCCGGTATTGAACTTTGCGGAAAGCGCTGGGTTTTGCGAAGGAGATGGTATTGTATTGGATGCCGGAAGTGGTTACAGCACCTATAGCTGGAATACGGGTGCCACTTCGCAGGTTATTTCTGTTGCAGCAGCGGGCTTATATATCTGCACTGTTTCCAATGCAGAAGGCTGTTCCGCCACCGATTCTGTAGCCATAGAAGTTTATCCGGAACCTGATGTCGATCTGGGTTTTCCGACAAGGTACTTATGCTTTGGCGATACAGAATGGCTTAGTGTCTATAATGAGGGGGCAACCTATCTCTGGCAGGATGGCAGTACCGATCCGACTTATCTGCTCGATACGGCAGGTGTGTTTTCTGTTGTGGTAACTTCTGCCGAAGGTTGTGTTGCAGAAGATCAGGTGACCGTTATTTCCGATTGTCTGAACGATATGTATTTCCCCAATGTATTCACGCCCAATGGGGACGGCAACAACGATTTCTTTCGACCAGTGTTATTCGCAGCTATTGAAGATTTCTATATGGAAGTATGGAACCGGTGGGGCACTTTGGTGTATTCCGGTAATGACAGCAGTACCGGATGGAATGGAGATTTTTCCGGTGTGCCGCAGGAAATGGGCACCTACATTTATGTAGCTCGCTTTCGCTCAGGGCAGGAAGAACAACTGATAAGGGGCACAGTGCTGCTAATGCGCTGAGAAAACAGGTGTTTTCAGTATATTTACCTTTCGAACCTCCAAACCCTTGAGACAGCTCTTACTCATAGTGGCATTATTGCCTTCGATGCTCTTTGCACAATACAACCTGGTAGGGGATGCGATATCGCTGGGTGGCGACTGTTTCAGGCTCACTACCACCATCACTTCACAGGAAGGAGCAGTATGGAAAGACTCGCTTATCAATCTGGAAAACAGTTTTGATTTTACATTTCAACTGAACCTGGGCGCTTCAGATGGCGGTGCAGATGGCATGACATTCGTTCTGCAGCAAAACAATACCGGTATTGGAATTGATGGCGGCTCATTAGGGTATGAAAGTATCAGTCCGTCTGTGGCCGTGGAGTTTGATACCTATCAGAATGGTACCTTCGCCGACCCTACCTATGACCACCTGGCTGTCATCAGCAATGGTTCTGTAAGCCATTTCGGAGCAACACCACTCACTACGTACTACCAGATTTTACCCGGAGTGTCTAACCTGGAAGATGGCGCCTACCATGATTACCTTATCAAATGGGTAGCCGAGGAGCAAACACTCTATGTCTACGTCGATTGTAATTTCCGCGTTTCCTATACCGGCGACATTGTAGAAGATATTTTTGGGGGAGACCCGGAAGTGTACTTTGGTTTCACCGCTGCCACGGGTGGGGCAGTAAATAATCAAACGGTGTGCTTTGAAAACTTTACCAATCCGATGCCACCCGATACCATTGCCGATGCAGCCATATGTGAGGGGGATTCTGTGCAATTGTTTGCGCCTGCTGGCTATGATACATATACATGGTCGCCCGCCACCGGCATCAGTGATCCCGGAAGTGCTAATCCATTTTTCTTCCCCACAGATACCACCGTTTACATCGTGAACTTTGCCACAGAATGTGGCGATTTGTTTTCCGATACTGTAACCATTTATGTCAACCAGGACAATTCCTTCTTTACCTATGGTACAACTACTTACTGTGCAGAAGGTACCGTGCTTCCCACTGTGCTCGATTTGCCGGGAGGTCTGTTTACCGCTGAACCGGATGGCCTTACCATCAATGTCTCCACCGGAGAACTGACGCTGGACGGTGCCATTCCAGGCGATTATGTCATAGAATATATTTCACCCTTCGACGGTTGTCCGGAAGCACACACAGAAACCATTATCATTGAACCATTTCCGGATGCTGCCATCAGCTATCCTGCCTCCGTTTATTGTGCATCCGGTGTAGCTATACCTGATGACATTGCCACTCCAGGAGGGATTTTCTCCATTGAACCGGACGATGCTTTTATCAATCCTGCAACAGGTGGAATTGACCTGGCTACAACAACAGTAGGCACTACTTATACGATTTATTATGATGTAAGTTTGTTCTGTTCAGCAACCGATTCATTCACTATTACCATTCAGGATTTTGAAGATCCTTTTTTCGCATATCCTGACGATAGCTACTGTCCTACAGGTACAGTGTTGCCCTCAACCATTGCTACTATAGGTGGTACCTTCAGCGTCACTCCCGCCGGACTGGATGTGTATGCCGCTACCGGAGAAATAGATTTGAGCACAGGTACAATCGGAACGGTTTATACTATTAATTATCTCACCTCCTTGGGTGATTGTGGTGAAGAAGCCACTTTTGATATAGAGATATTGCCACTGGACGATCCCGGATTCAGTTATCCGGGTGATTTGTTCTGTGCGACCGGTGTGTTGGATCCTGATTTTATTGCCACACCGGGTGGCACTTTTTCCGTTTCACCGGCGAGCTTATCCATAGATTTTATTTCCGGTACCATCAACCTGGAAACAGGAACAGTGGGTGTAACGTATTTCATCACTTATACCACACCGGATGGTCCTTGCCAGGATGCAACTACGGTATCCATCACTATCGATGCCAACGACGATTCTTCTTTTGTATACCCCGCGGATACCTATTGTCCTTTTGGAAGTGCATTGCCCCTGAGTATAGCAACCCCCGGTGGGTCCTTTTCTGTTTCACCGGCAGGGCTAAGTGTGGATCCGATAACCGGAGCCTTAGATCTCGCTGCTGCCGCACCGGCTGTCTATATCATCACCTATACAACACCTGCAGGCCTTTGCTCCAGCAGCAGCAGCCAGGTAGTTACCATCGATTCAATTGTAGATGCTTTTTTTGAATATGATGCACCAGCCTATTGCAGAGAGGGGTTGACTACGCCCTTTGTATTGAATCCGGGAGGTATTTTTTCGGCGGATGCAGGCTGTTCCATCGACCCTGAAGATGGTACCATTAATCTGGAGACCAGCACGGCGGGCGTGTACAATGTCTATTATGATTCTCCGGGGTGCTCGGAACAGGATACTTTCTCCATTACCATTTACCCCGATCCTGTTTTGACTTTTATGCCGGCATCACCATTGTGTCAGGAAGCGGCACCTTTGCTGCTGGAAGCTACACCCGGTGGCGGAATATTCACTGGTCCCGGTGTAACAGCGGGCTATTTTTATCCTGCTGCAGCGGGAGTGGGCTTGCATACATTAACCTATAATTACACAGATGCTAATGGTTGCAGCAGCGAATTGTCGGCCAATATTCAGGTTATTGCCAATGCAGTGAATGCAGGTGCTGATATTTCCATCATTGAAGGTACCGGCACTCCTCTTGAAGCTTCGGGAGGCTCGGTTTTTGAATGGTCGCCTGCTGACGGACTTTCCTGTACAGGTTGTCAGTCGCCCTATGCCCAGCCTGAAAGTACCACCACTTATTATGTAACCAGTTTCAGCAATCAGGGCTGTGTAGCCTACGATACGATAACGGTTACCGTGCTTCCATTTGATGACATCACGGTCTTCGTGCCCAACGCTTTTACTCCTAACGGAGATGGTGTCAATGACTACTTGTTTATTTATGGTTCCGACATTGCCATGATCAGCAGTTTGCGGGTATATGACCGCTGGGGCAGCTTAATCTGGCAAGGTGCTAATTTACCTGCCGGCATGGAGACCAACGGTTGGGATGGCGGCAGCAATGGGGAGCAGGCAATGGCAGGTACCTATGCCGTAGTGGCGGAAGTGCTGCTCACTTTTGGAGTAAGCAAGGTTGTTTATGGCAATGTAACACTCCTCCGCTAAGGCCTCTCCCTTCATCGGAAAGCAGTAAAATGAAGAACAATCTCTATTTTAGCCCACGCTAAAGACCTATGAAAAAATTACCTGTACTCTTGCTTTGTTGCCTGGCAGTGACTGTCCACGGTCAGTTTGTTTTAAATGGCGATGCTTTTGAACTTGGCGACGGTTGTTTTCAGCTAACGGAAGAAATTACCAATCAGGCGGGTTCTGTCTGGTACGATTCGCTCATCAATCTGGAAGATAACTTCGAAGTAAACTTCGAAATATACCTCGGTGACCTGGATGCCTCCGGAGCTGATGGGATAGCCTTTGTTTTGCAGCCGGTGAGTACCGGACTGGGATCAACGGGTGGTGGCCTGGGGTATGAAGATATCGAACCCTCCTTAGCTATTGAGTTCGACACCTGGCAGAATGCCGATAACAGTGATCCGTCGTATGACCATATGGCCATTATGCAGGATGGTGTACTTTCCCATTCGGCACCCACTGCCTTAACGCCTGTGACGCAAATCTTATCCGGTTCCATCAACGCAGAAGACGGAGCCTATCACCAGGTAAGAATCACCTGGAATCCGGCAACTCAGGAAGTGCAATGTTTCGTCGACTGCGATCTCAGGATTTCCTACACGGGCGACATTGTCAGTGATATTTTCGGTGGTGATCCCTTTGTGTATATGGGCTTTACTGCGGCCACAGGCGGATCATTTAATGACCAGATTGTTTGTTTGGATTATATTACGGCAGTAGACGAGCTGGCAGATGTCCTTCTATGCCCCGGCGATAGTGTCCAATTGACGGTGCCGGAAGGTTTTGCCTCCTACAACTGGTCTCCGGCAACGGGCGTTTCCGATCCTACCATCTTTAATCCATGGTTTACACCAACAGTCACCACTACTTATACCGTCACGCTAACGGACGAATGTGGTAATACCATTACCGATGATGTTACCATTACCATTGGTTCACCGGAGCTGGTGGATCTGGGTGATGATCTGGAACTCTGCGAAGGAAGTACGTTTACCTATAATATTACTATTGCCGGCGGCAGCTATTTGTGGAATAATGGCTCCACGTTGCCCATCTTCACCATCAGCGAACCGGGCACCTACTCAGTGGCTGTGCAGGTAGGCACATGTGTGGATGCAGATACCGTAAATGTCAATTACAACCCTGTTCCACTCGTGAACTTCGGACCGGATACCGTAGTCTGCGGTTTGGATGAAACTTTGATTTTGGACGCTACCAACCCGGGCGCCACTTATCTCTGGCAGGACGGTAGCACTGCTCCCATATTCGAAGTGAATGATGACGGCTTGTATTTTGTAACGGCAACCCTGGGTATATGCAGTGATCAGGATTCCATAGCTGTCAATTATTCCAGTTTCCCCTCCGTGAATTTAGGTCCTGATATCTTATTGTGTCCCGATGAAACCGCTACCATCATTGCCGGCGATCCGGTATTTGTCTATACATGGATAGATGGTTCAACCGGCAATACCCTCACAGTCAGTACGCCGGGTACTTATTACGTTGACGTGAATTCCAATGGCTGTGTGACACGTGCTTTTATCGATGTTATCCCCGACCCCTGCATTTGCGAAATCATTGTGCCTGACGCGTTCACGCCGAATAACGACGGTGTAAATGATATCTTCAAGCAGCTCGATTGCTCTCTGATGAACCAATACAATATGAAAATATTTAATAGGTGGGGGCAGATGGTATTCGAAACCAGCGATATCAACCAGGGATGGGATGGCAAGTTTGGTGATAGGGAATGCGAAGTAAGGGCCTACGTCTATGTGATAGAATACGACATTGAGGAAAGGGGCTCGGGAATCAGCAAGGGAAGCTTATTGCTCATCCGATAAATGGCGGGCTTCCCATGCCCACCATACCAGCAAGGGATGAACGCTTACCAATCTCGCCCAGCCAATCCATTCGGGCACACATAAGGAGTTCGTGCAACTTCCATTAACGATAAAGTGGATATGTATCGGCACGAAAAAGAGCAACAGCAGTATAATGCCCGTTGCAGCGCGCTTGCGGTAGTGCAGGGAAAGTAAACCAACTCCAAGGGCGACTTCCAGCATTCCTGCCAGTGCATTGCCTATTTCCTTTTCAGGTAATAAATCGGGTATGAGCGGAAGATAGAATTCCGGCATAATCCAGTGACTGAAGCCCGCTATGATGTAGAAAATAGCCTGGGGGTAAATCAGAAAGTTCCGTTTGTCGAAAATGCTGGTCATCGATGGAGGAACCTCCAACAGGCGGTACTTGTTCAAACCATGTGAATAAAAACGGGAAGCTGCACCACAATAAGCTGCAGTCTTCGTGCTAATTTAGCGAACCCTATCTGATACCAGAATCATGCAGTTTTCTCACCTTCATAACCACACGCAATTTTCGCTGCTCGACGGTGCATCGCCTTTAAAGAGGTTGTATGAGAAGGCGGTAAACGACAACATGCGGGCGCTGGCTATTACCGATCACGGCAATATGTTCGGGGTTTTTCACTTCGTGGCTGAGGCGTCCAAGCATAAGAATGATGATGGTAGCTTAAAGGTAAAGCCGATTGTAGGCTGTGAGTTTTATGTGGTGGAAGACAGGCACCGCAAGCAGTTCACCCGTGATGAAAAGGATGTCCGTTACCATCAGGTATTGCTGGCCAAAAATGCAGTAGGTTACAAGAACCTCGTCAAACTCTGCTCTTTAGGTTTCATGGAGGGCATGTACAGCAAATATCCCCGCATAGACAAGGAGCTCATCCTCCAATACCACGAAGGGCTTATTGCAACCACCTGCTGTCTGGCGGCAGAAGTGCCCAGAGCCATCATGCGCAAAGATGAGGAGGAAGCCGAGGAAGTGTTCAAATGGTGGCTGGATATTTTCGGCGAGGATTACTATATCGAACTGCAACGCCATCATATTCCCGATCAGGAAACCGTGAATGAAGTGCTTTTGCGCTGGGCGAAGAAGTACAATGTTCGCACCATCGCTACCAACGATTCACACTATGTGGACCAGGAGGACGCCAATGCGCACGATATTCTGCTCTGCATCAATACCGGAGAAAAGCAGGCTACGCCGAAAGCTAAAGATTTTGCGGAGGACGGAGGCATGGCCAAGGGTTCAAGGTTTGCATTCTACAACGACGAATTTTACTTCAAGCAGCAACAGGAAATGATTAGCCTGTTTGAAGATGTGCCTGAAGCCATCGACAACACCAATGAAATTGTCGATAAGATAGACGTACTGGACCTGAAGAAGGATATTATGCTGCCGCATTTTTCCTTACCGGCAACATTTTCAGATCAGGATGAATACCTGCACCACCTAACCATGGAAGGTGCCCGACGGCGCTACAAGGAGATAACCCCTGAAATTCAGGAGCGACTGGATTTCGAATTGTTTACCATCAGGACAATGGGTTTTGCAGGTTATTTTCTCATCGTCGCTGATTTCATCAACCATGGTAAGGACATTGGCGTATTCGTAGGTCCGGGAAGGGGCTCTGCAGCGGGTTCGGCGGTTGCCTATTGCATTGGCATTACCAATATCGACCCTATTCACTACAAACTGCTGTTCGAACGCTTCCTCAACCCCGACAGGAAAAGCCTTCCGGATATTGATACCGACTTCGACGATGAAGGAAGACAGCGCGTGATAGATTATGTAGTAGAGAAGTACGGAAGAAACCAAGTTGCTCAACTTATCACCTTCGGAACCATGGCGGCCAAGATGAGCATCAAGGACGTTGCAAGGGTGATGGATTTGCCACTCGCAGAATCCAATATACTCGCCAAGCTGGTGCCTGATAAGCCGGGGATTAATCTTAACCGTCTGATGTTTGCTCCGCTGAAAGGGGAAAAAAGTCTGGCAGAAAAAGAGGCACTCCAACCCGACGATATGGCCAATGTGCTGCAGCTCCGGAAAATCATGGAAGGAGACGACCTGCAGGCACAGGTGCTAAAGGAAGCCGTAAAACTGGAGGGGTCGGTGCGGAATACCGGCATCCACGCAGCGGGAATCATCATTGCTCCCACCGATCTAACCGATTTGATTCCGGTTGCGGTCGCTAAGGATTCAGAGCTCATGGTGACCCAGTATGAAGGGGAGATTATTGAAAGTGCGGGTGTAATTAAGATGGACTTCCTGGGTCTCAAAACCTTGTCCATACTGAAAACCGCCTTGAAGCATATCCGCAATAACCACGGAGTGGAAATTGACCTGGATAACATAACATTATTGGACGAACCGACTTTCGAACTTTACCAGAAAGGAGAAACCAACGGTACTTTCCAGTTTGAAAGCGCCGGTATGCAAAAATACCTGAAGGAGCTTAAGCCCGATAAGTTCGAAGACCTTATTGCCATGAATGCGCTTTATCGGCCGGGTCCCATGGATTACATTCCGACCTATATCAAGCGTAAGCAGGGAAAGGAAAAGATTTCCTACGATTTACCGGAGATGGAGGAATACCTGGTAGAGACCTACGGTGTCACCGTGTACCAGGAGCAGGTGATGCTTTTGTCGCAAAAGTTGGCCGGTTTTACCAAAGGTGAAGCTGATACCCTGCGAAAAGCCATGGGTAAGAAACAGCGGGCTGTGCTGGATAAGATGAAGAGCCGCTTCATGGACGGGTGTGCAGCCAATGGTTTTCCGGCAAAGGTTTGTGAGAAAATCTGGACTGACTGGGAGTCATTTGCGCAATATGCCTTCAATAAGTCGCACTCAACGTGTTACGCAATGGTGGCTTATCAGACGGCCTATCTGAAAGCGAACTACTCCAGCGAATACATGTGTGCTGTGCTTACCCATAACCAGAATAACCTCGATAAGCTCTCCTTCTTTATGGATGAGTGCCGCAGGATGGAAATAGCCGTACTGGGACCGGATATCAATGAATCGGGAGAGACTTTTACTGTCAACGATAAGGGAGAAATACGATTTGGCCTAGCTGCCATTAAAGGTGTGGGAGAGGCTGCGGTTCAGGAAATTATTCGCGAACGGGAAGCAGAAGGCAAGTTCAGCAATATATTCGATCTGGTGCGGAGGGTGAACCTGCGCACGGTGAATAAGAAAACACTGGAGGGGCTGGTGCTGGCGGGAGCCATGGATACCTTCGGCCCGAAGCGGTCACAATATTTTGCGCTGCATAAGAACGACCAGTTTACCGTGTTGGAGCACGCTGTCAAATATGGAGCCTCCTTTCAACAGGGAAGCTCCAATGAACAGGCTACTCTGTTTGGTGATGTAGTGGAAATAGAAATTGCAGAACCTGATATTCCGGAAGTGCCTGAATGGCATAGTGTGGATCGGTTGAAGAAGGAGTATGAAGTGTGTGGAATGTATATCAGCGGGCACCCGCTCGATGAATACCGCATTGAAGTAGAAGCATTGCGAACCTGTAGTATTGCTGAAATTCCTCATTTCAATGGAAAACAGGTTACCATCATTGGCCTGGTGAGCAGTTCCTCTGTGCGCACTGCCAAAAGCGGAGATAAGTTTTCATCTTTTCAGCTGGAGGATTACAGTGGAAGTACCGAGCTGGTGCTGTTCAAGGAAATGTATGTCAAATTCAAGCATTATGTGGAAGAGCCGGGTTACATACTCCAGATAAAAGGAAAATGTCAACCCGACTACCGCGATAAGGAAAAAATCCAGCTAAGGGTGCAGGAGGTGGAATTACTCAGCGAGGCGAGGGCCAAAAAAAGCCTCAAAATCAAGTTGAGAATGCCGCTGGAGAGGCTGAGTAAAAACATGGTAAAGGAGTTATCATCCATTATTGAAAGCCACCCCGGAACCGATCGATTGAGCATGGAGGTCGTCTACGACGATATGTCTGTCCCCTTCAGGTCTGTTAACGGCGTGGTACAAATCAACAGGCATGTGGTAAAAGCCTTTCGAAAATGGGGGGAAGTACAGCTGGGTGTTGGCAGTTAATGATTTATCTTTGTTAAGGAACTAATACGCCTGACAAGCGTTTACATATTCACAAAACAAAAAAACAGAACAATGGCTAAGGAATTTACCGATGCGAACTTTAAAGAGCAGGTCCTGGACAATGACCAGCTTACAGTTATTGACTTCTGGGCCGAATGGTGTGGCCCATGCAGAATGGTCGGACCCATTATTGAAGAGCTTGCCAAAGATTATGAAGGCAAAGTAAATATTGGCAAAGTGAACGTTGACCACAACGCAATGATCAGCCAGCAATACGGCATCCGGAATATCCCTACCATTCTTTTCATTAAGAATGGTGAAGTAGTAGATAAGCAGGTAGGTGCTGTGCCTAAAAGCGCTCTGGAAGCTAAAGTAAAAGCTAACATGTAATATGTTTTAATATCATTAAGCCCTCTCGCACTGTGAGAGGGCTTTTTTGTTTCCGGCAATCATGTTCCTACGTGGTCTTTAATGGGTTTCGGAATGTTTTTGTAATATTTGTTGGAAATAACCTGAAATGATGTGTTTTCCCAACACACCACTAGTAGATATAAGCGGAATGGGTTGCACGGCTGCAGCCTCCGCCATTTCGCACATTGATGGGAAGATTGTCTTTGATAGTAAAGGTGCATAACGTAACAGCAATATGGCAGAAGGTACCCTGGAAAGCTATGAGGCAGGCGCATAAATGGCCGGATAAAACGTTAGAATATTCAATATGCAGACTACCAGTTTAAGCTTAAGAGATTTCTCCCAGATAGAACACCTGGAGTTCCTCGCCCGTCAGGTGGTGGAAGGTTTTATTTTGGGTTTGCATAAGAGTCCTTTTCACGGCTTTTCGGTTGAATTTGCAGAACACAGAATCTATAACCCCGGTGAACCCATCAGGTACGTAGACTGGAAGGTGTTTGGCAGAACAGACAGGCTGTATAGCAAGAAGTTTGAAGAAGAGACCAACCTGCGTTGTCAGATTGTTATCGACAACAGTTCCAGTATGTATTTTCCCGAAACGGCAGCCCCCTCGGGTAATTTCGCAGTCAATAAAGTAACCTACTCCGCAGTGTGCGCAGCAGCTATTATTCAGCTGTTAAAGACCCAGCGCGATGCGGCGGGTTTGAGTTTGTTTGCCGATACCGTTGGCCTTCATACGAAAGCGGCTTCCGGTAATGTGCACCATCAGTTGCTGTTCAATCACCTGGAGCGCTTTCTGGGTGAGAAGAGCCGCAACAGACCCACACAGGCGGCGGCATGCCTGCATCAGATTGCAGAGCAGCTGCACCGCAGGAGTCTGGTCATTATCTTCAGCGATATGATGGAAGGCGGTGGTCAGGAAACCGAAGAATTGTTTGCAGCGCTGCAGCACCTGCGATACAATAAACATGAGGTAGTACTCTTTCATGTAGTGGATCGTTCCAAAGAGCTGGATTTTACATATGACAATAAGCCGTATGTTTTTGTGGATATGGAAACCGGAGAGAAGGTACGCATACGAGGTGCTGATGTGAAGCAGCAGTATGTGAACCAGATGAAGGATTACCTGAAGCATTTGAAACTGAGATGTCAGCAGTACCGCATCGATTTTGTGGAGGCTGATATCAACAAAGACTTCCAACAGGTGTTACTACCTTATCTGATCAAGCGTACCAAGTTGAAATAATTATACATGCTCTCGTTGAATTTTAAAAAGTCCGGCACAGGTCCGCCTCTAATCATACTTCATGGCTTATTTGGTATGTTGGATAACTGGCAATCCATAGCTAACAAGCTGGAAGCGCATTATACGGTATACCTCGTAGACCAGCGCAATCATGGCCGCTCTCCCCACCATCCCTCTCACACCTACCCCGATCTTGCAGAAGATATAGTGCACATGATGAATCATGAGTTGCTGAAAGAAGCCTTTTTTATTGGCCATTCCATGGGTGGTAAAACAGTAATGCAACTGGCGCTGGAGTTTCCGGAAAGGGTGCAGAAGGCCATTGTCGTGGACATAGGACCTCAGGGCTATCCTTCGGGACATGATGAGATATTTGAGGCTTTATTCAGCATTGATCTTGACCAGGTGCATTATCGCTCTGACGCTGAAAAGGTATTGCTGGATAAGATTCAGGATTTCGGCGTGCGGCAATTCCTCCTGAAAAATATGTACCGCAATACCGATGGTACCTATGCATGGCGGATGAACCTACAGGCACTGTACGACCAGTACGCTCATATAAGGGGTCCGGTGGAAGGGTTGCGTTCAGACTGTCCTATGCTATTTGTTAGGGGCGGGAACTCCAACTATATTTCTGACAGTGATTGGTTGTCGATGCAGTCAATGTTTCCTAATGCTAAGCTTGCCACCATCGAAGGAGCAGGTCACTGGGTGCATGCCGATCATCCGGATGCCCTCTATGAAGTGATGCACAACTATCTGCAAGATGCATAAAAAAAGTGCCGCCTTAAGGCAGCACTTTGTAGAACAGTATTTACTTTTTACAGCGTACCTCGCAACTCCTGTTCTCTTTCAATAGATTCGAACAGGGCCTTGAAATTTCCTTTTCCAAAGCTTTTAGCGCCATGCCGCTGTATGATTTCAAAAAACAGGGTGGGGCGGTCCTCCACAGGTTTGGTAAACAACTGCAGCAAATAGCCTTCCTCATCCCGGTCAATCAGAATGTTGAGTTTTTTCAGCACCTCCAGATCTTCTTCAATATTACCAACTCTGTCCAGTACATCTTCGTAGTAGGTTTCGGGAACATACAGGAATTCAATGCCTCTTTTTCTCAACGCACTAACAGTGGCCACAATATCATCGGTAGCTACAGCTATATGTTGTACGCCCGCTCCCCGGTAGAAATCCAGGTATTCTTCAATCTGAGACTTTTTCTTACCCTTAGCCGGCTCATTGATGGGAAACTTCACATAGCCGTTGCCGTTGCTGACTACCTTACTCATCAGTGCAGAGTACTCCGTAGAGATATCTTCATCATCGAAAGTAATCAGCAGCTTGAAGCCCATTACATCTTCATAAAACCTTACCCACTCATTCATCTTACCCAGCTCCACATTGCCTACGCAGTGATCGATATACATCAGCCCGATAGGCTCTACCTTCAATAGACTTTCTTTTGCTTTATAGCCCGGCAGGAATGGTCCGTTGTAATTGTTCCGCTGTACAAACTTGTGAATGGTATCGCCATAGGTGTGTATTCCCGAAACTACTACTTCACCGAACTCATCTTGCATTACAGTCGGCTCCATATATGGTTTTGCACCACGCTTTACAGTTTCTTCAAATGCACTGCGGGCGTCATCTACCCAAAGCGACAGAAACTTAACGCCATCACCGTGCTTGCGTACATGCGCAGAAATTTCACTTTCCGGGTCGAAGGAGGAGGTCAGCACCAGGGTGATTTTGCCTTGTCGCAGCACGTAAGATGCGCGGTCTCTGAGGCCCGTTTCCAGTCCGGCGTAGGCTACCAGCTCAAAGCCCCAGGCCGACTGATAATAATACGCTGACTGCTTGGCGTTGCCACAATAGAATTCAATGTGATCGGTACCTCTTAGTGGCAAAAAGTCTTCGGTGCCGATGGTGTTGGGTTGTGTAATTTGATCCGTATTCATATCTGTTAATTTATAAGTTGATTATTAGGATAACCAGCTGAGATAATAGTCGGGGTCTTCAATGCCCAGTGCTGCTTCAGTTAGTTGCAAGGGCCTGAAGGGGTCAATCATTACTGCAAGCTCTTTGGTTTCTGCTTTGCCGATACTGCCTTCGTAAGTACCTGGGTGAGGTCCGTGAGGAATGCCACCCGGGTGCAGGGTAATTTGTCCGCGTTCCACACTCTTGCGGCTCATAAAATCACCGTCTACATAATATAACACTTCATCGCTGTCGATATTGCTGTGGTTATATGGTGCCGGTATGGAAAGCGGATGGTAATCGTACATGCGCGGCACAAAGGAGCAAACTACAAAGTTGTGCGCTTCGAATGTCTGGTGAATAGGAGGAGGCAAATGCACCCTTCCGGTAATGGGTTCAAAATTATGGATGCTGAAAGCCCATGGGTATACATAACCGTCCCAGCCAATCAGGTCAAATGGATGATGGGCATAATGGTAAGGATACATGATGCCCTGTTTCTTGATGAAAAACAGGAAGTCGCCCGATGCATCATGGGTTTGCAGGTTCACCGGCGTTTTGATATCTCTTTCACAAAAGGGCGAATGCTCCATCAGCTGCCCCACCTTGTTCATGTACCGCTTGGGGAATTCAATCGGACTGAAAGATTCTACAATCAGCAGGCGATTGTTTTCGTCGTTGAATTGTATCTGGTAGACGGTTCCTCTGGGGACAACTACATAATCGCCGTATTCGAAGGCCACTTCGCCATAGGCCGATAATAACTTTCCGCTGCCTTCATGAATGAATATCATTTCATCGGCATCGGTATTTTTATAGAAATAATCGGTCATGCTTTTCCGCGGGGCAGCCAGGGAAATATGCAAATCGCTGTTGACCAAAACTGCTTTCCTGCTTTTCAGGTAATCATCTTCCGTTGTAATCTGGAAACCTTTCAGGCTCCTAGGTTTCAGTTGCTTGCTGAGCACTACCTTGGGCTCTACCGAGAAGGGCTCACCCACCTGGCGTATTTTGGTAGGAGGATATAAATGGTATAACAGAGAATAAACATTGCTGAAACCTTCGGTGCTGAATAATTCTTCATGGTACAGCGTACCGTCCGGCTTGCGGAATTGGGTATGGCGTTTAGGGGGAATTTGCCCTAATGTGTGATAGAATGGCATAAACTACTGCTTTGTACAAAAATAAACCTTGTTGAGCAGCTTTATGGGGTGACTTTTGTCAACCTCTTGCCATAGCCTTTTAGAGGGCTCTTCTCTTAATCTCCTTGTAAATAAGACTCAACTCTCTGCTCATACTGCCTGCTACGCTGGTGTTTTCCTGGGCTCTTCTGATCAGGTAGGGTATAACGTCTTTTACTGGTCCGTAAGGCAGGTATTTAGATACGTGAAAGCCGGATTGTGCAAGGTTGAAAGTGATATGGTCGCTCATGCCGTACAATTGAGAGAAGTGCACATGCGGATGCCCAGGCTCCACGCCGCGGCGTACCGTTCCCTCGGCCAGCAACATGCTGCTTTTTTCGTTATGTGTAGCTGCACAGATGGCTATACGGTCCAGATGGTCAAGTGCCAGATTCAGCACGGCATCGTAATCGCGGTCGGTGGCAGCCTTATCAACCTGAATGGGTGATGGATAACCTTTCTCAGCAGCACGCCGGCGTTCCTTCTCCATATAGGCACCCCGCACGGGCTTCAGACCGAGGATATAGCCATGCTCCTGTGCATCCGCCAGACTGCGTTTACAAAATTCAAGACGGTCGTGGCGGTACATTTGAGGTGTGCTGAAAACGACGGCCTTTTGTCGGTTAAAGGTGCGCATGAGTTCAAATACAAGGTTGTCCACTGCGTCCTGTATCCAAGTTTCTTCTGCGTCTACATACAGACCTATACCTGCTTTTTGCGCTGCTTCCGCAATGGAAAACATCCTGTCGTAGAGCTTTTTCTTTTCCGCGCTTTCCGCGGCCGAAAGCGTTTCTCCGGAACTGATTTTCGCCAACAGGTCGAAGCGTGTTATGCCGGTAACCTTGCAGCTGATGTAAGGCACATTGCGCTGTGTGCCGGCAAATTGTAAGGTGTGGATGAGCTGGTCGCAGGTTCTTTTGAATTCTGCTTCCGATTCCTTCCCCTCTACGCCGTAATCGAGAATAGCACTTACATTGTATTGTTCTAGTTCGTTCAGCACGCGAACGGTTTCCTGCAAATCTTCACCACCGCAGAATTGCTGATAGATGGTCTGCTTGATAAGGCCTTTTACCGGAAGGTGCATATTCAGCGCCAGCGTTGCAGCTTTGGTCCCCATACGCACCAGGTTCCCGTTGTTCATCAACTTGAATAACCTGTAGGTTTTTCGCAACGCCTGATCATTTTTCCCCGAAAATGCAATGGACGTATCGTCGAACGAAAGCTGTAATGAAGTTTCCACCAGGTTACTATTTGGAGCAAAATTAACAGTTTACTCTGTGATAAGATACCCTGAGTTTCTGATTATCTTTAGGCATATGATAACACCATTTTTAAAGGGATTGCTCGTCCTGGGAATATGGTTAGGAACCGGATGGGTGCAAGCGCAGTCCTATAGCTCTTATATGGTAGGCGATACTGCCGATATTACGACAGCAACATTGCCCGGTACTGTGCTCATGGGCGGCGCCGGGGATAATGACGATGCCCTCACCTGGATGCTTACCCGCTCAGGTGGTGGCGATATAGTTGTGCTGCGCGCAAGTGGCAGCGATGGCTACAATGACTACCTGTACAGCGACCTGGGAGTTGCAGTGAATTCTGTGGAAACCATTGTTTTTAATACAGCTGCTGCGGCTACCGATCCCTATGTAATAGCCCGCATTGAACAGGCAGAGGCGCTTTGGATTGCCGGAGGTGACCAGTGGGATTATATCAGCTACTGGAGGGATACACCTGTGGAAACCGCTATCAATTACCTGATTAACGAGAAACAGGTTCCTGTAGGAGGAACCAGTGCCGGCATGGCCATACAGGGGCAGGGCTATTTTTCGGCTGAAAATGGTACCGTAACCTCCGCCCAGGCTTTGATGAACCCCTATGCGAATGCTGTGACCATCGGCTACGACGATTTTATTGAGAATCCTGCTTTGCAACATATTATTACCGATACGCATTTCGACAATCCGGATCGAAAAGGTAGACTGGTGGCATTTATGGCAAGGCTCTACACTGACCAAGGTATACAGCCATTTGCCATTGCCTGTGAAGAATTTACCGCTGTATGCATTGACGAAAATGGCATCGCTACTGTGTTTGGAGAGTATCCGGCCTATGATGACTTTGCCTGGTTTGTTCAGGTGAATTGTGAGGGTGAAACGATACCTGAAGTTTGCGAAGACGGAGAAAAACTGACGTGGAACCGCGATGCGGCTGCGCTGAAAGTAATTAAAGTTCCGGGTCGCATTAACGGTGAAGGAACAGTAGACCTCAACGACTGGAAAACAATTACAGGTGCAGACGTGACCTGGGAAAACTGGTGGGTAGAGGATGGCTCCCTTGAGCTGGAGAGCGATGCAGCAGCAATTGATTGCAGCAGCTCACCTACCAGCCTGAATACAACGGCGCCATCAGCTGTGGCGTGTTTCCCCAATCCCGCTCATACGAACCTTCAGTTGTTTTTGCCTGTTATGGGCAATGTAGAGCTGATGGACCTGACCGGGTCAGTTGTGTACAGCCGGCAACATGCTGCAGGCACTGCTGTCCTTCCGGTGAACAGGTTATCGAATGGCATTTATATCTTGCGGTTCGATGGCACTTATATAGATAAAGTAGTTATACAACATTGAAAAAGGTAGATAATGATAGAAAATGAAAAATTAAAGTTACCGCAGTTGCTTCTCTCTGTTTTTTTAACGGTGATTGTCGGAAGCATCAGCGGTTTTTTTACAGCCGGTGAAATTGACACGTGGTATGCAACATTAGAGAAGCCGGCACTGAATCCGCCGAACTGGATCTTCGGTCCGGTGTGGACCTTCCTGTACATTCTGATTGGAGTAGCATTGTATTTTTATCTGGTTACGCCATCGTCGAATTCCAAGCGCATGGGATATCAGTTTTTTGCTATTCAGCTGTTATTGAACTTTCTCTGGTCTTTATTCTTTTTCAAAATGCAATCTCCGCTGCTGGCATTGGTCGATATCTTCCTGCTCATTGCAGCCATCGTTGTTACGATGTTCTATTTTGGAAAAGTGCGCATGCTGGCAGCATTGCTCATGATTCCCTATCTGGCCTGGGTTTGTTTTGCTACCTATCTCAATCTGGGTATTTTACGGCTCAACTAAACAGGATACCTTCAATTCAGTATCTTTACGTCAATGCAGCAATTTGTTGTTTCAGCCAGGAAGTATCGCCCTTTGTCATGGGATGAAGTGGTAGGGCAGGACCATATTGTCACCACCCTTAAGAATGCCATCCTGCAGGAACATCTGGCACAATCTTTCCTTTTTTGCGGCCCAAGAGGAGTAGGAAAGACCACCTGCGCCAGGATTCTGGCCAAAACCATCAATTGTGAAAACCTCAGTGCCGAAGGTGCTGCCTGCGATAACTGTGAAAGCTGTAAATCGTTTGCTGGCAATGCATCGTTCAATATCCATGAAATTGACGCGGCTTCCAATAACTCAGTAGATGATATCCGCAACCTGGTAGATCAGGTGCGTTATGCGCCGCAAAGTGGAAAGTACAAGGTCTACATCATAGATGAGGTGCACATGCTCTCGGCAGCGGCTTTCAATGCCTTCCTCAAAACACTGGAAGAACCTCCTCCCTACGTGAAGTTCATTCTGGCTACCACCGAAAAGTATAAAATCATTCCGACCATATTGTCGCGCTGCCAGATTTTCGATTTCAACAGGATTACGGTCAAGGATATGATTTTCCAGTTGAAAAAAATCTGCACCAGCGAAGGTATTCAGGCAGACGATGAGGCATTCCACCTGATTGCGCAAAAAGCAGATGGTGCCATGCGGGATGCACTCTCCATTTTTGACCGCATCACCACCTTTACCGGAAAAGCGATAACCGGAAAGGATGTTATTGAAAACCTCAATATCCTCGACTACGATTATTATTTCAAGATGACCGACATGCTGTTGCAACAAGATGCAGCAGCCATTTTATTGTTGTTCAATGAAATCACTTCCAAGGGTTTTGACGGCGACACTTTTTTAATCGGTTTCGCCGAACACATGCGCAACCTGCTGGTATGTCATAATCCGGCTACTATTGCACTGCTGGAAACCAGCGATGCTGTTGCGGAAAAGTATAAACAGCAGGCAGGCGCTGTATCGCCATCGTTTGCATTGTCTGCGCTCAATCTGCTCAATCACTCCGATATACAATACCGTATTGCCAAGAACAAGCACCTCCATGTGGAGCTGGCGCTGCTGCGCTTGTGCTACATGAGCAATGCTATTCAAACCCCCGGAATCGGAACTGCCCCTCAAAAAAAAACGGCTGACCTGAGCAAAACGGCTCCTGTCGCTCAGCCGGTCCCCGCTAATAAAACACCGGAAACCACGACACCTCCACCTGCTGCGGTGAAGTTGAAGATGGAAAAATATGAGACACCTCCGGCACCGGTCAAAAAAGAAGAACCGGAACAAAAGGTGGAATTGAATATTCCGGTAATCAACTTAAAATCCGGACCGCGCAAAAAGGAAGTAATCGAAGAAGAGGAAGTGGAAGCAACGCCTGTGCAGGAAGCTAAACCCGTGCAGCCGGAGATCTTTTTCATGGCCTGGAAGCAATACGCCGATCTCATCCGATCCAGTAAGCAGCATATGGCCATCCTTATGGATCATTCCCGTGTGCACATAGGCGAGGAGAATGTAATTGAAATACAGGTCGATTCGCAAATGGAGGTTACCCTGTTCCGTGAATCTGCACAGGAACTGCGGTCTTTCCTGGCGGAAGCCATGGACAATCATGGCTTCGAGTTGCGCTTTAGCGTAGTGGAGGGCGAAGTAACAACACGTCGTCCTTATACTATCATGGAGAAATACCGCAAGATGGAAGAGGTCAACCCCGACATTAGAGCCCTCTCGGAACTTTTAGGAATGGAATTAGATATATAAATTATAATTAGCATATGAAATATTCATTTTTAACAGGCATCTTGGTCCTGTCGGTGCAGATGGCAGTGAGCCAGACAAATTCTGGTGGAGTCAGCAATACGAACAGCAACTCCGGTGTCAACCAGCAAATGTTGCAACAGCTGAATCAGCAGAACAACCAGCAGAATAATCAACAGGCTGGCAGCTCTGTTTATGAAGTGGGCACCGCCGCGGGTTACGTGAATCCGCTGGAAATTTATCAGGGAACCATACCCAGCTCGACTGCGATACAGCAACCTGCTAAACGGGAGGCTGCTGTATTATCCTATAAGGGCGACCCCACGGCTACGCGCATGTACCGACTCCCCAATGGGCTTACTGTTTATTTGTCCAAAAATACCCTGGAGCCACGCATACAGACTTACATAGCGGTACGCACCGGATCTAAAAATGATCCTCCTACCACTACCGGACTGGCGCATTACCTCGAGCATATGATGTTCAAGGGGACTGAGAATATAGGAACCAGCAACTGGGAGCGCGAAAAGATCATTCTCGACGGCATCGCCAGATTATATGAGGAGCACCGGCAGGAAAAGGACGAAAACAGGAAGAAAGAAATCTATGCGGAGATCGACAGAATGTCGCAGGAAGCAGCCAAATTTGCCATACCCAATGAGTACGATAAAATGATAGGTTCGCTGGGTGCCAAGGGAACCAATGCCTATACCAGTCTGGAAGAAACCGTCTATGTCAATGATATTCCCTCCAATGAACTGGAGAAATGGCTCATCATAGAAAGCGAGCGTTTCCACCGATTGGTATTGCGCCTCTTCCATACAGAGCTGGAAGCAGTTTATGAAGAGTTCAATATGAGTCAGGACAGAGATGGAAGAAAAATGTGGAAGGCCTTTATGGAATCCATGTTTACCAAACATACCTATGGAACACAGACTACCATCGGAGAAGGAGAACACCTGAAAAACCCCAGCATGTACCGCATTATGGAATATTTTTCCAGGTACTACGTACCCAATAACATGGCTATCATTTTATCAGGCGACCTCGATTACGATGCTACGATAGATTTGATTACCAAATACTTCGGTAACTATGAAGCAAGACCTGTTCCCGATTATAAACCCGCCAAAGAGGAACCGATAACCAGTGTAAAAAGAAGAGAAGTTTATGGTACTGAAGCGGAATCGATGATGATGGGATATCGCCTGCGCGGCAGCGGCAGTGCTGATGTACTCAAGGCGCAAATGGTGGCAGCTTTGCTGTCCAACGGTCAGGCAGGATTGTTCGACCTGGATCTCAATCAGGCACAAAAAGTACTGAGCTCAGAAGCCTTTGTGTATGAACTCACCGATTACAGTATGTTGATCATGAGCGCTGAACCCAAAGAAGGACAGACACTGGAAGCATGTGAAGCCCTCTTGCTGCAACAGCTGGACAGGATTAGAAAAGGAGATTTTGACGAATGGCTTATGGATGCAGTGGTCAATGATATGCGACTGTCACGTACGAAGAGCTTTGAAAGTAACTGGGGCAGGACCAGTGCATTGGTGGATGCGTTCATTATGCGAAAAGACTGGAAAGTTTACCTCGACGAACCCGATAACATGGCGAAGCTTACCAAAAAGGAAATCATGGATTTCGCCAGTGAGATGTTCACGAATGAAAATTATGTGATTGTCTACAAGCGGATGGGAGAAGATAAAAATGTTGAAAAAGTAGATAAGCCCGCTATCACCCCGGTAGAAGCCAACAGAGACATTGAGTCGGAATTTTTAAAAGAATGGATGCGTTTGAGCTCTTCTGCTACTGAACCGAAATTCGTCGATTATAAGAAGGACATTCAGCGGGCAGCACTGGATAATGATATTCCGCTTTCAGTGGTTCCCAACACCATCAACGATCTCTTCGAATTGTACTACGTATTCGATATGGGCAGCGACAATGATCTGGAACTGGCACTTGCACTGAGCTATCTGCCCTACCTTGGCACCAACGATTATTCCGCTGCAGCTCTAGAACAGGAATTTTTTAAATATGGTTTGAGCTTTAATGTGTCTGTAGGTTCTGACAGAACTTACGTTACACTGAGCGGACTGGAGGCCAACATGGAAAAGGGAGTGGAGCTGCTCGAGCATATACTTGCCAATGTGAAGGCCGATAAGGATAAGTACGAGGAAATGGTAGGGTTGATGTTGAAGGAGAGAAGTGATGCCAAACTCAATAAGAGTGTGATTCTCAACAGGGCAATGGCGTCTTATGCCCAGTATGGTCCCGACTCAAGATTCAAGCACCAGCTGTCGGAGAAGGAATTGCGTTCTTACAATCCCAACCGCCTGATAGACAGAGTGCATGATCTAACTACTTATCCGCATGAAGTCTTTTATTATGGCAACAAAGATTTGGGCGCGGTTAAAATGATGCTGAACAAGCAACATAAAGTTCCCGCCAGGAAGAACAGTTATCCGGAGGCAAGGAAGTTTACAGAGCTGCCCACCACAGAGAATAAAGTCTATTTTGTGCACTATGATATGGTGCAGGCTATGATCCTGCGCATGTCGAAAGATGAGCAGTTCAATAAGGAACTGATTCCGGTAGCACAGTTATTCAATGAATACTTTGGCAGCGGTCTGTCGTCTATTGTTTTCCAGGAAATCAGGGAAACCAGAGCATTGGCTTATTCGGCTTATGCGAACTACTCCATTCCTTCAATGGCAGATGATGCCCACTACGTGAGAAGCTATGTAGCGACCCAGGCAGATAAGATGCAGGACGCCATAGAGGCCATGTCAGAAATCATGAACGATATGCCTCAGGCAGAACAACAATTTGCGCAGAGCGTGGAAGCGTCCATCAAAAAAATACAGAGCGAAAGGGTAACCAGAAGCAGTGTTTACTGGAACTACCAGCAGGCATTGAGAAGGGGACTGGACTACGATGTACGGGCAGATGTATACGACGCGCTGCAGGGAATGACCATCAACGATTTGAATAATTTCTTTGATGAGCATATTGCCGACCGCAACTATACCTACCTGGTGATTGGCGACAGAAGCAAGCTTGATATGGAATACCTGCGCAGTCTGGGCAGCTTTGAAGAGCTGACTTTGGAGCAGATATTCGGATATTGAGCTGGCAGAGGGTTTACATTCGACAGGACGGGTAGTGCTTCATTATCTGTCAGTTAGCACAGGGAACAATTGGCGGTATGCGCTGTTAGACAGCATTATACGCAGCGCACCTTTGCATTTCGCTGAGGCGTGCGTATTTTCGCAGTTCAAAATAAGAGAAGAATGGCAGAAGTGATTAGAATGCCCCGCATGAGTGATACAATGACCGAGGGTGTTTTTGTAGCATGGCACAAGCAGGTTGGAGATAAAGTGAAAAGCGGGGATGTCCTGGCAGAAGTGGAAACCGATAAGGCGACCATGGAGCTGGAAAGCTACGATACCGGGGTATTATTATATGTAGGTGTGGAAGCGGGTAGTGCTGCTCCCGTCGATTCTGTAATAGCTATTATAGGTAAGGAAGGCGAGTCCTACGAAGAGTTGCTGAAGGCTGCTGAAGCCGAAGATAAAGCCGCGGCATCCGGTGCAGAAGAAGAAAAGCCGGAGGCTCCCAAGGCAGCTGATAAACCAGTAGAACAGGCTCCTGCTCCGGCCGAAAAGGCTCCGGAAGTGCAGGCCCCCGTAACTGCAGAAGCAGAAACAACAGAAGACGGTAGGCTTAAAGCTTCACCCTTGGCTAAGAAGATAGCTGCCGAGAAGGGCATTCCGCTCCATCAGGTGAACGGAAGTGGTGACGGCGGCAGGATTGTACGTCGTGATGTAGAGAACTATGTACCTGCCGCGGCATCAGCCGAAACTCCTGCCAAAGAAAAACAGGTTGTTATCAATATCCCGACCTTTGTCGGAGAAGAATCCTTCGAAGAAGTGGCGGTTTCTCAAATGCGGAAAACCATCGCCGGCCGCTTGTCTGAAAGTAAGTTCAGTGCACCGCATTTCTACCTTACTATTAGTATTGACATGGACAACGCCATCGCGGCGCGCAAGAGCATGAATGAAGTAGCTCCGGTCAAGATTTCTTTCAATGATATGATTGTCAAAGCTGCCGCTTTATCATTGAGGCAGCATAAAGCAGTGAACAGCAGCTGGCTGGGAACCAAAATTCGCTACAATAACCATGTGCACATTGGTGTAGCAGTGGCCATCAACGACGGACTGGTTGTTCCTGTAATTCGCTTCGCCGACGGAAAGTCCCTGTCGCAGATCAGCGCAGAAACTGGTTCGCTCGCTACCAGAGCAAGAGAGCGCAAATTGCAGCCACAGGATTGGGAAGGCAATACCTTCACCATTTCGAATCTGGGAATGATGGGCATTGAAGAGTTTACCGCTATCATCAATCCACCTGATGCCTGTATCCTCGCAGTAGGCGGTATCAATCAGGTGCCCGTGGTGAAGAATGGGCAGGTGGTTCCGGGAAATATCCTGAAGATGACCATGAGCTGCGATCATAGGGTTGTGGATGGTGCAACAGGAGCGCAGTTCCTGCAGACCCTGAAAGGCTATCTGGAAGATCCGGTGAGAATGTTGGTTTAATGATTGGGGTATTCCCTTAGGGAATAATCACATCGTGGATGCATTTCATGGGAAGGTATACACCACCTTTCAGTAACACGAAGTCATCAGTGGTAGCCCATACGGTGGTCTCCACTTCGTAGTAACCTGTTGTGGTTTCAAATATGATTTTTACCTTGGCGTGGTAGGTATTGCCCAATATCATACTCTGAAACAATAACTGTTTGCGCTTGTCCATAAACACTGTCCCCGGTAATACTTCATGTTCTATGAATTGAAGGCGGGGGATATCTTCCTTCTCAATTGGCTGTACAGTTACATTTTCCATTGGTATGCTTTTTAGTGAACAGTTGTTCGTTTTTCTTGGTTGGGAAAAGTAGCATAATAACCACTAATAACCAAAATGAGCCAAAATTCTGATACGGTTACCATGGTGCTGGGCGCGTCACCGCATACCCTCCGATACAGTAACAAAGCTGTGCGCAAACTTACAGCACACGGACATGCAGTAGTTGCGGTAGGTAATCGCCTGAATACCATTGGAGACATTCAAATTGTCACAGGTATGCCCGAACTGAAAAATGTTCATACAGTTACCTTGTACCTGAATGCGGACAGGCAGCAGGCGTATGAAGATTACCTGCTCTCCCTCCGGCCACAGCGCATCATTTTCAATCCGGGAGCCGAGAATCCCCGGCTCGCTGCCAGGGCCCGTGAGGCGGGAATTGAAGCAATTGAAGCCTGTACCTTAGTTTTGCTCTCTATAGGCGAATATTAATAGAGGTGACGGTACTATCGCATACAGAAGAAAATTACATCAAGTGCATCTTTTCACTTAGTGAAACCAAGGATGGTAACATCTCCACCAATGCAATTGCAGACAGGCTGGGAACCACAGCGGCTTCTGTGACTGATATGATCAAGCGCCTTGCCGGAAAATCCATCGTGCATTATGAAAAGTACTATGGTGTGAGCCTTACCGAAGCCGGGCAACAGGTGGCTGTGAACCTCATCCGAAGGCACCGGCTATGGGAGACATTTCTGGTTGATAAACTAGGATTTCACTGGGATGAAGTGCACGATATGGCAGAGGAGCTAGAACATGTCGCTTCTGACCTGCTGACTGAACGCCTTGATGCTTTTCTGGGTAAGCCGCGTTTCGACCCGCATGGCGACCCCATTCCGGACAGCAAGGGTAATATTTCCTATCATGAAGATGTCACACTGGACAAGGTCGATGCAGGCAAGAAAGGAATCATTGTCGGCGTCACCGATCACACACCTGCCTTCCTGCAGTTTCTCGAAAAACATAATCTCGTACTCCACACACCAGTATTCATTGAATCGGTAGAAGACTACGATAACAGCCGGAACATCCTCATCGCCGGCAAGGAAACCATGGCGGTCTCCCAGAAGGTAGCCGGCAATTTGTTGGTTCGATTGGTGCATTAACCTTATATTTAGGTATGCATTATCGTTTGATTTTCTTTATCTGCATGTTTTTATGCCTAGGACGAAGTAATGCCCAGGTGAATTTTCTGAGAACATATGAACCCCAATTTTCGAGCTTAGGTGAAATTGTAGCTACTAATGATAATAATTTCATTATATGTAAAAAGCACGCAATTGATACGGTCAGCAGCATTTATTACCCGGAGCTCTGGAAGGTGGATATTTACGGTGATCCTGTGTGGATACATTCGTTTAGCGATGACACTGCAGGGGTTTTATATTGCCTTACAGACTTACCCGATGGTACTTTCCAGGTCATAAAATCGGATTGGACGGATGGCGCGAATATTCTTCATTTTAATTCCGATGGTGTTTTTCTGGACACATTTTCATTGGACCTTGTTTCAGAATACAACCACAGATTTCAATCCTGGTTACCCAACGGCGATGCCCTTTGGAAGACTTCTGATGATTACACATTAGGTGATACGGACTTCACCATCAAGCTCTACAGATTAACACCTGCAGGTGATACGGTATGGACGCTCTTTTTCGAATCTGATGATTGGGGGGGCAATTACCGTCACTATTTACTGCAACTGGAGGATGGCTTTTTGCTTTGCAGGGTAGATGATTTTTATTTGGATCCAGATCTTTATTGGGATAGCAGAGTTTTAGAATGCACTTTCTCCAAATATACCAACGACGGTGTATTTCTTTGGACACAAGTCGATTCCGGATATACGATAAGGGACGTTATCTCAGATGATGCCGGAGGATTCTATGCATTGCTTCCGTTGCAACACGATTCATTAAGTGATGCAACGGGTACTTTTGCGATTGCGCATTTCGATAGTGGTGGAGAAATAATCTGGAAAAAGGACTATCCCGATGAGTTCAATAATTATTATCCGGGTTTTTTCAGGCACGATGCAGGTTTTGACCTATTTGCTTTAACAAGTTTTGGTACATGGGGCGATGAATTTGTCAAAATGTACAGATTTGATTTAGCTGGTGATACGATTACAAAAGTTCCTTTCGAAAACAGCGATGTCGCTTTTACCTCCTACGCCGCACGAAGAATGGATGGTGGATACATGCTGACAGGAACCTATAAGTATGGGCCACTCCCTACACAATTACTCCCTCTTTTGATTGGAATTGATTCCGTTGGAACACTTGAAAACAATATGTTGACCGGCAAAGCCTATGTCGATGTGGATGAGAATGGAATCTTTGATGGCGAAGACGTGCCCTTGAAAAACAGAATCATTCAGATGGATGAATCAATTGTTTGGGCGCTTACAGATTATGATGGAAATTATACGATGTTTAATTATGATACAGGCACAGTACACATACGGAACATCACAGATACATTGGATTATTTCACCATTGTACCGGATGCCGGCTATGTTGTGGAGATGCCCGATTTAGTAACAGATTATGACGGTCTCGATTTCAGGTATATAGCCGATAGCTTTCTGGTAGACTTGTCCACAGAAGTGATAATTAATATTGCCCATCCCGGGGTGGGCGTGCATGGCTATGTGCTAGTGGAAAACAAGGGGTCGCTGCCTGCTTACTATGCCCACATTCAGCTGCAAAACGATACCTTGTTCACCGAACTGGATAATAGCTATCCGGAAGTCTATGATTTCAATGAAACATTTTCGGAATGGGTTATTGAATCTATTCCAATATTTTCAACTGCTTATGTCCATTTTGAAATGCTTATACCTTACGATTTCGACTTATTGGGCGATACCATTCACGCCCTTGCTGATGTATGGAGCCTTGATGATGATTTTACACCGCTGAATAATTCCGATACAACCTTTAAAGTAATATCAGCAGCTTATGATCCCAACCGAATCACTGCAGAACCGGCAGGTACCACCGAATGGGGTTACGTCGATCCAGATCTGGAGCAACTCACTTATCTCATTGAATTTCAAAATACCGGAAACGATACAGCGGATCTGGTTGTGTTAATCGATACACTGCCTGCCGAATTGATACAGGTTAGTTTGAAAATGCTAGGCGCAAGTCATCCGTATGAAATGCAGATGCAGGATAATGGAATGGTAAAATGGATATTTGAAAATATTCAATTGCCCGACAGCACTACCAACGAAGCCGAAAGCCAAGGTTTTGTGTTGTATAACATAAAACTACAAGCGGGCTTGCCGGAGGGAACACAGTTTGGAAACAAGGCCGAAATATATTTTGATACCAACCCACCCATTATAACCAATACGGCCTTCACAACACTGGAAACCTACATCCCTCAGGCAATTCCAGCATCCTATCCCGTCTTCCAACTCCATCTGTTCCCCAATCCAACAGATGATATGCTCCGCATATACGTCGATCGCGATGCTGATTTTTATATATGCGGTTCATTAGGAGAAAGATATTTGATGGGAAGGCTTACAGTTGGTGAAAATCGCCTGACCGTAGGGAATATTCCGGTAGGTCAATACTGGTTGGTTGTGCAGGCAGAAGGTAGGCAGATGAGTCAACCGTTAACCATTGTCAGGTAACAAGTTTTTTTGTTTTTGAGGTGATGCTTTTCTTGCAATATGAGCAACGAAGGCCATTGCGAAAAGTACACCCAGCACCACCACCATGCTTCCGGAAATGGATGCGTTTATCCAGACTGCAAGATAATACCCGGCTACAGCAGCTATTACACCGGTCGCAGCTGCCAATAGCAACATTTGTTGTAGTTTTCGTGTGAGCAGATATGCGGTAGCCGCAGGCACAATCAGAAACGCCACTACCAGAATAGCACCCACGCTTTCAAAGGTGAATACAGTAGTTACCGATACAGCTCCCATCAGCAGATAATGCCACGTAGCTACTGAAATACCAAGTGTGGCTGCATACTCAGGGTCGAAGGTGGTAATGTACAAGCCTTTGTAGCCAAAGTACAGAAATGCTATGATAGCCAGGAATAAGCCACCCAATGTCCAGACTGCTACCGGTACACCAAGCCATGTTTCAAATCCGATGAATGCAATTTCACCGTATAATACACATTCCTGATCCAGATCTACCTGGTCGGCGAAAAAGGTGATGAGAATAACACCAATCGCAAACAGCCAGGTGAAACTAATACCAATGGAAGCATCTTCCTGTACTCTTGCTTTTTTAGTAAATACTTCAATCATCCACGTGCATAGCATACCAAATGCAGCTGCTCCTATCAGCATGGGAACGCTGCTGCGGCTTCCCGACAGTAAAAATGCAACGGCAATGCCCGGCAAAACAGCGTGGGAAATCGCATCACCCACCATAGACATTTTGCGCAGCACGAGATAACAACCCAGCAGGCCGCTTGTCATCGCTACCAGACTTCCTGTCAATATGATCCAGAATGCATCGCTCATTACCAGGGGATTGTTTTATTGTGCGGATCCTTATCGGGGAAGTCGAGCAGGCGCGCCAGTTTCTCTTCCATTTCAGGAGTTATAATATGTTCGATGGCCTCAGCATCATCATGTACATGGTCTGCTGCAATATTCATTTTTTCTGTAAGGTACATTTCCCACAACCGGTGAATGCGCACTATCCTTTTCCCTTCCTCTTCACCGGAGGTGTTGAGCTGGTAGCCGTTGTCCTGACGCACTACCATACCCTTTTTAATAAGAGAACGCAGTGCCCGTGCCAGCTTAACAGGGTCCATACTTCTTCTCTGGAGCATAGCCTCCATCGTGAAAGTTTGCCGCTCGGGATGTTGTTCCTTTAAATGGTACAGCACCTTCAGTGTGTTCTCCCGGCCTACCTTTTCCCCGTAACGCCTGCGCAGCAACCAGCTTGCTGCTAACCCTTTTCCGGGCGCAGCTATCAGGCTGAAGAGTACCAGCAGGGAAGTCATGGTTACCACCCACGGTCCGGTAGGCATCCGGTTGTCGGTATAGGAAATGAAAGCACCCATAAATCCACCCAGTATGCCAAATGCGACGCTTAGCAAAACCATTTTCTTCAGGTTGTTCGTCCAGAATCGCGCTGCAGCCGGCGGCGTTATGAGCATAGCAGCCATTAGTACAACACCCACTGCCTGTATACCCACTGCCACCGCCATGACTGTAAGTGTCGTCAATAGTGTTTCCAGAAAGCGAATGGGCATACCGGACGCACGGGCATATTCAGGGTCGAAAGCAAGCAGAGTAAATTCCTTGAAAAACAATACCACTACCAGTACAATAATGCCACTCACTACCATCATGGTAATGATATCGTCGGGCGACATGGCCGCAGCTTTTCCTAAAAGGAAATTATTCAATCCGCTTTGACCCGCATTACCGGTTTGCTGTATATAGGTCAGTAATACAATGCCTGCACCAAAGAAAACGCTGAGCGCTATACCGATAGCGGCATCTGTTTTAATACGGCTCTTTCGGGTGACGATGTCCACCAGAAAAATGGAGAGCCAGCCGGTGACGAAGGCACCACCTAATAGTACCCATAGGTTTCTGGTGTCGAAAAGCAGGAAAGCCAGACAAATACCGGGTAGTACAGAATGAGCGATGGCATCTCCGGTGAGCGAGCGTTTGCGCAGGAATGCAAAAGTACCGATGGTGGAAGAGCTGATGCCCAGAAATACCATACCGGCCAGTACAAACAGAACATTGGGGTCGCTAAAGGAAAAGAAATCTGATATAGTGGAAAGTAATATCATTTTTTACCGTCTATACGCCAGGAAATACCTGCGCTGAAAAAATAACTGTCGGCATAGGTTAGCGATACCCCTGCGCTGGCGTCTAATTGAAAAAGCGGACTCAGGAGATAGGTTATACCTGCATCCATGGCATAGTCATTAGGATTGTTACTTCCGGGAATGGCAGACACGGTGAACTGTTCTGCAAAAATGCCCAACTTTTCAAAAGGGGCATAACCTGCCGAAATGCTGTAAACATATTGCAAAAGAGAGCTATTCGTATCATAGCTGAAGCCTGCATTGGCACTCAGTGTGAAGGCCTCGTTGATATCCTTCTGCGCCGCCAATAAAACCCTTAGTGCATTGTGTGGTTCCCGGTATTCTGCTGTCGCGAGTTGCGAAAAAACGAAATGCGTTAGCAAGGCCATCTGAATACCCCTGGTATCTTTTTCGGTGAGCAGTATTTTAAGTCCAAGTGATACAGGGGCTATGCCCAGTTGATTCGCATCGGCAACAGGATCCAGAACAGGGAACAGTTCACCCCTTAATTCAAAATGCTCGTTGATACCATAACGAAGCAGCGTGGATAAAATACCAACTTCTCTGTCGCTGCCTTCAAAAGCAATCCCTACGCCTTGCTCCACCTGCAGGGAACCCCCGGGTACAATCACCGCACTTTCTGTTATATCAGGTCGGTCTGTAACCAGCTCCTGACCCTGAATAAGAAAAGGTGATACAAAAAGTAGAAAAAATAGAATGTGTTTCATGACTAATTCTTTTCTCTTAAAGGGGCTTCCAGCTCTGCCATAAGTTCACCTACACTGGTTAACATATTGAGCTTGCCACCATATGTTTTTCGCAGGAATTCAGGAATGAAAATATCTGACTTGGGACCACTGCCTATGAGCTGGGTATTCAATAATATAATCCAGTCGAAGTATTTGTAGGCGCTTTGTAAGTCATGGTGCACAACAACTATCGACTTCCCCTCCTTACGCATCTCGCCCAGCAATTCAAATATGGTTTGTTCGGTGGTGGCATCAATTCCTGCAAAGGGCTCGTCCATCAAATACACTTCTGCTTGCTGGGCTAACGCGCGGGCAATAAAAACGCGTTGCTGCTGACCGCCTGACAACTGTGAAATCTGCCTTTTGATAAAGTCTTGCATTCCTACTTTTTCAAGGCAGTGGAAGGCGAGCTCCTTATCGGCTGCATGGAGTTTGCGCAATAACCCCCGTTTGCGGTAACGTCCCATCAGTACCACATCCAACACACTGGCAGGGAAATCCCAGTCTACCGAACCGCGTTGTGGAACATAGGCTACTTTTTCGCGCACCTCATCAATGGGTCTGCCGAGGATGCGCACATAACCGCTGTCGGGATGGGCCAATCCCATAATAGCTTTAATCAAGGTAGACTTCCCTGCGCCGTTGGGTCCTATAATACCGGTGAGTACACCGGCGGGCAGACTAAAATCTACACCCCAAAGGGCTGGTTTGCGCTGATAGCTCACGGTCAGGTCGTGCGCTTCAATGACGGGATGTTCCGCTCTTATAGTCATGGTGTGGATGAAGTTTGAAGTGCATGAAGCAATAACATCACATTGTGCCGAACCATGCCGGGATAGGTTCCTTCTGCAGTACCTTCAGCGCCCATCGCATCGCTGAACAGGGTGCCTCCTAAAGCGACATCATGTCCTTTGCTTTTGCAACCTTGCATCACTGAACGGATCGATTTTTCAGAAACGGAACTCTCTATAAATACTGCAGGTATCCTGCGATCACTGATTAGATTCACCATATCGGTGATGTCCTTAAGGCCAAATTCTGCAGCAGTAGATATACCTTGTAGTCCTATCACCTCAAATTGATAGGCGCGGCCGAAATATTCAAATGCATCATGGGAGGTGATGAGTACCCGGTTCCTATCGGGGATGGTAGCTAACGTGTCGGAAACCCATTGATTCAGCGAATGCAAACGCTCCGTATAGGCAAGTCCCGATTCAGTACAGCTATCTAAACCAATGGCTTTGCAAAGCTGGGGGCACAACTGGTCGATGGCTTTAGACCAAAGGGCAACATCAAACCAGATATGCGGATCATAGGTTGGCAAATCGTTGCGCAAGGACGTAACTATGAATTGGGAAGTATCCAACCCATCCGAAAGATTGAATACCGTCGTACTTTTTGCAAGTTGGTCAAATACTTCCTGCATTTTTCCTTCCAGATGCAAGCCATTGTACACGATAATGTCGGCTGAACGCAATAATGCAAGATCGCCTTGCGTCGCTTTGTACAAATGCGGGTCCACGCCGGGTCCCATTAGGGCTTCCACCCGCGCATGTTCTCCAACTATGGCCCTGGTGGCATCGGCAATCATACCGGTGGTTACCACTATCAATGGCCGATCGTCCTTATCACCGGCTGGCTGGCAGGATGCAACCCATACCATCAGCGGAAGCAGCAGCAACATCAGCTGTTTTTTCATACTACAAATGTAGCAAATATTTAGAAATACAAAAAAGTAATTTTAGATAAGTCTAAAAATATTCCTTGTTGAACAAGCGCTACATTTGCAGTGTGAAAAATCCGTTCGAACAGGGAGCCGTAAAGGAATTCGTCAAAATCGTGCAGGAGCATGAAAAGGCCGAATTTGAATCGGGTACGGTGCATGCCGTATACTCGACCTTTAGTCTGGCTAAGGATGCAGAATGGAGCACGCGCCTGTTTGTGCTGGATATGAAGGAGGAAGATGAAGAGGGAATTGGCACCTTCATAGAAGTGAATCATCATGCACCGGCATTGATTGGCACCGAAATATGTTTCAGGGCATATTTAATGGAGGTGAACAACCATGAGGTTATTTGTCGCTTTGAAGCTTATGCCGGGGAACGCATGATTGCCTCCGGCCGAACGGGACAAAAAGTATTAAAAAAAGAAAAGGTCTTCAGGTTGCTGGAGGCGGTAAAGGAAGCGAAATGAAACCTGCTCAGGTAAATATCAGGAATAGAAGGGCGACATTCGATTACGAACTAATCGATACCTATACGGCAGGGCTGCAGTTGCACGGAAGTGAAATCAAGTCTATCCGCGAAGGGAAAGTGAGCATGAACGATGCTTATTGCATCTTCAAGGACAATGAGTTGTGGTTGAAGAACATGCATGTGAAAGAGTATGATCTGGCCACACACTGGCAGCACGATCCTATCAGGATGCGCAAGCTGCTGTTGCAGAAAAAAGAATTACGCAAGCTGCTGGCCAAAGTGAAAGAACGGGGCTTTACGATTGTTCCGCTGCGGGTTTTCATCAGCGACCGCGGATTTGCCAAAGTGGATATTGCACTGGCTCGCGGAAAGAAAACCTTCGACAAACGCAGCAGTATCAAGGAAAAGGATCAAAAAAGGGACCTTGACAGGTCCCTTGGAAAGTTGCGTTGATGCGGCTGTTAGTTCCTTCCGTTATCGTATTCAAACTTAATCAGGAAGTCCACCGTACTGGAGCTGGAAATGACAGTGGTATCGGCTGTTTGCTGATAGTTATCTGAGAAATTGACGGTCAGCGTCATATCACTCCACGCTAACCTGGGGATATCATACGACTGGTAGTCGGCAAGGATTCCCGTTGCATCCAGATTGACAGTAGTCTTATTCTTATCGTCATTCGACCAGAACCAGAAACTGGTTTTGGTACTCGTTTGAATTTCCTGGTTGGCATTGGCAGGGTCGGTGAACGTCTCTGTAGTCTGGATATCGCCGTTGTCTTTGATGTTCATATTGTAGGTATAGCCATAACTTACCGTGCTGCCGTCGCTGGTGATAAAAATATTCGAGCCATCAAACTCATAGCGGGTAGTTGTTGACATACCATCGATGGTATTCACCACAGTGCCTTGCATCTCCACCATCTTCCAGTTTTGCGCCAGGCGGGCATCCCGGGTGTGTAGGGAAAGGAAAGGATCATCTTCACCCCGACCAAAACAGCCGCTGAGCGATATAGCTACTACAACTATAAAAATGGATTGGAAAATAAATGTTGCTTTTTTCATACTGAATGGTAATTGAAGCGCAAAGTTAATACTTCTAATTAGCAAAGAGGGCTGTTGGTCTCATCGCGTTGCATGTATGTGCAATTAAAAAACTTTACCCGGCAACATAGGCACGAATCGGAAGGTAGCTCCCTCCTCCTGATGAAATCCTCCTTCGGCATCGCGGCGGATGCGCAACATTACTTGGTCCTCTTCACTGCCCAGCGGAATCACCAAAATTCCTTGGGGCTTCAGCTGCTGCAACAGGGCCTCCGGAATATGAGGAGCAGCAGCCGTTACAATAATCCTGTCAAAAGGGGCAAACACGGGCAATCCGGCATATCCGTCTCCAAAAAATGTTTTGATTCCCGCGTATCCCAGTTCGTCGAGCATGATGCGGGCTGCATCGTGTAAAATCCTGAAACGCTCTATAGAATAAACTTTTGCTTTCATTTCAGCCAACACGGCTGCCTGGTAGCCGCTCCCGGTACCAATTTCCAGCACTTTCATACCGCGCTCCACCTGCAGCATTTCAGTCATATAGGCTACGGTATAGGGCTGGCTGATGGTTTGCCCTTCTCCAATCTGAAAAGCTTTGTCTTCATAGGCATGGCTGATAAAAGCCGCATCGAAAAACAAATGCCGCGGCACCGCATCGATGGCACTAAGCACCCTTTCATCCGAAATCCCTTTGGTGCGCAAAAGGTCCACCAGAGCCCTTCGCATTCCTTTATGTCGGTAAGTATCTTCTCGCTTCACTTGATTATTCTGCTATAATTAACAGGATGTTATCATCCATGTCGGTTCAAAATTCTAATTTTAACCCACAAATTTTACAACAAGGCCGCTCATTGTCAGGTTGAATTACAAACAATTTAAACCGCCATTGTCTAAATCATGAGAAAACTAGGTACGCTTGCAATTGCTATGATCATCGGAAGTCTGCAAATCATAAATGCTCAGGGAATTGGATTGAACGCTGAAGCTGAATATCCGATTACACCTGCTGATTACGGATTGAATTTTGAAGAAATAAAAATCGAAACACCCGATAAAGATGCTGAGAACAATAATGTAATGCTGTTCGGATGGCACCTGATTCCCAATGATAAGACCTCCCGCAAAGCCATGATTATCGCCCACAATGGTCAGGGTAATATGTCATATGCGCTGGAATACGCCGGTGTATTCCTGGGTTTGGGCTATCATGTTTTCATGTTCGACTACCGTGGTTTCGGGCAAAGCGACGAATTCAAGGTCAGCAATAAATTCTATATCTACGCTCAGTTTGCAACGGATTTGAGTGCCATGGTGGACTATGTCAAAAAATACCACGCTACCATGACCTGCTCCATTTTCGGTTATGGTATCGGTGGCGGACTGGCATTAGGCGTGGGTGCCAACAGCGTGAAGGTGTTCAGCGTAATCGCCGATGCTCCTTATATAACACTCGAAAAAATCGAGAAAACCCACAAGGAAATGACCGGTGAAAAAATCTTTATGCCACTGGCTTTCGACAAGGCGCTGGTGGAGCCGGGTAATGCACTGCCGGTAAAAGGCGATCACCTGCGCGGTATACTGCTCATCTGCGGTGCCAATGGCGACCTGATCAAAGCAGAAGATGTTGCTGCATTAGCCGATTACAAGAAAAAGATTACATCTGTTTATACTGTTCCCGGCGTGAACAATGATATGAATTTCGAATCCAACAAGGACGAATACTACAAGCAGGTCAAAAGTTTCCTGGATAAACTCAACTAATGGGGTAACTGATTTTTTATAGTCGGTAATGAAGGTCAACCGGCAAAAGCTGTTTTTTTATAACATTGTAGTCAATTGAAGAAAATATGGTACAGATAAAATTCGGAACCGACGGATGGAGAGCCATCATAGCACGTGAATTTACCAATGATAATGTGGCACGGGTTGCTGTTGCAACGGCCAGCTGGGTCAAGGAAAGATCCGAAAACCATTCAGTAGTAATTGGCCACGATTGCAGATTCGCCGGTGCTATGTTTGCCGATGTCACTGCCCGCGTATTGTGTGCGGCAGGGGTGAAAGTGTATATCGCAAAAGGTTTCGTAACAACTCCCATGGTGAGTCTGGGTGCCAACAGGCTGAATGCCTTTGCTGGTGTGGTTATTACTGCCAGCCACAACCCGCCTGACTACAATGGCTTCAAACTTAAAAGTGGCTACGGTGGTCCTACCATCCCGGAAGAAATTGCTGCTGTAGAAGAAAGAATTCCGGCAACCGCCGAGATACCTGATACCTCCCTCGAAGAGTGGGAAAAGAAAGGATTGCTGGAATGGGTGGACCTTGAACAAATGTACTTCGATCATGTCCAGGCGAGCTTCGACATGGACAAAATCAATAATTCCGGAATTCGCCTGGCCTACGATGCCATGTACGGAGCCGGACAGCGCATTGCACAGCGCATCTTTACCAATGTGGAATTGCTGCACTGCGATGATAATCCCGGTTTTCACGGACAAGCGCCGGAACCTATTGACAGGAACCTTACAGAGTTAAGTGCTTTGATGAAGAAAGATGCATCCCTGATGGCCGGCCTGGCCAATGATGGAGATGCTGACAGAATCGGCATGTACGATGAGCAAGGCAATTTTGTCGATTCGCACCATATTATTCTGTTGCTTATTCACTATCTCCACAAATACAAAGGCTACACCGGCAAAGTGGTGATTGCCTTTAGTGTTTCTGAAAAGGTGAAGCGCTTGTGCGAACACTACGGACTGGAGTACGAGGTTACCAAAATCGGATTCAAATACATCTGCGGAAAAATGGTAACTGATGATGTGCTGTTGGGAGGAGAAGAAAGTGGAGGAATTGCAGTGAAAGGGCACGTGCCTGAGCGCGATGGTATCTGGTGTGGTCTGTTATTGATGGAATTTATGGCTGCCACAGGAAAGAACCTGAATCAGCTCATTCAGGAAATCTATGCCATCACCGGTTCCTTCTGCTTTGACCGCAACGATTTACACCTCACTGATGCGTTGAAGAACCAGATTATGGCCAACTGTGCCAATGGCACCTATAAAGGATTTGGCAGCTATCAGGTGCAACGCCTGGAAGATGTGGATGGATTTAAATTCCACCTCAGCGATAACAGTTGGGTAATGATCCGGGCATCAGGTACTGAACCGCTGCTGCGGGTATATGCTGAAGCACCCGACAGAAAAGAGACAGATGCGATTCTGGCAGCTGCCAAAGCCACACTACTCGGGTAGTATCGGAAGGCCTTTCAGAATATTGACAATCAACTGTCGCTTATTCAATCAGAGAACGGTAGTTTTGGTGTAAATCATGAAGCGATGGCATCTTTTAGGGGTTCTTTGCTTGCTCTCCATCACAAGTGCGAGGGCGCAAGAGGTGCCGGAAACACCTTTCTTACATAATTTCCTTGCGACTTCTGACAGCTTCAGACAAGACCGATTGAATATGGTATTGGGTGCCGAAACAGTTGTATACTCTGCGGCTGTGTATGCACTTTATCAATATTGGTATAAAGATATTCCTTCCGAACCATTCCACTTTTTTAATGATAATAAGGAATGGCTTCAGCAAGACAAGGCTGGTCATGTCTTTACCGCTTATTTTGAAACAAATCTTACTACCGGTTTGTATAAATGGACAGGTATGGAGCCACATAAAGCTTATTGGGCGGGTTTCGCTACCGCTTCCATTTTTCAGCTTACCATAGAAATGTTTGATGCCTATTCCGAGAAATGGGGATTTTCTATAGGTGACTTTGCTGCCAATACCCTGGGAGCAGGCTTATCCCTGAGTCAAAACTTGCTATGGGATGAACAGCGTATTCAGGTGAAATTCTCCCAGCATTTCCCCGATTACGCAAATTACGACCCAATTGTGCGCCAAAGAGCCCAGTCGCTTTACGGCACTGCCGGTCCTGAGCAACTGATTAAGGATTATAACGGACTTACCACATGGATATCCGTCAATCCGTATAAATTCATGAGACAGGATACCTGGTGGCCCAAATGGCTCATGGTGAGCGGTGGCTATGGTGCCAATGGCTTGCTGGGTGGATTTGAAAATTACTGGTGCACCGACCCGCTGATCCGCCCGGAAGAATGCCTTCCCCAAAATCGCATAGACTATACTGAAGTGCCCAGATACCGGCAATACTACCTTTCTCTCGACCTGGACCTCCAGTCTATCGAAACCGATAGTCCATTCTGGAATATGATGTTCGAGCTTTTAAGTATCATCAAAGTGCCTATGCCCACTATTGAATTCAATGGCGATGGCAGGGTGAATTTCTATCCCCTGTATTTTTAACCATCAACCTTTTCGAACCGCTATCTGCACATAATGGTCGAAAAAGAATTCTTTCTTCAGGCGGAGGGAAGATATTATGTCCATTCCTCTGTCTGTCAGGAACAATTCATATTCCTTTAAATTATATTGATGAGGGTGCAGGATGTCTCCCGGAATCATCCTGAACAGATGTCGGAAAAAGGCATGGTTGTGCGCATCGATACTCACCACCAATTTCCCACCCGGTTTTACCCATGAAGTCAACTTGTCGTAGCTAAGACCAATATCGCTTACATGGTTGATGGCGTTCATGCAAAATACGATATCGTAGGTTTTGTCGGGGGTAAAAGTTTCCAGCGGACTGTGAAAGAATCGCACATTCGGATAGTCCGCTTTATTAAAATGGGGCAATGCTGCTGCGTAGTCATCCAGCAGGGGATCCATGGCATCCACTGCGCAGTCAGGTAAAGCCATGAACATGCCGGCAGGTCCGCAACCCGCATCCAGTATTTCCATGCCCGGAAGAATGGGACAGTCAGGTGCAATTTTTTGCAGTACACCCTGCCAGTAGTTGAGTTTCCATGTCCTGTAATCTGCCACATCCTTTTTCCTGAGATATGCCTGCCACCAGCGCAATTCAGCTTTTTGGGCAATATTCCACTTCAACGTTTTCTTCATTCGTACCTTTGCACTTAACATGGCGAAGATACAGGAAGGAGAACAAGTATGTATTCTGCATACAGGAGAAGTGGGCATATTGCGACAGTACCTCGACAGCTTTACGGCAATGGTAGATGTCAATGGCGACTACAGAACAGTCCATGTTACAGCGCTGGAACCGGCATGGTTGTTCAATCCGGGGGGTAAATCCGGTACCGGAAAGCAGGCTGCTTCCCCCAAAAAGGGAAACGGCATGCCGGGATTACCGGATGGACTGCACCTGGTATTTCAACCAACCAAATCATCGGATACAGAAGGCGTAACCTATACCTTGTACCTCGCTAATCGCATGGACGCAGATTTGATGGTGCACTATTCTTTTTACCTGAATGGGGTCTTGAATACCGCTATGAGGAAAGATGTGGGTTCCGGTGATGACTTGTTGCTGCACTTGTTTAAAACCGAACAACTAAACGATTTACCGGCATTCAGCCTGGAGGCATGGCCTAAAACGCCGGGACAGGGTATTGCCCATTATGCCGAGAAAGAACTGCGCATCAAGCCACGACAATTTTTCGGAGGTAAATATGCATGGGGAGAGGAAGGTATGCTGCTGTTTACCTTCTTCGAACAATTGCCATCGGTAAAGGAGCGGATTAAAATTGAAAAGCAGCCGTCAGAGGAAGCTTTTGACTGGGAGGAGAAGGTTATCCCTACAGCCGACCCATTGAGCAAGGCAGGGCTTCAGGACAGCATAGACCTGCACATCGAGAAACTGGACCATGCATGGGAGCTGCTGGACAAAGGCCAGATTTTACAGATGCAGCTGGAAGCTTTCGAAACCTATATGGACGCAGCCATCCAACATGGTTTGCATAAGGTGTATATCATCCACGGAATTGGAAAAGGGGTGCTGAAAGATGAAATAGCAAGCCGACTAAAAAATTATCCTTCCGTAACTTCGTTCAACAATGAGTACCACCACCGTTTCGGTTTCGGGGCAACGGTGGTGCATTTAGAATAACGTTCTTAAAAATACTGCAGGCCGGCCTGTCGCGTCCTATGTAAATGGGATGAGGAAAGTCCGGATAACACAGAGCGCCACACCACCTAACAGGTGGCGGCCCTTCGGGGTCAGAGAGAGTGCCACAGAAAATTACAGCCTTGCCTGGCAGGGTGATGGTGAAAACGTGGGGTAAGAGCCCACGATGCAGTCTGGTAACAGGGTGCATGGGTAAACCTTGTGGGTTACAATGTCAAATATACCGGAGTAACAAGGAGGGTGGCTCGCCCGAATCTTCGGTGGGTAGACAGCAAGATCCTGCATGCGAATGCAGGACCAGATAAATGACAGGACTCAAACAGAATCCGGCTTATGAGCCTGCAGGCTTTTTTTTAACTATGCATACATTAAAAGATTTTACTATTTGTCCCTATTGCGGACTTCCTACAAAAATCGTGTGGGTGCACGGACACGGACAATGCCAGTATTGCAAAGTGAATGTCGATGAATGTTGCAGAGGCGAGCAATTGCCGGAAACGGAAAACGATAACAAGGAATTATCAAAATCAAAAATAGAGACACATGAAAAGCGCTAAACATGTATTGTTTGTATCAATGATTTTAATATCTCCATTCCTGAGGGCACAGGACACTACCTTCATCTTCGATCCTGCCCATCCTGAAAGGGAGCAGTACAAAGTGGAATTCAATGATAAGACCATCGAGGAAGGGTTTATGGTTCAGGGGAAGAAGGAAGGTGTTGTGCGCACCTATTTTGCCAATGGCGTGCTGCACAAAAGTCAGGAATTCCGCAAAGGGAAGCCCAATGGTTGGTACATGGAGTGCGAAAAAAATGGGATTGTTCTGAAAGAGGAGAACTATGTTAATGGAGAACTCGAAGGTGAGGTGCGGACCTATTTCACTTCCAAGGGCATTCGTATAGTGAAAAGTGTATACCACTACCGCAACGGACAGTTTAATGGCACCTGCAGCGATTATAATGATATGGGAAATCTAGTGGCTTTTGCTACCTATAAGGACGGTATCAAGGATGGCGTATCCAGATGGTATTATAACAATGGGAACCTGGCCATGGAGCAGCATTATGTCAACGGCTTGCTGGACGGCATGCAAACAATGTATTACGAAAATGGAAATGTCCAATCCATCGGCAATTACAAGGACAACCTGAAGACCGGTACCTGGAAAGAATTTTATGAAAATGGGACCATGAGTGCTATGGGCGACTATGTGAATGACCAGAAACAGGGGCCCTGGAAAACCTACTATGAAGACGGAAGTTTCAGCGAAACGGAAATCTATTAAACCAAACAATAATACCTTACTTTTACAATCATGGCTAATATTCTCTTGATAGACGACGAAAAAAGCATCCGGAAAACCCTGCGCGAAATCCTGGAATATGAAGGGTATAATGTAGAAGAAGCACAGGATGGGGCAGAGGGGCTGCGGATGATACAGGATGGAGATTTCGATGCTGTATTGTGCGATATCAAAATGCCGAAAATGGACGGAATGGAAGTGCTGGAAAAAGCTACTAAATCCAATCCTGATGTGCCCCTGATTATGATTTCCGGACACGGAACACTCGAGACAGCTGTGGATGCCGTCAAGAATGGCGCTTTCGATTACGTGGCTAAGCCGCCTGATTTGAACCGCCTGCTCATCACCATCCGTAATGCCCTCGACAAAAGCAATCTGATTACCGAGACCAAAGTCCTCAAAAGAAAGGTTACCAAAACACGGGAAATCATAGGGGGATCGCCTGCTATTCAGAAAATCAAGGATACCATCGAAAGGGTGGCACCTACAGATGCACGGGTACTTATTACCGGAGACAACGGTACCGGTAAAGAGTTGGTAGCGCGATGGATACATGAAAAAAGCAATCGCGCGAACGGCCCGCTGGTAGAAGTGAACTGTGCAGCCATCCCCGCAGAATTGATAGAAAGCGAACTGTTCGGCCACGAAAAGGGAGCCTTCACTTCGGCTATTAAGCAACGTATCGGAAAATTTGAACAAGCCAACGGGGGAACATTATTCCTAGATGAAATCGGCGACATGAGCCTAAGTGCTCAGGCTAAAGTATTGCGCGCATTACAGGAAAATAAGATTACCAGAGTAGGCGGGGATAAGGAAATACCGGTAGATGTGCGGGTCGTCGCAGCTACCAATAAGGAGTTGATGAAGGAGATTGATGAGAACAAATTCCGAATGGACTTGTATCACCGACTCAGCGTTATCCTTATTCATGTTCCTTCTCTCAACGAGCGCGATGAGGATATTCCTTTGCTGGCCGATAGGTTTGTAAAAGAAATATGTGAAGACCATAGCATGCCGCGGAAAACGATTACCCCCAAGGCAATGCATGAGCTACAGCTGATTAACTGGACAGGAAATATCCGCGAACTGCGCAACGTTATTGAACGATTGGTGATTCTCAGCGATAATAAGATTACGGAAGAAGAAGTGCTTGCCTATGCGCAATCGCCCAAAGGTGGCGGCAACCCCAAGGACCTTTTCGACCGTTTCGAAAAATTCCAGGATTTCAAGGAATATATTGAAAAAGAATTCATACAACACCGCCTGCAGAAGAACAACTGGAACGTTTCAAAGACAGCAGAGGAACTCGATATCCAGCGTTCTCACCTCTACAACAAGATTGAAAAGTACGATTTGAAGCGAGAGTAAGCTTTCAGGTATTCCGAAAACGAATCAACCGTGTTAGCATACCATTGAAAATGAAATGGTGAAAAGGCAATACGGCAAACCAGTACAGGCGTCCGAGCAAACCCTTAGGTCTGAAAGTAGCAGTCTGAAATAAGGTGGACTTTCCATTTTCATCTTTTATATGAAATTCCAGCCAGGCTTCTCCCGGTAGCTTCATTTCCGCATACAACAATAGCCGCTGTTGCTGACGATTGGCAATGAGTACCCTCCAGAAATCCAGGGTGTCACCTGCATAAATATCAGTGGCATTGGTCCGTCCTCTTCGCAAACCTACACCTCCGAAAAGTTTATCGAGATAACCTCGAATGGTCCACAACCAGTTGCCATAATACCATCCGCGTTTTCCGCCAATGGCCCAAATATTAGCAAGCACCTGTTCAGGATTTTCAGGAATGACCTGCGAGCGTTTGTCGATGAAACAACCATGCGTTGGCACACTTATCTGCTGCAGGATAAAAGGGTCATTGCTGCTCGATATCAGGGCATCCTTCCAGCTGGAGGCCACATTGTTCTGCTCTATTTTCTGAAAGGCCAGTTCGACTGCTTTTTTGTAGGAAAGGGGTTCAATGCCCAGCATTTCGCTCAGGTCGTTTTGAGATGCCACCACCTCCACTTTCATGCTGTTCACAAGATGGACAGCCAGTTTATAGGAAGTTGATGTGACGAAATACAACCAGTACGATGATAAGCGGGGTGTCATGACAGGTATGGTATAAATGTATCTGCGCAAACCACGCACCTCGGCAAATTGCAACAGCATTTGTTTGTAGGTGAGAATATCAGGGCCAGCAATATCATACGATTTTCCGAAAGTCTCCTGTCGCAGTAAGACGCCTGTCAGGAATGCAAGCACGTTGCGCACCGCTATCGGTTGAATGCGGGTGTTCAACCATTTGGGCGTTACCATTATCGGAAGCTTTTCGACCAGATCGCGAATTATTTCAAACGAAGCGCTGCCCGAGCCAACAATGATTCCGGCCTTGAGGGTGGTTACAGGAGTCGGGCCTTCCCGCAAAATCGTATCTACCTGCCTTCGCGATGACAAGTGTTTCGAAAGTTGCACTTCATTGGTAATGCCGCCCAGGTAAATGATTTGCCGCACTGCAGCTGGAGCAATCCATGCAAGGAAATTGCGCGCAGCAGCAGCTTCGAGCGCCTCGAAATCTGCATCATTGTCGCTCATGGAATGAATGAGGTAATAGGCAGCATCGATACCGCTTTCAGTGGTGGGTTGCTCAGGTGGGTTCAGGAAATCTACCTCCAGAAGTGTGATGCGTTCATGCAGAAACACCTGGTTGTCTTTGAATCGGCTCTTATTCCGCACACAGCACAACACATCATGCCCCTCTGCAATAAGCAGCGGTAACAGTCGCTTGCCAATGTATCCGTTGGCGCCGGTAAGTAGGATCTTCATAATTGCAGGTCCGGGTGAAAAGTATGCATTCGGTGTTCTTGATTATACTAACAAATAATAGGGGGGGTAGGTTGCCAACGTTATATTGTCCGCTATTTCGACGCTACCCACCATTCGGGTTCTTTTTCCCATTCATGCATGCCGGCTTCATGAATCTTACCCGGTGTGGCTATGAATGCCGGATGCTGTTGGCTTTCAGCAGCCGCAAGGTATCGCTCAGCGGGCTCCCGCCAGTGGTGTAACGCCAGCGTGAAGCCACCCCAGTGCACCGGTATGGAGCATTGCACTTTGGCATCCAATGCAGCCTGCACAGCCTCCTCAGGAAACATGTGAATCTGCTGCCATAGTGGGTTGTATTGTCCGCATTCCATGAATCCCATATCGAAAGGCCCTAGTTTTTCACCTACTTCCTTGAAGTGATCTCCGTAGCCTCCGTCACCGCTCCAGTATATACTTGCTGTTGCAGTTTTGAATGCAAATCCACCCCACAGGCATCGCGAGCGATCGGAAATACCTCGTCCGGAAAAATGTCTCGAGGGGGTAAAGGTGATAGTTACGTTGTCCAGCTGAACAGTATCCCACCAATCTAATTCCTGAATGGCCGAAGCCGGCACACCCCATTTTTCCAGGTGACGTCCAACTCCCAGTGCAACAATGAAGTTGTTCGATACATGCCGCAATCGTTGAATGCTCGGATAGTCGAGATGGTCGTAATGATCATGCGACATAAGGATAGCATCTAAGGGTGGAAGGGTATCGATAATTTCCAATGTGTTTTCGCTGAACCTCCGCACCTTGAAAGGAGCTATCGGAGCGGCATTGGGCCCTAACATGGGGTCAATCAATATGTTCTTTCCGCCAATTTGAAGTAAGATAACGGAGTGCCCGTACCAGATGAATTTCGCCTGTTGAGCAGATGTGTTCCATGCTGTCGCATCAAAAGGGACTATGGGTATGGCACGCATGGGTGCACGACCCTTGGTATTGGTAAACTGCTGCCGCAGGAGTCCGGGAATTTCCCTGGGATCGATATTCATGGAGGTATGCTCCAGATTATTGAACTGCTTGCCGTCCCACTGCTTTGACCTACTGTACTTTTCTTTGAATTTACCCGTGCGCTGTTCGCCAAAATGCGGATTCCAGGAAATGTATAAATAAGGGATTACCAGCAAAGCCGGCACCAAAATAAGCCACCACATAGCATAAGATTTGACTCAAAGCTACACTAAACAGTCATTGAAACCCGCTTTTAGTTGTAGGCAGTGTGCGGGGCCTTGACGCCTACATCGAAAACACTTCCCTCCGTCGCCAACTCTGTGGCCGGAAAAATGGCCCGGGCTTCTTCCAGTAAAGTGTCCAGATTTTCGAAACGGGCGCTGAAATGTCCGATGAGCAATTGGCTTGCTCCGGCTGCATCTGCGACCCTGGCGGCTTGCTCCGTCGTGCCGTGAAAAGTGGCAGCCGCTCTTGCTTCACTCGCTTTGTCAAAAGTGCAATCGTGGTAAACGAGATCCACTCCCTTTACACATTCAATGACGGTCTCCGAGTAGGCGGTGTCGCTGCAATAGGCATAGGAACGAGCCGGTGGATGAGGGACAGTCAGCTCTTTATTGGGTATGATGCGGCCGGTGTGCGGGTCTGTGATATCTTCACCGTGCTTGATGGGTGGTATTAAATGCAAGGGCAGTTGAAGTGCTGCTAGTTTTTCCTTGTCCACCTTTCTGCCTTCAAACTTCTCCCTGAACAGGAAACCGGCACAGGGGATGCGATGGTGCAGGGGAATGGTCATTACTTCCACGCCCTTATCTTCAAAAATGACTTTGCTGACAGTTGTATCAATGACATGAAATTGCAGCGGATAGCAAAGGGTTGTATGCCCGGCCTCCAGCTGTAAACGGATGATGGCCTCCAGACCTTCCGGTCCATAAATATCCAGCGGTTTATTGCGCTGCAGCAAATGATAGGTTGAAATCAATCCCACCAGTCCGAAATAATGATCACCGTGTAAATGGCTGATAAAAATTTGCTTTATGCGGTTCCACTTCACCTGGTGTTCATGAAAACGCATCTGCGTTCCCTCTCCGCAATCAACAAGAAACAAATAGTCGTGAACGTTTACTACTTGTGCACTGGGGTGTCGGCCATGTGCGGGAACTGCAGAGTTGCTTCCAATTATAGTAACGTTAAAAGTCATTTATTCACCTTCAATTTCACGCTGAACCTCTTCCATCAGAATGTAATCGGTCGCCTCACTTTCAGTAGGAACCACATTCAATAAACTGTCCAGTTGTGAAATCTTGATGAGTTTTATCACGGCATCGTTGCATCCGGCCAGTACAAAAGTGCCTTTCGCTTCCTGAGAAATCCGGTGACCTACCAGCAAAGCACTGAGTCCTGATGAATCGACAAAAGTGACGAGACTCATGTCAAAAATGATATTCCGGTAGCCCTCCTGGTTCAAAATTACAAGTTCACTTTTCACGTAGGGTGCTATCAGTGAGTTGAGTTTTTCTTCGTCTAATTTGAAAGTGCAATACCGTTCCTTCTTATCTACCGTAAACTTCATGTCGTTCTTTTGTGAACAATGATAGAAACTTTCATTGATTTGTGGATAACAACTAATCGTTTTTTTTCACAAATTTGTTGGAGAAGCAGTTTATATTGCATCATTGAATTTTTCTGCAGCGTTAAATGTTGACATTGTTACGACGCGGCAGAACAATAGCCAACTGCTGCGGTTGTTATTAGTGACACAATGACGGTTGGTTTAATTTTTGATTAAAGAAAAATATGGACGCAAAATTCTCACCAAAAGTAAAAGAAGTGATATCCTATAGCCGCGAAGAAGCTTTGCGTCTGGGTCACGAACATATTGGCACCGAGCACCTGCTGCTGGGTCTCATCCGCGAAGGTGGTGGGGTTGCCATGAAAGTACTCTCGAGTCTGGACGTGGATGTACTCATGCTGCGCAAAAGCGTGGAGGATGCCATTCGGGAAAAGACACCCAAGCAAACCTTTAATTCGGGGTCACTGCCGCTGACCAAACAAGCTGAGAAAGTACTGAAAATTACAGTGCTCGAGGCTAAAGTGCTGAAGAGTGAAACCATTGGCACCGAGCACCTGATGCTGTCCATCCTGAAGAATAAGGATAACGTAGCCACACAGATTCTCGGACAATTTGACGTGGATTATGACATTTTCCGTCAGGAACTGGATTACGTGAAGGACGGTACACTGCCCGATACACCCACCAATTCTACCGATGATGAAGGGTATGAAGAAGAGGACAAAGGGGAAAGACAGTTCAATGTGCCCAGAAAACCGGGTGCTGCGAAGTCCAAGACTCCGGTGCTGGACAACTTCGGCAGGGATGTTACCCGGGCCGCTGAGGAAGGCAGACTTGATCCTATTGTAGGTCGCCAGGTAGAAATTGAAAGGGTTTCTCAGATACTAAGTAGAAGAAAGAAGAACAATCCCATCCTGATTGGTGAGCCCGGTGTGGGTAAAACTGCTATTGTGGAAGGATTAGCACTGCGCATTGTGCAGCGCAAGGTGAGCCGGGTCTTGTTCGACAAGCGCATCATCATGCTGGACCTTGCGGCGCTGGTGGCAGGAACCAAATACCGCGGTCAGTTCGAAGAACGCATGAAAGCCATCATGAACGAACTGGAGAAAAACAGGGATGTTATTCTTTTCATCGATGAGATCCACACCATAGTTGGTGCCGGCGGAGCAACAGGTTCTCTGGATGCTTCCAATATTTTTAAACCGGCACTGGCAAGAGGAGAGTTACAATGTATTGGTGCCTCCACGCTCGATGAGTACCGCCAGTATATTGAAAAGGATGGTGCTTTAGACCGCAGGTTCCAGAAAGTACTGGTAGATCCTCCTACTGCTGATGAAACAGTGGAGATTCTCGAAAATATCCGTCCGAAATACGAGGAATTCCACAACGTAGAATATTCTGATGAAGCTATAAAGGCTTGTGTAAGCCTGAGTAATCGTTACATCAGCGACCGTTTCCTACCGGATAAAGCCATTGATGTGATGGACGAAGTGGGCGCGCGTGTGCACCTCAAGAATATCCACGTGCCCGACGAAGTGGTGCAGCTGGAAGGGAAGATTGAGGAAATCAAGAACGAAAAAAATCAGGTAGTTAAAAGCCAGCGTTACGAAGAGGCAGCTAAATTGCGCGATACCGAAAAGCGGCTACTCGAGGAACTCGAAACAGCTAAGACAAGATGGGAAGAACAGGTGAAAACGGAAAAATATCCCGTTGGAGAGGATGATATAGCAGAAGTAGTGGCTATGATGACCGGTATTCCAACCCGCAGAATTGCCCAGAGTGAAGGCAACAAGCTCGTGGGAATGGCTGATGAATTAAGGAAAGGAGTTATTGGCCAGGATGATGCCATCAAAAAAATAACACGGGCTATTCAGAGGAACAGAGTAGGATTGAAAGACCCTAAAAAACCAATCGGTTCCTTCATTTTCCTCGGACCGACCGGTGTGGGTAAGACCGAATTGGCTAAAGTGCTGAGTGAATTCATGTTCGATTCCAAAGATTCGCTGATTCGCATTGATATGAGCGAATACATGGAAAAATTCAGTGTCAGCCGATTGATTGGAGCGCCTCCGGGTTATGTGGGATACGAAGAGGGTGGACAGTTAACAGAAAAAGTACGCCGCAAACCGTATAGCGTTATCCTGTTGGATGAAATAGAAAAAGCGCACCCGGATATATTCAATATACTCCTGCAGGTATTGGATGACGGCCAGTTGACAGATGGCCTGGGTCGTAAAGTGGATTTCAAGAATACACTGATTATTATGACCTCCAATATCGGTGCACGTCAGTTGAAGGATTTCGGGCAGGGTGTGGGCTTTACGACCGGCGCCAAGCAGGCAGCTGCTGAAGATCACAGTAAAGGCGTCATAGAGACTGCGCTGAAGCGTACCTTCTCTCCTGAATTTCTGAATAGGATTGATGATGTGGTCATCTTCAACTCCCTGGATAAGGAAGATATCTTCAAAATCATTGATATCACCCTTAAAGAAGTATTGGGAAGATTGGAAACGCTCGGATTCCAGTTGAAACTGGAAGAAAAAGCTAAAACCTTCCTGGCGGAAAAAGGATATGACCCGCAATTTGGTGCCCGCCCGTTGCACAGGGCCATCCAGAAATACCTGGAAGATCCGCTGGCAGAAAGTATTTTGGGTGGCAAGTTCAAAGAAGGAGATACTATATTGGTAGACTTTGATGAGAAGGAAAGCCGCATAATGATTAAACCGGCAGGTGCTGCTAAACGGAAGAAAAAGGAAGATAAAGAGGAAGAAAAGCCGGAAGAGCAAAACGAAGAGAAAGAATAAGGTTTAACGCCCAAATGGAAGAAAGCGCCGCAGTAGGAAATGACTGCGGCGCTTTTTATTTCCCGCCGTTCAATTACCGGGAATTGAAAACGAAAAAACAATGATGTAGGGTAACCTCCTCGAATGCAATATTTATTCTTTCTTATACTGACATGCGTCACTTCAAAAAGTCCCTGCGTGGTCTAATTTAGGATAAATAAAAAGCCATGAAAAGGACATTGACCATATTGGCGCTTGCGGGTTTGAGTTGGTCGCTTTGGGCACAAGATCCTGTAGAACAATTCATGGAAGATAAAGACCATATAGCTGCCGATATAGACCTGTACAATTTCGATGACATGGAATATCGCACCACAGCAGATTGGGATAACAGGCAAACACTGCAGGTTGAGGACCTGGAAATTGAATTATTCCCGATGCCTGTAACGGATCAGTTGATTGTAAGGCTTTTATGTGCCTGCGATTTTAATAATGTCCGCATTACATTGTTGGATCACAATGGGATGCAGGTATTCGGCATGAGAGGCGATGTGATGCATGAAGGCATCAAAAGGTTAGTCATTCCCTTCAACGATTTACCAAGAGGTAATTATTACCTCCTGATTCACTACGAAGGGGGCGTCACTACTAGAAAAGTGGTGAAAGCCTGAGAATGGCACTGTGGCATAAAAAGGCAGGTAACGCTTACCTGCCTTTTTTATATGCGCAATGAGTCATCTTCGATGAGCTGTGGAGTCGGGCTTTGGGCAAAAAAAAAACGACCTCAAGTGGTACTTGGGTCGTTCTTCAGTCTTAAGGGACTTCCTGCGGAAGTCAGGGTATTAGTCGGGATGACTGGATTCGAACCAGCGACCACTCGCCCCCCAGACGAGTACTCTACCGGGCTGAGCTACATCCCGAAAACGCGTGTAAAATTATCCTTTATCTCCCATATGCACAATTATTGCCGGTTATACTTGGCAAAGTCTTTTCCTGTTTGGCACACTTTATGTACTATAGCTGTCAAATTGAATATCATGAAAAAGTTAACAGTATTAGTTTCGGTGGGATTATTATTTATTGGAAGCTCCGTTATGGCGCAATCCAGCACTGATAATCGCGACGAGAAAAAGGTGCAGATGAAGGAGCAATACGATAATAAAGGAGATGCTCAAAAGGCTGTCCAGAATCGCCGCGCTAAGAATGCAGGCACTAAAGTACAGCAGAAAGAACGCATGCAGGAAAACTTTGATAGCAAGGATGAAGCCAAGGAAGCCGTGCAGGAACGCAAGGAAAATCAGGAAAGAAAGCAGGAAGTCAATGCTGAAAAGAAACAGGAAATGAAAGTCAGGGCGCAGGAAAGTGGAAAGAGTAAAAGCCAGGTTCAGCAGAAAGCCCAGGCCAAAAAGAAAAAAGATCAATAACAATTTGCAGTCAGATAGAAGTCCCGGAGCAATCCGGGATTTTTTTATGCATGTCGGTACAAAAAGGCTAAAAACAGAAACAGCCACAGATAGTCGATGGTGTGCCAGTAATGGGCCAGCAGGCGCAAACGCATTTTCCGGTTGTTGTCCGTGAAAAAGAACAGGGCTGTTGCCGGGTCAGCTACATATTTCCATGCACGGCGAATGGCCACTACCAATAGTACAATGCCTACCCCGACATGCAATGCATGTAATCCGGAGATGACATAGACATATCCTGCGGCCGGCGTATCGGCCAGTGTAATACCCTGTGCCTGAAGGTCCTTCCAGCCTGTCCATTGTGAAATAATAAACACCAGGGAAAAAAAGGACGCGGCCAGCAACCTTTGCACCAGCAATTTACCCGATTCCATTTCAAAGGCAGCAATGGTTTTGCGCAAATACCAGGAAATAAGCACTACCATGAGGCTGCTCAGCCAGAAAGAGCGGGGTAGCCTGAAATCTTCCCATCCCGGTGTTTGCATACCCGAGAGATAGGCAACCACCAGTCCGCCAAACAGCAATACAATACCCAGCAGGACCAAATGCACGAATAATGCAACAGGATGCTGAAGCAGACGTTTTTCCGGTGAAGTAGTTGTGGGCATATGTGTATGCAAATTTAACCCGTAACCGTCCCAAATGTTTAATTTTGAGCCTATGCGATATGCAATACTTGTTTTATGCATGCTTTCAGGTCTGGCCTCCGTGCAGGCCCAAACGGAAATCAAAAAGGGCAAACGCTATAATTACACTGTTACCATCGACGATGCTTCCTTTGCGACTTCTAAGCCCGATCAGGGTGCTACCCTCACAGGATACTGGAAAAATGGTATGCTGTTCAGGCTGGAAGCCTGGTATGGATTTAATTATGGTGGCATTTACCGGACGTTTTTCTATTGGGAGGGCGACTTGATCACCGTTACTGAAATTCATAAACTCTACAACGGGAATGATCCACTGGTAGAAATTGATAGTATAGAACCTTGTTTCAATGCGCAATACATCTTCGAAGATGGAATCATAACCAGCATCAAGCAAAAGGGAACTTACAGTCTCATAGAAGGCCCCCAGGACAAAGCTTCCATGCAGGGAATGTACATGGGTATGTCAATGAAATACCTGGCAGCAATTGAGGAAAAGGCTGCAAAAAAACGCAATAGAAAAAAGCTTACTGAAAATCCATAGTTTCAACCCATTATAAAAACCTAACCTAATGAGTAGCCAATTATTAAAAGGAAAAAGAGGAATTATTTTCGGAGCCTTGGACGAAAGTTCCATCGCATGGAAAGTGGCAGAGAAAGCCTTTTCAGAAGGTGCTGTATTTACGCTGACCAATGCACCCATCGCCATGCGCATGGGAGAAATCAATAAGCTCGCAGACAAATGCAATACCATTGTCATACCGGCAGATGCCACCTCCGTTGAGGATATAGAAAAGCTGATCACCGAAAGCATGGAGAAGCTCGGTGGTAAGCTCGACTTTATTTTGCACAGCATTGGTATGTCTCCCAACGTGCGGAAAAATCGTGGATATACAGACCTCAGTTATGACTTCCTGATGAAAACCCTCGATGTGTCGGCCATCTCCTTCCATAAAATCATGCAGACGGCTTATAAACTGGATGCCATGAATGAGTGGGGTAGTATTGTGGGTCTCTCCTACATCGCGGCTCAGCGTACATTTCCCAGTTATTCCGATATGGCTGATGCCAAATCAACCCTCGAAAGTATCGCCAGAAGCTTTGGATACCACTACGGTAAACACAGGAAGGTCAGGGTCAATACCATATCTCAATCTCCCACCTGGACCACAGCGGGAAGCGGCGTGAAGGGATTCGATGCATTCTATGCTTATGCCGATAAACTTTCACCCCTGGGGAATGCAAGTGCAGAAAGCTGTGCTGATTATTGTCTCTTCCTGTTCAGTGATATGAGCCGTATGGTGACCATGCAGAACCTCTTCAACGATGGAGGATTCAGCAGTGTAGGAGTTAGCGATGAAATCATGCAACTATTGATGAAGGAATAATGGTTCAATAAAGGATACCGCAATAGCAGGTGCTGCGTGCTGTAAGAGCATACAATTATTCCCATTTTCGGCTGTTGTATCTAAACACCATCTTTACACTATGAGTTTTTTAGCACCGGGTATGCTGTGGGCCTTGACTTTGCTGGTGATTCCGGTCATCATTCACCTCTTTAGTTTCAGGAGATATAAGACCGTGTATTTTCCGGACATTCGCTTTCTGCGGAAAGTGCAGGAAGAAACATCATCCCGCAATAATATCAAACACCTCCTGGTGCTAATGGCCAGACTCCTGGCATTGACTTTTCTGATCCTGGCATTCGCCCAGCCTTTCGTTCCCGCTAAGAATACCGTTACCAATGCAGGGAATTATGTGGTGAGTATATACGTAGATAACTCATTCAGCATGGAAGCGGAAGAGAATGGTGAATTGCTAACGCAGCGCGCCAAGAAACAGGCAATGGATATTGCAGATGCCTTCAGCGTGGACGATAAATTTCAGCTGCTTACCAATACACCGGATGCCTTGTCATCGGCCTGGCTCTCCAGGGAGGAGGTGAAATCTGCCATTGCGAAAATTGAACCAACACCGGAAGTACTCACCACCGATAATGTTTATTTGCAACAGGCACGCATGCTGGAAAGATCCGGAACCGCTAACCGAAACGCCTTTCAAATTAGTGATTTTCAAATTAGTACAACGAGGGCACCTGCAACCTACGATACCACTATGTCGGTGAACCTCATTCGAATGGAAGGTAATAACCGCGAGAACATCGCCATTGATTCTGCCTGGTGGGCATCTCCTGTTCAGGTGAGCGGGGAGCAAAGTGCTCTTGTGTTTAAAGCCACTAATTACGGTAGTGCAGCACGCAACGATGTAAACGTTACGCTAAGTGTCAACGATCAAACCAAGGGCCTGCAATCCGTTGATCTCGAACCCGGAGCCTCCATGATAGATACTATTGTATTCAACGTGAGCGGTGCAGGCTGGCAGCGGGCAAAGGTGGCTTTGCAGGACTATCCGGTAGACTTTGACGACGCCATTTATCTGGCATTTATTCCCGTTAATAGAGTTTCGGTGCTTTGTATAAATTTTAATACTTCAGACGATAAGCTGCGCACGGTGTTCAGCCAGCCCATCTTTGATTACAAGGCGGTGGACGCCGGGAATGTCGATTACAACAATCTGAGCAACTTCAACCTGGTACTACTGAACGGATTGACAGATATATCCTCAGGATTGGCGAGTTCTTTGGATAAGGCTTTGCAAGCGGGTGTATCAATGGCAATGCTTCCCGGAGAAAATGCCATGCTGGAATCCATCAACCCTTTTCTGCTGCAATATGACGCCATAGCATATACGCCACATCAGGGCAAAAATAATGTAACACGCCTCCGGCTGGATCATCCTGTATACCAGGGAGTTTTTGATAAGGTCCCGGCCAATGTTAGTCTGCCGTTTCTGCAAGGAGGATTTTTTATCCAACCCGGTGTACGCAGCAGCAGCAGCCATATCATGGAGTTTGCAGATGGTGCTCCTTTTCTTACGGCTGTGAAAGCCAACTCAGGTACTATCTACCTCTTTTCGTCGGTTTTAAATATTAATTATACAGATTTATCCCTGCAGGGTGCATTATTCGTGCCGCTGCTCTATAAAATGGCACTGTTGAGTCGTCCGGTGGCAGCTACGTATTTAATAGCCGGACAGAATCAGTCGTTAACCCTGCCTTTGACCTTATCCGGGGACGAAGTGGTTCAGGTTGCTTTTGACGACAATACCTTTATTCCTGCCATGCGGAAACACGCAGGCGGCACAGACATTAGTCTCTATCCGTATGCAGAAGAGGCAGGTTTTTATCAGCTGGAGGTTGCCGGAGAAGAATGGGTGATGGCAATGAACTACGACAGGAGGGAAAGCGACCTTGGCACCTACGATGAAAATGCACTCCAGGAGCTTTATGGTGGCACCGCAACCATTGTAAAATCGGGACAGCGTGCAGCAGGTAGCATCGTTAGTCGCATCAGGGAAGGCAACCCGCTGTGGAAATTTTGTATTATTTTTACACTTATCTTTTTGGCCGCTGAAATAGCACTGATTCGCTTACTGCCATAGGAAAAAAACACAGATGCAACAGCTCATCAAGAATGTTCAAATCGTAGACCCGGCCTCCCCTCACCATTTATCTGTTGTTGATTTAAGAATCGAGTTGGGTAAGATCACTGCCATAGCTCCTTCTATTCCAGCTACGGAGCAGGATCAGGTTATAGAGGCTACCGGAAAATCTATAAGCACCGGCTGGATCGATTTGCTGGCTGCAGCAGGCGACCCGGGCGAAGAATACCGGGAGGACCTGCTCTCGCTTTCAAGAGCTGCTGAAAAAGGCGGCTTTAGCGGTTTAGGTTATATGCCATCAACACAGCCTGCTATTCAGACAAAGGCAGACGTAGAATATGTGCTCAATAAGACTGCCGGAGGTAAGGTTCGTTTTCATCCCTTGGGGGCGTTGACCAAAGACAGAGCAGGGAAAGAGCTGACCGAGATATATGACATGCGCAATGCAGGTGCTGCTGCCTTCACCGATGCTTTTCATCCGGTGAAAGATGCAGGTATCATGCTTAGAACCCTGCAGTATGTAAAGTTATTTGACGGTACCATCATCAATATTCCTTCCGATCATACTATTGTGGGAAATGCCACCATTAATGAAGGTACCATGAGTACCAACCTCGGCATGTACGGCATCCCCGATGTACTGGAAGAGATCATGGTGGAGCGCGATATCAAACTGGCAGAGTATGCGGGTTCCAGATTACATCTTGCCTGTATCAGTTCGGCCAGATCGCTGGAACATATCCGCGCAGCTAAAAAACGCGGAGTCCGGGTGACGGCTTCGGTTACACCTTATCACCTGTACTTTGACGAAACAGCTGTAGGGTCTTATGATACCACTTACAAAGTGAATCCACCACTCCGCACCGCCGCAGATGTGGCAGCGCTAAAAGACGCAGTCGCTGATGGTACAATCGATGTCATTACCAGTTTTCATCTGCCCTACGACAGCGATGCCAAGGAATGTGAATTTGAATATGCTGCCTTCGGAATGGCCGGTATAGAAACCTGCTTCGCGGCTGCTTTTACGGCGATGGCCGGAGTCGCAGATATTACACGTCTGATTGCCTGCTTTACTTCAGAACCCCGCAAAGTACTGGGACTGGATCAGGTAATCATTCAGGTTGGTAGCACGTGCCCACTAACTTTATTTGATACTACAAATCAATGGACAGTTAGTACCTCCGATCTGCTGAGTAAAGGAATTAATAATCCTTTTATCGGTAAAACGCTTAACGGAAATGCAATTGCAACACTCAACGTAAACCCCAAAACCAATATATAATGGAAAACCTTGATAATACGTCCATGGACAACCCTAACGGACAAACACGTAATGCCATCGTCTGGCGCAATGCCGTCGCAGTAGGACTGATTTTTATTGTAATCATCATTCTAAGCAATATGTTCCGTGATCAGGTGATGAAGATGGGAACAGGCCTCGCAATAATGAACGGACTGATTTTGCTCATAGGTATCATCATCACCCAAATCCATGTGCGCAAAGAGGTGTACAATGAATTAATGAGCTTCTCCAAAGGCTGGGGTACAGGTATGTACTTTGTTGTAGGAGTTACGCTGATTACTGTAGTATTCGGATTGCTGTTCAACACAGTTATCGCACCGGATACACTCGCAGAACAGAAGGAACTTTCCATCCAGCAGATGCGGGAGCAGGAAATGTCGAAGGAACAGATTGAGCAAAGCATGCGGTTTATCGGCTTTATGTTTAAACCCGTTGGTGCTGCTGTTATCGGACTGGTAAGTAATCTCTTTTTTGGAATGATTCTTTCGCTGGTAGGCGCTGCTGTAACTTCAAAAAGCAAGTAACGCCTATGCAGGTCAGTGTCGTTGTACCCTTATTGAATGAAGAGGAGTCGCTTCCCGAACTGGCGGCATGGCTCAAGCGCGTCATGGATGCGGAAAAATACGCATGGGAAGTAATTTTTATCGATGATGGCAGTACCGACCATTCCTGGAATGTAATCACGTCGTTGTATAAAGAGGATTCCCGCTTTACAGGTATCCGGTTCAGAAGGAATTACGGTAAAAGTGCTGCGCTGCAAACGGGTTTTCAGCATGCTAAGGGTAGGGTAGTCATTACCATGGATGCAGACTTGCAGGATAGTCCGGATGAGATTCCCGCCCTTTACAACATGATTACGAAAGATGGATATGATCTGGTCAGTGGCTGGAAAAAGCGGCGGCATGATCCCTTATCAAAGACCATCCCTTCCAGATTTTTCAACGGTGTTACCCGTCGTATGAGCGGATTGCCATTGCACGATTTTAACTGCGGACTCAAGGCGTATTCCGGAGATGTGGTAAAAAATATTGAAGTATACGGCGAGATGCATCGTTATATACCCGTTATAGCAAAGGCCGCAGGGTTCAGTCGTATCACGGAAAAAATTGTCGAACACCGGGCCCGGCAATACGGGACAACCAAGTTTGGACTCGAACGATTTGTCAATGGCTTTCTTGATCTCCTTTCCATCAGCTTTGTTTCCCGTTTCGGGAAAAGACCTATGCATCTTTTTGGAACCATTGGTACCTTGTCTTTCCTGGCCGGAGGCATCATAACTGTCTGGCTTATTTTCGTGAAGCTCTATCGGATGTACAACGATATTCCCTTCCGGCAGGTTACCGATCAACCTTTATTCTACATTGCACTGGCAGCGGTCATTGTGGGTGTGCAGTTGTTTGTGGCCGGATTTCTCGGCGAACTCCTGGGCAGAAATGCGCCGGATAAAAACAAATACCTTATACAGCAAACACTCGGCGAAGAATGAAGGTCGTGCTTCTGGGAACGGCGCATCCTTTCCGGGGAGGGTTAGCAGCCTTCAATGAGCGGCTGATAAACGAATTCCTGAAGGAAGGCCATGAGGCTGACATCATCACATTTACCACCCAGTATCCGTCATTATTGTTCCCTGGTTCTACTCAGTTTACAGATGCACCACCCCCACAACATCTCAAGATAAAAAGGATGTTGTCTTCCGTGAATCCGCTTACATGGTGGCGCACAGGACGCCGTTTGCGCAGGGAGCGGCCCGATATCCTCATCATTAAATACTGGCTGCCTTTCATGGCTCCTGCATTCGGCACCGTGGCCCGCATGGCGCGGGGGAACGGTCAAACACGGGTGATTTGTATTGCAGATAATATAGTACCTCATGAGCCGCGTTTTTATGACAAGGCTTTCACCCGATTCTTTGTCAACAGCTGCGATGGGTTTATCACTATGAGCAATGAGGTGTTGCGCGATTTATCAGGCTTTAACAGGACCAAATTAAGGGCAGGCAATCCGCATCCCTTGTTCGATAATTTTGGAAAGCGCACTGCCAGGCAGGAAGCTTGTGCCACCCTGCAGTTGGATAGTAGTAAAAAGTATATTTTATTTTTCGGATTTATTAGAGATTACAAAGGACTGGACTTACTGCTGGAGGCCATGCGGGAAGTAACTGCTCAACTGCCGGAAGTAGAACTGATAGTAGCTGGAGAATTCTATACAAATGCGGAAAGCTATTTGCAGCAGGCGGCACCACTGGGGGCTGCCATTCACTGGTACGACCGTTTTATTTCCGATGACGAAGTCAGCACCTTTTTTTCAGTGGCTGATCTGGTTGTTCAACCCTACAAGCACGCAACACAGAGCGGTGTTACCCAGATAGCTTATCACTTTGAAGTGCCTATGGTCGTGACCAATGTGGGAGGGCTGCCGGAACTCGTGCCCGATGGAGAAGCAGGATTGGTAGTCCCACCTCAATCGGATGCCATTGCTGCGGCCATTATCAGGTTCTTTAAAGAAGACATGCAGCCGACTCTTTTGGCTGGCTTACGCGCGGGGAAAGCGCGTTTTGGCTGGGATAGAATGGTACAAACTATTCTGCAGCTCAGGGCAAAATTATAGGGGCACATGAAAAAAGCCCGTAAGATTAACTTACGGGCTTTTACAGTTTAGCAGTATGCAGGACTATTGCATTTGATGGATAATCTCGTCACCAAATTCTGAACACTTCAGCTTGGTAGCACCTTCCATCAAGCGATGAAAATCATACGTTACACGCTTAGCAGCTATCGCTTTTTCAAGACCTTGCGTAATCAAATCCGCAGCTTCTTTCCAGCCTAAGTATTCCAGCATCATGCATCCCGACAGGATAACAGAACCTGGATTCACCTGATCTTTATCTGCATATTTCGGCGCTGTGCCATGGGTCGCTTCGAAGATGGCATGTCCGGTAGTATAATTGATATTGGCACCGGGCGCAATACCTATTCCACCCACCTGTGCAGCCAGCGCATCACTCAGGTAATCTCCATTGAGATTCAGGGTGGCGATAATATCAAATTCGGAAGGGCGGGTAAGAACTTGCTGCAATGTGATATCTGCAATCGCATCTTTTATAATAAGGCCGGCTCCCGGTCTTCCTTCAGGGATGACACACCATGGACCGCCATCTATTTCAATAGCACCATATACGTCTTTAGCCAGCTGGTAGCCCCAGTCGCGGAAGGCTCCGGAGGTGTATTTCATGATATTGCCCTTGTGCACCAGCGTAACAGATTTGCGGCCATGCAGAATGGCGTAATCTATTGCAGAGCGTATCAGTCGCTCGGAACCAATGCGCGAAACGGCTTTGATGCCGATACCAACACTAACCGTTTCATCGTGTAACTCTTCTACCGGTGTAAGGTCTAGAAAGGCTCTGCCTTTTTCCCGGGTGCCGAACCGAATCTTGTCGAAATCTTTAGGACTGGTTTCCTCCAGCCATGCGAGGAACTTATTGGCCAGTTCGCTGCCGGGTGCCCAGTCGATGCCAGCATAGATGTCCTCGGTATTCTCCCTGAAAATGACCATGTCCACGTCTTCGGGATGAATCACCGGGGAGGGTACTCCGGTAAAATAGCGAACAGGTCGCAAGCAGACATACAAGTCCAGAATCTGACGAAGAGCCACATTCAACGAACGGATACCACCGCCCACCGGAGTGGTAAGCGGGCCCTTAATACCCACCAGGTATTCGCGGAATGCATCCAGGGTGGCATCAGGCAACCAGCTGCCGGTAGCATTGAACGATTTTTCTCCCGCCAGGACCTCCATCCATTCTATTTTGCGCTTTCCGCCGTAAGCTTTTTCCACCGCTGCATCGAATACGCGCACAGATGCCCGCCAGATGTCCCGGCCGGTTCCGTCGCCTTCTATAAAAGGAATAATTGGATTATCGGGCACTTGCAACAAGCCCTTTTCAATGGTTATTTTTTGTCCGCTCATGGTATTAATTTATATATTTTATTGAGATTATTTCGATATCGTAAAGGTACGAAAATCAGGCTTATAAGACGAGAGCCAATTTATAGGGATGGTAAGACAAAGCTTTTAGAGTGAATGCGTTACGGACATTATGCAGGGGTTGTTCCTTTCGCGATGCGCATAGTTACGCCTTGTTGGTGCCAGGCGGCCGGGTGAAAGGGGCAAAGAAAAAGGGAGCTTGGAGCTCCCTTTAGAAATGTTTGAAACTGTTAGTCAATGACGACAACCAGGAATTTAGATGTTTTCCAGAATGTATTGTGGTCCAGAATTTTCAGACTCTCTACTTTCTTTTTATCACCTACCAGCTCGTAAGAAGAAGCGAGATGGTCTGTGACAATATTGGCTGATTTGGCATTAAGATCCAAATCATCAAAACTTCTGATATCGACTTTGGTGAATGCCTCAGTGTTGAACTCGTCCATTAACTCTTTGCTCCGACCAATTCCAATAAATCCACCTTCTTTGGTGAGGATGTTTTTTTCCTTCAATTCCTTGTACGTACCCACAATGTAGTAACCTGTATTCAGGTCTTCTGTTTGCTTGGCAATGGTATTCGACTTTTGCTGGTTTTCTTCTTCCAGCCTGGTTTTGGCTGCAGTAACATTTCCCAGTTCTGTAGTCAGTGTGGCAATCTGATAATTAGATTTCTCCAATTCACCTTTTAACAGGGTGAGTTCACCTTCCTTGGCATCAATCTGCTCGTTCAGACTGGCAATCATTTTATCCAGTTCCTTGATTTTGAAATTGGCGCTCTTGTACTTTTTGTCCAGGTCAGCTACTAAACCTTTGTTCTTTTGAATAAGCTCATTCAAGGCCTGGATGCTGTTCAGGATATTTTCTTTCTGTCCGCCACCTTCGCTGTTCAGGTTAGAGGAGATAATACCTTCATGGCGTTTAATCTCTTCCAGGTTGGCTTCTACCTCATTCATGGTTGCGAAGTAATCGTCCAGCTCCTGATCGCGCTGGGTCATTAAACTTTCGTATTGTGCATTTTCACCTGAAAGGGCTTCCACTTGAGATTCCAGTTCATTGATTTTTTTCTGATTGCAACTGAACAATACCGGAACAATTGCAACAATCCAAAGCAGTCTTTTCATAACATTGATATTTTAATCTTATAGATACAATATTCTTGCCAACGGTTTAAAGTCGCTTTAAAACGCAGTTATGCACAGAATGGTGCAAAGATGATGGCTTTTTTTAAGGCTGTTGTGTAGAACCCATTCCTCAATGTGTGGAAAGCCCTGCAATGTGTACTATTCAGGGTATAGTCTGTAGTCTATGCCTGCACATTATGTACATTTGTAGCCTTATGATTAATCCTAACCTGGATGCGGAGGGAAACCTGATGTCCAATTCTGAAAAGGAAGTGGAAAAGGTATTGCGCCCCCAAGGGTTTGCTGAATTCAGCGGCCAGCCCAAGCTGGTTGAGAATCTCCAGATTTTTATTGAAGCCGCCCGGCAGCGCGGTGAGGCGATGGACCATGTGCTGTTGCACGGGCCTCCCGGGTTGGGAAAAACTACGCTGTCTTATATTATTGCCAATGAACTGGATGTGGGAATAAAAATCACCTCCGGTCCGGTGCTGGAAAAGCCCGGAGATCTAGCGGGGCTGCTCACCAGTCTGGAAGAAAGGGATGTGCTTTTTATCGACGAAATCCACCGGCTGAGTACGGTCGTAGAAGAGTACCTCTATCAGGCCATGGAAGACTTCAAGATTGACATCATGATTGAGAGCGGGCCGAATGCCAGAAGTGTGCAGATCAATTTACATCCCTTCACCCTGGTAGGTGCTACCACGCGATCTGGTATGTTGAGTGCACCCCTGCGTTCCCGTTTCGGCATTACTTCCAGAATAGAGTATTATCCGGCTTCAGTACTGGAAAACATTGTGGTGCGGGCAGCGGGTATTTTGCGCACCGAAGTAGATGCGGAGGGTGCTGCTGAGATTGCAAGGAGAAGCCGGGGTACACCCAGAATTGCCAACAACTTGTTGCGGCGCATCAGAGATTTTGCTCAGATAAAAGGCACCGGTATTATTGATAAAGGCATTGCACGCATGGGGCTGGAAGCTCTGAATGTAGATGAGCATGGACTCGATGAAATGGATAACAGGATACTTTCGGCCATTATCGAAAAATTCAGTGGCGGACCTGTAGGTATAACCACCATTGCCACATCAGTAGGAGAGGAGTCCGGCACTATAGAAGAGGTCTATGAGCCTTTCCTTATTCAGGAGGGGTATCTCAAACGAACACCCCGGGGAAGAGAAGCTACTGCTCTGGCCTACAAGCATCTCGGTAAAGTGCCACCGGGTCAGGCAATGGGATTGTTCGACTGAGGATGCACATACAATAAATCATCGTGGGCTGCATCAGCTTCTGTCAACGGCTGCAGTACGCCGCCTTCCAATCGGTAGCAATGGTAGCCTTCAGCAGTAAGCAAGCGGAAAGCCTCTACTCTGTTCGCGCCTCCCGATTCCAGCAATATGGCTGGCTTATAGGCGATTATTTTTTGCAGCATATCGCCCAGAATAACCAATTCATAACCCTCCACGTCGCACTTGATCAGGTCAATCCGTTTTAAATCCCGGAACAATACGCTCCCTCTCCGCATTTCAGCCGGAAAGGTATCAAGGGCCGACTTGTCTTCAGTAAGCACTGAATGCTGACCACTTGCCAGGTACCCCAAACGCGCCCTGCTATTGTTACCCAGCATTACAGATTTTTCTTCGGCACCCAGAGCATAAGGATAAATCGTTACATTCCTTCGCCCCCTTACATTGTATTTCAATTGCTGCCGCATTTGTTTTACAGGCTCTACGGCATATACATGTCCTGCCGGTCCTGTCCATACAGAGAACAGACGGGTAAAATAGCCCATATTGGCACCGATGTCAATGATGACAAAACCCCTCCGGACAAATTTTCTCAAATAGTAGTAGTACTTATATTCATTATTTCTTTTCAAGAGGCCTGTATCATAACTGTAGAAGAACATACGGCACAGAAACCACAGGTAGATGGGAAAAGGTAGAATGCGGTACAGCACCAACCGAATATACGAACGCCCGGCCATGAGTTAAAAGTAATAGATGCCTCTGAGGGTAAGCAATACATTGATCAGCCCGGGAACATTGCGCTGCGCCGATTCACCCACAGTAGTGATAGAACGCTGGTAACGGAAGTTGGCACCAAAATGACGCGTTTCTCCAATCAGGATGGTTCCCCCCATGATGAAAGACAATTCGTCATTGCTGATGGCATCGGCGATGTTCGAGGTTTCATTGCCATTCACTACTTCTCTGACAGAAAACAGCCTCCCATATGCCATGCCCGCTGAAAAAATCAACCTGTTTTTATCATTGTAATTCACCAAGACCGGTATTTCGGCATACTGCATGCTGAGCTTGTACTCAAAAGGGTCATTGGGGTCGGGGAATGTGGCGCTTCCTTTTTGGCTATAATTCACTTCCAGTCCTACAGACCAGTTGGGGTCGAAATTGATATGTGTAAGGACACCGCCGGTAAAGCCAATTTTATTGAATCCGGCCAGGTTATCACCATGCACCTGCGAGAAGTTGGTGCCTATGGCAACACCGGCATCAAAAACCCTGAAGTTATCATCCTTATTGCCGTGGGCTATCTGGGCCTCTGCCCCTGCTGCCAGCAACAGAGCAGCCAATATCATCGTTGCGCGTATCATATGTTGATTTCTTATGTTGCCATTTCTCCGGCAACCTTTAATTTTGAAGTCAATCAGAAAAAGATGTTCAAATATACAGCAAACAACCTGAAGAAATTAGAAACCCTATTGCATGAAGCAGGGTACATCGTTCGCTACGAAAAGGGTCATTTTGTCTCGGGTTACTGCGTATTGGAACAGAAACGGGTAATTGTAGTCAATAAGTATTTTGAGGCGGAAAGCCGCATCAACAGCTTGCTGGAAATCATGAACCAGCTTCCCATTAACGAAGAGGAACTCAGTGAAGCTTCCCGTACTTTCCTTGCCCATAACCATCTTCAAACGGTCAAAGCTTGAAAGTAACGGTGCTGGGTTCGGGCACATCAAGCGGCGTACCTATGATAGGTTGCAGCTGCAAGGTATGCCGGTCCCCAAATCCGAAAGACAATCGCCTGCGATCCTCCATACACATTGAAACAGAGGCGGTTTCCATCGTGGTAGACGCCGGTCCGGATTTCCGCCAGCAAATGCTGCGCGAGCGGATTGTGCGTCTGGATGCCATTCTGCTGACCCATCAGCATAAGGACCACACGGCAGGCTTCGACGATATCCGTGCTTTCAATTTCTTTCAGCGCAAACCTATGGATGTCTATCTGACCAAAGAGGTGGAACAGGCATTTGTGAAAGAATACCACTATGTTTTCGATGAGAAGCAATATCCCGGCTTACCCCAGATGCGGCTCATCAATTTTGTTAATGCTCCGTTTAAAGTGTCGGGATTGCAGGTTACTCCCGTGCAGGTCTACCATTATAAATTGCCGGTTTATGGGTTTCGGATAGGCAAGTTTGCATATATAACAGACTGTAATTTGATTCCCGAAGCGGAAATATCCAAGTTGAAGGATTTGGATGTGTTGATTATCAACGCTTTGAGGAAGGAATCTCATATATCACATTACACGCTGGACGAAGCCCTGGAGGTAATCAAACAGCTGCAGCCGCGACAGGCCTACCTTACGCATATCAGCCATCAGATGGGATTACACGACGAAGTGAACAGTTCGCTACCTTCAGGTGTTGCTTTAGCACATGATGGTCTGCAAGTTATGATTGAAGGCTACTGATTGGTATTTTTGACTTGCTCGTGACAAGGTCTATCACTATTTTTGAACTGTAGAAATACATCATTAAGTACTCCAATTAATCATTAACCATAAATTTAACATGAAAAAAATCCTCATTCTTTTAGCCGTGGTGTGGCTGGGGCAAGCAGGTTTCGCGCAGCAAACCAGCTACGTGAAAGATCCGTACGCCGTCACCTACATCACCAACACACACCGATTACCGGACCCTGCCAAACAAGCGCAACTAGCAGCCAGTGAAGCATGGACATCCTTCAAAGCCGACCATGGTAACTGGTGGGTGGAATTCAATGAGGTGAATGGGTTACCCCATCGCGCCACCGGTTCCGGCATTCCTACTTTCGGAGCAACTGTAGAAGAGCGTGCCATGCATTTCGTAGAAAATGAGCTGAGCATGTTCGGGGTTGCTAACGCTTCCGTAAGCGTATCGGATGTGCGCAATTCCAAATACTATTACATCGATCTGCGTCAGGAATATGAAGGACTCGAAGTAATGTGGAGTCGCGCAACATTGCGTATGACCAAAGATGATTACCGTATCATCATGTTCGGACTGGATATTCATCCCGGTATCGACATTGCCACTGTTCCTTCCATCAACGCTGAAGCAGCGGCTAATTTCGCGGCTACCGGTATTGATCTGGAGCTGACAGGCACAGAGGTATTACCTGCGTTGAAAGTGCTTCCTATGCAAACCATGGAAGCGACCGGTGCAGAAACTGTCAATTCCGCATACTCCTTCAAACTGGTGTATGAAGTTATGGTAGGTACCAAAGATCCGGAAGGACTTCCCGGTAACTATTATACTTTGGTAGATGCCCATTCAGGAGCAGTTTATTACCGCCAGAATCAGGTGCATGCCTGCGGCAGCTTTATCATGGATGCTACCACTGATGTTCAGGCAGAAATTACTGATAACCCATTGGTTGATCCGGTAGTTCGTGGTCTGGGATATATTCGTGTGGAAGTGGATGGCGATTTTTACTATGCCGATGAAAACGGTATCCTAAACCTCGATTTCATCACTGAACCTACACCTGCGACCATTGACCTTCGCGGTCTGTGGAGCCGCGTGTCGGAAGGTACGGGAACCACCAATATTGAAAGTATTGAAGTGGAACTGGTGCCGGGCGATAACCTGATTGCATTTGATGACTTATCAGGTGCGACACCTTCCGAAGTTTCAGCTTATTATCACCAGAATCTGGTGCACGACCATATGAAAAACCTCTTCCCCGCATTCGATGGGTTAGATATTGACCAGTTAATCAGGGTAGAGAGAAATGACGGTTCTTGTAACGCCTTCTATGACGGTTCCAGCACCAACTTCTACCAGTCAGGTGGTGGATGTCCTGCTACTGCACTTTTCCGCGATGTGGTTTACCACGAATATGGTCATGGTATTAACTATGATCTCTACGCAGGATTGGGTGATCCGGGTGGAATGAACAACGGCGCAATGCAAGAAGGTTATGCCGATGTTTGGGGTTTCACCATTACCGAAGACCCAATTCTCGGACAAGGATTCAGCGGCGGTGCTGCCACTTACGTGAGAAGATATGACCTTGCTCCCAAAGTATATCCCGATGATTTGATTGGACAGGTGCACAACGATGGTGAAATCATCGCGGGTGCCTGGTGGGATCTGGCAGAAAACCTCGGCGACGATGTAGGAGCTATGACGGCTATCTGGGCGGAAACCATTAACGCTACTTCTGATGGTCCTAATGGAGATGAAGGAGCTATCTACCGCGAAATTTTGCTGGAAGCATTATTGGCTGATGATGACGATGGAGACCTGGGAACAGGAACACCCAACGATCTGGCCATTATTGAGGCTTTTGCTGAGCACGGTATTACCCTATTGGCTACCACCGTTGTAGAACACAGCGAATCACTTGAAGCAATGGTTCCGGATGAAACTATTACCATTGAAGCAGACATGTTTGTTGATTTTCCGGTATACCTGGGAGACTTCACCATGTTCTACAGAACAGCTCCGGGTGCAACATGGACACCAACACTGATGTCAGAAGTTTCCGGTACACTTTACAGCGCTGATATTCCTGCACAACCTGCCGGAACCATCATTGAATACTATTTTGTCGTAACCGACATCTATGGTGGAGTAGCTGTTACCAAACCCAAAGAAGCGAGTGCAGCTTCAGATCCTAACCTGCCTTACTTCTCCCTGGTGGGTTACACTGTGCAGGAAACAGAAGATTTCGATAATACATTCGGTGACTGGGCTATTGATCCGTTCGGAACAGATGAAGCTACTACAGGTATCTGGACAGTAGATGATCCCATCCAGACAGAAGATGGCAGTTATATCAACCAGCCTGGTTTCGATAATACGCCTGGTCCATCCGCATTATGTGCTTTCACCGGTAATGCTCCGGCGGCAGATGGTTTGGGAGCCAATGATGTGGACGGTGGTGCAACAAGTTTGCAGAGTCCTTTCTTCGATGCATCCATCTATGACGATCCTGTATTTACTTACTACAGGTGGTTTGCCAACGATGCACCAACCAGTGCCAATCCGGGCAACGATGCATGGCAGGTATTTATCACCAATAACGGTACCGACTGGGTGCGGGTAGAAAGAACATTTACCTCCGACAACAGCTGGAGAAGAAACGCAGTACGCATCAGCGACTATGTTACACCTTCAGAAGAAGTTGCCCTCCTTTTTGTTGCACAGGATAGTGTAATTCCCAGTGCAGAACTTACCGGTGGTTCACTTGTAGAAGCTGCCATCGACGATCTGCAACTGTGGGGTGTCGGTGAGGAAGAAGAGCCTGTAGATACTACCGGTGGCAATTTTGTGCAGGAACTGGGTGCGCTGCAAGCAATCTACCCGAATCCTGCCAATGAGCAAATCATCCTGTCTGCAGGAAATGATATCGCCAATGGCATGCTGATCATCTATAATCAGATCGGCCAGACTGTCTGGCAGGAACAGATTGTGGCAATGGCAAATGACCAGGTCGCTATTTCTGTAGCCGCATTGCCTGAAGGTGTTTACACACTCGTGGTAGAAGAAGATGGACGCTCCGACAGGACCCAGCTGATCATACAACGATAGTTAATACCCGTAAATAAATGACAGCGGCTGCCCCTTCGGCAGCCGCTTTTTTTTGCCTTGTACGCTAAACAATCGGCACCTTTATAAAATCTTTGTATTTTAACCCGCAAAACCAACTATACACTTACACATGGCAGCACAAAAAGAAGCTTGGGGAACGCGGGTAGGTCTCATTCTGGCCATGGCAGGTAATGCCGTCGGATTGGGAAACTTTTTACGTTTTCCCGTTCAGGCGGTCAACAACGGCGGGGGAGCTTTTATCATTCCCTATATTATATGTTTTTTGGTAATGGGTATTCCCCTGCTTTGGATTGAATGGGCGTCGGGAAGGTATGGCGGAAAATTCGGGCATCACTCTACACCGTTTATTCTGGATAAAATGGACAAACGCCGCATATGGAAATATATAGGCGTTTTCGGCATATTTACCAACGTTGCGGTTGCGGCCTATTACTGTTATATCGAAAGCTGGACCATGAGCTATGTTTTTCATTCGCTGATAGGAACCTTTAACGATATGTCCCAGGGAGACGTTTCTTCCTTTTTCGATAAATACCTGAATGTAAAGGAGTCCACTACCGGTATTCCTTATGAGGCAGTAGTCTTTTATATCTTATGCCTGATATTGAATACCTACATTCTATCCCGCGGACTTCACGGTGTGGAACGAGCAGCCAAAATCGGTGTTCCTATGCTACTGGTATTTGGTGCCTTCCTGGGTATTCGAAGCCTTACCATGGGAACGAGCATGGCAACAGCAGAATTCCCTGATGCCAGCTCTATCGCCGGACTCAATTTTCTCTGGACGCCGGCATTCGACTCGCTGGCCAATCCCACAGTCTGGCTCAACGCTGCGGGACAGATATTCTTTACACTATCGGTAGGTATGGGTACCATTCATTGCTATGCTGCCTATGTAAATGCCAAAGATGATATTGCACTCAATGCTATGAGTGCCGGCTGGATGAACGAATTTGTAGAAGTAGTGCTGGGAAGTCTTATTGTAATTCCACTGGCAGCAGGTTTCTTTGGCGTGGAATGGCTGAAAGACAATGCAGGTTTCGGAATGGCTTTCCGTACCATGCCCTACATGTTCGAACAGTGGGGAGGTGTACTCTCCGCACTGGCCGGTATGATGTGGTTCGGATTGTTGTTCTTTGCCGGTATTACTTCTTCGCTGGCCATGGGTACTCCCTGGATGGGTTTTATGCGCGATGAATTTGGTTTCAACAGAAACAAAGGCGCACTGTCTTTCGGACTCATCGTATTAATCATCGGTT